>Ga0315902_10000038_pt1 | contig 206356 bp, 198 predicted proteins | sample LakEriMetagenome_9_FD_203523 | JGI IMG/M metagenome (GOLD analysis project Ga0315902, IMG submission 203523) | Freshwater fungal communities from buoy surface, Lake Erie, Ohio, United States - Buoy 12 MA117 | ecosystem: Environmental > Aquatic > Freshwater > Lake > Lake biofilm | place: USA... | reverse complement strand
CCGCCAAACTTGGTGGACAGCACCGTCGTGATCGCCGCCGTCAGCGTCGTCTTGCCATGGTCCACGTGACCAATCGTGCCCACGTTGACGTGCGGCTTGGTCCGTTCAAATTTTCCTTTTGCCATTTTTTTCGCCCTTCGAAAAAAGTAACTAGACGATCACTCTCAAAACTGGTGCCCTTGGCGGGAATCGGACCCGCGACCTCTCCCTTACCAAGGGAGTGCTCTACCACTGAGCCACAAGGGCGAAACTCATGCCGCCCCGCGGGGCGGCTCAACGATCCTGGCGCCGAGAACGATGGAGCGGGAGACGGGAATCGAACCCGTGTCATTAGCTTGGAAGGCTAAGGTTCTACCATTGAACTACTCCCGCATCGGGTGAAGCTCTTCAGACCCTCGGCAGGCTTCCTGGCGCTACCCATCATTCACGTCGCACATCACTTGCACATTCGCCACGCGCTTTTCGGCACAAGCCGGCTAGCGCTGGTGGAGGAGGCTGGATTCGAACCAGCGTAGGCGTAAGCCAACAGATTTACAGTCTGCCCCCTTTAGCCACTCGGGCACCCCTCCGGCGAACCTCGAAATATAGCACGGTTTGGGCTGGCTGATCAGGCAAGGTGCCACGACACGCACAGGCTGTGACATCGACACCCCCGCCCGGACGGTGCGTTCGAGAATCCGCGGATGGACCGCGCCGCCCCCAATGCCCCCAAAGTACTCAATCTTGCACTTCAAGGGGGGGCTCGCATGGCGCTTTCACCTGGGGCGCGCTGGACGCGCTGCTGGCCGAGCCTCGCGTGGCGATCGAAGGCCTGAGTGGCACCAGCGCCGGCGCGGTCAACGCCGTGGCACTGGCCAGCGGCTACGCCACCCACCCCCAGGCCCCGCGCGCAGGGGCGCGTACGTGCCTGGCGCGTGTGTGGCAAGACATCGGCCAATGGAGCGCGCTGGGTTGGCTGCCCGCACGCTTTGGCCGCGCGCTGTGGGGCGGCGGCGCGAATTCGGAGTGGGTGGCGCAGGCGCAGATGTGGGTGCAGGCCTTCACCGGACTGCTGTCGCCCTACCAGACCAATCCCCTGAACCTCAACCCCTTGCGTCCCTTGCTAGAGCGCTGCGTCGATTTCGAGGCGATCCAGCACTGCGGCGGTCCGCGCGTGTTCGTCTCGGCCACCCAGGTGAGTTCGGGCCGCGCGGCCATCTTCTCGGGCGACGGGTTGACGCTGGATGCCGTGCTCGCCTCGGCCTGCCTGCCCACCCTGTTCCAAGCAGTCGAGATCGACGGCCAGGCCTATTGGGACGGCGGCTATGCGCTCAATCCGGCCCTGTCACCGCTGATCGCCAGTTGCGAACACCCCGATCTGCTGGTGATCCAGATCAACCCGCTGCGACGCCCGGACCTTCCGGACACGGCCACGCAGATCATGGACCGCATGAACGAGCTGACCTTCAATGCCAGCCTGCTGGCGCAGATGCGGGCGATCGACAAGATCAACCGCCTGCTCGCCCAGGGCGCGCTCGCACCCGGCAGCGGCAAATCGATCCGCTTGCACCGCATCGACGGCGGAGAGGACTTGCTGGCGTACGCCGCCTCGACCAAATTGCGCAGCGATCCCGAACTGATCGAAGCCTTGTTCGAGTTGGGTCAGCGCGCGGCGAAACGCTGGCTGGCCACGCACTTGGACGCGGTGGGTGTGCGCAGCACGGTAGATGTGGCCCAGGACTACGAAGACGAAGCGCGCATCGGGCGCGATGCCGTGTGCGCTGTGCCCTAGCGCGCGTCCTCAGTCAGAGGATGCCGCTTTGGCCTCGCTGCGCCAACCAGCTTCGCGCCTGCACGAACTGCCCGCTGCCCAGAAACGGCACGGGCCCGCGGCGGGCGGACAAGGGCGAGGGGTGATTGGTCTCGATCACGAGCGCATCGCGATGGCACGCGGACGCCTCGGAGCGAATCAGGCCGGCCTTGGCTTGCGCGTGTGCGCCCCACAAGAAGTAGACGCAGGGCGAAGCGGTCGCCGCCACGCGTGCAATCAAGGCATCGGTGAGTGCCTCCCAGCCTTGACGGGCGTGGCTCGCCGGCTGGCCTTCTTCCACGGTGAAGCAGGTATTCAACAGCAGCACACCGCGCTGCGCCCATTCAACCAGCGAGCCGTGATCGGGCGTGACACCCAGCTCCTTGAAGATGTTGCGCAGTGACGGGGGCACACGCACGCCGGGCGCCACCGAGAAGGCCAGACCCTGCGCCTGGCCGCGTCCGTGGTACGGGTCCTGACCGAGGATGACGATACGCACCGCTTGCAGCGGCGTGAGCTCCAGCGCGCGAAACGGCTGCGGCGGAAACACCGTGGCCCCCGACGCCAAGCGCGCGCGCATGAAGTCGCCCAGGCGCTGACCCTGCGGCGAGGCGAGGAAAGCATCGACCACGGGGCGCCAGTCGGGCGCGACCGGCCAGTGCTGTGGGTCCCAGGCCTGCAAAACCTCGGGTGCCGAGGCATCCAGCGGCAGCAGCGAGGCCTGTTGCATCGGGTCGCTCAGGCCGGCCCAAACAACTGGGCCAGGGCCTCGCCCGGCTCGGGCGCGCGCATGAAGGCTTCGCCCACGAGGAAGGCATGCACGCCCGCCTCACGCATCTTGCGCACGTCGGCAGCAGACAAGATGCCGGACTCAGTCACCAGCAGACGATCGGCGGGCAGGCGAGGCATGAGGTCCAGCGTGGTGTCCAGCGAGACCTCGAAGGTGCGCAGGTTGCGGTTGTTCACGCCCACCAGCGGCGTCTTCAGGCGCAGCGCGCGATCGAGCTCGGCGCCGTCATGCACCTCGACCAGCACCGCCATGCCCAGACCGCGCGCGATGGCCTCGAAGTCGGCCATCTGCGCGTCATCCAGGCAGGCGGCGATCAGCAAGATGCAATCCGCGCCCATGGCGCGCGCCTCGTAGACCTGGTAGGGGTCCACCAGAAAATCCTTGCGCAGCACCGGCAGGTCGCACGAGGCGCGGGCCTGCTTGAGGTAATCGGGATGGCCCTGAAAGAACTGGCGGTCGGTCAGCACCGACAAGCAGGCCGCGCCGTGTTCGGCATAGCTCTGGGCGATGTCGGCGGCGATGAAATCTGCGCGCAGCACGCCCTTGCTGGGGCTGGCCTTTTTCACCTCGGCGATCACCGCGGGCTGACCGGCAGCCATCTTGCGACGCATCGCGCCCTCGAAATCGCGGGTGAGAACGCGGCTTTCGGCGTCGGCCCGCACGGCCTCGAGCGAGGCCTTCTTGCGCGCGGCGGCGATTTCTTCGTGTTTGACCGCGACGATTTTTTGCAGGATGTCGGACATGGGTTCAGGCCTTGTTCACGGCGAGCGAGTCGGCCACGCGCACCAGATCGTCCAGCTTGGCACGGGCCGCGCCAGACTCGAGGGCGGCGCGTGCCAGGCCGATGCCGGCTTGCATGGAGTCGGCGACGTTGGCGGCATACAGGGCCACGCCGGCGTTGAGGATCACGATATCGCGCGCGGGGCCAGGGCGGTTGTCCAACACACCGCGCAGCATGTCGCGCGAAGCCTCGGCGGTCTCGACCCGCAGCGCGCGGTTGCTGGCCATGGCCATGCCGAAGTCCTCGGGATGGATCTCGTATTCAGACAGTTGCCCGTTTTTCAGTTCGCCCACCAGCGTGGCAGCGCCCAGACTGACTTCGTCCATGCCGTCCCGGCCGTACACCACCAGCGCATGCTCGGCGCCCAGGCGCTGCAAGGCGCGCACCTGGATGCCCACGAGATCAGGATGAAACACGCCCATGAGGATGTTGGGCGCGCTCGCGGGATTGGTCAGCGGGCCCAGGATGTTGAAGATCGTGCGCACGCCCAGCTCCTTGCGTACCGGCGCCACGTTCTTCATCGCCGGGTGGTGGTTGGGGGCGAACATGAAGCCGATGCCCACTTGCGCGATGCAGCGGGCGATCGCCTCGGGCGAGAGGTTGATGTTCAGGCCCAGGCTCTCAAGCACGTCGGCGCTGCCCGATTTGCTGCTGACGCTGCGCCCGCCATGTTTGCTGACCTTGGCGCCTGCGGCAGCGGCCACGAACATCGAGCAGGTGGAGATGTTGAAGGTGTGCGAGCCGTCGCCGCCGGTGCCCACGATATCGACCAAGTGGGTGCGGTCGGCCACATGGACCTTGGTGGAAAACTCGCGCATGACCTCGGCGGCGGCGGTGATCTCGCCGATGGTTTCCTTCTTCACGCGCAGGCCGGCGATGAAGGCGGCGGTCATGACGGGCGAGAGCTCGCCCCGCATGATCATGCGCATGATCGTGAGCATCTCGTCGTGAAAGATCTCGCGGTGTTCGATGGTGCGCTGGAGCGCTTCGTGGGGGGTGATGGGCATGGTCAATTCTCGGCGCGGTTCAAAAAGTTACGCAGCATCGCGTGACCATGCTCGGTGAGGATGGACTCGGGATGAAACTGCACGCCCTCGATGGGCAGTTCGCGATGGCGCACGCCCATGATCTCGCCGTCGTCGGTCCAGGCGGTGGAGACGAGTTCGGCGGGGCAGCTGGATTTTTCGATGGCCAGCGAGTGGTAGCGGTTGACGGTGAAGCGCGCGGGCAGGCCGGCGAACACGCCCTGCTGCGTGGTCGTGATCTCGCTGGTCTTGCCGTGCATCAGTTGCTGCGCGCGCACGATCTTGCCGCCGAAGGCCGCGCCTATGCTCTGGTGGCCCAGGCACACACCCAGGATCGGCAGCTTGCCGGCAAAGTGACGAATCGCCTCGACCGAGATGCCCGCCTCGGCGGGCGAACAGGGGCCGGGCGAGATGACCAGGCGCTCGGGGCGGCGGGCCGCCACGCCCTCGAGGGTGATCTCGTCGTTACGGAACACCTCGACCTGCGCACCGAGTTCGCCGAAATACTGCACCAGGTTGTAGGTGAAGCTGTCGTAGTTGTCGATCATCAGGACTTTCATGGTGTTCACTCCAGTCCTTCTTCCACCAGCTCGCTGGCGCGCAGGAGCGCGCGGGCCTTGGCTTCGGTTTCCTTCCACTCTATCTCGGGCACCGAGTCGGCGACCACGCCGGCTGCAGCCTGCACGTACAGCGTCTGGTCCTTGACGATGCCGGTGCGGATCGCGATGGCCACGTCCATGTCGCCGGCATAACTGAGGTAGCCGCAGGCGCCGCCATAGATGCCGCGCTTGGTGGGCTCTAACTGGTCGATCAGCTCCATGGCGTGCACCTTGGGCGCGCCGGTGAGCGTGCCAGCCGGGAAGGTGGCGCGCAGGACGTCCATATTGCTCATACCCTCGTTCAACAGCCCCTCGACGTTGCTCACGATGTGCATCACATGGCTGTATCGCTCGACGACAAAGGCTTCAGTGACCTTGACGCTGCCGGTCTGCGCGATGCGGCCGATGTCGTTGCGCGCCAGGTCGATCAGCATGACGTGCTCGGCGCGCTCTTTCGGGTCGGCCAGCAGCTCGTGCTCGGTGGCCTTGTCGCTCTCGGGCGTGGCGCCGCGGGGGCGGGTGCCGGCCAGCGGGCGGATGGTGATCTTCTGGCCCGCCGGGGTCTGCTCCTGGCGCACCAGGATCTCGGGCGAGGCCCCGACCACATGGAAATCGTTGCCGGCCGCACCGCTGAAGTTGTAGTAGTACATGTACGGGCTCGGATTGAGCGAGCGCAGCGCGCGGTACAGCGACAGCGGGGATTCGGCAAAGCGCTTCTTGATTCGCTGGCCGACCTGCACCTGCATGAAGTCGCCGGCAGCGATCAGGTCCTTGGCCTTTTCGACGGCGCGCAGGTAATCGGCCTTGGCGAATTCACGCTCGGCCTCGTGCGCCGGCGTGGCCTTGACGGCGGGCGCGCTCACCGAATACCGCAGCAGGTCTTTCAGATCGCGCAGGCGCTTCTTGCCTGCGGCATAGGCCTCGCCCTGGCCCGGGTCGGCATAGACGATCAGATAGAGCTTGCCCGAGAGGTTGTCGATGACGGCCAATTCCTCGCATTGCAGCAGCAGGATGTCGGGGCAGCCCAGGGTGTCGGGGGGGCAGCTGGCCTCGAGCTTTTTCTCGATGTGGCGTACGGTGTCGTAGCCGAAGTAGCCGGCCAGGCCGCCACAAAAGCGCGGCAGGCCGGGGCGCAGGGCCACCTTGAAGCGCTTTTGGTAGGCCTCGATGAAATCGAGCGGGTTGCCCGACGCGGTCTCGACGACCTGACCGTCACGCACGACCTCGGTGCGGGCCTGCGCGCCAAAGCCGCTGGCGCGCAAAAAGGTGCGGGCGGGCAGGCCGATGAAGCTGTAGCGGCCAAAGCGCTCACCACCCACGACGGATTCGAGCAGGAAAGACAAGCGGCCATCGCCCTTGGCGTGGGCGAGCTTCAGATACAGAGACAGCGGGGTTTCCAGATCCGCAAAGGCCTCGGCGATGAGGGGGATGCGGTTGTAGCCTTGCTGGGCCAGGCTTTTGAATTCGAGTTCGGTGATCACGGGGGGAGAGCCTCCACAAGCTCGGCGGCCAGTAGGCCGCAGGATTCGATCGGCGCCCCCCGGAACTTAGGCTCGGAAGGGGGCAAGGGGCACGGGTGGCCCCGTGCAATCAGACGCGCACGCGATCTGGCTGACGCCAGGGCCAGGCTCCCCGGTCGGAGCGACCTGTGAGTGCGGTGCGGTGGATAAACATGAGAGGCAGTGTAGCAAACGACCCGGGGCCTCAAGGCGCCGGCATCAGGTCGGCCAGTTGGACCAAGGAGTCCAGCCAGGCGTCCGCGTCCACGCTGCGCACCGGCTCGCCGTGGTTGTAGCCGTAGGTGACCAGGACCACCGGGCAGCCCGCGGCGCGTGCGGCCTGGGCATCATTGCTGGAGTCGCCCACCATCAGGGTCTGCGCGGGTGCAACGCCCAAGGCCTGGGCCGACATGAGCAGGGGCATGGGGTGCGGCTTGCGCTCGGGGTAGGCATCGCCGCCCACGACCTGCTCGAAATAGCCCTCCAGGTCCTTGGCCCGCAGCAGGTCGCGGGCAAAGCGGCCCGGCTTGTTGGTGACGCAGGCCATGCGCACCCCACGCGCACGCAGAAAGTCCAGGCCCTCGCGCGCGCCGGGGTAGACCGGGGCGTGCTGGCCGTTGGCGGCGTCGTAATGGCGTTGGTAGGCCGCCCAAGCCTCGGGGTACAGCGCGGGGTCGCCGTCCACGGCCTGCAGCGTCGCGCGAATCAGGTGCTCCGAGCCCTTGCCCACGCGCCGCTCGATGTCGGCGCGCGAGAGCGCGGGCAAAGACAGCTCACGCAGCATGGCGTTGAGGGCGACGGTGAAGTCGCCTAGGGTGTCGACCAAAGTGCCGTCCAGGTCGACCAGTGCAGCGCGGATCGTATCGGGGGGAAACGGGGTCATCCCCGGCAGTGTGCCTCAGGCGGGAACGGACTCCACACCGGGGCGGCCCGGATGGCGATGCCGGGCGATGGCTTGGACAAAGTCCTGGGCCATCTGCAGGCGGGCCGCCGGGTCGTTGGGGCCATGCACCACGCCGGGCGCGCGACTCGCCTGCTCCCCCGCCAGTTGCAGCAGTCGTACGCTCTCGCCAATCAGGCACAGGGCTTTGCCATGGCGATAAGCCTCGAGCACGAAGTGCACGGCATCGCCCTGAGCGGCCAGGGCCTGCGCGCTGGCGGCGCCGGCGGGCACCAGCACCGCGTCGAACATCACCGAGGGCATACAAGCCCAGGTGTGGTCCACCGGCAGCTGCTGCCCGGAGGACGTGGTCACCACCCCGAGCGAAGCGGCCACGATGCGAGTGACGGCCCCCAGCTCGTGCAGGGTCTGCTGCAGCAGCTTCATCGCGCCGACCTCTACGCCCGCCGCCACGAGGATGGCGATGCGTCGCGTGGCGATGCCCGCCGCAGGCCCCGCCACGCCGGCCAGTGCGGGCGAACGCTCCAGGGTTGCAGGCGTGGCCGCAGGCGCGCGAAAGCCGGTGCGGCCCGCCGCCGCACGCGGATCGGGCGGGCCCAGCCCCAAGGCGTCGGCCACCTTGCGGGCCAGGCGCGCATCGACATGCGCGAGCAAGTCCGCCATCCGCTGACGAACTGCAACCGATCCCACGCGGCCAAGCTCGAACTGGAAGGCGGCCACGATCTGCTCTTTTTCGGCGGGCGACTGGCTGTTCCAGAACAGGGTAGCCTGGCTGAAATGGTCGTCGAAGGAGGGCGGGCGGTGGCGCGCCTTGGTGGTTGTGAGGGTGTCGGCCTGGCTCTGGAATCCCTGCTGGCCGCCATCGACACGAAACTCGCTGCCCTGCGCTAGGGTGTTGGGTTCGTAGTTGGCGCTGCCGCGATCGATGGTCATACGGTGCGCGCCATCGCGTTGGAAGTTGTGCACCGGGCACACTGGCCGGTTGATCGGCAAGGCGTGGCCGTTGGGGCCACCCAGTCGGGCGATCTGGGCGTCGGTGTAGGACAGCAGCCGCCCCTGCAGCAAGGGGTCGTGGCTGAAGTCGATGCCGGGCACGAGGTGTCCGGGATGGAAGGCCACTTGCTCGGTCTCGGCAAAGAAGTTGTCCGGGTTGCGATGCAGGACCAGCTTGGCAACGGCCTGCACGGGCACGAGTTCCTCGGGCACCAACTGGGTCGGATCGAGCAGGTCCACGCCCAGCGCCTGGGCCCGCGCCTCCTCGACCAGCTGCAGACCCAGCTCCCACTCGGGGGCCTGGCCCTGAGCGATCGCGTCCCACAGGTCACGTCGCAGGAAATCGGGGTCCTTGCCCGCGATGCGCTGCGCCTCGTCCCAGACCAGGGCATGCGTGCCCAGACGCGGGCGCCAGTGGAACTTCACGAAGTGACTGGTGCCTTGGGCATTGACCAGACGAAAGGTGTGCACGCCAAAACCTTCCATCATGCGCAGGCTGCGGGGCAAGGCGCGGCCGGACATCAACCACATAAGCGCGTGCAAGGACTCGGGTTGCAGCGATACGAAGTCCCAGAAGTTGTCGTGGGCGCTGGAGGCCTGGGGCATGCCGTGATGGGGTTCGGGCTTGAGGGCATGCACGAAGTCGGGAAACTTCATCGCGTCCTGAACGAAGGCCACGGGCAGACTGGCGCCCACCAGATCGAAGTTGCCTTCGCGGGTGTAGAACTTGACGGCGAAGCCGCGCACATCGCGCACGGTGTCGGCCGACCCGCGCGCGCCGGTGAGGTTGGAAAAACGCACGAACACGGGCGTGCGTCCACCGGGCTCTTGCAAGAAATCGGCGCGGGTGTAGGCCGACAGCGAGCGATAGACCTCCAGGTAGCCATGCGCGCCCGCGCCACGCGCATGCACGACGCGCTCGGGGATGCGCTCGTGCGCGAAGTGCGAGAGCTTTTCGCGCAGTACGAAGTCCTCGACCAGCGTGGGTCCGCGCAGGCCGGCCTGCAGCGAATGGTGGTTGTCGGGAACCACCACGCCCTGGTCGGTGGTTAGCGACGCCTCGACTGGGGTAACAAAGGCCTCGAGCTGGCGCTGGTGGAGGGCGACGGCATCGCCGGTCTTGGTCTTGCGTGGGGAGTCCTGCCGGGGAATGGCCATGACATCACGCCCCTTCAGCGCCCGTCGAGGTCCAGCGTGGCCTCGATCACACAGACCACGATCCCGATCGCGATGAGCGCGCCCACCCCCGCGGCACACCACACCAACCAGCCCGGCCAATCCGCCAGCATGTCCATGACACCTCCCTGCAAGATGGATGGTTTCCATCGATGCCACGAGCGTAGGCAAGCTCATGGGCATGGCCCGTAGCCACACAGCGAGAGCGGGTGTCGGTGCGCCCGGCGGCACCGGGTAGGAGGGAGTCGACGGGGCCGCGCGGGCCCCAGGACATCAGGCCTTCAGCGCAGTGCGCATCGCGTCGATGACGCTGCGGTAGTCGGGCTTGCCGAAGATGGCGCTGCCGGCCACGAAGGTGTCGGCGCCGGCCGCGGCGACGCGCGCGATGTTGTCGACCTTGATGCCACCATCGACTTCCAGGCGGATGTCGCGCCCGCTGGCGTCGATGCGCTTGCGCGCCTGCTCGATCTTGCGTAGCGCCGAGTCGATGAAGCTCTGACCGCCAAAACCCGGGTTGACGCTCATGATCAGGATCAGGTCGATCTCGTCGATCATCCAATCGAGCACCTCGAGCGATGTGGCGGGGTTGAACACCAGGCCGGCCTTGCAGCCGCGGGCCTTGATGGCCTGCACGCTGCGATGTACGTGGGGGCTGGCCTCTGGATGAAAGCTAATCAGGTCGGCGCCGGCATCGGCGAACAACTGGGCCAGGGGATCGACGGGCTGCACCATGAGGTGCACGTCAATCGGCACTGGGGTGCCATCGGGCTTTTTGGCGTGGGGCTTCAGCGCGGAACACACCATCGGGCCGAAGGTGAGATTGGGCACGTAGTGGTTGTCCATCACATCGAAATGGATCCAGTCGGCGCCGGCGGCGATGACGTTGCGCACCTCCTCGCCCAGGCGGGCAAAGTCGGCCGAGAGGATGGAGGGGGCGATGCGGTGGGTGCGGCTCATGACGGCATTTTCTCAGACCCGGGCCTGCCGGTTCCTGCAGGTAACATCCCGCCCATGGCCAAGTACCTGTTTCGTGTCGAGGTGATGCCCGAGTATCTGCCCGATCAGTCGGCGCCGGACGAAGGCGTATACGGTTTTGCGTACACCATCACGATCACCAATGACGGCCTGGTGCCGGCGCAGCTGATGTCGCGCCACTGGCTGATCACCGACGCGAACGGCCAGACCGAGGAGGTCAAGGGCCCGGGCGTGGTCGGCCATCAGCCCCTGCTCAAACCAGGCGAGTCGTTCCGCTACACCAGCGGCTGCCGCCTGCGCACACCCAGCGGCACGATGCAGGGCCGCTACTTCTGCATCGCCGAAGACGGCGAGCATTTCGAAGCCGAGATCCCAGCCTTCTTCCTCGACGACGGCAGTCGACGCGTGCTGCACTGAGCGCTTGCCCGATCGGCACGCCATGGGTGAATTCGACCTGATCGAGCGTTTCTTCAAGCGCCCCGCGCAGCGCCAGCCGCTGGGCGTGGGCGATGACTGCGCGCTGCTGGCGCCCGCACCCGGCACGCAGCTGGCCGTGTCCTCGGACATGCTGGTCGAGGGCCGGCATTTCCTGCCCGGCGCCGATCCCCGTCGGCTGGGGCACAAATGCCTGGCGGTGAACCTGAGCGATCTGGCGGCCTGCGGCGCGCGCCCGCTGGCCTTCACGCTGGCCCTGGCGCTGCCCGAAGCGGATGAAGCCTGGCTTGCGCCTTTCTCCGAAGGCCTGCTCGCCCTGGCCGACGCCCACGGCTGCGAGCTGGTGGGCGGCGACACCACACGCGGCCCCTTGAATCTGTGCCTCACGGTGTTCGGCGAGGTGCCGGCGGGCCAGGCCCTGCTGCGGTCCGGCGCGCGCGCTGGCGACGACCTGTACGTGAGCGGCACCCTGGGCGATGCGCGCCTGGCGCTGCAGGCCCTGCGCGGTGACGTGCAAGTGAGCGCGCCGGTGCTGGCAGCAGCCCGTGAGCGTCTGGACAGGCCCACCCCCCGTGTGGCACTGGGCCTGTCCTTGAGAGGCCTGGCCACGTCGGCCATCGACATCAGCGACGGGCTGCTAGGCGATCTCGGTCATGTGCTGCACGCATCGGGCGTGGGGGCCACCGTCGATGCCGATGCGGTGGCGAACCTGCTCGCAGCGGGGACGGCCGTCGGGTCCGACCTGCGCCGCGCCTACACCCTGGCCGGTGGCGATGATTACGAGCTGGCCTTCACCGCGCCCGCGGCGGCCCGCGAGGCGGTGCGCGCCGCCGCCGTTCAGGCCGACACGCGCGTCACGCGCATTGGACAGATCGAGGCCGCCCACGGACTGCGCCTGGTCGACACCCACGGACAGCCCGTGCCCGGGCACTTCGCGTCCTTCGACCATTTCGTTTGAGCGGCGCCGTCGGGCCTGCGCGTAACATCGCCGGATGACGCCCGAAGCGCCACCCCCGTCTCCTCAGGCGGTCCTCTCACCTGCCGCCGCCGGCGCGCGCCCTCGCCTGTCCCCGCGCTTTGTCTTCTCGCACCCGGCGCACGCCATCGCCCTGGGCTTTGGCAGCGGTCTGTCGCCCCTGGCCCCCGGCACCGCCGGCACGCTATGGGCCTGGGTCAGTTTTCTGGTGATGCAGCTGTGGCTCACGCCCACGCAGATCGGCGGGGTGATCGTGGTGTCGCTGGTGGTGGGCTGGTGGGCCTGCGTCATCACCGCACAGCACCTGGGCCGCGCGGACCCGGGCAACATCGTCTGGGACGAAGTGGTGGCCTTCTGGATCGTGCTGTGGGTGATCGCCCCCGCTGGCGTGCTGTTGCAGGGGATGGCCTTTGCGCTGTTCCGGTATTTCGATGCGGTCAAGCCAGGCCCCGTGGGCTGGGCCGACCGCCTCCTGCATGGCCCGGGCTGGCGCGGCGGCCTGGGCATCCTGTTCGACGATCTGGTGGCCGCCGGCTGCACGCTGCTGGTGATCGCCGCCGGGGTCACACTTTGGAGGTGGCTGTGAGCACGATTCCCCTGCCCCCCGAGACGCCGACCGCGCAGCTTGTGGCGCACCTGGCCGAACGCCTCATGGCACGCGGCTGGATGATGGCCGCCGCCGAGAGCTGCACCGGCGGTCTGATCGCCGCCGCCTGCACCGACCTGGCCGGCTCGAGCCAGTGGTTCGAGCGCGGCTTCGTCACCTATTCGAATGAGGCCAAGACGCAGATGCTGTCGGTCGATCCGGCACTGATCGACGCGCACGGCGCGGTCAGCGAGATCGTGGCGCGCGCCATGGCCCACGGCGCGGTGCGGCATTCGCAGGCGCGGGTGGCTGTGGCGGTGACCGGTGTCGCCGGCCCCAGTGGCGGCAGCGCCGCCAAGCCGGTGGGCACCGTCTGGTTCGGGTTCATGGTCGACGGGCGCCTGGTCAGCGAGACGCAGCGCTTCGAGGGCGACCGCGCACAGGTGCGAGCGGCCACCGTAAGGCATGCACTGCACAGGCTGATCGATTGGGTCGAAGCCACGGAGAGTTAAGGGTTCAAAACACACACGAGGAGACTCCCATGAAGCAAGAAGTCGGGCCCACAGGGCGGCTGCATCCCGGATGGACCGCCTGGATCCTGTGTCTCTTGGGCCTGCTGGCCTGCATGGCTTGGTTGATTCGTGATGGCGACGGTGGGGCGCGCTTCGGGGTCGTCGTCTTCGCGGTGCTGGCAGCCATCGGCGTCCGCGACCTGCGCCAGCCGCAACGGGCCGTACTGCGCAACTACCCGGTGATCGGGCACCTGCGTTTTTTCATGGAGTACATCCGGCCGGAGATTCGCCAGTACTTCATTGAAAGCGACACCGAAGCCGCGCCCTTCTCGCGGGCCCAACGCTCGCTGGTGTATCAGCGCGCCAAGGGCGCGCCCGATAACCGCCCCTTTGGCACGCAGGTCGATGTGATGCGCCAAGGCTACGAGTGGATCAACCACTCGATGTTTCCCACCACGCTGGCCTCGTCGGACTTTCGCCTCACCATCGGGGCCGGCCGGCCGCAACCCTATTCGGCCAGCGTGTTCAACATCTCGGCGATGAGTTTTGGCTCGCTGTCTTCGCACGCCATCCTGGCCCTGAACCAGGGCGCCAAAATGGGCGGCTTTGCGCACGACACGGGCGAAGGCTCGATCTCACAGCACCACCGGGTGCATGGCGGCGATCTGATCTGGGAGATCGGCTCAGGCTATTTCGGCTGCCGCGACGCGCAAGGGCACTTTGATCCTGTGCGCTTTGCCGAGAATGCCTGCGACCCGCAGGTCAAGATGATCGAGATCAAGCTCAGTCAGGGCGCCAAGCCGGGCCACGGCGGCATCTTGCCGGGCGCCAAGGTGACGCCCGAGATCGCACAGGCGCGCGGGGTGCCCGAAGGCGTGGACTGCATCTCGCCCTCGTCACACAGCGCGTTCAGTACGCCGCTGGAGATGATGGCCTTCATCGAGCGCCTGCGTGAGCTCTCGGGCGGCAAACCCGTGGGCTTCAAGCTGTGCGTGGGCCATCCCTGGGAGTGGTTTGGCATCGTCAAGGCGATGCTGCACACCGGCATCACGCCCGACTTCATCGTGGTCGACGGCGCCGAGGGCGGTACCGGCGCTGCGCCGGTGGAATTCACCGACCATGTGGGCTCGCCGGTGCAGGAGGGGCTGCTGCTGGTGCACAACACGCTGGTGGGCGCGGGCCTGCGCGAGAAGATCCGACTGGGCTGCGCCGGCAAGGTGGTGAGCGCCTTTGACATCGCGCGCCTGATGGCGCTGGGCGCCGACTGGTGCAATGCAGCACGCGGCTTCATGATGGCCCTGGGCTGCATCCAGGCCCAGACCTGCCACACCGGCACCTGCCCCACTGGCGTGACCACCCAGGATCCCTTACGCGAACGCGCGCTGGTGGTGCCCGATAAGGCCCATCGCGTGCACAACTTTCACCACCACACCCTGCACGCGCTGCAGGAGCTGGTGCAGGCAGCCGGCCTGCAGCACCCGGGCGAGATCAACGCCCACCATGTGATGCGGCGGGTGACGGACACCGAGGTACGGTCGCTGGCCGACCTGCTGCCGCAGGTGAAGACGGGCGCACTGCTCGGGGCCGACCTAGCGGGTCTGCCCGAGATCTTTCGTGCCCACTGGCCCGCGGCCCGGGCCGAGCGATTCGCGGCCTGAACGCGGCGCGTTGAAGCCGTTAAGATCCGGCCGTGATCCCGCCTGTCTATACAGCGCGGGCGTTCACTTCGGGGGCGCAAGCCCGGTGAGTTTGACCCACACAAGGAAGTTCTTCATGCGCAAGCCAAACAACAAGTTCGTATCGCTGCTGGCCGCCGGCGCGGTGTTCACCTCACTGGCTTTCTCGGCCCACGCCCAGGAAACCAAGCTCGCACTGGGCATGTCCGGCTGGACCGGCTTTGCGCCGCTCACGCTGGCCGACAAGGCAGGCCTGTTCAAGAAACACGGCCTGGAAGTGGACATCAAGATGATTCCGCAGAAGGACCGCCACCTGGCCCTGGCCTCCAACGCGATCCAGTGCGCCGCCACCACCGTCGAGACCCACGTCGCCTGGAACGCCAACGGCGTGCCCATCGTGCAAATCTTCCAGCTGGATAAATCCTTTGGCGCCGACGGTATCGCCGTGCGCGGAAACATCAACAGCTTCGCCGATCTCAAGGGCAAGACCATTAGCGTGGATGCCCCCGGCACCGCCCCCTACTTCGGCCTGGCCTGGATGCTCAATAAAAACGGCATGAGCATGAAAGACGTCAAGCTCGCCACCCTGTCGCCGCAAGCGGCGGCCCAGGCCTTCGTGGCCGGCCAGAACGATGCCGCCATGACCTACGAGCCGTTCCTGTCCACCGTCCGCAACAACCCGCAGTCCGGCAAGATCATGGCCACCACCCTGGACTACCCGATGGTGATGGACACCGTGGGCTGCTCGCCCGATTGGCTCAAGGCCAACCCGAAAGCGGCCCAAGGTCTGGCCAACGCCTACTTCGACGCCCTGGAGTTGATCAAGAACGATCCGGCCAAGTCCAACGAGATCATGGGCGCTGCCGTCAAGCAGACCGGCGAGGCGTTTGCCAAGTCGTCATCGTTCCTGCGCTGGCAGGACAAGGCGGCCAACCAGAAGTTCTTCGCGGGCGAGCTGCAGGCCTTCATGAAGGATGCCGCCGCGATCTTGCTGGAAGCGGGCGTGATCCGTCGTGCGCCCACCGACTTCTCGGCGATGTTCACCAACGCCTATATCAAGTAAAGCCATGCGGCCTGCACCCGAGACCCCGGCCTCGCCGGACCCCGTGCAGCCGCGCCGCCGCTCGCTGGCTCCCCTGGAGCCGGTGAGCGCGCAGGCCCGGTGGGTGCTGGGCCTGGCCTTCTTCGTCGTCTTCTTCGGCGCGTGGGCCTTTTTCACACTGGGCGGCTATGTGTCGCCCACCTTTCTGGCCAGCCCGCCCACCATGGCGCATGAGGCGTGGCTGCTGTTTACCGAATTCAATTTCCTGCACGACATCGGCATGACCGTGTGGCGTGTGGTGGGCGGCTTCATCCTGGCCGCCGTCGTCGCCGTGCCCCTGGGCATCGCCATGGGCGCGCACAAGGGCGTGGAGGCCTTTCTCGAGCCCTTCGTCTCGTTTTGCCGCTACCTACCCGCCTCGGCCTTCATCCCGCTGCTGATTTTGTGGGCCGGCATCGGCGAGCTGCAAAAGATCCTGGTGATCTTCATCGGCTCGGTGTTCCAGATCGTGCTGATGGTGGCCGTGACCGTGGGCTCGGCCCGCCGCGACCTGGTCGAGGCCGCCTACACCCTGGGCGCATCCAACTCGGGCATCGTGCAGCGCGTGCTGATACCGGGTGCGGCACCGGACATCGCCGAGATCTTGCGGCTGGTGCTCGGTTGGGCCTGGACCTATGTCATCGTGGCCGAACTGATTGGCTCGTCCTCGGGCATCGGGCACATGATCACCGACAGCCAGGCGCTGCTCAATACCGGTCAGATCATCTTCGGCATCATCGTGATCGGTCTGATCGGGCTGATCTCGGACTTCGCCTTCAAGTCGCTCAATCGCCGACTCTTCGCCTGGAGTTCGCTGTGAACGGACAACTCTCCATCCAGGGCGTCTCGCGCACCTTCACCTCGGCCAAGGGGCCGGCGACGCAGGCGCTCACGCCGGTGGACTTCGAGGTGCGCGAAAACGACTTCGTCACCATCCTGGGCCCTTCGGGCTGCGGCAAGTCCACGCTGCTTCGCATCGTGGCGGGCCTGGACCAACCGAGCACCGGTCGTGTGCTGCTCGATGGCCATGAGGTGCAAGGACCCGGCGCAGACCGCGGCATGGTGTTTCAAAGCTATACGCTGTTTCCTTGGCTCACGGTGGAAGAAAACATCCGCTTTGGCCTGCGCGAGCGGCAGATGCCCGTGGCGCAGCAAAAGGAACGCAGCGACTACTTCATTGCCAAGGTGGGACTGCGTGGGTTCGAGCATCACTACCCCAAGCAACTCTCGGGCGGCATGCAGCAACGCACCGCGATCGCGCGCGCACTGGCCAACGACCCCAAGATCCTCTTGATGGACGAGCCTTTCGGCGCCCTGGATAACCAGACCCGCGTGCTGATGCAAGAACTGCTTCTGGGCATCTGGGAGTCGGCGCAAAAGACGGTGCTGTTCGTCACCCACGACATCGATGAAGCCATCTTCATGGCCAATCGCGTGGCCGTGTTCAGCGCGCGCCCAGGCCGCATCAAGGCCGAACTCGCGGTGGACTTTGCCCACCCGCGTCACTACAAGATCAAGACCTCGCCCGAGTTCATGGCGATCAAGGCCCGCCTGACCGAGGAAATCCGGGCCGAGTCCCTGGCCGCGGCCGAACACTGAGCACAGCGTCCATGGCCCGACGCGCGCCGTCCATGACCCCACGCCCCCGTGTGAGCGCTCGTGCGCACGGCGCGTCCACCGCGCGCACCAACTCGGTAGCCCTGTTCCAGCAGGTCAAGGACCACATCGCACGCAAGATCCAAGACGGCACCCTGCGTGCGGGTGATCGCCTGCCCTCGGAGCACGCGCTGGTGGCGCAGTTCGGCATCTCGCGCATGACGGTCAATCGCGCGCTGCGCGAGCTGGTCGACCAAGGGCGCATCGTGCGCACCGCGGGCGTGGGCAGCTTTGTAGCCGAGACCAAGCCGCAATCGACGCTGCTGCACATCGTCAACCTGGCCAGCGAGATCCGCGCGCGCGGCCACGACTACCGCTGCGAGATGCTGGTGATCGAACGCGTGGCGGCCACGCTGGAAATCGCCGGCGCCCTGGACGTGCGCACCGGCGAGTCGGTGTATCACTCGGTGTGCGTGCACCTGGAAAACGGGGTGCCGATTCAGCTCGAGGACCGCTACGTCAATCCGCGGATCGCACCGGACTTCATCCGCCAGGATTTCACACACCAGCAGCCCTCGGAATTTCTGGTGCGCACCGTGCCCTTTGACGAGATCGAACATGTGGTCGACGCCGTGCTACCCACGCCCGATCAGGCCGCGCGCCTGCACATGGAGCCGGGGGAGCCGGGCCTGCTCCTGACCCGCCGCACCTGGACCGGCGGCACGCCCGTCACCCTGGTTCGCTGCCTGCACCCCGCCAGCCGTTATCACCTCGGTAGCCGCTACCGCGCCAGCGGCAATCCTGTTTCGACCTGAACACCATGACTTGCGCACCCGATTTCTTCGCTACTTGTATAGACAGGCTGGACCGCGATGAATGAGCCTCTTGTGATGAAGGCTGGGGGACCGGGCAAGCGGCTGTCGATCGCGCCGGGCGAGACCTCGCTGGCGCAGTGGGGTGCCGTGTACCGCGGCGCCATCCCGCAACTCGATCCCGCCTGCCGCCCCGGGGTGCAAGCCAGCGCCGAAACGGTGGCTCGCATCGTGGCTAAGGGCGAGCCGGTCTATGGCATCAACACCGGCTTTGGCAAGCTGGCCAGCGTGCGCATTGCGGCCGAAGATCTGGAGCGCCTGCAACGCAACATCGTGCTGTCGCATGCGGCGGGTGTGGGCGAGGCCACACCGGTGCCCGTGGTGCGCCTGATGATGGCGCTGAAGATCGCCAGCCTGGGCCAGGGAGCCTCGGGCATTGAGCCCGCCACCTTGGATTTGCTACAGGCCATGATCGACCACGGCATCGTGCCCGTGGTGCCGGCGCAGGGTTCGGTGGGTGCCTCGGGCGACCTCGCGCCCCTGGCGCACATGACCGCGGTGATGATCGGTGTGGGCGAGGCCGACACGCCGCAAGGCCGCCTGCCCGCTACACAGGCCCTGGCCCGTGCTGGCCTCGCGCCGGTGACGCTGGGCCCCAAGGAGGGCTTGGCACTGCTCAATGGCACGCAGTTTTCCACCGCCTATGCGCTCGCCGGTCTGTTTGAGGCGGAGCGACTGTTTCAGTCGGCGCTGGTGACGGGCGCGCTGGCCACCGACGCCGCACGCGGCTCGGACGCGCCCTTCGATCCACGGATCCACCATCTGCGCAAACACCCGGGCCAGATCACCACCGCGCAGGCCCTGCGCGCGCTGCTCGCTGGCAGTGCGATCCGCGCCTCGCATCTGAAAGGCGACGAACGGGTGCAAGACCCCTACTGCCTGCGTTGCCAGCCGCAGGTCATGGGCGCCTGCCTGGACGTGCTGCGACACGCCGCCAGCCTGCTGCACATCGAGGCCAACGGGGTCTCGGACAACCCACTGATCTTCAGCGCCGAGGACGAGGCGCTCTCGGGCGGCAACTTCCACGCGGAGCCGGTGGCCTTCGCCGCGGACATGATCGCGCTGGCGGTGTGCGAAATCGGCTCGTTGGCCGAACGCCGTATCGCCATGCTGGTCGACCCAGCGCTGTCGGGCCTGCCGGCCTTTCTCACGCCGCGGCCCGGTCTGAACTCCGGTTTCATGATGGCGCAGGTGACCGCCGCTGCGTTGGTGTCCGAGAACAAGCAGCGCGCCACACCCACCAGCGTCGACTCGATACCCACCTCCGCCAATCAGGAGGATCATGTGTCGATGGCAGCGCACGGCGCGCGCCGGCTGCTGCCGATGGCGACCAACGCAATGGCGGTGATCGGCATCGAATGGATGGTCGCGGCCCAGGGCTGCGAATTTCATGCCCCGCTGACCACCAGTGCACCGCTGGCGGCGGCAATCGCGCGCTTGCGTGAACAGGTCGCTCACCTGGACGACGACCGTCATATGCAACCCGACCTGCAGGCGGCCATTGCCTGCATCGTCAACGGCGACCTGATCGGCGCGCTGCCCCAGACCGACCTGCCCGGCGTGACGTGACTCACGCACTTCGTTTCATTTTCAAGAAGGACCCTTCATGACCACGAACAACGACCCGCGCCTGGACCCGACCCGCGTGGTGCGCGCGCCGCGCGGCACCCAGCTGCATTGCAAGAACTGGGTGACCGAGGCGGCCTACCGCATGATCCAGAACAACCTGGACCCCGAAGTCGCCGAGAACCCGCAGCACCTGGTCGTCTACGGCGGCATTGGCCGCGCCGCGCGTGACTGGGCCTGCTTCGATCAGATCCTGGCCTCCCTTCGCGACCTGAACGAAGACGAATCGTTGCTAGTGCAATCGGGCAAGCCGGTGGGCGTGTTCAAGACGCATGCGAACGCGCCGCGCGTGCTGATCGCCAACTCCAACCTGGTGCCCAAATGGGCCACCTGGTCGCATTTCAACGAGCTCGATCGCAAGGGCTTGTTCATGTACGGCCAGATGACCGCCGGCTCCTGGATCTACATCGGCAGCCAGGGCATCGTGCAGGGCACGTTCGAGACCTTTGTCGAGGCCGGTAAGCAGCACTACGCCAACGACCTCACCGGCAAATGGATCCTGACCTCGGGCCTGGGCGGCATGGGTGGCGCCCAACCCCTGGCGGCCACGCTGGCGGGCGCCTGCTCGCTGAACATCGAGTGCCAGCAAAGCAGCATCGACTTTCGCTTACGCACCCGCTATGTGGACAAGCAGGCGCGCGATATCGATGAAGCCATCGCCATGCTCCGCCAGCACACTGCGGCCAAGGAGGCCGTCTCCATCGCTCTGCTTGGCAACGCCGCCGAGGTACTGCCGGAACTGGTCAAGCGCGCACGGGCCGGCGAGATTCGCCCCGACCTGGTCACCGACCAGACCTCGGCCCACGACCTCGTGAACGGCTACCTGCCCCCGGGCTGGACGATCGCGCAGTGGAAGGAGGCGCAGCGGGATCCGTCGCAACACGAGCGCCTGACCGAGGCCGCAGCCAAGGGCTGCGCCGTGCAGGTGCAGGCCATGCTGGACTTTCAGGCCATGGGCATTCCCACAGTCGATTACGGCAACAACATCCGGCAGGTGGCCTATGACCAGGGCGTGAAGAACGCCTTCGACTTTCCCGGCTTCGTGCCCGCCTACATCCGGCCGATGTTCTGCGAAGGCAAGGGACCGTTTCGCTGGGTCGCGCTCTCGGGTGACCCCGAGGACATCTACAAGACGGACGCCAAGATCAAAGAGCTGTTTCCCGAGAACAAGCACACGCACCGCTGGCTGGACATGGCGCGCGAGCGCATCGCCTTCCAAGGCCTGCCGGCGCGCATTTGCTGGCTGGGTCTGGGCGAGCGCCATCGCGCGGGCCTGGCCTTCAACGAGATGGTGAAGAAGGGTGAACTCAAGGCGCCCATCGTGATCGGTCGCGACCACCTGGACACCGGCTCGGTGGCCAGCCCCAACCGCGAGACCGAAGCCATGAAGGACGGCAGCGACGCCGTGAGCGACTGGCCGCTGCTCAACGCCCTGCTCAATACCGCAGGCGGCGCCAGCTGGGTCAGCCTGCACCATGGCGGCGGCGTGGGCATGGGCTACTCGCAGCATTCGGGCATGGTCATCGTGGCCGACGGCACCGACGCCGCGGCGCAGCGCCTGGCCCGTGTGCTGGTGAACGACAGCGGCAGCGGCGTGATGCGCCATGCCGATGCGGGGTATGAGCTGGCCGTGGCCACCGCGAAGAAGCAAGGCCTGTCGCTGCCGATGATTCGTTAACGCGATCGCCCACCCATGCCCTGGCACCGCTTCGACCGCGCCACCCTACCCGCCACGCCATGGAAAAACGGCGGCGGCGTGACGCGCGAGATCGTGTGCCAACCGCCCGGCGCCGGGCTCGATGCCTTTGACTGGCGCGTGAGCATTGCGACCATTGCCAGCGACGGCCCCTTCTCTCTGTTTGCCGGCATCGACCGGGTGATCACGCTGCTCGAAGGCGGTGGGGTGCACCTCAGTGGCGACGCGGACGCGATCGATCACCGGCTGGACACCCCGCTGCAGCCCTACGCGCTTGCGGGCGAGGCGCGTATCCACGCACGCTTGCTCGCAGGCGACTGCGACGACTTCAATGTGATGACGCGCCGCGCCACCTGCCGCGCCTCGGTGACCGTGCTGCGCGAAGCGACCACGCTGCACGCACCGCAAGGGCTGCTGCTGGCGCTGAAAGGCCCCTGGCAAGCGCAAGCCGAAGGCCATGCGGCCGAGGCCTTGATCGCGCAGCAGGGGCTGTGGTGGGACCGCCAAGCCGCTTGGCGGCTTAACCCCCAGGCCGCTGACGCCACCCTGCTGGCCGTTACGATCCATCCGCAGACTGCGACCCCGACATGACCGCACCGACCCCGCGCGCCGACCACCGCCTGCCCAGCGCCGACGGCGTCTGGGAGCACCTGCACCTGGCGCCCGAAGCCTTGGGCGAAGGCGCACCGGCGCTGCGCGACGCCGCGATCGTGGTGGACGCCGGTCAGGTGCGCTGGGTGGGCCCGCGCGCGCAGCTGCCTGCGAGCCATGCCGCCGCTGTGCGCCACGACGGCCAGGGCGCGCAGGTCACGCCCGGCCTGGTCGACTGCCACACCCATCTGGTCTATGGCGGCCAACGCGCCAACGAATTCGCGATGCGTCTGGCCGGCGCCAGCTACGAAGAAGTGGCGCGCGCCGGCGGCGGCATTGTCTCGAGCGTGCGCGCCACGCGCGAGGCCGACGAAGACGCGCTTTTCGCGCAAGCCGTACCCCGCCTGCAGGCCTTGCTGGACGAAGGCGTGTGCGCCATCGAGATCAAATCAGGCTATGGCCTGGACCTCGCCCACGAGCGCAAGCAGCTGCGCGTGGCGCGCCGCTTGGGGCAGGCCCTGGGCGTGACCGTGCGCACCACCTTTCTGGGCGCACACGCCCTGCCCCCCGAATACGCAGGCCGCAGCGGCGACTACATCCGCGTGGTGTGCGAGGAGATGATGCCGGCGCTGGCCGCCGAGGGCTTGATCGATGCGGTCGATGCCTTTTGCGAGCGCATTGGTTTTTCCCTGGCCGAGACCGAGCAGGTGTTTCAGGCCGCGCGTCGTCTAGGCCTGCCGGTGAAGCTGCACGCCGAACAACTCTCGGACATGGGCGGCGCGGCGCTGGCCGCCCGCTACGGCGCGCTGTCGTGCGACCACATCGAACATCTGAATGCGCAGGGTATTGCGGCCATGCGCGCAGCGGGTACGGTCGCCGTGCTGCTGCCGGGTGCGTACTACACGCTGCGCGATACGCATCTGCCACCGATCGAAGGCTTGCGCGCAGCGGGCGTGCCCATGGCCGTCTCCACTGACCACAACCCCGGTACCTCGCCTGCCCTGAGCCTGCTGCTGATGGTGAACATGGCCTGCACGCTGTTTCGCCTGACCGTGCCCGAGGCGCTGGCAGGCGTGACCCGCCACGCGGCACGCGCGTTGGGCTTGCAAGACACGCACGGACAGATCGGCGTGGGGCGACCCCCGAATTTCGTGCTGTGGCCGATGGGCGATGTGGCGGAACTGGCCTACTGGGTCGGTCAGCGCCCGGTGTGCCGGATCGTTCGCGACGGGCGGATCGCCCGCTGATGTGACATGATCGCCGTCCCCCACACCCTGTTTGCCACTGACGCCCTGTTGCCCACGGGCTGGGCGCGTGAGGTGCTGCTGCAATGGAACGATCGCGGACAGCTCACGTCTGTCACACCCGACACGACCCGCCCGAGCGGCACGCCACGCGCTGCGGGCCCGCTGCTGCCAGGCGTTCCGAATCTGCACTCGCACGCCTTCCAGCGCGCCTTCGCCGGCCTCACCGAATACCGCGGCGCGGCGCAGGACAGCTTCTGGAGCTGGCGCACGCAGATGTATCGATTTGCCAGCGCGATCACGCCGCAGCAATTGGAGGCGGTAGCCACCGGCCTCTATGTGGAAATGCTGGAGGCTGGCTACACCAGCGTGTGTGAGTTCCATTACATCCACCATCACGCCGATGGAACGCCCTACGCCGACGACGCCACGCTCTCACAGGCCCTGCTGCGTGCGGCGGCACGCGCGGGGATCGGCCTGACCTTGCTGCCGGTGCTTTATCAAACCGCAGGCTTTGGCGGTCTGGCGCCCAGCGAAGGCCAGCGTCGCTTTATCCGCAGCACGGACAACATGCTGGCGCTTTTGGAGCGACTCGCGCCCCTTTGCCGCGCTCAAGGCGCGCGCCTGGGCCTGGCCCCGCACTCGCTGCGCGCCGTGCCGCCCGACAGCCTCCGCGAAGCGGTTGCGGGCCTGCATGCACTCGACGCCACCGCGCCCGTCCACATCCACATCGCCGAGCAAACCGGCGAGGTGCAGGCCTGCCTGGCGTGGTCGGGTCAGCGCCCGGTGCAATGGCTGCTCGATCACGCGCCAGTCGACGCGCGCTGGTGCCTGGTCCATGCCACGCACATGGACGCCGACGAACACGCGCGCGCGGCGCTTACCGGCGCCATCGCGGGCTTGTGCCCCACCACCGAGGCCAATCTAGGCGACGGCCTGTTTGATATGCAGGCCTGGCGCGCCGCCGGGGGTCGCTGGGGCATCGGCTCGGACAGCCATGCCACAGTGAATGCCGCCGAAGAATTGCTGATGCTCGAATACGGTCAGCGCCTGACCACCCGCCAGCGGAATCTCCTGGCCAGCGCCGACCACCCCTCGGTGGCCACCGCCATGACCCTGGACGCGGTGACTGGGGGCGCACAGGCCAGCGCACGCGCGATCTCGGGCCTCGCGGTGGGCCAACAGGCCGACTGGGTGGTGCTGGACGCGAACGACCCGCTGCTGCAAGACCTGCCCAGCGCCGAGGCCATGCTGTCGGCCCATGTCTTTGCCAGCCACCGACGCAGCGCCATCAGCGAAGTCTGGGTGGCCGGTCGTCCTCAGGTGCGCGCAGGACGACACGCCCTGCACGACGAGGCCTTGTCTGGCCTGGCCCACGCACGTCGCCAACTTCTGATCGACACGCCATGACCCTGTTTCAGACCGACGCACCCGCCTTCCATTTCCGTGCCGGCAAGCGGCCGCTGCTGATCTCGATCCCGCATGGGGGCACGCATGTACCGCCCGCGCTGGCCGCGCGCCTGACCGACGAGGGCCGGCGCGTGCCCGACACCGACTGGCACCTGGAGCGCCTGTACGACTTCGCCGACGAACTCGGTGCCTCGGTGCTGGTGGCCACGCATTCACGGTATGTGATTGACCTGAATCGCCCGCCCGATGGCGCCAGCCTCTACCCGGGTCAGCGCGTGACCGGCCTGTGCCCGCTCGATCTGTTTGACGACCAGCCTCTGTACCGCGACCCCCAGGATCTGCCCACCGAGGCCGAGATCACTGCGCGGCGCGAGGCGATCTGGCGGCCGTACCACGCACAACTCACGAACGAACTCGCGCGCCTGAAAGCGCAGCATGGCGTGGCCGCCTTGTGGGACGCGCATTCGATTCGCTCCGTAGTTCCGCGCTTTTTCGAAGGCCGGCTGGCCGACCTGAACCTGGGCACGGCCGATGGCGCCAGTTGCGACGCAGGTCTGGCCGCACGCCTGCTCGCAATCGGCCAGCAGGCGCCGGGCTACACCGCGGTACTCAATGGCCGATTCAAGGGTGGCCATATCACCCGCTTTTATGGCCAGCCCGCGCAGGGCATCCACGCCATCCAGCTGGAGATGACTCAGTGCTGCTACATGCAGGAGGCGTGGCCGTTTGACTATCTTCCGAAGCAAGCCGCAGGCGTTCAACCTACGGTGCGGCGGATGCTGCAGGAGGTGCTCGCCTTTGTTGAAGGCCAGACCTGATCACACCCTCAAGATCCCAATCAGACGCCGCTGTCCAGGTGCGTCAGAGCAGCGCGCCGCGCGCAGCGATCGGCCACACGGCCTCGACACGGTCGCCCCGGATACACACCAGCTCGTCGTACAGGTTGACCGTGGGGTCGCAGTGGCCAGGCACCAGCATCAGGACATCCCCCAGCGCTAGCGGGCCTGTGAGCGCGACTTCGATGACGCCATGGTCATCGGCGGCCTTGACGTAATGGAGGTCGGGACGCTGCCAGACCACGGGTAGCCCCGAATCGATCGCGGAGGCCTTGAGACCCGCATCGACCACCGCTCGGGTTGGCAGCGTATGACTGAGCACGGCGGTGCGCACAAACAGCGCATGCTCGAAGGGGATGTCACCCGACGCGCGCTGGTTGTCGCCATAGTCGCGGTCCATAAAGATGTAAGAGCCAGGCTGGATTTCATTGAAGATACCCGAGTCGCGCTCCAGAAGAAAGCTGCCAGTGCCCGCGCCGGTGATGCATTCCACCGCCAGACCCGCGGCCTGGACCAGGTCACGACTCAGGCGGGCAGCAGTACTGGCCTGCGCAATCGCCTCGGCGCGTTCGGCAGGTGTGCGGCGATGTTGCGCCGGCCCGTGATAGCACTGCAGCCCTGCGAAACGCAGGGAGGGCTGGTCGGCGATCAGGCGCGCCAGGCGGGCCACATCCGGGCCGGGTGGGACGCCGCAGCGACGGCCACCCACATCCACCTCGACATAGACGTCGATCGATACGCCCTGGGCCTGGGCCGCCTGCGCGATGTCGTGGACCTGCCGTGCGTCATCCACCAGCACGCCGATACGCGCACGCCGAGCCAGACGCGCGAGATGTTGAGCCTTGTGCGCGCCCACCACCTGGTTGGTGACCAGTACGTCACCGATGCCCGCTTCGACGAAAACCGCGGCCTCGCTGACCTTTTGGCAGCAGACACCGACTGCTCCCTGCGCGATCTGGCGACGCGCGATCTCCGGGCACTTGTGGCTCTTGGCATGCGGGCGCAAGCGGACCGAGTACCCCTTGATCGCGTCGGTCATACGCTGCAGGTTGCGCTCGAAGGCGTCGAGGTCGAGCACGAGGGCGGGCGTGTCAATGGCGGTGACAGGGTCACCGGGTCGGGCGGCTTTCCAGGGGCTCATGGGAATCTCCGTGAATGTACGAGGCAAAGCCGCAGTCACCCTCAAGCGCCACAACACTTCTTGTATTTCTTGCCACTGCCACACGGACACGGGTCATTGCGTCCGGGCTCCGCCTCCTTGCGCACGCTCACCACGCGCGGGCCCAGGCTTTTCCAGACCTGGCGCAGGTCGTAGACGCTCCACACCGCCTTGCCGAATTCATCGATGCGGCGATCGGACACGCTGGGCGGGCCGTCCTCGCTGTACATGGACACGGCCGGTTTGCCGGTGTCGGGCGCTGTCAGCGCCTCGATGGCGGCCAGCGCCTCGCGCACCATGTCGGCGGCTTCGCGGTCTCGCGGCAGCCCCCACTCCTCGGACCAGGTCTGCACCGCATGCATGAAGCCGTGCGCCCAGGTCTCGGCGAAATACGGCAGGTCGTCGACGGCCGTGTCACCGCGCTCGCCCTCGGGCAAGGCGAGCACCGCACCGCGCATGTCCAGCAACTCGGGTTGGTAGGCACGCGGGTCTTCCAGCGTGTCGACCTCGGCATCCAGGCCCTGGGCGACCTCGCGCCAGCGACGGTGCCAGCGCAGCACAAACTCCATGTGCGCCATGGGCGCAAAGCCCTCACCTAAAAGCGCGGGCCAATAGTCCTGCGGCTCGATCGGGCGGCGGCAGCACACGAGCGCCGCGAGGAAGCCCTCGCAAAACTCCCAATCAGGCGTGTCCTCAACCTTTTCGCGCAGTTGGTCGAGCAACGCGTCCTGGGCTTCGAAGTCCTCGGTGCCCAGCGGGGTCTCGTCGGCGGTGGGCGCAGGGGTGGGTGTGTCGTGGGTCATGTTGAAAGGCACACAGGTTCGAAGGCGGTCCGGGTCTGCACCGACCAGGCCGCCAAGCGTTTCTTCATCGTCAACACCGCGCGGTCCTTGCTCAGAAGCAGGGCCTGGCGGGCGACGGCCAGATCGATGAATTTTTGATCGTCCGGATCGCTGCACGTGACCGGGGCCTTGGGCGGCGCGTCCACCACCTGGGCATGGCGGTCGAATGCGGCCAGCACGTCACCGGCGGCCAGTTCGTAAAACGCCAGGCGCGGCACGATCTGCGGATAGTCCAGGACGCGCGCGAGTTCATCGCGCATCGCCGAGGTCGCCACCCAGCGCAAGCGACCCTCGGTCAGCGCCGGCAGGACAGGCTTGGCGGCTTCGTCAGCGAACACAAAAACATCCAGCACGATGTTGGTATCGAGCACCAGCGCCGTCATGCGCCCTCCTGAGGGGTCGCAGGTACCGCAGCGGCGCTCGCTTCACGCGCACGCGCGGAGCCGGCCACCATGTCAAAGCGAAACAAGCGGCATTCGATCGGGCCGTTCCACATCGGCATGCGGCGCGACTCCTTCAAGCGCATGTGGGTGGGCAGCTTCAGATCGGGCGTGAGCACCCAGGCCGTCCAGCCGGCGTAATGCTTTTTCCAGTGCGACGCGAGTTGCACGAAGAAATCGGTGCCCTCGGCATGCGACGCGTCGACCTGTGCGCGTTCACGCCCGCCCCGACCCCGTCCTGCAACACCCGCCGCCTCGATGCGTTCGCCATAGGGCGGATTGAGCAGCATGATGCCGGGCGTCTCGGTGGGTGGTATGCGTTGCAAGGCATCGCCGCCACGAAACTGCACCACACCCCCCACGCCCGCGCGCTCGGCGTTGCGGTTGGCAAAGTCGACCATGCGAAAGGCCACGTCAGACCCGTGGATGGATACCGGCGGGTTGCGGCGTTGGGCCTGGGCTTCTTCCTTCAAGCCGCTCCAGACATGCGCCTGAAAGGGCAGCAGCTTCTCGAAGCCAAAGCGCCGCATCAGCCCCGGCGCAATGCCACAGGCGATCTGGGCGGCCTCGATGGCGATGGTGCCGCTGCCGCAGCACGGGTCATACAGGGGCACGCTGGCGTCCCAGCCACTGGCGGCGATCATGGCGGCGGCCAGCGTTTCCTTCAGCGGCGCCTCACCCTTGTCTTCGCGCCATCCGCGTTTGAACAGGGGCTCGCCCGAGGTGTCGATGTAGACGGTGCAGTGCGTGGCGGTCAGGTGCGCAAACACCCGCACATCGGGTCGCTGCGTGTCCACATCGGGCCGCACGCCCGACTTGTCGCGGAAACGGTCGCACACGGCGTCCTTGATCTTCAGGGCGGCAAAGTTCAGGCTCTTGAGCGGGCTGTGCTGCGCGGTGATTTCGACCTTGATGCTCTGACGCGGGGTGAACCACATCTCCCAGGGCACTTCGCGTGCGGCGTCATACACGCCGGCCTCGTCGCGATAGGGCCTGTGCGACACCTGCACCAGCACACGCTGCGCCAGGCGCACATGCAGGTTCAGGCGCATGGCCTCGCGCCAGGCGGCTTGGACCACCACGCCACCACGCCCCACCAGCAGGTCTTCGCCGGCCAAGCCGGTGAGGCGATGCACCTCGTCGGCCAGCAGGTCTTCGACGCCCGCGGCGCAGGGCAGGAACAACTGGAGAGAATTCATAGAGAGCGTTTCAAAGCGCCTTGCGCAGGTTGGCCGGCGCGATGCGCAGCGCTTCACGGTATTTGGCGACGGTGCGGCGCGCGCACTCGATGCCCTGCTCCTTGAGCAGGTCTGAGATCTGACTGTCGGACAGCGGCTTCTTAGGGCTCTCGGCCGCCACCAGCTGGCGGATCAGGGCGCGCACCGCGGTGCTGGAGGCATTGGCGCCGGCTTCGGTCGACAGGCCCGAGCCAAAGAAGTATTTAAGCTCGAAGGTGCCGTAAGGCGTGGCCATGTATTTGGCGGTGGTCACGCGCGAGATGGTGGACTCGTGCAGACCCAGTTCGTCGGCGATCTCACGCAGCACCAGCGGTCGCATGGCCAGCTCGCCGTGGATGAAGAAATTCTTCTGGCGTTCCACGATGGCATTGGACACGCGCAAGATGGTGTCAAAGCGTTGCTGGATGTTCTTGATGAACCAGCGCGCTTCCTGCAGCCGTTGCTGCAAGGCCGCATGGCTACCGCCCTTGTTCGATTTCAGGGCGCCCGCATAGATGTCGTGCACGCGCAGACGTGGCATCACATCGGGATTGAGCTGCACGCGAAAGCGCGGCGTCGCGCTGCGCGCCACGCGCGTGACGATCACATCGGGGATCACCACGTTGCGCTCCACATCGACAAAGCGCCGACCCGGCTTGGGCTCCAGGCGCGCGATCAGGCCGATGGCCGCCTTGATCTGGCCCTCGCTCTCGCCTGTGAGCTGCGTCAGACGTTTGACGTCGCGCTTGGCCAGCAGGTCAATGGGGTTGCGCAAGATGGCCAGCGCCGCGTGGCAGGGATCCTCTTCGTCCGCCTCGGCCGCCTGAGCCTGCAGCTGCAGACTCAAGCACTCGGCCAAGGTGCGAGCGCCCACGCCCAGCGGCTCGAGGTGATGCAGCAGGCGCAAGGCCACGGTGAAGTGGTGGACCAGTTCTTCCTGCTGCTCGAAGTCGTCGGGTGCGAGCGAGGCGGCCAGCGACTCCAGCGTGTCTTCCAGGTAGCCGTCGTCATTGAGCGACTCGATCAGAAAGCGCAGGGCCGCCGAATCTTCTTCGCTCAGACGCAAGGCCAGGGCTTGACGGTGCAAGTAGGCCTGCAGGGATTCGGCGCTGCGCGCCAGCTCGGTGGCATCGGCCTCGTCGCCGTCGGCGCCGCTGTCGTTACGGCGGGCGGGTGCGTCACTGCCCCACTCGCTGTCATCGGGGGCGATCTCGGTGGTGCCGTCGCCCTCCCAGTCGCTGGGGCCATCGTCGACCGGCGCAGCGGGCGCTTCACTGTTTTCAGCAGGGGTGCTGCTGACGCTGCCCAGGCTGCCGATGAAGTCGTTTCCCTCGGGGTCGCCCTCGCCATCGAGGGCCGGCGTGTCGGCCCGCGCCAAACCGAATTCCTCACGCGGCGCCTCGTCGGGCGCAGACTCGAGGAAGGGGTTGTCGTCCAGCATCTGTTCGACTTCCTGGGCCAGCTCCAGGGTCGACAGCTGCAAAAGTCGAATCGACTGCTGCAACTGGGGCGTGAGCGCCAGGTGCTGCGAGGTGCGGAGCGACAGGCCTTGCTTCAAGCGCAGCCCCTCACATGCGGAAATGCTCGCCGAGGTAGACGCGGCGTACGTCGGCGTTGTTCACGATCTCGTCGGGCGTGCCCTGCGCCAGCACGTGACCGTCGCTGATGATGAAGGCGCGGTCACAGATGCCCAGGGTCTCACGTACGTTGTGGTCGGTGATCAGCACGCCGATGCCGCGTGATTTGAGAAAGCCGATGATTCGTTGAATCTCGATCACCGCGATCGGGTCGATGCCGGCGAAGGGCTCGTCCAAGAGAATGAAGCGGGGCTGGGTGGCCAACGCGCGCGCGATCTCCACGCGCCGACGCTCACCGCCGGACAGCGCCAGAGCCGGCGAATCGCGCAGATGGTCCACGCGCAGGTCTTGCAGCAAGGCGCTCAGACGTCCTTCGATGGCAGGACGCGTGAGGGGCCGACCCTTTTCGTCCAGCTGCAGCTCGAGCACCGCGCGCACGTTGTCGGCGACATTGAGCTTGCGAAAGATGGATGCTTCCTGTGGCAGATACGACAGCCCCAGACGCGAGCGACGGTGAATCGGCATGTGCTCGACGGACTGGCCGTCGATGGTGATCTGGCCATCGTCGGCACGCACCAGGCCCACGATCATGTAGAAGGACGTGGTCTTGCCTGCGCCATTGGGGCCGAGCAGACCCACCACTTCGCCCTTGGCCACCGAGAGCGAGACATCCTTGACAACCTGGCGGCTGCCGTAGCTTTTCTGGAGGTGTCGCGCTTCGAGTCGGCTCGGTACGGCGTCGAGTCCGGGCGCGCTCGTCACTTGCGTTCCCCTCCTAGCGAGGTGCTAGGGCGCAGCGGTGCGGTCGGTGCCGCCGCCGGCGCGGACGCCGCAGACGCAGGACTGCGAGGCGACAGCACGGCGCGCACACGACCACCGGCGCTGGCCGAGGGCTGGCGTCCCCCGAGGGGGGCGCCGTCGACGGTGAAGACGTCGGTGGTGTTCTCGTAGGTGATGAGGCTACCTTGCGTCTCGTCGGCGAGCACAGCGCCCCGATAGCGGCGCAACTCGGCGCGGCCGATGAACTTCACACGATCGGCCTTGCCGTCGTATTCGATGGTGGTGCCCTCGCCCTCGATGTATTCGTCCACGCCTTCGCGCTTTTGACGCCAGAACGCGCGCTTGCCCGGCTCGGCGGTGACCACGCCGTATTGATAGCCCTCGGGGTCTTGGCGCACCTGCAGGCGCGCGCCGCGAATCAGGATGGTGCCCTTGGTGGCCACCACTTGGCCGGTGAAGACGCTGGTCTGGGACAGATCGTCATGACGCAGGGCATCGGCCTCTACGTTCATGGGCTTGTTGCGGTCCGCCTTTTCGGCATAGACGGCAGGCGTCGCCATCAGGAGGGCGGCAAGGGCCAGCAACAGGGGGAGGAGGGGCGTGTTCATAAGGGCATGAATCTTGCGTTGATTCTACCCCTGCCCCGGTGCGAGGCTCAGAGCCCCTCAGCGGCTCTTGCGCGCCTCGGCCACGAGGTGATCGACGATCTCCAGCGCGCGGTTCATATTGCCCGCCAGTTCGCCGTCGGTGTAGAAGCGCCCGGCCACGCCCAACGAGGGCACGCCTTGCACCTGGTAGGCGTCCTGCAACTGCGCGGCGCGCTTGGCCTTGGACTGCACCGAGAACGAGGCATAGGCCTCCTGGAACTTGGCGCGGTCGAGGCCATTTTTCTGGGCCCAGGCCAGGATGGTGTCGTCGCGGTTGGTGGGCTGGCGCTCCACATGAATCGCCTGGAACACCTTGGCGTGCAGGTCCATGCGGCCCATGGCCTCGAGCGCATAGAACAGGCGCTGCTGGGGTCCGAAATCATCGCGAAAGGCCACTGGCACCCGACGCAGCACCACATCGGCAGGGAGCTTGCGAGACCAGGCCTCGAGCGCGGGCTCGAAGGAATGGCAATGCGGGCAGCTGTACCAGAAGAACTCGACCACCTCGATCTTGCCGGCCGGCGCATCGACGGGCGCGCGCTGGCTCAAGGTGCGAAAGTCCTTGCCGTTGTCGACGCGCTTTTGCGCGTGGGCGGCGGGCACCAGGCCCAGGGCACCGGCGGCCAGCAGGCCGGCGGAAAAGTCACGTCGTTTCATGGTCGCTCTTTAAAAAGAAAAAATGCGGCGCGTCAATCAACGCTGCACGCGCACCAGGGTGGCTTCGACGCCGCCGCCTTCAAGGCGGGCCTTGACGCGATCGGCATCGGTTTTCTTGTCGAGGGGGCCCACGCGCACACGGTAGACCGCGCGTCCCGATTGCTCACGCTCAAAGACACGCGCCTCCAGCCCCATCAGCGAGAGCTTGGCGCGCTGGGCTTCGGCTTCGGCCGGGGCCAGGAAGGCGCCGGCCTGCACGAAGTAGATGAAGGGATCGACCCCGGCATTGGCGCGTGACGTGGCGAGATCCCCCAGGGGATCTGGAGCAGCCACTCGGGCCGGCGCGGATGCCGGTGCGGGGGCGGGCGCAGCGGCAGGCGGGGCGGCTGGCGCAGGGGGCCGCGCAGGAGCCGGTGCCGGAGCCGGCGCAGGGGCACTGGCGCGCGGGGCCGCGGGCGCGGCGGCGGGCGCCGAAGCACCCCCCGAAGGAATAAAGGCCGGCGGTGGCGCCGGCACCACAGCGGCCGGCGCTGCAGGCTCGGAGGCGGCCTCGGCCGGCGCGGAGGCGGCACTGGCCGGCTTGGCCGGGTTCTTGCCATACAGGGGCGCGTTCGGATCCCAGTTCTGGTTCTTGCGGGACTCGGCAGCGTCCTGTTCGGGCGTGCGAGTTTGCGTCTTGTTCATGAACGGGAGGGGTACCTTGGTCACATAGACCGCCACCGCCAACGCCGCGGCCAGCCCCAGCACCAGGCCGATCACGACCCCGATGAGGGTGCTGCCACGCTGTTGATTCTTGGGTGTGCTTGTCACTGCGTCTTCCTGCCGATCACATCTTGCGCGGGGCGCTCACGCCCAGCATCGCCAAGCCATTGTGCAACACCTGTGCGCATGCAGCGACCAGCGCCAGGCGCGCTTTTTTCACGGTTTCGTCGTCGACGAGGATGCGCTCGCTGTCGTAGTAGCTGTGATACGCCGCCGCCAGCTCGCGCAGGTAGAAGGTGACATCGTGTGGCGCGAAGTCGGTAGCCGCGGCGGTGAGCATGGCGGGATAGCGCGCCAGCGCCAGCATCAGCGCCTGCGCCTGCGGGCTATCCAGCGCCGACAGGTCGGCTTCTTTCAGGTTGGCCACATCGCCGCCCCAGGCCGCCAGCACCGAGCAGATGCGCGCATGCGCGTACTGCACGTAATAGACCGGGTTGTCGTTGTTCTGGGCCAGCGCCAGGTCGACATCGAACACGTATTCGGTGTCGGGCTTGCGCGAAAGCAGGAAAAAGCGCACCGCGTCCTTGCTGGTCCACTCGATCAGATCGCGCAGCGTGACGTAACTGCCCGCGCGCTTGGAGATCTTCACCTCTTGGCCGCCGCGCATGACGCGCACCATGGTGTGCAGCACGTAGTCGGGATAGCCAGCGGGGATGCCCGCGCCAGCGGCCTGCAGGCCGGCACGCACGCGCGCGATGGTGCCGTGGTGGTCGGTGCCCTGGATGTTGATCGCCTTGGTGAAGCCGCGTTCCCACTTGGTGATGTGATAGGCCACATCGGGCACGAAGTAGGTGTAGCTGCCGTCGCCCTTGCGCATGACGCGGTCCTTGTCGTCACCGTAGTCGGTGGACTTGAGCCACAGCGCGCCATCGTGCTCGTAGGTCTTGCCCGCCTCGCGCAGGCGCTGCACCGCGGCGTCCACCTTGCCACTGGTGTAGAGGCTGGACTCGAGGTAGTAGTGGTCAAAGCGCACGTCAAAGGCGGTCAGATCCAGGTCCTGCTCGTGGCGCAGATAGGCCACGGCAAACAGGCGGATGCCGTCGAGGTCTTGCGGGTCACCCGAGGCGGTGTACTCGCGGTCGTCGGACTTGACGGTCTTCTTGGCCAGGAAGTCGTTGGCGATGTCCTGGATGTAGTCGCCGTTGTAGGCCGCCTCGGGCCACTGCGGGTCGCCGGGCTTGATGCCCTGGATGCGAAGCTGCGTCGAGGTGGCCAGCGTGGCGATCTGCACGCCGGCGTCGTTGTAATAGAACTCGCGGTGCACCTGCCAGCCCTGGCTGGCGTAGAGGTTGCAGATCGCATCGCCCAAGGCCGCTTGGCGACCATGGCCCACGTGCAGCGGGCCGGTGGGGTTGGCCGAGACGAATTCGACCAGCATGCGCTGGCCGTTGGAGCTCTGCTGGCCAAAGCGCGGGCCAGCGGTCAGCGCCTCGCGCACCACCGCCTGCTTGGCGGCGGGCTTGAGGCGGATATTGAGAAAGCCAGGGCCGGCTATCTCGATGGCATCGACCCAGCGCCCAAAGGCCTCGGTCGCCATCAGGTCGGCGCGCAGCGCCTCGGCCACCTGACGCGGGTTCTGCTTCAGGGGCTTGGCCAGCTGCATGGCGGCGGTGCAGGCCAGGTCGCCATGGGCGGCGGCCTTGGGCGATTCGAAGGCCGCCTTGGCGCCTGCGCCGGGGGAAAGCCGTTCCAGCCCGGACGCCAGCGCGTCGAGCAGTTCTTGGGTTGCGAGGAGCATGGGGCCCAATTTTACGGGGCCGATGCCGACGGCCGCTCAGGGGCGAAGACCCCCCTGACCGCAGGAGGCGCTCCGATCCCCTACATTAACCCCCTTTTGCCATCTTCCCCGGAGACTCCCATGACTGCCCGCACGCCTTTGCACGGCCTGAAGGTCGATGCCGCCCTGGCTCGTTTCATCGATGAACAGGTGCTGCCTGGCACCGGCATTGCGCCCGCCGCCTTCTGGAAAGGCTTTGACGGCATCGTCCACGACCTCGCACCCAAGAACGCCGCCCTGCTGGCCGAACGCGATCGCCTGCAAACCGAGATGGACACTTGGCACAGCGCCCACCCCGGCCCGATCCTGGACATGCGCGCCTACCGCGGCTTCCTGGAAAAAATCGGCTACCTGGTCACGCCGCCCGCTGGCGCGAAGGCCACCACCACCCACGTCGACGCCGAACTGGCCACCCAGGCCGGCCCGCAGCTGGTGGTGCCTATCCTCAACGCACGCTACGCGCTCAACGCCGCCAACGCGCGCTGGGGCTCGCTGTATGACGCGCTGTATGGCACCGACGCCATCCCCGAGACCGATGGCGCGGCCAAGGGCCCCGGTTACAACGAAGTACGCGGCGCAAAAGTGATCGCCTATGCCCGCGGCGTGCTGGATCTGGCAGCGCCCCTGGCCTCGGGCTCGCATGTGGGCTCCACCGGCTACCGCATCGAAGGCGGCCAGCTGAAGGTGACCGTGCAAGGGGGGGCCACCACCGGTCTGAAAGATCCGGCGGCCTTCGTCGGCTACCAGGGCGAGGCGTCGGCGCCGTCGTCCATCCTCTTGAAGCACAACGGCCTGCACCTGGACCTGCAAATCAACCGCCAGCACCCGATCGGCGCCACCGACCCCGCCGGCGTGAGCGATCTGGTGATGGAAGCGGCCTTGTCCACCATCCTGGACCTCGAAGACTCCATCGCTGCGGTGGACGCCGAAGACAAGCTGGTCGCCTACAAGAACTGGCTCGGCATCCTCAAGGGCACGCTGACCGAAGACGTGAGCAAGGGCGGCAAGACCTTCACCCGCGGCCTGAACCCCGACCGCCTCTACAAGGCCCCTAGCGGCAGCGGCGAAGTGCGCCTGCATGGCCGCTCACTCCTGTTCCTGCGCAATGTGGGTCACCTCATGACCAACCCCGCCATCTTGTGGGGGGCCGACAAGGAAATTCCCGAGGGCATCCTGGACGCGGTGATCACCACCACCATCGCCCTGCATGACCTGCAAGGCCATGGCAAAGACGGTCTGCGCAACTCGCGCACCGGCTCGGTCTACATCGTCAAGCCCAAGATGCACGGTCCGCAGGAAGTGGCCTTCGCCTGCGAGTTGTTCGGCCGCGTCGAGCAGCTGCTGGGGCTGCCGGCCCACACCGTGAAGCTGGGGATCATGGACGAAGAGCGCCGCACCAGCGTGAACCTGCAGGCCTGTATCGCGCAAGCCGCCGCACGCGTGGCCTTCATCAACACCGGCTTTCTCGATCGCACCGGCGACGAGATGCACACCGCCATGCGCGCCGGCCCCATGTACCGCAAGGGCGACATGAAATCCAGCGCCTGGATCCAGGCCTACGAGAAGAACAACGTGCTGGTGGGCCTCTCGTGCGGCCTGCGCGGTCGCGCGCAGATCGGCAAGGGCATGTGGGCCATGCCCGATCTGATGGCGGCGATGCTGGAACAAAAGCGCGCGCACCCGATGGCGGGTGCCAACACCGCCTGGGTGCCCTCGCCCACGGCCGCCACGCTGCATGCCCTGCACTATCACCAGGTCGATGTGTTCGCCGTGCAACAAGAGCTGGAGAAAACCTCGGCCGATTCCGTGCGCGACGAGATCCTGGCCAACCTGCTGCAGGTGCCGGTGGCGCCCGACGCCAAGTGGACGGCCGCCGAGCGCCAGCAGGAACTCGATAACAACGTGCAGGGCATCCTGGGCTATGTGGTGCGCTGGATCGATCAGGGCGTGGGCTGCTCCAAGGTGCCCGACATCCACAACGTAGGCCTGATGGAAGACCGCGCCACGCTGCGCATCTCCAGCCAGCACATTGCCAACTGGCTGCGCCATGGCGTGATCAGCGCCGAGCAGGTGCACGAGACCTTCCAGCGCATGGCGGCGGTGGTGGACAAGCAAAACGCAGGCGATGCGGCCTACCAGCCCATGGCCGGCCATTGGACCACCTCGTATGCCTACCGCGCCGCGCTGGACCTGGTGTTCAAGGGCGAGACGCAGCCCTCGGGCTACACCGAGCCGCTGCTGCATGCCTGGCGGCTGAAGTACAAGGCGAAGGCTTGACGCCTGCCAGCCCCGACCCGGCACGCTGCCCCCTGTGCGGCGGGCCCAACGGGTGCGCCATGGAAACGAAGCGGCGCACCGGCGAGCCGCAGCCGCCTTGCTGGTGCGTCACCGCGCAGTTCAGCGAGGCGCTGCTGGCCCGCGTGCCCGAGTCGGCGCGCAACCAGGCCTGCATTTGCGCCGCCTGCGTCGGGCAAGCGGCCACCTCACAGGGCCAGGGAAACCGCTGAAGGCGCGGCGCTGGCCAGCGCGCCGAGCACGGACGTTCCGCGCAATTTGACGCGGTTACCGTCAATGACTTCCAGGTCTTCGAACACCCGCTGTGCCCAGTTCAGGTCACCGGTCCTTTGCGCGTCCAGTGCAAGCCAAGCCTGAAGATCGGCCAGACGCCGCGTCTCGCGGGTCCAGCGGATCAAGGGGCCGATGTCCATCGTCGTGGCACCGACCGCCACGTGGCAGGGTCGCGGGCGCGGCAGAGGGCCCTGCTGATAATCCACGTAACGCCACAGCGCAGATTGGTAAACGGCCATTTCGTCGGGCTGCTCGTGGAAGAACGCCTGCCAATGCAGGCTGCACGTCGTGTCGAAACCGTGCCCGTTCGCCAAGTCCGCGCTGCGCTCCTCCGTCTCATAACTGTCGACCACCTCGGTGACGGGCGCCACCAAGCCGCCCACGCCCCGCACCGCATGCCGCAGATGGGATACCAGCGCCGGCATCGACGTGCCCGCCGTCATCGCGACCCCGCCCACTGCGACCGAGGCCGCGACCGTCGCGACCCCCACCAGCGCCGCGCTGCGCGCCGCCCGCGCCTGAATCTCGCTAGGGGAGACATCCTCCTGGCGCTCCTGCAGGTAGGCCTGATTCAAGGCATGGGCCAGTGCGTTGTTTCCCATGGGTGAAGTGGGCCGATCAGCGCGCAAATGGTTCAGATTTTCGCGGGCAAGCCGCCAGTTCGCGTAGGCCTGGCGCGCGGTGTACACCGACAGAACGACCGCAACGCCACCCAGAACGGGATTGGCTGCAGCGAGCGCGCCACTGGCGCCGATCATGAACAGGGACGCGGCGAACGTCAGCCCGCGGCCCCACGCGGCGCGACGCAAAGCCTGGAGCTTGCGCGCTTTGGGCAGATGGAACGTCTTCAGGCGATCGCGCGCCTCGCTCAGGCCGCTGACCAAATCGGCTGCAGCATCCGTCCCGCGCGATGCAGTCCGCGTGCCCGCAGGATCGGCCTGCGCCGGTTTGCCAGTGAGCAGTTGCTGGCTATCTGCCTTGAGGTTCTTCAGGATCACGTCGTAGATCGCAGCCCCCGTGATCGGGGACACGATCATGGCCCCCAGAAGGTCCAGCGCGTCTGCGGCCAGCTTGCCGATGGCCAAGGCCCGCTGGACCCCCTTGTTCTCGCAGACACGTTGCCAGGCGGAGAACATGTCGGAGGATGTCGGCTGCGAGGGGGGCCGGATCAGAGGCGCAGGCGCCGGGCCAGGGCTGTACGGCCGCGGGTACAGGCTAAACCACTGAATCAGCGAGGGAGTGACCCCGCGGGGTCGTTTCAAGGGGGCAGGCGTCGCCACGATGGGGTGGGTCGTGGCCGAGGGACTCGGTGCGCGCAGAGCGAATCCCTGATGGATCGTCACTGACACGCGTCCGTGAGCGGAGGCCACGCACGGTGCGATGGAATTGGGTAGCGTCATACGTCCCTCTCTTTCATGGCGTCCAGCCGCTGCGCGGCCTCTTGCCCCACCTGCGCATACGCCGGATCGGCGCGCGCCAACTCGAGCGCCGCCAGGAACACGGCCCGCGCGTCCTCACGCTGGTCCAGCCCCTGCAGGCACTCGCCGATGCGAAAGAGGCAGTAGGCATCCGTCGCATCCAGCAGCAACGCCGTGCTGTAGAACCGGCAGGCCGACGCGAGTTCGCCCAGGTGCTGCAGACATAACGCAAAATCCAGCGCGTGGTCGCGGTTCCAGGGGTCGTCGTACGCCAGTAACCAGCCCGGCTCGACCGCCGCCGCGTAGTCGCCCGCCTCCATCAGCGCCTGCATCTGGGCCACCAGCGCCGACTTGACCTGCGGCTCGAGCACGGGCTCCGCGGCCACGTCCAGCCCCAGGCTGCCAGCCGCCTGGGCCCACTGGGCCGCCAGATCTGGCGACGCAGCAGGGTTCAGCGGCATGGGCGCATCACGATCAAGCATGGAATCCAGACTCCTCTTGAACAGCTAAGGCTGAGTAACTCACCCATCCGTAGAGTTCATCGAGTCTGCTGGCGGTGTATGACAGGCCCGTGGCGGCTGGCGGCACAATGGCTCCATGTGTCAGCTTCTTGGCATGAACTGCAACACGCCCACGGACGTGACCTTCAGCTTTTCGGGCTTCGCCCAGCGCGGCGGGCGTACCGACCACCATGCGGACGGCTGGGGCATCGCGTTTTTTGAGGGCGCCGGCCTGCGGCACTTCGTGGACCACCAGCCGGCCAGCGAATCTCCGGTGGCCGAATTGATCCGCCGCTACCCGATCCAGAGCCGCAATGTGGTGGCGCACATCCGCAAGGCCACGGTGGGCGAGGTGGCCTTGGAGAACTGCCATCCCTTCGTGCGCGAGTTGTGGGGGCGCTATTGGGTGTTCGCCCACAACGGCACCTTGGCGGATGTCGAGCTGCCTCTGCATGGCAGCTTTCGGCCTGTGGGCCAGACCGACAGCGAGCGGGCGTTTTGCTGGCTGATGCAGGAGCTGGCCAAGTCGCATGCCAGCGTGCCCAGCGTGGACGAACTGACCCTGACGCTACGCGAGCTCGCCCCCCGGATTGCGCGCGGGGGCACCTTCAACTTCCTGCTGTCCAATGGTCAGGCTCTGTGGGCGCACTGTTCGACGAAGCTGTTTTTCGTTGAACGCCAACATCCTTTCGCCCACGCACAACTGGCCGATGAAGATGTGTCCGTCGACTTTGCCCAGCACACCACACCGCGTGACCGGGTGGCGGTGGTGGTGACGGCGCCGCTCACGACCAACGAGATCTGGACGCCCATGGCGCCGGGGGAGTTGCGGGTATTTGTGGATGGGGTGTCGGCGGGCTGAGTGACGCCCCCGATCGTGCACAGGCCCTACACTCACGCGCTGACTTGACTGAGAACTACCCATGACGCTCCTGACCGCAGATGCCCTGCTGACGCGCCCCTTCGAGGTTTACTTTGACCAACTCGGGCTGCGCGAGTACCAGTTCCTCGGATCGCACGACACCCTGGACGAGGTGCAGGCGATCGAGGTCAAGGAGGGCAACGCCTATGGCGTGACCTTGCGTTGCGACGACAACAGCACCGGCGCGCACTTGCTTTGCACGATCACGAATGAATTTCAGGGGGTGGTGCCTGACTGGCTGCATTGGGTCGACGAGGACAGCATGGACATCCAATCGACCCGATGCCATCCGGTCCAGATACAAGATCGGACGGTGTCGTGGACAGAAACCGATGCCGATGAAGACCTGCATGACTCCCACTGGGGGAACGCCTGGGCGCAATACCTGTTCGACCAGAATCAGGATCCCACCTACCTGATCCTGGATGCGGATGGCGCGAGGATCAAGGTGTCACCCAACGGATGCGCCCTCGATGAAGCGGGGGAAGAGATCGAGTCGGAAGTTTTGTTCGATTGGGACCAGATCTCGCAAGAGGCCCGGGAGAGAGCCGACGCAGAGTCTGAGGCGGCGATCCAGCGCTCATCGCCGAAGGCGGCACGCGCGGCCCTGCAAGCGTGGATCAATCGGCAGCTGGGCCCTCTGGCCGGCGGCGCACCGCTGACCTACCGCGGCACCTGAGTCCCAGGCGCAAGGCCGACTGCGGCTTCCAGCGCATCGACGAACATCGCTGGCACATCAAAGCCGGTCTGCTGCGTGATCTCCTGAAAGCAGGTCGGGCTGGTGACGTTGATCTCGGTGAGGCAATCACCGATCACATCCAACCCCACCAGCAGCAGCCCGCGCGCGGCCAGCGTGGGGCCCAGGGCCTGGGCGATTTCGAGATCGCGCGCTGACAGAGGTTGGGCCACGCCCTTGCCGCCCGCCGCCAGGTTGCCGCGCACCTCGTTGCCCTGGGGAATGCGCGCGAGCGCATACGGCACGAGCTGGCCGCCGATCACCAGCACGCGCTTGTCACCCTGAACGATCTCGGGGACGAAGCGCTGCACCATCAGCGTGGTGGCACCGCCGGCATTGAGCGTCTCGGCGATGGCGCCCAGGTTCAGGCCGTCGGCCTTGACGCGAAAGATGCCCATGCCCCCCATGCCATCGAGCGGCTTGAGGATGATGTCGCCGTGCTCGGCGTGAAAGCGCCGAACCTCTTGCGCGTCGCGCGTGACCAGCGTGGGGCTGGTGTACTGCGCGAACTCCATGATGGCGAGCTTCTCGGGGTGATCGCGCAGGGCTGCCGGCTTGTTGAAGACGCGCGCGCCTTCGCGCTCGGCTTGTTCCAGCAGGTGGGTGGCGTAGAAGTATTCGCTGTCGAAGGGCGGATCCTTGCGCATGATCACCGCATCGAACGTGCACAGCGGCTGCACCGCGCTTCGAGCCTCAACGAACCATTCCTCTTCGGCGCCCGTGAGCGTGATCTCGCGCACCTGGGCCTGTACCTGCCCACCGGAGCGCCACACCAGATCACGCGTCTCGCACGCAGCCACGCGATGGCCGCGCCGCTGCGCCTCGCGCATCATGGAAAAAGTCGTGTCCTTGTAGGTCTGGAAAGACTCCAGGGAATCGGCGACGAAAAGAATGTGCATGGTGTGAACGCGACGCGTGTGAGGCGCCGCACCTCAGATTTCAACCTTGCTGCCCATTTCCACCACCGCGTTATTGGGCAGATTCAGAAAAGCCGCCGCCGCGCCCGCGTTATGGTGCATGTGCGCGAACAGCTTTTCACGCCAGGGCGACATGCCCCCGCCGATGGTGGGCACCACCACATCGCGCGAGAGGAAATAGCTGGTCATCATGGGATCGAGGTCGCAGCCGTGGCTGCGAATTTGCTCGAGGGCGCGCGGCACGTCCGGATCGTTCTTGAAGCCGTAGTTCACGATCACCTGCCAGCAGCCATGCCCCAGCGGCTCGATCTCCACGCGCCGGCTCAGGCCGATCCACGGCACCTCATGGTTCTTGACCGTGACGAACAAGTTCTGCGCATGCAACACCTTGTTGTGTTTAAGGTTGTGCAGCATCGCATTGGGCACCGCACCGGTCTCGGCGGTCAGAAACACCGCTGTACCGTCCACCCGCGTTGGCGGCGAGACAAACACCGCCTCCAGAAAGCTTTTCAGATCGATGGCGTCGGTCTTGAGCTTGTCATTGAGGATGGAGCGGCCATCCTTCCAGGTCATCATCAGCGTGAAGATGGCGCCGCCAATCAAGAGCGGGAACCAGCCGCCGTCCATGAGCTTGAGCATGTTGGAGGCGAAGAAGGTCACGTCGATCAGGAAGAAGATGCCCGTCGCGCCCACGCACAGCCACATGGGGTATTTCCAGGCGTGGCGGACCACGAAGAAGGTGAGCGTGGTGGTGATCAGCATGTCCAGGGTGACCGCGATGCCGTAGGCGGCCGCCAGGTTGCTCGACGAGCGGAACGTCACCACCGCCAGGACGATGGCCACGAACAGGCCCCAGTTGACGAAGGGGATGTAGATCTGGCCGGTGTCGCGCACGCTGGTGTGCTGAATGTTCAGGCGCGGCAGATACCCCAGCTGGATCACCTGCTTGGTGACGCTGAACGCGCCAGTGATCAGGGCCTGCGAAGCGATCACGGTGGCCGCCGTGGCCAGCAGCACCAGGGGCAGCTGCGCCCAATCCGGGGCCATCAGGTAGAAGGGGTTTTTGACCGCCTGCGCGTCTTGCAGCAGCAACGCGCCTTGGCCAAAGTAATTGAGGGTGAGCGCGGGCATCACCACGGAGAACCAGGCCAGGCGGATCGGCTTTTTGCCGAAGTGGCCCAGGTCGGCATACAGCGCCTCGGCCCCGGTCACGCACAGCACCACCGCGCCCAGGATGATGAAGGTGGTGCCCGGCTGCGCCAGCGCAAAGTCCAGCGCGTACAGCGGACTCACGGCCAGCAAGATGCTGGGATGGCTCAGGATGTGCGAGACGCCGAGCAAGGCCAAGACCGCGAACCACACCAGGGTGATGGGGCCGAAGAAGCGGCCGATGCCGGCGGTGCCGCGCTTTTGCACCGCGAACAGACAAAACAGGATCACCAGCGTCAGCGGAATCACCCAGCGCTTGAACTGGGGCGAGACCACCTCCAGGCCCTCGACCGCCGACAGCACCGAGATGGCCGGCGTGATCACGCCGTCGCCATAAAACAGACTGGTGCCGAAGATGCCCACCACCAGCAACACCCCGCGCAGACGCGGCTGGTCTTTCACCGCCTGCGAGGCCAGGGCCAGCATGGCCACCAAACCGCCTTCGCCATGGTTGTCGGCGCGCAGCACCAGCAGCACGTATTTGAGCGAGACGATCAGCGTGAGCGTCCAGAAAAAGAGCGAGAGGATGCCGTAGACGTTCTGGGGCGTGAAGGGCACATGACCGGAGCCAAAGACCTCTTTGATGGCGTACAGCACGCTGGTGCCGATGTCGCCATAGACCACGCCGATGGCAGCAATCGTCAACGCCCCGAGAGACGAGCGGGAATTGGACATGGAGATCAGTCGTACGACTCAGCGTCGGGGTCGGTGGCTTCCAACTCGTAGCTGGCCGCCAGCATGGCCAGGCGGCCGATCACGCCGTACATGTAAAAACGGTTGGGGGCGCTGGCGCCCGGCTTCTGACCCGGCTGCGGCAGGCGGGTGCTCTCGGCAAAGGCCAGGGGCACGAAGCTCGCGCCAGGTGCGTTGAGGTTTTCGTCGATGCCGCGGTCGGCGTGCACGCGGTAGAAGCCGCCCACCACATAGCGATCCATCATGTAGACCACCGGCTCAGCCACCGCCGCATTGATCTGCTCGTGGGTGATCACGCCTTCCTGGATGATCACCTCGCTGACCTGCTGGCCGTCCTTGATGACGTCCATCTTGTTGCGGGTCTTGCGATTGAGCTGCTCGAGGTCCTTGACGTCGCGCACGGTCATGATGCCCATGCCGTAGGTGCCGTTGTCGGCCTTGACCACGACAAAGGGCTTTTCGTTGATGCCGTATTCCTTGTACTTGCGGCGCACCTTGGTGAGCAAGGCGTCGACGTTTTCGGTCAGGCACTCCATGCCCGTGCCTTCGGCGAAATTGACCTGGCCGCAGTGGTTGAACATCGGGTTGATCAGCCAAGGATCGATGCCCAGAAGCTTGCCAAAGCGCTTGGACACTTCTTCGTAGCTCTGGAAATGGCGGCTCTTGCGGCGCACGCTCCAACCGGCATGCAGGGGCGGCAGCAGGAACTGCTCGTGCAGGTCTTCCAGGATGCCCGGCGCGCCGGCCGAGAGGTCGTTGTTCAGGAGGATGGTGCAGGGATCGAAGTCTTTCAGCCCCAGCCGGTATTTGCTGCGCACCACCGGCTCGAGGGTGACGGTTTCGCCGCCGGGCAGGTCGATGGTGGTGGGCTCGGTGATGTCCGGGCTGATCGAGCCGATGCGCACGTTCAGGCCCGCCATGTGGAAGATCCGCTGCAACTGCACCAGATTGGCCAGGTAGAAGGTGTTGCGGGTGTGGTTCTCGGGGATCACCAGCAGGTTCTTGGCTTCGGGGCAGATCTTCTCGATGGCCGCCATCGCCGCCTGCACCGCCAGGGGCAGCATCTCGGGGGTGAGGTTGTTCCAGCCGCCCGGGAACAGGTTGGTGTCGACCGGGGCCAGCTTGAAGCCGGCGTTACGGATGTCGACCGAGCTGTAGAACGGCGGGGTGTGCTCCATCCACTCCAGGCGAAACCAACGTTCGATGGCGGGCATGGACTCGAGGATGCGCTGCTCGAGTTCGTCGATGGGGCCGGTCAGGGCCGTGATGAGATGGGGGACCATGCAGCCTTTGGGGGGTACAAACCCGGATTGTAGGAGGGGAGCGAGCGACTCCCTGTGAACTCAGGAAGGCTGCGCCAGGGGGAGATTGAGCAGCAGGTTCTGGGGTTTGAGGCGCAAGGCCTTGCCCTCGTCCATGGCCATGGCCAGATAGACCGGTCGACCGGCCAATTCCGGGCGAACGACGCTGGGCTGCTCAAAGCGCAGGCTGAACAGGCACAGCATCCGGGCCATGTGGTCGGGCTCGACGTCCTGCCCCTGGTACAGGGCATTGAGCACGGCGCTGGCCTGGGCGTCCAAGCCCACATGCCAGAGCCATTGTTCGTCGTCGATCTCGCGCTCGACCTGCACCGTCACCGCCACCCCCAGCAGGTGGTCCACCCAGCGCTCGATCACGCGGCACAGGGCGTCCAGGCCAGGCTGGCCGTGGTGCAGGGGCAGGACCATGTCGTGGGCCTCGCTGCGGGGCCAGTAGGCCTCGGCGCTGTCGGCGTGGAGCACGTCCAGCTCGGCTTCGCGCAGGGGCACGCCGCCCTGACGCAGCAGCTCGCCGATGGCGCCAAACGAGCCGGCCACCGCCAGGCGCTGGATGGCGTCTTCATCGCCCGCCATGACCTGACCGTCGTCCTGGACGGCGATGCGCTGGGGGCGAAACAGCATCTCGGCGGCGCGCACCTCGAAGGCGGTGGCGGTATCGCCCAGGGCCTGACGCAGCAGCACCTGCGTCAGCTGATGCACCAGCACCGGCGGCACATCGACCTGGCCCTGGAAGATCGCCAGGTAGCTGGCCTCCAGGGTGGGCCGGGCCAGCAGGCGCTCGCGAAACCGCAGCCAGACCGTGTAGTTGGCGCGGGCGTCTTCGTCCTGGAGGGCGGCGATCTGGGCCGGGCTGACCTCGCCGCGCGGGGCCGCCAGCAAGGCGGCATGCAAGGCGCACTCGGCCGGGCAGGACTCAGGCACCGGCGCCAGCTCGGGCCGCGCCAGCAAATGGCGCAGGAAGTCGTCGGTCACCACCCCGTGGCCCTGGGGGGTCCGATCGAGCAGGTGGGCGCCGCAGGAGGGCCAGTAATCGCGCATCAGCCCCGCACTTGCCCTTCGCCCAGCACCACCCATTTCAGGCAGGTCAGGCCTTCGATGCCCACCGGACCGCGGGCGTGGAATTTGTCGGTGCTGATGCCGATCTCGGCGCCCAGGCCATATTCGAAACCATCTGCGAAGCGTGTACTCGCATTCACCATGACGCTGGCCGAATCGACCTCGCGCAGGAACCGCTGGGCATGCATATGGTCGCGGGTGAGGATGGCGTCGGTGTGGTGGCTGCCGTAGCGGTTGATGTGGGCGATGGCTTCATCGAGCCCCGTCACCACCTTCACGCTGATGATGGGCGCCAGGTATTCCTCGAACCAGTCCTGCTCGGTGGCGTCCACCAGCTTGGCGCCGGGCACGCCAGCCAACAGGGCTTTGGCCTGGGGATCGCAGCGCATCTCCACGCCCTTGGCGGCAAAGATGGCGCCGATCCGGGGCAGGAACTGCGCCGCCACGCCGCGCGCGACCAGCAGGCCCTCGCTGGCGTTGCAGGGGCTGTATTTCTGGGTCTTGGCGTTGTCGGTGACGGTGACGGCCATGTCCAGGTCGCAGGGGTCGTCGACATAGGTGTGGCAGTTGCCGTCCAGGTGTTTGATCACCGGCACCTGGGCCTCGCGGCTGATGCGCTCGATCAGGCCTTTGCCGCCGCGGGGGATGACCACGTCGACGAACTCGGGCATGGCGATCAAATGGCCCACCGCCTCGCGGTCGGTGGTGGGCACCAGTTGCACGGCCTCAGCCGGCAGCCCGGCGTCGACCAGGGCCTGCTGCACCAGACGGGCCAGCGCCTTGTTGGACTCGATGGCCTCGGAGCCGCCGCGCAGGATGCAGGCGTTGCCGCTCTTGATGGACAGGCTGGCCGCCTCGATGGTGACGTTGGGCCGGCTCTCGAAAATCATGCCGAACACGCCCAGGGGCACGCGCATCTGGCCGACGCGGATGCCGCTGGGTTGCTGGCGCAGGCCAACGATGTCGCCGATCACATCGGGCATGGCGGCCAGCTGGTCGCAGCCCTGGGCCACGGTCTCGATGACCTGGGGCGTCAGGCGCAGGCGATCGACCATGGGCGCGGCCAGGCCGGCGGCGACGGCGCGATCCAGATCTTTGGCGTTGTCCGCAGCCAGCGACGCGACGCTCTCGCGCAGCAGGGCGGCCAGGCGGCGCAGGGCACGCGACTTGGTGGCGGCATCGGCGCGGGCCAGGGCGGCGCTGGCCTGCCGCGCCTGGCGACCCAGGGCGTGCATCATGTCAGCGACAGAACCGGCCTCGGCGGGCACGGCAGCATCTCGGGCGTTCATGCCGGGATTTTCGCACGCGGGGCTGCAGCGGCCGGGGGCGCGGCGCAGGCCTGACACAGGGTCATGGCCAGGCGGTACAGCGCCTGCCAGCCCGAGGCCGGCCAATCGGGCGACTTCAGACCCTTGACGATGCCATCGACCGCATGGGCCGCCTGTAGCAGGTCGTCCAGGGCGCGGGCGCTCAGTCGCGGCAGGACGCGCTCGAACAGGCGCTCCTTTTGACCCCAGACCCGCTGCTCACGAAGGGCCATGGGCAAGGGGCGGCCGGCATCGAGCGCGTCGCGCACGCGTTTGAGCGCACGAATGTCTTCGGCCAGTGTGTAGTGCACCAGCACCTCGGCCACGCCCTCGGCCTGCAGGCCATCGAGCATGCGCTGGACGCGCCCGGCCTGACCGGCCAGCACCGCATCGGACAGCTTGAACACGTCGTAGCGGGCCACATTGAGCACGGCAGCCTCGACCTGCTCGAATCCGAGCTCGCCCGCGGGATGCAGCAGGGCCAGCTTTTGCAGCTCCTGGTGGGCGGCCAACAGATTGCCCTCGACGCGGTCGGCGAAGAACTGCAAAGTGCGCTGCCCCTCCTCGCCTGCGACCACGCGTTGGCCCTGGCGCGCCAGGCGCGCGGCGATCCATTGGGGCAACTGGGCGCGCTCGACCGGGTCCATGCGCAGCGTCACACCAAAATTTTCCAGTGCGCCGAACCAGGCGCCCTGCATCGTCTGCCGGTCCAGCCGGGGCAGCAGCACCAGGGTGAGCGTGCTGTCATTGCCCTGCGCCTGCTCGGCCACCTGCTGCAAGGCGGCGCTGCCGTCCTTGCCTGGCTTGCCGGTGGGGATGCGGATCTCGACGATCTGCTTGTCGGCAAACAGGCTCAGCGAACCGCCCGCCGCCAGCACCGCACTCCAGTCGAAGTGCGCGCCAGCCACGGTGTGCACGCTGCGCTCGGTGTAGCCCTGCTGGCGCGCGGCAGCGCGGATCGCGTCGGCCGCCTCCTGCACCAGCAGCGGCTCGTCGCCATGCAAGGTGTAGAGCGCGCGCAGGCCTTTTTGGAGGTGGGCCTCGAGCTGGGCGGGCGCGAGCTGCATGAAATCAGCGCACCGAAGTTCAGCGCACCTGGATCACGGCCAGGCGACGCATCAGCTGCTGGACGAGCTCGGACTGCATGTCGCGAAACAGCAGGGCCTCTTCGCCTTCCTTGGCCAGGGCCTGGGTTTCGGTGTAGCTGATGTCGCGCTGCTGCGTGAGTTCGGTCTCGGGAATGAGCTCCACGCCCTGGGGCGTGAACAAGCGAAAACGCATCAGGATACGCAGCTGCAGCTCACGCACCTGCCCGGCCGCACTGCGGCCCACCACGACGCGCTGGCGTTGCTCGCCGAGCAGCTCGAGAACGACGTCGGCTTGCTCGCGCGCCATGCGCTCGTCCAGCACCCGCACACCTGCGCCTTCCAGCGACAGGCGCAGGTCCTGGGACACCGGGCTGGTGCTGCGGGCCAGGTACAGGCTGCGGAACCGGAACGTGTAGGAGCCGCGCAGGCGAAAGCCGCAGCCAGCCAGTGCGGTGAGCGAGGCCAGCGCGGCAAGGCGGGGAAGGAGGTGGCGGCGTTGCATCAGCTATCCCTGCGTTAGATCACCACGTTGACCAGGCGCCCCGGCACCACGATCACCTTCTTGGCGGGGGCGCTGGCGGCGAACTGGAGGAAGGCTTCGCTGGCCAGGGTCAGCGCTTCGATCTGCTCGCGGCTGGCGCCGGCGGGCACGCGCACCGCGCCGCGCAACTTGCCATTGACCTGCAGCATCAATTCAATTTCGTCCTGCACCAGGGCGGCCTCGTCGACGCGCGGCCAGGGCGCGTCGATCAGATCGCCCTGCAAGGCGGCATAGCCCAGGGCGTGCCACAGGCCGTGCGTGAGGTGGGGCGTGGCCGGATAGAGCGCGCGCAGCAAGATGCCAAAGCCCTCGGCCAGTGCGGCGTCGGCACCGGGCTCGCTGGTGGCCTTGAAGTCCTCGAGCGCGTTGAGCATCTTCATCGCGCCAGAGACGACGGTGTTGTATTGCATGCGCACGTAGTCGTAGTCGACCTGGCGCAGCACGGTGTGGATCTCCAGGCGCAGGGCCTTGACGGTCTTGCCAAAGCCACTGGCCTGAGCCACGGCTTTGCTACGCGCAGCCACGGCTTCGGTGCCGCCCAGTTTCTGGCCGAAGTTCCAGACGCGACGCAGGAAGCGGTAGCTGCCTTCGAGCGCGGCGTCGTTCCACTCCAGCGTGGCCTCGGGCGGCGCGGTGAACATGGTGTACAGGCGTGCGGTGTCAGCGCCGTACTTCTCGATCAGGGCCTGCGGGTCGACGCCGTTGTTCTTGGACTTGGACATGGTGGTCCAGCCCTCGTAGGTCACAGACAGGCCGTCGGCCTTGGCGGTGGCGGAGACCACCTTGCTGTGTTCGTCGCGCACGATGTCCAGGTCGTGGGCCCAGAAGTACTGCTTGCCGGTGGTGGTGCGCGAGTAGGCCTCATTGAGCACCATGCCCTGCGTGAGCAATTTGGTGAAGGGCTCATCGACCTTCACCAGACCCAGATCACGCATCACCTTGGTCCAAAAGCGCGCATACAGCAGGTGCAAGATCGCGTGCTCGATGCCGCCGATGTACTGGTCCATCGGCATCCAGTACTGAGTCCCGGCGCCGACCATGGCCTGATCGTTCGTCGGGTCGCAATAGCGCATGAAGTACCAGGAGCTGTCCACGAAGGTGTCCATGGTGTCGGTCTCGCGCCGCGCGGGCTGACCACAGATCGGGCAGCTACACGCCAGAAAGTCTTCGCGCTTATTGAGCGGGTTGCCGCTGCCATCGGGCACGCAGTCTTGCGGCAGCACCACCGGAAGATCCTGCTCGGGCACCGGTACCGCGCCGTGCTCGGGGCAATGGATGATGGGGATCGGCGTGCCCCAGTAACGCTGGCGGCTCACGCCCCAGTCACGCAGGCGCCAGGTGGTTTTTTTCTCGCCCAGGCCTTTTTGTTCCAGCGCGTGGGCGATCACATTGACCGCCTCGGCGTAGCCATAGCCGCTGTAGATGTCGGAGTTGATGGTGACACCGCGCGTCTTGTCGGCGTACCAGTCTTGCCAGCGCGCGTAGTCGTATTCGAATTCTTCGCCGTCGATCTCGACCACCTGCACGATGCGCAGGCCGTATTTCATGGCAAAGGCGAAGTCACGCTCGTCATGCCCGGGCACGCCCATGACCGCGCCGTCGCCATAGCCCATGAGCACGTAGTTGCCGACCCAGACATCGATGGCCTCGCCCGTGATCGGGTGCGTAACCGACAGGCCCGTGGGCATGCCTTCTTTTTCGCGCAGGGCCAGTTCGGCTTCGGTGGTGCCGCCCTGCTTGCACGACTCGATGAAGGCGGCCAGCTTCGGGTGGCTCGCGGCGGCATGGGCCGCCAGCGGATGCTCGGGCGCCACCGCGCAGAAGGTGACGCCCATGAGGGTGTCGGCGCGGGTGGTGAAGACATACAAGCGGCCCTCGCCTATCAACTGGCCGTCGACGCCGCGAATATCGTGCGGGAAAGCAAAGCGCACGCCTTCGCTCTTGCCGATCCAGTTTTCCTGCATCAGCTTCACACGCTCGGGCCAACCCGGCAGCTGGTGCTGCACATGATCGAGCAGCTCCTGGGCGTAGTCGGTGATCTTCAAGTAATAGCCGGGAATCTCGCGCTTTTCCACCACCGCGCCGGTGCGCCAGCCCTTGCCGTCGATCACCTGCTCGTTGGCCAGCACGGTCTGGTCCACCGGGTCCCAGTTGACGACCTGGGTCTTGCGGTAGGCGATGCCTTTTTCGAGCATCTTCAGGAACAGCCACTGGTTCCACTTGTAGTAGCTCGGATCGCAGGTGGCGATTTCGCGCGACCAGTCGATGGCCAGCCCCATCGCCTGCATCTGCTTTTTCATGTACGCGATGTTGTCGTACGTCCACTTCGCGGGCGGCACACCGTTTTTCAAGGCGGCGTTTTCGGCCGGCAGGCCGAAGGCGTCCCAGCCCATGGGCATGAGGACGTTGTAGCCGTTCATGCGCAGGTAGCGCGTGAGCATGTCGTTGATGGTGTAGTTGCGCACATGGCCCATGTGCAGCTTGCCGCTGGGATAGGGCAGCATGGAGCAGGCGTAGAACTTCTTTTTCCCCGCGTCCTCGATCACGCGATAGGCGTCGCGCGCGGTCCAGTGCGCCTGCGCGGCCTGTTCGACCTCGAGATGGTTGTACTTGTCTTGCATGGTGGGCCAAATTGTAGGGCGCGCCCCCGACCCGACGGGGACGAGGCGGCACGCCGGGCTCAGGGCGTCTTGGGGTCCGCGACGAAGCCGATCCGCGTCAGGCCCGCCTGCTGCGCCGCCCCCATGACCTCGACCACCCGGCCATAGGGCACGCTGCGGTCGGCCCGCAGGTGGACCTCGGTCTCGGGATTGGCGCGGGCCGCGGCCGCCAGTCGCTGCGACAGCTCGGGCGGGGTGACGGGCTGGTCATTGAGAAAAAGGCCGCCGCGCGCGTCCAGGCTAACCGCCACCGAGCGGGCCGCGCCTGCGGGCTGCGCCGCGCCGGAGGCTGGCAGGTCCAGACGAATCGCGCTGGCCAGCAGGGGTGCGGTGACGATCAGGATCACCACGAGCACCAGCATCACATCAACCAGGGGCGTGACGTTGATGTCGGCAAAGGGCCGGGAGGACGGCGGCGTGCGTTCGAGGCGGCCGAAGGTCATGGCGCGCCCGCTTCAGTGCTTGGCGTCTTGCGGCGCCAGCAGCGCGCGCAGGTCGTGGGCGAAGCCTTCGAGATGGGCCTCGATGCGGGCGATGTGCCGACCCAGGACGTTGTAGCCCAAGACCGCAGGAATGGCGACCGCCAGGCCGGCCGCCGTCATGACCAGGGCCTCACCCACCGGGCCAGCCACCTGCTCGATACCGAACTGGCCGGTGGTGCCGAGACCCACTAGCGCGTGGTAGATGCCCCAGACTGTGCCGAGCAGGCCGACAAAGGGCGAAATAGAGCCGACAGTGGCCAGGAGCACCTGGCCGAACTGCAGGCGGTCCGTGGCCTGGTGCAGGGCCTCGCGCAGGCCGCGCGTGAGTTGTTGGGTGCGCTCGCCGGCGGCAGCCAGCACGCCCTCGGGGGCGGGGCGGGTGGCCTCCAGCAAGGGCAGTACCAGCGCATCGCGGTCGAGGGAGACCAGCAGATCACGGGCGTTGTCGACGGAGCCGGCCTGCCAGAAGGCGGCGGTGCCGCGCACCACATCGGCGGCAGCGCGACGCAGGAACCAGGCCTTCCAGAGAATGACCACCCAACTGCACACGGACATCAGCAGCAGCAGCAGTGCCACGGCACGAGTGATGGCGTCGCCTTGTTGCAGCATGTCCATCATGGGTTGCGGCCCTCCGAAAAGCGATCAGGCCTGGCGCAGGCCCAGCACATCGAACATGTCGAACAGGCCGGACTTCTTGTCGGCCAGGAAACGCACGGCCCGCAGGCTGCCCTGGGCATAGGTGGCGCGGCTGGCGGACTTGTGCGTGATCTCGATGCGCTCGCCGGTGCCGGCAAACAGCACGGTGTGGTCGCCCACGATGTCGCCGCCGCGGATGGTGGAGAAACCGATGGTGGACGGATCGCGCTCGCCGGTGACGCCCTCGCGGGCATAGACCGCGCAGGACTTGAGGTCGCGGCCGATGGCCTCGGCGATGACCTCACCCATCTTGAGGGCCGTGCCCGAGGGGGCATCCACCTTGTGGCGGTGATGGGCTTCGATGATCTCGATGTCGTAGCCGGTGGACAGGGCCTGAGCCGCCATCTGCAGCAGCTTGAGGGTGACGTTGACGCCCACGCTCATGTTGGGGGCCATCACGATGGCGATGTCGCGTGCGGCCTCGGCGATGGCCTGCTTCTGGCTGTCGGAGAAACCGGTGGTGCCGATGATGAGATTGACGCCGTGCGCCCGGCAGGCGGCCAGATGGGCCAGGGTGCCTTCGGGGCGGGTGAAGTCGATCAGGACATGGGCCCCGGCCAGGCCCTGGGCCAGGTCGGCGGTGACGGGCACGCCGCTGGCATGTCCGAGGAAGGCACTGGCGTCGTTGCCGATGGCGGGGCTGCTGGCGACGTCGAGGGCGCCCGCCAGGGCGCAATCGGGGGCGGCGCGCAGCGCCTCGATCAGCATGTGGCCCATGCGACCCGACGCACCCGCGACGGCGACGCGGTGGGAAGGCGTAGAGGGGGAGGAAGACATGGGGTCAGCGCGCCGGGGCCTCAAGGGGCGGGTAAGCGGTGGTCGGTGGTACGGCGACCGGCGCGACGGGCGCGGGCGCAGCCGGCGCGGCGTAGCGCTCCAATTGGGCCGGGGTCGCCTCCATCGGCGGCAGCACGCGCTTGCCCTTGCGCGAAGCTACATCGAGGGAGGCCACGAATTCGGCCTCGGTGGGCATGGTGTCGCCCTCGAAGCGCTCGAGGGTCTCGCCCTTGAAGAACACGGTCAGACGATAGGACTGGGGCTCGACGCCCTGACGACGCAGGGTAAAGACATAGTCCCAGCGGTCGGCGTGGAAGACGCTGGCCAGCAGGGGCGTGCCCAGAACATCGCGCACCTGCTGGCGCGTGAGGCCCGGCTGCAGGTAGGCCATCTGCTCGCGGGAGACGAAGTTGCCCTGCACCACTTGGATCTGAAAGGGCTTGACGATGCCGGCGATGCGCTGGCTGGCACCATCGAAGCTGCTGCATCCGGCCAGCACGGCGCAGGCGGTCAGGCCCAGGGCGAGCCGGCGCAGGCAATAGACGGAATCGGGCATCAGATAACAGCGGCGTTTATGATCGATTGATTGTAGCGGCCGCCCCAGAGGCGGCGCCCCCGGCTTCCCACCATGGCGAACATCGAAGAACTCAAGAGCACAGGCCTGAAGGCCACCATGCCGCGGCTGAAGATCCTGGACGTGTTCCAGAAAGGGGCGCAGCGGCACATGACCGCCGAGGACGTGTTCCGCGTGCTGTTGGACGAGCGCTCAGACATTGGCCTAGCCACCGTCTACCGGGTGCTGACGCAGTTCGAGCAGGCCGGCATCCTGGTTCGCAGCCATTTCGAGAGCGACAAGGCGGTCTACGAGCTCAATGAGGGCCAGCACCACGACCATCTGGTGTGCCTGGACTGCGGCCGGGTCGAGGAGTTCTACGACGCCGAGATCGAAAAGCGCCAACACGATGTGGCGCGGGCCAAGGGCTTTGACATCGCCGATCACGCCCTGAGCCTGTACGCGCATTGCACCAAGGGCGAGTGCCCCCACCGGCCGCCGGGTAGAGGCTAGCCTTCGTTCTCCATCGCGCGGCGATGCCGCTCGACGAACTCCTGGTAGGTGTCAACCCCGCGCAGCTGCAAGATGGTGTTGCGCACGGCCGCCTCGACCAGCACGGCGATGTTGCGGCCCGCCACCACCTGAATCACGGCCTTGCGTATGGGCACACCCAGCACGTCTTGCGTGAGCGGCTCGTAGGGCAGGCGCTCGTAATCGCGCTCGAGCGTCTCGCGGCGCACCAGATGCACGATCAGCTTCAGGCGCATCTTGCGACGCACCGCGGTCTCACCAAAGATGGCGCGGATATCGAGCAGACCGATGCCGCGCACCTCCAGCAGGTTCTGCAGCAGCTCGGGGCAGCGGCCCTCGATGGTGGTCTGGTTGATGCGATAGAGGTCGACCGCGTCATCGGCCACCAGACCGTTGCCGCGAGAGATCAGCTCCAGGCCCAGCTCGCTCTTGCCCAGGCCCGATTCACCGGTGATCAACACGCCCAGGCCCAGGATGTCCATGAACACGCCGTGCATGGAGGTGCGTTCGGCAAAGTGCTTGGACAGGTAGGCGCGCAGCACGTCGATGACAAAGGCCGACGATTCGCCGGTGGCGAACATGGGGATCTGGGCGCGCTCGCACATGGCCACCAGCGCGTGGGGCGCGACCTGGCTGTCGGCCAGCACGAGCACCGGGGGCTCCAGGGTGACGATGCGCGAGATACGGCGGGCGCAGTCGTCTGCGGTGGCGTTGGTCAGGTAGGCGATCTCGCGCTCGCCCAGGATCTGCACCCGATAGGGGTGGATGTAATTGAGGTAGCCCACCAGGTCGGCGCCCGAGCGCGCGGCGCGCACGGCCACTTCGTCGAAGCGCCGCTCGGAGGCACCGAGACCGGCCACCCACTCCCACTTGAGCTGCGCGCGATGGTCCTCGAACAGGACGTCGGCGCTGATGACGGTGGGTTTCACGGGTGGGGCGCCGGGCGGCTCAAGCCGGCTGCGCGGACTGCCAGCCCGCGATCAGGGCATGCAGATCGTGGGCGCTGGGGCTGGACTTCATGCGCTCACGCAGCGGCGCGTCGCTGAGCAGCTCGGCGATCTCGGAGAGGATTTCCAGGTGCTTTTGCGTGGCCGCCTCGGGCACCAGCAGGAAGATCAGCAAACCCACTGGCTGTTCGTCGGGCGCATCAAACCCGATGGGCTGAGCCAGCTGGAACAGGGCGGCCATGGGCGCCTTCAGGCCCTTGATGCGGCCATGCGGAATGGCGACGCCATGACCCAGGCCGGTAGAACCCAGACGCTCGCGGGCGAAGAGGCTGTCGGTAATGAGGGCCCGGGACAGACCGTGCAGGTTCTCGAAGAGCAAGCCGGCTTCTTCGAACGCCCGCTTCTTGCTCGTGGCGTCGACGCTCACAAGCACCTGGGCGGCGGGCAGGATGGACGCGAGGCGGTTCATGGTTGGGGACTGGATTATGCACCCCGACCCGGCCCGCCCGCGGACGGTCCTACATCAAGCGCTTGGGCGTTTCGTGAGAGTGCTCCTGCAGCCGGGTCTTGTGGCGGCCTACCTGGCGATCGAGCTTGTCGACCAGGTCGTCGAGGGCGGCGTAGAGATCGGCATGCGAGCTCTCGGCGAACAGGTCATTGCCCTTGACGTGGATCATGCACTCGGCTCGCTGGCGTCGCTCTTTTTCCTTCTGCTTTTCCACCGTCAGGAGCACCCGGATGTCGACCACCTGGTCGAAGTGGCGGGTGATCCGGTCTAGTTTGGTGGCGACGTAATCGCGCAAAGCGGGGGTGACTTCCAGGTGATGGCCGCTGATCGTCAGGTTCATGAGGAGGGTCTCCTGTGGGGCGCCGAGGGAATTCGACCGCCTGGCGGCGGTCGAAGGGAATCACACGTCGACTTCACTATGCGCGCCCCTGCGTTGAATTGCAACGAGTTTCCAGACAGGAGGTCCAAACGCTTACCAGGACCGGGGCTTGGGGGGCGCAGCAGCCTTGTCACCGGGCAGAGCAAGTTGAGGGGGACGACTCAGGAAAGGCCAGGCACGCCCCCCACGCCGACGACTTGGAGGTGCGGGATCGGCCACGGGACTCGGCCGGGGCGGTCGCCACGAAGCGGATGTGGGACGGGCCTGGGTGGCGAGGTGGATCATGGGCAGGACTCCTGGGGTCCGATCACTGTAGGCAGAGGGTCTCATCCGCCGCGTCGGAAAGTTCGGGACGGGTCTGTAGGCGGTTGCCCTACTATTGCCGGGAAGCCTCTGCCCCCGCACTCGCCCTTTCATGCCGTCCGACACCCCCCAACCGATGTCGCACCACGACAGCCGACACACCGCCTCGCTGGTGCTGATGGGGGGCGGTGCCCGCACCGCCTACCAGGTGGGCGCGCTGCGGGGCATCGCGGCGCTGCTGCGACTGCAGCGGCCCAGTGGGCAGGCGCCCTTTCCCTTTCAGGTGCTGGTGGGCACCTCGGCGGGCGCGCTGAACACCGCCTTCCTGGCCAGCAAGGCCACCGCCGGCATGGACGCGATCGACCACCTGGCCGAGTTCTGGGGCGGCTTGCGCAGCGAGGCCGTGTTCCGGCTGGAGCTGCCCCTGTGGGTGCGCGTCTCGCGCCTGGCGGCCGCGATGCGCCTGTGGGTGCAGGCGCGGCGCCATGGCGCGCTGCTGGACACCATGCCCCTGGTCACCACCTTGCACCGCCAGATTTCGCTGGAGGGTATCGAGCGCTCGCTGCAACAGGGCGCGATCGAGGCGGTGGCGGTGACCGCCTCGAGCTACACGACGGGGGTGCACTGGACGTTTTGCCATATGGCCGATGGCGCGCGGCACCCGACCTGGAACCGGGCCGGGCGCCGCGCCGATTTTCAGCCCCTGACCATCGAGCACCTGATGGCGTCCAGCGCCCTGCCCTTTCTGTTTCCCGCGACTGCGCTGTGGGTGGACGGGCGGCGCGAGTACTTCGGCGATGGCTCGATGCGTCAAGTCTCTCCCCTGGCACCGGCCGTGCACCTGGGCGCCAGCCGGGTGCTGGTGATCGGCGTGGGCCAGCCTGAACGCGCGGGGCTGACCCAGGACGCGATGACCGGCGAGCCGCAAATGGGGGCGATCGCGGGCCACGCACTGGCCAGCGTCTTTCACGACACGGTACAGGCCGATGTGGAACATGCCCAGCGCGTGACCCACACCCTGCGCCAGGTGCCGCGCGAGGTGGGTGCGCTGCTGCCGTATCGGCCGATCGACGTGCTGCTGATGCAACCGAGTCAGTCGCTCGACGCGCTGGCCCAGGCGCATATGGGGTCGCTCTCGGTGCCGGTACGGCGCGCGCTGGGCGGACTGGGGGCGCTGCATTCAGGCGGGTCGCTGGCCAGCTACCTGCTGTTCGAGCCCGCGTTCGTGCGCGCCCTCATGGCCCTGGGCGAGCAAGACGCCTATGCGCGCAAGAGCGAGCTGCTGTCGTTTTTCGAGAACAGCGCGCTGGCGAAGGCCGGCTGACGCCTCGGGACTGTCATCTGCGCGCGGCATAATCGGCGCTGTCGAAACACCGGAGGCCTTTGCCTTGGAAACCTACCCGAGTCGGTAGCTTTCGACGCCCCGTGACCGCGGCGTTGAAAGCAGCTCCTGCCCCAACGCCCCATCCCCCTGTCACGGAGTGAGCCATGCTCAATATCTTCACGCTCGTCAACGGGCGCCTGTTCCAGGAAGAAATCGAGTCCCTCGAAGAACTCTCGAAGTTCCAGCCCATTTGGGTGGACCTCGAATCGCCCACGCTGGAAGAAAAGCGCTGGGTCAAGCAGTACTTCGGTCTGTCCATCCCCGAAGATGCGATGGACGAGGACATCGAGGAATCCGCCCGCTTCTACGAAGAAGACAACGGCGACCTGCATATCCGCAGCGACTTTCTGATCGCCGATGACGATGCGCCGCGCACGGTGCGCGTCGCCTTCATCCTGAACCTGATGAACGACGCGCTCAAAAGCAAGGGCGTGCTGTTTTCCATCCACGACGAGGACGTGCCGGTTTTTCGGCTGCTGCGTCTGCGCGCGCGCCGCGCTCCGGGTCTGATCGAGGATGCCAAAGAGGTGCTTCTGAAGTTGTTCGACGCCGACGCCGAGTATTCGGCCGACACGCTCGAAGGCATCTACGACGAACTCGAAAAAGTCAGCAAACAGGTGCTGTCGGACGAAGTGACCGACACCCTGGCCGGCGAGGTGCTGGGGGCGATTGCTCGCCAGGAGGACTTGAACGGACGCATCCGCCGCAACGTGATGGACACGCGCCGCGCCGTGAGCTTCATGATGCGAAGCCGCATGCTGTCGGCCGAACAATTCGAAGAGGCGCGCCAGATCCTGCGTGACATCGAATCACTGGACAACCACACCGCCTTCTTGTTTGACAAGATCAACTTCCTGATGGATGCGACGGTCGGCTTCATCAACATCAACCAGAACAAGATCATCAAGATCTTCTCGGTGGCCAGCGTGGCGCTGCTGCCGCCCACGCTGGTGGCCAGCCTCTACGGCATGAACTTCAAGTACATGCCTGAACTGGAGTGGTCCGGTGGCTACCCGTTCGCATTGGCCCTGATGGTGGCCAGCGCGCTGGGGCCGATGTGGTACTTCAGGAAGCGCGGCTGGCTTCGGTGATCCACCGCGGCGCTCGACCTCAGGAAGACGCCAACAAGGCCTGCACGATGGCCGCCGAATGCGGACTGGCCACCGTTTCCACAAACTGGGTGAAGTCGCCGTGGGCGGCATCGTCGGCGCGGTCGGAGATGGTGCGCACCGCCGCATAGGCCACGCCGTAGTCGTGGCACACCTGAGCGATGGCGGCACCCTCCATCTCGACGGCCAGGGCGTCGGGCAACTCGGCTTGCAGCGCGCGGGCCTCAGGCGTTGAAGAAACGAAGCGGTCGCCGCTGACGATCAGACCCCGGTGCAAGCCTGCCGCGGGCAGCGCCTGGCGGGCCGCAGCCAGCAGGCGCTCGGTGAGCGCGGCGTCGGTGGCAAAGCGCGAGCGGCCATACAGCGGCACCTCGTGACGCGGAAAAATCGGCGAGGCATCCAGGTCATGCTGCAAGAAGGCATCGGCTACGACCACATCGCCCACGCGCACGCCGGGCCCCAGGCCACCAGCGACGCCGGTGAAGACAATCTCGCGCACGCCGAAATGCTCAATGAGGGCCGTGGCAGTCGTGGCCGCCGCCACCTTGCCGATGCGACACAGCACCGCAATCACCTCATGGCCATGCAGGTGGCCGCGCCAGAACTCGCGGCCGGCGACGACAGTCTTGCGTTCGTCGGGGAGCAGCTCCAGCACCGCCGCCAGCTCCTGGTGCATGGCGGCGACGAGGGCCAGCGGAGCGCTCATGAGGGGCTCACGTTTTATCTCGTAGCTCGCGTCGCAGGATCTTGCCTACCGGCGTCTTGGGCAGCTCGGTGCGGAACTCCACCACCTTGGGCTGCTTGTAGCCGGTGAGGTTGGCACGGCAGTATTCGCGCACCTGGGGTTCGGTCAAGGCCGGATCCTTCTTGACGATCACGAGCTTGACGGCCTCGCCGGTCTTGTCGTCGGCCACACCCACCACTGCACATTCGAGCACGCCGGGCAGCTGGGCGACCACGTCTTCGACCTCGTTGGGATAGACGTTGAAGCCCGAGACCAGGACCATGTCCTTCTTGCGGTCGACGATCTTGAAGTAGCCGCGTTCGTCCATGAAGCCGATGTCGCCACTCTTGAAGTAGCCGTCGGGCGTCATGACCTTGGCGGTTTCATCGGGCCGCTGCCAGTAGCCGGCCATCACCTGCGGGCCCTTGATGGCGATCTCGCCATGCTGACCCAGCGGCACGTCCTGGCCGGCGTCGTCCAGGATCTTCATCGCGGTGGACGGAATCGGCACGCCGATGGTGCCGCTGAATTCTGTGGCCGTGACCGGGTTGCAACTGGCCGAGGGCGAGGTCTCGGACAGGCCGTAGCCTTCGCAGATCGGGCAGCCTGTTTTTTCAAGCCACAACTTGGCCACCGCGCTTTGCACCGCCATGCCACCGCCGACCGAGACCTTGAGGTTGCCCCAGTTGACGGTGTGAAAGTCGGGGTGATTGGCCAGGCCGTTGAACAAGGTGCTGACCGCGGGGAAGCTGTGGAAGGTGTGCTTGGACAGCTCCTTGAGCACCGCCGGCAAATCACGCGGGTTGGGAATCAGGATCAACTTGCCGCCATAGCGCATGGACAGCATCATCCCCACCGTGAACGCGAAGATGTGATACAGCGGCAGCGCGCACACGCCGGTGGGTTGCTCGCTGGCCGGAATGCGCTTCATGACCGGCTCGTTCCAGACCTCGGACTGCAGCACGTTGGCGATCACGTTGCGATGCAAAAGCACCGCGCCCTTGGAGACACCGGTGGTACCGCCGGTGTATTGCAGCACCGCGATGTCATCTGCGCCCAGCGTGGGCCGCGCAAAGGTGGCGCGCTCGCCGCGCGCCAGCGCGTCGTTGAAACGCACCGCGCCCGGCAAAGAAAACTCCGGCACGAGCTTCTTCACGTTGCGCACCACGTAGTTGACGATGGCGCCTTTGAGCAGACCCAGGCGGTCGCCCATGGTGGCCAGCACCACGTGCTTGACGGGGGTGTTGGCGATGCACTTTTGCAAGGTGGCCGCGAAGTTTTCGATGATGACGATGGCCTTGGCGCCCGAGTCACGCAGCTGGTGTTCGAGCTCACGCGGCGTGTACAGCGGGTTGACGTTGACCACCACCAAGCCAGCGCGCAGGATGGCCGCCACGGCCACCGGGTACTGCGGCACGTTGGGCATCATGATGGCGACCCGGTCGCCCTTGGTCAGACCCAGGCTTTGCAGATAGGCCGCCAGGGCACGGCTTTGGATGTCGGTCTGGCCAAAGGTGGTGTCCTTGCCCAGAAAGCTGTAGGCACAGCGGTCGGCGAACTTGCCGAAGCTTTCTTCCATGAGCTCGACGAGCGAGGCGTATTGCGTGGGATCGATATCGGCAGGTACGCCGCTGGGGTAGGCGGACAGCCAGGGGCGGTCAGTCATGGGCATAGTCTCCATCGCGCGGGGCTTTCTTTTCTTTGAAGGCCTGAAATGCCTTGAGGCGAGCTTACATGAAGCCCGCCGGCGCGTTGGGCCTGGGGAGATGCCCGAGCGCTGGGCTCCCCGCCGACAGGCAGGCGGCGCCCCGTCTGACGTGGATGAGTTTGGCCGCCGCCAAAGACTGCCCCCATGGCACGACCGGCATCTCTTTTCCCCTGGCTTGGCGGCCCCCATGCCGCCAAGGTGAGCTATCTGGGCGCGGCCCCTTGCCGGCGCAAGTTCGGCTTGTTCTACCCCGAGGGCTTCGACGACAACGCCTATGTGGTGGCCGAGCGCGCGCCCAAGGAGCGGGCCCATCTCGAATGGCAGCGCGATCTGGGGCCGCGCGACTTTCGGCGCTTGCTGGCGCGCGGCGAGTACCGGCAGATCGCGGCGCTGGCCCTGCACGTGGAGTCGCGCACCAACCTGCTGTTCTCTTTCGAGAAGATGGCCCTGCGCGACGCGTTGCGTCCGCCGGCTGGGGCGCGCCTGTTCGCGCACGAGCTCTACGCCTTCTTATATGGCCGGGGCTCGGGGCGTCGCCGCTTTGAGGACTGGGTGCAGGCCGTGGGCGAGCTGCCCCGGCCGCGGGCCCGGGTGCAGACTTGGCCGGTGGTGACGCTGTTTGGCTTTCTGGCCCGCCCCGACCGCCACCTGTTCCTCAAGCCGCGCGTGACGCGCCAGGCGGCGCGGGCCTATGGCTTTGATCTGGCCTACCAGAGCGCGCCTTGCTGGCCGGTGTACGAAAGCCTGCTGACCTTCGGCGCCATCATCCGGCGCGACCTGGAGCGCCATCCGGGTCTGCGCGCGCGCGACTTGATCGATGTCCAGTCCTATATCTGGGTGCAGGGGGCCCCGGAGTACCCGTCTTGAGGGGCCCCTGCGGCACCCGCCCCAGGATCAGGAAGCGAGCCACTGGCGCACTATGATTCGACCGAATGAGCGAACGTTGGAAACCCAGTGCCACCGTGGCTGCCATCATCGAGCAGGACGGCCGCTTTCTTCTGATCGAGGAACACACGCCTGAAGGCCTGCGTCTGAACAACCCGGCGGGCCACCTCGACCCCGGCGAATCCCCCGCACAGGGCTGCGCGCGCGAGGCGCTGGAAGAAACCGCCCACCCTTTTGAGCCCACCGCGCTGGTGGGCGTGTACCTCTCGCGCTTTTATCGGCACACGACCGGCGAGGACATCACGTACCTGCGCTTTGCCTTTTGCGGCCGGCTGGGGGCGCACGATCCCACGCGCAAGCTAGACGACGGCATCGTGCGTACAGTGTGGATGACACCGCAGGAAATTCGCGCCAGCGTCGAGCGCCATCGCAGTCCCTTGGTGCTGCGATGCATCGAGGATTACCTGGCGGGTGTGCGGTACCCCTTGTCGGTGGTGCATACCGACGGGAATGTGGCGGGGTTGTCGAGCTAGGGGCTGGTTGGGTATTCCGCCGGGGCTTTCTTCGACGAGGCGCGCTGCACGGGTGGGAGCGGCAGGCTCCTCCCGACGGTCCGCAGCGCCTTCGCGCGCGGCCCCACGGGACCCTCCGCCTACCGCCCCCACCCGCGCATCACGCACGCAACGCGTAATGGCTTCGCGCCGGAGCGCTCGCCTCAGGGACTCCGACCACATCACATCTGAATTTCGCGCCTGGAGATCACTTAGTGGGCGAGAGGACTTCCACCGGCGAAGCGCGTGGTGTGGGGTGGGCGGGGCGCATGGGCTCGGGGGCGCCTGTGCGCAGCTGAGGAGCGCAGGGACAGGCGGAAAAAGAAGCGCGCATGTTTGAGCCGAAGGCGAGTTTGCGCGCTTCCCGCCTGGCGCGAGCACCGCAAGGCAGCCCGAAGGGCCTGCGCAGCGAAGCCCCCGGGCCCATGCGCCCCGCCCGCCCCGCACCACGCGCCTAGTCGGAGAAAAAAGAGGAGAGCCTCTCTAATCCGAACCCAATTGCAGTCGACTCGGCTGGCGCTTTTCAATCGCGAACTTCAGCAGCGCCGCGCAGCGATAGACCGCGTGCGCGAACTTGCCATAGGGTAAGGTGAGAAACAGCGCCATCACCACGCCCAGATGGACCGCCAGCAAGACGGCCATGGCGCCCGTGTCGCGCCAGGCGAGCAGGGCCAACCCGGTGATGCTGGTGAGAAACAGCAAGGCGATGAAACCGCGGTCCATCGGCCGCTGCGCGGTGTCGCCGTGCGCCGGGTCGCGACGCAGGTTCAACCACAGCAGGCCCGCTGGCCCCACCAACAAGCCGATACCACCCACCGTGCCCAGAACCACGGGCAGGCTGGTCACCGGATAGGGGGCGACCCAGCCCAAGACATAGTGGTACAGGGTGGCCACGCTGGTGGAGGCGAAGCACAGCATGAAACCGTAGAAGGTCAGGTGATGGAAACGCCGCCGACGCAGCGTGTAGCGATCGTCCTCGTCGTTGCATCCATCGCCATGGCCGCCATCGAGGTATTTGAGTGACAGCGCCGCGTGCGCCGCTTCGGCCGCCGCCCCTTCGGTGCGTTCGCCTGGCACGGTATCGGGCCGCACGCCCCGCCAGAAACGCGCAGCGCCCATGCCCAAGGCGAACACGGCCAACCCAAAGGCGGCGCCGAACATCAAGACCAGCAGGTTGTGCGGGAACACCGCATAGAAGTTGCCGGCCATCGGCGCATGCCACAGCGTGCCGCGCATCGCCAGGGCCAGGCACAGAAACAGCGCCAGGCCACCGGCCAAGGCCAGTGCCACCGCCAGGCCGTTGCGCCGATACAGCGCGCCCAGGGGCTGCGGCCAGGCGTGGTCTTCGTAGGTCTGCACGCGCACGCGCGCCATGGCCTGCGGCACGTTCACCGCGAACTCGTGCGGCGGCGCGTACTGGCAGGCATGCAGGCAGGCGCCGCAGTTGTGGCACAGATTGGCCAGGTAATGCACGTCGGTCACGCCGAATTCGAGGCGACGCGTCATCGCGGGAAACACCGCGCAAAAGGTTTCGCAATAGCGGCAGGCATTGCAGATCTGCATCTGCCGCGCCACCTCGGACACTTCAGGAGAGGGCTGGCCATTGGCCAGGGCGCGCGCTTGCTGCGCCAGGGATTCAATCGCCTGCATCAGGCCGTTTCCTTCATCACGTGCTGGCTCAATGCCGCGGCAGCCGCCTGCGTGCCGGCGATGCGGCCAAAGGCCGTGCCGATAGTCATCCCGACGCCGGCGGTGTAGCCCTGACCGAGCACATTACCGGCCATCATTTCGCCGGCAACGAACAGGTTGTCGCTGGCACGGCCGCCAAAGCGCACGGCGGTGGTCTCGTCGGTCTTCAGGCCCAGGTAGGTGAAGGTGACGCCCGGGCGCACCGCGTAGCCGTAATACGGCGGCACATCGAGCGGCCGCGCCCAGTGGGTCTTGGCCGGTGCGAGGCCCTCGGTGTGGCAGTCGTCCATCACGGTATGGTCGAAGTGGCCGACACGGCAAGCCGCGTTGAAATCGTCCACCGTCTGGCGCAAGGTGGCGGCATCCAGACCCAGGCCCTGCGCGAGGCCCTCGATGGTGTCGGCCTTCACGCCGGGGAACACCGGCGGCATGAAGCGGCCGATGGCCTTGCTGTCGATCAGGGCGTAGCCGATCTGACCTGGCTGCTGCGCAACCAGGCGCCCCCAGATGGCGTAACGCTTGGGCCAGAAATCTTCGCCTTCGTCGTAGAAGCGGCGCGCGTCGCGGTTGACGACGATGCCCAGGGAGACACAGTCGACGCGGGTGCAGATGCCGCCGTCATACAAGGGGGCGCGTGCGTCGATGGCGACGCAATGCGCCTGGGTGGGGTCGCCGATGATGTCGGCGCCCTGGTCCATCATGAAACGCAGCAGCGTGCCCTGGTTGTAGCGGGTGCCACGAATCAGGAAGTTGTCGGCGGGCCATTCGCCGCGCTCGTTCTGGCCCCAAGCCTCGCGCATCCAGGCGATGTTGGATTCGAAACCCCCCGCGGCCAAGACGCAGGTGCGCGCCTCGATGCGCTCATTGCCGATGCGCGCTGCGATGAAGCGGCCGTCTTGGATCTCCAAAGAATCCACCGGGGCGTCATAGCGAATTTGCACGCCCAGCGCCTGCGCGCTGCGGTAGTAGGCGTTGACCAGGGCCTTGCCGCCGCCCATGAAAAAGGCATTGGTGCGTGACAGATGCAAAGTGCCGGCCAGCGAGGGCTGAAAGCGCACGCCGTGGCGCCGCATCCAGTCGCGGCAGGTGGCCGATGCGCGGATCGCGAGGCGGGCCAGATGTTCGTCGGTGACGCCCTGGGTGACCTTGAGTAGGTCTTGCCAGAACTCCTCTTCGGAGTAGGCATCGACCAGCACGTCCTGCGGTGCGTCGTGCATGCAGCGCAGGTTGCGTGTGTGACCCGAGTTGCCGCCGCGCCATTCGCGCGGCGCGGCCTCCAGCAGCATCACGCTGGCGCCCGCCTCGCGCGCCATCAGCGCGGCGCACAGGGCGGCATTACCGCCGCCAATCACCAGAACATCCACCATCGGCAGAGACTACCTCTCTTGCAATAAAAATGTGAACTCAGGGGCTTGTGCTGCGCGCGGCTTCGCCGGCGAAGCGACCGGCGCGCCGACCCGAGACAAAGGCCCAGGCCAGGTGGTGGCCATGCCCTTTGAGCAACAAGCCGCCCTGCCCCGTGGAGCCGGCGGCCAAGAGGCCCGGTATGGGTCGGTCCTGCGCATCGAGCACGCGGTGGGTCAGATCGACCATGAGGCCGCCTTCGGCATGGACGAACACGGCACGCACCGGGCCCAGGGCGATGTAGGGGCCCTCGCCCAACGCCGGCTTGCCCTCGGGGCGGGCGCTCGCCGCGAGGGCATCGGGGTCCATGCCCAAGGTCTGGGCCAGGGCCTGCAAGGTCGGCGCCTGCGCCGTCACATCCGGGCGGTTACGCAGGTAGTCCGGCACATACGCATAGGCCACGCCGGGTGCGGTCGACACGAAGTGCGGCCAGGCGGAGAACTGGCGGGCCAGTCGCTGGTCCAGAAGGATCCAGGCCTGCTTGCCCTCTTGCTCGGCGACGCGCAAAGCGGGTTGATCGCACTCGTCGCCAAAGCGTTCGCCGCGGTGGTTCACCAGCAAGGCGCCCGCCTGGAACAAGTCGGTGGACGGCGCCAGCGCGGTGGTGAGGAACTGCATCACGAAGGGACGCAAGATGGACGGCGGCAGATGGTCGATCGCCCAGGCCATGAAGGTGGCGAGCGAGCGCCAGGGCGGCAGGCGACGCATCAGGGTTTCACGCACAGGCGCGATGAAGCGCAGCTCGGGGCCCAGGGCCAGGTCGCCATTGACGATGCGCGCACCCAATGATTCGGCCATGCGCTGACCATCGCCGGTGGCGGTGGTGTTCACGCCCTCGACCCGCGATTGGGGCACGCCCATGAAGCGCGCCTTGAACTCGGGGTTGTTGGTGAAATCACCCGCGGACAGGATCACGCCGCCACGGGCCATGAAGGTCTGCAAACGACCCTGCACCTGAACTTCGACGCCGGTGACACGGCCGTCCTCCATCAACAGGCGCTGCACGCGGGCGCTGCAAAGCAGCGTCACGCCGGCGCGTTCGGCGCGGCGCGAGAGGTGGTAGATGAACGAGCGCGAGTTGGGCAGCACGTTGTGCATGCGAGGCTGGCGGTGCGGCGGCTCGGGCATGGGGCCCATGAAGCGGATGCCCGAATCGAGCAGCCACTGAAAGGTGCCGGGGATCTCGTCGCACAGCACCCGCCGCAGCGCTGCGTTGTCACGCGGATCGAGGTCGCCGGCGAAGCCGGGCATGTCGGCCCAGTGATCGGCCGGCGTGTCGACGATGCCGCGTTGGCGTTGGTGCGGGGTTTGCGAGGAACTGATGGAGCCGATGGACCAGGAGGTGGATCCGCCCGGGCGTTCATTTTTTTCAAGCAGGAGCACGCGTGCGCCGGTGGCGCGCGCTTCGATCGCGGCGGCCAGGCCGGCGCCGCCCGCGCCGACGACGACGACGTCATAGTGCTCGGTGGAGGCCAAATCGCTCATGGGGACGCGCCGTCAGACCATGCCGCCGTTCGGTTGAATCACCTGCCCGTGCACCCAGGATGCTTTGCTGGAGGCCAGGAAGCTCACCACCTCGGCCACCTCGTCGGGTTGGCCGATGCGGTTGAAGGGGCTGAGCGCCGCGGAGCGGGCCTTGACCTCGTCGGTCTTGCCGGCGTGGAACAGGTCGGTGTCGACCGGGCCGGGTGCGACGGCATTGACGCGAATCTTGCGCGCGGCGAGTTCCTTGGCCATCGAGCGCACCAGACTCTCGACGGCTGCCTTGGTGGCGGTGTAGGGACCGCCGCCTGGAATGCCCACGCGCACCATGGAGGTGGTGAGCGCAATGATGCTACCGCCATCGACCACATGGCGCGCCGCCTGCTGCAGCACGTTGAAGGCGCCGACGATGTTGACCTCGACCACACGACGGAAGTCATCGGCGCTGAACTGAGCGACCGGGCCGGGGGGCACGTTGATGCCGGCATTGGCCACCACGCAGTGCGGGGCGCTACCGAAATCCTTGGCGACCGCCTCAAAGACAGCCGCGACCTGGGCGGCGTCGGTGATGTCCACCGCATAGCCCTGGGTGCGCGAGGCGCCGATGCGCGCCGGCACGTTGGGGGCGCTGGAGACATAGGTGTAGGCCACGTCGTGGCCGCTCTCGGCGAGCTTGCGCACGCAGGCAGCGCCGATGCCGCGGGTGCCGCCAAAAACGAGGGCGATGGGGTTGCTCATGAAAGGATCCTTGAAGTCAGTGAGTAAAAGTTCACGCCACCCACGGCTTGCCATACGCCGGCTCTTTGAAGGGCGTCGGCGGCAGCTGCCAGGTGCCGGTGGACGGCGGGCGCACGTCGGCGTCGACGTGCACGTCGATGACACAAGGGCGGCGGTTTTTCAGGGCCTGCTGCACGGTCACGCCCAGGTCCTGCGGGCGCGTGACGGTGTAGCCGTCGGCGCCACAGGCGCGAGCCCAGGCGGCGAAGTCGGGGTTGTAACGCTCGCCGGTGGCGCCGTGGAAAAAGGCGGTGCCGATCTCGCGGCCGTTGAACATGCCGTGCTGGATGTCGCGGATCGCGCCCCAGGCAAAGTTGTTCCAGACGATCCAGACCACCGGCAGGTTGTATTCGACCGCGGTGCACAGCACATAGGGCGCCATGGTGAAGCCGCCGTCGCCCACCACCGCCACACAGGGACGATCGGGTGCGGCCAACTGCGCGCCCATGACACCGCACACGCCAAAGCCCATGCTCGAATAGCCCCAGCTATTGAGCATGCTCTGAGGCCGCTTGGCCTGCCAGAACTGCATGAACCAGTTGTGGTGTACGCCCGAATCGAGCGCGAGGATCACGTCGTCGGGCAAGACCTTTTGCAAGGTGCCGACCACGAACTCCGGCCGCAGCGGGTTGGTGGAGTCGGTGAAGTGCGGGCGCACAAAGGCCTCCCACTGCGCCTGCCAGCCCTGGACCTGGGCCAACCAGGGCGCGTAGCGCGTGGCGCTGATCGCCGGGCGCGCCGGCAAGGCATTGAGTAACTGGCGCGTGAACACCTTGACGTCGGCAATGATGCCCAGCGTGGGCGCGTAGTTGCGACCGAGTTCCTGCGGGTCGATGTCCACATGAATCAGCTGCGTCTTGGGGAAGTTCCAGGAGTAGCCCGGATGCCAGCTGGACGAACTGCGGTCGTCAAAGCGCGTGCCCAGGGTGATCACCAGATCGGCGCGGCGGCCCGCCTCGTTGGCGGGGAAGGCGCCGTTGCGACCGATGAAGCCCAGGGCCAGCGGATCGTCGCCGCGGATGCAACCCATGCCATTGGGCGAGGTGATGACGGGAATGCCCAGGCGATGCGCGAGCTCGGTGATCTCGTCGCCCGCTTCAGACAGCGTAGCGCCATGACCGATGAACAGAACTGGCTGGTGCGCCTGCGCGAGCAGGTCGACGGCAGCCGCAATGTCGGCCTCGCTGGCGCCCGGACGGTGCGCGCGGTGCACATGCGAGGCCGCAGGCAGATCGACGTCGGCTTCTTCCTGGTAGACGTTGTAGGGGATGTCCAGGTTCACCGGGCCGGGGCGACCCGTGACCATGGTGTCCATCGCCTGGCGCAGGGCCAGCGGCAGCATGTCAACCCGCGTGGGCTGGAAGGCGCGCTTGACGACCGGGCGCATCACCTGCGCGAAGTCGGCCTGGTTGTGTTTGTACAACTCCTGGAAGGGCGCGCGATTGTGCTGCGAGGTCGGCACGTTGGAGGTGATGGCCATGAAGGCCGACGAGTCCGACAACGCAGTGGCCAGCGACATGACCATATTGGCCGAGCCCGGGCCGGTGGACGTGAGCGTGGCCACCGGCTTGTGCTTGACGCGAAAGTAGGCATCGGCCATGTGGCCCGCGCACTGCTCGTGGCGCGGCGACACCAGCTGGATCTTGTCACGCACGTCATACAGCGCATCCAGGATGCCGACGTTGCCGTGACCGCAGATGCCGAAGATATACGGCACCTCTTCCTGGACCAGGTAATTGGCGATGAGTTCGCCGCCCTTCATGGTGGGCATCTTGAAGTCTCCTTGTTCGTCTCTCGCAGGGGCGCGCCTCAGGCCAGGATGGTAATCACCCGTTCTTCGGTCATCTCACGCACCGCGTAGTGCGGACCCTCGCGCCCGAAGCCGCTGTCCTTGGTGCCACCATACGGCATCATGTCCACGCGCGAGCTGGAGGTTTCGTTGATGTGGACACCGCCCACATCGAGCTGGCGCGCCAGGCGCATCGCGTCGTCCAGGCGGTTGGTGAAGACGCCGGTGGCCAGGCCGTAGGGCGTGGCGTTGATCCGCTCGACCACTTCCTGGATGTCGGTGAACGGCACGATGGACATCACCGGCCCGAAGATCTCCTCGCACGACACCGACATCGAAGGCGCCACATCGGTCAACAGCGTGGGCGGCACCACGGCGCCTTGACGCGCACCCCCAGCCAGGCGCCGTGCGCCCTGGGCCATGGCCGCATCAATCCAGCGCTCAATGCGCTGCGCCGCCGCTTCGCTGATCACGGGGCCCACAAAGGTATCGGGCTGCATCGGATCGCCAAATTTCAGAGCCGCCACCATCGGCGTGAGGCGCCGCTCGACCTCGGCGCACAGGGACTGATGCACCAGCAGGATCTGGATCGAGGTGCAGACCTGTCCGGCCTTGCGGTAACTGGCGTTGATCACCTTGGGCAAGGCGGCATCGAGTGACGCATCCTGGGCCAGCACGGTGAAGGCGATCGAGCCCAGCTCCATTTGCGTGCGGCGTAATCCGGCGCGAGCATGAATGTCTCGGCCCACTTCGGTGCTGCCGGTGAAGGCGAAAAAGCGCACCTGGGGTTGATCCAGCAGGGTCTGCACCACCTGGCTGCCGCCGTGCAGCACCGTCATGCGGCGCGCGGGCAGCCCGGCGTCGATCAAGGCCTGCGCCAGCAGGTTGGCCGTGGTAGGCGTGCTCGAGGAGGGCTTGAGAATCACGGTGTTGCCTGCGGCCAGGGCCGGGCCCACCTTGTGGGCCACGGTGTTCAGGGGCGAGTTGAACGGCGTGATCGCGCACACCACCCCCAGCGGCACCCGCAGGGTGAAACCCAGGCGGCCTGACTGCTGCGGCGCGCCGTCGATGGGGATTACATCGCCGCTCAGGCGGCGTGCTTCCTCGGCCGACAAGCGCAAAGTCTGCGTCGCACGACGCACTTCGCCGGCGCTGTCGTTCTCGGTGAAGCCCGCCTCCTGCTGCATGGCGCGTACGAATTCGCTGGCGCGCTGCTCGATCAGGCCCGCCGCGCGATCCAGGATGGCGCCGCGTTCATGCGCGGACAGAGGTCGCTCGCGAAACTCGGCGTGGGCGCTGGCCACGGCGTGGGCGACCTGCTCGCGCGAGGGGCGGTGCAGTCGCAAGAAAGGCGTGAGGCGGAATTTGTCCAGGACTTCGACGGTGTCGGCGCCGGCCACCCACTGGCCATCGATCAACAGCAGGCACTCGCGCAAGTCCACTGGGGCGGTGTGGGTCATGGCCTTGTTCATGGCAACCCCCTGCATCACAGGGGCGACGCCGTGTCTTCCACGGGCGTCGTCACAACCAGAAACACCAGGCCGGACGTGCCGGTGTTGGTGAAGCTGTGATGCACGCCGGGCGGCACGTAGACGTAGTCGTGCGGGCGCATCAGATGGCTCTCGTCGTCCAGGGTCAGGACGCCCTCGCCTTCGAGCACGTAGTAGATCTGCTCTTGCACCTTGTGCACGTGGTTGACCACATGGGCCGCCGGCGCGTAGCGCGAGATGCGAAAGTCGATCCGGCTCGAACCCGAGTTCTCCGGGCCGACCAGCGCCTTGGACAGGGCGCCGCCGAAGTGGCCAGGAAACTCCTGCCAGGCGACGCGGGCCATCTGCTGCACAAAGGCTTTTTTGGGGGTGTTGTGAGGTTTCGTCATGACGTTTTCTCCGGGCGTGGGGATCAGACCCACAAAATCTTCTTGCGGTAATCGAGGTCGGTGAGCAGCGGTTCGGCCGGCCCGCTGTGGAACACAGCGCCGCGCTCCAGCGCGTAGACGCGGTCGGCCAGGGCCAGCACCAGATCGAGGTTGTGCTCCACGATCACGATGGAGACCTCGCGGCGCAGGCGGTCGAACACGGTAAAGAGTTCCTGGGTGACTGCCGGGGCCAGACCCTCGAAGGGCTCGTCCAGCAGCAGCAATCGCACATTGCCCGAGAGCGCACGGGCCACGGCGGCCATTTGCTGCTCGCCACCCGAGAGGTAGTCGGCGGGCACGTGCATGCGCTCTTTCAGGCGCGGGAAGTATTCGAAGATCTTTTCCTCGCTCCAGGCCACACCGTGGCTGCCGTCGGTGGCACGCGCCAGGCGGCCCAGGGCCAGGTTCTCGGCGACGGTCATGCCGGCGAACAGGCCTCGGCCCTGCGGCACATAGCCGATGCCCAGGCGAGCGATCTGCGCGGCGGGCATGCCGGCGATGTTGCGGCCTTCGAATTCAATGGCGCCCGAGGCCGGCGGCAGCAAACCGCACAGGGCCTTGAGCAGGGTGGACTTGCCGGCGCCGTTGCGTCCGAGCAGGGCCACGATCTCGCCATCGCGCACCTCGAGGGTGGCGTCGTTCAGGATGTGGCTCTTGCCGTAGAAGGCGTTGACGCCTTCGAAGCGCAGGATGCGCGGGCGATCGCCCACCTGCGCCGCGGCGCGCCCCGTGACTGCGGGCGTGCCGCTGCCGGTGTAGACCTCTTGCACCCGCGCGTCGTTGCGCACCTGATCGGGCGAGCCCGCCATCAGCACTTCGCCCTGGTTCATCACCGTGACGGTGTGCGAGAAGGCCAGTACGCGGTCGATGTCGTGTTCCACGATCAGCACCGGAATGTTTTCGGCAATGATGCGCACCAGACGGCTGACGCGTTCGCGTTCGGCCGCAGCCAGACCGGCCAAGGGCTCGTCCATCAGCAGCACCTGGGGCTTGGCGCCCAGGGCAATGCCCATGTCGACCAAGCGCTGGCCGCCATAGGACAGGTCGCCCGCCAGCGTGTCTTCGATGCCTTGCAGGCCCAGGAACTTGAGCAGTTCGGCCGTCTCCGCATTCACTGCGTCTTGCTGCGCGACGTCGCGCCAGAGGTTGAAGCGCCCCGCATGGCGTGCCTGCAGCGACAGGCGCAGGTTTTCCTCGATGGTCAGGCCCTTGAACAGATTGGTGATCTGGAAGGATCGCGCCAGGCCCTGCTCCACCACCTGGTGCGGCGGCAGGCCGTGAATCTCGCGGCCATTGAGGCGCACGGTGCCCTGGTCCGGCGCGTACAGGCCCGAGATCAGGTTGAACATCGTGGTCTTGCCCGCGCCGTTGGGGCCGATCAGCGCATGGATCTGACCCGCTTGCAGCGACACGCTGGCGCCGTTGACCGCGCGGATGCCGCCAAAGTGCTTGACCACGCCCTCGGCCTGCAGCGCGGTGGTGGCGCCGGCTTGCCCGCGCAGGAAGGCCGGCAGCGGCAGGCCGTCGTAAATCTTGCGCCGGCTCATGGCGGCGTCTTCTTCCGGCGGCGGATTCCAGCGACGCTGCAGCTGCGCCCAGATGCCGGTCAAGCCATTGGGCGAGAACACCACGAAGCCGACAAAGGTCAGGCCAAACCAGAACAACCAGTTGTCGGTGTAGATCGAGAAGAACTCGCGAAACAGGATGTAGAACAGGACACCCACCGCCGGCCCGAAGAAGCTGCGCATCCCGCCGATCACCACCATGGCCAGCATCTCGCCGGAGAAGGCCACCGTCGTCGATTCGGCCGCCGCCAGGCGGTGGTCGAACACGAGCAAGGCACCGGCCAGACCGGTGATGGTGCTGGCGATGATGAAGGCCACCAACTTGTAGCGGTTGGTGGGGTAGCCCTGAAAGCCCGCGCGTTGCTCGTTCTCGCGGATCGCCACCAGCACATGGCCGAAGGGCGATCGCACGATGCGCTGCATCACGTACAGCGACACAAAGCCGATCACGGCCACCATCGCGTAGTACAGGCGGTCGTCGTTCAGATCCAGCGGGCCGAGGAAGCCGCGCTCCAGACCGCCGAGGCCGCCCTCGCCGCCCGTGACCGCCGTCCAGCGGAACGCGATGGCGAAGGTCAGCGCGCACAGGGCCAGGGTCAGCAGCGAGAAGTAGACGCCGCGTCGGCGCAGGATCAGAAAGCCGACGAGGGCCGACAGCGCGATCATGAAGACGATCGTGAACGCAATCGGCGCGAAGATCTGCCCCGCGAACCAATGCTTCTGGGCCAAGGCGGCGGCATAGCCGCCCACGCCGAACCAGGCGCTGTGACCGAAGGACACGAGGCCGGTGTAACCCACCAGCAGGTTCAGGCCCATGGTGGCCATGGTCAGGAGCACCACCACCGTGGCGGTGTCCAGGGTCAGACCCACCGCGTGCATCGCGAAGGGCATGAGAATCAGGCCGGCGGCGCCGATCCAGAGCGTTTGGGAATTCTTGGACATGAGACGCTCGCTCACTCGAACCGCTCGATGCGCTCGCCCAGCAAACCACGCGGCCGGAACATCAGCACCAGGAACATCAGGACATACATGGAGGCCTCACCGGCAGCGGGCAGGAAGTGGATGGTGATGCCACGCACCACACCCACCAGCACCGCAGCCAGCACCACCCCCCAAAAACTACCCAGGCCACCGATCACGACAACCACGAAGGCCACCGTCATGATCTCGGTGCCCATGGCCGGATGCACGATGGTGATCGGGCCAAACAGCGCACCCCCCAGGGCCGCGGTCGCCACACCCAACACGACGACGGCGGTCATATAGGGCTGCAGGCGGATGCCCAGCACCGCCACCATGTCGGGCCGTTGCACGCCGGCGCGCACCACCCGCCCGAAGGCGGTCTTATGCAGCAAGAGCCACAAGCCAATCAGGATGGCGACCACGATCCCCAGGAGCATCAGCCGGTAACGCGAGAACATGAACTCGCCCAGCATCACATTGCCCTTGAACTCGGGCGGCATGCTCGAAGACAGCGGCGCCGCGCCCCAGATCATGCGAATCGCCTGCTCGGCGACCATGGCCAGGCCGAAGGTGACCAGCAGACTCAAGATCGGATCGCTGGTGTAGAAGCGCCGCAGCAAAAAGCGCTCGAAGACGATGCCGATCAGGCCCACGAGCACCGGCGAGATGATCACCCCCGCGCCGAAGCCCAGGTGCTTGCTCACCATCAGTGAGAGATAGGCGCCCAGCGCGTAGAAGGCGCCATGCGCCAGATTGACGACGCCGCCGACGCTGAAGATCAGCGACAGGCCCAGAGCGAGCAGGAGGTAGTAACCCCCCAGGACCAGGCCGTTGACGACCTGTTCCAGCAGGAAAACGATTTGCATGGGTCAGTGCCGGGCGCCTCGCGCAAGCGGGTAGGCCCCCTGGCCCTGCCCGCGCTCACGCGATCACCGCAATTACATCTTGCAGGCGTTCTCGGCCTTGGTCGTCGCCAGCAGGTCCAAGGGCTGATTGGGCGCCGGCACGGCGTCACCGAATTTCAGGAAGTCCTGCTTGTCCTTGGCCTGACCCTTGGGCTTGACGGTGAAGGGATAGGCTTCCTGCATCAGCTGGTGGTCCCAGGAGCGGAAATAGCCCCTGCGCGCCTTGAGCAGATCGAACTGGGCTTCGGTCTCGAAGTAGGCGATCAGCTTCTCGGTGTCCAGCGTCTTGGCGTCGTTCATGGCCTGGGCCATGATCTTGAGCGACACGTACTCGATCCAGGCGTGGTTCTCCGGAATGCGGCCGTAGCGGCGGGTGAAGTTGGTCGTGAAGGTGCGCGAGCCCGGGGTATTGAGATCGTGGTGCCACACGGTCGGCCAGATGCCGCCCAGGTTGCCTTCACCTGCGGCCCAGGCGTCGGCGGTGTTCAGGTTGAAGCCCACCACCGGGAAGGTCAGGCCGAACTCGGCGTACTGCTTGACGAAGTTGGTCACCTGGTTGCCCGCCAGGTTGGAGGCGATGAAGTCCGGGCGTGCCTGGCGGATCTTGAGCAGGTAGGGGCTGAAGTCGGTGACGTCGGTGGCCACCAGTTCGTCGGCCACCTGGATGCCGCCGTTGGCTGCAAAGAATCGCTTGGCCACGCGCGAGAGGTCATGGCCGAACAGGTAGTCGGCGGTGAGGCTGAACACCTTCTTGCCTCGCACCATGTTGTCACGCACCAGGGACTGGCCCACCGCGTTGACCATCACCGTGACCGGGATGTCCACGTGGAAGGTGTAGCGGTTGCAGTCCTTGCCACGCAGGGCGTCCGAGCGGGCGCCGATGCTCATGAAAAGTTTCTTATTACGAGCGGCCACCTGCGAGATGGTCAGGGCCGAGGCGGAGTTGATCTCGCCCATGAGGACCGCCACGCCATCGCGCTCGATCATGCGCGAGGCCTTGGTGGAGGCCACCTGCGGGTTCACCGAGTCTTCGGTCAGGAGGTCGATCTGTCGACCCAAGACACCCCCCGAGGCGTTGATCTCGTCGGCCGCCATCTTGATGCCCTGGACGGCATATTCGCCCAGCGCACCCAGAAAGCCGGTCATGGGCGTGAGGTGGCCGATCTTGATCTTCTCGGCCTGCGCGCTCACTAGGGCGGGGGCGCCCAGGGCGGCCGTACCCGCCAAAACGGCGCCGGTCTTGAGAATCTGGCGGCGGCTCGATGCGTGCGCACCCAGGTCTTGCTTGTTATCGCTCATGGTTTTCTCCTCGCTGTTATGGAATTCGCCAAGGCATCTTAGGAGCCGGTGGCCCCAAGGGAAAATACGGAATAGCGTCACGCGCTATAAGTTTTTCCTATACGCTGGCGCACCTTTTCTCACCCCGAATCCCATGGACCTGCGGCAACTGCGTTATTTCGTGCAAATCATCGAGAGCGGCAGCCTGGCCAAGGCCTCGCGCCAGTTGTTCATCGCCCAGCCCGCGTTGAGCCAGCAACTGGCCAAGCTGGAGGCTGAAGTGGGCAAGCCCTTGTTGGTGCGCACCCCCAAAGGGGTCACCCCCACCGACAACGGTGCCGCCCTGGCCCACCATGCGCGCTTCATGCTGCGCCAGCTCGAACAGGCGCTGTCGATCGCGCGCCAAGACCCGGGAACCCTGCAAGGCATGGTCTCGGTCGGCCTGGCCGCCACCACGGTGGGCGCGGTGGGCGTGCCCCTGATGCGACGGGTGCGTGAAAAATTCCCGGGCATCGTGCTCAATGTGGTGGAGGGCATGAGCGGTCACCTCACGCACATGATGCAGATGGGGCAACTGGACTTGTCCATTCTGTTTAGCCGCGACGCCATCGCCGACCTGCCGGCCGAACCACTGGTGGCCGAGGAGCTGTTCGTGATCATGCCCACGGGCAGCAAGCTGCTGCCGTCTCGGCGCAGCCGCCTGACGGTGGCCGACGCCGCCTTGCTGCCGCTGATCCTGCCCACCGGCATCCACGGTCTGCGCCGGCGCATCAAGGCCGAATTCGAGCAACGCAATCTGGCCATGAACGTGGTCGCCGAGATCGATTCGCTGTCGCTGCTCATGGCCTGCGTGCGCGGTGGCATGGGCGCGACGATCAAACCGATGGCCGCGGCCCTCAGCGGCGGCGAGATGGACGCGCGCTGGCGCTGTGTGGGGTTCTCGGACGCCCAGATGTCGCGCCTCAATTACCTGTACTCCGTCGATCCCGACCGGCTCTCGCCGGCGGCCGCCGCCGTGCGCGACGAGCTGCGCGCCACGGTGCGCGAGTTGGTGACGTCTGGCGCCTGGAAAGGCGTCGAACTGATTTGAGCCGCCACCGATAATCGCGCCGTGGCCAAGCAACGCATCGTCGTCGGATTGAGCGGAGGGGTGGACTCCGCGGTCAGCGCCTACCTGCTCAAACAGCAGGGGCATGAGGTCGTGGCGATCTTCATGAAAAACTGGGAAGACGACGACGACAGCGAGTACTGTTCGTCCAACGTCGACTTCGTCGATGCCGCCAGCGTGGCCGACGTGCTGGGGATCGAGATCGAGCATGTGAACTTTGCGGCCGACTACAAGGACCGCGTCTTCGCCGAGTTTCTGCGCGAGTACCAGGCCGGGCGCACGCCCAACCCCGATGTCTTGTGCAACGCCGAGATCAAGTTCAAGGCCTTCCTAGACCACGCCCTGCGCTTAGGCGCCGACAAGATCGCCACCGGCCACTACGCCCGCGTGCGCGAAGTCGCCGGACAAACGCAGTTACTCAAGGGGCTGGATCCGTCTAAAGACCAAAGCTATTTCCTGCATCGCCTGAACCCCGCGCAACTGGCCAGCACGCTGTTTCCGGTGGGCGAGTTGCACAAGAGCGAAGTGCGCCGCATCGCCACCGAGATCGGTCTGCCCAATGCCAAGAAGAAAGATTCCACCGGTATCTGCTTCATCGGCGAGCGGCCCTTTCGTGAATTTCTGGGCCGCTATCTGAGCAAGGAGCCGGGGCCGATCAAGGACGCCAGTGGCCGCACGATCGCGCGCCACCAGGGTCTGTCGTTCTACACGCTGGGCCAGCGCCAGGGTCTGGGCATCGGCGGGGTGAAGGCGCGCGGCGCACAAAAAGGCGGCGGCGAGCACGCGCCCTGGTTTGTGGCGCGCAAGGACATCGAGACGAACACGCTGTGGGTGGTGCAGGGCCACGAGCATCCCTGGCTGCTGTCGTCTGCGCTCGAGGCCGACGACCTGAGCTGGGCCTGCGCCAGCGCGCCGACGCCCGGCCGCTACGCCGCCAAGACCCGTTACCGACAGGCCGATGCGGCCTGCGACTTGCACTACGACGACGCGGGCCGCATGCACCTGTCTTTCGTCGAGCCGCAATGGGCGGTGACGCCCGGTCAGTCGGCAGTGCTGTATGCGGGTGATGTCTGTCTGGGCGGCGGCGTCATCGCCGCGGCGCATCCAGCGGCAGCGACAGCCTGAACACCCCAGCGCCCGGACGCTCCCCGGGTAGGGAAGCCAGCACACCGCCATGCGCCTGCGCGATGCGCGTGGCAATGGCCAGGCCCACATCGATGCGCTCGGACGGGCGATCGTGCGATGTGCGACCCGACCCGGAGCTCTCCACGCTCAGATGCGCCTCGTCCCCGGCGATCACCAAGCGCAGACGCACCCAGGGTGCGGGGCCAGGATCGCGCGTCGCGGCTTGCAGCAAGGTCAGCGCGTTGACGCACAGAATCAGCAGAAGCTGCTGGATCTGTGTGGGACTGGCACGTACAGAGACCGGCACGCGCGCAGGCACCACCTCGAGCGCCACGGCCTGGTCGCGAAACGATCCCTGCAAGATCGGCACGGTCTGCGTGATCAAGGCCCCGAGTTCGACGTCGCGGTGATCGCTGGCGTCATGGGTCGCCAGCAAGATCCGCAGTTGCTGCAAGAGTTGCAGCATGCGCTCGTTGCTCGCGTCGACCGCATGCAGGGCTTGCAGGACCTGCGGGTCGGTCTGGCCGCTGGCCATTCGGGCCAGGACTTCTTCCAGATTGAGCTTGCTCGCGCACAGGGGTTGGCTCAATTGATGCGGCAGGTCCATCGCGAAGCGCGCCAGGTCGCTGGCGCCCTGATGGCGCGCCAGATGCTGGATCAACTGGTTGCGTTCTTCGACCAGGTCATGCAGCGCGGCTTCGCGCAACTGGGTCTGGCGTGCGCGCTCGGTCATGACCGCCGCCTGGCGCGCCGTAGCCACGCGCCCCTTGGCAATACGCTCGAACTGCACGCCCAGGTAACCAACCTGACCGAGCACCAACGTCAGGAAGGCCGCCGCCAGCATCACCAGCTGATTGAGCCCTGGCGCGAAGGCGGGCTCGGCGATCTCGCCAAACAGCACGACCAGCACGCGCCCCACCATGGCCGCGGCGAGCATCACAAAGGTCAGGGCGATGATCGCCGCGCCATGCTGGTGCCCTGTACGCCAGACGCGCACGGAAGCCAGGACGACCGCGAGCGCGCCGACGCCGACGGCTGAGGCGAAGTACGCCACCCCCCAAGCCGCTTCGAGGCGCCGCACCCAGGCAAAGACCGCCGCCGACAGCAGCGGCAAGACCACGCACAGCAAAAGTGTGCGTCCACCCTGACGCAGCCGCAGCCGCCCCTCCTGGCGCATCGCCATCGCCTGGCCCATGAGACCCGCAAGCATGCTGGCGTGGGCGACCTCGAAACTCAGAAGGGTGGGAAGGTTCGGACGCAGCGCGAGCAAGAGGCCGCCCGTGCCAAAGAACAAGCCACTGCCTAGCCACAGCAGGTTGCCCCGATGCAAGCTGGGGCGCAGCGTGATGTAGCCGCCCACCGAGGACGCGGCGGCAAGAATACCCAGCACGAAGAATCCGGTACGGACATCAAAGCTGGTGTCCATTCAGGCCCCTCTCTTACGCGCCACCCCCTCCGTGACCAGCAGGAGATCCGGGTCCTCGCCCTCGAAGCGCGCCGCCAATTCGGCCATCGTGTGGACCTGCAGTTTTTCCATCACGCTGGCGCGCTGGAGCTTGACGGTGCCCGCCACAGTGCCGTGGGCTGCCGCGATGTCGCGATTGGGATAGCCCTTGAGCATGAGGCGACACACCTCGCGCTCGCGGGGCGTGAGCCGCTGCAACAAAACGCCCATGCGCCGCGTACGGGACTCGCCCTCCAGGCGCGCCTGGTCTTGCTGCAGGGCCTCGTGCAAAACGGCGAGCAGATCGGCGGTGGTGAAAGGCTTGAGAAGGAAATGCAGCGCGCCCTGGCGAAAGCTCTGGACGATCTCGTGGGGCTCACTCTGCCCGCTCATGAAGATCACCGGCGTGCGCTGGCCCTGCTCGCGCAACTGGCCTTGCACCTGGACGCCTGAGTGCGCGTGCAGGCGCATGTCCAGGAGGATGACCGCCGGCCCCGGCAAGGGCCCCAAGTCCAACAGGGGTTGCGGGCTTCGAAAGGCATGAACCGAATAGCCGGCCGACGTCAGCGCGAACGACAGCGCCTGGCACATGGCAGGGTCATCGTCGACGATGTAGACGTGACCAGGAAGGGATGCAGACTCCAACATGACTGGCGAAATCTAAGGCCATCCAGGGGTCCTGCCTGTCTCCGTAGCGATAAATGGCTGCGCGCGCGGCCCGAAAGCTAAGCCAAAAAGGATAGGCCGCACACCCAGCCGGCGCGCGCGCCGCGCCACCGACTCAGAACGGGATGTCGTCGTCGAGGTCGCCCGGGTCGGCCTGGCGCGCCGGTGCGCGCGGGGCGGCCGCCGGTGCCGCGCGCGGGGCCGAAGCCGGGGCGCGGCGCGGTGCGCCGTCGTCATCTCCGCCGCCGCCACCACCACCGCCTTCACGGCCGCCAAGCAGTTGCAGCTCGGTGGCGATGATGTCGACGGTGTTTTTCTCGATGCCGTCCTGGCCGGTGTACTTGCCGTATTTCAGACGCCCCTCGACATAGACCGGGCGGCCCTTCTTGACGTATTCGCCGGCGATCTCGGCCAGGCGGTCGTAGAAGGTGACGCGGTGCCACTGGGTGTCTTCGACCATCTCGCCACTGGTCTTGTCCTTGCGGCGGGTGGAAGTGGCGATGCTGATGTTGGCCACGGCCTGACCCGAGGGCAGGTAGCGCATTTCGGGGTCGCGGCCGCAGTTGCCAATGAGGATGACTTTGTTGACGGATGCCATGGTGATTTCTCCGAAGAAGCGACGATTATGTGGCCTGCTCGCCCGGCTTCCCGATGGCGGCCATCGGCCAGGCCAGGGCCAGCCAGACCAGCGTGACGAGGCCGCAGGCCAGGAACAGGCCGCTGGCGCCCACGCTCTTGACGAGCACACCGCCGAGCGCGCCGCCGGCGAAAAAGCCCAGGGACTGCAGCGTGTTGTAGAAGCCCATTGCCGCGCCGCGCGCCTGCGGGGGCGCCGCGCGCGAGGCGATGCTGGGCTGGCAGGCCTCCAGCACATTGGAGGCGCAGAAAAACGCAAACAGCAAAACGGTCAAGGCCAGCAGCGTCGGGCCGGCTGCTGCGGTGGCCGACAGGCCCAGTTGCACCAGGGCCACTAGGCCAATCGCGCACAGAAAAACCGCGCGCAGGTAGCCGCGGCGCTCCAGCGGAAACAGCGTGCCGGCCATGATGAAGAAGGACGCAGCCACGGTGGGCAGGTACACCCACCAGTGGTGGGCCTTGTCCAGGCCGGCGTCCACCAGCATCTGGGGCACGGCCACCCACATGGCCAGCAGCACCCCGTGCAGCACGAAGACGCCGAAGTTCAGGCGCAGCGTCGGCACATGGGACAACACGATACGCAGGCTGCCGCGGGGCGGCGCGACGCGGTGGGGCGGCTCGGGCGGCACGAGCCAGATCACGATGGCCACGCCAGACAGCGCCAGGACCGCCGTGATCGCAAACAAGCCCGCCAGGCCCACCCGCGCCGCCAGCACGGGCGCAGCCACCAGCGAGAGCGCGAACATGAGACCGATGCTCGCACCCACCAGGGCCATGGCCTTGGTGCGCACGGCGTCGCGGGTCTGATCGGCCAAGAGCGCGGTGACCACCGCCGACACCGCGCCCGCGCCTTGCAGGCAGCGACCCACGATCAGCATCGACAGCGAGGTGGCCACAGCGGCCAGCAGGCTGCCGGCGGCGAACACCAGCAGGCCGAAGATGATGACGCGCTTGCGCCCCAGACGGTCGGAGGCCATGCCGAAAGGCAACTGCAGCAGGCCTTGGGTGAGGCCATAGATGCCCATGGCCAGCCCCACCAAGGCAGGGTCGTCGCCGCCGGGGTATTTGGGTGCCTCCAGCGCAAACACCGGCAGCACCAGGAACAGCCCCAGCATCCGCATGGCGTAGATGGCCGCCAGCGACAGGCTGGAACGGCGCTCGGCACCGGTCATGGCCAGCGAATCAGCGGGTGCGGCGCCAGCGGCGGCGTCAGAAACAGGGACGGGGGAAGAGGACACGCAGGGACCGGAAATCTCGGAGGGCGAAAAGGGCCAAGGACGTCATTGTCCCGGATCCGTCAGAAGGGCCCGTTCAGTGCGACGACGGCGGCATTGAGCGCCGAGGCGAAGCTGACCCAGGCCAGATAAGGAAGCAGCAGCAGACGCAGGCGCGGGTGATAGCGCCCCGGCAGCCAGATCAGCAGCAGGATGGACAGCCACAGAAAGCCGATCTCCATCAGCGCCCAGTCGGGGCGATGTAGGTAGAAAAACAGCAGGCTCCACAGCACATTGAGCAGGCCATTGAGCGCAAAGAGCACGATCAATTGCGTGCGAAGGCGCGCATCAGGCGCAGCGCGCCAGGCGCCCACGCCGGCCACCACGCACAGCGCAAAGATCAGGGTCCAGGCGGGCCCGAACAACCAGTCGGGTGGCTGAAACCAGGGCTTGACGAGGTTGCGGTACCAGGGGCCGATCTGCGTGAGCGCGCCGCCCGTACCGGAGACCGCCACTGCGCAGGCTGAACCGATGACCCAGTGCAGCCAGGGCTTGGCGACACTCACACGCGCGCGAGCCCCAGCAGGTGGGCCATGTCCTTGAAGAAGATGCGCACATGCGCCATCGGGCTGCGGCGGGTCAGTTGCTTGTTCATGTAGGACTCGAAGGTCAGACGTTGGACGTCCACATCCTCGCAGATCTTCACAAACCGCTCACGCCGGCGGTCATTGCCATACCAGAACCACTGCATGATTCCCAGCACACGAAACACCGTGCCGTGCGCCTTCATGAAGCGCTTGCGCGCCTGACGCAAAGCAGCGGGCTGGCCCGTGGTGAGCAGCTCGCCCACCGCCTCGGCAGCGAGTTGGCCGCCGTACATCGCGTAGTAGATACCTTCGCCCGAAGCCGGGGCCACCACACCTGCGGCGTCGCCAGCCAGCACCACATCGCGTCCGTTGTCCCAACGCGCCAGCGGCTTCATCGGCAAGGGCGCGCCTTCGCGGCGCACCGTCTCGGCGCCGGCCATGCCGGAGGACTCGCGCAGGGCGGCGGTGGCGGTGCGCAGGGAGAAGCCCTTGTCGGCGCTGCCCGTGCCGATGCTCAAGGTGTCGCCGTGCGGAAACACCCAGCCATAGAAGTCGGGCGAGAGGCGGCCGTCATAGACCACATCGCAGCGGGTGGCGTCATAGCCTTCGGGGGGCGTGGCGGGCCTGCGCACGATCTCGTGATACGCGAAGACGCAGGGCATGGGATCGCCACCCGTGACCGCCTGGCGCGCCACTTCGGAGCGGGCGCCGTCGGCGCCGATCACCGCGCGGGCGCGCACGCGCGAGGCCACTTCGGTGTCGCCATGGCGCGAACGGAAATGCACGATGGACACGCCGTCGTCGTCGCGCGTGAGTTTCTCGAAAGTGCCGTTGCGTCGCACCGCGCCGCTGTCGACCGCGCGCCGGCGCAGCCACTCGTCAAACACTTCGCGATCGACCATGCCGACAAAGCCGTCCTCGATGGGGATGTCGACCCGCTTGCCCGAGGGCGCCACCATGCGCGCCGAGCGGGCCTTGGCCACCAACAGTTCGTCGGGAATCCCGAAGTCGCGAATCAAGCGCGGCGGGATGGCGCCACCACAGGGCTTGATGCGACCGTCGCGGTCGATCATCAGCACCGAGCGGCCCTGTGCGGCCAGGGTCTGGGCGGCGGTGGCACCGGCGGGACCGCCGCCGACCACCACGACATCAAAGGTGCTGTTTGTGTTCATGAAGTTTCACCGGTTGGAGGAAGCCAGCGTCAGGCCAGCGGGGGCGGAAGACTCGGGAAGAGGCGGGGGCGCGGGCTCGGACGGAATCACGATGCGGCGCGCCAGCAGTGCCGACAGCGCGAACAGGCCCGCCTCGAAGGCAAAGACACAGGCATAGGCCACACCGGGCTGCGCGATGAGCCAACGCGCCAGGTCGCTGGCAGCGGTGCCGGCCAGGCCGCCCAGGCCGAAGGCGATGCCCTGGGCCGCGCCCCACAGGCCCATGCGCACGCCTTCGCGCGAGGCACGGCCTTGCGAGGCCAGTTGCATCATCGAGCCGATGGCGCCGATGGAGAAGGCGCCGTTGGCGACCCCCAGCAGAAAGACGTTTTCGCGCAGCGGCCAGGCGCCGCCCGCCGCGCCCACCACACCTGCGGCGGCCAAACCGGCCAGCGCGATGGCCGAGGCGATGCAGCCGCCCAGCGTCCAACCGCGCAGCGAACCGAGCCAGGCCAGACCGGGGCGGCGTGCGACCGTGCCCGCGGCGGCCACCATCAGCATGCCCAGGAGGACACCGCCATGCTGCACGCCGGCCAGGCGGGTGGATTCGCCGGGCGTGAAGCCGTGGATGGCGCCGGCAAAGGGCTCGAGGATCAGGTCCTGCGCGCTGTAGGCGAGCATCGAGATGAACACGAAGACGGTGAAGCGGCGCGCCGTGGTCTCGGACCACACTTCGCGCAGCGCCTCGCGAAACGCGGGACGCGGGGCGTCGGTCTGTGCGTCGGCGTCCGTTGCGGCCAAAGGCGCGCCCTCGAGTCGCCAAACCGCGAGCAAGGTGATGACCAGCGCCAGCACGGACACGCCGGCCGTCACCATCACCAGACGCGCCGGCGAGTACGGATCGAGCAGACCCCCCGCCACGCCGGCGGTGATCGCGAAGCCGGCAATCATCATCACCCACACGGTGGTGGCGGCCGCGGCGCGGCGCGCTTGCGGCACGCGCTTGGCCAGCATCACCAGCAGTGAGGTGCCGCAGGCGCTCACGCCCAGGCCGATCATCACGAAGCCCAGCACCGCCAGGGCCAGGCCCGCGTCGCGCTGCGTGTGCATCCAGGCGACGGCGAGTGCCGACAGCGTGCCGCCGGCCCCGAGGACCGCCATGCCGCCCACGATCCAGGGCGTGCGACGCCCGCCCACATCCGAGCCCCATCCCATGCGCGGTCGTGTGGCCTGCACCGCGTAGTGCAAGCCCACCAGCAGACCCGGCAAGAGCGCGGGCAAGCCCAGCTCGACGACCATCACGCGATTGAGGGTGGAGGTGGTCATGACCACAATCGCGCCCAGCGCCGCCTGCACCAGCCCCAGGCGCACGATGCCGAGCCAGCCGAAGGGGTTCACAACACGCCTCGCAAAGCAAAGGCCGAGACCATCATGCCGGCGACAAAGAGGGGCACACCAAAGCCGCTGTACCAAAGCGCCTTGCCACGCACATCGGCGAGGAAGCGCGTCATGAGCACGCCCTGCGCCGCGAGCAGGGCCACGATGCCCAGCGCGTGGGCGTACTGGCCCCACACGAGCAGCAGCGCGATCACGCCCACCTGCGACAGCGCCATGGTCCAACACGCCACGCGCGCGGCGCGCTGTGTGCCCAGTTGCACGGGCAGCGATCGGATGCCCATGCGACGGTCGCCGTCGACCGACTTGAAATCGTTGAGGGTCATGATGCCGTGCGTGCCCAGGCTGTAGAGGGCCGCCAGCGCCAGCGAGCGCGCCTCGGGCAAGCTGCCACCGGCCATCACCGCCGCGCCGGTGGCCCAGGCGATGCCCTCGTAGCTGATGCCGCAGGCGGCATTGCCCCACCACCCGTTTTGCTTCAGACGCAAGGGCGGCGCGCTGTAGGCCCAGGCCAGCAACAGACCCAGCGCCGCCGCACCGAAGCCCCAGGGGCCCAGCAACATCGCCACCGCCAGCGACACCACGGTCCACGCGATCGCGATGTAAAGGCCCCAGCGCCCCGGCATGCGGCCGGAGGGGATGGGACGGTGCGGTTCGTTGATCGCATCGACATGGCGATCGAACCAGTCATTGACCGCCTGGCTGGTGGCACACACAAAGGGGCCGGCCAACGCGATGCCGATCAGCGCCAGCAGCCAGTTGCCGCCTTGCAAGGGCACGCCCGACGCCACCACACCGCAGGCAAACGCCCACATCGGCGGGAACCAGGTGATGGGCTTGAACAGCTCGGTAATGGCCGAGAGCGCAGGTCGGGACATTTAACGATTTTTTACTTGACGGATGACTATGTCAATCTATATTTACACTCTAGAAAGCATACCAATTAGCTCACTTCGAGACCCATGCCCCTTAAAAAGCGTCGGAAGGAATGAACATGACCCAAGATCTCGATGTGGCCGCCCTGGCCCGGGTGCTCTCGCAACTGAGCGGAGACCTGGTGCTGGTGATCGATGCGCAGGGTCTGATCCTGACCGTTGCCACCGGCCAGGACACCCCGGCGGTGGCCGGCACCGAGGGGTGGGAGGGTCGGCCTTGGGCCGACACGGTGACGCCCGAGACCCGCCCCAAGGTCAGCAAGATGCTGCAGGAGCTGGCGCGCGTGGGCAGCGCCCGGAGGCGAGAGTTAAACCACCCGGTGCCGGATGCGCATTCGGTGGCCTTCGCTTACCACGCGGTGCGACTGGGGCATGAGGGCCTAGCACTGGCCATGGGCCGCGACCTCGGGCCGCAGACGGCGCTGCAGCAGCGGCTGCTGGCGGCGCAGCGGCAGGTGGAGGCGGCCGGCTGGCCGACCCTGCAGGGGATGCGTCAGTCGGACCGCTCGGGCGAGGAATCTTTGCGCAGCTGGGGAAAGTAGGTGCGCACGATGCGCCCGTCCAGACTCAGGGCATGGCAGCCGCCCAGGGGCGAGGTGCGCTGCGTGCTGCCTTCCGCGTCGACCGAGTCGAAGTCGTTGTTGGACCAGATCACCTGAAAGGCGGTGCTGGCCAGCGGCGCGAGCAACTCGGTCATGTGCGAGCAACCCTGCGTGCCGCGAAACAGTCGCTTGGCATCGCGCGTGAAGCCCGGCCCGATGCGCATGCCCACCAGCTGTCGGTAGTTCGCCTCGACCTCGGCGCAGTCCGGGTAGGGCGTGTGCTCGCTGAACACCTGCGCGTCCAGGATGTTCAACTCGCGATCGATGGTCAGGCGCACCCGCATCTGGTGAATCGCCTCGCCCGGCGGCACGGTGCGAGTGACCAGGGGCAAGGGCACCGGCTTGGTGTCGATCAGCAGACCCTCGAGATCGATCAGGCCATCGTCGCGCGCAAAGCCTTCGCAGCTGATGCGGCGCAGATGCAGGGGTTTGCGGGGAGCAGGAGGCGGAGCAACACTCATGGGGAAATCAGCGCCGGCGTCAGGCACCGGCCGGGTCGCGGTCTTATTCGTCGTCGCTGGCCGCGTCGCCCATGCCAAAGCGGCGCAGCTTCACATACAGGCTCTGGCGCGACAGGCCGAGCATCTCGGCGGCGGAGGCGCGGTTGTCGCCGGTGAGTTTGAGGGCGGCCTCAATGCACAGCTGCTCGATCAGGTCGGTCGTGTCGCGCACGATGTCTTTAAGGGGCACACGGCCCACCAGCTCAGTCATCTGGTCGGGTGAGCGCGGCAGCTCGCGGCCCTCGGCGCTCTCACTGATCAGACGGCGGCCGATGTCGCGGATGGTGAAGCCCAGGCAAGGCGGCGTGGCGCTCATGGCGGCCACCGCAGAAATTTCGACGTCGGTCGCGCCACCGTGCTCGCCGCGCAGCTGCGTGGCAAACAGGCGCACCGAGCCGTGCTGGCGCAGATTGGAGACGAGCACGTTCAGGTCGACGCCGCTGCGGCCGAGCCAGCGATCCAGCGATTCGCCGCGCACCATGTCATCGGTGGCCGCCTGCGTGAGGTCCAGAAAAGCGCGGTTGACCTGCATGACCCGTCCCTCGACGTCGGTGACCACGAAGGCATCGGGCGCTTGCTGCAGCAACTCGGCCAACTGCGGGCCCTGGTCCGCGCGCGCCTGGCTGGCGGCGGTGCGCGCCAGCGACAGGCGCACGAGAAAGCTGCTGGAGGTTTCCTGGCGAAACAGCGAGAGCGAGAGCTTGTAGTCTTCGCCGCCGCGCGCCAGGCGCACCACTGGCACCTCGGAGCGCCCGGAGGTGCGCACGCGGACGAAGGCTTCACGCAGGGTCTCGACCGAGCTTTGCTCGAGGCCGTCAGCCAGCACCCAAGCGGATTTGCGCATGGCGTCGCCGAACAGGGCCTGGGCCGCAGGATTGGCCTCTTCGATCTTTTCGGTGGCGGCATCCAGAATCAGCACGGGCTCAGAGGCCTGCTGAAACAAGAGGCGGTAACGCGTTTCGACATGGCGCAGTCGCCAGTAATCGCGCTCCATCGAGACCTGGGCGCTGACCAGCCTTTGCTGCAGGGCCATGTCGGGCCGCATGTCACGGCCCAGGGCCACCAGCAGGGGCTCGCCGGCGTGGCGGCCGGCGCGGGGCACGGACACCACGCGATAGGAGACGGCCAGGTCGATGCCGGTGGGCAGGGGATGATTGACCTGGCGAGGCGCCGGGCGGTGACCGGCCAGGGCTTCTTTCAGGAGCGTTTCAACCTTACCGCGCGATTCGACGGTGACGGTGGAGGCCAAGGACTGGCCCAGCCAGTCCCGGCAGCCGAGGTTGACCAGTTCAGGGGACGCCAGCGAGAGGTCGCGGATGCGGCCTGCGGGATCGAGCACCAGAACAATGTCGGCCGATGTGGTGAGCAGCTCGGCCACCGCATCGGGATCCAGGCCCGACAAAAAGGTATCAGCCGAGTCGAATTGGCCGAGGTCCATTTTCTGGGTCATGGTGTGGGGGGGTCGGCGTTCGGGCGAGAAAGCGGGCTATTTTGCCCGCTCAAGACACCACCGCGCGGGTTTGAACCAATTTGTCGGCAATTTCCGGGGCCAGGCTGCCGTTGATGGCCAGGGCATCGGCGCCGACCTCGTTGGCCAGGCCCACCTGGCCCAAAAAGATCGGTCCGCCCACCAGGATGCCGACCCGCGGGTTCTGGGACGCTTTACGCACGGCGGCAATCGCAGGCGCCAGGCGCGGCAGGTGCACCTCCGAGGCCAGGGAAAAGCCGACCACGTCAAACCACTCGCGCCGCACCACGGCGTCGATGTCCAGCGACATCGCCGGGCCACCGGCCACGTCCCAGCCAGCACTGCGGAAAAAGTCGCCCACCATGGCCAGGCCGAAGGTGTGTTGCTCGCCCGGACAGGGCAGCAACAAGACACGACGGGGCTGATCCCCGGAAGGCGGACGGGTGACCAGGCCGGGGCTGAGGTCGCGCATGGCTTGCTGCAGCCGGCCCACCCCCACGGTGACATCGGCGAAATTGCACAGGTCTTCTTCCCACAACTCGCCCAGATGACGGGCGGCCAGGGCCAGCAGATCAATAAAGAGGGTCTCCACCGGAATGCCGCGCAGGCGCATGGCCTCGACGCTGGCACGGGCGGCATGGTCGTCAGGCAGCAGAACCATGCGCACCAGGTCCTTCACGTCAGCGGAGCTGATCGGGCGGCCGGTCTGGGCGCTATAGGCCGGGGCACCGTCCGCCGCGCTGTCGCCGTGGGTGTGCGCCTGCAGCAGGCGGGGAATGATTTGCTCGGAAAGCGTGGCAGAGAGCAGCGCCAGCCGCTGATCAGAGGCCTGATCAGACGGGTTGCCGCGGCCTTGAGAGGGCCCGCCCTGTCGGGACGATGTCATGAAGTACTCCTCGCTACGTGCACGGATGAATGGGGGCGTAGGCGCCCCGGTACGTGCCGAAGCTTTCGTGCGCAGCCAGCAGTTCTCGCGGATGCAATCTCTGCAATCTCATCTGAGGGCCCGTGCCGCCCCTCCCTGTACGGATGAGATTCACCCCCATTGTGCAGGGTTTTTACAGTTTCGCGCATCCCATTACAGGTCTAGCCCATCCGTGAAGTTCCATGCCCGGTTATCGCCGGCGGCTCCGGAGCTGTCAACTTTTATTTACGTCAACCCTGATTGACAGATGGTCTGGAGCCGGGCTAAATAGCTGACATGGCGGCTCACCCACAGCAAACGGCAGCGCAACCTCCCCCTGGAGTGTCAGGCGGGCTTTACACCCCGGAGGAGCGCATCCGTCGCGACAACACCTACTGGACCTGGGTCCAGGGGGTGCTGGCGCCTGTCCAATTCTTCGTCTTTCTGATCAGTCTGGGCCTGGTGCTGCGCTACCTGGCCACGGGCGAAGGCCTGGCCTGGGCCCATGCCTCGGTGGTGGCCAAGACCGCCACCCTCTACCTGATCATGGTCACCGGCTGCATCTGGGAGAAGGTGGTGTTCGGGCGCTACCTGTTCGCCCCCGCCTTCTATTGGGAAGACATGTTCAGCATGGCCGTGCTGGCCCTGCACACCGCCTACCTGGTGGCCCTGGCCACCGGCGCCCTGGGCGACCGCGCCCTGATGGGCCTGGCCCTGGCGGCCTATGCCACCTATGTGGTCAATGCGACACAGTTCCTGCTGAAACTGCGGGCCGCGCGCCTGCAGGAAGCGGCGATGGCCCGCGGGCAGGACACCTCACGCTATCTGGAGGCAACCCCATGAGCCCGGTGATTCCGATCCGCGCCGAAGCCCTCGGCTGCGCCGAAGCGCCCGTGCTGCGCGAACGCGGCCAACGCGAAGTGTTTTGCGGCCTGACCGGCATCATCTGGCTGCACCGCAAGATCCAGGACGCCTTTTTCCTGGTGGTGGGCTCGCGCACCTGCGCCCACCTGATTCAGTCCGCCGCCGGCGTGATGATCTTCGCCGAGCCGCGTTTCGCCACCGCCATCATCGACGAGCGTGATCTGGCCGGCCTGGCCGATGCGAACGAGGAACTCGATCGCGTGGTCACGCGCCTCTTGGAGCGCCGCCCCGACATCAAAATGCTGTTTCTGGTGGGCTCCTGCCCCTCGGAAGTGATCAAGCTGGATCTGTCACGCGCGGCGCAGCGCCTGTCGACACGCTTCAACCCCGGCGTGCGCGTGCTCAATTACTCGGGCAGCGGCATCGAGACCACCTTCACCCAGGGCGAGGACGCCTGCCTGGCCTCGCTGGTGCCGGTGCTGCCGGCCTCTGCGGCCGAAGCCCCCCCCGAGCTGATGGTGGTGGGCGCACTGGCCGATGTGGTGGAAGACCAGTTCGCCCGCGTGTTCGAGCAACTGGGCATCCCCGCACGCTTTTTCCCGCCGCGCCAGGCCAACGCCCTGCCCCCCATCGGCGCAAACACCCGTTACCTGCTGGCCCAGCCCTTTCTGGGCGACACCGCGCGCGCCCTTGAAGCGCGGGGCGCCACGCGCCTGCCCGCGCCCTTCCCCCTGGGCGTCGAAGGCACGCTGGCCTGGCTGGCCGCCGCTTGCGATGCCTTCGGTGTCTCACGCGAGCGCCTCGATGAAGTGACCCGCGGCGCCCGCGAGCGCGCCGGCGCGGCGCTGGCCCGTCAACGCGTGCAGCTGGAAGGCAAGCGCATCTTCTTCTTCCCCGACTCGCAGCTGGAAGTGCCGCTGGCGCGCTTTCTCTCGCGCGAGATGGGCATGCAACTGGTCGAAGTGGCCACGCCGTATCTGCACCGCCAACACCTGGCCGAAGAACTGGCCCTGCTGCCCGCCGACACCCGCCTGGCCGAAGGCCAGCATGTGGAGAACCAGCTCGATCGCTGCCGCGCCGCGCAACCCGATCTGGTGGTGTGCGGCCTGGGCCTGGCCAATCCGCTGGAGTCCGAGGGCCTGACCACCAAGTGGGCGATCGAACTGGTGTTCACCCCCATCCAGGGCTTTGACCAGGCGGCAGACCTCGCCGAGCTGTTCACCCGCCCGCTCACGCGCCGCCTGAAGCTGGCCGCCTGAGGAAAGACGCACACCATGCAACTGACCCTCTGGACTTACGAAGGACCGCCCCATGTGGGCGCGATGCGCGTGGCCACCGCCATGAAGGACGTGCACTACGTGCTGCACGCGCCGCAGGGCGACACCTACGCCGACCTGCTGTTCACGATGATCGAGCGGCTGCCGCGCCGACCGCCGGTGACCTACACCACCTTCCAGGCGCGCGACCTGGGCAGCGACACCGCGCAATTGTTCAAGACCGCAGCGCAAGAAGCCTACGCGCGCTTCCAACCCGCGGCCATGCTGGTGGGTGCCTCGTGCACCGCCGAACTGATTCAAGACGATCCGGGTGGCCTGGCGCAGGCTTTGAACCTGCCGGTGCCGGTGGTGCCGCTGGAGTTGCCCTCGTACCAGCGCAAGGAAAACTGGGGCGCGGCCGAGACCTTCTACCAACTGGTGCGCACGCTGGCCGGTGCCAAGCGCGAACGCGCGCCGGGCCAAGGCCGTCCGCGGTGCAACGTGCTGGGCCCGACCGCGCTGGGCTATCGCCACCGCGATGACCTGCGCGAGATCTGCGGCCTGCTCGAAGAAATCGGCGTCGATGTGAACGTCGTCGCGCCGCTCAACGCCACGCCCGCCGATCTGGCGCGCCTGCAAGACGCCGAGTTCAACGTGGTGATGTACCCCGAGATCGCCTCGGTGGCCGCCAGCTGGCTGCAACGCAGCTTCGGCCAGCCCTTCACCCGCACCGTGCCGATTGGCGTCAATGCCACCCACGATTTCATCCGCGAAGTGGCGCAGCTCGCCGGCCTGGACGCCGAGCCGCTGCTGGCCCGCACCGCTTCACGCGCCCGCTGGTATGCGCGCTCGGTCGACTCCACCTACCTCACCGGCAAGCGCGTGTTCATCTTCGGCGACGCGACGCACGCCGTGGCCGCAGCCCGTGTGGCGGCTCAGGAAATGGGCTTCACCGTGGTGGGCCTGGGCACCTACAGCCGCGAGTTCGCGCGCGAGATCCGCGAGGCCGCCAAGCTCTATGGCGTCGAGCCGCTGATCACCGACGACTACCTGGAAGTGGAAGAAGCCATCCTGGCCGCCCAGCCCGAATTGGTGCTGGGCACGCAGATGGAGCGTCACATCGCCAAGCGCGCGGGCATTCCCTGCGCGGTGATTTCGGCACCGGTGCACGTGCAGGATTTCCCGGCGCGCTACTCGCCGCAAATGGGCTTCGAAGGCGCCTGTGTCTTGTTCGACACCTGGGTGCATCCGCTGATGATGGGCCTGGAGGAACACCTGATCGGGATGTTCCGCGGCGACAGCGAATTCCATGAAGACGCGACGCCCTCGCACCTGGGCGGCTCTGCGCGACGCCGCGAAACGCCGGCGCCGGTGGCGGCCCCCGTGCCCGCGACGCCTGCGCCTGCAAACGAGACCGCGCCCGTTGCGACGGCGACCGACCCCGCCGCTGCCGCCTGGGTCGCCACCTGGCAGGCCGATGCCGAGCGCGAACTGAAAAAGATTCCTTTCTTCGTGCGGGGCAAGGCGCGCCGCAACACCGAGCTGTACGCACGCGAGCACGGGCTCGGCGTGATCACCCTGGACACCCTCTACGATGCCAAAGCCCACTTCAGCCGCTGAAGCCCGGGCCGGCGCCACGCCGATGCGGGTTGTTCTGGTCACGATGGACAGCCATCTGGCCAGCGCCGCGCAACGCGCTGCACGCCGCTTGGCCAAAGCGCTGCCAGGCGTCTCGCTCAAGGTGCACGCCGCCGCCGAATGGTCGGACGAGCCCGCCGCCTTGCAGCGCGCCATCGACGACATCGCCCGCGGCGACATCGTGATTGCCACCATGTTGTTCATGGAGGACCACTTCCTGCCGGTGCTGCCGGCCCTGAAGGCGCGCCGCGACCAGTGCGACGCCATGGTCTGCGCCATGTCCGCCGCCGAAGTGATGAAGCTCACGCGCATGGGCAAATTCGACATGGGCGCGCCCGCCAGCGGCTTCATGGCCATGCTCAAACGCATGCGCGGCAAGCGTGAAGGCGACAACGTCGACAGCAAACGTGGCAGTGAAGGCAAGGCCACCGCCGGCGCGCAGCAAATGAAGATGCTGCGCCGCCTGCCCAAAATCCTGCGCTTCATCCCCGGCACCGCGCAGGACGTGCGCGCCTACTTCCTCACCTTGCAATACTGGCTGGCTGGCTCGGAAGACAACCTGGTCCAGATGGTGCAACTGCTGGTCGATCGCTACGCCGACGGCCCGCGCATCGGCCTGCGCGGTCAGACCAAGGTGCTGCCGCCCGCCGAATACCCCGAGGTGGGCCTCTATCACCCGGCGATGGAGCCACGCCTGTCGGACCAACTGAGCGACCTGCCCCGCGTGGCCACCACGGGCAAGCGCGGTACGGTGGGTTTGCTCTTGATGCGGTCGTATCTGCTGGCGGGCAATGCCAAGCACTACGACGGCGTGATCACCGCGATGGAAGCACGCGGCCTGCGCGTCATCCCCGCCTATGCCACGGGCCTGGACAACCGACCCGCGGTCGACGCCTTCTTCATGAAAGACGGTCGGCCTGCGATTGACGCCCTGGTGTCGCTCACCGGTTTCTCGCTGGTCGGCGGCCCCGCCTACAACGATGCGCGCGCCGCCGAAGACGTGCTGGCGAAGCTCGATGTGCCTTACCTGGCGGTCACGCCGGTGGAATTTCAGACCCTGGACCAGTGGGGCGCCTCGGCGCGTGGCCTGCTGCCGGTGGAGGCCACGATGATGGTGGCCATCCCCGAGCTCGATGGCGCCACCGGCTCCATGGTCTATGGCGGTCGCGGCAGCGCCTCGCATGTCGCTTGCACCGGCTGCTCGCACCAGTGCCAATTCATTCAAGACAGCGCCGCGCACGACATGCAAAGCTGCATGGACCGCGCCGACATGCTGGCGCAACGCGTGGGCCGCCTGGTCGACCTGCGTCGCAGCGAGCGCGCCGCCCGCAAGGTGGGCGTGGTGATCTTCAGCTTCCCACCCAATGCGGGCAACATCGGCACCGCCGCCTTCCTGGCGGTGTTCGAGTCGCTTTACAACACGCTGGTGGCCATGAAGCGCGCGGGCTACAGCGTCGAGCTGCCCGCCAGCGTCGACGAGCTGCGCACGCGCATCACCAAAGGCAACGCCGAACGCTATGGCGCCACCGCCAACGTGCATGCGCGCATCCCCACCGACGACCATGTGCGTCGCGAAAAGCACCTGACCGAGATCGAAGCCCAATGGGGCCCCGCGCCGGGTCGCCAGCAAAGCGATGGCGCCAGCCTCTTCGTGCTGGGCGAGCGCTTTGGCAATGTGTTCGTGGGCGTGCAGCCCGCCTTCGGCTACGAGGGCGATCCGATGCGTCTGCTGTTCGAGAAAGGCTTTGCCCCCACGCATGCCTTCTCGGCCTTCTACCGCTGGCTGCGCGAAGACTTCGCCGCAGATGCCGTGCTGCATTTCGGCACCCACGGCGCGCTCGAATTCATGCCGGGCAAGCAAAACGGCCTGTCGGCCCAGTGCTGGCCCGACCGCCTGATTGGCGATCTGCCCAACGTCTACCTGTACGCCGCGAACAACCCGTCGGAAGGCACGCTGGCCAAACGCCGCAGCGCCGCCACGCTCGTGAGCTACCTGACCCCGCCGGTGGCCCAAGCCGGTCTGTACAAAGACCTGGCGGATCTGAAGTCCGCGCTGGAGCGCTATCGCGGCCTGGAGCCCGAGGCCAACGCCGAGCGCGCTGATCTGGTCACCAGCATCCAGACCCAAGCGGCCGCCCTGGAACTCGTGGCCGCCGAACCGGCCTGGGACGCGAGCGCCGACGGTGCGATCAATGCCTTGACCGGCAAGCTGCTCGAACTCGAATACACGCTGATCCCGCACGGTCTGCATGTGGTGGGTCAGGCCCACACGCCGGCCCAACGAACCGATCTGCTCCTGGCCTGCGCTGAAGCCGGCCACGGCCTGCGGCCGGCGCGCGCCCTGATCGAGGCGATCGCCCAGGGCACCAGCGCGCAAGACGCTCTGGCCCTGCACGCCGGCGCGGACGACAGCACCACCCTGTTGCCCGTGCTGCAGGAACTCGCCCATACCAATGCCTTGCTGGGTCAAGACAGCGAAGTCGACGGTCTCTTGCGCGCACTCGATGGACGCTTCCTGCGCCCTGCGCCTGGCGGCGACCTGCTGCGCACGCCTGCCGTGCTGCCTACCGGCCGCAACCTGCATGGCTTCGATCCGTTCCGCATTCCCAGCGCCTTCGCCGTCAAGGACGGCGCGCGCCAGGCCGATCGCCTGCTGCAAAAACACGCACAAGACGGTCACGCCTTCCCCGAGTCCATCGCCATGGTCTTGTGGGGCACGGACAACCTCAAGAGCGAAGGCGGCCCCATTGCGCAGGCCCTGGCCCTCATGGGCGCCAAGCCGCGCTTTGACAGCTACGGCCGTCTGGCCGGCGCCGAGTTGATGTCGCTGGCCGAACTGGGTCGCCCACGGGTCGACGTGGTGATCACCCTCTCGGGCATCTTTCGCGACCTACTGCCACTGCAGATCAAGTTGCTGGCCGAAGCCGCATTCATGGCCGCCAGCGCCGACGAGCCGCTGGAGCAAAACTTCATACGCAAACACGCCCTGGCCTATCAGGCCGAACACGGCGGCGACCTGGAGACCGCTTCGCTGCGCGTCTTCGGCAACGCCGAAGGGGCCTACGGCGCCAACGTCAACAGCCTGGTGGACAACAGCCGCTGGGAAGACAACGACGAACTGGCCGAGACCTACAGCCGCCGCAAGGGCTTTGCCTACGGCCGCAGCGGTCGCCCGGTGCAACAGGCGCAGTTGTTAAACAGCGTGCTGGCCGGCGTGCAACTGGCTTATCAAAACCTGGAGTCGGTCGAACTGGGTGTGACCACGGTGGACACCTACTTCGACACGCTGGGCGGCATCAGCCGCGCGATCCAGCGCGCCAAGGGGCCCGAGGCCAGCACCGCCCCCGTCTACATCGGCGACCAGACCCGCGACGCCAATGGCGGCGGCACGGTGCGCACCCTCACCGAGCAAGTGGCGCTAGAGACGCGCACCCGCATGCTCAATCCCAAGTGGTACGAGGGCCTGCTCGAACACGGCTACGAAGGCGTGCGCCAGATCGAGACCCATGTGACCAACACCCTGGGCTGGTCGGCCACCACCGGCCAGGTTCAGCCCTGGGTCTATCAACAACTGAGCGAGACCTTTGTGCTCGATCCGGCCATGCGTGAGCGCCTGGCCCAACTCAATCCCACGGCCGTGGCGCGCGTCGCCAACCGGCTGCTGGAAGCGACCGAACGCAATTACTGGCAACCCGAAGCCAGCGTGCTTGAAGCCCTCAAGCGCGCCGGCGAAGAGTTGGAAGACCGCCTCGAAGGTATTTACGAAGAAAGCCCGACATGACTGTGACCTCCGTTCCTGTTTCCAACATCGGCCGTGGCGGCCGCCCCGACGGCGAGGGCAGCGTGCAAGTGCAGCTCGATCCGAACCTGAAGATCGGCAACGCGAAAGTGTTTGCCATCTACGGCAAGGGCGGCATCGGCAAGAGCACGACCTCGTCCAACCTGTCGGCGGCCTTCTCGCACATGGGCAAGCGCGTGCTGCAGATCGGGTGCGACCCCAAGCACGACTCGACCTTCACCCTGACCAAGAAGATGCTGCCCACGGTGATCGACATCCTCGAGACCGTGGACTTTCATGCCGAGGAACTGCGCCCCGAGGACTTCGTCTTCCCGGGCTACAACGGCGTGATGTGCGTGGAAGCGGGTGGCCCGCCTGCCGGCACCGGCTGCGGCGGCTACGTGGTGGGCCAGACGGTGAAGCTCCTGAAAGAGCACCACCTGCTGGAAGACACCGACGTGGTGATCTTCGATGTGCTCGGTGACGTGGTGTGCGGCGGCTTTGCTGCGCCCCTGCAGCATGCCGACCGCGCGCTGATCGTCACCGCCAACGACTTCGACTCCATCTTCGCGATGAACCGCATCGTGCAGGCGATCGGCGCCAAGGCCAAAAACTACAACGTGCGTCTGGGCGGCGTGATCGCCAACCGCAGCGCCGGCACCGACCAGATCGACAAATACAACGAGCGCATCGGCCTGCAGCTGGCGGCGCACTTCCCCGATCTGGATGCGATTCGCCGCAGCCGCCTGAAAAAAGCCACGCTGTTCGAGATGGAAGACTCGCCCGGCCTGCAGGCGGTCAAGGACGAATACATGCGCCTGGCCGCCAAGCTCTGGCTCGGCACCGATCCGTATGCCGCCGTCCCCATGAAAGACCGCGACATTTTCGACCTGCTCGGATTCGACTGACATGCAGCCCGACACCCGCTACCTCCAGCGCCGCGGCCAGATCGAAACCTATTTCGATCGCACCGCGGTCCAGGCCTGGGAACGCCTGACCTCCAACGCACCCGTCGGCCGCATTCGCGCCACGGTGCGTGCCGGGCGTGACCGCATGCGCGAGAACCTGCTGTCCTGGTTGCCCCCGCGCATGGACGGCCTGCGCCTGCTCGACGCGGGTTGTGGCACGGGCGCGCTGGCCCAGGTGGCGGCTGAACGCGGCGCCCATGTGATCGCCATCGACCTCTCGCCCACGCTGGTGAACCTGGCGCGCGAGCGCCATCGCCTGGCGGGCCACGCGATGATGGGTCGCATCGACTTTCGCTCGGGCGACATGCTCGATGAGGCCCTGGGCGAGTTCGACCACGTGGTGGCCATGGACTCCCTGATTCACTACGACACCCCCGACATCGTGCAAGCGCTGTCGCGCCTGTCGCAGCGCACGCGCGGCTCCATGCTGTTTACCTTCGCACCTCGCACGCCGCTGCTGGCGGTGATGCACCGTGTGGGTCGCCTCTTTCCGCGCTCAGACCGCTCACCGTCGCTCGAGCCCCAGGCCGAGCCGGTGCTGCGCGAGGCCCTGGCTGCCAGCCTGGGCCCGCAAGGCTGGCAGGAAGGCCGCACCGAGCGCGTGGCCAGCGGCTTCTACACCTCGCAGGCGTGGGAGTGGAAACGGACATGACCAAGGCTTGGCGCCTGCCGCCCGCGCTGATCGGCGTGTTCAATCGCTACGTCCCGTTCGCGGACGCAGCCTCGCCCGACCTGCCGCTGGCGCGCTTGCTGCGTCTGTCTTTGTTCCAGGTCGCGGTGGGCATCACCACCGCGCTGCTCGTGGGCACGCTCAATCGCGTGATGATCGTGGAGTTGGGCGTACCCGCCTGGTGGGTGGCGCTGTCCGTCGCCCTGCCCCTGGTGTTTGCGCCGATGCGCGCCTTGATCGGGTACCGCAGCGACACGCACCCTTCGGTGCTGGGTCTGCGCCGACTGCCTTATCTCTGGATCGGGACGCTGCTGATGTTCGGCGGTCTGGCCATCATGCCCTTCGCCTTGATGCTGCTGTCCGAAGCCGACACCACCGGGGCGCTCTGGCTGGGACGCACGGGCGCGGCACTGGCCTTCATCGTGGTGGGCGCCGGCCTGCAAATCACACAGACCGCCGGCATCGCGCTGGCCAATGACGTCTCGCCCGAAGACAAGCGACCGCGCGTGGTCGCCCTCTTGTACGCCATGCTACTGGTGGGCCTGATCGCCGGTAGCGCGATGCTCGGCGGCCTGCTGGCGAAGTTCAGCCCGGTGCGCCTGATCCAGGTGGTGCAAGGCGCTGCGGTGCTGGTGGTGGTGTTGAACCTGATGTCGCTGTGGAAGCAGGAAGCGCGCGGCGCCCGACGCGGCGCGCGCGAGCCCGATGGCTTTTCTCGCAACTGGAAGCGCCTGATGGCCCTGCCCAAGATGCGTCGCTTCTTGTGGACGGTGGGTCTGGGCACCGCCGCCTTCAGCATGCAAGACATCGTGCTCGAGCCTTTTGGCGGCGAAGTGCTGGGTCTGGACGTGGGCCTGACCAGCGCACTCACCGCACTGTCGGCAGGCGGCGCGCTGTGCGCCTTCTTGCTGGCGGCCCGTCTGCTCGGACGCGGCGTCGACGCGGTGCGCCTGGCCGCCGCCGGCGCGCTGCTCGGACTGCCGGCCTTTGCCTGCGTGATCTTCTCGGCGCCGCTGGAAGCGCCCAACCTCTTTCGCTTCGGCGCGGGCCTGATCGGATTTTCGGGTGGCCTGTTTTCGGTGGGCATGTTGCTCACCGCCATGGACATGCCCGAGCGCGAGCTGACCGGCATGGTGCTGGGCGCCTGGGGCGCGGTGCAAGCCACGGCGGCCGGTGTGGCCATGGCCCTGGGCGGCGTGGTGCGCGATGTGTCCGGCCACCTGGCCATGCAAGGCTGGCTCGGCGAATCCCTGGTCTCGAAGGCGACGGGCTACAGCGTCGTCTTCCACCTTGAAATTTATTTGTTGTTCGTCGTGCTGGTGGCCCTGGGGCCGCTGGCGCGTCGTCGTTCGTCCACCCCCGTGCAGCACGCGCCCCAGCCTTTCGGGCTGGCGCAGCTACCGGGCTAATTTCCTTCACCGCCTCAATCTAGGAGAACCCCATGGGAACAGGCGCCATTACCCAATATGTCGACGTCGCACAGTTGGTGCTGTACGTGTTCTGGGCCTTTTTCGCCGGCCTGATTTATTACCTCGCGCGTGAGAACCACCGCGAGGGCTACCCGATGGATTCAGGCCGTGAGAATGGCCCGAAGATCATCGGCTGGCCCGTGCCCGAGGCCAAGACCTTCAAGCTAGACGACGGCCGCGAATTCCACGCACCCGACTTCAATCGCGTCGACGGCAGCTACAGCGCCCAGCCCGCGCACCGATTCAACGGCGCGCCGCTGGAGCCGGTGGGTGACCCGCTGCTGGCAGGCGTCGGCCCCGGCGCCTGGGCCGCACGCGCAGACATCCCCGACATGCACGAAGGCCACGCCAAGATCGTGCCCCTGCGTGTGGCCGCTGACCACGGCGTGTCGCCGCGCGACACCGATCCGCGCGGCCTGCCGGTGCTGGGCGCCGACGGCGAAGTCGCCGGCACGGTCGCCGATCTCTGGATCGACCGCTGCGAGATGATGTTCCGCTACATCGAGGTGCAAGTGCCCGCTGGCCACCGCGTGCTGCTGCCGATTGCCTTCGCCCGCATCCGCAAGGACGAAGTGGCGGTGCAGGCCCTGCTCGGCGCGCAGTTCGGCAACGTGCCGCGCACCCGCAGCGATGCACAGATCACGCTGCTTGAAGAAGAAAAGATCAGCGCCTACTACGGCGCCGGCACGCTGTACGCGACGCCGGCCCGCCAGGAGCCGCTGGCGTGAGCGAGAACACCGGCACGGGCGATCGTCACATCGCCCCGCATCACGAGCACGAGTTCGAGGCGGCACCGGGTCTGCCCGAGGCGCTGCCTGCGGGCGAGCGCATTCTTTGGCAGGGCGGCCCGCAATGGCGCGCCCTGTGCCTGCACTCGTTCCACCTGCGCAAGCTGGCGATCTACTTCGCCGCCATGATGGCCCTGCAGGCGGTCTACCTGGCGGGCGATCCGCAAGCGGCCATCGGCCGCTCGCTGGTCTTGAGCACACTGGCCGCGGGCTGCGCCCTGGGCCTGCTGGCGCTGACCGCCTGGCTGGTGGCGCGCACAACGCTCTACACCCTCACCTCGCAACGCGTGGTGATGCGCATTGGCATCGTGCTGACCATCACCCTGAACCTGCCCCTGCGCCAATTGCGCGGCGCCGACCTGCTGGTGCATGCCGATGGCCATGGCGATGTGTCGCTGGCCCTGGCGGGCAGCAAGCGCATCGGCTGGTTTCATCTGTGGCCGCATGCGCGCCCCTGGGCGCTGCGCGATCCGCAACCCGCAATGCGCTGCATCGCCAATGCCCACGTCGTAGGCCAACGCCTGCTGACCGCCTGGCAAGTCGCCAACCCGGGCCTCACCGCCAGCGTCGCGCGACCTGTCGCTGCCAGCCCTGACACGCGCGCGAGCGCCGCCAACGACCCGATCGCCGCCGCATGAACGCGAACACCGCCACGGTCGACAGCCACCCCACCCGCGCGAGCGCAATGCCCTGGCCCGTGTGGGCCATGCTGGGCCTGGCGCTGGTCACGCTCGCCATGGTGGGATGGCAGCGCCTGGCGGGCGGTCCGCCGGCGCAAGTGACCGACGTCACCTGGCAACGCGCCCTGCATTTCGAAGACCGCCCCAACGGCGACGTCGCCGTGCTCGATGCGCGTGACCGCCGCGAGGTCGCGCGCTTTAGCGGCGAACAGGGCTTTTTGCGCGGCGCACTGCGCACCCTGGCCCGCGAGCGCCTGCGCCGCGGGATGGGACCGTCCGAACCGTTTGTCCTGAGTGGCCACGACAGCGGCCGCCTGACGCTGTCCGATCCGGTCACCGGCACGCGCATCGCGCTGGAGTCCTTCGGCCCCAGCAACGTTGCCGTTTTCGCACCCCTGCGCGATGCGGGCCACACCCCGCAACGCCCCTGAATCCATCTGCCACGAGAGCCACGCCATGAACGCACCCCAAGTCGCCGCCCTTGAATACGACGCCCTGGCCAACCTGATCGACGCGGTCGAGACGGCCGACGACGCCATGGCTAAGGCCACGCGCAGCACCATGCTGACGCCGCGCTTCTACACCACCGACTTTGACGCGATGGACAAGATGGATGTCTCGTCGGTGCGCGCCGAGTGGGACGCGATGATCCTGGAGTACGAGGGCGACAATAACCACGACCACTTCCAGCGCGACGCCGCCTTCGCCGAAGAGGCGCGCGTGGGTCTGGCCTCCATGTCGCCCGAGCTGCGCCAGGAATTCCTGGACTTCCTGATCTCCTCGTGCACCTCGGAGTTCTCGGGCTGCATCCTGTACAACGAGATCCAAAAGCGCGTCACCAACCCCGACATCAAGGCGCTGATGCGCTACATGGCGCGCGACGAATCGCGCCACGCCGGCTTCATCAACTCGGCGCTCAAAGACCTCGGCCTGGGCATTGACCTGGGTGGCCTCAAGAAGAACAAGGCCTACACCTTCTTCAAGCCCAAGTACATCCTGTACGCGACCTACCTGTCCGAGAAGATCGGCTACGCCCGCTACATCACCATCTTTCGCCAGCTGGAAAAGAACCCGGACAAACGCTTTCACCCGATCTTTCGCTGGTTCGAGCGCTGGTGCAATGACGAATTCCGTCACGGCGAATCCTTTGCCCTCCTGATGCGCGCGCAGCCCGGTCTGCTGTCCGGCCTGAACACACTGTGGATTCGCTTTTTCACGCTGGCGGTGTACGCCACGATGTATGTGCGTGACCACATGCGCCCCTTGATGCACGAGGCCATGGGCCTGGATTCCAGCGAATACGACTACGAGGTGTTTCGCATCACCTCCGAGATCGCGGCGCAGGTGTTCCCGGTCGACCTGGACATCGACCACCCGGTGTTTCGCGCCGGCATGATCCACCTGCTGGAATGCGCAGTGGGCCATGCCAACGCCAAGGCACGCGGCGGCGTGATGGGTCTGCTGGGGCAGGCGCGCTACGCGCTGGGCGCGGCCTGGACCTTCGGCCGCCTCTTCTTCCTGCCGGTCAAGCACCGCCCGCTGCCGGACCAGATCCGCGTGCAGCCGGTGTGGTGAGCGCCGCAACGATCGGGATTGCATGAACGATTTCTGGCCTTCCACCGCGGCGCCTGCGCTGTTCGCGCTGTTCGCCTGGTGGTTTGGGACGGGCGCCATTCTCTGGCTGGTGCGCCGGCCGGTGCGCAGCTTCCGCTGGCGCATGACGGGCATGAGCGTGCTGGGTATCGCCAGCCTCTGGGGCGCGCACCACAGCATGCAGGCCAGCGACGTGGGCAATGCCTACCTGGGCTTTGCCAGCGTGATCGTGATGTGGGGCTGGCACGAGCTGGCCTTTCTCAGTGGCTGGATCACCGGGCCGCGCCGGGAGCCGCTCACGCCCGGTGCGCGCGGGGTCGTGCGCTTTCGTGAATCGCTGCAGGCGATCTTGCACCACGAGTTCGCGCTGCTCGCCAACTTTGGCGTGCTGCTGCTGATGCAAAACGGCGAGCCCAATCACGTGGCGACCTGCACCTTTGCGCTTTTGTGGTGCATGCGCCTGTCGGCCAAGCTCAATCTGTTTTTCGGCGTGCCGCAAGTGGGCGAACAGTACCTGCCCACCCACCTGGTGTATCTGGGCAGCTACTTTCGGCGCGGGCCGGTCAGCCCCTTCTTCTATGCCTCGATCAGCCTGGCAGCCGGCAGTTGGCTATGGCTGGTGGGCGAGGCGCAACGCGGCACGGTCACGATCAACACGGGCTGGGTGCTGCTCGCTGCCCTCTTGGGCCTGGCGATCATCGAACACCTGCTGATGATGTTCCCGCTACCGATGCAGCGCTTGTGGGGGTGGGCCATGGGCCAGGTCAAGTCCGAGACGCCGGTATCGGTGGCGTCCGGGCTGCCGGTGGTGGCTCCGGTCCCCGTGATCAAGCCTGAAGCGGGCCGTTCATGAATGCCTTTCGCGCCATCGAGGATCGTATGCCGAGTCTGCCTGTAAGCGACGACGCCCCGCTGGCCGTGGTGATCGGCAGCGGTTTTGGCGGCCTGGCCGCGGCGATTCGCCTGTCGGTGCGAGGCTGGCGCGTGCGCGTGCTGGAAAAGCTCGACGCCCCAGGCGGGCGCGCCTACATGCACAAGCAAGAGGGCTTCAGCTTCGATGCGGGCCCCACCATCATCACCGCACCCTTCCTGCTGGAAGAACTGTGGGCCTTGTGCGGCCGCAAGATGGAAGACGACATCGACCTGCGTCGCATGGACCCGTTCTACCGGATCCGTTTCCATGACGGCACGCACTTCGATTACAGCGACGACGAAGAATCGATGATGGCGCAGGTCGCGGCCATCAGCCCCTCGGACGTGCCCGGCATGCGGCGCCTCATGGTGGCGGCCGAACGCTGCAAGGTGCTCGGTTTCGAGGGTATGGGCGACAAGGCCTTCGAATCCTTTGGCGATCTGCTGCGGGCGATCCCCTCTTTTGTGCGCATGCAAGCCTGGCGCAGCATCCACAGCCTGGTGGCCCAGCACCTGAAGCACCCGAAGCTGCGGCTGGTCATGAGTTTTCACCCGCTGCTGATTGGCGGCAACCCGTTCTCGGTCACCTGCGCCTACGCCCTGATCCACGCCCTGGAGCGCAATTGGGGCGTGCATTCGGCCATGGGTGGCACGGGCGCCATCGTCGATGGCCTGACAGGGTTGCTGCGTGAGCGGGGCGTGCGCATCGAGTGCAATGCACCGGTTACCCGCATTCGGGTCGAGGGCGGTCGCGCCCGCGGCGTCGAGATGGCCTCGGGCGAATACATCCCCGCCGACATCGTCGTGAGCAACGGCGATTCCGCCTGGACCTACCGGCACCTGATCGAGCCCGAGCATCGCCGCCACTGGACCAACCGCCGCATCGACAAGGGCCGCTACTCCATGGGCCTGTTCGTCTGGTACTTCGGCACGCGCGGCCAGTACCAGGATGTGCCCCACCACATGATGGTGATGGGCCCGCGCTACAAAGAGCTGCTCACGGACATCTTCAAGCGCAAGAAGCTCGCCAAGGACTTCAGCCTGTATCTGCACCGGCCCACCGCCACCGACGCCTCGGTGGCCCCGCCCGGTTGCGACACCTTCTATGCGCTGTCGCCCGTGCCCCATCTGGACAGCGGCACCGACTGGTCCGAGCAGGCCGAGATTTATCGCCAGGCGATTTGCGAAGTGCTGGAAGCCACCGTGCTGCCAGGTCTGTCACAACGCATCGTCACCTCGCGCATCGCGACGCCGCAAGATTTTCAGGACCGTCTGTGGTCCTACAAGGGCGCGGGCTTTGGCCTGGAACCCCTGTTGCTACAAAGCGCGTGGTTTCGCCCGCATAACCGCAGCGAGGATGTGGAAGGCCTGTACATGGTGGGCGCCAGCACCCACCCCGGCGCGGGCGTGCCGGGCGTGCTGATGTCGGCCAAGGCCCTGGAATCCGTGCTGCCTGACGTCAGTGCCGTGAGTGCCTATGCCCGCTGAACACGCCGTCTCACCCACCGTGCCCGACCTGTCGCACCACGATCTGGAAGCCTGCGTCGCGATGATGCGCGGGGGCTCACGCACCTTTTTTGCCGCCAGCCGCTTGTTGCCACCGCGTGTGCGGGCAGGTGCTATTGCGTTGTATGCGTTTTGCCGTGTGGCCGACGATCTGGTGGACATGCCCGGTGGCGGCGAAGCCAGCGTCGCGGTCTTGCGCGGACGGCTCGATCGCATCTACGCCGGCACACCACAGGATGTGGTCGAAGACCATGCGCTGTCGCTGCTGGTGCAGGAAAGTGGCCTGCCTCGGCACCTGCTCGACGCGCTGATCGAAGGCTTTGCCTGGGATTCGCAGGCGCGTCGCTACGAGACGATTGAAGACGTACACGCCTATGGCGCGCGCGTAGCCGGCAGCGTGGGCGCGATGATGTCCTGGGTGATGGGCGCGCGCCAGCCGCACACCCTAGCCCGCGCCTGCGAGCTGGGCGTGGCCATGCAATTGACCAATATCGCCCGCGATGTGGGCGAGGACGCGCGCAATGGGCGGCTGTATCTGCCGAGGCACTGGCTGCGTGATGCGGGCGTCGATGTCGAGGCCTGGTTGCAAGACCCGGTGTTCACACCCGGAATTTCTCGCGTGGTGGAGCGCCTGCTGGCCGAGGCGGATCGCTTGTACAAGCGATCGACGGCGGGCATCGGCGAACTGCCTGCCGATTGCCGCGCCGCGATTCTTTCGGCCAGTTTGATTTACGGCGAGATCGGGCACCAGCTGCGGCGTGAGGGCGGTGACTCGGTGAACCATCGCACGGTGGTGAGCACGCCACGCAAACTGATGCTGCTCGCCAGCGCCTGGACCCAAGCGGGCTGGCTGCGGGCGCAGACCGCGCCCCTAGAGCCGCTGGCGGCGATCGCTTACCTGGTGGAGGGCTGCACGCCTTACGACCACCAGGAAGCTTCACGCGCGGGCGCGGGCTTTCCCAATCGCGGTATTCCGCAGCGGGTGGAGTGGGTGTTCGACCTGCTGGAGCGGCGCGAACATGCAAGGCTTCAGCGCGGTGCGCCGCAGGTCAAGGCGACGCCTTTGCATTGAGGCGGTTGCGGGGCTCAAGCCGCCCCGCGCATCAATGTCACCACGACGGTGAGCACGCCCAGCCCCAGATTGATCAACACCCAGCGACGTATCTGCGCCATCGCAGCGCCCCCCGCGGTCGCATCGGAGGCTGCCACTGCGCGCCCCAATCGCGGATAGAGCGCGAACCGGATATGCATGAACACCGCCACCATGACGATGCCGATCACTGTCATGAGGGTCCACGACAGCGGCATCTGGAAATTGCCGCCCGATTGCACCACCTGTTTGGCCACGCGCCCCAGCATCCAGAGGCCACTGGCCAAGGTCAGCAAGGAAGCCACCAGCACCGCCTTGAAGAAGCGACCCAGGACATCGTGCATCAGGCGCAAACGAAGCAGCGGATCGAGCGAAGCCAGCGCAGGGCGCAGAAAGAAGTGCGCAAACACCATGCCGCCCACCCACACGATGAGGGAGAGCACGTGCAGGGTTTTGAGAATTGAATAGAGCATCAATCAGTCCTTTTTAAATTCAAGCCTACCGCTTCGCACGCAATCGCCACCAAGGCAACTCCCGGCGCAGACTCAACACCTCGCCGCTGCGGCGCGCCTCGTACCCGGGCAGGGTCTGCAGTCGCTGCTGCCAAGCGTCCTGCTGCAGCACCTCACGCAAAGCCACCACAGGCGGCTGCTCCAGGGCCGACTTCAGGCACACCAGGTAATAGTCTTCTTCGAGCAGCGGCACGAAATCCAGCCCGCGCCGGCGCGCCGCCGCTTCGATGGCCAGGCCTGCATCGGCTTGCCCGGACAGCACGGCCTGCACCACGGCCGCATGCGAAGGCTCTTCGCGGTCCCAACCCGTGATCGCCGCCTCGCTCAGTGCCGCCTCCGCGCGCAGCTGGTCGGCCAGCACCCGCGTGCCGGCACCCCGCGCGCGATTGACATAGCGCGCGCCGAGCGTCGCCACATCGGCCAACGATCGCAGTCCCAGCGGATTGCCCGGCGCCACCGCCAGGCCCTGGCGCCTGCGCGCAAAACCGATCACCTTGTGCAGGCCCGGCTGCAACAGGGGCTCATAGGTCCGCTGGGCCAAGGTGCCGGCGGCCGGCGAAGGCGGCACATGAAAACCCGCGAGCACACAACGTCCTTCATTGAGGGCTGCGATCGCATCCACGCTCCCGCAAAAACGCACATCCAGATGCAGCGTACCCAGCGACGCCGCGTGTTCACGCAGCAGCGGCAAGGCGTCGTCGTGGCTGGCAAACAAGGTCAGCACGTGCGCGCGGTCGTCAAAGGCCACCGCAAAGACCTGCTCCAGCCCCGCCTGCAAGGCCTCGATCTGCGGGGCCAATCGGGCCTGCGCCTGTCGCTCGGCCCACAGCAGCTTCTCGCCAAAGGGGCTCAGGCGCGCGGCCTGGCCACGCTCCCACACCACCAGGCCTCGACCGAGTTCGGCCTCCCAGCGTTTGAGTTCGCCCCAGGCATGGCGATACGACTGCCCCAGCCGCCGCGCCGCACCCGAGATGGAGCCCTCGTCGCGCACGGCCTGGAGCAAATCCAGCAGCGGGTGATGGATGGCGCCGCCCGTCGATTGACGGCCCAGGGCGTAGGAAAGCTCGATCTGTCGCACGGGCTGAGTATCGGGCATGGGCGCCGCCGGCTTATGTACCCGGCTTCATAGCTCGCAAACACGCGTGGCCTGCGGTCCGCCCCGCACCTAAGATGCCTCCCCGCATGAACACCTTTTCCGAGAGCGCCGCCACCGCGCTGCGCCTCATCGTCGACTTCGACCCCACCCTGCTGGCCATCGTCACCCGCTCCCTGGCGGTGAGTGCGACGGCCTGCGCGCTGGCCTGCCTGGGCGGGCTGCTGCTGGGGGCCTGGCTGGGGGTGGCGCGCTTTCCGGGGCGCGGGGCTTGCCTCACGGTGCTCAATACCCTCTTGGCCGTGCCCTCGGTGGTGGTCGGTCTGGTGGTCTATCTGCTGCTGTCACGCTCGGGCCCGCTGGGCTTTCTGGGCTGGCTGTTTTCCTTCCAGGCCATGGTGCTGGCGCAGGCGGTGCTGGTCTTGCCGGTGGCGGCCGCCCTCACCCGCCAGGTGATTGAAGATGCCGACCGCGCCCATGGCGAGCAGCTGCAGTCGCTGGGCGCAGGACCGACCCTGCGCGCGCTGCTGCTGGTGTGGGACGAACGCTTTGCCTTGCTCACCGTGGTGATCGCCTGCTTTGGCCGCGCCATCTCCGAGGTGGGCGCGGTGATGATCGTGGGCGGCAACATCGATGGCTTCACGCGTGTGATGACCACCGCCATCGCCCTGGAGACCAGCAAGGGCGATCTGCCGCTGGCCCTGGCCTTGGGTCTGGTGCTGCTGGCGGTGGTGTTGCTGCTGAACGCCGGCATCTCCCTGCTGCGACGCTGGCGCATGGGGCGGGCGGATGCCGCCACCGCACCGATGCAGGTGTCCGCATGAACGCGATGCTGACGCTGCAGGGCGTTGACGTCCGTCTGGCCTCCACGCTCGCCCTGTCAGGCGTGAACCTGCAGATCGCGCGCGGCGAGCGGGTGGCGTTCATTGGCGCGAACGGCAGCGGCAAGAGCACCTTGCTGCGCGTGCTGCATGGCCTGCAGCGGCCCACGCAGGGCGCGGTGCAAAGCGATGCGGCCAGCTCGCAGGCCATGGTGTTTCAGCGCCCCTACATGCTGCGCACCACCGCCCGCAACAACGTGGCCCTGGGCCTGTGGCTACGAGGCGCGCCGTGGCGACAGGCGTGCGAGCAGGCGCAATTGGCCCTGGCGCGCGTGGGCCTGGCCGAGATGGCCTCGCGCCATGCGCCGGCGCTCTCGGGCGGGCAGCAGCAACGCCTGGCGATGGCGCGCGCCTGGAGCCTGCGCCCCGACCTGCTGCTGTTGGACGAGCCCACCTCCAGCCTGGATCCGCATGCCAAGAGCGAGGTGGAGCGCCTGATGGCCGACTTCGCCGCCAACGATGTGACGCTGGTGTTTGCCAGCCACAACCTGGGCCAGGTCAAACGCCTGGCCACGCGCGTGGTGTATCTGGAGCGCGGCCAGGTGCTGGCCGACCTGCCGGTGCGCGATTTCTTCGAGGGGCCGCTGCAGGCGGTGTCTCCGCAAGCCGATTTGTTTATCAAAGGAGAACTTGGATGAAAGTGCTTCACACCTTCCGCGCGGGTGCCATGGCCATGATCTTGGCCTTCGCAGCGGGCACGAGCGGGGCGCAAGCGATCACGATGGCATCCACCACATCGACCGAGCAATCGGGTCTTTTTAGCCACCTGCTGCCGGCGTTCAAGCAGGCCACCGGCATCGATGTGAAGGTCGTGGCCGTCGGCTCGGGTCAGGCCATCGACATGGCACGCCGCGGTGATGCCGACGTACTGTTCACGCACGATCAGCCCGCCGAAGAAAAGTTTGTGGCCGACGGCTTCGCGCCGCGCCGCTACCCGGTCATGTACAACGACTTCGTCCTGATCGGCCCCAAGAACGACCCGGCCGGCACGCGCGGCAAGGACATCGTCGAGGCCCTGAAGAAACTGGCGAGCGCGCAGGCGTCTTTCATCTCGCGCGGCGACAAGAGCGGCACGCACGCCGCCGAGAACCGCTACTGGACGCAAGCCGGCGTGGGGGCGGACCGCGGCAAGGGCTACAAGGAATGCGGCTGCGGCATGGGCCCGGCGCTGAACATCGCGGTGTCGGTCAATGGCTATGTGCTGGCCGATCGCGGCACCTGGCTGAACTTCAAGAACCGCGGCGACCTGGCCGTCCTCGTCGAGGGCGACCAGCGCCTGTTTAATCAGTACGGCGTGATGGCCGTGAGCGCACAAAAGCACCCACATGTGAAAGCGGCGCAGGCGCAGAGGTTCGTCGACTGGGTGATTTCACCAGCGGGACAACAGGCCATCGCGGGTTACCGTATCGGGGGGGAACAGCTCTTTTTCCCGAACGCGAGCAGCGGACGCTGAAGACAATCCGAAACCAAGATCAGTGGCTATTGACCCAGTTCTCGATCACCAGCCCTGGGTAGTGTCGAAAATCGGTTTCGTTGTTGGTAACCAGGGTGACGTCCAAGGACAGTGCATGTGATGCGATCAGCTTGTCCAAGGCGTCCTTGTTTCGTTCGCGGTGGGCGGCGCGCAGCGGTCCATAGGCGCGTGCCGCGTCCGCATCAAAGGGCGCGACCGGAATGTCTTCGAGCAGGTTCGCGAGGGCCTGCGCATTGCGATCACGTGCATCCCCTGAGCACGCCACCCCGAACGCCAACTCGGCGTGGGTAATGGCGGAGATCACGACATCGCCCGCGTAGCACTGTGCAAACCGCGCACGCACCTGCTCCGGCTGATGCTTCATCAGGTAGATGCAGATGTTGGTGTCGAGCATGTAGCGCGGCCTCATAGGGCCTCGCGCTCGCCTTCGACGTTGAGGCCACGGCCCTGGGCCATGAAGTCAGGGGAGAAGCTGGCGAACTTGGCCAGAACATCCCCCATGCGGCGTTGCGCCGGCCGGATCCGCAATTCATCGCCGTGGCGCTCGATCACCAGGTCCATGTCCCAGCTGCTGTAAGCCAGCTCGGCTGGGATGCGGACGGCTTGTGAATTGCCGTTTTTGAATAACTTAGTACGCGACATGAGCCCCCCAATGGATGTACACGTACATCCTACTGGGATCCAGGCCGCTTGGCAACCCGGACCGGCTTACTTCTTCGGCCGGTTGAACCAGTTGGCCAGCATGAACAGGCCAAAGACCACGAACATGATGATCAGGACGGTTTCGACTTTCATGGTTATCTCCTTGCTTCAATTGAATCGTTGGATGGGGGGCGCAGCAACGGCGCCATCAGCGCCAGGGTGCCTAAGAGCATCAGCAGTTCGATGACGTACACGGCTTCATAGCCCGCCAGCGAACCCCATGGCGAGGCTATCACGTCACGCAGGATGCCTCCCAGGCCCATGGCCAATCCCCCCGCAGTGGCTTGCACCGCGCCCCAGGCGCCCAGGGCCAGGCCGGCCTGTTCGGGCGGCGCCATCTGCATGGTGGACGTGAGCGTGCCATGGCCAAACAAGCCGCCACCAAAACCAATCAGGAAGGTGCCTGCAACGAACAACGCCGGCGCCGCCAGCGGCGCGGCGGCGATCACCGCGGCAAAGGCCGGCAAGCCCACCCACGCGCCGGCACGGGCCATGCGCCAGGGATCGCCCCCGCGCCCCAGCACGCGCGAGGCCCACGCAAATCCGATCAAGCCGCCCAGCGCCAAGGTGGCCGTGAGGTAGGTGGTGGACGACACCGACATGCCCAGGATCTCGCCGCCATAGGGCTCGAGCAGCACGTCCTCCATCGTGAAGGCCATGGTGCCCAGGGCCAACGCCGCCAGCCGCCGCACCGCACGGTCGCGGCCCTTGAGGGCCTGCCAGGCGGTGAGAAAGTGCGGATCATCCTCGCCACGCGCACGCGGCTTGCGATCGCGGCTGCGTGCTTCCTGCTTCCAGATCGCCACCACATTGAGCACCAGGGTCGTGACCGCGCAGGCCTGAATCACCTGGATCAGTCGGCCCGGCGAATACTCGGACAGGGCGTAGCCAAAAATGAAGGCGCTGGCGATCGTTCCGAGCAACAGCATCGAATACATGAAACCCACGACCTTCGGATGGTCCTCGCGCGGCGCAAGGTCGGTGGCCAGAGCCAGGCCGGTGGTCTGCACCGTGTGCAGCCCCGCGCCCACCAGGAGAAATGCAATGGCCGCCGCGCCATGACCGACCCAGACCGGCGCATCGGCCGAGGCGCCCGCACGTGCGAGCACCAACAAAGCAAAGGGCATGATGGCCAGGCCACCAAACTGCAGCAGCGTCCCCATCCAGATATAGGGCACGCGTCGCCACCCGAGTTCGCTGCGGTGATGGTCGGAGCGAAAGCCGATCAATGCACGCAGCGGCGCGAACAAAATTGGCAAGGCCACCATGATCGCCACCAGCGAGGCTGGCACATGCATCTCCACGATCATCACGCGATTGAGCGTGCCCACCAGCAGCACCAGCGCCATACCCACCGACACCTGAAACAGCGACAGGCGCAACAGGCGCGACAGCGGCAGGTCCGGCGACGCGGCATCTGCAAACGGCAAGAAGCGCGGACCCCATGCAACGATCGACTGCACGAGGCGCGAGGACGAGCGAGGCGTGGATCGGTTCATGGGCGACTCACATGAAAAAGGACCGGCACCGCAAGCGGCCCGGTCCCTGTCTCAAAACCAGAATTACTTCTTGGCTGGAGGCGCTTCGGCCGGAGCGGCTGCCACGGCTTTCTGTCCACCATTGAGGAAGCCCTTCACCCAGGTGGTGTTGAGCGTCAGCGCGACGTGCACGCTGAAAGAGGCAATTGCCACTGCGGCAATGAAGATAGGAATGCCCACCGAGGGCTTGACCACACACCACATTTTTCCGTAGATCATGGGTAGTGCTCCTTACTTCAGCCAGGGGCTGTAGATATACGCGAGCAAGTGCGCGAAGGCCGCGATCATGCCGAATATCTGCGTTCCCTGGATGAGGTTCCGGTGGATTTCCTCCGATTCGCCCTCGGTCAGACCGGTGGCCCACACTTTGTCTTTGTCGGACATTGTGGTTCTCCTTGGAAAAGCTAACGCACGTGCTAACCCCGCACGCGGGCGGCTTGCGGCCCCCTTGGTCGCAAACTGGTGTCATTTTAAGTTGACATTCATAAATGTCAATCAGAATAGACAGTTGCTGTGTGGCCGCAGCGTGACAGTGCGTCATGGTGACTTTTGTTTCTAGCCCCGGCGCGGCATGCGAAACGGAAGCATGCCCTGCACCACGGGCGAGACCAGCCGCGGCACGTTGAGCGTCTCATGAAAGCTGGTCACCGACTCGCCCAGCAATTCGCTGCGCACCATGGCCCGTTGATAAAACGGCGTGTCTTCCAGCTGATCGACCACGCTGACAGGCCCGGTGCTGCGCATGCGGCGCGGCACACGCCAGAGGGTGGTCGGCAAGGGCCGGCGCGGCGGCGGCTCAAAGGGCGTGACCTGACCGTCGCGGCCAAAGCGCAGCGCCAGCACCTGGTCGCTGCCATCGAAGTGCTGCATGTCGTACAAGACCGCGGTGCTGCCATCGGCCATGGGGCTGCGTGACCAGTCCCACTCGCGGCAGCTGCTGGCAATGGGCTCATCGCCCTCGTTGGAATCCAGATAGGCCTGCCCCTGCCAACGCTGCGCGGGCGCATCGAATTCGACCTCGATGCGCGCCGACGGCGCGATCGGTCCCCAGCGATGACGGCCTGCGCGGTCGATCGGCGTGCTGAAGTTGAACAGGCGCTGCGGATACACACGCACGCGTCCGCGCAAGCCGCGCGGAATCGGCACACACACCTCGTCGATGTCGATCACCAGCGCAGCGCCATCCCAGTGCACGCGGCTGGGGCCCACGCGCAGCTCGCGCGCGTTGCGGCTGCAATGGCGCGCGCCGCGCTCGGTCATGGCCCACCGCCGCGCGCTGCGGCTGTACAAGGCCACGTTGATCGCGCAGTGCTGCTCGGGATCGGCCGCCGCGCCGCCGCGCCGCGCCCACGCGTAATAAGGCGAGAACACGCTGCCCACAAAAGCAATGAGCGTCATGCCGAACTGCCCGTCGTCGCTGAGGGCGTCGACATACCACCAGAGGTAGCCGCCGGGCGGGACCGGCTGGTCGAACCGAGGCTCGCCATCACGGCCGCGGCCGCCAGTTGCCCCGACATCGCCGCCATCGGCACGCCCGGCCCCGGGTGCACGCTGCCCCCCGCCAGAAACAGACCCGGCACCGGGCTGGCCGCTGGCGATCTGGCAAACGCCGAGTTCCAACCGTGAGTCGCCTGGCCATACAAGGCCCCGCCCGTGGCGGGAAAGAGGCGATGGAAATCGTCCGGTGTCGTGCGCACCGATTCGCGGGCCTGCGGCTGCAAGCTCAGGCCACATCGGCGCATGAGGGAAAAGGTCTGGTAGTCGCATTCGTCAAGTGCCTCGGGGGTGAGCCGGCCCTGCCCGCCGACAGAGGGCGCGTTGACCAGCGCCAGCAGACGCTGGGGGGCGCCGGTGTCGGGCACGCCGGTGCCGCGATCTTGCGCGCACAGGTACACGGTGGGGCGCTGGGGCAGGCGGCCCTGGCCAAAGATGTCGGTGAACTCGCTGCGGTAATCGCCGGTGAAAAAAACGTTGTGCCGGTCCAGCGCGAGACCCTGAGCACGTGTGTGCATGGACCAAGTGACGGCCGACAGCGAGCGCGGTCCCACGCGCGGGGCAGCAGCGCGCGCCGTGTCACCCAGCAAGCCGGTATGCAAGGCCGCCACATCGCCGTTGAACACCACGCGCTGCGCACCCAGGCGCTCGCCATGGGCCAGGTGCACGCCACTGACGCGGCCGCCTTGCAGCTCGATGCGCTCGCAGCGCGTGCCATAGCGAAAGGTGACGCCCTGCGCACGCGCCAGGCGCTCGAGCATGCGCGCCAGCGCGTGCATGCCGCCGTCGACGGCCCACACGCCGTCCATCTCCACCTGGGCGATCAGCATCAGCGTGGCGGGCGCTTCCCAGGGCGAAGAGCCGCAATAGGTCGCATAGCGCCCGAACAACTGCCGCAGGCGCGGGTCGGTGAAGTGACGGCCCAGGCTGTCCCACAGACTGCGCATGGGTCCCAGGCGCGAGAGCACCGACAGGCCCCGCAGGCCCAGGTCACCGATCATGCGGCCCATGGTGGGCGAGGTCGAGCGGATGAAGGGGCCTTCGAGCGTGGCATACACCTCGCGCGCCTGCGCGCAAAAAGCGGTGAAGCGTCGGGCTTCATCGGGGCCGGCAAAGCGCGCCACCGCGTCGTGCGAGGCGCGGGCATCGGCCAGCAGGTCCAGGTGGGCCACCTCGCCGCCCCCAATCTCGGGATCCCAGAAATGCCGCGCGAGCACCGACAAGGGCGTGATGCGCACCTCGTCCTCCAATCGTGTGCCGACCGAGGCCAGCACCTCGTCAAAGATCCAGCGCAGGGTGAAGACGGTGGGGCCGCTGTCGATGGGCGCGCCATTGACCTGCAGCTGACGGATCTTGCCGCCGGGTGCATCGGCGGCTTCCACCACCGTGACCGGCAGGCCCTGGCGCGCCAGTTGCAAGGCGCTGACCAAGCCGGCCATGCCAGCACCAATCACGACGACGCCGGGATCAGCCATGCAGCGCCTTCCAGTTGCCATCGCTGGCCAGCAGCTTCATGCGCACGAACATCGACTCGGTGAAATAGTCGTTGCGCATCGCCGCCTGGGCGGCCGTGCCGTGCGCGCCACCGCGGGCGTAGTCGGTCATGGCCCCCACGTCACGCCACAGGCTGAACGTGCACTGGCGCAGCACCGGCGCTTCGCCCAGACCCACCGCCAGGTCGCAACCCTGGGCCTGCGCCATCGCCTCTTGCGAGGCGGGCGCGTGGCGCCAGAAGGCGGCCACCTTGGTCGGGCGGATGCTGGCCCGCGTGAGCGCGGCGATCGGCGCGCCAGACAAGGCGACATCGTGCGCGTGGGCGCCCAGGGCGTCCTCTGAACTGGCGCCCCAGGCCTGACCATCCCACGTCCCGCGCGACGAAGTGACGGCCAGCAGACCCGCCCAGCTCTCACGCGCGCGGGTGCGCGACTCCAACACCAGCGCGCCCTCCAGAAAAGCACGTGCCTCTTGCGCGGTGCGCAGCATGCAAATCAATCCCTGATGGCTGGTGGAGGGTCGCAGGCTGAAGCCGCCATCGTGGCCGCTGCCCATGACCTTGGCGAACAGCATGCCCGGCACGTCGCGAAACGCGCTCGGGCCGCGCGCCAGGCGCGCCCAGCCCCAGGCCTGGTGCTGACGCAGGTAGTCCACCAACACCACGGCCACCACGCCGGTCTGGGCGGTGGTGGCCGAAGGGTGGCTGTCCATGGCGCAGCCTCGAGGCGAAAGACGCGCTTACTTCGATGCAGTCTTGGTGGCGGGCGCAGACGCACCCGCCTTGGCCGACGTCGCCGCCAGCTTGGCCAGCTCCGGATAGTCCTTGAGCATGGACTGACCGTTGAGCGGCTTGTACGCACCCTGGTGGCAGGTGGCGCAATTGGCCTTGGCCACATCGCCCAGATCGCCCTTGCGGTGCGCGGGGAAGACCGGCGTGAGCGGCTCCATATAGGAAACGTTCATGTCACGCACCATGCGGATGCCGTGCCAGGCGGTCACGCGCTGGGGCGGGCCGCCTTCCCACTTGGCAAAGTTTTGCGTGTTGTGGCAGTACGTGCAGTTCACACCCAAGCCGGTGGACATGTGGGTCATGAGACCGTAAGTCCATTCAGCCTGCTTGATCGACGCGCGGTTGCCGGTGGGCAGTGCGGTGTCACCGTTGACGCGAATCGGTTTGTCTTGCAGCAAGAAGGGCGTGAACGGATCGTTGGGCAACGACGAGAGGTTCACCACCGGCAACGGCTCGTTCTGGCCCGAGCGATCGCCGATGAAGTCGGCGCCGCGGGGCGCGTGGTCGGCCTTGAACCAGACATTGGACGGCACGGGCTGACCGCGGTGGCAGGTCCAGCAGGTCACGCCGGTGTCGGCCACGTGGGTCTTCCAGTTCTCGTTGATGTTCTGGGTCATCTGCAGCATGCGCCGGGCCACCACCTTGGTGTACTTGCTGTCCTCGGCGAAGTTGGCCACGTTGTGGCAGTAGCCGCAGCCTTCCTCGGGCGAGACCCAGGCGGTCATGGAGGTCATGAGTCGCACGAACTGCGCGCTGCTCAGGTCGCCGAGCACCTGCACGTTCTTGTAGACATCCTTGGATTTCGGGCCGTCGGCCGGCAACGGGGGAATGCCCACCGGCACCGTGTTGGCCTCGACGCTCTTTTCGACTGCGCGTGGGTTGTACACCTGCACCATGCCCGTGCCCCGGAAGCCGTGTTGCACGGATTCCATGGGCGGTCGCTCGCAAGCGGCCAACAAGAACAGGGAAGACAGCGCCAGCAGGCGCGCGCCGTGGCGCAAAAGATTAGGGAAACGCATCATGGCTTGACTCCCGGTGCCAGCGCGGGATCGGTGACCGCGGGGAACACATCGGGGTACATCGGGGCGACGCCGTGCTTGACGGCCCAGAGGTACCAGTTGTCGACGACGGTGCCGGTCAGCAAGATGCCGATGCCACCGGTGAGAGGACACAGCACCGCGAACCACCAGGCCCAGCGGTGAATGGATTCCATCGTGGCGTTAAAGCCCATGGTCCAACGCCAGAACAGGGCGGCGCGCTCGGAGGCGGTGCCGCGGTCCACGATCTGCTCGATCTCGCGCTCGCCGCCGTAGCGGCCCACCGCCAGGATGGTGGCGCCGTGCATCGCGAACAGCAGCACCGAGCCATAGAGGAACACGATCGATAACGCGTGGAAGGGGTTGTAGAACAGGTTGCCGTATCGCAGCGAGAAGGCGGCCGTCCAATCGAGGTGGCTGAAGATGCCGTAAGGCACAGCCTCCGACCACGAGCCCATGAGGATGGGGCGGAACAGACCCAGCACCAGGAACAACCAGATGGCCGCAGCGAAGGCCCAGGGCACATGCGTGCCCATGCCCAGCTCGCGTGCGCGCCGATAAGTGCGCGCCCACCACAACAAAACAGAAGCGAGCAAGAAGGCGCTCGAGAGCAGCCACCAGCCGCCCTGGTTCATCGGCGGAATCGACAAGCCATAGCCTGGGGGCGGCGGCTCCAGCGACAGCCAGAACAACTGGCGCACGAACTGGATCGGATCCCAGTTGACCGAGGCCAGCATGTTGAAGCCGACGATGTTGAACCACAACATCCCGAGCATCAGCGAGGCGACGCCCAGGCCACCCAGATAGATCGGGCCGATCTGCGCGTTACCGAGCTTGCCCGCCCAATACAGCAGGAAAGGCTGACCCGTGCGCGGGCTGTTGCCCGGCCCGAGTTCGACGCCGTGGTGCAAAGGCCCGGTGGCCGTGACCGTGGTGAATAGGTTTTGATAGTCCGCCATAGTTACTCCGCGCGGTTACTGAAGGGGCCACTGCGACCAGATCGGCAGGTTCAGCCACCAGCCCCACCACTCGGGCCAGCCGCGGCTCCAGAAGGGACCGCTGATCACGATGCACAGCGCGCTGAAAAGAACGGCCGCCAGCGCCAGGAACAGGCCCAGGCGGTGTATGCCCAGGGTGCCCACCGAGTAGCCGACGACGTCACGGAAGAAGGTGTCTTCATGTTCCGGCGAACGCACCGTGTGACCCGGCGCCGGGTTGGTGGCCGACAGCACCAGCGCGCCGTGCAGCGACAGGGCCAGCGTGGTGGTGAAGAAGAAGGTCACGGCCAGCATGTGGGCCGGGTTGTAGTGAAAGTGCAGGTACTGGTAGCCGACGTTGGACACCCAGTCCAGGTGGCTGAAGATGCCGTAGGGGAAACCGTGGCCCCAGGCGCCCATGAGGACCGGACGCACGACGACCAGGGTCACATACGCCAGGATGGCGACGCTGAACGCCGCGGGCACGTGATAGCCCATGCCGAGTTTTCGGCAGATCTCGACTTCGCGCATCGCCCACGATCCGAAGGCGCCAATCGCGCACACGGTAATGAGCTGCCACAGGCCGCCTTCCATCAAGGGCGCGAAACGCAGGCCGTAGGACAGGTCGGGGGGCGCGATGCTGATTTGCCAGAGGTTCCAGGTCGGTCCCTGCGAGGCGCCCCAGAGGATCAGGGCGGTTCCCAGGAACGAGAAGAAGATGGTGGTGACGCCGAAAAAGCCGACGTAGAACGGGCCCATCCAGAAGTCGAACAGGTCGCCGCCCAGCAGGGTGCCGCCGCGGACTCGGTATTTCTTTTCAAAATTGAGCATGGCCATGGGCGCTCTCCTGCCTCAAATTACATGTATCGCTTCAACGGGGGCCGCGTCAGGCGCTGCGCTGGAACACCACGTCCAGAGGCAGCGCCCGCGGGCTGTCGCCAGTTCAGGACTTAGGCGTGGCGGCAGGCAGCGGGGCGTTTTGCGCCGATGCTGCTGCCGGCTTCTTCGCGCCGTCGAGCCAGTTGAACTTGTTGGTGCTAAGCAAAATGAGGTGAATCATTGCTGCCAAGCCAAACAGGAAAATGCCCTGCACGACCATCGCACGCAGCGGGTCGTAGAGTCGCCAGATTCTCCACATGGTTTTTTCTCCTAGGAAATGTTGGACATGAAGGTGTAGACCGCTGCCTTGGTCCCGGACACGACGTTGCTCATGTTCTCGGCACCCGGCAACCAGCCTTTCCAATGCACGCCGACCAGTTGGCCGAGCAATGCAATCGCGATCAGCACGAGAAAGCAGGGAACGAAGATCAGGAAGAACGTCAGCTTGTCATCCCGCAGGGGATGCTTGCGCGCGTCGTAAGAGGTGTCAGACATGGGTCGTTTCCTTCGGGGTTAAGTGGGGGGATCCCGACTCAGTTGAACCAGGGCCGCCACGCCCAGACCAGGACGTGTGCGAGAACGGCGACTGCCGTAAAGCCCACGAGGCCCTGCATCCAGTAGTGATGGAACTCCTGAGCTTCCTCGTCGGTCAGGCCGGAAATCGAATTCCGAGTAGACATACGCTGCTCCTTCATAAAAAGGCCTGTAGGCCATCGCTGCGCCCAACCCGCGCAACCTGGGTGGTCATGGCGGAATGCCACGACATTCTTTGAATCTGTTTGCTCGCGTTCATGCGATCGCTCCGATCCCGAGTCCGCGGCTGGCGCGCTCCACATGGACCGCTTCCACCCGGGTGTCACCGGCGTCGCGTGCGGCGCGTTCGGCCTCATCGCGCAGACGCTTGGCCGCCGAGATCTGCACCAGCACCGGCTGGCCCGCCACCAGGCGGTGCAACAGGTTCTGGGCCCGCTCGTCCCAGGGCGTGTCGGGCGTGCCGCTGACACCACGCGCAGGCGTGGCATCGACCTTGTCCATCTCGGTGGACAGCGGGAGGATGTGAAACAGCGCATCGAACAGCGCGTTGCACACTTCCTGCACCAGGTAGCTGGCACCGCTGTACCCCATGAAGGGCGTGCCGATGTGGCGGCGGATGATGGCGCCCGGGAACGAGGCCGGAATAAAGGCCGCGCGCATCACGCCGGCACCGCCACCGGCTTCCGCCAGGTACATGCGCTCGTTGTAGCTGCCAAACAGAATCAGCGGCGTCTTGGTCTTGACCAGCTCGCGCACCTGCGCGTTGTCGGTCTTGGCGCCCGCCACCCGTGACACATGGAAGCGACAGGGCAAACCCAATTCGTCTTCGAGGAAGTTGCGCAGGCCGCGTGTGTAGGTTTCGTTGGCCACCACCGCAAAGCTGGCGGTGGCAAAGAAGTCCTGGGTGACCGATCGCCACAGGTCCCACACCGGCTTGAGCGTGGTGTGGCGTTCGCGCTCGATGAAGGGCTCGGGGTCCAGCCCCAGCAGCTCGCCGAGCTTGCGCAGGAAACGGGTGGTGTTGTGTAAGCCAATCGGCGCTTGCAGATACGGGCGATCCAGCGCCTCGCACAGCATGCGACCGAACTCGCGGTACATGCAGATGTTCACGTCGGCTTCGACCAGCTGCGAGACCTCGGCCAGGTGACTGCCCAGAGGGAACACCATGTTGATGTCGGCACCGATGCCCTGCACCATGCGGCGAATCTCGGCCAGATCGCTGGCGCTGTTGAAGGTGCCGTAGCAGGGGCCGATGATGTTCACGCGGGGCTTCTCGCCCTCCTTGCGCACACGCTCCGGCACTTTCTTCATGCCGTATTCGGTCCACAGCCAGTACATGGCGCGGTTGGCGCACTGCCACTGGTCTTCGTCAATGGTGCGCGGCAAGAACCGCATCAGGTTCGTGCCCTCGGGCGTGACGCCGCCGCCGATCATCTCGGCGATCGAGCCGGTCACCACCACGGCGGGCAGATCCGGATCGAGCACCGCATGCGCGCGCTTCATCGCGCCTTCGGTGCCTTCGCGTCCCAGTTGTTCTTCGGCCAGGCCGGTGACGACGATGGGCAATTCGTGCGGCGGCAAGGCGTCGGTGTAATGCAGCACCGAGGTGACCGGCAGGTTCTCGCAGCCCACCGGGCCGTCGATCACCACTTGCAGGCCCTTGATGGCGGTGAACACATACACCGCCCCCCAGTAGCCGCCCGCGCGGTCGTGGTCCAGGACGAAGTTCGGTTTGACGGGATTCGTCATCCGCCCATCTCCTCGGCCTTGCGCTTTTTCTTGGCTTTTTCGTTCATGCGCTTGACGTCGGCGCGGAAGGCGGGGAAGTGACGCGGCACTTCGTTCCACACACCGGCTTCGTCGCCCTGACCGACACCGCCGAAGAATTCCTTCATGGTGTCAAAGCGCGCCTGGTTGCCGATGGCGCCGTTGATCACCTGGATCAAGGAGCCGGCACCGGCCACACCCATGAGGGGGCGCGCGGAGATCAGGTTGGTGAAATACAGAGACGGGATGCACGCCTGCTTGGCCGCTTGCACCACCGGCGTGGTGCCGACCGCCAGATTGGGCTGCCATTCGCGCACGGCGGCCAGGTCTTGCTCCAGCGAGGCGCGCATCTGCACGTGCACGCCTTTGGCGCGCAGCCACTGCGCGTCGTGTTCGTTCCAGGGCGTCGCGGGGCAGGCCGATCCGACATAGCGCAGATCGGCGCCGCACTCCACCAGCAAGCGGGCCACCAGCAACTCCGAACCTTCATAGCCACTCAAGGTGATGCGGCCGTTGATCTTTTGCTGCGACAGCACGCCGCGGATGGCCGCCAGCGTGGCGTTGCGCGCGGCATCGATCTTGTCTTGCGCGACACCGGTGGCCGCGCCAATGGCGCCGAGCCAATCGTGTGTGCCGTCCACGCCCACCGGCGCCGAGCCCACCACGGGGCGACCGGCGGCCTGGAACTCGCGGATGCTGGCGGTGTAGAAAGGATGAATCGCTGCGACCGCATCGCAGTCAAGCGCGGCATACAACTCGCGCCATTCGCGTGTGGGCACCACGGTGCCGACCGCCAATCCCATCGGCGCGATCATTTGCGCGATACCCGCGGGGTCGGCCGGGAACATCTCCCCGAGCAAGGTGATCGTGGGCTTGTCACTGCGCGCCTGGCGCGGTGCAGCCACCGGGCCGGACTCGGCTTCGGTGCGCGCATAACGCAGCATGGCGCCGGCGAGCACGTCTTTCGCTTCGGCATGTGTGGGCACGCCAAAGCCCGGCACGTCGATGCCGATGATGCGCACGCCGTTGATTTCTTTAGGCAACAGCTGCAGCGGCACACCGCTGGCGGTGGGCACACACAGGTTGATGATGACGATGGCGTCGTAGTTCGCCGGATCGGCCTGGTCGTAGACCGAGTCGCGGATGTCTTCGAACAGCTTGCCCGTCACCAGCGATTCGCTGTTGAACGGCACATACCCGACGCTGCGGCGCGCGCCGTAGAAGTGCGAGGTGAAGGTCAGGCCGTACACGCAGCAGGCCGAGCCCGAGAGGATGGTGGCGGTGCGGCGCATGCGCAGGCCCACGCGCAGCGAGCCAAACGCCGGGCACATGCTTTGCGGCTGGTCGTGCGGGCCGGTGTCCGGATGCAGCGGGTAGTCGGCGGCGTATTGCGCCAGCACCTCGCCCTTGCCGGCGGCCAGGGCGGCTTGCTGCATGGCGTCTTTGCCTGCGCCGCAGCCCAGGCCGTCGGCCGAGGGCGTGATCGCCGCGGCGGTGGGCTCGGCGGCGGCCGGCTGGATGGGGATGATGCGGTCCATGGTGGAGGCGGTCGGTGGTGTGGCGGCGCTCAGGCGGCAGCGTCGTAGATCACTTCCAGCGTGGGCTTGACCACGTGTTCCTTGCCGGTCATGTCGGCCAGGGTGGCCGGCTGCAGCACCACGTCGCGGCCCACGGTGTCCGAGCTAAACAGCGACAGCAGTTCGTCTTGCGTCTGGGGCTTGGGGCGCTTCGGGGGTGCTTCGGCCACGTTGGTGGCGAGCTCCTCGAACAGCGAGGCCCACTCGGTGCCCGGGCGGCCGATGATTTCGTACGAAGCACTCTTGCGGCGAATGTCTTCGTTGGCGGGAATGGCGGCCAGCACCGGGATGCCGGCGTTCTTGGCAAAGGCCTGCGCTTCACCCGTGCCGTCGTCCTTGTTGATCACCATGCCGGCGACGCCGACGTTGCCACCGAGCTTGCGGAAGTATTCGACCGCGCTGCACACGTTGTTGGCGACATACAGCGATTGCAGGTCGTTGGAGCCGACCACGATCACCTTCTGGCACATGTCACGGGCAATCGGCAGACCAAAGCCGCCGCACACCACGTCGCCCAGGAAGTCGAGCAGCACGTAGTCAAAGCCCCAGTCGTGGAAACCGAGTTTCTCCAGCGTCTCGAAGCCGTGAATGATCCCGCGACCGCCGCAGCCGCGACCGACCTCGGGGCCACCGAGCTCCATCGCAAACACGCCATCGCGGATGAAGCACACGTCACCGATCGACACGCTCTCGCCGGCGAGTTTTTTCTTCGACGAGGTTTCGATGATGGTGGGGCAGGCCTTGCCACCAAACAGCAAGCTGGTGGTGTCGCTTTTGGGGTCGCAGCCAATCAGCAGCACCTTCTTGCCTTGCTGCGCCATCATGTAAGACAGGTTGGCCAGCGTGAAGCTCTTGCCAATGCCGCCCTTGCCGTAGATCGCAATGATCTGCGTCTCCTTGGTGGGCGCGCCGGTGTGCGGCGGTGCGGGGTCTTGGGCGGCTTCGCGGCGCAGATCGGCCACAAATTTCACGGGTTGGGCAGCGGGCTGCGTGGTGGGTTGTGCGCTCATATCAGTGGCTCCAGTTCAGGACCATCTTCAAACAATGGGAATCGCCAAAGGCGACCTCGTAGGCCTCGTGCGCGCGGCCGGGAACTTCGGTGTGGGTGATCAGGCCGTCCAGCGACAGACGCTCCTGTTCGACCAATTGCGTGACCGCCAACAGGTCGGGTCGCTTCCATTCGGCCGCCACGCGGATGCGTGCTTCGCGCATGAAGGCCGGGGCGTAGGCGAAGGACAGGTTGTCTTTGTAGAAGCCCGCCAGCACCACTTCGCCGCCCAGTTGCAGGCGCGGGATGGCGCGATGCAGGATGTCGGCATCGCCGCTGACGTCGTAGATGGCGCGGTAGTCTTTGCGGGCGTCCTCGTCGGGGTGGATGACGGTGTAGCCCTCGCCGCCGCCTTGGCGTGCAGGACTCGTCTCCCACACCGTGGGCGGGGCCATGCCAGCAGCGACTGTCAGCCGCGCCAAGAGGCGGCCCACGACGCCGTGGCCGATGATCAGATCAGGCGGTGTGGCGGGGTCGCCTTGGCCGCCCAGCGACACCGCGTGATAGGCCGTGGCCGCCAGGGCCAGCAACACCGCGCGATGACCCCAGGTGGGCTGCACACGCACCACGCGCGAGGGCTTGGCCCGCAACATGGAGCCGGCGCCACCAAAGAGGTTGTGCACGCCATCGAAGCTGTAAGAGCCCGGCACGAAGACCGTCTCGCCTTCGCGGATCGGGCTGTCTTTGGGGGCGCGACGCACCACACCCACGGTTTCGTAGCCCGGCACCAGCGGATAGCCCATGCCCGGGAAGGCCGGCATGCTGCCGTCCCACAGCAGACGCTCGGTGCCGGTGCTGATGCCGCTGTAGAGCACCTCGACCTCCAGGTCGTCCGGCTCGGGCGGGCGCAGCTCCAACGTCCGTACGGACAATTGCAGCGGGGCCTGGAAGACAATGGCGGAGGCTTGCATCACTGTATTTTTAGGCTGACATTGATCTGTGTCAATTTAAATTGACGGTTTAAGCGCTTCTTTAGGCCGTTTATGCGGGTAAACCCGCAGATTTCCGCCCCAAAAGGATCCGGCCATGCAGGGGCATGGGGTTGGGCACCTGCTCCAAGTGGCTGAAACCGGCCTGGGCCATCAGGCGCATCAGTTCCTCCGGGGTGCGCAGGCGGCCTGCGCCCATGGCCAAGAGGTAGAAGTGGTAGTACGCATCGGCGGTGGCGGGCTCGCCATCGGCTTCGGCCATGGGCTCGGCCAGCAGCAGCGTGCCGCCCACCGGCAGGGCCTCGTGCACCGCCGCCAGCAGGGCCTGCACCACATGGTCCGGATGGTCGTGGGCCACGCGCAACAGGGTGACCAGGTCGGCGCCGCGCGGCAGCGCATCGGCCGTGAAGCTGCCGCCATGCACCTGCACCCGGCTCGCCAGGCCGCCTTGCGCCAGATGGGCGCGGGCCAGGTCGGCCACCGGCGGCAGGTCAAACAGCTTGAGCTGCAGATCGGGCGCGTGACGTGCCAGCGCGGTGATCCAGGCGCCCTTGCCGCCGCCGACGTCCATCACACAGCTGTGGTCCGCGAAGGGATAGGCCGCCAGTAACTCGTCGATCAAGAAACGCTGCGAGCTGGCCATCAGCTCCGAGTACAGGGCCACCTTGTCCGGCGCCCAGTTGCCCAGGGTCTGCGGATCGACCGACTGCGCATAGGGCCAGTAGGCGTTCATGGCCGCTTCGCTGCCACCGTGCATCAGAGCCAGCGGATCGCGCAGGTCTTCATAGAGCACCGCGTTGTGTTCGATCATGTTGCGCAAGCCTGCGTCCGCCGCCACCGGGCGACCCAGCGGGCCCAGGCCGTAGCGGCCGCCGCCGCGGGCCGCCAGCAGGCGCACCGCAACCGCCGAGCGCAGCAGGCGCTCGAGCGAGGAGGCCGGCACGCCGCAGGCCGCCGACAACTCGTCGAGCGTGCGCGGCGATGCGGCCACCGTCTCCAGCAGGCGCAGGCGCACACAGGCCAGCAGCACCTGCGAGTGGACAAAGCCCGCCATCAGCTCGAACAGCTTGTCAGCGCGGCGCTGCGTGAGCCAGCGGGTGAAGGGGTTGGAGACGGCCCAGCGGTACAGGCTCGGGTCGGCCATCCAGCGGTCGATGCGCGCATCCAGCGCGCGGCGCCAGGCCGGGCGCTCCGGCGGTGTGCGCAGGTCGTGACCGCCCAGGGTGGAGCCGGGGGCGCTCATGACAGCACCACCTGCGGCAGCGGCGCATGCCCCTGCATCACCTTGTCGCAGGCCACCTGCGGCACCAGTCGCTCGGATTCGCGCAGCACCAACTGGCGCATAGCAATGCGGCTGGTGCACTCGGGCACCGCGTCCACCGCCTGCTGCATCAGCTGGCGGAAGTAATGCAGAGCGCCCACCAGGCCCAGTTCGGCGGCGGCGCTGGGGCGACCATGTTGTGCGTCTTGTCCAACAGGCTTGCCCAGTTGCGCGGCATCACCCATCACATCGCGGATGTCATCGGCCACCTGATAGGCCTCGCCCAGGCATTCGCCCAGTCGCTGCCAGGGGGCGGGCGAGGCACCGGCGGCAATCGCACCGCCGCAGGTCGAGGCCACGAACAGCGCGCCGGTCTTGGCCCGCTGGTAGCGGCCCAGATCCACCCGGGCTTCGCACTCCCAGGCCTGGCCGCCGACGATGCCTTCCTGCGCGCCGACCCCGCGGCCGATCGCGCCGATCATGGCGCCCAGGCGCTGCGGATGCAGTTGCGCTGCGCGCGCCACCACCTCGAAAGCCATCACGATCAGGCCGTCGCCGGCCAGCAGGGCCAGGGGCTCGCCATAGACCTTGTGCACCGCGGGCTGGCCGCGACGGGCGTCGGCATCATCGAAACAGGGCATGTCGTCATGCACCAGCGACGCACAGTGCAGCAACTCGATCGCCACGGCGGCGCCTTCGGCCAGCACCGGATCGTTGTCGCCGCAGGCGCCGGCCACCGCCAGACACAGCTGGGGACGGATGCGGGCGCCGCCCGGAAACACGGCATGGCGCATCGCCGCCAACAAGCGCGGTGGCGTGTGCTGCCCCTCCAGATGCGCGAAATGGTGCGCCAGGGACTGTTCAATTCGTGTGAGCATGCGTGTCTCCCATGTCAGACAGGCCAAGGTGTCAGCCTTCTCCGACATTTCGAAGTGTCAATCTAACATGACACCAGAGAATGTCAAATGCTCTTTGGGGGCCCCGACCCGCCGCGACAGGGGTTGAACCCCTGATGTAAACCGATTTGCCATGCTATAAGTGTCATTATTTGTTGACACATGGCCGATCCAGCTGTCTTTTCCTCCCTGTACGGGGCCGCCCCTGCCGCACTTGAGCTGCGGGCGGTGGGCTGCGCGCGGGGCGGTCGCTCGCTGTTTGAGGGGGTGTCGCTGCGGCTGGAAGCCGGGCAGTGGCTCAAGGTCACAGGCGACAACGGCGCCGGCAAGACCAGTCTGCTGCGGATGCTGGCCGGGCTGCTGCCGCCGGCCAGCGGTCAGATCCTGTGGCGCGGCCAGGTCCTGGATGCGCAGCGTGAACGGCTGGGGCTGGAGCGCCTGTTCCTCAGCCACGCACCGGCTGTCAAAGAAGATCTGAGCGCCCTGGAAAACCTGCTGGCCGCCTGCGCCCTGGCCGGCGAACCGGTCGAAACGACCGAGGCCCTGCAGGCCCTGGACCAGGCCGGCCTGCGCACTCAGGCCCACCAGCCCCTGCGCCGCCTGTCGCAAGGCCAGCGCCGCCGATGCGCCCTGGCCCGCCTGCCGCTGGCCCGCCGACGCCCGCTGTGGATCCTGGACGAGCCCTTCAGCGCGCTGGATGCACCCTCCTGCGACTGGCTAGGCGAGCAAGTGCGCGCTCACATTTCATACGGCGGCATGGCGGTGCTGACCAGTCACCAAGCGGTGGCGCTAGACCGGCAGGCCCACCAGGCCCTGCAGCTGTGAGGCCCGGATGACCGCTGTCTGGCCCACCCCCGCTGCCCCTGGCGACCGAGCGACCGAACCGGCGGGCGCCGTGCTGTCCACGCATGTGATCAGCCCGGGCTTGTTCACGGGCGCGCTGGCGGTGGCTGCGCGCGACCTGCTCATCGCGTGGCGACGCCGCACCGACACCCTGGCCGCGCTGATCTTTTTCGTCATGGTCAGCAGCCTCTTCCCGCTGGCGGTGGGGCCCGAGCCGCAGACCCTGAAATTGATGGCGGGCGGGGTGGTGTGGGTCGCCGCCTTGCTGGCCGGCATGCTGTCACTGGCGCGCCTGTTCAACGACGACCTGGCCGACGGCACGCTCGAGCAGCTGCTGATCGCGCCCCATCCCCTGACGATGCTGGTGCTGGGCAAGGTGCTGGCGCACTGGGCCGGCTCGGGCCTGCTGGTGACGTTGGCCGCGCCGGTGATTGCCATGCAGTACGGGCTGTCGCCCGGCGCCACCGGCGTGCTGGTCGTGTCCCTTTTGCTGGGCACGCCCATCCTGAGTCTGTTGGGCGCCGTCACCGCGGCCCTCACGGTCGGACTGCGCGGCGGCGCGATGTTGCTGGCGCTGCTGGTGATGCCGCTGTGCGTGCCGGTGCTGGTCTTTGGCGCGGGCGCGGTGCAGGCCTTCGAGGCCGGCCAGGGCGTCACCGCCCACCTGTCCCTTTTGGGTGCGGGTCTGCTGCTGTCGCTAGCGTTCGCACCGCTGGCCTGCGCGCAGGCGCTGCGCATTTCGCTGGAGGCTTGAAATGAGCTGGTTTCGCTACGCTTCACCGCAAACCTTCTACCCGCTGGCGGATCGCCTCGCGCGCGGTTTTGCGATCGCCGCCGCTGTACTCGCTGCGCTGGGCCTGTACATCGGCTTCGTGCTCGCGCCCACCGACGCGCAGCAGGGCGAGGCCTACCGCATCATCTTCGTGCACGTGCCCGCGGCGTGGATGTCGATGTTCATCTACCTCGTGATGGCGGCCTGGGCCGCGGTGGGTCTGGTGTTCAACGCGCGCCTGCCCGCGATGATGGCCCGCGCCCTCGCCCCCACCGGCGCGCTCATGACCTTCCTGGCCCTGTGGACCGGCGCGCTCTGGGGTCGCCCCACCTGGGGCACCTGGTGGGTGTGGGACGCACGCCTGACCTCCGAGTTGCTGCTGCTGTTTTTGTACATGGGCTTTCTCGCCCTGCACGCCGCGATCGAAGACCCGCGCCGCGCCGACCGCGCCGCGGCACTGCTCGCGCTGCTGGGAGTGGTCAACGTGCCCGTGATCTATTTCTCGGTGAAATGGTGGAACACCCTGCACCAGGGCGCCTCGGTGAGCCTCACGCGCGCGCCGACGATGGCCACCGTCATGCTCACCGGCATGCTGGTGATGGCGCTGGCCTTCTGGATGTATTCGATCGCGGTCAGTCTGTGGCGCGTGCGCGTGCTGATGCTGGAGCGCGAACGCCATGCCGACTGGGCGCGCGAGGCGGCGGGCCTGCCCGCGCGTGCGAGCGCAGACCGTGCACACACCGGCGCACAAGGAGCCACCGCATGAACGCCTCCGATCTGGGAACCTACCTCGCCATGGGCGGCTACGGCCTGTATGTCTGGGGCTCGCTGGGCATGTGCGTCGGCGTCTTCATCGCGGAAATGCTCTCGCTGCGCGCGCGCCGCCGCGCCCTGCTGCAAGAACTCGCCGCCGACGACACACCGGTGCGCGCCACGCGCCAGCCTGTGCTCACACGTCAGGAGGCCACATGAAACCGCGTACCCGACGCGCACTGGCGGTGGTCGTGGGCCTGGGCCTGGTGGGGGGCGCGAGCGCGCTGGTGCTCAATGCGTTCAACGACAACCTGGTGTTCTTCTTCAGCCCCACGCAGGTCGTGGCACAACAAGCGCCCCAGGGCCGCAGCTTTCGCGTCGGCGGCTTGGTGGAAACCGGCAGCATCCAGCGCAGCACGCAAGACCTGAAGCTGGAGTTCGTTGTCACCGACGGCGCGCAACGCGTGCCGGTGCGCTACACCGGCCTGCTGCCCGACCTCTTTCAAGAGGGCAAGGGCGTGGTGGCCCAGGGCAAGCTAGGCGCTGACGGCGTCTTCCACGCCGACCAGGTGCTGGCCAAGCACGACGAAAACTACATGCCGCCCGAGGCTGCAGCCGCCCTGAAGGCGGCAGGCCACCCGCCGCCCGCGGCGACGCCCGCCTACGCGAAAGGCACGAAGCCGTGATCGTCGAACTCGGTCATTTCGCGCTGATGTTGGCGCTGGGCGTGGCGCTGGTGCAGTGCGTCTTGCCGCTGTGGGGCGCGCACACCGCGCGCCTGCCGCTGGCGCGGATCGCGCGGCCTGCCGCTTATGCGCACCTGCTGCTGCTGGCGCTGGCCTACGTGGCATTGACCTGGGCGTTTATCGACAACGACTTCTCGGTGGCCCTGGCTGCCAAGCACTCCAACTCCTCGCTGCCCCTGGTCTATCGCATCACCGCGGTGTGGGGCAACCACGAAGGCTCGATCCTGCTGTGGGCCCTGGTGCTCGCCGGTTGGACGGCGGCGGTCGCCCGCTACTCGCAGGCGCTGGACGATGCCACGCGCGCCCGCGTGATCGGCATCATGGGCGGGGTCAGCGTGGGCTTCCTGCTGTTCACGCTGCTGGTGTCGAATCCCTTCGAGCGCATGCTGCCGGCCGCAGCCGACGGCCAGGACCTGAACCCGCTGCTGCAAGACCCCGGGATGATCATTCACCCGCCGCTGCTGTACATGGGCTATGTCGGTCTGGTGGTGGCCTTTGCCTTTGCGCTGGCCGCTTTGCTCGCGGGCCGTCTGGACACGGCCTGGGCGCGCTGGTCGCGGCCCTGGACCACCGCGGCCTGGTGTTTTCTCACGGTCGGTATCGCACTGGGCAGCTTCTGGGCCTATTACGAACTGGGCTGGGGTGGCTGGTGGTTCTGGGATCCGGTAGAAAACGCGTCCTTCATGCCCTGGCTGGTGGCCACTGCGTTGATGCACTCGCTGGCCGTCACCGAGCAGCGCGGCGCCATGAAGATCTGGACGGCGTTGCTGGCCATCCTCGCTTTTTCCTTGTCGCTTCTGGGCACCTTCATCGTGCGCTCGGGCGTGCTCAGTTCGGTCCATGCTTTTGCCACCGACCCGGCACGCGGCCTGTTCATCCTGGCTTTTCTTGCCCTGGTGGTGGGCGGCTCGCTGGCCTTGTTTGCCTGGCGCGCACCGCGCGTGGGCCTGGGCGGCAGCTTTGAGCCGGTCTCGCGTGAATCGCTGCTCCTGGCCAACAACCTGCTGCTGGCGGTGGCGGCGGCCGCGGTGCTTCTGGGCACGCTGTACCCGCTGGTAATCGACGCGCTCGGCGGCGGCAAGCTGTCGGTGGGGCCGCCTTACTTCAACGCGGTCTTCGTGCCGCTGATGGCGCCCGCGCTGTTTCTCATGGGCGTGGGGCCGCTGGCGCGCTGGCGCGCCTCGCCGCTGCCCGATCTCGCGCGTCGACTGCGCTGGGCCGCAGCGGTCAGCGCAATCAGCGCGGTGGTCGCGCCCTTCGTGCTGGGCACCTGGTCGCCGATGGTCGGCCTGGGTCTGTTGCTGGCGGTGTGGATCGCCGCAGCGGGTGGGGCCGGGATCGTTGAACGCCTGCGCATGCATCGCGGGCCAAGCCTGTGGACCCGCGTGTCGGCCCAGGGCGGCAGCTACTGGGGCATGCAACTGGCGCACCTGGGTGTGGCGGTGTTCATCGCCGGCGTCACCGTGGTGGGCGGCTTTCACACCGAGCGCGATGTGCGCATGACCATCGGCGACCATGCCGAAGTCGGCGGCTACCGCTTCCAGCTCGATCACCTGGGGCAGATGGAAGGCCCCAACTACCTCGCGCTGGTAGCGACCCTGTCCGTCACGCGCGATGGCGAGCCGGTCGCGACCCTGCGTCCGCAGCGGCGCAACTACACGGTCAGTCGCATGCCCATGACCGAGGTCGCCATTGACCGCGGCTTCACGCGTGACCTGTATGTCGCACTGGGTGAGCCGGTGGGCCCTGAGGCCTTCAGCGTGCGTATCCACCACAAGCCCTTGGTGAACTGGATCTGGGGCGGCTGCTTGATGATGGCGCTGGGCGGCTTTCTGGCCGTCGCCGATCGACGCTATCGCGTGCGTCGCCAGCGCGAAGCCGCTGTTCGGGCCCAAGCAGCGGGCACCCCCTTGCCTGTCACCTCGGAGCGTGCCGCATGAACGACGCGCAGGTTCAAGGGGGCGATGAGGTGCGCGCGCGCCGCATGCGCGCGCTGCTGCCGCTGGCGATCTTTGTCGCCGTGCTGGCCTTGCTGGGCGTGGGCCTAACGGGCAATCCGCGCGAGCTGCCTTCGGCCCTGATCGACAAACCCGCGCCCTCGTTTCGTTTGACAACGCTGGCCACACCGCTCGCACCCGAACGCATGCTGGGCAGCGCCGACCTGCGCGGACAGGTCTGGGTGCTCAATGTCTGGGCCTCGTGGTGCACCGCCTGCCGGCTCGAGCATCCGCTGCTGGTGGAGTTTGCGCGTACCAACACCGTGCCGATCTACGGACTGAACTACAAGGACGCGCCGACCGACGCACAGCGCTGGCTGGCGAACTTTGGCGACCCGTATCAACATTCCTTCAGCGACCGCGACGGGCGCGTGGGCATGGACTTCGGCGTCTATGGAGCGCCCGAGACCTATGTCATCGACGCAGCAGGCCGTGTGCGTTTCAAGCATGTGGGGCCGCTCACGCCCGAGGTGCTGCAGGAGCAGATCGTGCCGCTGGTCAGGAGGCTGCGTGCCTAACGCGCGCCATCTTCTGGGCCGACGCATCGTGCGGGCCGTCCGCCTGGCGGTGGCCGTGGTGATTGCATTGACCGTGGCACTGGTGCTGGCGCCAGCCATCGCGCAGGCGCGCGAGGCTGCCCCCACCGCCGCCGACCCCGCACTTGAGGCGCGCGTGATGGCGCTGGCCGACGAACTGCGCTGCGTCGTCTGCCAGAACGAAACCCTGGCCGCCTCGCAAGCCGACCTGGCGCGCGATCTGCGCGCGCAGATTCGGCTGCAGCTGCAGCAAGGCCGCAGCCACCAGGAGGTGCTGGACTTCATGGTGGAGCGTTACGGTCAGTTCGTCTTGTATCGCCCGCCCCTGCAGATCTCGACGCTGGTGCTGTGGGTCGGTCCCTTTCTGCTGCTGGCGATCGCCCTGGCCTGGTGGATCGGCAGCGCCAAACGGCGCCGGCGCGACGCGGGTGGCCTGAGCCCCGATGAAATTCGACGTGTGCAAGCCCTGCTCGATGGAGACCCCACGCGATGACCCCCAACGCCGCCTTCTGGCTTCTGGCCCTGCTGCTCGCAGCTGGCACGCTGGCGTGCTTGCTGCCGACACTGCGACGCCATGACGAAGGCGGGGCGCAGGGCGCGCTGGCGGCTGCAGGCGCGGGCTCCACGCTCTCGCTGCTACGCGAACAACTGGCCGCCACCGAACGTGACCGCGCTGCAGGCCGCATCGATGCAGCGACCGCCGAACGCCTGCAGGCCGAGATCAGCCGCCGCCTGCTCGAGGAGCATGCGCAGTCACCGGCGGCCTGGCGCGCCGACCCCGCACGCGGCACGGCCTGGATGGTGATGGCCGGTGTGCCGCTGTTCGCGGTGGCGCTTTACCTGGCCGTGGGCAACCCGGCGGCCTTGTCGCAGCCGCCACGCGTGGCGGCGGGCCCGCAGCCCACGATGACGCAGGTTGAATCCATGGTGTCGCAGATGATGCAGGCCCTGGAGGCGCGCGCGCAGCGCGGCGAAACGCGGCCCGAAGACGGACCGGCCTGGGCGATGGCGGGGCGCACGCTGGCCTCGCTGCAACGATTCAAGGAAGCCGACCAGGCCTTTGCGCGCGCCCTCGCACTCACGCCGAATGACGCGAACCTGCTGGCCGATCGCGCCGACATCCTGAGCCTGCTGCAAGGCCAGAACCCCGAGGGCGAGCCGATGCGCCTGATCGAGCGCGCGCTGCGCGTCGACCCCAATCAACCCAAGGCGCTGGCGCTGGCGGGCAGCGTGGCCTTCAAGCGCGGCGATATGGCCACCGCCATCACCCACTGGCGCCGCGCGATTGCGAATCTGCCGCCCGAGAGCGAGTTCGCGCGCGGGCTGACGCAAAGCCTGCAAGAGGCGATGGCCTCGCAGACCCCTCGCGCCACCAGCACCTCCCCGCGCATCGCGCCGGACAAGTCTCCGCTCACCGCCGCTGCCGGATCGATCCGCGGGCGCGTGAGCCTCACACCGGCCCTGCGCGCACAAGCGCAGCCCAATGACACCGTCTTCATCGTGGCGCGCGCCGAGCAGGGCCCGCGCATGCCGCTGGCCATCGTGCGTCTGCGCGTGGCCGATCTGCCCGCCGAATTCACGCTCGATGACAGCAGCGCCATGTCGCCGCAGCTGCGCCTGTCCTCGTATCCGGATCTCGTGGTGAGCGCTCGTATCTCGCGCTCGGGGCAGGCCTTGCCAGAGTCAGGCGATCTGGTGGGGACGCCCGTACACACGCGCATCGGGCAGCGGGGCGTGGAGCTACGGATCGACCGCGTGCAGCCCTGAGCCCCACAGGCGGCCTCGATGGCCAGGGATCAGCCTTGCGGGGTGATCGAGTCGCAGGCAAACATCAGGCGATGACATTCGTCCGCTGACAGCGTTGTGCGCCCCACGCACTCTGGAAACATCTGCGCGGCCTGCTGCCGGGTCGCTAGGAGGGCCTCCACCACCTTGCCTGAATCGTCGGGCAAAGCCTCCATGGTTCGCGCCAGGACCCAGGCGGAGAACTGAGTCGCCAACCAGCGCACCGCATGCAGCGCAAGCGCTTGAGGGAGTGACGCCTGTTCAGACGGCGTGAGCATCCCCTGGAGCGTTTGCCACCTGGCACCCAAGGGCCAGGCGGGCTCGCCGACAAAATCCCGCAGGATCGCGACCGCCTGCGGCGCCAACTCGCGGGCCACTTCTTTCTCCAACACCAGATACGCCGCAAAGTGATCGCGCACCACCTGAAGCAGGGCCTCTTCGCTCAGATGGCGACGCGGGATGAACAACACGGCATAGGGCGAGGAGGCCAGCGAGCGCGCGACCAGCTTGCGATCCCACACCGAATCTGGAAATTGGGATTCGACGAAACTGCGAGCGAGATGGGCCCTGGCGCTGGCGGCGGGATCGCCTTCTTTAAAGCTTTGGAACCAGGCCATGAGCTCGTTCTTGAACTTCTCGGTCCGGAAGGCATTGGCAGGCCCCGACATGGCCTTGTCCAGCGCGAACGCGCACAAGTCGCGATCGCGAAGTTTCGGCGGCACATGACGCAGGACATCGCCGCCCCAGTGATCGTTCTCAAGCGCCTCGCGGCACAAGGCGAGCGTCTTGTACGTGTCCGGGATGAACGCGAAATTGGCCAAGGCACTGTGTTGGCCGGCGGCGGCCAGGATCTCCGGGGTATGAAAGCGGACAGGCACTTTGTCTAGCAAACCCAGGCTGTCGTCCTCCAGCAGCTTGCCTAGCAGCGCTCGCCCTTCGTCAGAGCCCCAGGCCTGCGCGTGTTCCGCTTCGGTCATCTCCTTGATCGACGACCAGCCGTCCTTGGCGACGATCTGCAGCAGGTACTTGCGGCGCAAGGCGGCGCTGTTCACCGACCCGAGCTCCAGCCGTATCCAGCTGTGCGTGTTGTCCAGCGCCACTTTCAGCAGCGCTTCATCCAGAAACTTGGCGGGCACGAACTTCAGCGCGTTGGGCGCCTCCGGGCGAACGGCCTTTCGGCACATATCCGCCGTCTTCAAGGCAGCCGGAACGAACTCCAGGGCCGCGCCCTTGCTCGCCACCGCCGCATCGCACAAGGCTGCCGTGCGCAGGGCCTTGGGCACGTGCTCGAGGGCTGCGCCGTCGCCGCGCACCGCGTGCTCGCAGACCTTCGCGGTACGCAGCGCACGCGGCACCTGACCCAAGGATCCCGGCGCCTGTTTGACATACGCCAGCGTCTGCCGCTCATTGCGCAAGCCGACTTTCAAGGAGGGGATCGGATACAGGCCCGCATAGCCTCGGCCCTCGACCGCCAGCAGCTTGTCCACCAGCGTTTCGGTGCACAGGGAGGCAGGAATGAGCTTGGCCTGCTCGTACTGTTCGAGCAGGAAGGCCAGCAGCAAATCGTCGTTCCACCAGGCCTTGGGAATGGCGCCGAGGCCAGGGCCCGTGCGGCTCGCCAGCGGAATCAGGATCTCGTTACGGCGCTCGGCATCCCTTCGCAGCGCGGCGTCGCCTTGGATGCGAGCGACCGCTTCCTGCAGTTGCTCCCCGGCCTGGGCTGCCACCTGTTCTTCGGCCGCCTTGCGGGCCTGCGCTGCACTTTGGCGCCGCGCCTCCCAGTCGATCGTCTCGCCCGCACGCGCGCGCTCGAGCACTGACGCGGTCATGCCGTCGTAGTCCCACTCACCGTCGTCTTCATCTTCATCGTAGGGTTCGAAGAAGGCGTGCTCCTCGCCATCCCCGAGGTACGACTCGCCCACCTTGCGACCTTGGGCGAACACCGCCGCACCGGCAAAGGCGGGGCCTTCCTCGACGTAGTGCAATTCGAAGCCGAGGTCGGGATAGCGCACGGCCAGGTCCTCGATCAGCTGAGGCCGGGGGTTCCACGCGGTGTCGAATTGATAGACGAGATCGCGCCCGTCGACCTCGAGCGCCCCGCTTCTTCGCTCGTCACGCGCGTCCCAGGTCATGGGGACCACGGTGGCCAGTTTGGTCCAGTCGATGGCGGCCGAGGGCGAACCGATCGCCCACGCAAATTGCGTCAGACGCTTTTTCGTTCCCTTGACCCGCAAGGTGTTGTAGACCCAGTTCGGCATGCTGTTTGTCCGTAAAAGCAACAAAGAGGGAGGCAGCCTTTGACTGTAGCGGATCGCGTGAGGCCCGCCGGCGCTTGAGGGTCTAGGCAGCCGCCACCGCCGCAGGCTTTGCCGCACGCGGCGGCGTACCCGTCTTTTCCAGCGCATGCCGCGCCGCCCGCACGATCGCCGCTGCGTCCACCGAGAAAAACGCGCGCAACGCTGCACGCGTATCGCTGCGCCCGAAGCCGTCGGTGCCCAGGGTGGTGTAGCGCCGCCCCTCGGGTACATAGGCGCGCACCTGCTCGGGCACGGCCCGCACGTAATCGGTGGCCGCCACGATCGGGCCCTGACCGGACGCCAGCAGGCTGCGCAGATACGGCGCCTGCGCGCCCTCACCCTGCAACTCGCTGGCATCACAGCGCATGCCATCACGCGCGAGTTCGCTCCAGCTGGTCACGCTGACCACCTCACTGGCAATGCCCTGCGCCGCCAGGTCCTGGGCCGCGCGGATCACCTCGGTCAGGATCGCACCCGAACCCAATAAGCTCACACGCGGCGCGCCCTCGCCATACGTGGCGAAGCGGTAAGCACCGCGGATCACACCGTCACGCGCACCCGCCGGCAGATCCGGCTGCGCGTAGTTCTCGTTCATCAGCGTGAGGTAGTAGAAAACATCCTCCTGCTGCTGCAGCATCTGGCGCATGCCGTGGTCGACGATCACCGCCATCTCGCCGGCGAAGGCCGGGTCATAGGCCTTGCAGTTCGGAATCGTGGCCGCCACCAGATGGCTGCTGCCGTCCTGGTGCTGCAGGCCCTCGCCGCCCAGCGTGGTGCGGCCCGAGGTGGCCCCCAGCAGAAAACCGCGCGCGCGCTGATCGGCCGCAGCCCAGATCGCATCACCCACACGCTGGAAGCCGAACATCGAGTAGTAGATGTAGAACGGCAGCATCGGCAGGCCGTGCACGCTGTAGCTGGTGGCGGCGGCCGTCCAGCTCGCGATGGCGCCGGCCTCGCTGATGCCCTCCTCCAGGATCTGACCATTGAGCGCTTCGCGATACGACAACACCGAGCCGATGTCCTCGGGCTCATAGCGCTGGCCCACACTCGAATAAATGCCCACCTGCTTGAACAGATTGGCCATGCCAAACGTGCGGGCCTCGTCGGCGACGATGGGCACGATGCGCGGGCCCAGCTGCGGGTCTTTGAGCAGCTGGCCCAACATGCGCACAAAGGCCATGGTGGTGGACATGTCCTTGCCCCCGGCCTGGATCGCGAACTGCGCATAGGCGTCGACCTCTGGCACCGGAAGTTGCGGACACGCGCTGTGTCGCTGCGGCATGCAGCCGCCCAAGGCCTCGCGGCGCTGCGCGAGGTAGGTGGCTTCGGCGCTGCCCGGTGCGGGCTTGACGAACGCCAGGCCCGCCACCTGGCTGTCGGTCAGAGGCAGCTGGAAGCGATCGCGAAACTCGATCAGGGCAGATTCATCCAACTTCTTCTGGCTGTGCGTGGTCATGCGCCCCTGACCGGCCGCGCCCATGCCATAGCCTTTCTTGGTGTGCGCCAGGATCACGGTGGGCTGGCCGCGGTGCTGGGCGGCGGCGGCATAGGCGGCATGGATCTTGACCATGTCGTGGCCGCCGCGCTTGAGGCGGTCGATCTGTTCGTCTGTCATGCCTTGGGCCAGACGCGCCAGCGCTTCGTTCTGGTTGAAGAAATGATCGCGGTTGAAACGGCCGTCCTTGGCCGCAAAGGTCTGCATCTGTCCGTCCACCGTCTGCGCAAAGGCACGTACCAGCGCGCCTTCGGTGTCGCGCGCGAAGAGGCCATCCCAGTCACTCCCCCACAAGAGCTTGATCACATTCCAGCCTGCGCCACGAAAGAGTTTTTCCAGTTCGTCGACGATCCTGCCGTTACCTCGCACCGGGCCGTCGAGGCGCTGCAGATTGCAGTTCACCACCCACACCAGGTTGTCGAGTTTTTCGCGCGACGCCAGCGTGAGCGCGCTCATGCTCTCGGGCTCGTCCATCTCGCCGTCGCCGAACACGCCCCAGACCTTGCGGCCTTCGCAAGCGAGCAGGCCGCGGTGCGTGAGGTAACGCATGAAACGCGCGTGATAGATCGCGCTGATTGGGCCGATGCCCATGGAGCCCGTTGGAAACTGCCAGAAGTCCGGCATCAACCAGGGGTGCGGATAACTCGATAAGCCCTGTGCGCCCTGCGCAGGCGCGGTGATCTCCTGGCGGTAATGGGCCAGATCCTTCTCCGACAAACGGCCTTCCATGTAGGCGCGGGCATACACACCCGGCGCGCTATGCGGCTGGAAGAACACCAGATCGCCACCCTGCTGCGCGTTGCGCGCGCGAAAGAAATGGTTGAAGCCCACCTCGAACAAGTCTGCGGCACTGGCGTAACTGGCGATGTGACCCCCGAGCTCGCCATACGCGGTGTTGGCGCGCACCACCATGGCCAGCGCGTTCCATCGCATCAGAGAAGCCAGACGTTCCTCGATCGCCAGGTCGCCGGGAAAGGCCGGCTGCTGCTGCACGTCGATCGTGTTGACGTAGGGAGTGATCGTCTCGGGCTGCCAATCCACGCGCGTGGCCTGGGCCTGCAGGGCCAACTGGTCGAGGATGAACCGCGCGCGCTGCGGCCCCTGGGTGGCCACCAGCGCCTGGAAGGCATCGCGCCATTCGGCGGTCTCTTGGGGGTCGATGTCGTGGGCGGCGGGCGCAGGGAGGGCGTGGGAATCGGTCATGGGCAGGCTTTCTCAGTGACCTGACTCTATGCCGGAGAGCGCGAAATTACGTTTTTCGTAAAGCCTAGAAAGCCACAATTGAGAAATAAAATGCTGCAAATATTTAATTTATCAGCACGATATGCAACTCGACGCTCTCGACCTGAAGATCCTCGCCCAGCTCCAGGAAGACGGCGGGCTGTCCAACGTGGAGTTGGCGCGACGCGTGCACCTCTCGCCCTCGCCGTGTCTGGCGCGGGTCAAGGCGCTGGAGGCGGGTGGCGTTATTCAGCGCTATGTGGCCCTCGCCGATCCGAAGGCGCTGGGTCTGGGTCTGTCGGTGTTCATCTCCATCAGCCTGAAGGAACAGTCCAAGTCGGCGCTGGCGGAATTCGAGCGCCGCATCGGCGAACACGACGAGGTGATGGAGTGCTACCTCATGACCGGCGACAGCGATTACCTGATTCGTGTTGCAGTGGCCGATATCGGGGCGCTGGAGCGCTTCATCCTGAACCAGCTCACGCCCATCCCCGGCATCGAAAAGATTCGCTCGAGCTTTGCGCTCAAGCAGGTTCGCTACAAGACGGCTTTGCCGCTGCCACAGCGCTAGCGGCAGCGAGGGTCACACAAAGCGGGCTAGCACCAGCGCGGCGATGCCGATATGCCCCAGTGAAATCACGACCGACAGACCGTGCAACCACTGAAAGCGTTTCTTGGCGCCTGCATCGGTGGCTTCATTGATGGCGGGCATCAGGATCTGGCGCGTCGGCCAAGTGCTCAGGGCGATGGCGGCCAGCCACAACGCGGACACACGGTCGTTCGGCCATGCCAAGGCCGCTGCGAGCGCCGACGCGATCATCACGAACAGATAAAAGTGCGGGAAGGCCCGGCGCAGCGTCGATCGCGCCAAATCCATCGGTAAGGCCGTGAAGAGAAAAGCGGCAAAGCCAAAGGCATAGAGCACCATGCCCCCGAACAAGAGTGCCGCTGCCAGGAGTGCGAGCGTTTCCATCATCACTTCACCAAGGGCCGCACCGTGGTGAAGCCACCGTCCACCGCCAGCACCTGACCCGTCAGCCTCGCAGCCTCGGGAGACAGCAGCCAGTCCATCACCGACGCCACTTCGTCGGCAGTCTGCACACCGCCCAGGGGGTATTGCTTGCCCGCGCCTTCACGCATCGCCGGCAACTTGAGCATGCCCTGCGTCATGGGTGTCTCGGTCATGCCGGGTGCCACCGCGTTGATACGCAGGCCCTGACCCGCGTAGGTGGCCGCCGCACCGCGCACCAAAGCCTCCACTCCGCCCTTGGCGGCGGCGATCGCCTCGTGATTGGCCACGCCGATGCGAGCCACCACCGAGCTGGCAAACACCGCGGCGCCCGGCGCACCGGCGAGCGCCGTGATCCAGGCCTGCAGCGTCCAGAGGCTGCTTTCCAAATTCACGCGCAGCACCTCGCGCGCCGCATCGGCCCGCGTGCGATGCAAGGGCGCGATCAGTGTGCTGCCCACCGCGTGCGCCAGCCAGGAAGGCGCGGCACCCAGTTGGGCACGACACGCTTCGAAAGCCGCCGCTGCGCCCTCAGGCGTGGTGGTGTCGGCGGCGATGTGCGTGTCGGCAGGTATCGCCTGCAAGGTCGCCAGATCGCGTCCGACCGCCGCCACGCGCAAGCCGCGTGCGCGCAGCCGCACTACAAGCGCGTGGCCGATGCCGCCGCGTGCGCCCGTCACGAGTGCAATGTCGTTGAAACTCATGAAAGTCCTTTGAAAAGAAAACGCGCGCGCTCAGATCCGGCGCGCCAGCACCACGGCGCCCGCCGAACCCGCGCCGACGACTGCGCACCACAGTCGCAGCGTCCAAGGCCTGGGCGCGCCCGCGAGCGCGGCGGCCTCGTCGCGGTGGTGGCGTTCATCGGCTTGGCACGTGAGCAACAAGGGCAACAGGCCTTCGGGCCCTCCGTGCGCTTGCAGGTGATCGATCTGCTGCTGGTAGTGATGATCGACAAAGGTTTCCACCGCCGCGATCGTGGCGTAGACGGCGCGCCGTCCCGCGAGCGCAGGCAGCGCGCCCGTCAACCAACCCGCCAATCGCCAGGGCCCCAGCAGGCGGCTGCGACGCGCAGGTGGCAGCCAGTCCTCGACCTGCCGCAGGTGTTCCGCCTCCGCCTGTCCGTGACGCTGCGCAAACGCCAGCAACTCGGCGTCGCCGCGCCACTTCGCCACCGCAGCCAGGCCGCGGTAAATGAAGACGGCGCCCGTCTCGCCGGCGTGATCGGATCGAAGCTCGCGCTCCAAGTAGACGGACAGTTGCGGCTCGGGTTGCACACGCAGATCGGTGGGTGACGTGTCCCAGCGCTGGGCGAATCGCTGCAAGGTCGGTCGCACGCGCAGAAACCCGCGATACGCCCACTCCAACACGGTCAACATGCCGGGCAAGCGGGCCAGCCGCGCCAGCCAGCGCCAACCCGGCAGGCGCTCCCACATCGCGACGAAAGCGGCAGCGCCGTCCAGGCGTGAGCCGTCGGCGCGTTGCACGTGAAAGCGCGCCAGCAAGGTGGCGCGGTCGGCGGCAAACAGGGAAGCGTCTTGCGCGCCGGGGCTGATGTCGACAAAGCACAAGGCGCTGTCGGGCCGCCGCTGCGCCAGACCCTGGACATGCGCAATCTCACGGCGACACATCGGGCAGCCGCCGTCGTACAGCACCGTGAGCTTCTCGGCAGATTCGGCAGGGGTCACAGCGTGGGCGGAGGCATTGATAGGGAGCGTTGGATCCTATCGGAAGGTGTTTGCCCGTGTGCCCGACGGGATTAAGGCCTGTGTCGCTCCCACCGGGCGCGACGCGCGTCGAGGGCGTCGAAGGCTACAAGCAAAAAGTCATAGATGCCCCAGCGCCGCAAGGTCGCTTTCAAGCGCGCGCGCAGGTCATCGCCTAGCCATGGCAAGCGCTGGGGCGGAATCAGACCGGCTGCACGCGTTGGGGCTAACGCCGAGGGCCGGTCATATCGGACCCGGTGAAAGCCAATGCTGCGCGCCTGTGTGTCGAACAGCGCAAAACTGGCGCGCAGGTCGTCATCGCGCGATTCGCCCACCGAGCCGGGATTGACCAGGTACAAAGCGTCCGCGCGCAGCGTGACGGTGTCGCAACCCACAAAGCGGATCGCGCCTGCGCAGCGCTCCCACACGCCGGGCCGATGGGTGTGTCCGAACCCACACACCTGCGCGCCGCAGGGGTGGGCCGCCAGTGCATCGAAGCTCAGGGCGCGCTTGTCATCGTCGTCCAGGCGCACCCATTCGCAGCCGACCTCCGGGTGCAGGGCCCCATGCACCGCCACCAGCGCGTCATCGATCGCGCGCTTCAGAGGCAGGTCCGCCAAAAAGTCCCGCGTGGCGTCGTCCAGTTGCGCCTGGGTCCAGGCGATGGCGCGCTGCGCGTTGGGGCTGAAGCCTTGGGTATCGAGGGCTCCGATCACCGCGCGATCATGGTTGCCCACGACGCACAAGGCACCGACCTGCTGCAGTAAACGCACGCAGTCTGCCAGCTGCGTGTGATACCCCGCCACGTCACCGAAACAAACGATGCGGTCCACCCTCTGAGCCGCGATCACTTCAAGCACAGCCCGCAGCGCCGGCGCGTTGGCATGGACATCCGAGATCAGGGCGAGCTTCATGTCTTCACAGCGGGACTCGCGGCGCTGTGTCGCTGGGGCCCCCTGCGCATCAAGCGATGCAGCCTGGGCTTGAGAAAAGGCATGGGGTCATCCCAGCGGATCGAGCTGGCCTCGCATCGTGCGGCCCACAGCAGCCAGGAGAGCGTCGACACCCCGGCCTCACGCGCAGCAAGGAGATCCTCTTTGGGACGGCACCAGCAGGCCCCGGCGCGTGCGATCGCGGCGCGGGGTCTGGCATGCCCCGTCAGATCGGCATACACCAGCGCAGGCAGATTCACGCCTGCCACCGCCCCGAGGTGGTGCCACAGATTGAATCGAGGATTGATCTCCAACAGATACAGGCTGCCGTCGGGTGCGCGTTTGAAATCAAACTTGGCGACCCCGCGCAAGCCGATGCGGGCCGCGACGTCACGCCCAAGCGCTGCGACATCCGCTCCCTGCGTGCGGATGTCGGTGAGGGTCAATGCGGTGCTGTGACCGTAGGCCGCGGGATACGTGCGAATCTTGCGTCCGGTGAATTCGCCGGCCACCTCGCCGTGTGCATCCACGTACACGTGGTAGCTCTCGATCGCCGATTCGGGACCCGGAATGAGTTCCTGCGCCAGCAGGTCGATGCCCGCATCGATCAATCGCGGCCACAGCGCACCGAGATCCGACGCGCCACCGAGCGCGATGGCCTTGCCCCCTTGTTCAATCGTGGCCCAGGACTCGAGACGGGTCAGGGGTTTGACGATCAAGGGATAACGCAGGTCCAGCTCTGGCGGTTGCGAGCCGGGTGTGGGATGGAGCGTGCGCGTGCGCGGCACCGGAAGCCCCCGCGCCTCAGACAAGCGCTGGAAGCGGGCCTTGTCCACCAGTTGTTCGATGAAATCGGCCTCGGGCAAGGCAAAGCGAAACGCCTGCTCCAGCCGACGGCGGTGACGCGACACCAGCAGCAGGTGGGTGTCCGCCTGAAAAAACAGAACGGGTGGATGCGCCTCGCGCAGGCCCAAGGTCACCAAGGCTTCGACCCATTCATCTTCCCTGTTTTCATCGATCGTGAAAGGCAGCAGACGTTCGGTGTAGCGCGAATGTGCCAGCCAGCAGTTTTCAGGAGCGACGACCGCGCAGCGTATACCCGCCAAGCCCAACGGCCTGATCAGATCCATATCGCCCAGCACGAAGGCCAGCGGCTCGCCTTGTGGGCGTCGCGTGCGAAGCACTCCAAACATGAGAAATTCCGTAGCGAACGTCGATGGGTGAGAGACGTTTCAATATAGAGACGGAACCCGAACGCCGCGTCACCCGCAGCGCTCACCTCATGTAGGCGAGCGCCACGCGTCCATCAAGGCCTGCACCACCCGCGCCGGCTGCTCCTCGTGGGCCAGGTGGCCCAGACCTTCGAGCACGATCTTCTGAGTCGGCGTGCCAGGCGTGAGGCGCGCCATGACCCGGTCGGCATCGCCGGGGGGAACGGTGGCATCGAGGTTGCCCACCATCAGCAGCAAGGGCGTACGCAGTCGCGGCAGATCGCGCTCGAAGGCCGGCAGGTCCCAGCCAGCCATCATGCCCAGCGCGCCCTCGGCATGACCGGGGTTGGCCGCCAGGCGCGCATACAGTTCGCGGCCGCGTGCATCGAGTGTCGAGCCGGTGCTATCGAGCAAGCGCTGAATCACCGACGCATCCGACGCACTCCACGCAAACAGGCGCGGCACGCCCGGCAAGACCGCCATCAGCCGCGCGGCGGGCGAGAACACCCGCCCCGCCAAGCCGCCCAGCGCCAACAAGGCGCCATTGAGCGACACCATCAAGCGCGGTGCGATCGCGCCATCGATGGCCATGCGCGCACCGATCGCCGCACCCGCTGAATGGCCCACCACCAGCTGCGGCGCGAAGTCCAAGGCGGACAGCAGACGCGTCAGCGCCTGCGCCATACCCGGCAAGGACAGCTGCACCGAGCTGATGCCATCGCCGGGCAGGCTGGTGTAGGCATGCCCCGGCAGGTCGATCGCAAGCACCTCGAAGTGCGGCTGGAGCAAGGGCGCGACATCGCGCCAACTGTGGCTAGATGCGCCTGTGCCGTGTATCAATAGGCAACGTGGCGCAGGCAGCGAGGCGGTCGTGGTGCAGGCAAAGCGCTGCACATGCCAGCGCAAACCATCACAGGAAATGAAAGCGCTGTGTGCGCGGTGCGGCCAGTCCGCGCCTTCACGGTCCCAGTCCAGGCGACGCTGCATCAGGCACGTCCGGTCGCCAGTCGCACGGCGTGAGACATCGCGTTCGCGTCTGCATGCGGCAAGGGCAGATACGTCGCGCCCATGCACTGGGCCAAGGCCTGCGCGCCTGGCTGCGGTTGTGGCGAGGTGTCCAGCAGCAAGCTGCTCGCACCGCAGGCGCGCAAGGTCGCTGCCGCAGCGAGTGCGTCTTGCGTCGCGCGCTCGCGCCCGGGTGTGCCATCGCGTGCGATGTTGGCCCGCCCGTCGGTGAGCATCACCACCACCGGCGTATCACCGGCGCGGCGCACGGACTCGGCCAGATTGCGCGCGGCATCCAAGGCCGCCGCCAGCGGCGTACCCCCGCCACCAGGCAAGCCCGCGAGGCTGCGTTTGGCGCGCGCGAGTGAACGTGTCGGCGGCAGCAGCAACTCGGCGTGCGGCCCGCGAAAAGCGATCACCGCCACACGGTCACGCCGCACATAGCAATCGGCCAGCAGCAATTCGACCGCACCCTTGGCCTCGGCCAAGCGATGCAGGGCCGACGAGCCCGAGGCATCCACCACAAAGATCGCGGTGGTCGAGGTGTTCTGCTTGAAGCGCGTCACATGAAAGTCTTCGCGCCGCACATGGATGCGGCGGGCTTGGGCTGCGCCGGTAGCCTGGCGCGCGCGCAGGCCCTGCCAGGGCGCGGCGGCGCGCAACGTCTCCAGCAAATTCAGTCGCGCGCCGCCGCGCGGCTCGCCCCGACGCGCGCCCACCGGGCGCCCGCGAATCAAACCTTTTTGCAAGGCGCCCGAGCGCCCGCCCGCTTGCGTGCGGCTGCGCGTGCGCTCGCCCATCGCGATCAGGGCCAGCAGGCCGGCCGGGATCGCGGCCTGCGCCGCTTCGACCACGCGCTCGGCCAACTCTTGCGCCTCGGCAGTGTCGTCACGATCTTCTGGCGGCTCCCCCTCGCGGTCCGATGGCGGTGGGGGTGGCGGCTCCTCGGGGGCTGCCTGCTGCGGCTCTTCGGGCTCGGGCTGCGGCAAGCGTGTGGCGCGGTGCGCGAGCACCAGGCGCGCTGCGAGCGCTGCATCCTCTTCATTCACGGCCTCGCGCCCGTCAAGTGCCGCGGCGGCGCGTGCGGCACGCAGAGCTTGCAGGGGCGCACGCATCGAATCCACACCCAGGGCCAGGGCCGCGGCGCACAGGGCTTCCATATAAGCCTCGGCCACCGTCACGCGCGGCAAGCAGGCGCGCGCTGCGGAAACCGTCTCGGGCGCCAGCGCCAATTCACACAGACCGCGCAACGCATCGGCCTCGATCCGAAACGCCAGTCGTTCGCGCAGGGCCAGGGGCAATTGCTCGTCGTCGTCCAGGCCTTCGTCCAGTGCGATCAAGCCCACGCGCGCGGGCAGGCGTTGCCCCAGGCCATCGCGCTCGAGCCGCACTTCGCCGGTGTCCAGCACCGAAGCCAATCGCGCTGCCACGCCAGGCGTGATCCGTTCGGCCATCGCCAGCGTCACCACACCGCCATCGGCCTGGGCCAGCAGGCCTTGCTGCATCACCGGTCGTCCCGCTTGCAGTGTGGCCGCGAAATCGAGTCCACCGAGCAGCGCGGCATCCGCCACGTTCAGGGGCAGTCGGCGCTGGGGGCTGCCCTCAGGCAACAAGGCGCGCAGAAAAACAAGCCAGGCGTCGCGGTCCGCGCCATGCGGTGCGCGCAGCACCACACCGCCCAAGCCCACCGGATCGATCGCCAATAAAGTGGCGGCCGCCAGCGCGTCGGAATGCGCCTGGGCCTGCAGGTCGGACACGACCGACCTCAGGCCGCAGCCAGGTGTTCGGCCACGGCGCGGTCAACGCGCACCGTGGATCCGGAGTCGTCCAGCGGATTGCGGCGCAGGCGATGGCGCAGGGCCGGCGCGGCGATGCGGCGCAGGTGGTCGGTGGTCACCTTGCGTGCGCTATCGAGTGCAGCCAGCGCGCGCGCGGCACGCACCAGGGTCAGGTCACCGCGCAGACCGTCAGTGCCCAGGGCCATGCACAACTTCGCGGATTGTTCGCGCACGGCATCGGGCACCTCGACCTCGAGCAGGCGCTTGCGCGCGCGCACCAGTTGCTTGCGTATGCGCTCGTCCTCGTCTTGCCACTGCGCGGCGAAGCCTGCGGGGTCACGCTCGAAGGCGTCGCGGCGTTTGACCACCTCGATGCGCGAGGCCAGATCCGACGGTGTCTTCACTTCCACCGACAAGCCAAAGCGATCAAGCAGCTGCGGACGCAGCTCGCCCTCCTCCGGGTTGCCGCTGCCCACGAGCACAAAGCGCGCGGGGTGGCGCACCGACAGGCCTTCGCGTTCCACCACGTTCTCGCCCGAGGCGGCCACATCGATCAAGAGATCGACCAGGTGGTCCTCCAGCAGGTTCACCTCGTCGATATAGAGAAAGCCGCGATTGGCCCGCGCCAGCAGACCCGGCTCAAAGGCCTTGACGCCTTGCGACAGCGCGCGCTCCAGGTCCAACGCACCGACCACGCGGTCCTCGGTCGCGCCCAAGGGCAGGTCGACCACCGGCACCGGCACCAACTTGCCCGCGCGGGCCTTGCCGGCGGGGGCGGCGGCGCACTGCTCGCACACGCCGGCGCTGGCGGCCGGGTCGCAGCCGTAGGGGCAGCCCGTCGCCACCTTGATCGGGGGCAGCAAGGCAGCCAGGGCGCGCACGGCGGTGGACTTGCCGGTGCCCCGGTCGCCGAACACCAGCACGCCGCCAATGCTCGGATCGACGGCGACGGCCAGGATGGCGAGCTTCATCTCGTCCTGGGCGACGATCGCAGAGAAAGGAAAGGGCACGGCCATGGGATGTCAGCCTAAAGTGTCAACTTAAATTGACATCTAGTATGTCACAGCTGGGCTCGGTTGGGAACGGTCATGCGCCCGCCCCACAACACGCGCCTCGCCAGAAATCGACCCCCACCCTATGATGTCGGGTTGTCCTGAACGCACCCCTGCCTTGAACACACCCACCGACGGCCCGTACCTGGCGTCAGCCCTGGCGGCGCAGCGCATCGCGATTCGTGGCGCGCGCACCCACAACCTGAAGAACATCGACCTGGACATCCCCCGCAACCAGCTGGTGGTGATCACCGGGCTGTCCGGGTCGGGCAAGTCCTCGCTCGCCTTTGACACCCTCTATGCCGAGGGCCAGCGCCGTTATGTGGAAAGCCTCTCGGCCTATGCCCGCCAGTTTCTGGCGCGCATGGACAAGCCCGATGTCGATGTGATCGAGGGCCTCTCGCCCGCCATCTCCATCGAGCAAAAAGCCACCAGCCACAACCCGCGCTCCACGGTCGGTACCGTCACCGAGATCCACGACTACCTGCGCCTGCTGTTCGCGCGCGCCGGCACACCGCACTGCCCCACCCACGGCCACGCGCTGGCGGCCCAGACCGTCTCGCAGATGGTCGATGCCACGCTGGCCCTGCCGGCCGAGACCAAGATCATGGTGCTCGCACCGGTGGCGCGCGATCGCAAGGGCGAGTTCGGCGACCTGTTTGCGCAGATGCAGGCCCAGGGCTATGTGCGCTTTCGCGTCAACGGCGAAGTGATTGAATTTAGCGACCTGCCCAAGCTGAAAAAGACCGAGAAGCACGACATCGACGTCGTGATCGACCGCCTGAAGGTGCGCGACGACATGCAGCAGCGCCTGGCCGAAAGCTTCGAGGCCGCCCTGCGCCTGGCCGACGGCCGCGCCGTGGTGCTGGAGATGGACAGCGGCGTCGAACATATGTTTAACGCGCGCTTTGCCTGCCCCATCTGCCACTACGCCATCGGCGAGCTTGAGCCGCGCCTGTTTTCCTTCAACTCGCCGGCCGGCGCCTGCCCCACCTGCGACGGCCTGGGCCATACCGAATACTTCGACCCGCAGCGCGTGGTCGCCTTTCCGTCGCTGTCGCTGGCCTCGGGCGCGATCAAGGGCTGGGACCGACGCAACGCCTATTACTTCAACCTGGTCGAGTGCCTGGCCAAGCACTACGGCTTCGATGTGGACGCGCCCTTCGAGAGCCTGCCCGCCCCGGTGCAACACGCCATCTTGCAGGGCTCGGGCGAGGAAGTGATCAAGTTCAGCTACCTGCTCGAATCGGGTCAGTCTGCGCCCAAGAAGATCAACAAGCGCCACCCCTTCGAGGGCATCCTCACCAATATGGCGCGGCGCTTTCGCGAGACGGATTCGCCCACGGTGCGCGAAGAACTCGCCCGCTACCGCAGCATGCAGCCCTGCCCCGATTGCCAGGGCACGCGATTGCGCACCGAGGCGCGCCACGTGAAGATCGGCCAGGGCGATCAGGCGCGCGCCATCTTCGACATCAGCCGCGCCACGCTGCGGGACTGCCATGCCTATTTCCAGTCGCTGCAACTCGAAGGCGCCAAGGCCGCCATCGCCGACAAGGTGGTGCGCGAGATCGGCAACCGCCTGAAGTTTCTCAACGACGTCGGCCTGAACTACCTGAGTCTGGACCGCAGCGCCGAGACGCTCTCGGGCGGCGAAGCGCAGCGCATACGCCTGGCCAGCCAGATCGGCTCGGGCCTGACGGGCGTGATGTACGTGCTGGACGAACCCAGCATCGGCCTGCACCAGCGTGACAACGACCGCTTGGTCGACACGCTCAAGCATCTGCGAGACATCGGCAACAGCGTGCTGGTGGTCGAACACGACGAAGACATGATCCGCGCCGCCGACCATGTGATCGACATGGGCCCGGGTGCCGGCATCCATGGCGGACGCGTGATGGCCCAAGGCACACCGGCGCAGGTACAAGCCGACACGGCCTCACTCACCGGCCAATACCTCTCGGGCGCGCGCTGCATTGCCGTACCCCCGCAGCGCACTGCGTGGCTGCCCGTCGAAGGCGGCAAGCCCGGCGAGACCCAACGCCTGCGCATCACCGGTGCGCGTGGCAACAACCTGCACGGCGTGGACGTCGACATCCCGGTGGGTCTGTTCACGTGCGTGACCGGTGTCTCGGGCTCTGGCAAATCCACGCTGGTCAACGACACGCTGTATGCCGCGGTGGCGCGCGAGCTGTATCGTGCGCACGAAGAGCCCGCGGCGCACGACACCATCGAAGGCATCGAGCACTTCGACAAGGTGATCAACGTCGACCAGTCCCCGATCGGTCGCACGCCGCGCAGCAATCCGGCCACCTACACCGGCTTGTTCACGCCGATCCGCGAGTTGATGGCGGACACCAACATCGCCAAGGAGCGGGGCTACGGGCCGGGCCGCTTCTCGTTCAACGTTGCGGGTGGGCGCTGCGAGGCCTGCCAGGGCGATGGTGTGGTGAAAGTGGAAATGCACTTTCTGCCTGATGTCTATGTGGCCTGCGATGTGTGTCGCGGCCAGCGATACAACCGCGAGACCTTGGAAGTGACCTGGAAGGGCCGCAACATCGCGCAGATCCTGGCGATGACGGTCGAAGACGCGCACGAATTCCTGCAGCCGGTGCCAGCGATTGCGCGCAAGCTGCAGACGCTGCTGGATGTGGGCCTGTCCTATATCCAGCTGGGGCAGGCCGCCACCACGCTCTCAGGCGGTGAGGCGCAGCGAGTCAAGCTGGCCCTTGAATTGTCCAAGCGCGACACCGGTCGCACCCTGTACATCCTGGACGAACCCACCACTGGCCTGCACTTCGCCGACATCGATTTGCTGCTCAAGGTGTTGCACCAGCTGCGAGATGCCGGCAACACCATCGTCGTGATCGAGCACAACCTCGATGTGATCAAGACTGCCGACTGGCTGATTGATATGGGGCCCGAGGGGGGATCGGGCGGGGGCACGGTGGTGGGCACCGGCACGCCGGAGGACTTGGCGGGCAATCCGCGCAGTCACACGGGACGGTATCTGAGCCGACTGCTAGACGCCTGAAGCGACCCGCGCCTCACGGCAAGAATGCTGGCGACAACACCCTCACCCCGATCGTGAACCAGCGCCCGCCGCTGCCAAAGCGCGTCTGCGCGCCCACGGTGGTGTCAATCTGTACCCGGTCGGGTATCAGCCAATAGCGCAAGCCTCCATGCACCAAGGGCCGACTGCTGCTCTCGCCATAGACCTCGGAGATCAACTGCACACGATCGCGCAGCAGCAGCTCAGACCCCAGACCCCAGGTGGCGTAGGTGCGACGCGCCACGCGGTCTTCGCGCAGACCCGCATTCACATGCAGCAGCCACGCATCGTCACGCAGTGAGCGGGTCATGGGCACGTTCAGGTTGTAGCTGGCCACATCGCGGCTCCCCGGCTGGAGGCCGCGTTCGACCGACCGCCACACGCTGACAGCTAATCCCCAGTCGTTGGTGCGCAGGGGCCGCAACACCGTCTTGGCCTGCACCAGCGAATCCGCCAGACGCGCTGTGCCCGCTTGCTGGTGAAGATTGCCGCCGACAGCGATCTCGAAATTCGTGGCCAGATTGCAACTGGGCACCGCCCAGAACTCATTGGGTCCGTGCCGGTCATGGCGCGCCCAGCTTTCCAATTGACAGGACTTCGGATCGGCGATACGCGCATCGTCCGTGACCATGGGACGCGCCGCCCAGACATTCGTGGCGGCGGCAAGCAGTGCCAGAAGGACAGCGGATCGGATCAAGGGCATGAAGGCAGACGGCGGCGTGACGGCCCGCGCAGGCTAGCAGATCGAAATGACAGAGCGTGGAGGCTGCCCACGCGGGCCGCCTCAGCCCCGCGCGGCCTGCAACAGATCGCGCGTCTTCATCGCCTCGCGCCGCGCCGCCTGCGCAAAGTCATCGCCCGAGGACGCATACAAAATCGCGCGCGAGGAATTGACCGCGATCGGCGCATCGGGGCGCCAGCCGGCCTTGACCGTGGCCACCGCGTCGCCGCCCTGCGCGCCCACGCCAGGAATCAAGAGCGGCACATGGGGCGCCACCTGGCGCACGCGCTCGATCTCGGCGGGATAGGTGGCGCCCACCACCAGGCCCAATTGGCCATTGAGGTTCCAGGGGCCCTGCGCCAGGCGCGCCACATGCTCATAGAGCAGCGGCTCGCCGGGCACCGACGACAAGCGCTGGCTTTGCAAATCATCGCCGCCCGGATTGGAGGTGCGACAAAGCAGAAAGGCGCCCTTGCCCGCATGCTTCAAATAAGGCTGCACCGAATCAAACCCCATGAAGGGCGACAGCGTCACCGCATCGGCCCCATAGCGCTCGAAGGCTTCGCGCGCGTATTGCTCCGCGGTCGACCCGATGTCGCCGCGCTTGGCATCCAGGATCACCGGCACATGCGGGATGTTGCGACGCAGGTGCTCCATCAATTGTTCAAGCTGGTCTTCGGCGCGGTGCGCAGCGAAGTAGGCAATCTGCGGCTTGAAGGCGATGGCCAGATCGGCGGTGGCATCGGCGATGCGCGCACAAAAGTCATAGATGCGGCTGGCATCCCCCTGCAGCGAGGCCGGAAAACGCGAAGGCTCCGGGTCCAGGCCCACGCACAGCATGGACGCATTGCGCCGCTGGGCGTCTTGCAGCATCTCAAGGAAGGTCATACCCGAATTGTAAGGAGCCTCCTCGTCTTCGAACCTTAGGGCGGACGCAGCGCCGCCTCCAGCGCCAGCAGGTCCGCGGGCTTGGCGATGTGCGCGTCAAAACCGGCCTGGCGGGCCCGCTCGCGCGCCTGCGCATCGACATACCCCGACAGGGCGATCAGCCGCACGCCCGCCAACTCCGGCAAGGCTCGCAGGCGCGCCGCCACCCCATAACCATCGATCGCACCGGGCAGACCGATGTCCGAGATCACGACATCGGGACGCTCGTCGCGTGCCGCCTGCACACCATGCTCACCGTCATAGGCGACACGCACCTGGTGTCCGAGCAGAGACAACAGGTCGGCCAGGGATTGCGCGGCATCCACGTTGTCCTCGATCACCAGAATGCGCAAAGCATCCGACGCCTCGTTCGTGGGCGCAGCAGGCGCCCGCCCCTCGGACTGCGACGCGCGCATCGGCAAGGTCAAGGTGAAGGTGGCGCCGTGTCCGAGCCCGTCGCTTCGAACCTCCGCCGTCCCGCCATGCATCTGGGCCAGCCCCCGGGTCAGGGCCAGCCCCAGCCCGAGCCCGCCCTTGCTGCGCGCCAAATCCTGGTGGGCCTGACCGAAGGGGTCAAACAGCTTGGGCAATAGCTCGGGCGCGATGCCGATCCCGGTGTCGATCACCGACACGCGCGCTGTGCGTGCTGCAACGTCCCCCTCGAGACGCAGGCGAACCTGCCCACCCCGATCGGTAAAGCGCATCGCGTTACTCAAAAGATGGGCCACCATCTGCGCCAGCCGCACCGGATCGCCGTCCACCCAGATCGGCTCAGGACTCACCTCGATGACCAGCGTCAGGCCTGTTGCCTCGACGGTATCGCTGTAATCTGCCGCCGTCTGTCGTGCGATGACTGCGAGGTCGCAGCGCTCCCGATGCAAGGGCATTTTGCTGCGCGCGATGCGCGAGACATCCAGCAGGTCGTCGATCAGCCGCGCCATATGTGCCACTTGCCGTTCGATCACTTCGCATGCCCGTCGCTGCGCGGGCTGCAGGCCGTCGATGCGCAGGACGATCTCCACCGCGGTACGCACCGGCGCCAGCGGATTGCGTAGCTCGTGGGCCAGGATGGCGATGAATTCGTGTTTGTGCGGGTCGGCCTCGCGCACGGCCTCCTGCACCTGCGATGGACGAAGACGCCGGGCCGCCCACTCGACGAGCCGCAGCAGGAAGGTCCGCACAGTCGGCAGACGAGGGGAGGATGAATGCGAGAACATAGGCGGCCCCTAGATTGATCCCCCTGCGCCGCCCTGGTTCCGCGATCGCGGTAAGGGAATGCAAGAGGCACGCGCGCCCCCGCGAGGACGCGTGCGCCAGGTCTGGCAAGATGATCGGGCTTCCCACCCGCGGCCCGACCGTCTCGCCCATGCTGACTTACCTCACCATCCCTGTCACGCCCTTCGCTCAGAACTGCTCCCTGGTCTGGGACGACCAGACGAAGCAAGCCGCCATCATCGATCCGGGCGGCGACCTCGACCGCCTGCTGAAGGAAGTGCAAGGCCGAGGCCTGAAGCTCGAACAGATCTGGCTCACGCACGCCCACATCGACCACGCGGGCGGCACCGGCGAGTTGGCGCGGCGCCTGGGACTTCCCATCATCGGCCCGCACCCGGGCGATCAGTTCTGGATCGACGGCCTGCCCCAGCAAAGCGTGATGTTCGGCTTCGCGCCGGCCGAACTTTTCACACCCACGCGCTGGCTGCACGATGGCGACACCGTCACCTTGGGCGCGCACACGCTGAACGTGCGCCACTGCCCGGGCCATACGCCGGGCCATGTGGTGTTTCACTCACCGGAGATCCAACGCGCCTTTGTGGGCGATGTGTTGTTTGCGGGCAGCATTGGCCGCACCGATTTTCCGCAGGGCGATCACGACACGCTGATCGCCAGCATCACGCAGCGCCTGTGGCCCATGGGCGATGACACCGTGTTCATTCCGGGGCATGGCCCGGAGAGCACCTTCGGGCGCGAGCGCCGCACCAACCCCTACGTGGGCGGCACCTGAGGCTGCGAGCTCAGCGCCGGCCGACGGCCTGCTCGTACAGGCCCTGCACGCGCGGCACGTTGTCCTGCAAGCGCGCGATGCGCTCGGGCCCGCGCGGGTGGGTCGACAAGAACGCTGGTCCGCCGCTGCCGCCGGCGGCGCGCCCCATCTTCTCCCACAGGCTGATTGCCGACTGCGGCTTGTAGGCGCCGCGCGCAGCCAGCTCCAGGCCGACCAAGTCGGCGTCGATCTCGTCGTCGCGGCTGAAACGCAGCGACAGCAGCTGCGTGCCCACATCGGCCGCGATGCTCCCCAGCTGCCCCAGCCCCAGCACCTGTGACAGCACCGACAGGCCGATGCTGGTGCCCTGGGTCTTGGCGATGCGCGCCCGCGCGTGTTCGCGCAGCGCGTGCGCCATCTCGTGGCCCATCACCATCGCGGCTTCGTCGTCGGTCAGCGCCAGTTGGTCCAGGATGCCGGTGAAGAAGGCGATCTTGCCCCCGGGCATGCAAAAGGCGTTGATCTGCTTGCTGCCAATCAGGTTGATCTCCCAGCGCCAGCCCCGTGCGCGATCGTTCCAGCGGGCGGCGTAGGGCACCAGGTCCTGCGCGATATCACGCAGACGTTTCAACTGGGGGTGCCCCTCGGATGCGAGCGCGCCTTGCTGGCGGGCCTGCGCAATCATCTGGCTGTATTGCTGTCCGGCCGCGGCCTCGAGCTCGCCGGCGGGCACCAGATTGCGAAGGCGCGAGGCCTCGTCCACCTGCACCTGGGCCAGGGCCGGTGCAGCTGCCGCTGCGCCCGCGGCCAGCAAAAACGCGCGCCGCGGCATCCAGCGGTGGGAACCGTCCGAATGGGGCGGGTGGAGTGACTCGGCCGCCCCGGGGGCGCCATAGCAGGCTAGGCACATATCAGCCGGCGCCGAGCCGCCTCAAGCGGGCTGAAGCCCCCTCGGGGGGCAGTGAGTACACGCAGTGACGAGCGTGGGGGTGCATACCCACCATGATAATGATGGCACCCTATGACTGCCCCCGAAATCCCCTCCCCGCCGCCGCCTTCGGGCCTCGGCGCCTGGATCGGCGCCCTGCGCGTCTACCTCGAGCCCGCCACGCTGCGGATGTTGTTTCTGGGCTTCTCGGCGGGCCTGCCCCTGCTGCTGGTTCTGGGCACGCTGGGCTTTCGTCTGCGCGAGGCGGGCATCGACCGCACCACCATCGGCTACTTGTCCTGGGTGGGTCTGGCCTATGGCTTCAAGTGGGCCTGGGCGCCGCTGGTCGATCGCCTGCCGCTGCCGCTGCTCACACGTGCGCTGGGCCGACGCCGCAGCTGGCTGCTCCTGTCGCAGCTCGTGATCGCCGGCGGCCTGGTGGGGATGGCGCTCCATGACCCGAAGCTGCAGCTGCATGCGGTGGTGGTGTGCGCGCTGGTGGTGGCCTTTGCATCAGCCACACAAGACATCGCCCTCGATGCCTATCGCATCGAATCGGCTGGCACCGAGCGCCAGGCGGCTTTGGCTGCGGCCTACCAGGGCGGCTACCGCCTGGCCATGATCTGGGCCGGCGCGGGCGTGCTGTGGATCGCTGCGCGCGCCGAAGTGGCCAACGCCGCGGCCTACCAGCACGAGGCCTGGCAACTGGGCTATCTGGCGATGGCGGCGTCCATGCTGGTGGGCGTGATCACCGTGCTGCGCTCGCCCGAGCCCGCGCACCGCGAGCTGCCCCCGGCGCGCAACCTCGCGGCCTGGCTGCGCGAGGCGGTGTTCGAGCCCTTCGCCGATTTCCTGCGCCGCTACCGGGGGCAGGCCTTGATCGTGCTGGCACTGATCGCGGTCTATCGCATCAGCGACGTGGTCATGGGCATCATGGCCAACCCGTTTTATGTGGACATGGGCTTTAGCAAGAGCGAGGTCGCAGCGGTCACCAAGTTCTATGGCGTCATCATGACCCTGGTGGGCGCCTTTGTTGGGGGCGTGCTGGCCTTGCGCCTGGGCGTGATGCGGGTGCTGATGCTGGGCGCGGTGCTCAGTGCCGCGACCAACCTGCTGTTTGTGTGGCTCTCGTCACGCGGGCATGACGTGCAGGCCCTGGTCTTCGTGATCTCGGCCGACAACCTGGCCTCGGGCGTTGCCTCGGCCGCTTTCATCGCCTACCTCTCGGGCCTGACCAACATCAGCTATTCGGCCACGCAGTACGCGCTGTTTAGCTCGATCATGCTGCTGGCGCCCAAGTGGCTGGCGGGCTTCTCGGGCCAATATGTCGATCACTTCGGCTACGGCAATTTCTTCCTGGCCACCGCCGCCCTGGGCGTGCCGGTGCTGCTGCTGGTGGTGCTGGCGGGGCGGGTGAAGGCGAAGGCGGCTGCCGGCTAAGCAGCAGCCGGGGCGGTGCTCAGTGCCCGCCGCCGAGATGCTCGCCGGCCTTGAGCCGGTACACGGTGCCGCAATACGGGCAGCGCGCCTCGCCCGTGTGGGCCACGTCCAGAAAGACGCGCGGGTGACTGTTCCACAGCTTCATGCCGGCCTTCGGGCTGGGGCAGAAGACGCCGCCCTGGCCATTGAGATCCTTGGCCAGCAGCTCGATGACGGTCTGCGGCTTGGTGGCGGTCGCAGTCATGGGTGTTGTCCTCAGACCAGCGTGAGCCAGTGGGCGTACTTGGGGTTGCGCCCGTTCACGATGTCAAAGAAGGCCGCCTGGATTTTCTCGGTGATGGGGCCGCGCGAGCCGGCGCCGATCTGCACGCGATCGAGCTCGCGAATCGGCGTGACTTCCGCGGCGGTGCCGGTGAAAAAGGCCTCGTCACTGATATAGATCTCGTCGCGCGTGATGCGCTTTTGCACCAGCTCGATCCCCAGGTCCTGGCAGATATGAACGACGGTGTTGCGCGTGATGCCATTGAGCGCACCCGCCGACAGATCGGGCGTGTAGACCTTGCCGTCCTTGATCACGAAGATGTTCTCGCCCGCGCCTTCGCTCACGAAACCGGAAACATCGAGCAGCAGCGCCTCGTCATAGCCGTCGTCCAGGGCCTCCATATTGGCCAGGATCGAGTTGGTGTAGTTGCTCACCGCCTTGGCCTGCGTCATGGTGATGTTGACGTGGTGGCGCGTGTAGCTGGAGGTCTTGACGCGGATGCCGCGCTTCATGCCGTCTTCACCCAGGTAGGCACCCCAGGCCCAGGCCGCCACCATCAGGTGGATCTGGTTGCCGCGGGGAGAAACGCCGAGCTTTTGCGAACCGATCCAGGTCAGCGGGCGCAGGTAGCAGGTTTCAAGCTGGTTGGCGCGGACCACGGCGCGCTGCGCCTCGCAGACCTGCTCCTGGGTGAAGGGGATGGCCATGCGCAGGATCTTGGCGCTGTTGAACAGGCGCTCAGTGTGTTCCTGCAGGCGGAAGATGGCGGTGCCCTTGGCGGTTTTGTACGCACGAACCCCTTCGAAGGCGCCGCAGCCATAGTGCAGGGTGTGGGTCAGGACGTGGATCTTGGCGTCGCGCCACTCCACCATCTGACCATCCATCCAGATCTTGCCGTCGCGGTCGGCCATGCTGGTCACAACACTCATGTTTCTTCCTTCAGGGGTCAAGAGGACCCAAAACTGCGATTTTAGTCGGCGGCCGGGCTGGTCCCGGGGGTCGGGGCCTCAGGGTCCGGGCGCACCATCTGCCAGGTGGTCAGGCGCCCATTGACGAATTCGCAGGTCACGTGCGAGCCGCTGGTATCGCCCCAGCGAAAGACCTCGGGCTGGGCGTCCGGCGCCGAGCGCATCTCGCCCAGGGCGCGGGTCAGGGCCAACACCTTCAACAAGGGCATGCCGGCCTGCAGCTTGGCATTGAGCATGACGGCGCTGCCCACATGGCCCACCGGCCGGTCGGCGGCCTGTTTGAGCACGTGCATCAGGCGCGTCACGTGCAGCAGCACCCACATGACGATACCCCCCGACACCACGGCCACGCCGGGCCAGCCATAGGCACGCCAGGCCGCGGCCACCAGGACCACGCCGGCGACGGGAACAAGGATTCTTTGCCAGTTCATGGGGCGCGATTGTCGGTGATGCGCACGGGACGGGACTTCAGCCCAGCCCCCGCACCACCTCCATGGCCTCTTCGATGCGGTCCACCGGATGAATCGTCAGGCCCTCGAGTTCGCGACTGCCTTTCTTGGGCGCATTGGCGCGTGGCACCACCGCCACCGAAAACCCCAGCTTGGCCGCCTCACGCAAACGCTCCTGCCCGCGCGGCGCCGGGCGCACCTCGCCGGCCAGACCGACTTCGCCAAAGGCGATAAAGCCCTTGGGCAAAGCCCGCCCGCGCAATGAGGACGTGATGGCCAGCATCACCGACAAATCCGCCGCCGGCTCGCTGATACGCACGCCGCCCACCGCGTTGACGAAGACATCCTGGTCCATGCAGGCCACACCCGCGTGGCGATGCAGCACCGCCAGCAGCATGGCCAGACGATCACGCTCCAGGCCCACGGACAAGCGCCGCGGACTGGGGCCACCGGTGTCGACCAGGGCCTGAATCTCCACCAGCAGGGGCCGCGTGCCCTCCAGCGTCACCAACACGCAGCTACCGGGCACGGGCTCGGCATGCTGCGACAAGAAGATCGCACTGGGGTTGGCCACGCCGCGCAGGCCCTTCTCGGTCATGGCAAACACGCCGATCTCGTTGACCGCGCCAAAGCGGTTCTTGATGGCGCGCACCAGGCGAAAGCTCGAATGCGTGTCGCCCTCGAAATAGAGCACCGTGTCGACCATGTGCTCCAGCACGCGCGGACCCGCCAATGCGCCTTCCTTGGTTACATGGCCCACCAGCACGATGCAGGTGCCGCTGGCTTTGGCTGCGCGCGTGAGATGCGCGGCGCACTCGCGCACCTGGGCCACCGAGCCGGGGGCCGAAGTCAGTTGATCCGAGTACACGGTCTGGATCGAGTCGATCACCGCCACGGCGGGCTGGGTGGAGGCCAGCGTGGCCAGGATCTTCTCGAGGTTGATCTCGGCTTGCACCTTCACCTGCGACTGCACCAACCCCAGCCGGCGCGAACGCAGGGCCACCTGCGCGCCCGACTCTTCGCCGGTCACATACAGGGTGGACACTTGCGCGCGCTGCAGGCCATCGAGCGCTTGCAGCAGCAAGGTGGACTTGCCGATGCCGGGGTCGCCGCCTATGAGGACCACGCCGCCTTCGACGATGCCGCCGCCGAGCACGCGATCGAGTTCGTCAATGCCGGTGGGCGTGCGTGCGACGTCGGCCGCCTCGATGTCGGCCAGTACGGCGACGGGCGCGGACTTGGCCAGGGCCGCGAAGCGGTTCTTGCCCGGCCCGGGCGCGCCCTCGGCCACGCTCTCGATCAGGGTGTTCCAGGCTTCGCAGTGCGGGCACTTGCCGAGCCAGCGCGGGCTGGTGCCACCGCATTCGGTGCAGGTGTAGATCGTCTTTTCCTTGGCCATGGCCGATTGTCCTCAGAAAAGCGGGCCGCTCACCTCCCGTAACATCGACCCCATGAAAGTCTGCATTTACGGCGCGGGCGCCATCGGCGGCTGGATCGGGGCGCGCCTGGCCCGCCAGGGCGCGCAAGTCAGCGCAGTGGCCCGCGGCGCCACGCTGGCGGCCCTGAAGGACAAGGGCCTGCGACTGGACCTCCAAGGCGAGCACATCGCCGTGCCCGTGCAGGCCAGCGAACACGCATCAGATCTGGGCGTGCAAGACCTGGTGGTGGTGGCCGTCAAGGCCCCCGCCATGGCCGCCGTCGCGGCCGGCATCGGCCCGCTGCTGGGGCCCGACACCCTGGTGCTCACCGCCATGAACGGCGTGCCCTGGTGGTTCTTCGACGGCTTTGGCGCCCTCGCGGGCACCCGGCTGCAGGCGGTCGACCCCGAGGGCGCGATCGCCCGCAACATCCCGGCGCATCACATCGTGGGCGGCGTGGTGCATGCCAGCTGCGCGCTCGAGGGCCCGGGCCATGTGCGTCACCACTTTGGCAACGGCCTGATCATCGGCGAGCCTTCGGGCCAGGCCACGCCGCGCGCGCAAGCGCTGCTCGCCACGCTGCAGGCCGCCGGCTTCGACGCCACGCTGTCGGCGCAGATCCAGAAGGACGTCTGGTACAAGCTGTGGGGCAATATGACGGTCAATCCGGTGAGCGCCCTCACCGGCGCCACCACCGACAAGATCCTGGACGACCCGCTGGTGCGCGGCTTCATCTCGCAGGTGATGCTCGAAGCCCGCGAGATCGGCGCGCGCATCGGCATCCCCATCACCCAAGAACCCGAAGACCGCCACGCGGTCACGCGCAAGCTCGGCGCCTTCAAGACCTCGATGCTGCAAGACGTGGAAGCGGGCCGGTCGATCGAGCTCGATGCCCTGGTGACGGTGGTGCAAGAGATTGGCCGCCTCACCCAGGTGCCCACGCCCTGCACCGACGCCCTGCTGGGTCTGGCCCGTCTGCACGCGCGCATGCGCGGGCTGTACTGAATCCGGCATGACCGCCCACGTACGCGCGCTCAGTAGCGCCGCCTTCGCCACCGTCTTGCTGGTGGCCTTTCTCATGGGGGCCAACCATGTGGCGGCGCGCATTGCCTTCAACCACGGCGTGGATGTCGCCACGGCCGTACTGTTTCGAAGCGCGGGTACGGCCCTGGTGGTGTTGGTGATCGTGCTGGCGCAGGGCGTGCGCGTGCAGGCCACCTCGCGCCAAAAAGCGGTGATCGTGGGCCTGGGCCTGATGATCGGCGTGCAAAGCCTGCTGCTGTATTCGGCGGTGGCGCGCCTGCCGGTGGCCCTCGCGCTGCTGGCGTTCAACACCTACCCGATCACCGGGGCGCTGTGGTCCTGGGGCCTGTGGGGCCAGCGGCCCGAGCGGGCGATTGCGCTGGCCATGCCGGTGATCCTGCTGGGCCTGGCGCTGGCCCTGGACGTGTTCGGTGCGACCTCCGGCCTGGGGGCCGGCGGTCAATGGGCACAGATCGGCGCGGGCGTGGCCTTCGCCTTGGGGGCTTCGGCCGTGTTCGGATTGACGCTGGCCCTGACGCAACATGAAGTGGCGGCCATCGACGGGCGCGTACGCACCGCCACCACCCTGGCACTGGCTGGCGCAGTGGCGGCGGTCGTGGTCATGTCGCAGGGCGGGCCGCAGCTGCCGCAGGACTCCACGGGCTGGACCGGCTTGCTGGGTCTGACCGTCTTCTACGGAACGGCCTTCACCATCCTGTTTACCGTGCTGCCCCGCCTGGGCATCGTGGGCAACTCCGCCCTCATGAGCGTCGAGCCGGTGTTCGCGCTGGTGCTGGCCTGGCTGCTGCTGGATCAGGCGATCGCGCCGCTGCAGCTGGTGGGCGCGTTGATCGTGGTGGGCGCGGTGGTGGCGCTAGGGATGCGCCGCAAGCGCTAACCAAGGGCGAAGGACGCCCGCAGCGCGGGTGCGTCAGTCGGTCAGCACGGGCACGCGCGGTGCCAGCGCACACAGCAACTCGTAGGACACCGTGCCGGCCGCATGGGCCACCTCGTCGACCGGCAGCACCGCGCCGCGCGGGCCGCGGCCCCACAGCGTGACCTCGGCGCCGATGCCCGCAGCGGGCAGCTCGGTGAGGTCGACCGCGATCATGTCCATGCTCACGCGCCCCAGGGTGCGGGTGCGATGGCCGTCAACCAGCACCGGTGTACCGGTCGGCGCATGGCGCGGGTAACCATCGGCATAGCCACAGGCCACGAGGCCGATACGCATCGCGGCGGGTGCGGTGTAGGTGCTGCCGTAACCCACCGTATCACCCGCCACCAGGTGTTGCACGCTGATGATGCGCGAGGACAGCGTCAAGGTCGGCGCGATACCCCAGTGGGCGATGTCGTGTGACGGGTAGTCCGGCGCACCGCCATACAGAGCGATGCCGGGACGGATCCAGTCGGTCCGTACCGCGGGGTCGTCGGAAAAGCGCAGGGCCGCCGCGCTGTTGGACAGACTGCGCTCGCCCGGCAAATCGTGGGTGGCGTCGGCGAAGACGCGCATCTGGTGGGCGACGCCGCGCTCGGTGTCGGCGTCGCTGAAATGCGTCATGAGCGTGATCTCGTCAACCTGCGGCAGTGCGTTCAGGCGCGTCCAGGCGCTGCGAAAGGCCTGCGGTGCAAAGCCCAGGCGGTTCATGCCGGAGTTCATCTTGAGAAAGACCCGGTGCGGCGCATGCGTCTTGTGCACGGCCAGCATGTCGATCTGCGCTTCGCAGTGCACGGTGTGCCACAGCGACAAGCGCGAGCACAGCTCGAGGTCACGCGTGTCGAAGACGCCCTCGAGCAGCAGCACTGGCCCGCGCCAGCCCAGGGCGCGCACGCGCTCGGCCTCGGCCAGATCGAGCAGGGCGAAGCCGTCGACCGCACGAAAGGGCTCATAAACCCGCTCGATGCCATGGCCATAGGCGTCGGCTTTGACCACGCCCCAAACGCGGGCATCGCCGGCGGCCACGCGCAATCGCGCGAGGTTGGCGCGCAGCGCCTCGGTGTGGACAGTGGCCTGAATCGGACGGGGCATGAAAAAAGAGGGCAGCGAGAGAGGGTTGTCACTCGAATTGTGGCACTACACCGCGTGATATAACCGCCCGACCTTTTCGGAGACAAGCATTACCTCGCGCGTTTTCACTGCGCCCGTGGCCCCTCACGCATGAAGCGCGGTTTCTACACCATCATGTCGGCGCAGTTCTTCTCGTCGCTGGCCGACAACGCGCTGTTCGTCGCCGCAGTTGAACTGCTCCGAACCGGCGGCGCGCCCGAGTGGCAACGCGCTGCGCTTGTTCCCATGTTCGCGCTGTTCTACGTGGTGCTCGCGCCCTTCGTCGGCGCCTTCGCCGACGCCTACCCCAAGGGGCGGGTGATGTTCTTCAGCAATTCGATCAAGGTGGTGGGCTGCCTGATGATGCTGTTTGGCGGCCACCCCCTGCTGGCCTATGCCGTGGTGGGCCTGGGCGCGGCGGCCTACTCGCCGGCCAAGTACGGCATCCTCACCGAGTTGCTGCCGGTCTCGCAACTGGTCAAGGCCAATGGCTGGATCGAGGGCCTGACCATCGCCTCCATCATCCTGGGCATCCTGCTGGGGGGCACCCTGATCAGCCAAGCCGTCTCGGCGCCGATGTTGGCCCTGGACTTCCCGGTTCTGAACACCGGCATCGACACCTCGCCCGAGGCCGCGATCTCGCTCTTGATCGCGGTGTACCTGCTGGCCGCCTGGTTCAACACCCGGATCCCGCACACCGGCGTCGAGATGCGCCCCATGCCGCGCAATCCGATGGCCCTGCTGCCCGATTTCTGGAGCTGCAACACCCGCCTGTGGCGTGACAAGCTGGGCCAGATCTCGCTGTCGACCACCACCTTGTTCTGGGGCGTGTCGGGCAATCTGCGTTACATCATCCTGGCCTGGGCCGGCGCCGCGCTGGGCTACGGCACCACCCAGGCCTCAGCGCTGACGGGCGTGGTGGCCGTGGGCACGGCGGTGGGCGCAGTGGTTGCGTCCATGCGTATGCGACTGGACATGGCCACCAGCGTGATGCCTCTGGGCATCGGCATGGGCTTGCTGGTGATTCTGATGAACTTCATCGACAACGTCTGGGTGGCCGCGCCCTTCTTGATCCTGCTGGGGGCGCTGGGCGGCTTCTTGGTGGTGCCGATGAACGCCTTGCTGCAGCACCGAGGCCATAACCTCATGGGAGCGGGCCGCTCCATTGCGGTGCAAAACTTCAACGAGCAGGCCTGCATCCTGGGCCTGGGCGCGCTCTACGCGCTATCGACCGGCGTGGGCATGTCGGCCTTCGGCGCGATCACCGGCTTTGGCTTGATCGTGGCGGGCGTGATGTGGCTGATTCAGCGCTGGCACGCACACAACCTCGTCAAGCACAAGACCGAAGTCGACCGCCTGCTGGAAATCGCGCGCCACGACAACACACATGGTTGACGGCGGCACGCTGCGGCCGGCGGCGGCCCTGCTGGTCAACGCCTTCGTCTGGGGCGTCTCCTGGTGGCCGTTTCGCGAACTGCAGGCCCAGGGTCTGCATCCGCTGTGGACCACGGCGGGCATCTACCTCCTCACGATTGTCGCCCTCGTGGCCCTGCGACCGCAGGTGTTGCGCCAATGCGTAGGCCATCCCCTGTTGTGGGCGCTGGCCTTGGTGGCGGGCCTGACCAATGTGGGCTTTAACTGGGCAGTCACTGTCGGCGACGTGCTGCGGGTGGTGCTGCTGTTCTATCTGATGCCCGCCTGGTCGGTGCTGCTCGCCTGGCCCCTGCTGCGCGAGCGGCCCACGCCGGCCAGCCTGGCGCGGCTGGTGCTGGCGCTGGTGGGGGTCGTGGTGGTGCTCGATGCCGGCGCGGCCGGTTGGCCCGTGCCACGCAGCGCCGCCGACTGGCTGGCGCTGATGGCCGGGTTTTGCTTTGCCTTCACCAATGTGCTGCTGCGCAAGATGGACCAAGTGCCCGCGCCCGCGCGGGTGATGGCCATGTTTGCGGGCGGCGCGGTGCTGGCGGCGGCCACCGCCGGTGTCGGTCTGGCGCAGGGGCTGATCGACGCGCCGCAGATGCAAGCCAGCGGCGTGCCGGTGGGCTTGATGCTCGGTGTGGCCTTTCTGCTCGGGAATGTGGCCCTGCAATACGGCGCCGCGCGTCTGCCCGCGCACACCACCGCCCTGATCATGCTGTCCGAGGTGGTGTTCGCCAGCGTGTCGTCGATCGCCCTGGGTGCAGCCAGCCCGACGCTGCACACCGCGATCGGCGGAGCGCTCATCCTTGCAGCTGCGGTGGGGTCGGCATGGCCGGCGCGGCGCGAAGCCAGCGCACAATAAGCAGATGACTGCTGCCAACCTCTACGACTTCGAAGTCGCCCGCATCGATGGCCAGCCGGTGTCGCTCGCTCAGTACCGCGGCCAGGTGATGCTGATCGTCAACACCGCCAGCGCCTGCGGCTTCACGCCGCAGTTCGCGGGCTTGCAGGCCTTGCACACCACCTACGGCGAACGCGGCTTGGCGGTGCTGGGTTTTCCCTGCAACCAGTTTGGCCGACAGGATCCACGGCAGCAATGAATCCATCGGCCAGTTCTGCCAGCGCAATTACGGCGTGAGCTTTCCGATGATGGCCAAGATCGATGTCAATGGCGACGCCGCCGCGCCCCTGTATCAGTGGCTGACCGAACAGGCGCCGGGCTTGCTGGGTACGCGTGCGATCAAGTGGAACTTCACCAAGTTCCTGGTCGGCCGCGACGGCCGGGTGATCCGCCGCTACGCACCGACCGACACGCCGGCAAAGCTGACACGTGACATCGAAGCGGCATTGGCCGGCTAAACGCCGCCGCCTTTTCCTTTCAAACGCCTTCTCTTCGCACACGAGTCCGGCCCTGCCTGACGCGGCTGCCTTGCTGCCCTGATTGCCATGCGCAAACCCCTGACGCTGCATCGCCTGCGCGAGATGCACGCCACCGGCGAGAAGATCGCCATGCTCACTTGCTACGACGCGAGCTTCGCGCGCGTGCTTGACGAGGCCGAGGTCGATTGCCTGTTGGTGGGGGATTCGCTGGGGATGGTGGTGCAGGGCCACGCCACCACCGTGCCGGTCACACTGGCCGACATGGCCTATCACGTGGCCTGCGTCGCGCGGGGCAACCGCCACGCCTGGTTGATCGGCGACCTGCCCCATGGCAGCTACCACGCCAGCCCCGAGCAGGCGATGGCCAGCGCGGTCACGCTGATGCAAGCCGGCGCGCAGATGGTCAAGCTCGAAGGCGGAGGCTGGACTACCGAGACCGTGCGCTTTCTCACCGAACGCGGCATCCCCGTGTGCGCGCATCTGGGCCTGACCCCACAGTCGGTGCATGCCCTGGGCGGCTGGCGCGTTCAGGGGCGTGACGCGGCGGGCGCGGCCACGCTGCTAGACCACGCCGGTGCGTTGCAAGCAGCGGGCGCGGCGATGCTGGTGATCGAGCTGGTGCCGGCCGCCCTGGGTGCGCAGATCACGCAGGCTCTGGACATCCCCGTCATCGGCATTGGCGCGGGCCCCGATTGCAGCGGGCAGGTGCTGGTGACACACGACATGCTGGGCCTGGGCCCCGCAAAGCCCGCACGCTTTGTGCGCAATTTCATGGACAAGGCCGCCAGCGTATCGGATGCTGTGCGCGCCTATGTCCATGCCGTGAAGACCGGGGGCTTCCCCGAAGTGCCGACGCACACCTACTGACCCACGATCATGAAAATCGTCCACACCCTTGGCGAGCTGCGCGATGTTTTGGCGCATACCCAACGCCCTGCCTTCGTGCCCACCATGGGCAATCTGCACGCCGGACACCTGGCCTTGGTCAAGCTGGCGCGCGAGCAGGGCGATGTCACGGTCTCGAGCATCTTTGTGAACCGGCTGCAGTTTTTGCCGAATGAAGATTTCGATCGTTACCCACGCACGCTGGCGGCCGACTGCGAGCAACTGGCCGCTGCGGGCTGCGACGTCGTGTTCGCGCCAGCCGAGTCCACGCTCTATCCCGAGCCTCAGACTTACCGCGTGCAGCCGCCGCCCGCCTTGGCCGACATCCTGGAGGGCGTGCACCGACCGGGTTTCTTCGTGGGCGTGTGCACGGTGGTCTTGAAACTGTTTGCCTGCGTGCAACCGCGCGTGGCGGTGTTCGGCAAGAAGGACTACCAGCAGCTGCGCGTGATTCAGTCGATGGTGCGGCAGTTCAATCTGCCGATCGAGATCGTGGCGGGCGAGACGCAGCGCGCCACCGACGGTCTGGCGCTGTCTTCACGCAATGCATTTCTGTCACCGGCGGGGCTCAAGGAAGCCGCGCAGCTCTCACACCAACTGCGTGAGATCGCCCAGGCTCTACGCACGGGCCATCGCGACTTGGCCGACCTCGAGGCGCGCGCCATGGAGGCCCTGCGCCAACGCGGATGGACGCCAGACTACATCGCCGTGCGCCGCCAGGATGATCTGCGCATACCCGGCGACGGGCCCGCTGCGGCGCTGGTGGTGCTGGGCGCCGCGCGCCTGGAGAGCACACGGCTGATTGACAACATCGAGGTGCCCGGTACGGTGCACTGAGTGTTCAGGCCCGCCGGCCCGAAGATCACACCAGCGCCGCGTCCAGCACCTCCACCCAATGCCGCACCGGCGTGCCCGTGCCGCTTTGCAGGTGGGTGATGCAGCCGATGTTGGCCGAGACGATGGCGGTGGGCTGCACCTGCGCGAGGTGACCCAGCTTGCGATCGCGCAGTTGCTCCGAGATCTCGGGCTGCAACACCGAATAGGTGCCGGCCGATCCGCAGCACAGGTGCGATTCCATCGACGCCACGCGCACCGTGAACCCCAGCGCACCCAGGTGCTGCTCGACGCCACCGCGCAACTGCTGTCCGTGCTGCAAGGTGCAGGGCGGGTGATAGGCCAGCGTGCCCGCGGGCGGCTTGACGCGTTCGCGCAGCGCGGGCACCAGCGTGGGCAGCAGCTCGCTCAGATCTTGGGTCAGCTCGCTGATACGGCGTGCCTTGTCGGCATAGGCCGGGTCGTGCGCCAGCAAGTGACCGTATTCCTTGACGGTGACGCCGCAGCCCGAGGCGTTCATCACGATCGCTTCGACCTGGCCGCCTTCCACATACGGCCACCACGCGTCGACGTTGGCGCGCATCTGGTCGCGCCCGCCCGCCTGGTCGTTCAAATGGAACTTGACCCCGCCGCAGCAACCCGCCGCCGGCGCGATCACCGTTTGAATGCCCGCCGCATCGAGCACGCGGGCGGTGGCGCTGTTGATGTTGGGGGCCATCGCCGGCTGCACGCAGCCCGCGAGCATCAGCACCTTGCGCGCGTGTTGACGCACCGGCCATTCGCCCGCCGCTTGGGGCGCCGGCACTTTTTTCTTGAGGGCTGCGGGCAACACCGCGCGCACCGCTTGCCCCAGCTTCATCGCTGGCGCGAACAGCGGCGAGGGCAGGCCCTCCTTGAGCGCCCAGCGCAGCGCGCGCTGCGGGGCGGAGCGCGGCACGCGTTCCTCCACGATCTGGCGGCCGATGTCGATCAGATGGCCGTACTGCACGCCGCTGGGGCAGGTGGTCTCGCAGTTGCGGCAGGTCAGGCAGCGATCCAGATGTAGCTGCGTCTTCTCGGTGGGCGTCTCGCCTTCGAGCACCTGCTTGATCAGGTAGATGCGCCCGCGCGGGCCATCGAGCTCGTCTCCGAGCAACTGGTAGGTGGGGCAGGTGGCGGTACAGAAACCGCAATGCACACATTTGCGCAGGATGGCCTCGGCCTCGCGGCCTTCGGGCGTGTCCTTGAATTCGGGCGACAGCTGGGTTTGCATGCGAGGGACAGGGTCAGAAATCGGGGTACAGGCGCCCGGGGTTGAAGATGCCGGCCGGATCGAACTCGCGTTTGAGTTCGCGGTGGATGCGGTCCAGGGGCGCGGTCAAGGCTTCGAAGCGACCTGCCGCAGCGTCGGTGTCGCTACCGGCGATGAAGCGCGTGGCGCTGCCACCCACCGCCCGCGCCGCTTCGCGCAGGGCCGCACCGGCTGCCGCTTCAGCGCGCACCCAGCGCTGGCCGCCATGCCATTCCACATACGGGGAGTCGGGCAGATCCAGCGTCGGAGCGGTCTGCGGCACCGACAGGCGCCACAGGTCGCGGCCCGCACGTTCGTTGAACCAGGGCAGGCGCAGCTCGCGCGAATGCGTCCAGTCGGCCGCGGCCTCGGGCTGGCGCTCGCCGCCCAGGCTGCGACACGCCGCCTCCACCGCCGCCACCGCGCCACGCAGGCGCAGGTACAAGGTGGGCACACCCGCGTCCTCAACCCAGGCGCTCGCGTTCAGGGGCAGGGGCTGGCCGCCCCAGGCGTTCAAACGCTCCAGCGCCTGCGCCTGTGTCATCTCAAAACGCAAGGTGGCCTCGGCTGGTGCCACCGGCAACACCTTCAGGCTCACCTGCGCGATCAGGCCCAGCGTGCCCAGCGAGCCCGCCATCAGACGCGAGACGTCATAGCCCGCCACGTTCTTCATCACCTGGCCGCCAAACAGCAGCACCTCGCCGCGCCCGTTGACCATCGTCACACCCAGCACGTAATCGCGCACTGCGCCCACGCTGGCACGCGCCGGGCCCGACAGACCCGCGGCGACCATGCCGCCCACCGTCGCACCAGGACCCAAGTGCGGCGGCTCAAAGGGCAGGCACTGGCCCTGGGCGGCCAAGGCGGCCTCGAGTTCGGCCAGGGGTGTGCCGGCGCGTGCGGTCACCACCAGCTCGCTGGGCTCATAGCTGACGATGCCGGTCAAATCGGCGGTGGAAAGCACCTCGGCGGGCGCGCCGGGCTCACCATAAAAATCCTTGGTGCCGCCGCCCCGAATGCGCAGGGGCTGGCGCGCGGCGCCAGCGGCGCGAATGCGGTCGACGATCAGTTGCAGAGCAGAATCCATGGGCGAGATGGTACGCGGGGACGCAAGACCCTCGCTGGGCGGGTACCATGTCGCTGCAGACCGTCAACGTCTTGTGACCCGCGTGCGTGCGTGCGCCGTTAACATGCACGCCCCATGCCCTCGCAGCCCCTTGATCTTTCTCACGCCTTGGCCGAGGGCGCGCGTTACGCGCTGTTGCGGCGCCTGGCGCCCTCGATGCGACACGAAGCAGTGGCCCCCCTGCAACCTATCGCCATGGCGGCGAGCCTGCTCGATCGGCGCCTGCGCGTTGCCGCGCCCGACCTCGCGCAGGTGCAGGAGACCGCCGCGCAACTGGCGGGCTATTCGCGTGTGGCCATCGCGTCCTGCCTGGGCCTGATCGAATGGCTGATGCCGGCGCAAGGCCGCACGGTGTCGCTGCAAGAGGCCGTGCGCGACACCCTCACGCTCCTGCGTGGCAGCTTCCTGTTTCAGGGCCTCACCTTGCGCAACGAACTACATAACGCGGGCGACCGCGTCAGCGCAGACCGCCTGCGCTATGTGCTGCCCGCCTGCCTGCTGTGGCTCACCGACACCACCGGAGCACCCGCCGAAGTCACGCTTTGCGCCGACAACGCGGGCGAGCAGCTGCGGCTGGTGCTCGATCTGCAGCCCACCGCGGGCGAGCCAGGCACGCAAGACCCACCCACTTACCGACCGCTACGCGACGAAGAAATCCAGGCCCTGGCACACGCCGACGGCGTCGCGCTCGAGCGGCACGGTGACACGCTGTGGCTGACGCTGGCGCGCGCCAGCTAACCCGGCGTCACCCGCCATGAAAAAGGCCCGCCTGAGGCGGGCCTTCGGTCGACTCGGCGCGCAGCGTGCGCGCCGGGCGAACGATCAACGGTGGTAAGCCGTCTCACCGTGGCTGCTGATGTCCAGGCCTTCGCGCTCTTCTTCTTCGGTCACACGCAGGCCGATCACCAGGTCCACCAGCTTGAAGGCGATGAAGGCCACGACCGCCGACCAGATCACCGTGGTGATCACGCCGTGGAACTGGATCCAGACCTGGGCTGCGATGCCGGGGAAGTCGGCTGCATCACCGCACTTGTTGGTGACGTAGTTGCAGATGCCCATGCCGCCCAGCGAGGGGGAGGCGAACACGCCCGTCAGCAGCGCGCCGACGATGCCGCCCACGCCGTGCACGCCGAACACGTCCAGCGAGTCGTCGGCACCGAGCAGGCGCTTCAGGCCATTCACACCCCACAGACACACCAGGCCGGAGATCAAGCCGATCACGATGGCGCCCATGGGGCCGACGAAGCCGGCCGCAGGCGTCACCGCCACCAGACCTGCCACCGCGCCGGACGCAGCGCCCAGCATCGAAGCCTTGCCTTTGGACAGGGCCTCACCGGCGATCCAGGCCAGCGTGGCGGCCGCCGTCGCGACCATCGTATTGATGAAGGCCAGGGCGGCAACACCGTTGGCTTCCAGGTTGGAGCCGGCGTTGAAACCGAACCAACCCACCCACAGCAGCGAGGCACCGACCATGGTCAGGGTCAGGCTGTGCGGCGTGAGCGACTCACGGCCATAACCCAGACGCTTGCCGATCACATAGGCGCCGACCAGACCGGCCACACCGGCGTTGATGTGCACCACGGTGCCGCCCGCGAAGTCGAGGGCGCCCTTGCCCCACAGCCAACCGGCTGCGGCAGTGACTTTCTCGAGCGAGGCGGCATCGGAGATGGCATCCGGGCCGTCCCAGTACCAGACCATGTGCGCGATCGGCAGGTAGCTGAACGTGAACCAGATCACGCAGAACAGCAGCACCGCGGAGAACTTGATGCGCTCAGCGAAGGCGCCCACGATCAGTGCGCAGGTGATGGCGGCGAAGGTGGCCTGGAAGGCGATGAAGGACAGCTCCGGAATCACCACACCCTTGCTGAAGGTGGCGGCGACGGAGTCTGGCGTGACGCCTTTGAGGAACAGCTTGTCAAACGATCCGATGAACGGATTGCCGCCAGTGAAGGCCATGCTGTAGCCATAGACGATCCAGAGCACGTAGATCAGTGCGGTGATCACGAAGACCTGCATCAGCACCGACAGCATGTTCTTGCTGCGAACCAGGCCGCCGTAGAACAGCGCCAGGCCGGGCAGGGTCATCAGGATGACGAGCAGGGTGGACATCGTCATGAAGGCGGTGTCGCCCTTGTTCGGCGCCGGTGCGGTGGCCGCAGCGGCGGCGGGAGCAGCGGCTGCAGCGGCCGCAGGTGCGGCCTCGGTGGTCGCGGCCGGGGCGGACGCGGCCGGCGCTTGCGCCAGCGCGGCGCCACCGCCGGTCAAAAGGCCCAACCCGAGGGCCAGGCAGGCAAGAAGCTTTCTCATGGTGTGTCTCTCCTGAATTTCTTAGAGGGCTTCCTTGCCGGTCTCACCGGTGCGGATGCGAATGACCTGCTCGAGGTCGTAAACAAAGATCTTGCCGTCGCCGATCTTGCCGGTGCGGGCAGCGCCCTCGATGGCTTCGATGACGCGCTCCACCAGGTCTTCGGACACGGCGGCTTCGATCTTGACCTTGGGCAGGAAGTCGACCACGTATTCCGCGCCGCGATACAGCTCGGTGTGACCCTTCTGACGGCCGAAGCCCTTGACCTCGGTGACGGTGATGCCCTGCACGCCAATGGCCGACAGGGCTTCACGCACTTCGTCGAGCTTGAACGGCTTGATGATGGCAGTGACGAGTTTCATAAAGAGGCTCCTTGGGACGGGGGCTTAGAAGGTGTACTTCAGGCCGGCCACGGCACCGGATTTACCGACGTACTTGGGGCCCCAGGTGTAGGGGGTTACTTGTGCATTGGTGTCGACCAGCATGAGCGAGGCGGTCAGGCCTTTGCCCAGGTCCTTGGCCACGGTCAGCGAGTAGTCGGTGTAGTGATAGGTGGGGCTGTTGTTAACCAGCTGGCGGCCCACGTGCGGGGTCAGGGTCCAGCCGTCGCCCAGGTCGAAGTTGGCCGACAGGTCCAGGTACTTGCTGCCCTTGCTGTTGATGTTGCCAAACAGGTTGGTCAGGCTCTGCGAGTACTTGGCGGTGAAGACGCCGGCGGTCAGGGCGCCATAGACCTCGGTGGTGTTGGCGTTGGCGTAGTTGGGGACATTGCCCAATTTGTTGCCCACGTATTCGTAGCGCAGCACGCCCACGTCATAGGCCAGGCCCTTGGCCAGCTCGCCCTTATAACCGCCGTACAGGTCCAGTTCGATGTTGCCGTCAGTCGATTGGGAGTCCTCGATCCACTTGATGGTGGAGGCCCAGGCACCCAGGTAGAAGCCGCTCTTGTGCGCGAAGTCCAGGCCGCCTTGAGCGGCAGGCTTCAGTCGGGTCTGGGAAATGCCGCGGTACCGGTAATCCGAGACCACACCGGCGTTGAACGACAGGGTGTAGTCGGGCTCGGGGGCCTTGGTCTGGGCAAAGGCGGTGGTAGACAGGGCCAGGGTCGACAGCAACAGGGTGGCTTTGAGTTTCATGGTGTTCTCCAGTAGTCCAGGATTAACTTGCACAGCGGATTAGCAGTTACCGTGCCACGCAGCAGGATGGTGCGCCGCGACAGCTGTTTCCCTCTGTAAGCGTCTGTGGCGGACGGCGCAGCCCTGCCGCCGGTTGCGCCCCAAGTCGGTGCATCAGCCAGATGTCAGGCGCTGTGCGTCTTAGGATGCACCGGTCTGGGGAGTGAAACAACATGAATACGAGCTTGTGTGTGGTGCGCAGCCGCGCCCTGCGCGGTCTTGCGGCCGAGCCTGTGCGGGTGGAGGTTCATCTGGCCAACGGCCTGCCCAATTTCACGCTGGTGGGCCTGGCCGACACTGAGGTGCGCGAGGCGCGCGAGCGGGTGCGGTCGGCCTTTCTGACCTGCGGGCTGGCCTTTCCGCACAACCAGCGCATCACCGTGAACCTGGCGCCGGCCGACCTGCCCAAGGACTCGGGTCGGCTGGACCTGCCGATCGCGGTGGGCCTGCTGGCCGCCAGCGGGCAGATCGACGCGCAGGCTCTGGAGGGTTTCGAGTTTGCGGGCGAGCTCTCGCTATCCGGGCAGCTACGTCCGGTGCGTGGCGCACTGGCCATGGGGCTGGCGGTGCAGGGCGAGCCTCAGCCGCCGCAACTGGTGCTGCCCCCGGGCAACGCGGAAGAGGCCGCTCTGGTGCCGGGCCTGCAGGTGTGGCGCGCCGCCCACCTGCTCGATGTGGTCCAGCGCTTTGCGCCGCAGGCCGACGGCGCGGCCACGGACACCGGCTGGACACGCGTCACCGCACAAGCGCCCACCGCGCGCCACAACAGCCACGACCTGGCCGATGTGCGCGGACAAGCCGGCGCGCGCCGCGCCCTAGAGATCGCGGCGGCCGGAGGCCATGGGCTGCTGCTGGTGGGGCCACCGGGCGCGGGCAAATCGATGTTGGCGCAACGCCTGGCTGGCCTGCTGCCGCCCATGGGCCTGCAAGAAGCCCTGGAGAGCGCCGCCATCGCCAGCCTAGCCGGCCGCTTCGAGCCGGGCGACTGGGGCTGCCGCCCCACGCGCAGCCCGCACCACACGGCCAGCGCGGTGGCCCTGGTCGGGGGCAGCTCGCCGCCGCGGCCTGGCGAGATCTCGCTGGCGCATGGCGGTGTGTTGTTTCTGGACGAACTGCCCGAGTTTCCGCGTGCGGCGCTCGAGGCCCTGCGCGAGCCGCTGGAGACCGGACAGGTGCGCATCGTGCGCGCCGCGCAGTCGGCGCAATTTCCCGCGCGCTTTCAGTTGGTCGCCGCGATGAACCCCTGCCCGTGTGGCTGGCTCGGATCGTCGCAGCGGGCCTGTCGCTGCACGCCCGACCAGGTGGCGCGCTATCAGGGCCGCGTGAGCGGGCCGCTGCTCGATCGCATCGACCTGCTGGTGGAAGTGGCGGCGCTGCCGCCGCAGGACTTGCTCGGCGCCCCCCCGGGCGAAGGCAGTGAAGCCGTGCGCGCGCGCTGCGCACAGGCGCGGCAACGCGCGCTCGATCGACAGGGCGATGCCAACCAGAGCCTGGCCGGTGCCGCGCTGGACACGCATACCGCCCTCTCGCCCTCGGCCACGCAGTTTCTGCGCAACGCAGCGCAGCGTCTGGGCTGGAGTGCGCGCGCCACGCACCGCGTGCTGCGCGTGGCGCGCACCATCGCCGATCTCGCAGCGGCCGACGCGGTAAGCGAAGTCCATCTGGCCGAGGCCATTCAATACCGACGCAGTCTCTCGGGCGCAGGCCACTGACCGCGGTGCGTGTGACAATTTATGCGATGAGCCTGCCCCTGCCCGTGGATCGCTACGACCGGCGCGTCGTGGGCTGGCTCTCGCTGGCGCAGTTGGTGACCTGGGGCAGCGTGTTCTATACGTTTGCCTTGTTGATGGAGCCGATCGAGCGCGAGCTCGGTCTGAGCCGCGCGCAAAGCTCGCTGGCTTTCAGCCTGATGCTGGCGATGGACGGCCTGCTGGCCTATCCCGTGGGCCGCTGGATCGACCAAGGCCACGAGCGCCGGGTGGTGACGGCCGGCTCCTTGCTGATCACCGCCGGCTTGGCGCTGCACACGCAGGTGAGCGGCGTGATCTCGTTCTACGCAGTGTGGATGCTCCTAGGCGCGGGCATGGCGGCCAGCGCCTACAACCCGGTGTTCGCGGTGGTCACGCGCCGCTATCCGCAGGACTTTCGTCGGGCCATCATCACCCTGACCTTTCTGGGCGGGCTGGCCAGTACCGTGTTCATCCCGCTCACGGCGTGGCTGATCGACACCTGGGGCTGGCGCGCGGCCCTCGGTGCGCTGGCCGTGTTGCCGCTGGTGGTGTGTGCACCGATCCATCTGCGCATGCTGCGTGATGCGCCGCCGCCTGCGGCCCACACGTCATCGTCGCAGCGCCCCGGCCCTGCAGACGAGGCCGGGCACGTTCGCCTGATGCGAAGCGCGCCCTTCCTGCTGGTGGGATTTTTTGTGGTGGCGATGATGGGTGTGGTGGCCGCTTTGCCCGCGCACATGGTGAGCCTGCTGCGCGAGGCAGGCTTACCGCCAGCGTGGGTGGTCGTGGTGCCGGCGAGCATCGGCGTGATCCAGGTGGTGGGGCGCCTGGGGCTGTTCCTCATGGAACAACAAGGCGACCCGCATCGGGCCAACCGGCTGATCCCGCTGCTGATTCCGCTGGGGCTGGCGGTGCTGCTCGCCTCGCAAGGCAGCATCGCGCTGGCCCTGTGCTTCGTGCTGCTGTTTGGTCTGGGCAACGGCATGGTCACCATCGTCAAGGGCACGGCGGTGGCGCAATACGTGAGTCGCCAGCATGTGGGTGCGCTCAATGGCGCATTGGGTGTGCCGACGGCGTTGGCGCGCGCATCGGCGCCGTGGCTGATGGGGCTGCTGTGGTCACCCGAGGGCGGCTACACCCGCGGCCTGTGGGGGCTGGTCGTGATCAGCCTGGCCGCGACGCTGGCGCTGTGGATGGCGCAGCGCGTGGCACGGCCGCCGCAGTGATTCCCTGACGCTCAGGTCAGCACCGCCACCTTCTTGCGCGCGATCAATTCGAAATCGATCTGCGCGCCCAGGCCCGGCCCGGTGGGCGCGTGCACCATGCCCTGTGCGTCGACCTCGATGTCTTGCACCAGACCGTACTTTTGCGAGGCTGAGGGCAGCAGGATCTCGAAGAACTCGGTGTTGGGGATCGCCATGATCACGTGCAGATTGGCCACGTTATTGAGCGAGTTGCCGCCGTGGTGCACCTCGAAATTAAGGTGGAAGGCCTCGGCCAGGTGGGCCACCTTCATCATGGTGGTGATGCCGCCCTTGACCGCCACATCACCGCGCAGATAGTCAGTCGCGCGCTCGCGTATCCAGGGCGTGAAGGAATCGAGCCCGCCCGCCGGGTACTCGGTGGCCATGATGGGAATGTGCAGCTTCTTGCGCAGCTCCACATAGTTGTAGAGGTCGGCGTCGGTCAGCGGGTCTTCGTACCAGTAATAGCCCAGGTCCTGGATCGCCTGACCCACGCGCAGGGCCGCCGGGTAGTCATAGCTCCACGCGGCATCGAGCATCAGCAGGTAATCGTCGCCCACAGCCTGACGCACCGCCTCACACACCCGGATGTCCTCGCGCCACACCTGCGGCGGGTGGATCTTGTAGGCCGCCAGGTTTTGCGCGCGGTAATGCAAGGCCTCGTCCACATAGGCCTGCGCGCTGGGCAGCACCGCCGAACTGATGTAGGCCGGCACCTGGTGGCGGCAGGTTCCAAGCAGCTGGTGAATCGGCAGGCCCGCGGCCTTGCCGGCGATGTCCCACAGCGCGATATCGACCGCGCCGATGGCGCGCACCGTGGCCGTGCGCACCCGTTTCCACATCGCCTTGTTCAGGCGCTCGCGGTCCAGCGGGTTCTGCCCCATGAGGAGCGGCTTGAACACGCGGATCAAGGACGCACCATCGGCGTCGGCCGGGAAGAAGGCCGAGCCGAGGAAGGCATGGCCGGTCAGGCCCTGATCGGTGGTGATCGCCAGCAGGCCCAGCTGGCTCTTGCCAGAGAACTTGCCTGTGTGGGCGCCATAGCTGGTCGCCGGGATGTCGTCCCAGGCGAACAGCGTGAGCGTGACGTCCGTGATCTTCATTCGATGCGGATATTGGCTTCCCGGATCAACTGGGTCCACTTGGTGATCTCGCTGCGCACCAGCGCGCCGAATTGCTCGGGGGTACTGGCGGCGACTTCCACGCCCTGGTTGCGGAAACGCTGGACCACCTCGGGCTCTTTGAGCAGCGTGACGATGTCGCGATTGAGCTTGTCGACGACAACCTTGGGCGTGCCCGCGGGCACCTGCATGCCAAACCACACGTTCACCTCGAAGCCAGGCACACCCGCCTCGGCGACGGTGGGGGTGTCAGGCAGCAGCACCGACCGCTGCAAGCCGCTCACGCCGATCACCTTCATGCGACCCGCCTTGATCTGTTGCAGCACGTTGGGGACGTTGTCGAACAGGACGTCGATCTCGCCGCCGATCAGGGCGGTCACTGCCGGCGCGCTGCCCTTGTAGGGAATGTGCGCCATCTTCACGCTCGTCATCTTCATCAGCAGTTCCATCGTGAGATGGTTGGACGAGCCCGAGCCGGTGGAGCCGTAATTGAGCTTGCCGGGGTTCTTGCGTGCGTACTCCAGCAGCTCGCGCACATTGTTCACCGGCAGTTCATTGCGCACCACCAGCGCGTTTTGCGTGCTGCCCGCCCACACCAGCGGCGTGAAGTCCTTGAGCGCGTCATAGGGCAGGGTCGCGCCATACAGACCCGGCAGCGCCGAGAACGGCAGCGGGGTGATCAAGATGGTGTAGCCGTCGGCCGGGGCCTTGGCCACCGCCAGGTTGCCGACGGTGGTGTTGCCACCGGGCCGGTTCTCGACCACCACCGGCTGGTTCCACATCTTGTTCAACCTCTCGGCCGAGACGCGGGCCAAGGTGTCGTTAAAGCCACCCGGCGGGTAAGGCACGACGAACTTCACCTGGCGCTCAGGAAAGTTCTGGGCGGCGGCGCCCAGGGCCACCAGGCCCAGGCACAGGGTCGCCAGCAGGCGGCGGATCGAATTGCGCATGTCGTTGTCTCCTTGTTGTCGTGAGGTTTAAAACTTGACCACGTAGCCGGGGCCGTCGATGCAGGGGTACTTCTCAAAGATCGATTCATCCACCTGTACGCCCAGACCCGGGCCTTCGGGCGGCGTGACGCAGCCATCGGCGCCGATCTCGAACTGTGTGCCGAACATGTCGCGGAAGGGATTGAACTTCGAGACGCAGGCCTCGAAGTAGCCCGAGTTTTCGGTGGCGGCCATGAAGTGCAGGGTGGCCGCATGATTGATGCCGGTGGCCGAGCTGTGCGGATGCACGGGGATGCGCCAGGCCGAGGCGATGGCCGCAATACGCACGCCCTCGGTGATGCCGCCGCACTTGGACAGATCCGGCTGCCACACCTGCACCGCGCCCGCCTCGAGCAATTGCGCGAATTCAAAGCGTGTGTAGTGGTTCTCGCCCGCAGCCAGCGGCACCAGCGGCGTGATCTTGGCGGCTTCGCGGTACGACGCAAAGTCATGGCAGGCAAAGGGCTCTTCCAGCCAGCCCGCGCGAATATCGGCCAGCACTGGCAGCACGCGGCGTGCGTCGGCCATCGTGAACACCGTGTTGGCATCGCTCAGGATATCCACGCCCTCACCCAGCACCTGGCGCACATGCCGCAGGCGGTCGATGTCGTTTTGCACGCCGTCACCCAGGCGCAGCTTGAGGGCCTTGTAGCCCCGGGCGACATATTCCTGGGCTTCTTCAGCCAACGATTCCTTGGGCTGGTAACCCAAGGCGATGCCGCCAGCATAGGCCGGCAAGCGTCGGCGCGTGCCCCCGAGCAATTCATACAGCGGCATATTCGCCGCCTTGCCGCGGATGTCCCACAGCGCCATGTCGATGCCCGAAAGCGCCAGCGCCGCGCCGGCGCCCAGGCCATGGCTGGACAGCTGCATGCGGTGCACACGCTGCCAGGCGCCGACCACGTCGGTGGCCTGCATGCCCACCAGCATCGGGGCGATGGTGCTGTGAATCAGGCTGGTGATGGCGCCAGGGCTGCGCCCGGGGTGGGCCTCGCCATAGCCGGTGATGCCTTCGTCGGTCTGCACCCGCACGATGATGGCGTCGCGCTTGGTGGTGCTGCCCACACCCATCGTGACGGTCTTGCCCTCAGGCAAGCGAAACGACAGCGGGATGGCCGTGATGGACGTGATCTTCATGCGCAAGTCTCCTGGGCGCTGTGCGCCTTATGGTTCTGGCCCGCAGTCTACCCATGTCGCCCCGCCATTCCAGCACCGGGGCGACACGGCGAATCAGCGAAAGACCTGCGGGTTGACCACGTTGGGCGGCCGCTCGCCCCGCAGCAGCGCCATCAGGGTGTCGATGCAGGCCACGCTCATGGCGCGCATGCTGCTGTCGGTGACGCCGGCCACGTGCGGGGTGAGCAGCAGGTTGGGCGCGTCAAATACCGACTCGGTGCCAGTCAGGGGCTGCTGGTCGTGCACGTCCAGCGCCGCGCCGCCCAGGCGGCCTGCGCGCAAGGCGGCGACCAGGGCGCCGGTATCGACCACCGGCCCGCGCGCCACATTGATCAAGAGGGCGCTGCGCTTCATGCCGGCCAGCGTGGCGGCATCGACCAGACCGCGGGTCGCGTCATTGAGCGGGCAGCACAGGACCACGATGTCGGACTGCGCAAACAGCGTGGCCTTGTCGGCAGCTTCGATGCCCGCGGGCAGCAAGGCCGGACGGCGCGTGAGCCCCAGCACCCGCATGCCCAGGGCGGCGGCGACCTGCGCCATGCGCCCGCCGATCGCGCCCACGCCCACGATGCCGCAGGTGCTGCCGGCCAGGTCGGTGGCCGGGTCGGCCAGCGCACGGGACACGGCCCAGCCCTCACGGCGCAGCGTGGCATCCATCGTGGCCAGACGGCGGCGCAGATGCAGCATGGCGGCCAGGGCGTATTCGACGACGGCACTGGTATTCGACCCCGGCAGATTGGCCACCGGGATGCCCCGCGCCGTGGCCGCCTCGACCGGAATCATGTCCAGGCCCACCCCATGGCGCACCACGGCGCGCAGGTGCGGCGCGTGGTCAAACAACGCCGGCGGCAGGTGGGCGCGCACCACGATCGCATGCGCATCGGCGGCCAGCCGGATCAGGGTCTCGGGCTGCGTGTCGGGCGCGAGCACCACCTCACAGCTTTGCGCCAGCTGCGCCTGCAGCTCGGGGTGGATGGGGTTGGTGAGAAGGACGCGGGGTTTTTCAGTCACGAGCGGCGTGTGCGCAAGGCTCACAGGTTAGGGGCCAGCAGGCGCTCGAGCGACTCGCGCGAGTCGCCCCGGCGCTGCGCCTGGTCGTCGAGCTGGTCGGGGCCGATCTTGCCGACGTTGAAGTACGTCGACTCCGGGTGCGCCAGATAAAAGCCGCTGACGCTGGCCGCCGGCGTCATGGCCAGGCTCTCGGTCAGGTCCATGCCGATGTCGGTGGCTTGCAGCAGTTCGAACATGCCGCGCTTGACGCTGTGGTCCGGGCAGGCCGGATAGCCGGGCGCAGGCCGGATGCCGCGGTATTTCTCGGCGATCAGGTCCTCGCCCGAGAGTTGCTCGCCGGCGGCATAGCCCCACAGGTCGGTGCGCACGCGCTGGTGCAGGCATTCGGCAAAGGCCTCGGCCAGACGATCAGCCAGGGCCTTGAGCATGATGGCCGAGTAGTCGTCGTGGTCATCGAGGAAATATTGTTCCTTCTTGTCCACGCCGATGCCGGCGGTGACAGCGAACACGCCCACGTAATCCTGGGCCACGCCTTTGGGCGCGACGAAATCAGCCAGGCAGCGGCTCGGGCGCATCACGCCGTCGACCGCCTGCTTTTGCGCCTGCTGGCGCAGACCGTGCCAGGTCAGAACCACCTGGCTGCGCGATTCGTCGGCATACAGCTCGATGTCGTCATCGTTCACGCTGTTGGCGGGCCACAGGCCCATGACGGCCTGGGCCGTCAACCAGCGCCCTTCGATCAGGCGCTTCAACATGCGCTGACCATCGGCGTACACGCGTACAGCCTCGGTGCCCACGACTTCGTCCTTCAAGATGGCCGGGAAAGGCCCCGCCAGATCCCAGGTCTGAAAGAAGGGGCCCCAGTCGATGTACTTGGCCAGTTCGGCCAGATCAAAGTTGCGAAACACCCGCCGGCCGATGAACTTGGGCACGGGCGGCGTGTAGGTCGTCCAGTCGATCGGCGTCTTGTTGGCGCGGGCCTGAGCCAGCGGCCACAGCGGCACCTGCTTTTTATTGGCGTGCAGCTGGCGCACCTGCTCGTAATCGGCGTTCAGATCCGCGATGTACTTGCTCGCCTGCTCGGACAGCAGGCTCTGCGCCACGCTCACGCTGCGCGAAGCATCGGGCACATAGACCACCGGGCCTTCGTAGTGCGGGGCGATCTTGACCGCGGTGTGCACACGGCTGGTGGTGGCCCCACCAATCAGGAGCGGAATCTTGCGCACGCGGAAGTGATCGTCCTTTTGCATCTCGGCGGCGACGTACTGCATCTCCTCCAGCGAGGGCGTGATCAGGCCCGACAGGCCCACGATGTCTGCGCCCTCCACCTTGGCCCGCGCCAGGATCTCGTGACAGGGCACCATCACGCCCATGTTCACCACCTCGAAGTTGTTGCACTGAAGCACCACGGTGACGATGTTCTTGCCGATGTCGTGCACATCGCCCTTGACGGTGGCGATCACGATCTTGCCCTTGGCGCGTACGTCCTGGCCCGCGGCTTCTTGCTGCTTCTTTTCTTCTTCGATGTAGGGAATCAGGTGGGCCACCGCCTGCTTCATCACGCGCGCAGACTTGACCACCTGGGGCAGGAACATCTTGCCCTCGCCAAACAGGTCGCCCACGATGTTCATGCCGTCCATCAGCGGGCCTTCGATCACGTGCAGGGGCCGCCCGCCCTGGGCCAGCACGTCGCGATACGCCTCTTCGGTGTCTTCGGTGATGAAGTCGGTGATGCCATGCACCAGCGCATGCGACAGGCGCTGCTTGACGTTGCCGCCGCGCCATTCATTGCGCTTGCTGTCATCGCGCGCCGCGCCCTTGGCTTGTTCGGCGATCTCGACCAGGCGCTCGCCGGCGTCGGAGCGGCGATTGAGCACCACATCTTCCACGCGTTCGCGCAGCGTGGGCTCGAGGTCGTCGTACACGCCCACCATGCCGGCGTTGACGATGCCCATGTCCATGCCGGCCTTGATCGCGTGATACAGAAACACCGTGTGAATCGCCTCACGCACCGGGTCATTGCCGCGAAACGAGAAGCTCACGTTGGACACGCCGCCCGAGACATGCGCGCCCGGCAGGTGCTGCTTGATCCAGCGGGTGGCCTCGATGAAATCGACTGCGTAGTTGTCGTGTTCCTCGATGCCGGTGGCGATGGCGAAGATGTTGGGGTCGAAGATGATGTCTTCGGGCGCAAAGCCGATGTCGTCGACCAGCAGGCGGTAGGCGCGTTCGCAGATCTCGATCTTGCGCTGGTAGGTATCGGCCTGACCTTTTTCGTCAAAGGCCATGACCACCGCCGCTGCGCCATAGCGTTTGATCAAACGGGCCTGCTGGCGAAACGGCGCCTCGCCCTCTTTCAGGCTGATGGAGTTGACGATGGCCTTGCCCTGGATGCAGCGCAGACCCGCCTCGATCACCTCCCACTTGGAGCTGTCCACCATGATCGGCACCCGCGCGATGTCGGGCTCGGAGGCGATCAGGTTCAGAAAACGCACCATGGCGGCCTGGCTATCGAGCATGGCCTCGTCCATGTTGATGTCGATGATCTGGGCGCCGTTTTCCACCTGCTGGCGGGCCACGGCCAGGGCCTGCTCGTACTCACCCGCCAGGATCAGGCGGGCAAAGGCCTTGGAGCCGGTGACGTTGGTGCGCTCGCCGATGTTGACGAACAGAGCGTCCGCGCCGATGGACACCGGCTCCAGGCCGGCCAGGCGCATCGGGGGCACGGGCGGCAAGGCCGTCGCGGACGGGGAACGGGTGTCGGGATGCATCACTCACCTGCTTGCGGGTTGGCCGGCCATCCGGCGGGAACTGAGAGGTAAGCGCAGTTGGGAGTTCTCAAGCCTGACGGCCGGGCCGCTGCAGCGCTTCTTGAGCGGGGCCGATTTTAACTGCGCGCCGCCAATCCCTAGGGATATCCCTGTTTGCATACGCTTGCAAAGCCGGATCATGCATACGCATGCACGCGGCTGTCCTGCGTGCTCTGACCCCTTGAAGGAGCCCCGCCCATGATCCGATACCTCAAACGCGGCAAGGACGCCCAGGTCCGCGCCGAGGACGATGCCAAGGTCCGTTCCACCGTCGAATCCATCATCCGGGACATCGAGCAGCGCGGCGACGAGGCGGTGCTCGAGTACAGCCGCCGCTTCGACAACTGGGACCCGGCGGATTTCCGCCTCTCGCGCGCCGCGATCGAAGCCGCGCGCCGCCAGCTGTCGGCCCGCGAGATCGAGGACATCGCCTTCGCGCAGACGCAGATCCGCAATTTCGCGCAGATCCAGCGTGACTCCATGAAGGATGTGGAGGTCGAGACCCACCCCGGCGTGGTGCTCGGCCACCGGCACATCCCGGTCAATGCGGTGGGCTGCTACATCCCGGGCGGCAAGTACCCGCTGCTGGCCTCCGCCCACATGAGCGTGCTGACGGCCAAGGTCGCGGGCGTGCCGCGCGTCGTCTCCACGGCCCCGCCGTTCCAGGGCGCGGCGCATCCGGCCATCGTGACCGCGATGGACATGGCCGGCGCCGACGAGATCCTGGTGCTCGGCGGCGTGCAAGCGGTGGTCGCCATGGCCATCGGCACGCCCAGCCTCGCGCCGGTGGACATGCTGGTCGGGCCGGGCAATATGTTCGTGGCAGAGGCCAAGCGCCAGCTCTATGGCCGGGTCGGCATCGACCTGTTCGCCGGTCCGACCGAAACCCTGGTCATCGCCGACGACAGCGTGGACGCCGAGATGTGCGCGGTCGACCTGCTGGGCCAGGCCGAGCATGGCCCGACCTCGCCCGCGGTGCTCCTGACCACCAGCGAGGCCCTGGCCCACGCCACGATGGCCGAGGTCCAGCGGCAGCTGACCATCCTGCCGACGGCCGCCATCGCCGAGCGCAGCTGGGCCGACTACGGCGAGGTGATCGTGTGCGACACGCTGCAGGAAATGGTGGCCAAGGCCGACGAGCTGGCCTTCGAGCACGTGCAGGTGCTGACGCGCGACCCGGACCACTTCCTGCGCCACATGACCAACTTTGGCGCGCTCTTCCTCGGGCCGCGCACCAACGTGAGCTTCGGCGACAAGGTGATCGGCACCAACCACACGCTGCCGACCAACCGTAACGCCCGCTACACCGGTGGCCTGTGGGTGGGCAAGTTCCTCAAGACCTGCACCTACCAATGGGTGCTGACCGACGAGGCCAGCGCGCTCATGGGCGCGTACTGCTCGCGCCTGTGCCACATGGAAAACTTCGCCGGCCACGGCGAGCAGGCCAACCTGCGGGTGCGCCGCTACGGCGGACGGCCTGACCTGCCCTGGTACCAGCCGGTGGCGGCGGGCGACTGACCGTGCTGCCCGCGCCCCCGCAATTCCGGCTCGACGGCCGGCAGGCCCTGGTGACGGGCGCCAGCCGCGGCATCGGCCTGGCTGCCGCGGCGGCCCTGGCGGATGCCGGTGCCGAAGTGACCCTGGTGGCCCGCCAAGCGGCGGACCTGGAGGCGGCCTGCGCCGCGATCCGTGCGCGCGGCGGACGCTGCCATGCGCTGGTGCTGGACGTGACCGATTCCGCGGCCGTCGATGCCGCGCTGACCGGGCGCGGACCGTTTCAGGTGCTCGTGAACAACGCCGGCACGAACCGTCCCAAGCCGCTGGCGCAAACGCCCAACGAGGACATCGACGCGATCCTCGACCTGAACGTCAAGGCCGCCTTCTATGTGAGCCGCGTCGTCACCCGCGACCTGACCGCCGCCGGCCTGCCTGGCTCCGTCATCAATGTGTCCTCGCAGATGGGGCACGTGGGCGGGCCGCGCCGCACGCTGTATTGCGCCAGCAAGCACGCGCTCGAAGGCTTCACCAAGGCCCTGGCCTGGGAGCTGGGACGCCAGAACATCCGCGTCAACACGCTGTGCCCGACCTTCCTGGAAACCGAGATGACCCGCCCCATGTTCGCCGACACCGCGTTTCGCGAATGGACGCTCGAGCGTTCCGCGCTGGGCCGGCTCGGGCAGCTGGAGGAGATCGGCGGCGCGGTGGTGTTCCTGGCCAGCGACGCCTCCAGCCTCGTCACCGGCAGCGCCCTCATGCTGGACGGGGGCTGGACCGCCGCATGAAGTCCGGGCCCACCGCCCAGGATGTGGCGCACCTGGCCCAGGTGTCTCAATCGGCCGTGAGCCGCGCCTTCACCGAGGGCGCCAGCGTGGCCCCGGCCACCCGCGAGAAGGTGCTGGCGGCGGCGCGGACGCTGGGCTACCGGCCCAACGCGATCGCCCGCAGCCTGTCCACCCGGCGCAGCTTCATCGTGGCGCTGGTGATGCGCTACCTGGAGAACCAGTTCTACCCGCAGGTGATCGAGCGCCTGTCGCAGCAATTGCAGCGGCGCGGCTACCACGTGCTGATGTTCATCGCCGAGGCCGACGGCGCGGACTCGGTGATGGACGAGATCCTGCAGTACCAGGTCGACGGGATCGTGCTGGCCTCGGCCACGCTGTCCAGCGCGATGACCGCACGCTGCCGCGACATCGGCGTGCCGGTGGTGCAGATCAACCGCCGCAGCGACCTGGACTCGCGCGGACACGACACCGTCAGCGCCGTCACCTCCGACAACGTGGCGGGCGGGCGCGAGATCGGCCGCCTGCTGCTGGCACGTGGGCACCGCCGCATCGCCTTCCTGGCCGGCCTGGAAGACGCCTCCACCAGCCGCGAGCGCGAGCAGGGCCTACTCGAGGCGCTGCAGGCCGCCGGCCAGCCGCTCTTCGCGCGCGAGGTGGGCCACTACGACTTCGAGGCGGCGGCCGCGGCCACACGCCGGCTGTTCAAGAACCGGGCCCTGGCAAGCCGACCCGACGCATTGTTTGTCGCCAACGACCACATGGCCTTCGCCGCGCTGGACGTGCTGCGTGAAGAGCTGGGCCTGCACGTGCCGCAGGACGTGAGCGTGGTGGGCTTCGACGACGTGCCCCAGGCCGCCTGGGGCGCTTACCGCCTGAGCACCATGGCGCAGGACGTCGAGGCCATGGTCGAACGCACCGTGGACATGCTGCTGGCCCGCATCGGACAGCCCCCCGGCACACGCCTGGCCCCCCAGGAGCCCGTGCCCTGCCGCTGGGTGGAGCGTGCCACCCTGCGGCCTGATCCCTCTCCATCAGCAAGCACCGACGCGCCTTGATCGCCGTCGATGGGCCTTGGCGTCAGGCCGCGTCCTTGTAGAAGAAATCCCGGCGCACGCTGCGCGCCGCCAGGGGCGCCACCGCCTGGCCGATGGCCGCGATGTGCTCGGGCGTCGTGCCGCAGCAGCCGCCCACGATGTTGATCAGCCCCTCGGCCGCGAACTCTCGCAAGAGGCGCGCCGTCACCTCGGGCGTTTCGTCAAAGCCGGTCTCGCTCATGGGGTTGGGCAGGCCGGCGTTGGGATAGCAGCTGATGTAGGTATCACCCGCCACCTTGGCCAGCTCCTGGATATAGGGCCGCATCAGCGCCGCACCCAGCGCGCAATTGAGACCTATCGCCAGGGGCTGGGCATGGCGCACGCTGTGCCAAAAAGCGGTGACGGTCTGGCCACTGAGGATGCGGCCCGAGGCGTCGGTGACCGTGCCGCTGATGATCAGAGGCAGGCGCTCGCCTGAATTTTCAAAGTATTCATCGATCGCAAAAAGCGCCGCCTTGGCGTTGAGCGTGTCGAAGATGGTCTCCAGCAGCAGAAGGTCGACCCCGCCCTCGACCAGCGCCTGCGTCTGTTCGTAATAAGCGGCGCGTAATTGCTCGAAATCGACATTGCGCGCGCCCGGGTCGTTCACGTCCGGGCTGATGCTGGCAGTACGGGGCGTCGGGCCCAACGCGCCGGCCACGAAGCGGGGCTTGTCGGGGGTGGAGAACTTGTCAGCGGCCTCGCGCGCCACCCGGGCGGCGGCCAGGTTCAACTCGCGGGCGAGGTGGCCCAGTTCGTAGTCGTCCTGGGCGATGGTGGTCGAGCCAAAGGTGTTGGTCTCGATGATGTCGGCGCCGGCAGCCAGAAAGCCCTCGTGGATGTCACGGATCACGTCCGGCCGGGTCAGGCACAGCAGCTCGCCGTTGTTCTTCAGGTCTTTGGTGTGGTCCTTGAAGCGCTCGCCGCGCACTTGCTCTTCGGTCAGGCGAAAGCGCTGGATCATGGTGCCCATGGCGCCATCGATGAGGACAATGCGCTGCGCAAGAATGCCTGGCAGAGCCTGGGCGCGGGTGTAGGCGGGCGTGGCGGTCATGATCCCCCGATTGTAGGAAGACCCGCCGCAGGCGCGTGATCTGCGACGACAATCACCGACATCTTGCTCGCCACCGACGCCCCCTCCCCCCGCGCCCTTGCCTCCACCCCCGCGCCCGCGCCCCTGCAGGTGCTGCGCGAGGTCTTCGGCTACGAGCAGTTTCGCGGGCCCCAGGCCGCCATCATTGACCACGTCTGCGCCGGCGGCGACGCCCTGGTGCTGATGCCCACCGGCGGGGGCAAGTCGCTGTGCTATCAGGTGCCTGCCATCGTGCGTCATCGCAGTGGCCAGGGGATCAGCATCGTGGTCTCGCCCCTGATCGCGTTGATGCATGACCAGGTCGGCGCGCTGCATGAGGCCGGCGTGGAAGCGGCCTTTCTCAATTCGACCCTGAGTGGCGAAGAAGCCAACGCCGTCGAAAAGCGCCTGCTGCGGGGCGAGATCACCTTGCTGTATGCCGCGCCCGAGCGCGTGACCACGCCGCGCTTTTTGGCGCAGCTCGATTCCCTACACGAACGCGGCCTGTTGGCGCTGTTCGCGATTGATGAAGCGCATTGCGTGAGCCAGTGGGGCCACGACTTTCGCCCCGAATACCGCGCGCTCACCGTGCTGCACGAGCGCTATGCCGGCGTGCCGCGCCTGGCGCTGACCGCCACCGCCGACGCGCTCACGCGCCAGGACATCGTCGAGCGCCTGCAACTCGAAGAAGCCGGCCAATTTGTCAGCAGCTTCGACCGACCCAACATCGCCTACACCATCGTCGAAAAGCAGGACGCCACCCGCCAGCTGCTGCGGTTCATCGAGGCGGAACACACGGGCGAGGCGGGCATCGTCTACTGCCAATCACGCAAGCGCGTCGAGGAAATCGCGCAGACCCTGTGCGACGAAGGCGTCACGGCCCTGCCCTATCACGCCGGCCTTGAGGCCGCTGTGCGTCAGCGTCACCAGGATCGCTTCTTGCGCGAAGAAGGCATCGTGATGGTGGCCACCATCGCCTTCGGCATGGGCATCGACAAGCCCGATGTGCGCTTCGTGGCCCACCTGGACATGCCCAAAAACATCGAGGGCTACTACCAGGAGACGGGCCGCGCGGGCCGCGACGGTCTGCCCGCTGCCGCCTGGATGGCCTATGGCCTGCAAGACGTGGTGAACCAGCGCCGCATGATCGACGAAAGCCCCGCCGGCGAAGACTTCAAGCAAGTGATGCGCGGCAAGCTCGACGCGCTGCTCGGACTGGCCGAAGCCACCGATTGCCGGCGCGTGCGGTTGCTCGCGTACTTCGGGGAAGCCAGCCACGCGTGTGGCAATTGCGACAACTGCCTGCTGCCCCCCCAGGTCTGGGACGGCACCGACGCCGCGCGCAAGCTGCTGTCCACCATCTACCGCGTGCAACAGGCCAGTGGCATCAGCTTCGGTACCGGCCACATCATGGACATCCTGCGTGGCAAGGCCACCGAGAAGGTCAAGCAGTTCGGCCACGAGCAAATCAGCACCTTCGGCATCGGCGCGACTTTTAGCGAAGCGCAGTTGCGCGGCGTGCTGCGCCAGCTGATTGCGGTGGGCGCCGTCGAGGTCGACGCGCAGGCCTTCAACACGCTGCGTCTGACCGAGGGCTCGCGCGCCGTGCTGCGAGGCGAACAAACCGTGATGCTGCGCGAGGCACTCGCGGCGCCGTCTTCATCGCGCAGCCGGCGCACGCCCTCGGCCAAGCCTGCGGCGGCCGCTGTGGCGGCGGGTCTGACCGAAGCTGGCCAGGCGCGCTTTGCGGCCCTGAAAGCTTGGCGCGCCGAGGTGGCGCGCGAACACAATCTGCCCGCCTATGTGATCTTTCACGACGCCACCCTGGCCGCCATCGCCGCCCTGGCCCCGCACAGCCTGGACGATCTGCAAACCGTCAGCGGCATCGGCGCCAAGAAGCTGCAGGCCTATGGACTCGAGGTGCTGCGCGTCGTCGGCACAATACGGACATGACTGAACCGACCGCCCCGACCCCCGCCCCCGCCCCCGAGCGCCCCGCCCTGCCCGATCGCCTGTGCACCGACCCGGCCAGCCCGCACCACCTGGCCGCCGCCTTCGAGCACGACATCGGCATCCGCCTCAATGGCAAGGAGCAAAAAGGCGTCGAGGAATACTGCATCAGTGAAGGCTGGATCAAGCTGCCCGCGGGCAAGACCCTGGACCGCAAGGGCCAGCCCCTCTTGATCAAACTCAAAGGCAAGGTCGAGGCGTTTTACCGCTGAAGGCGGCGCCCCTCACACCCCGTCCAGCAACCTCACCTTCACGCTGCGCCCCTTGATGCGCGCAGCATTGAGTCGACTGGCGGCCTGCGGCGCGATCGCGCGGTCCACCGCCACATACGTCGAAAACTCGTTCACATCGATCTTGCCCACTTGCTCGCGGGTGTAGCCCAGATCGGCGGTGAGCGCGCCCAGCACGTCGCCCGGTCGGATCTTCTCCTTGCGCCCCGCCTGCAGATGCAGCGTCGCCATCGGCGGCACCAGCGGGCCGCCCCCGGCCGGTGTGAGTTCGGCCAGCGGATGCCACACGCTTTCGCGCCCTTGCAGTTGATCGATGCGCCCCACCGCACCCATCTCGTCCAGGCTCGCCAGACACAGCGCCAGCCCGCGCTCGCCGGCACGCCCGGTGCGGCCGATGCGGTGCACATGCACCTCGGGGTCGGGCGTCACATCGACGTTGATCACCGCGGCCAGATTGGCAATGTCCAGCCCGCGGGCCGCGACATCGGTGGCCACCAACACCGAGCAACTGCGATTGGCAAAGCGCACCAGCACCTGATCGCGCTCACGCTGCTCGAGCTCGCCATACAGCGCCAAGGCATGAAAGCCCTGCGCCTGCAAAGCCGCCACCACCTCGCGACAGCGCACCTTGGTGTTGCAAAACGCCAGCGCACTGGCCGGCCGGAAATGTTCGAGCAAACGCGCCACCGCGGCCAGGCGCTCACCGGGTTTGACCTCGTACCAGCGCTGCTCGATCTGAGCGCCCGCATGCTGCGCGTCGACCTTGACCGTCACCGGCTCGCGCATGAACTGACCCGCTAGCTTGGCAATGCCCTCGGGGTAGGTGGCCGAGAACAGCAGGGTCTGGCGTGCGCTCGGGCACTGCTTGGCCACGGTGACGATGTCGTCGAAAAAGCCCATGTCCAACATGCGATCAGCCTCGTCGAGCACCAGCGTGTTCAGGGCGTCGAGCTTCAGGCTCTCGCGCGCCAGATGGTCCATCACCCGTCCGGGTGTGCCCACCACGATGTGTGCGCCGTGTTCGAGCGTGGCCAGTTGGCCGCGCAGGGGCACGCCGCCGCACAGGGTCACCACCTTGATGTTGTCTTCGGCGCGCGCGAGGCGCCGCACCTCCAGCGTCACCTGATCGGCCAGCTCGCGCGTGGGACACAGCACCAGTGCCTGCACCGCAAAGCGCCGTGGGTTGAGGTTGGCCAACAGGGCCAGCGCAAACGCGGCGGTCTTGCCGCTGCCGGTCTTGGCCTGAGCGATGAGGTCCTTGCCCAAAAGCGCAGGCGGCAAGCTGGCGGCCTGAATGGCGGTCATCTCCTGGTAGCCCAGGCGCTGCAGGTTTTCCAGCGTGGCGGGCGACAGGGGCAGGGTGTTGAAGGCGGTGGCAGACATGCGCCGATCATTTCACATCGGGCATGGCGGACAATGCGAGCATGCGCAAGAACGATTGGGCCCAGCGGGTGATGGCACTGCTTCAAGGCGGTAACGCCACCGCAGCCCTCGCACAGATCAAGGTCGCCCCCGACCCCAAGGACCTCGCGGCCTTGCGCAAGGCCATGGCCGCAGCGGGTTGGGTCGGTCGCTGGCCGCTGGTGGACGCCGCGATCGAAGACAACTACGCCCTGCTCTCGGCGCCGCGCCTGCACCGCGCGCCTTGACGTGGCTCGGCGACATTCATGACCTTCAGCGCCCTGGGCCTCACGGCGGAACTCGAAAGCGCGGCACACGCACTGGGTCTGTCGCAGCCCACCCCGGTACAGGCACAGGCCATCCCCGCAGTCTTGCGTGGCGCCGATGTCTTCGCACTCGCCCCCACCGGCTCGGGCAAGACCGCCGCCTTCGTGCTGCCCCTGCTGCAGCGCCTTCTGGCCGGACCCGCGCAAACGCCGCGCCGCGTACGCGCTCTGGTGCTGGTGCCCACGCGCGAACTCGCCGCCCAGGTGGGCGAAGTGTTTCGCAATCTCGGACGCCATGCGCCCAAGCCGCTGCGCGTGGCGATCCTGTTTGGCGGGGTGTCGGTCAACCCGCAGATGATGGGCCTGCGCGGAGGCGCCGACGTGGTAGTGGCCACGCCGGGGCGCCTACTTGATCTGATGCAACGCAATGCGCTGCGTCTGTCGCACGTGGCCACGCTGGTGATCGACGAGGCCGATCGCCTGCTCGATCTGGGCTTCGCCGACGAACTCGCCGCCGTGCTGGAGACCCTGCCGCGTCAGCGGCAAACCCTGTTTTTCTCGGCCACCTGCCCCGACGCAGTGCGCGCGCTGGCCGAGCCGCTGCTGCGCGCGCCAGTGCAGATTTCGGTGGCCCCATCGGAGCACGCCGACTCCGACGAACACGCACTCCCTCGCGCGCCCAGCCCCGCCATCGTGCAGCGCGTGATTGAAGTCGACCCCGAGCGGCGCGCGATGCTGCTCAAACACCTGATTCAAGAAAGCAAGTGGTCACGCGCCCTGGTCTTCGTCGCCACGCGCTATGCCGCAGACCATGTCGCCTGGAAGCTGCACAAGGCCGGTATCTTCGCCACGCCGCTGCATGGCGACATGAGCCAGGGCCAGCGCAGCGAGGTGCTGCAGCAATTCAAGGACGAGCGCTGGGACGTGGTGGTCACCACCGATCTGGCCTCGCGCGGCATCGACATCCCCGACCTGCCGGTGGTGGTCAACTTCGACCTGCCACGATCGGCCGTCGACCATGTGCACCGCATCGGCCGCACCGGGCGCGCTGGCGCCAGCGGCCTGGCCGTGAGTTTTGTGAGCGCCGAGACCGAGGCGCATTGGCGCTTGATCGAAAAACGCCAGGGCCTGACGATCCCGCGCGAGCAAGTACCTGGCTTCGAGCCGACCCCGACCGAAAAAATCGCCGCTGCAAAAACGGGGCCTGGCGCCGCACCCGGCACGGGCGGCATCAAAGGCAAGCGCCCCAGCAAGAAAGACAAACTGCGCGCCGCGGCCAAAGCCGCCGGCGGGCTCTGATCGAAAGCCTCGGATGGACGACGCCAACCAGATCCAGGTGCCCGATTCCTTTCTGGCCTTGTACGCCTCGCGCGGCGGACATCGCCTGACCGAGCCCATCGCCCACGTGCGCGCGCGCTACGAACTGTGCGAAGACCTCGCACAGGCGCTGACCGAACAGGCGCGCCTGACGCAGTTCCAACTGGGCATCACCGAGCAGGACGTGCTGGAAAAAATGCTGCAGGCGCTCACGCAAGAAGGCTCGCCGGTGCCGCCGAATGAGGCGCAGTGGGTGGTGCGGCGTCTGGCCGAACTTCTGGACTGGCCGCCGTTAACGGACGATCTGGCCCGTTAAAATGCGGCGTTTGCGCCCCCGGCGCACCCGATCGCCTCAAGGAACCACGCCATGTCCAGCCACGACAACTCGCACCCAGCCGCCACGGAATCTCAAGATCCCATCGAGCGCATCGTCCCCCACATGCCCATCGTGCTGCCCGTGGTCGGCGGCGTCCTGATCTTCCTGCTGGCGTTCATCGCCATCGCGATGGCCTGAGCCTGACCGCCGCGCCCGGCAGTAGACGCCCTAAAAAATAGCCCGCTGGCGCTGACGCCCGGCGGGCTTTTCTTTTGGCGACAGCAGAACGAATGCTTTGGAATTCATTCTGGTCGCCGCGCATAAAGTCATGCAAGTTTTGCATGAAATAGCGGGGTCGCCCGACCCGTCATGGAAGTGTCATCCCTAAAATCGGGCACCCCAGACGGCTGTGCCCGGCGGGGGCCAGCCTGTTTTCCAGAGGGCGTGACGCCGCGCCTTGTGGAAATCAGGATTCAACTTCAGGAGCTTTGGACATGAACTCTCCCGCGATGCAGGGCCTGGGCCTTGCCGCCCCCGCCTGGGTCAAGAACGCCAAACTGATTGCCTGGGTCGCCGACATGGTGGCCCTGTGCAAGCCGGACTCGGTCTACTGGTGCGACGGCAGCCAGGCCGAATACGAGCGCCTGTGCCAGCAGCTGGTCGACGCCGGCACCTTCAAGAAGCTCAATCCCGCCAAGCGCCCCAACTCCTTCCTGGCCTGCTCCGACCCGACGGACGTGGCCCGCGTGGAAGACCGCACCTACATCTGCTCGCAAAAGAAAGAAGAGGCCGGCCCCACCAACAACTGGATGGACCCGGCCCAGATGCGCGCCACGCTGCAGCCCCTGTTTGACGGCTGCATGAAGGGCCGCACGATGTATGTGGTGCCCTTCTCGATGGGCCCGCTGGGTTCGCCCATTGCCCACATCGGCATCGAGCTGTCCGACAGCGCCTATGTGGCCGTGAACATGAAGATCATGACCCGCATGGGCAAGGCGGTGTACGACGTGCTGGGTGTCGATGGCGAGTTCGTGCCCTGCGTACACACCGTGGGCGCCCCCCTGGCCGCTGGCGAGAAAGACACCACCTCCTGGCCGTGCAACAAGACCAAGTACATCGTGCATTACCCCGAGACCCGCGAGATCTGGTCGTATGGCTCGGGCTATGGCGGCAACGCGCTTTTGGGCAAGAAGTGCTTTGCGCTGCGCATCGCCTCGACCATGGGCCGCAGCGAAGGCTGGCTCGCCGAGCACATGTTGATCCTGGGCGTGACCAATCCCCAGGGCAAGAAATACCACGTGGCCGCTGCCTTCCCCAGCGCCTGCGGCAAGACCAACTTCGCGATGCTGATTCCGCCTCAGGGCTTCGAGGGCTGGAAGGTCACCACCATCGGTGACGACATCGCCTGGATCAAGCCCGCCGCCGACGGCAAGCTCTATGCGATCAACCCCGAGGCCGGCTATTTCGGCGTGGCCCCGGGCACCAACACGTTGACCAACCCCAACTGCATGGCCAGCCTGGACAAAGACGTGATCTTCACCAACGTCGCCCTGACCGACGACGGTGACGTGTGGTGGGAAGGCATGGGCGATGCGCCCGCGCACGCCATCGACTGGCAAGGCAAGGACTGGACGCCCGCGATCGCCAAAGAGACCGGCGCCAAGGCGGCCCACCCGAACGCGCGCTTTACCGTGGCCGCCACCAACAACCCCGCGCTCGATGACGCCTGGGACGACCCCAAGGGTGTGGCGATTGACGCCTTCATCTTCGGTGGCCGCCGCTCCACCACCGTGCCGCTGGTGACCGAGGCGCGTAACTGGACCGAGGGCGTGTACATGGCCGCGACCATGGGCTCAGAGACCACCGCCGCCGCCGCCGGCCAGCAGGGCGTGGTGCGCCGCGACCCGTTCGCCATGCTGCCCTTCGCCGGCTACAACATGGCCGACTACTTCCAGCACTGGCTGAACCTGGGCAAGAAGCTGTCCGCCTCCGGCGCCAAGCTGCCCCGAATCTACACCACCAACTGGTTCCGCAAGGGCGAAGACGGCAAGTTCGTCTGGCCCGGTTATGGCGAGAACATGCGTGTCCTCAAGTGGATGATCGACCGCATCGAGGGCAGCGCGAAAGGCACCGAGCATGTGTTCGGCGTGAGCCCCTCCTACGCCGAGTTGAACTGGACGGGCCTGAACTTCAGCGCCGAGCAGTTCAAGACCGTGACCCACATCGACAAGGCCGCCTGGCAGCAAGAACTCAAGCTGCACACCGAGTTGTTCGAGCAGCTGGCCTATCACCTGCCCACCGAACTGACCGCCACCAAAGCACAGATCGAGCAGCGATTGGCGGCCTGAGCGGCCCGCAACCAGGCCGCCGGATGCCCCACTTCAAACCTCTGGCGGCTCTGGCTGCCACCCTGCTGGCTCTGGGCGCACACGCCCAGGCGCCGAGCGCTTCGCCCCTGTCGGCCACCTGCAAGCCCTGGGTGGTGGAGGCCGATGCTTCGATGCGAGACACGGCCAACCTGCCCACCGAATTCGGGACGGCGTCGGTGGCCGAATTCCAGGCCGAATGGCGCAAGCGCCTGGAAGCGCCTTCGCTCAACCCCGCCTTTGCGCACGCACGCTTGTACGCCCGCACCTTCGAGACGGGGGCCGTGGCTTACCTCTATGAGCGCGCCGTGTTCCAGGCCGACGCCGGAGCCCTGGCGATGCTGCTGCGTCTGCACGAGAGCAGCCAGCCCGGGATCCGTTCCGACGCCCTGGCCGCGGTCGCCTTTGCGCACTTCCAGTGGAACACCCCCGCCAGCAAGACGCGCGGGCTGGCGCTGATCGAGGAAGCCCTCAAGGGAGAGGGCAGCTACCCGGCCGCCGTGTTCAGGGGACGGGCCCACGTCTGGGGCGGGGACTATGTCACCAAGAACCTATCGGCAGCGATGGGCTTCCTGGCGCAAGCAGGCCGCATCCCCGACGACCGCCAGTCTGCAGGACGTCGCCTGGACGCGACGAACCTGCAGGACCTGCACGCCGCGACCCTGCGCCACCTCCTGGCCAACGAGCCGAACGCGCCCTCCCTCAACTTCTACGCGGGACCGATGAAGAGCGCCCAAGAGATCGAGGGCCTGCAGGACAAGTTCCGAGCGCAGTTCGAACGAGCGCCCGCCTTCAGCGCCCTGCTGCCCGCGCTCGATCGGCTGGATGCAGCGCTCAAGGCGCCAGCAGCCGTCACCCCGGGGTTTGCGCGCCTGCGCGAGGCCCTCGCGACACAGGAGCGCATGGCCCAGGGCTTGTACACATCGACGCCCGCCGATACGGCCCAGGCCACAGGGATCGCCCCCGTGCAAGCGGCCAATGAGGCGTTGGTGAACGCGCTGCAAGGCGTGTACCGGCAGGTGATCAACGAGCAGATGAACGACCGCGGCGACTTCCCGCAGATCGTGCGGCGCGTACAGGTCATCAACGCCCTGCAAATCGGACTTTCACGCAGCTGCTCGCTGGCGGTGACCTGGACCGCGGCGCGAAACTGAGCGCGGTCTAGGAGGCACCCACGCCAGGATGCGCCTGCGCCTGGAGCCGTTCGAATACCGCTCGATACCGCGGGTCTGCAGCCACCTGCCGAGTGACGGGCAAATCGGAAAACGTCTCAAAGTCAGTAAGCGCCCCGGCAAGCTCGTACAGGTCGAGCGTGCGCTCCTCGGGCGCAAGAAATTTCACCGCTTCGGGGTGTCTGCTCACTGCAGCGCAAATAAGCTCTGACGTGCGGTGATGCGCGGGCACATGAGTGATCGCCCCCCACGATGCGCGGGGGCCACCGGCCGCCTCGAGGCAGACCCGATAAGACCGCAGAGGCTCAGGTACAAAATTGAGGGGGTCGCCCATCGCCACGAAATGCAGGGCCACCGCCTCAGAACTCTCTATGTGTGGAATTTCGCGGAGCCAACTTCTGTGCATTCCAATCAGTTGGATCAGGGTGTCGGGCGAGGCGAGCCATTCAGCGGCTTCTTTTCCCGAATAACCCATCTGTTGGGCCTGGTACCAGAGATCCCCGAACACGTCATCAAATGACAGGCCGAAACCTTGCATATTCCTCATTGCTCTCTCATAAGAAAAACTGTGGAGCAACTGCCCGAGCGGTCCGAGGCGCGGATTTTCCTTTTCCATCCGTTTTTGGCTGACCGGATTGAACGCCCAGGTGCGTGCCACCTTGTCATCCACCTGCTGCACTAGCGCCAAAGTGCCCAGGACGGCTTGGGCTTCCTCGAGCGTGTCGCTTGCATCGGCGGCGATGATCTCCAACAACTCGCGCGGAAGCGCCGCAAAATGCGCCTCGGCAGCCGACGACCCCGATTTGAGGTCTCGGACCGGCTGTTGCACAGGCACAGGCGTCACCGTGCGCGCGCCCAGGCTCGTGGACGGCGCGTCGGGGGCCGAATCCACGGCGGCACGGGGGGCCGTAGCAGAACTTGAAGAGGTGAACTGGGCGGCGGAGCTTGAAGAGAACATGAGGGTACGCCTGGGCGTGGTGGGTGAAGCTCGCTGCGTAACCAATCCCGTACGCGCGTTGCCGGATGAAATGCGCGGTGTCAGGGTTGGCAGGAATGCCCTGTCGCGCAACGCAGTCGACAATCTCTCCCGTGAACATTCAGCTGCTGTCCGACCTGCACCTCGAGGTGCACCCGCATTACCGCCCCCAGCCTGCGCCCGGGGCTGATCTGCTGGTGCTGGCCGGCGACATCGGCTCCTACCAGACGGGCAGCCAACTGGCCGACGCTGATTTCGGTCTGGGCCGCTTCTCGCCGCGCCAGGGTTGGCCCACGCCGGTGCTGTATGTGCCGGGCAACCATGAGTACGACGGGCTGGAGTACGACGCGGCCCACGCGCGGCTTCGCGAAACCTGCGAGCGACTGGGCATCACCTGGCTGGAGCGCGAAGTGATCGTGATCGACGGCGTGCGCTTTATCGGCACCACGCTGTGGAGCGATTTCGAGGCGCTGGTGCCAGCCGAGGGCCCGCTGACCGCGCAACTGAAGGCGCGCGAGAAAGCCTGGCGCGCGGCCGACTTCTACTTGTCCAAGCACTCAACGCTGCGTGCGGGCCAACGCCTGCTGGCCCAGGATCTGCAGGTCCTGGCGCGGCAGTGCCAGGCCTGGCTGCGCGACGCGCTGGCCACGCCCTTTGCGGGCACCACCGTGGTGGTGACGCATTTCGCGCCCAGCCTGCGCAGCGCCGACCCGCGCTACGGGCTCACGCCCGGCACGGCCGGTTTTTGCAATGCGCTCGATGATCTACTGGCCCACGCCCAGTGGTGGCTGCACGGCCACCTGCATTGCCCGCAGGACTATGTGGTGAACGGCTGCCGCGTCGTGGCCAACACGCTGGGCTATGCGGCCAAGGGCGAGCAAGCGAGCTTTCGCGATCTCTATTCGATCGATCTGGCGTCGGGGCACATTGCGCGCTGAGGCGCGGCGGGGTCAGCGGCTGTTCAAGCCGTCAAAGCAGGTGCTCAGGACGAAGCCGATGATCTCTTCGTCCGAGTGCTGGCCACCCGCCTTGAGGAATTCGACCACCGGGTCGCAGGCACGGGCGAACAGGGTGTAGAGCACCGCCACCGGCGGCAAAGCCGCATTGAGGGTGCCGTCCGCCTGCGCGGCCTCGATCCAGCCGCCGAGCTGGTCACTCACGCGCATGAGGCCGTCCATGTAGCTGACGTTGCCCATCAGGGCCGCTCGCAGGCTGGAGTTCTGGCTGGGCAGCGAGGGCATCTGGGCCGCCAGCTGCATCTCCAGCGTCCAGCGGACGACGGACCTGAGCTTGTCCCGCGGCGGGGCGTCTGCGGGCAAGGCCGCCACGAAGTCGCAGGCCCGCTCCATGGCGCGGGCCATGGCGGCGGCGGCGAGGTCTTCCTTGCTGGGGAAATGCTTGTAGAGGCTGGCCTTGGCGATGCCGACGTCGGCGGCGACCTCGTCGACCGTCATGGCGTCAAAGCCTTTTTCGGCCAGCAGGCGGTTGACGGTCTGGATGATGGCTTCCTCGCGAGCAGCCAGCATCTGCTCCTTGAAGGAGGGCTTGGCGCTGACGGGGTCGCGGGAGTTCATCGCACAAATTTTAGGCGCGGGGGGTAAGCGCTGCCTTTACTCGGACTTTCCGGGCGGCCGCTTGGGCATACTCCACAGTTCTTGACCCGTCCCCCCCCCCTCCTAAACCCCCCATGATCCAGCGCAAGGACCACATCGACCGCGTCGGCGCCCTGGTGGTCGTGGCCTGTTGCCTGTTCTGGGGTTTCCAGCAGATCCTGATCAAGTCCATCGTGGGCGAGGTGCCGCCGATGTGGCAGGCGTCGATGCGCTTCGCGGCGGCGACGCTGTTGCTCGGCGGCTGGTGCGTGCTGCGCGGGGTACCGCTGTTCGCGCGCGATGGCACGCTGCGCGCGGGGCTGCTGGCCGGCCTGTTGTTCGCGGGCGAGTTCAGCTGCATCTACTTGGGCCTGCAGGACACGACGGCGTCACGGCTCACGGTGTTTCTCTATTCCTCGCCCTTTGTGGTGGCCTTGCTGCTGCCGCGCCTGGTGCCCACCGAACGCTTGCGGGGCGTGCAGTGGGTGGGGCTGGTGATCGCGTTTGCGGCGGTGGCGCTGGCCTTTAGCGAAGGCTTCTGGGGACAGCCTGCAGGGCCCCGGCAGCTGCGCGGCGATGCCTTGGCGCTGATGGCGGGCGTGCTGTGGGGCTTGACCACGCTGGTGATCCGCAGCAGCCGACTGGCCACCGCGAGCGCGGAGAAGACCCTGTTCTATCAGGTGGCGGTGACCGCCGCGGTCGCGCCCTGCCTGTCGCTGGCGCTGGGGGAGTCCTGGTCGCTGTCGTATTCGGCGCTGGCCTGGGGTTCGATCGCATTGCAGACCGTGGTGGGCGCGTTCGCCAGCTACCTGGTGTGGATGGGGCTGCTACGGGTCTACCCGGCGACGCAGCTGTCGTCCTTCACTTTCCTCACGCCGGTGTTCGCGCTGGTGTTCGGGGTGATGCTGCTCAACGAGCCGCTGACGCTGCAGCTGGTGCTGGCCCTGGCCGGCGTGGCCGCGGGTATCGTGCTGGTCAATCGCAAGCCGGGGTGAGCGGGGGCGGATCCTTCAAACCCCCCGCCGCTGCGCGAAGTCCACATACCAGGCCAGACAGTCGGGGTTGGCCATCGCGTCGGGGTTGACCACTTTGTCGATCGGCTGCCCGAGCAGCAGTTTCTTGATCGGCAGCTCCTGCTTCTTGCCCGAGAGCGTGCGCGGGATCTCGGCGACCTGCAGGATGTCATCGGGCACAAAGCGCGGTGACAGCGCCGTCTTGACCGCGTCGCGCAGGCGGGCTTGCAAGGCCGCGTCCAGCGTCAAGCCCGGGCGCAGCACCACGAACAGCGGCATGTAGCTCTCGCGCCCCAGGTATTCCAGGTCGACGACCATCGAGTCGAGCACCTCGGGCAAGGCCTCGACCGCGCTGTACAACTCACTCGTGCCCATGCGCAGGCCGTGGCGGTTGAGGGTGGCGTCGCTGCGGCCGTAGATGATGCAGTGGCCGCTGTCGGTCACCTTGAGCCAGTCGCCATGACGCCAGACGCCGGGGTACATGTCGAAGTAGCTGGAGAGATAACGCTTGTTGCCTTCATCGCCCCAGAAGTACAGGGGCATGGACGGCAAGGGCTGCGTGCACACCAACTCGCCGACCTCGCCGATGACGGACTGGCCGTCTTCACTCCAGGCCTCGACCGCGCACCCCACCAGGCGGCATTGCATCTGGCCGGGGATCTGCGGCAGCTCGCGGTGGCCGCCGATGAAGGCGCCGGCGAAATCCGTTCCGCCCGAGATGTTGCACCACCAGATGCCCTTGACGCCGAGCGCCTCGAACTGCGCGGTGCCCCAACGTTGCACGTCTTCGGACAAGGGCGACCCCGTCGTGCCTAAGGCGCGGACGGTCTTGAGCCCCGGCATGGACGCCAGATCCACGCCCGCCTTCATGCAGTTGGCAAAGAAGGCTGCGCCCGCACCGAAGAAGGTGACACCCAGGTCGGCAGCAAAGCGCCAGAGCGTGGTCCAGTCGGGTCGCTCCTTGCTGCCACCGGGGTTGCCGTCGTAGAGGCAGCAGGTGGTGCCATTGAGCAGACCCGCCACTTGCGCGTTCCACATCACCCAGCCGGTGGAGCTGTACCAGTGGTAACGCTCGCCCCAGGAATTGGAGTGGTAGCTACAGCCGATATCGTTATGCAAGATCTTCAGGGCCAGAGCCACGATGGCGGTGCCGCCATGACCATGCACGATGGGCTTGGGCAGGCCGGTGGTGCCGCTGGAGTAGACGATCCACAGCGGATGGTCAAAGGGCACCCACAGCGGCTGGAAAGCGGCCGTGGCGGCGTGATCGGCGGCGATCGTGTCGGCAAAACACGTGAAGTCGCCCAGGGCGGACAGCGCCTCGCGCGGCACACCGAGGTTATCGTGCACGATCAGGTGCGAGACGCTGGGCAAGGCCGCGCGCAACTCGGCAACGGTGATGGTGCGGTCGATGTCGCGGCCGCCATAGCGCACGCCGTCGCAGGCGATCAAGACCTTGGGCGCGATCTGCTTGAAGCGGTCGAGCACTGCGGCCGTGCCCATGTCGGGCGCGCACACACTCCAGACCGCGCCGATGCTGGCCACCGCCAGAAAGGCGACGATGGCCTCGGGAATGTTGGGCAGGTAGGCGGCGACGCGGTCCCCCGGCTGTACGCCCTGCGCGCGCAGATGCAAGGCCAACGAGGCGACCTGCTGACGCAGCTGCGGCCAGGTCAGTTCGCGGGCGTCGCCGCGCTCGTTGCGACTGATCAGCGCGGGAAAGCCGGCGGCATGGGCCGGGGCAACGTGGCGAAAAACCTGCTCGACGTAATTGCACTGCGCACCTTCGAACCAGCGTGCGTTGGGCATGCGGGCTTCGCCGAGCACGGCGCGGTGCGGCGTGGGCGAGTGCAGGTCAAAGTAATCCCACACGCTTTGCCAGAACGCGCCCAGATCGGTGGTGGACCACCGCCAGAGGGCGTCATAACTGTCAAAGTGCAGGCCGCGCGCGTCGCGCAGCCAGTCCTGGTAGAGGCGAATTTGAGGGGTGAACGGCGCCGACATCCCCACAGCCTAGCAGCAGTGCAGGTGGGCGGGATCCGCCCCCCGCCGCTCGCTATAGTCGCCGGATGACCTCTCCCGCGCGCGGCTTCAAAGGCAATAAGCAGCACCTGCCCAGCAAGCCTTGCGTGGCCTGCGGCAGGCCCATGACCTGGCGCAAGCGCTGGGAACGCACATGGGACGAGGTGAAGCACTGCAGCGACGCCTGCCGTCGCCAGGGGCCCGCACCCTCCGGCACCCCGCCCCGCTGACCCGCAGCCGCCCGGCTCAGGCCGAGCCGGTGCCCTCGGCGTTGCCGGCCAGGCGCCGGCTTTTCCAGTAGACGTCGTCGCCGCCGTTCATCCGATTGAGCACCCGCGCCAGCACGAACATCAGGTCGGACAGGCGGTTCAGGTACTGGCGGGGCCTGTCGCGCAGGGTCTCCTGCGCGCCCAGGGCGGCCACCGCCCGTTCGGCCCGGCGGGCGACCGTGCGGCAAATATGGGCCTGGGCGGCAGCCCGGGTGCCGGCTGGCAGGATGAACTCTTCCAGCTTGGGCAGCACCGCGTTGTGGGCTTCCAGCGCCTGATCCAGGGCCAGAACCGCGTCGGGCTGCAGCAGCTCGAAACCCGGGATGGACAGCTCGCCGCCCAGATTGAACAGCTGATGCTGCACCTCGACCAGCAGGGTGCGTACGTCCTTGGGCAGGGGCTCGCACAGCAGCAGGCCGATGTGAGAGTTGAGCTCGTCCACGTCGCCCATGGCCTGCACGCGCAGGTGGTGCTTGGGCACGCGGGTGTTGTCTCCCAGCCCGGTGGTGCCGTCGTCGCCGGTGCGGGTGGCGATCTGGGTGAGGCGATTGCCCATGGGGTCTCC
>Ga0315902_10000036_pt1 | contig 211429 bp, 133 predicted proteins | sample LakEriMetagenome_9_FD_203523 | JGI IMG/M metagenome (GOLD analysis project Ga0315902, IMG submission 203523) | Freshwater fungal communities from buoy surface, Lake Erie, Ohio, United States - Buoy 12 MA117 | ecosystem: Environmental > Aquatic > Freshwater > Lake > Lake biofilm | place: USA... | reverse complement strand
CTGGTGCGATCCACCAACCAGCGGGAAATCGAACCACTTGAGGCGTCTAAGGACATGTTGCCACACGCTGGCTGAGAAAAGATGCACTGTTTTGATTCTAGTCACTCCCCTACATAGGCTCAACGAAATTCAGCAACCCACTGCTTCTCGCTCGCTTCAGGCTCTGCCGCAACTCGAAAGCCCCCGCTTTCCAGGGGAAACGCCGACAGTCAGTCACCTTCTGTCACCTGAGGCTTGCCATCCGCCCTTCTGTCATCACTGGAATCAAAGATCGAGCGACGGTCGCTTTCGCCGACAACCCCGGCAGTGGCTTCGACTAGGACTTCCCCTGGAAAAAACGGGTGCCCCTAAGGGCATTGGAATCAGGATGGGGCTTGATTCCTTCCGATAAAGAGGATCGCGCAGGAAATGCCCATCTGGCATGGTAAAATAAGTGGGATCTGAAGGTAACTCCCCGGCAAATCCTTGACTCTTTCGGGTCGTCGAGTTCGATGACCACTGAGTCGGTGTTATCGATTGGGTGCATTTCGGGACGTCCGCATTCATGGGCTTTTTGGTTGCATGGAAAATCTCGAAGCCGGCCCTTGCCTGGCTGATCCGATGCAGCACCCTGCTGGTGGTTCTCTTTGCGCTTTTTGCCGCTAGGCAAGTCCTTTATCCACGAGTGGTGCGCGTGGTGAAGTCGGCGGAGAAAGAGTTGTTGCAACTGGATGACTTGAAAGCCTCCAGGACCACCATCACGGAGAAAATCGGTCAGCTCAAGAAGACGATCACCGAGCTGACAGACAGCCAGAAATCACTTGCGGAGAAAGAGCAGGAATTTCGTGAGGCGATCGACCGGCAGGCCAATGCGATGGTCGAGGCAGCCAACTCGGTCTACCTGAAGAAGAAGGCATCGCTAGAATCCCAACTGGCAACCATGGACCAACAAAAGCCGGGCTGGATCCTTTCCAGTCAACCGATCTGGGAACGGATCCGGCATGATGCCCGACGCAAAGCGATTCAGTCTCAACTGGATGCATTGAAGGTCGGTAAAACAACTCTTTCCGGCTCCGATGCACTCTATCAGCAACTCGATGCCACCATCGCGGAGAAGCTAACCAAACAGGAAGAGCTGATCGCCATGAAGAATCAGCTCAACCAACTCGGGCACCAGTTGGAAGAGACCATCCAGTCGATGCAGCGGATGGAGTCGTCGTTTTTCGCCGAGTTGCGGACGGCGTGGACTGGATTCAAGCCGTGGATTTTCTATCTGCTGATCCCGATCCTTTTCGGCAATGCCATCTACTCTTCCTTGATGTTCTGGGGGGTGGCACCTATCGCCAGTCAACAGCGACCACTTCAATTCGCCCGGGCACCGACCAGTTCCCTGAAATGCTTGGAAGCGCAGAAAACCTACGATGTCCAGTTGCTTCCTGGGGAAAGCCTCTGGACTCGCATGGCATGGCTCAGCCAGCATGGCGGAGCACGCAAGCAGACCAGCCCCTGGTGGCAATGGAAGGCGCTGGGCATTTCCTTCGCATCGGGCATGGTCCCTTGCACGAAAGTCACCAATCCAACCGATCAGGCCGTCCGAACGGCGCTGACCAGCACTCAGGCGGAAATTGAGATCGCGGAAATCACTTTGGATGATCAATCCGAAATTGTTCTCCATCCCCGTCACATCGTCGCCATTCGTGGACCTATTCAGGCGGAGGCACGGTGGCGTCTATTCCATCTTCATGCTTGGCTTACAGGACAGATCCGCTACCTGATTTTTCGCGGCCCTGGCAGTCTCTATGTTGCTGCGCCACGCGGGGTGGATAGCTTTCAAGTCGAACAGCCGAATCGGCAGCGAATCAGTCAATCGCTGGTTGTCGGATTCGATACGAAGCTTGCCTATTCGGTCGATCGCACCGAGACATTCTGGCCCTATTACCAAGGAGTCTCTTCTCTTTTCGACGATTGCTTTGAAGGGGAAGGGACTGTACTTCGGCAGCATGCCCTAGAAACGGGACGCAAGTCGGTGCTGGAACGTACCTTTGGCTTCTTTTTTTCCGCACTCGGAAAGCTGCTTGGCTTTTGAGTCGCTGTCCACGATCCCATCTGCCGCCACTGGATTGGGCCCTCGCTTCGCCGACTTGTACTTAGTCCGCTGCGGCGGACTGAGGACGGTTCGGAATGCAGCGTGAAGCCCGAACCACCGGTTGTAACCGAGCGGCAGATCGGTTCGGTTCTGAACGCGACCCCTTCTTCGCCGCCGCCGGTTGAATCGTGAGCGATCGATTATTTCTCGGAGATCGGCGTGCACTGCGCCGACGTGACAATGTGCGTGCCTCCCGTCCCATCGGGTAACAGCCTCACTGTGTAGTAACAGGTTCCCCCGCCTTCACGCGACACCGTCCATCGCTCCACCGCATTCCGCTCCCCACCCGGTGGAATCAGTACCTCGATATCGACCACCCTTCGGTCTCTCGCTTGCGGGAAATTGACTCGATCCAGTACCCGAATCCCCGCCGCGCCATTGGTGACATCTTCGAACAGAACGTCGTCGCACATCGATTTGATCCGCACCTCGGGAGGTACCGCCACCGGCGGCTCGATCAGCAACCTCTTTTCCTCTTCATCCAGCCAACCGTTCTCATCGCGATCGGCTTCGCGACAGTCTGCTATCCACTCCGACAAGCCCTTTTGGGTCGACTGTCGCAACGAGACGTTGATCGTCGCCCATTCCGCCGGATCCTTGAAACGCACCTTGGATCGACTGTAGGCATCGGCCCCATAGAGTGCAATCCAGCGAGCGTCATAGTGGCGGGGCTGGTCTCGTTCCCATGCAAATGCCTTGTCGATGATCTTCGAAATGGATTGGTATTGCAGGAACCGCGGTTCGATCTGCATCCCAAACTGATGATTCAGCACCGCAATGGCTTGAGGCACTGAGGGATCTTGGCTCTTGAGAATATCGCTGACTGCCCTCAAGCGGCCAATGATAAGCCAATGAACTGCCTCGTCCGGCTCCCCCGAATCATGGAGCTCCTTGGCAGCGACGAAGAAGACGGGCGGAGTCATGCGGGGCCCTTCCTTCAAAAAACGCTCCATCGCCTGAGTCCGCTTCATCTTGTCGGGAGACAGAAGTTGCTCGATCACTTGATTGGATTCTGCGACATCGATCTTGGCGAATTCTCCCTTCGGCTCGACGACTTCTGCCTCCCCCTCGTACCTAGTCTGGTAGATCACCTGGACAAAGTCGCCTCGCATGAACCTCGAAGGACGCCCTAATGTTTCATCAATTGCTTTCTCCTGCGCCAGGCCAATGGAAGAGATGGAAAGCATCAGAATCGAATGCCACACCACGATCTTTGCTGCCATCGCATGCATGTTGCTCACCTCGCATTCTCGCTCAACCGTTTGCATGAGATCATCTTCTGCAGCCAACCGGTCGCGGAGTATCGCGGAATCATCCCATCACCACCATCGCTAGGAAGACTACTGCCAACTCCCAGGACTCCGCCATCGTTTACAATGCCTTCGATCGGGGAATAGTGGAGGGTAGAAGCGCCCACGCAGCAGAATCCGTGGGCACACCAGGGATCGATCACAGCACGGAATGCAAGGACCGATTGATGAGCGGCATTTTTTCACCGGGGCCATCCGAAGGCACGGTGCGCAGCGAAGATGGCCGAGTGCATTCGGCACCAAAGGGTTGGGTGCTGCTGCCACCGGGAGATGCGGCGTTGACGCGGCGTGTCAAGGCAGCGGGCGAGCACTGGGTGGTGCAGGAGAGGCGAGGTAGAAAAGTTTTTTCGCGCGGTGTGTGGGCGCCTGCGGAGTCGATCGAGCGGATTCGAAGAGATCTGGAGGCGGAGCGATCGACAGAGGGGTTTGCCAAGAGAAAGGAAGCCGGCGCCAGACGGCGGGAGAAGACGCAAGCGATCTACGTTGAGGATTTCACGGCCGCCGTTCTTGGCTATCTGGATTTTCATCCTAGGTATGCGGAACTGGCTGGCAAGCTGGCCCAGGTGGTGGCTGATCACGCGACCCCCGTGGGAAGCGGCACTGTCGCACGCACCCAACGCATCCCGGTCGAAAAGAGGGCCGAGGCAGCGGTGATTGCGTGGATGCGGCACCAGACCACCGCTTACGACGCCATGGTAATCCCGCGAATTGCGGGAAAAAGGCGTGAGGTCCGTCGCATGCTGGCCGAACGATCCAAGGAACTGCTGGTACGCTACCGACGTGGAGAACCACCTGCCAACGACTGCCCTCTTCGGAGAGCACTCGCCAGTCCCTATGTCCAATGACCCACGATCCCCAGGTCGCTGGACCGAGATTGGGACCGTCCGGCCCCGATCGATCGCCTTAACGATCCAACTTCATTTCCCCGAATCTCTGTGGCACTGTGCCTCGGTGAGATCCTCTCCTCGACCAGCTAAAGATAAAAAATTCTCACCGAACCTCAGGCGCACCGAGGGGGTTGGAGGACGAGGGGCAATGCGATTGCGACAGATGGCCCTAGGCCCAGCCGGCACGTTTGCCATCACTGGAATACCAGAGGCTCTGGAAGAACTTTTCTATCACTAAAATTCCAGCCAACAAATTGGATGCGAAACGTCAAATAAAAAATTTCCCTGTTAACGAAGCGAGCCCTGGATCGGCATTCCCAGCATGAGTACCGAGAAAGAGAGGGAAATTCGGGAGCAGATGACTCGATGCTGGATGTCGGCGGAATCATCGGTCCGCGCATACATCGCTGCAGCGATCCGTTCCTCAGTGGACCGAGAAGATGTTCTGCAGCAGGTAGCGCTGACGGTGGCTAGGCGATTCGATGATTACGATGCCACTCGTCCGTTTCTACCCTGGGTATTATGGCTCGCCAAATCCCGCATCATCGATTTCTATCGGACACAGCAACGCCGTCAAACCCTGATGGATGACACGATGCTTCGGCAATTGGCAGACCATTTGATCGAAAGACGGGACGACGGATCAGGTCGACTGGCAGCTCTGGAGCATTGCATGGAAAAATTGCCGGATCGATCGCGATCACTTCTGAACATGCGTTACCACCAGACGCTTGGGATCGAACAGATTGCCGAAACCTTGCGTTCGACCCCCGCGTCTGTTCGTGTCACCTTGTTTCGTATCCGCGAAGCCCTGGCAGAGTGCATTCAACGAAGGCTTGCAAGCGAGGTGGAGCGGTGATGCAGCAACCCTTGCCGGAACATCTCAGGCAGCTCATCGATCGCTGGCTGGACGAAGATCTTCCAGAGGACGAATCGGAAACACTTCATGGACTTCTTGCCGAAACATCAGGAGCCATCGAATGGATGGCCGATCGCGCGCTTTTGCATCAATGGCTTGGCAAGACGATCACCGACCTGCGTTCCACCGAATCCCAAACAGCGAAGATCGATCCATCCCGTCGCTGGCATATGCGTTCGCTTTTGGCAGCAGCGGCCGTCACGGCAGTTAGCCTTGCAATATTGATCATCGCATGGCCACGTAGCGCATCGGCATCCGCCAACTTCCTTGTGCAGAAGGCACTGGCTACCTGTCAACCGATCGCCGATAGACACTATCGGGTTCATGTCGAGAGCCGAAATGCCTTGCGCCTGCAGATGCTCCGATCGCGAAACGATCGAAACTCATCCAATCTCTGGGTCCGAGGCAACCAATTCGTGCAGCGATTTGAGCATTCCGAGGAACGACTTGCTTGGGGGCGAGACGCGTCAGGTGATGTCTGGTTCACTGTCGACGGCGCATCAGCAGCAGTTTTCAGGTCGCCAGAGATTCCCGAATCTCTGGAAGAGGTATGTGACCTTCGAACGCTGGACCTTCCGACCCTGCTTCAAACGCTGTTGCGTGATTACGATCTAACCTATCGCAGACAAGAGGTAGAAGTTGAGACGATCCAGGCGACCGTGCGACCGGCGATCAAGCGATCGAAGTACGGAAGAATCGAAATCGAGATCGAACGCGAGTCCTCGATGGTACGGCGCGTATCGATGGAGCGGGTCAGAGATGGGCGAGTCGTTGCGATCGTTCATTTCGACTGGATCGAAACGAAACTTGCTGCCAATACCCTCTACGATATTCCGTCTTACCTGCAGCCCGATGCACCGATCCTAGACCACCGATCCCCTCGTGGAGATCGAGCCGATTTATTGCGGGAATTTCTTGGACGACTGCGGGTGTCCCAGTGGCCTCGTTGAATTTCAACAGAAAGGTCTTTGCTGTGCGAACTTCTATTTGGGTGGTCTTACTTCTCGCGATACTCCATCAATGGGCATCCGTCGTTTTTGCTCAGAGCCCAAGTGAGGGATCTGGCAGTCCCAATCCCTCCTTGCTCCAACGTTTCGACACCAATGGCGATGGTCAGATCGATGATGGCGAACGGCGGGCGGTTCGCGACAAGATGAGGCAGATGCAGGCCAAGCCAGGTGCAATGACTCCGTCTGGCCAATCGACAACCATTGGCGATCGCACAATCACCGAAATGCAATACCCTTCCAGCGACGGGAAGATGATCCCCTGCGTCCTCTCGATGCCCAAGGGAAGTGGACCTTTCCCAGTGCTGGTGACGATCCATGGCGGCCAGGGGAATCGCGACTTTGGCTACCTTCGGACCATGGCTGCGCCAAACAATCTCTCCCCGACAGTTTCGGCTTTGAACGAACAGCCCTGGGCCATTCTGGCGATCAGTTATCGGTCCGGCAATGGAGCCCTTTTTGGAATGGAACAGGAAGATGTCGTCGCGGGAATCCGCTTCGCCAAAACACTCTCCAAAATCGATCCTCTGCGCGTCGGGGTGGTCGGCGGAAGTCACGGCGGACATCTGGCACTGGTCGCCGCCGAGAAAATGGGAGATGAATTCCTCTGCGTGGCGGTCGGTTCCCCTTGGATGACTGATCCTGTTGTCTACATGACTGGCGATCCCAACTCTCCACCACTCTCCTTGGTTCCCGCCAAAGCCAGGGAAGACCTGCTTCTCAATGGCAAGCGAATCTTCAACGGCATGCAACGAGGACGCGGGATGACCAGGGAACAGGCGTTGGCGTTCATCGCCGAGCATTCGATCGAGGCGAATGCGAATGAAATTGTCATCCCAACTCTGTTCATCACCAGTCGCGGGGATGACCAAGCCCCGCACGCGTTGATCGAACCAATGATTCAGAAGATGCAGGCGGCAAACAAGCAGGTTCAAGTCTACACTGCCGACAAAAGCCCTCACGGGTTCTACTGGGCGCGCACCGTCAGCGCCGCTCGCGATCTTCGCGGCCAAAAGAGTCCAGAAGAAGCGGCCGAAGAACAAAAAGCGAGACAGACGATCGTCGCCTTTTTTGAAAGCCAGTTTGCACGCCAGGATTTGGGAAGCGAGCCTACCCTTCCCGAAAAGGCCCTGCAGTCAGACGGGGAGCATCTTGCAGGCGCTGATAAGTCCTCCACTGAAGATCGATCGAATACGAAGAACCTCCCCGTTCGAGAGCCGGAGACCGATGACTTTCGATCGCTTGCAGGTGATGCGGAGACAATCTCGCGAGAGGCATTCCGTCGTCAATTCGGAAAGTCTCCTGCCTTTGCCGCCCGCCCAGAGCTTGCCAACCGTTTGTTTGATCGACTGGATGCCGACAAGGATGGGGCGCTGACACAGGCGGAGTTTGCCGCCTTCAGCGAATTGAAGAACCAGCTTGGACGAAAAGGTCAGGCGGGTCGGTCAGGCACTCCGACACCAAGCGGAAATCGCCCTGGCCGTTCAGGAAGCAGGATGATCCCCGGTAGCAAACAAGCTCCAGCTGATTCCGACAAACCGATGGAAGAGCAATCGCAGAGCCGCCGACAGTTTCCTGGTGCCTCCAGAACAGACACTATCCGGATTGCGACCGGTCAACTACGGGGCGAGCAAAAGGAGGGGGTGAGAATCTTTCGAGGGATTCCCTATGCATCCGCACCGATCGGAGCTGGACGCTGGCGTGACTCGATGCCACCGGCGCCTTGGAACGGGATCCGCGAAACCATCGCTTTTGGACCGCCAGCGCTCCAGAGTGAAGCCTTCACGCCTCGCAGCCAGCAAAGCGAAGACTGCCTTTTTCTCAATGTCTGGACGCCTGCTGATGCGACAGACCGATCCAAACTCCCCGTTCTCTTCTGGATTCATGGCGGTGCTTTCATCCAGGGCTCGGGAGCCCAGCCCCGATACGATGGCAGCGAACTGGCGCGACGAGGTGCCGTTGTCGTGACGATCAATTATCGGCTGGGTCCTCTTGGACTCTTCGCCCATCCGTCCCTGACGGCGGAGAGTGAGCCCGACGAACCACTTGGGAACTACTGCTTGCTGGACATGATCGCCGCCTTAAAGTGGACCAAAGAGAATATCGCAGCGTTCGGAGGAGATCCTGGGAATGTCACCATCTCTGGATCCTCTGCAGGTGGGACCAGTTGCCTGTTCTTGATGGGTATTTCAGAGGCAACGGGATTGTTTCAGAAAGCGATCATCCACAGCAGTGGCGGCATCCGAAATATCCAGAACCTTGCCGAAGCAGAAGCGGCAGGGCAACGCCTTGCTCAGCAAATGGGGCTTGGCCAGTCGGCGACCGTGGCCCAATTGCGGCAAGTGGCAGCAGACCAAGTGGCGGTTGGCGTCGGCTCAATTCGAGAATGGAACCTTCCGGTCAAACCCATCATCGATGGCCGTCTGGTAACGGGTTCGCCCGAGGAAACCTTCACGCAAGGGAGACAGGCCAGGATCCCTGTCTTGATTGGCTCGGCCAACGGGGAATCGGGAGCCAGACAGTTCGGGGACGAAGTGGCGACGGGTGGAGCCTTCGGGTTTCAGCGCAGGCTTGCGGATGAAATGGTCCGGGCAGGACAAAAGGTCTGGATGTTTCAATTGACTTTCGTCCCTCCTCAAGCCCGCTCCAGTCGCTTTGCAGCTCAGCATGGCGAAAGTGTCGCCTACTCCTTCGGAACCATCGGGCAATCGATCGCAGCACAGTACGGTTTTCGCACCGAAGAGACTGCTCGAAATGCAGTTCGTTCGCGACGAGGTGGGGGGAACCGTCCGCCAGCAGGCGACCGGGCAGAGGATTCCCAGCCGGTAGAGGACTCCAAGCAAGGGAGGGAAATCAGCGAGGCAATGATGGAGTACTGGATCCACTTCATGCGGGACGGAGACCCCAATGGCTCCGGACTTCCAACTTGGCCAAACTATGAACCCAGAGATCCTAAGACGATGGTCTTTGGCAACGAAATCCTATCGGCGAAGTAGTTTGTCTCTCTTCAAGCAAGAGGAACGAAGCTTTGAAAGGATCGAGCGATGAATTCTGCCTCACGAGACAATCTGCCCCCTAATCCAGGGCCCTCGGGACGGTCTGTGTATTTCGGAGTTGTTCCGTCGATTGGGAATCTCATCGGGATGGCAATCGTTCTTGGCCTGTTTCTTGTCAGTAAAGCCGAAGCGCAGCAGGACATAGAAAAACGCTTTCAGCAACTGGACGCCAATCGCGACGGCATGGTGACAACAGACGAATTGCCTCAAGCGGCTCTTTTTCGGATGTTTGATCTCGATGGCAGCGGTGAAATCACTCTGGAGGAAGCAAGACAGTTAGCTGGCAGGTCGCGGCTTCGGGGGCGGATGGGCGGTGATGAAACGCAAAACGCTTCGAAGGAAGAAACGAAAGCTCCTGAGCCTTCCGAACCGAAAGAAGTCCCTGTGCGCGAGGGACCCAGCCTTTTGAGTCCTGGGGAGCATGGAATTGGCAAGTTTGCGCCGGACATCGAATTGGTCGACATCCAGGGTGCAGCAAGAAGACTTCATGAAGTCGCTGACAGCCAGTGGACGGTCATCGCCTTCACCAGCACCAGTTGCCCGATCAGTAGAAAGTACCTGCCGACTCTGGTGGCACTCCACCAGGAGTTCTCATCCCGAGGCGTTCGCTTTGTTCTGGTCAACTGCATCGCCACCGATTCCCAAGAGCAGATGAAAGAGGCGGCGGGACGATTCGGATCGGAGATCCAGTACGTGATCGATCAGGATTCGGCTCTGGCGACGCACCTTGGAGCGACCAGCACAACCGATGTCTTTCTGCTGGATCGGTCTCACACTATTCTCTATCACGGGGCGATCGACGACCAATATGGGTTTGGTTATTCCATCGATGCACCTCGATCGACCTACCTGCGGAACGCACTGGAAGCGACGCTGGACCAACGCGCGATTCTCATTGCGGCAACCGTGGCACCCGGTTGCAAGCTGGACCACTCAAAGTCACCCGAAACAGACTCGCTAGTGACCTACCACAACCAAATCGCAAGGCTCCTTCAGCGGCACTGCATCGAATGCCATCGCTCGGGAGGCGTCGGTCCCTTTCGACTTGATTCCTACGACGATGCGTTCGCTCATGCTGCAATGATTCGCGAAGTAGTTGATCGCGGTTCGATGCCACCTTGGTTCGCTGCAGCCGAAAAGTCCCATGGCGTATCCCCCTGGATCAACGACCGTTCGCTTTCCGTGTCCGAAAAGACGCAGTTGCTGGATTGGGTTGACCAAGGAATGCCTGCTGGCGATCCCAGTCAATCTCCTGCTCAGAAAAGCTTCATGGATGGCTGGCTGATTGGAAAGCCGGATGCTGTCTTCCAATTCCCTAAGCCGTTCCCGGTGAAGGCAACCGGTACCATGCCGTACCAGAATATTGTCGTGGAAACCCACCTGGAGGAAGATCGGTGGGTCCAGGCGATCGAAGTGCAGCCTAGCAATCCGTCTGTCGTGCACCATGTGCTGGTCTTTGTTCAGAGTGCGGGAGAAGAGGAGGGGCCTCGCGATGATGCTGCAGATGAAAGGGGAGGTTACTGGGGTGTGTATGTCCCCGGCAACAGCACCCTGATCTACCCGGAAGGATATGCCAAACGAATTCCAAAAGGGGCACGGCTCCGTTTTCAGATGCACTACACACCCAACGGCACGGCCACTGAGGACCGCACGCGCATCGGTTTGGTCTTCGCCAAAAGGGAACCACAACACGAAGTACGCGTCGCAGGGATTGTGAATCGTGGCTTTCGGATTCCGCCTGGTGCCGCCAATCATCCAGTGATTGGAGCAATCCGAAATCTTCCTGTCGATGTCGAGATACTCGCCTTCCTTCCCCACATGCACCTGCGAGGCAAGGCAGCTCGTTACGAACTGATCTCAAGCGGCCAGTCCCAAACGCTCCTGGATGTCCCCCGTTACGACTTCAACTGGCAGCTACTTTACCGCTATGCGGAACCGATCTTGGCCCGTGCGGGAGACACACTGCAGTTCACTGCATGGTATGACAATAGCAGCGGCAATCCAGCCAATCCCGACCCGTCCAAAGAAGTCCGCTGGGGACCTCAAACCTTCGACGAAATGCATTTGGGCTATGTCGAGTATGTGGTCCCGGGTGCCAAGCCAGGCGATCCAAACCCGCTTTCGCCGCGCAATCGGCTACGTGGCGCCTTTCGAAATTTCCAAGGAGGATCGAATTCGGAAACGAACCGAGCGAACTCTCTCCTCTTTCGACAACTGGATATCGATCGTGATGGCGCCGTGACACGGGGTGAGGTACGTGCAAGGTATCCAGATAACGCTGCCGCATCGTCGACGCTCTTCGATCGACTAGATACCGACGGAGATGGGAAATTGAGTCGCCAGGAGCTGCAGAAATTGCCAGAGAACCTTCGTTCGCCCCAGCCCTGAGCCACGATTCGGTAGGATGAGCGACTGGGATTTCAGGATTCCGCTGGAACAGCGACTCCATCGAAAGCCTGCTAGTCGGCGAGGTATTTTTCTTCGAACTCACTGCCAACGTCAGGATGCAAAAAATGGTTCCTCTGTTCTCGATCCCGAGCGATCTGCCAACTCGATATCGAACCGCTTTCTTGACCTCGATCTATGGCTTCCTCGCGTTGGTTTCTAGCTCTGCCTTCGCTACAGATCGCCCCAACATCATCTTACTTTTGGCCGATGATCTGGGGTATGCGGAAATCGGGGTGAACGGCTGCAAAGATATCCCGACGCCAAGCATCGACGCGATGGCTCGCAACGGCGTCCGATTCACCGATGGCTATGCAGGCCACTGCGTCTGCGCTCCTACAAGGGCGGCCCTGATGAGCGGCATGTACCAGCATCGATTTGGTTTCGAATTCAATCCGGGGCCCGAAGCGTCCGCCAACCCGGAATTCGGATTGCCTCGCAATATCCCATCGCTCCCAGAGAAACTCCAACAAGCTGGCTACACCACAGGGATGATTGGTAAATGGCATATCGGCTTTCAAGATGGCATGCGTCCTGACCAGCGAGGATTTGACTACCACTACGGATTCCTTGGAGGGGCTCATCCCTACCAACCGCTCGCACCTGCCGCCAATCGAATCCTTCGGAACGGTCAGCCAACGCAGCCGAAAAAATATTTGACCGACCAGTTTGCCGATGAGGCGGTGGAGTTTGTCGAACGGAGTAAGGACAAACCTTTCTTTCTCTATCTGGCGTTCAATGCCGTGCATTCTCCAATGGATGCCAATCCCTATGAGAGTCGCTTTCCGGACCTCACAGGAAAGCGAAAGACCTTTGCCGGAATGCTGACCGCACTCGACGTGGCCGTCGGTCGAGTGATAGAGAAAGTCAGGGAACTTGGAGAAGAAGAGAACACGCTGATCTTCTTTTACAGCGACAATGGCGGGCCTACGCAGCAGATCACTTCCAGAAACGATCCTCTGCGTGGATTCAAGGGGCAGCTCTTTGAGGGTGGGATCCGCGTCCCTTTCGTCATGCAGTGGAAGGGACGCATCCCCGCTGGCCAGACCTACCGGCAACCCGTCATGGGCTTTGACTGCCATGCCACAGCTCTTGCTGCCGCCGGCGTGTTGCCCGAGGATCAGCCCACTCCAGTTCCTTCATCGGGTTCTGATGCACCCAATGGCTCGAAAGCCGATGCTGCAGAAAATCGTCGCAGAGGGCTGGACGGAGTGAATCTGCTGCCGTTTGTCACAGGCCAAGCGGATGGCATGCCGCATGAACAGCTTTTCTGGCGCGCTGGAACCAGCTATGCGGTGCGGAGTGGTGATTGGAAACTGTTGCACTTGCCGCAGCAGGGGGGAACGATGCTGTTCGATTTGCAGAAGGACGTCAGCGAAGAGAACAATCTAGCGGCAAGCCATCCCGAAAAACTGAAGGAACTGCAGACCGCAATGGATGCGTGGGCAAAGGAAGTTCAGCCACCCAAGTGGGGCCGACAGGACCAACGGAATGGGCAACCGGGAGGCAATCCCAACCCCGCCAACCCCAGTCGCCGGCCTAGGCAACGCATGCCGAGGGTCGAACAAGCCTTCCGCAATGCCGACAAGGATGGCGACGGAAAGCTGACGAGGGAGGAGTCGCCGCAGCCAGAACGGTTCAACGAAATCGATTCGGACAGAAATGGCTGGGTGACATGGGAAGAGTTTCGTGCCGATGTTCAACGCCTGCGAAATGCGCCGCAGCCGCAGGATCCCTAATCCTGGCTGCCGGGAATAGCGCACCAAATGCATGGCCCTCTTCGCAGTTGGATTCTTAGATTTCTCCGCCACAGGAAATCGCCACATGCAGAAACTTTCCAGAAGCGTTTGCAATCACTTCCATGAAACCAACTGCCACCCGCCATCGCGGCGCACCGATACCGCAAAAGGAAGAGGAGGCTGTGTGCCTCACGCGGAACTCCCAAAGCGACCAAACAGAGAAAATGCGATCCGTATGGAGGGAACACGCTCACCATGACTCGCCAAATCCTCAGTGGCCTGATCGGAATCATTCTTTGCAGCCAGCTCATCGCCCAAGGTCCCAAGTATGCGGATCGAGGTTCCCACGAGGTCCATTTGGTTGCCACCGTCCGGTTGTTAGACGATTCGAGGAATAAAACGATCGATGCGCTGGTTCGGCATCCCGATGGGGAGGGCCCCTTTCCGATTGTCGTCTTCAGCCATGGAGCGCTCGCCAACAAGGAGGCATTTGGTATTGCCAGCGAGCACTGGGCAAGCCACGGTTACATCGTGATTCACCCCAATCATGCCGATGCACGTGGGGGTGAGAGTCCTGGGCAATTGAAGCAGCGTCGCGCCGCTGGAGGAACACTGGGGGCACTGACCGGCGGAGGACGCATCGATCGCGTCCAAGACATCACCAGCATCCTCGATTCGCTCGATCAACTGGAAATTCAGATACCTGAACTGAAAGGCAAACTGAATCGGAAAGCCATCGCGGTCGCTGGACATTCCTATGGTGCCTACGTGGCTCAATGCCATGGCGGCGTGAAGACGATGGTCGATGACAAGCTGCAGAATCTATCCGACTCAAGAGTCCGATGCGTTGTGCCGATTTCAGCGCAGGGTGAAAGCGAGAATTTTGGATTGACTAGCGAGAGCTGGACTGAGGCGAAGGTCGCTGCATTGCATATCACCGGAACGCGCGACCGGTCGGCGCCCGAGCGGCCTGGAGAGAGGATGGGGGACTTCCATACCAAGAAGATCCCCTTCGACCGGAGTCCTCCGGGAGACAAATACCTTCTGGTCATTGAAGGAGCCAACCACATTTCCTTCGGTGGACGACTTCCTAGGCTGCGTGGCAGCGCCGATGCACCCGGTCTCACCAAGACGCTCAGCCTTGCATTCCTCGAGGCCTTTCTAAAAAAGGATGCCGACGCAAAAGCGTGGCTTGATGGCCAAGCCTCCTCCGACTGGATCGGCAGCCAGGGCATGCTAGAGCGCAAGTAACAGCATCGATACAGCAAAAGAGTCCAGCGTTTTCAAAGAAGCAGAAGTCCGTCCGCGAGTTATCGGACCACTGGCAGCGTCGCGTTCGGATTTCTCTGCGGTCGATCGGACCAGCATCTCATTCAACGACATTCAAAACATTCCAAGGGGCCTGAGGTCACAAGAGGTGGAGTCATGAGATGTCTTTCCGTTTTGTTTATGTGCATTGCTTTCCTACTGCCCAGCCAGTCCGTCGCACTTGCCTTTGCTCCCCAACCACCGGCATCCGCTTCCGAGGAACTCCTCTGGGTGACAAACGCTGTCGACGCACCGCGTGTATCGTTCCATACGATGGAAAGCGAGTCGGCAAAAAGGAAGATCAGTTACCATCTCTACCGACCCGAACTTTACCAGCAGGAACCCGCCAGTCGTTTCCCGGTGGTCTACTGGCTGCATGGGTCAGGAGGTGGCTTGCCTGGCATACCTAGGGTCGCAGCGCTGTTCGACGCGGCGATCGCGGCTGGAAAGACTCCTCCTTGCCTTGTCGTCTTCGTGAATGGACTTCCCAACGGAATGTATGTCGACTGGAAGGACGGATCGGCCCCACTGGAGACGATTTTCATTCGAGAGCTGCTGCCCCATATCGATTCCACCTATCGTACGGTGGCCAATCGAGATGGGCGGTTGCTGGATGGCTACAGCATGGGTGGCTATGGTGCCGCGCGATTTGGGTTCAAGTATCCCGATCTGTTCGCCTCCGTCTCGATCATGGGAGGAGGCCCTTTACAGACCAATCTGATGGACGCGCCACGGGCTGGTCAGCGGCGGGCCGCTGAGGTGCTGCAGCAGGTGTACGGGGGCGATCCAGACTATTTCACTCACGTCAGCCCGCGACGGCTAGCGGAAGAGAACGCCAGCCGACTAGCCAAAGGCTCCCAGATTCGAATGGTCTGTGGCGATCAGGATGAGACGTTCTCTGCCAATGAGAGCTTTCATCAGCATCTGGAAAAACTATCGATCCCTCATCGCTGGCAAGTCCTTCCGGGAGTCGATCACAATCCAATGAAAACCCTCGAAGCCCTCGGGGATTCGAATTGGGAGTTCTATCGTTCCGCATTTCGGGCGGCTTTGCAGCCTGCCTCGTCTGCTCCCGACCGAAAGGCTGACTTGGAAATCCAACTAGAGGTCAAGGAGAAAAGTCGCCGTGCGGTCGTGGTCCATGCCCCAACCGATGGCAGCAAACGACCCGCCGTGCTGGTGCTTCACGGAGGGATGGGAAGTGCAGCCGTCATGCAGGCCAACTCCGGATTTGACCTAGTCGCCAAGGCGAAGGGCTTCATGGTCGTTTATCCCGAAGGAACCGATTTCGGTGGCGGGCGCCATGCATGGAACACCGGCTACCTGATGCGGCGTATGGTGCAAGGTGCTGACGATATCGCTTACTTCGATCAACTGATCGATCGGCTGATCGACGATCATGACGCAGACCCCAACCGCATCTACATGACCGGTGGATCCAATGGAGGCATGATGACCTATGTCTACGCTGTTCAGCGTCCCCAGAAGCTTGCCGCAATCGCCCCGGTTGTCGCGTCGATGTTTTCCTTCGAAACCAAACCCGCCACTCCCCTCCCGATCTTGATCATCAACGGCGCGAAAGATGAAGAGGTGCCGATCGAGGGGGGAATGAGTCGCAATCCGGTGGTACGACGCGCTCAGCAGGCTCCGTTCCAATCGATCGAGGAAGTGGCCAAGTTTTGGGTTTCTGCCAACGCTTCTAAGTCGGAGCCGCTGGTATCCGTCGATGGCACGGTCACCACCAAGCGGTACGAAGCGACGGAAGGAGGGGCTACAACCGAAGTCGTCATCGATTCGGCGGGTGGGCACGGCTGGCCGGGAGCGCGAGTTCGGCGCGACGGCAACCAACCGATCGGTTCGTTCTCAGGAGCCGAACGAGTTTGGAAGTTTTTCGCAGATAAGTGCCGTGCGGATAAGTTGCATTCCGATACTTCGACTCCAGCGCCAAAGTAGCTGCTGGTTCAACCTTTGGCGACTAAGGTAGCCAGGGGTTTTCGCTGGTCGTGATCCGGAATCACGAAGGTCCCTCCGTCGCTGATCCGGTCAGTCGGTTTTGGTGGTTCTCTGCATGCACTGGATGTCGCTGGATCGTCTATCCTGAAGCAAGTTCGATCGATCACCAACTTTCCTGAAAGTGAATTCATGTTTGATTGCCTCCGCTGGGTTTTTGCCACGCTACTCCTGTTGCGGCTCTCGCCATTGAATGCTCAAGACATCCAGCAGGGGGAAATGGCCGGTTACCTGCTGGTGCCCAACGAGAAGGTGCCAGATTCGTATGGGGCTGGATTTTCGATGTACATTGCCGCCTGGCCGCTGCTCAAGCAGTATCCAGGTCAGCGATTCCAGTCGGGATTGCCGGGTACCTGGATGTTCGCGCAGCCGATCGGCGAGCCTCTAGAAAAAATGTACTCGGATATCGAAGGGGGTTTGGGATGGTGGCGCGATACCGAATACGCCACCGAGACGCCGAAATTCATCATGGGAGGTGTGGCTCCCAATTTTGCCGAATGGGCAAATGGCCCCGGGGCGGGGAAGGGGAGGGATTGGAAGAACCCCAGCGGCAAGTACGCCGTCGCGCAGCTGAGTCCCTGGGTGCTGTGGCCTCCCGACGGATTGAATCTCAAGCAGGGGACCCAAGGCCAGTGGTTCGGTTATGGCTACATGCCTCTTCCCCTGACCAATGCGAAGGAAAAGACCAGCGGAGAATCGGTCCCCACTGGCAACCAATGCTGGACTCTTTTTCTCAACACAGAGAACTTCAAGGGGCCAGTTACTTTCTTCACCCCCTTCTTTTGGTCGCAGCATGCCGTCAAGGATCGACGACTTGCTGGTCGACTGCTCGACAGCCGCCCCTCCAATCCGAATCGTGCCCTACAGATGGAGACGCAGCACATCCCATGCGCCATCGCGACCGATTCCCAGGGGGTCACCTACGCGAGAATCACCCCAACGCAGTTCCCCTGCAATGAAGAAGGAAGCTCTTCCCTGGTGCACCGCATCACGTCGTACGATCGACGGGCGCTTTGGGATCGCGTGGAAGCGTGGTTCGCCGGTGGTGACGTAGCCACTGGGCGGGTGGATGAAGGGGGCCAAGTGCTGCATTCTTTCCCTGGCCGCGGCGGTGCGACCTGGAAGATCTACGCCGATGGAACCAAGAAAGAAGAAAAGCAGCCGGTGGCTTGGCCCCGTTTCGCTACTCCTTTTGCTCCCAGCCCACACACCTTTGGATATCGATGGAGCCCTGAAGCGACCCAGCAGGTTGCAAGTGACGCGGGAGACCTGATCGTCCTGCCCGAGTTTTTCCGGCTGGGAGAAGACGATCAGCAAAAGCCGTTATGGATCCCCGTCGCTGCCGATGAAGTCCCTGCAGAAACTGGCCTTGCCGAGTTTCAATTCCGTCGCGCTCAGGAGGATCCTCCGAAGATCTACCAGACCCCTGACGATCCTGACAGCAGCTGGAAGAAGCCTGGTCCCGTGGCTGGCCCCTTCACCCAAACGCTTGGCGATGGCAGCGTGGTGACCTATTCCTGGTACCGATTCGCCGACCAACCGGCGCTCTTCCACGCCGACATGACCGATCTAGAACGGGAGGAGATGCAACGTCGTGTGGAGTTGTTGCATCGCCACTGGACCCGCGATCGTGAGTACCTAGCACCGCCAGATAGCGGACAGCTTGCGGAACTCGATCCCGCGTTGATCGTGACGCCACCAGCCGGTCTGGAGGTGGGTTACGTACCGATCGTGACCCGGCAGGAACCTGCCTCAAACCCAACCAATCCATGAGAAAAAGAAATCAATATCGTTGATCGAAACGCTTTTCTCATGATACAAAAGGTCCTAGATCCTCTTCCGCTACGTAGCAGGTCGATCGTCTTGGTTCACTTTTCCCTTGGCTCCAGGGAAGACCAGTCCCAATCGTTGCGTCGGGTCGCGGTGATGGAGAAGGTGGTTCTCGCGGACATTACGTCCCCATGATGTCAATGGTCGATAGGGGTAGTGAACTGAAAAGTGCACGAACTCATAAACCATGATCGCAAAGAGCAATGCCACGCAAATCGATTCAGCAATCGGCCATCTGAGAAATACCCATGGTAGAGGGATCAAGTTGTAAAAAAGATAGGTGCCGAAGACTTCCAGCGAGTTGGGGTGAGCGTGATGATGCTTGTGCCGTTTGTGGGTAGCAGTCCAGGTCCACTCGTGCATGACACGATGCACTGCCAGCTCGATCGTTGGCCACAGCAGCAAGAAACCGACCATGGCGGCCAGTTCGATCCAGCGAAAGGGTTTAGGGATCGCCCATCGGAGAGCCAACGCCATCAGAAACGGCGTGACACTAAGAATCGTGCGGCCTGTCAGATAGGTAAGCAATAACGATTGAAAGCTTCCTTTACCGCGGGCCTGTGGTTCCATTCCCCCCTATTCCTTTCGGTCGATTGACACCGGACTCCTTGACGCTTCTGATCGAGGGCTGAATTAGAATTCGGACGTTGGGCTTCGGGGCAAAAATCCAGCAGCAAATGCAAAATTATAGTATCCTTGCCCTAACAAATACCGCATTCCCCCAACCCACGAGACAATTTACTTATCCATGCCATCATGGCGAGCTATGCAGAAGATCAACCATGCCGCCCAACAGTCGGCAAGGTAACGAATGAATCTGGGACGAAAGACATCGATCCAGATCGCCACAAAGCGGACTTAGCGTGGTTGGTCGTCGACCTTGCGATAGACATGCCGGCCGAAAAGTTTGAAGGCGGCTGGAGTGACAACTTGGTCCATCAACGTGGCATCGATCAGGCCACCGATGACGACAATCGCCAGCGGGTGGAGAATCTCCTTGCCGGTCTGTCCAGCGCCGAGCGCCAGAGGGATCAACCCCAGGATCGCTGTCAGCGCTGTCATCAGCACCGGCGTCAGTCGTTCCAGCGTTCCGCGCACGATCATTTCGTCGCTGAACGACTCTCCCTCATGGCGCTGAAGGTGGATGTAGTGGGCAATCATCATGATGCCGTTGCGACTGACGATGCCGATCAGTGTGATGAAGCCAACCCAGTGTGCGACCGAAAGGGTTGTCGCGGAAGCCCATACTTCCGGCCACTGCCACCAGGGGGCAGCGGCGAGTGATTCGGAAGAGGGCCGGTTCATCCAAAGCAACGCAGCGACCGAACCAAGGGCCGCCAGGGGGATGTGAATGAGCAGGACTAATAGCGATGCAACCCAGGAAGAAAGGCACTTCCAGAGCAAGAGGAAGACGCCCAGAAGCACCGCCCAAAAAAGCCAGAAAAGCATCCTGTTTGCCTCTTGCTGCGCTTCAAATTGCCCGCCCAGTTCGATTCGCATCGGCCTTGCCCCACGATTCAGATTGCTCTCCACCTCAGCAATCGCCTCACGAATCTGTGCGACGGTGCTGCCAAGATCACGGCCCTGGACGTTGCAACTGACCACGACGCGTCTTTCCATATTCTCGTGATGGACGACGTTTGGCCCTCGAGCATCGAGGACGCGAGCGACCTGCGAGAGAGCAACCTTCCGGCCAGAGGGAGTATCGAGGATTGTCTGTCCAATGACCTCCCGATCACTACGAGTCGCTTCGTCGTACCAAACAACCAGATCAAAGAAGCGATCGCCATCGAGAATGGTCGACACCTTTTTGCCTCGGTAGGCGGTTTCCAGTAGCCTTGCCACCTCGCCCGGGGTCAGGCCGTAATCCGCCGCAACTTTCCGATCGACCTCCAATCGAACCTGCTTGACGTTTTCCTGCGGTTCCACCTGGAGATCGACCACACCTGGTACCTCCGCCACCTCATGCTCGATATCGTGCGCGGCGGCGATCATCTCCCGGAGATCCTCGCCGAAAACTTTGATGGCGATCTGCGCCCGAACACCGCTCATCACGTGATCCAGACGATGGCTAATCGGCTGCCCCACGTTCATCGCTACATTGGGAAGATACGCAACACGGTCTCGTACGTCCTCCATGACTTGGCCGTGCGGCCTGCCGATTGTCAAAACCCCCAAATGATGCAGCCCAGGAATGGCTCGCAGGACCGCCGCCCCCCAACCGGGCTTTGGCCTCTGGTGTGGCACCAAACGCACTTCCAGCTCCGATGCGTTGACACCTTCGGCATGCTCATCCTGCTCGGCGCGTCCCGTCCTTCTGGCGATCGATGCGATTTCGGGAATCTCCCAAAGCAGCGACTCCGTTCGCTCTGCGATTCGCTTGCTCTCTTCCAAACTGGTTCCGGGTCGCGTCTGCACATTGACCGTCAATGTTCCTTCCTGAAAGCTTGGTAGAAACTCAGACCCCATCGCCAGAACAAGGAATTTTGAGCCGAAGGCGAGAAGAGCGGCGGTGATCAGAATTTTGCGTGGATGCCGAAGGGACCATCGAACTACCTTCTCATCGATCCACTTCAGCCACTGCACGAACAGCGAGTCGTTGGGACGATTCAGGAATACCGCGGAGGGGAGCAGTACGGAAGCAAGAGCCGGGGTGACGGTCAGGGAGACGACTAGCGAAGCGAAAAGGGAGACAACGTAGGCGAGCGCCAGCGGGGCAAACATTCGACCTTCCAGCCCGGAAAGGACGAACAGTGGCAACACCACCAGACAGACGATCAAGGTGGCATAGACGATGGAATTCCGCACCTCGCTGGATGCTTCCAAGACCACCTGCATGGACGGTTTGGGATGACTGCCCTGGCGATTCTCTTTCAAGCGGCGGAAGATATTTTCGATATCCACAATTGCATCATCGACCAGTTCGCCGATCGCCACTGCAATCCCACCCAACGTCATCGTGTTGATCGTCAGCCCCAGGTAATCGAAAACAAGGATGGTGGTGAGCACGGACAGCGGAATCGCCGTCAACGTGATGAAACTGGTGCGTAGATTCGCCAGAAACAGCAAGAGGATGACAGCAACCCAGACCGCGCCATCTCGGATCGCTTCGACAACATTGTCGATCGCCGATTGGATGAAATCCGCTTGGCGAAACAACTGCTTCTCTATCGTCACATCAGGTGGCAGTTCCTTCTGCAGGGAGTCGAGAGCAGCATCGATACGAGGGGACAATTGCAGTGTGTTGGCACCCGGCTGCTTCTGAACTGCCAGGATCACCGCATCGCCACCGGTCACACCATCCAACCCTCGCGTTCTCACCCCTCCATCGCCACGTCGAACCGGCCCTCCAAATCGGACATCCGCGACATCCTCAATGCGCAAAGCTCTCTCTTGACGCCAGACAACCGGGGTCTTGGCGATCTCGTCCAGAGAGACACTTTGGGCGCGGATTCGGATCAGCGATTCCTCCTGCTGCCGCTCCATGACGCCGCCCCCAGCAATCCCATTGGATCGCTCAGCAGCCGTAATCAACTGATCCAGGGTCACCCCTGCCGCCGCCAAGCGTTCGGGAGAGGTGATCACCTGAAATTGACGCAGCACCCCTCCCATGACGGTCACCTGGGAAACCCCATCGACCGCCAGCAAACGGTTGCGTACGGTAAACTCACAAAGTGTCCTCAATCGCATCGCCTGTTCCAACCGTTCGGACTCCGAATCAGCCGCTCGAACGGGACGCAATCCAAGGATCATCACCTCCCCCATGATGGAAGAAATCGGCGCCAAGGTGATCCTTACATCGGATGGAAGTCGATCCCTCGCTAGCTGGATCTTTTCGGAAACCATCTGGCGGGCTCGATAGATCTCCGTATCCCACTCAAACTCGACCGAAATCACCGAGAGACCGATTCCCGAAGACGATCGAACACGACGAACTCCAGTGGCTCCAATCAGCTGATACTCCAGCGGTCGAGTCACCAGAGCTTCCACTTCCTCGGGCGCCAGACCTGGTGCCTCGGTCAGCAAGGTGGCTGTCGGTCGATTCAGATCGGGGAAAACATCGACGGGGATTTTTTGCAGGCGAAACAGTCCTACGACCGTGACGACGACGGCCAAAAGGAGCACCAGCCACCGATTCCGAAGAGACCAAGCGATCAAAAAATCCAGCATGTCTGCTCCTATCGCACCGACATCCAGGCGGCATTCAATTCCTCTGCGGCCGTCATTGCGATCAACTCCCCTTCTCGCAGTCCAGAAATCACTTCAGCGTGGCGATCGTCAATCCGCCCCAACTGGACTTCCCGGCGATCGTAGGTGGCGGCATGTTTGACAAAGACGAAGGTTCGATTTCCTTCGCGAACGATCGACGAAACAGGAACCGCGAGCGCGGGGGAGTTGCTTTGGAGAGCCAGTGCAACTTGCGCGACTTGGCGGTATCTCAAAGGAACCGGTGGATCTTCATCCAATTCAATCCAGAAATCCATCCCTCGCTGATCCGGATCGATGACGTCGCTTTGGCGCGCCACTCGGCCGGTAAGAACCATGTCCTTAAGTCCTGGAAATCGGATCCTTGCCCGTTGGCCCGGCGACAAAGTGGGCGCTAGGCTCTCTGGTGCGTAACTCTCAATCCATGGCCTGCCACTTTGGTGCAACTCGCACAACTTCTCGTCCGCCTGCAGCGCCTGCCCGATCACTCGATCCAGCGACACCACCACACCGGAGATAGGAGCGACGATCGGCAGTGTGGGCTGGATCGATCTTGTCTGGATAAGCGACTCGATGCTCGATGCTTCCAGGCCAGCCAATTCCAATTCCCTTCGCACACTCTCACGACGACTTGCAGAAGCCGCCACCCTCGCCTCCGTCTCGATCAACCGCCTTCTCGGGATCGCCTGCGTCGCCTCTCGAAGCCTTGCCAGTTCGCGGCTTGCCAAGTCGTTGGCCAGTTGCTCTTTCAACAAGTTCAGCTGCAGATCGAGGAACTCCATGCTGAAGACATGCGCCAGGATATTCCCTGCCTGGACGGTCTGGCCGACTTGCACATCCAGCCCGACGAGAACGCCGGGCAGCCGAGCCGCCGCGGTCCCTCGCTGCGAGGATGGTAGGTCGACGGTGGCCCGCAGAGAAATGACCGAATCGATCGATTGCGGTTTCACGACGCCAAGTTTCAGACCCATGGTTCGAGCCGATGCCGGCGAAATCTTGGCGGAACCGGGGAGAAAGAAGACGCCAAGCTGCTGGGCGCCCTGTGAGACAACCATATCACCTGGGTAGAGATCCTTGGATTGCACTTCAACCACCGTAGAGGACTCCGCGACCACCTCCACGCTGGTCCTCCGATACTCCGAGGCCTCTTTGGCCTGACTCTCCTCAACCAGCACGAATCGGTCGGTACCGTGGTCGACCAGTGCGCTCGCTGGAATCACTAAGGTTTCAGTGGCACGAGGGACCGCAATCCTCGCGCTCCCCGTCATCCCAGGCAGCAGGCGACGAACGGGATCTGAAGGGTTGGGATGCACCACCCAAACCTCATTGAGCAGATCGGACTTTGCCAGCGATTTTCCGACGACGGCGATCTCTCCTGAAATTTTCTCTTTAGGAAATGCGGCCAGTTGCACCTCGACCTGCTGCCCTTCGCGGATGCGCATCAGGTCCTTCTCCAGCACACCCAGTCGAATCCAGACGGTCGTTAGGTCGATCAGTTCAAAGAGTGGCTGACCAGGATCGATCACCCCTCCGATCGATCGTTCCGCATGAGACAAAGTTCCGGCAATAGGAGCGGTGACGGGAAGCAGGGGAGTCTTCGTCGGCACCCCTTCCAGAATCTGACGCAGCGTCTGTGGTGGCAAGCCTAATGCAAGCCATTTCGTCTGAACTAAATCGAGTGCATTGCGCGCTTGCTGCACCTCGACTTCAGCTGCCAGAACGTCGCGTTCCGCAACGGCGCCCCCCGCATCTCGTACGCTCCGGTAAAGTCGATCAGCCACCTCCAGCTCATTGACTGATTCCCGCGCCTCCAGGTGCAAACGTTCAACCTCCGGACTCAATACCTCCCCTAGCAAGTCGCCAGCCTCAACTGGATCCCCAGGACGGACATGCAGCGTGGCAACACGACCAGGAAGTCGACTGACCGCAAACGCTCGCCCCGTTGGCGCAGCGACCACCGTCGCGCTGGCTAGCAACGAATCGATCGAAGAGCCCTGCTGAATAGACGCTGTCCGAATGTCGAGGGCCTCTCGAGATTTGCGACTGAGCTGGATCCGTCCTCGATCCAGATCGACAACAGCCCCTTTCGATGGCAGTGGAGCATGGCCTTCGTGAGCCACTGCATCGGACAACGAAGATGCCAAGAAAACCAAAATGCAAACCAGATTCAGGCATCTCCCGACGAACAAACTCCCGTCAACATGCCTCGTCACCACACCATCTCCCTTCGTGAGCCAACCCATGAAGCAACGGCACTTCTCAAGTCACCCCTCGCCATCTCCTGCACTCCCTGCCGATCAATTCCGCTCCCATCCCCCATCGCCATCGGCCCACTCCCCCTCGAACACACACACCTGCCCCCTCTTCGTATCAAAAGAGCTGGCAAGCCTTCCAACTGTCCTGGTGAACCGAACGATCCACTAGGTGGCATCCAAACCTCGAAGGGATTAGAAGTCATCACTTCCGATACGCCTCGGGTGGCAACAGCTTTTCAGGGTTCTCCTTGGCCATCGCGACGAATTCATCGACGCAGGGTGGGCAGCAGAACTCATAGGTCTTGCCGTCGATCACCCACGAAAACTTCGAGTTGGCCTTCGTCATGGAAACCGGACAAAGCGCATCACCCGACTGAGGCTTGGCATCGTGCTGGGCCTTGATGCCGGCGAACTTGGCGGAAGCCACTTGATTGCCATTGGCCTCGATATCAGCCTGCGTGTATTTCCCTCCAGGTGTCAGATAGAGATTCCTCTCCTTGTCGTCTGCTACCTTCGCTGGCATCTGGTGGTCACTGGAATTCCGGTGATCGCTGGAATCCGGAACGGACTGGAACCCAAGTCGAAATCGCTCCTCCCCGATTCGGATCGATGGAATGGTGACTTCCACTTTCTTCCCCACCATCGATTCCGGTAGCGTCCCTATGAAGAGCGAAGTCTTTCCCTTTCGATCATCCGCTTGGGGGCTTGGGGCCAGTTGGATCGCCTGAGCGTCTGGCATCCCTTCCTGCCTTACGAATCCCTGCAGCGTCTGCTCATCCACCTCCATCACCTGCGCTTCATCGCGCCCCAGTGTATAGAGACGCAGAGTCCCTCCTTGCTCGAAAACCGCCTCGGCATGGTAGCTATCGCTTCCGATCGGCACGATGATGCCGCCGTGCGCCGAGGGCTTGTGCGCATGCTCCTCCTCTGCGCTTGCAACCTCCGATTTTTTGCTGGTGGACGTAACCGGTGCCACCGACGCCTTCCCTTCCAACGCCGTCTCCTGGTGCTGGCACCCAACGGTCCAGCCCAACAGGCAGAGCAGGGCAATGGCCAACGGATTGAACTCGCAATGCCTTTTCATGGTATCCCTCCCGATGTGTTCAGACACAAAGTAAATGATGGATCGATTGAACCTAGATGAAGGACTCCGCGCCATCTCCGGCGCTATCGCGCCGCAAGAATCATCGATCGCGCGAAGTACTTTCCTGCTGGCTTTCCGCTCAGCCAGCCAACCTGTTCGACATCAGAAGAATCCGACGAGGTTCAACAGCGCAGCGTGCAATAGAGACGACAAAGCGTGCGGCCACCCATTGGATCAGGGGCCGAGCGTTGCACCCGTCCCGTCGAAGAAACAGCCTCGATCCACTTCAGGCTTTCAGACACCTGGGGCAGAAAATGACTCCACTGCCATCGCAATCCCTCCAGAAGAATCGCCTGCGGACTCTCTCCTGCCCCTTTCGAGAGAGCGATCGGTGGGCAGTAGGTGCACGAGCAGGGCCCGGGCAAAGTCTTGGTGGAAGGGACTTCATCCTGAGTGGAAGTCGTTTCGGCTTGCTTCTTGCAACAGCTGCGAGGCATCTCGCGCAAGACTGCTGCGCTGGATTTCGAACCAGCGCTGAGCCAATCTCTCAGGGCACAGCAGCAAAGACTCTCACCGGCCAGGGTAGAGAGAGCGAACCAAAATAGAAGAAGGATGCGTCCCATGGCTCGATTATTCTTCCAACAGGCAAGCAGGTCAACGTCGATCCATCCACCGGTCGCATCCCCCGGCCGGATTCGATGATTTGCTCCTGCGCACCCGCTGCGGGGAACCAGGAAGCTGCAAAACCCTCCACGCCTCCGAAAAGCAGCGGTTCCCTCCGAATGCACACAGTGTGTTCACTGTTCCTCGCCAATCCAATTCGATGGATGCGAAAAATGCTGACCGCGAGAGATTTCACAAGCCATCCAGCCGATCAAGCTCCTGCCTCAGAAAGGTCGGTCGAACTTTCCGCAGGCACCAGGCCCAGTCGAACCGAAACGCTCAACAGAAATCTTTGCGCGGGACTCAACTGCCGTAGCTGCTCGATCACCTGTCGCGCGGTTCCGGGTCGATTGGTGATGATGCCGTCAACCCCCATCCCGAGATACAAGGACATGAGTACCGGATGGTCGATCGTCCAGACGTAGACCATTTTCCCCCTCCGATGAGCTCGTTCGATCAAACCACTACTGATACTTCGCGTGTTCAACGCGAGAAAGTCGGCAGGCACTTTCGAAAGATCTCCGACGGCCACCGCAGCAAGCAACCCTACCGTCCATTCGGGACGGGAACGTTTTAGCTCTTCCACAAAAGGCTGGTGCAGCGACATCAAAATCACCTGATCCTGCATGCCTTCCTCTTCGACGATCTCGATCACCCGTTCAACCAGGCGCTGATTATGGCCATAGTACTTCAGTTCGATATCCACTTTCGATCGCCCTTTGCACAACTGCAACGCTTGTTTGAGCGATGGAGTTCTCTGGTCGCTGTAGGCGGGAGAAAAACGTGTCCCGATGTCGATTTGGGTGAGCTGTTCTAGTTTCGCTTCCCAAACCTTTAGCGGGTTTCCAGCGATCTTCATGTAGTCGCTGTCGTGCATGACAACCACCTGGCCATCTACCGTCTCCTGCACATCTAGCTCGACATAATCCGAGTGGTCCTCGCATGCCTTGTCGAAAGAGGCAAGCGTGTTTTCCGGACGAACGGCGGCGGCACCCCGATGGGCCAGGACGATTCCATCCTCCGTCGATCGACTACTGGCCAAAAGCCAAAGCCCTCCGACGACCGCCACCATCCCAATAGCTCCAAAGAACCAGAGCCATCGGAGCGATAGCAGGTCGACTGGGTCTGCCTGCTTGGATCGCGGGACACCATGACGGACCGCCGAAGGCGGGATCGATTCGGCCTGGAGCTGCTGACGGAAAAAGTGGTCCATCCAAAGATCGCCATGCTCCTGGCGAATCTGAGCCCCATGAACACCACTCCACCCCCAGGCTCGATAGAGTCCAGCCACCATCAGGGCAAAACTCACCGATTGGAACAGCGAGAGAATCAAGCTCACCACCAACCACACGAGGAAAAAAGCTCCCAGCACAGGTACCAACCACGTCAAGGTTGGTGAAATGGTAGCCAGGGCCCAGTGAGCAACTCCGTAGAGCATGGAAGTGAAAAGAGACGACAGCAGAATCTGAAGGACCAACCATGCCAGCCAAAGAAAGGCCAAAGCCCATCGTCGCGATCCGACAATCTGACGACTCTCCTCCATCGCCCTCTGCGTCGACTGACCGGTAATCAATAGAACTGGCAGAGCGAGCGTCCAAGGGGCTAGTCTTGGAATGATCACCCAGATGGCGGCCGACACCACCAAGCCGCCACCTCCGAGGGCCAGCCAGAATTTGAATGGTCGGTCTGTCAGGTAGTAGTTGATGTCCGCATCCCCCAGCAGCCACCAAGCCAAAGCAGCAATCGCCGCGACAAACGGGAGCAGTAGGGCAAGACTTCGCACGACAATCTGCAGACAAAGCAGCAATGTGGAACCGAATCGCTTCATTCCCCAGACTACCGCTCGGACGGGCGAAACACGGTAACCCTCAAAGGCACCGAAAGCCTGAAGCATCAAACTGGATTGCTCGATCGCCAGTATTCCGACTCCAACCGTCGCGACTCCCACGGCGCCCACTAGCCCCATCGGACTCATCACGAAGGAGGCGATCTCCTGGTCTGTCAGTGCATCCTGACCCGACATCTGGATCAGTCGCTGCATCAACCATCCAAAGAATGGCCAAAGGACGACAAGAGAAAGAAATCGCAGCATCAGAGCCGTCACGAAGAGGTTTCTTCGATGTCGCCACGAAGCGCTGAACAAGCCGACAACCATCGAAAACAAAGCTCTCTCCCATGCCATTCCCTATGACTCAACCGCCCCATCCTCCCGATCGAATCGATGGCTCCGGCATCCGGCCCCAAAAACGGCTGCTTTTCATCGAATTGGAAGTGACCGCGTCACCCCGCAATCGACTGCCAATCCGCTGCGTTCATGTTTCGGACAATCCATTCGAATCCAATCGCCCATCGAACCCACCCCTTGGCGGGTATCGAAAAAATCGAGGAACCAAAGCGATCTTTCGCTTACCTACCGCAAAAAAATCGGCATGCCTTACCAGCGTCGCACGACTCACCCGGTTCGTCGATCTGGACTGGTACCAGAAGCCACCAAGTCGACCACTTCCGAGAGATCGGCAAAGAACCAATCTTGCTGGGAGCCTCCTGTCAGCGAGTCGGAACTCACGTCAGCAAAAACGGTATCAACGATGCCATCTGCTGCATCATTGTTTAGATAATTCTCTCCATTGAGCCTGGGAAGCGACCCAATACCCATCAGATTCGCTATCCGCTGATCAAACGTCCGCGCCGAAGTCCACTCTGCATGAATGTCACGAAGCGCCGATACATTCTCCTCGAATACCGCCGTTCCGCTGATCAGAATGTCGTCACCGGCATTGGCGACCAATCGATCGGCCCCAATCCCACCAATCAGCAGGTCTCGCTGCCCACCACCCGTCAATTGATCATCCCCGCCCAATCCTACAAGCACCGAAGCGACCGAGGATGCGGTCAGAATATCGTTGCCGGCTCCTCCTAGAACAACCTGAATAGCCGAGACCACTCCCGAGATGGCAGTCGCGTTGCCTGCCAGCGTGCTGGCCAGATTGACCACCACTGCGTTTGTCCATCCAGCGTAGGAAAGCGAATTCACACCGGCTCCACCCTGCAGGCTTCCCGTCAGACTCCCCAACACTTCCATTCGGAACTGGTCGACCGATGTGTTTCCCACAAGGTTCTCTACACCACTGAAAGACACTACCGCTGTTCCCGTTCGAATCAAACCTGCATTTCCGCCCATCACGGTCCAGTCATTCGCTGCCGCTGGCCCTGTCAGCGTGTCGATTCCCGTGCCGCCAACAACCGATCCAACCGAACTGTAAGTCACCCCTCCGACGACGATCTGCCCTGATACCGTTGTCGACCAACTGGTCGCCACATTGGCTCCAACAACCTGCGATCCCGACACCCCATTGCCCACCACCTGCTCCACCAGGGTGTAACCGCCCAGAACGCCCACTAAAGAAGCGACCGTACCCAGACGAAAATCAAGCGCCCCGGCGCGAGCCGATACGTTCAATTCATCGACGCCGGTGCCTCCATTGATAGTTCCCGTCAATGTGCCGGACGATTCCACCACAAAAGTATCGACGCTGCTGCTACCAGTCAGATTCTCCACACCACGAAAGCGAACCACCGAGGCACCCGTCTGCCAGGTTCCCTCGTTTGCACCACTGAGCGTCCATCGATTGGCTGCCGCTGGCCCCGTCAGCTTGTCGATTCCTGTGCCGCCAACAACCGATCCAACCGAACTGTAAGTCACCCCTCCGACGACGATCTGCCCTGATACCGTTGTCGACCAAATGGTCGCCACATTGGCTCCAGCAACCTGCGATCCCGACACCCCATTGCCCACCACCTGCTCCACCAGGGTGTAACCGCCCAGAACGCCCACTAAAGAAGCGACCGTACCCAGACGAAAATTGAGCGCTTCGGCGCGAGCCGATACGTTCAATTCATCGACGCCGGTGCCTCCATTGATAGTTCCCGTCAATGTGCCGGACGATTCCACCACAAAAGTATCGACGCTGCTGCTACCAGTCAGATTCTCCACACCACGAAAGCGAACCACCGAGGCACCCGTCTGCCAGGTTCCCTCGTTTGCACCACTGAGCGTCCATCGATTGGCTGCCGCTGGCCCTGTCAGCGTGTCGATTCCTGTGCCCCCAACAATCGATCCAACCGAACTGTAAGTCACCCCTCCGACGACGATCTGCCCTGATGCGGTTATCGCCCAGGCGGTTGCGGTATCCGAACCGCGCAGGAAGGTTTCGATATCACTATTGCCGACCACCTGCTCGATCGTCCGAAATGCAGCGATGATACCGACAATCGTTCCCAAGGAGCCAACGCGAAATTCCAATCCACCTTGGCGAGCCGACAAATCGAGTTGGTCGATGCCGCCAGCACCATTGACCGTCCCACTGATGGTGGCAGAACCAGCGACCTGAAATTGATCGGCAGCCGAACCACCTGTCAGATTCTCAAACGACTCGAATCCAAGAACGCCGTTGAGGACACCCGAATCGATCCCATTGAGGGTCCACTGGTTGGCGGTATTTGGAGCGAGCAACTGATCCGCTTTCGAGAGACCGCCAACAATCCTTTCCACCTCCGACATCGCACCGAAGGAACTGGACCTTCCCCCGGCCAAATTGATGGTCTGAGTGGACGATTTCACTGACAAATCGATCACATCGGTTCCGTCGCCACCGGCAACTCCACCGGGCATCGTCCCGGCACTCGCGAAAACGAAGGAGTCATTCCCCGTGCCGCCCAAGGCCCATTCGACTGAGGAGAATGGAATAGAAGAATCGACCGATCCATTTCCAGCGCCGATAATATTCCAGAGTCGATTACCGGAGACCATTTGCAAACGATCGGTGCCTATGCCTCCATCGAATTCAGCCACCGCATTTCCCAAGGTTAGTCGATCGTTCCCCGCTCCTCCCGCAATTTTCACCTTTTCGATGCGCGATACAAGAATCGAAAAACCATCGACTGTGATTCGGTTTGCATCGTAGACGATTTGGTTGTCATACGAACCTGCATCGACCAGGAGGCTGTCATTCCCTTCCAGCCCTTCGATCCACAAACTCGCATCGATTGAAAGCGTACCAGCAAAAATCGTTTGGCCATTGCGTGTCACATTCCATTGATTGGTGGCTCCTGTCCCCGTGTAGGCAGCGACGAAGGTGTCACCCAAATGCGAACCACTGATCAAACTCCCAACGGCACCTCGAACGACAGCGGTCGACTGCAAGCCTGTAGACTCGCGGGATGCAACGATGGAATCTCCCGGCGCGACGACCAATTCATCGCTTGCCGAAGATGGACCGCTAACCAGATCCAAAGCGCCGACAAAAATCGCGGAATTCGGCGAAGTCTCCTGAAGCAGTAGCTCTTTTCCCGTCGGGTCGCTTGTGCTTTGGATCCGGATCGCTATCTGATCGATTTGACTGGGATCGGCATTCGCAATGGAATCACGAGACTCCAAGACTGCGGTCTGTCCGACACCATAAAACGCTTGATCGAGTCGAACGTATCTTTGGCTATCCAGTGCGTATTGGATCGCACCGGCAACATTCAATCGGCCACCAGTAGCGGTCTTGCCGGCAAGTGCTGGGGTCAGCGTGACGCTATTGAGAATCGCTGACTTGATTTCCTCAGCTCCAAAATCGGGCAGATTCAGCGATGCCAGAAGGGCGGCCGCGCCTGCGACATGCGGCGCTGCCATCGACGTCCCCGACATCGTTCCGTAAACGCCGGCAGGCATGGTGGAATAGATCCCCACTCCGGGGGCTGCAAGATCGACTTGAGTCGAACTGTAGTTGGAGAAACTAGCCAGTGCTCCCGTGCTGGCCAAAGCAGCTACGGAGAGGACATTGTCAAAGGATGCTGCCGTTTCGGTGGACGTACCGATCGTGGAATTCGCGTTGGCTGGAAAGAAGTAACTGGTATCGATATTGGCGGATGAATTGCCGGCTGCTGCGACAAAAAGAATGTCCGCTTTAGCGCTGCGAATCACCGCATCATGAATCGCCTGGGAATAAAAGTTACCCCCCCAGGAATTGTTGGTAGCGACTAGACGAATTCCATGCCTCACTTTGAGATCCGTCAGGTAGTCGATCGCTTCGACCGCATCCGCAACAGAACCGCCGTTGGGGCCAAAGAACTTGGCGCCAATGATCTTCACATTCCAAGCCATCCCGGCGACCCCGATGCCGTTTCCTCCGACAGCGCCGATGGTACCTGCAACGTGCGTTCCGTGATCGTCCTGGATCCCATCGTAAATCGAATTGTCATTGGAGGCGGCATCCCATCCGTGGATGTCGTCGCGGTATCCATTTCCGTCGTTATCGATCCCGTCCCCGGGGATCTCGTAGGGATTCACCCAGATGTTAGCCGCCAAGTCCGGATGATCGATCTGCAGACCTTCATCGATGACACCAATGATCACATCCTGACTTCCGGTATAGCCAGTTTCCCAAGCCTTCTCTGCCTGTGCTCCAAACGTATTGGTTGTCCCGGCAGGCCCGACAGCACTTGGCAGATCATCGCTGTAGAGGCCCCACAAGTTTCCATTGAGGTATCCAGGATCATTGCTGACCGAGGTGCGGTTCAATCGGTAGTTCGGCTCAGCAAATTCCACCATCGGATTCCTGCGCAGGGACTCCAGCGCCTCCTGCATTTCAATCCCGCTGCCCAGCCTCACTCGATCCAAGCTTCCTAAACCGGCTGCTTTCATCCCCGAAGTGTGCAAGCTGCGCAAAATGGATCCGTCGGTTACCTCCCGAAAATTTTGGTAGGCCGACAGAGAGGGCATCTGTCGATACTGGACCAGAATTTCTCCCGGGAGCACGGGCAGATCCAGGAAGTTACTTCTGGCCGTGATGTCCGCCGCGAGGAGGCGTCGGGCTTCCAGCGGCTCCAAAGCAAGCACGCATTGCCTTGAAGCAGGGCGGCGTTCGAACTTGAACGATCCAATTCTCCCCTGAAACATCTCTGAACTCCTCTCTGATGACATTCCTGTTCGCTTGTGCATTCTTTAGCCATCCATAGGCTCAGTCAACTCGGCGCCCCTCTTCCGCTCGCAAAACAGCCCAGAATGAACTCGACTAGCTAACTGTCTTCGACTGCGATTCTCTTTCCTTGCATCCCATCGGCAGGGGATAAGACTCCCATCCCAACGCACGCCTTGTGTCTCCGGATAAAGCAAAAGCCAGGAAGTATGGAAGGAGTGACGCTTTGAGAGCCGATAGGAGCCGCAGTGCCACCCCGAGCGGGGAGCGCATCCGATCGGCTCCGTCCAGTCTATTCTTTGGACGCCTGGGGGCTGGTCTGAGGTTGAGAGACTTGATCGCATCCGAGGCCCCTTCGAACGACCTAGCGGGCGCCCAGGGATCTGGCAACCTATGCCCTTCGCTTCGTCCATAGCCAGAAGATCGCTAAACCACTCAGAACCACAAAAAGGCTAAGCAAGAGAACTCGCGCCTGCGCGGTCGCCAGCACAAAAATCCAACCAGCGGCGGCCACCAAGCTTGGGATGGGATAGAGCCACATTCGAAACGGAAGGTTGATTTCCGGACGACGGCGACGGATCCAATCCAAAGCGACAATCTGCCCGAGGAACTGCACCACAATGCGGACGCAAACCGCCGCTGCAATCACATCCCCAAGTTCAAAGAAACAGAAGATCGAAGTCAGGGCCGCAAGCACCAACAGAGAGACCAGCGGATACCTTCCGGTCGGGTGCAGGTAACCGAATGGCTTGAAAAAATCGCCGCTTCGCGCAGCCGCAAAGGGAATCCTGGAATAGCCAAGAGTGATCGAGAACATGCAGGCGATCGCGGTCCAAAGAATCAGCCACGTGAAGGCCACCGCCCACGGACGTCCAAAAAGCCGCTCCATAAAGTCCGCAGCGATGTTCTTCGAATGCATCGCTTCCTGCCATGGAATCACGCCGATGATGCATAGATTCATCGTCCAGTAGATCAAGGCAATGACGATCACCGAGCTGATGATGGCACGAGGGATCGTGCGAGCTGGCTCTCTGACCTCCTCGCCAAGATGACAGATGTTGTAGTACCCAAGGTAATCGTAAATCGCGATCAGCATGGCCGCCCCCAACCCGGTGGCGAACCGCTGATCGAACCGAAAAGCCTCTTCCGGAAGAGCTAAATGGCTGGGATCGAAATGAAATAGACCAGCGACAATCACCAGCAGAACCGTCAACAGCGTGCCAGCCGTCATCCAGACGCTCAACCAGCCGATTTTCCCAATCCGCTGACAAAGTAGTGCTGTCACCAAGACCACCGCGCCGACAGCAATCCAACGGTCTCCCCCCGGATACGACTCCCAGCCTCCCATCCAATTCGGTGCCGCATACCTCAGATAGTTCAAGGCTCCGATGTACCCAGAAGCCATCTCCAATGCGCCGCTGATCAGAAACTGCCAGATGAAGAGGAAAGGAACGACGCGTCCATAACGCATCGGCCCGAAAACGGTTTTGAGGAAGTGGTACGAGCCTCCACTTCCTGGCAATGCTGCCCCCAATTCACTCCAAACCAGACCATCACAAAGCACCACCAGCGCCGCAAAGCCCCAGGCGATCATCGCCTGAGGCCCTTGCATCGCAGCAATGAAAGCGGGAATCGTAATGAATGGACCAATTCCCACCATGTTGGCGATGTTCAAGGAGGTCGCCTGTAGCAACCCCAAAGATCGCTCCATCCCCTGGGGCGATGGTGGTGTTCGCGCATCGTCCAATTCCATGATTCTCCCCTGCCTAGTTGCAATGGAAGCGAATGCATTCAGCGACGCGTCACCGGCCAAAGGGTTGATCGCTACAAAGATGGCAAGGCTGCTATCGACGGGCCTCTAACGGCATTTCTCCATCGACCAAGAGCTGCTTCGCGGACTTCCAGAACACGGCTCAGGCTGAGCCTGATCGCTATGACCTTCGGCCCTCTCGCCTAGCTGCAGCCATCGATGCAAAGCCACTGGCAAGCTGGTCCAACCCTGGTCCCGAGATCGATCCGAACCCCGGCTCCCACCGCCACCTCATTTGCCGCGATCTGCTTCCCCCCGCTCGCTTCACCCTAACGCCAACATCAATAGAGGTTTCTCATCAGCTCGACAAGGCAGTCGACCTCATGAGGAGTCAGCGACTCGGAAAAGCTGGGCATGATCGACCGATCGGTGGTCTTGATGCTGAGCTGGCCATCGTCCCCACGCACAATTTCCTCCAACGGGATGACCATGATCCGGCTGCCATCACTCGCAGGATTCGTTAATGCGATGGTCATCGAGTCAGCATCCTGCTGTACGATCACACCCGATACAACACCCCCGTCTGTCTCAATCACGCTGACGCGATAGGCTTCCGCGACGTGCTTGTAAGGATCGACAATCGAATTCCTAAGGTACTCTTCCGACTGCAGTCCGACAGTTTCAAGCGAAGGAGCCAGATAGCTGCTGGGGAAGTGACACTGCACGCACCCACCCTTCCCACGAAAGATTTGCTCTCCCTCAACGATCCAGTCCAGTCGCACCGGAGCTCTTGGGGGCGGTTCTGGGGGGCGGGCAATGGGCAGTCCATCGATCCGCTTTCGATCGACCACGCCACCCTGGCTCATCAAATAGGCCACCAAGTCACGCACTTCGCTATCGGTTAGCTTGGTCGCCACTTGTGGCATGATGGAGTTGGGCGATGTGCTGAAAGCAGTTGGATCGACAATCGACTCGATCAAATACTGCTCTGCGCTGTAGCCTTCCCGTCGGCTTCCTGCCTGGAGCCCCAGATCTTTGACAGACGGCCCTCTCGCCAAGGAGCCGTCAAGCGAATGGCAGAAAACGCAATTCGTCTTGAATAGTTCGGCTCCTCTACCCGTGTGAGCAAGGGTGAAGGAGCCGGCGGATAGCGGTCTGTATCGGCTCAGCACCGCAGGGAAAACCGCCAGAACGATGAGGGCGGCCAGCACCACAGACAGAATATAACGAAGGAAGGTGTTCATGATTCCGCCTGCTCGAACCCCGTTTCCTGCTACTCGCCAAAGGTAAGTCGGTACAACTTATTGTCTGGACGGCGCGTGATGACGAAAAGACTGCGATCGCCGTCGAAAGCAATTCCAACAGGTCGCGGCAAATTGGCGAAAAGATCGCTGGATACCACCGATAGCTTGTCTCCGTCCCTCTCCAGCTTGAGACGGAAAATCGAATCCCTCGGCAAATCAGCTACCAAAATGCAATCCTGGAAGTCCTTGGGCAACCGCCCTCCCGACAGGTAGACCAGTCCAGTCAAGTTGCCTCGCTCACCCCCGTTCCAAAGAGGCTGACGAAATTGCCCCTCGTCGACCCCTTCATCGCCTGGCAACACATAGGGATGCCCATAATGTTGCCCCTCCTGTACGTAATCGACCTCGTCTCCTCGATTGTTATTCGAATCGTTGTCGGTGATAAACAGTTCATCCTGACCGTTCAACGTCATCCCAAAAGGGTTCCGGAACCCCCGAGCAAAGATTTCCGGTACCGAGCTGCCTGGAGCGTACTTCAGGATGGTCCCTTCGATTTCATCGACCTGAACGGATCGGTTGGTAGGGGTCCCGACAGCAACGAAAAGGTTTCCCTTGGAGTCGATTGCGACTCCATTGTTGGAATGCTGACTGTCGGGGATCCTCAACCCTGGTAAATCGGTGACGACGTCGAGAAATTCGTCGAAGACACCGTCCCCGTTTTGGTCGCGACACCGCGTGACAGCCCCCGTCTTTTCATAGACGAGGCGTTCTCGAGTCGCGCGAACAAATCGTCCAGACCGCGAAGCGTAAAGCGCTCCATCATGCCAGAAAAGGCCATTGGTCCTTCCAAACAAGCCAGCGGGCGAAGACCGATTGGACGTCCATGTTCCTCCATCCGACTGATCGAAAACGATGACCCCGCCCACTTCCCTACCATCCAAAAATGAGTCGTAGCTGACGAATACCTTACCTCCATCGCCGGTGCAAACGCAGATTGGCTCATCGGCCAATGGACCAATGGTCTCCAGCGAGATTCCCGGATACTTCAAGGGCTGGCCGTAAATCAAATCTGGTCTCTGCTGTCGAATCCATATCAGCCCCAGAGCCGCGCAGGAAACGAGCAATCCAGCGGCCATCGCCAACTCCCTTAGCCTGCCCCAGAGAATCTGCGTCAGCGGGCCAAATGCTGCAACTCCCATCCCGATGCCCAGAATGATCGCTACCAGATTGATCTTCTCTTCGGCGACACTTTTTCGGAGGAAGTCGAGCAAAAACGTCTGCCCCATCGGCGAGCCGCCGTAGAAAGCGACTCCCAAAGCCAGTTGCACTAGCGCCAACAAGGCGATCGCCCATCGCAACCAACCTTTTCCAGCAAGTGCATGCCACGTCGCAAAGAAAGCAGCGATCGCCGAATAGGTTAGCAACAGAAGAATAAAGATCGATGTGAAGTTCATCATGCAGGCGCTGACGCAGCCACCCCAGAATTAACAATGGAATGCCACATGCTGCCTCCCGAAACCAACAGATGCGATGGCAGCAACTGCAGCGCCGCGTCGAACCTTGAGGAGCCAAGTGCCTAAGCACCCCCTCGCATGGTTCACCAAACTTCCAAGAAGACCATTTCGTGCAACGGACAATGTCCTTCGAGAGCGATCGTCAGCCAGGAGGCAGAATTGCCGAGGTCGAAGAAGGATCATATTTTTCCGCCTGCACCTCTCGCCAGCATCGGTCGAAGAGCGAGAAACTTCAGTCTAGCTACGCCCCGAAGACCGTCAAGAGTTGGCGAGGTTCACCGCGTGACGGGAATTCGCTTCGCCGATCGCCTCCCGTTTCGCCTCGCCTCCCGTATCGGCAATGGTAGCCAGAGCATCGCATCGACCGCATTGGATCCCCCCATCGGCGTCGCTACCCTTCGCGTGGTGTGATGCTCGACAAGGTTCAATACAGCCGCAGTAGCGGTTGAAGAGGGAAGGAGCCGAACAGACACCGTGCCCCAAAAGGAAAATCAGCGGCCCGGTCAGCAGCCCGGGCGACCTTCGGATCCAACACCACTCGCATCCGGAATCGATAAGCCCCATGGAAAATCCCATCCACTAGCGATCCATTTTCGTCTTGGGGTAACTTGGTGGGTCGCTACTTTGATTTCTCGTACTCGATGCCCCAATGTCCCAACGCCACTTTTCGAGTACGAAGTAATCCCCGAAAAAAGCAACCCAAAGGAGCCGCTGGTCGGGTCAGATTTCATGGACAACCAGCCCCGGCCGACGCGGTGACTTCCATCGAACGCGACGCACCAGCCGATCGGTAGGTCTTGGGTAGGTGGTTTCCAAGCCACTGGATTCGGGGGAGGGTGCGCCGCGCATGGGCGGAGTTGCCAATCTTGGTCGACCTCTGCTGAACGAGGATCCAATCGGTGGATTCCAATCGAACTCCAGGAGACCCCAGCGATCCATTTACCACCGGCCCTTTTCAACAGCCCCCCTATTCGAGGATAGACGCCTGAAAACTAGTCACGCAACGCCAATGCTTGTTTCAAGCCGCACAGGTTTTGAGAAAAAAGTTGGAAAACTGGAGCAAAGCGGTCGCATCGAAGGCCGCGGTGTGGGAAAAATGTCGTTCTTCGCAGACTAGATCGTCTTAGGAATATTAGCATCGAACGAGTAAGAAACTCACTTGTCGATCGAGCGTTTTTTCATGGGCCAGCATCCAGAAGAACCATCATCATCCGGGTCCTCTGAGTCGAGGGATCTTGGTCGATTGCACGCCTGGATGGCCGCGCGGGAATTTCTGCTGTCTGGGCTTCCTGAGCCGCTTCGGCAACATGCGGCGGCGATCCTGCCTCATTTTCCGCCAGAGGATCCAACCGGCGACGTCGGGTCGACTTGGACCGCCCAGAGCCTCTCTGCCGCGCTCCGTGCAAGCCCCAACGAAGGAACCGCCCCCAAGTCGGAAGCCGACAAGGAGCCCTCCACCATCGATGGTGGTGACGCGAATCTGTCATTGGACGACGATGCCATAGAGAAATCGATCGACGATCGAACGGCAGTGTCCAGCGACCACAACTCCGCATCCCCAGCGATCCCGGCAATGGTCGATCGCTACCAGATTCTCAACAAGATCGCTGAAGGTGGGATGGGGATTGTCCTGCTTGGATTCGATCCCATGCTGGGGCGTCGCGTAGCGATCAAAACCCTACGCCCAGAATTCGGTAACTCCGCGCGGCGCAAGCAGAGATTCCTTCAGGAAGCCCATCTGCACGCGCAGTTGCAACATCCCTCGGTTGTCGCCGTTCATGAAAGCGGCGAGCTACCGGATGGTAGGCCATACTTTGTCATGAGCTATGTTGAGGGACAGACCCTCTCCCGACAGCTTCGCGGCCGTTCTGATCCAAAGAAAGATCTCAATCGATTCATTCAGATCTTCGCCAAGATCTGCCAGGCGATCGCGTACGCCCATGACCGACATATCGTCCACCGAGACCTGAAGCCTCAAAATGTGATGGTTGGCGACTTGGGAACCGTCCAGGTGCTCGACTGGGGTCTTGCCAAGCGGATCAATCCTTTTCCGATCAAAAGTCCCCAGCCACCACTACCCAGTTCGCCTGACTTGGAGATCGCCGCGGAGGATTCCGAGGCCGATTCCGACGACGAAGTTTCCGAATGGCTGGTGGCTTCTTCCATGGTCGGATCGACCAGTAGCAACCAACTGACGCTCAACGGTTCGGTGATCGGAACAGTGGCTTATCTGTCGCCCGAGCAGGCAAGAGGCGACACGCTGCGCGTTGGCAAGGCAGCCGACGTTTTTTGTCTTGGTGGAATTCTTTGTGAAATCCTAACCGGTCATCCTCCTTACCTGGGAAACGATCAGAAGACCGTCATCCGGCAGGCAAGACGTGGCGAGCTTCAGGAAACCCACACACGTCTGAAACAGTGTGGAGCCGAGAAAGCGCTGATCGATCTGACACGGCGATGCCTCGCTTTCGATCCTTCAGCCCGTCCTCGCGATGCCGGAGAAATCACGGAAGCGGTCACCGCCTACCTGGAGTCCGACCTGCGCCGGATCGAAAGAGATCAGGTCCGCTTCTTCTCGCTTTCCCACGATCTATTCTGCGTCATTGGAAAGGATGGTTATCTTCGTCGTTGCGGTCCGAAACTGCTGCAGGTGACTGGATTGGACATGGAATCCCTGCAGTCGATTCCCTTCCATGAGCATCTCCATCCTGAGGATCGTCAAGAGCCATGGGGAGGGCTGGTGAAGATGCAGGATGGCCAGCCAGCTCAACGGTTCCGAAATCGATTGCGAGACCCCAACGGAAGCTTTCGATGGATGGAATGGGTGACGCTGGAACTGCCCGAAGAAAATGCTTACTACGCTGTCGGTCGCGACATCCACGGCTCCTCTGCTGTCGCTGCGATGGAAGAAGATCGTCGCTTCAGTCAACAGCGCATCGAAGCGATGATCGAAAGCGCGCTGGATGCCGTCATCATGATCGACCAACAAGGTGATGTCATCCAGTTCAATCCTTCCGCCGAAGCCATTTTCGGATACGCTCGTCAGGAAGTCCTCAATCAATCGCTCGCCGATTTCATCATCCCCGAACGGTACCGCGAGGCTCATCGACGCGGGATGGCGCATTTCCTGGCGACCGGCGAAGGCCCAGTGATCGGAAAGCGACTGGAGATCCAGGCGATTCGGAACGGAGGGGAGGAGTTTCCATGTGAACTGACCATCACGATGCAAAAACTTCCTTCAGGACAGCCTGTTTTCACCGCCTACCTTCGGGACCTCAGCGATCGTCAGCGCGACCAGTCCTGATTCGATAGAAACGCGACTGCCTATGGCAGGGAGGCGTCCGGTACTTTTCGGATCGGCACTCCTGACCTATCGGCCCCTTTGCACCGCTCATGGATCGATCGGTTGGTGTTGAGACGAGCTGTCGACGAACCTTTTTTGTGAGAAAGACACAGGTACGATGACCCACTTCTCGAACCCAAGACTTCTCTGGATCCTGTTGCCCTGGATCCTCTGCCTAGCAAAAGCAACGCGGGCCGAAGAAGGCATGTTCCCGATGACCGAACTGGAACGGCTTCATCTGGCCTCCAAGGGTTTCCAGCTTGGACCGCGCGATCTGTTCCATCCGGATGGAATCGGTTTGGTGCAGGGGATCTGCCGCGTCAACGGCTGCACTGGATCATTCGTCTCCCCTGAGGGGCTGATCATCACGAATCATCACTGCGCTTTTGAGGCGATACAAAACGCCAGCACCAAGCAGCAGGACTACCTGGAAAAAGGGTTCGTTGCAGCGACGCGCCAGCAGGAAATCCCCGCTCCCGGATACACCGTCCGAATCACGGAGAGTTTCACCGATGTTTCCCAGTCCGTCCTCGCTGCGGCAACCCCCGACATGGGTTTTGCTGATCGCACCAAGGCGATCGATCGTAGGAGAAAGGAACTGGAGCAGGCGGCAGAGAAAGCGAATCCTGGCTTGCGGGCTGAAGTGGCGGAGATGTTTATCGGCAAGAGCTACTACCTGTTTCTCTACACCTATCTGAAGGACATTCGCTTGGTCTTCGCCCCCCCTGCTTCCATCGGAGCCTTTGGTGGGGAAACAGATAACTGGGAGTGGCCACGGCACACAGGGGACTTTTCGCTGATGCGAGCCTACACGGCCCCCGATGGCAGCTCCGCCCCCTATGCCAAAGAGAACATCCCCTATCGTCCCAAACGCGTCGTTCGCGTCGAACCGAAGGGTGTCGCCGAAGAGGACCTCGTCTTCCTGCTCGGTTATCCAGGACGAACCGTTCGCCACCGAACCGCCAGCTTTCTTCAATACGAACAAGCGGTGCGTCTGCCGACGATTGTTTCGCTGTACAGCTGGCAGATTGCGGAAATGGAAGCAGCCGGAAAGGCGGATCGCGAAGTAGCAATTCGGCACGCCTCCCGCACAAAATCGCTGGCCAATGTCGAAAAACGATCGCGAGGACAATTGCTGGGGATGCAGCGCAAGGGAATCCTAGCGGCCAAAAAGAAAGAGGAAATGCAGCTTCGCGAGTTCATCGACGCAGACCCCCAGCGCCGCGCTCGCTACGGACAACTGCTCGATCAACTAGATCAGGTCTACCAGGAGATGTCCGACGCCGCCCCCCTGGAGCTGCATCTGAAGGAATTGCGATCCGCCTGCCGAGCTCTCTCGTTTGCTTTCACCATCGTCGACGCGGCTCACGAACGGTCGAAGGGGGACCTGGAGCGGGAGGCGCCTTACATGGATCGCAACTGGGATCAGACCCGTCAGCAATTGCTCCTGGACGCTCAGGACTGGCATCCTGCCACCGACCAGAACCTGCTGGCAGGGATGCTGGAACGCCTCGCTGGAATCCCCGCCGCCCGCCAGATCCCAGCCATCGCGGAGAAGCTCCCCGACGATCGAGATTTCGCAAAGACTGCCAAGCGACTTTTCGACTCATCGCAATTAGGTATCGCAACCAAGATCGAAACTCTCTTGGAGATGAATCCCCAGCAACTGGCGGAGATCTCCGATCCGCTGCTGCAGTGGATGATCGAGCTGTATCCACACTACCTGAAGCTGCGCGAAAGGGACAAGGAAGTGGAAGGCAAGCTGGCGCAGGCCTACGGAGAGCTGATCGACGTGAAACGTCAATTTCTTGACAGCCGCTTTATCCCTGATGCAAACGCCACGCTGCGAATGACCTTCGGGCATGTCCGTGGGTACTCCCCGTCGGACGCCATCCACAAGTCACCAATCACCACACTCCGCGGCCTTCTGGAAAAGACGACAGGCGTCGAACCCTTCATCACCCCCAAAGAAGTTCTGGACGCTCATGAACAAGGCCAGTTCGCCAATCTCATCGATCCGGCCACCGGCCAAGTTCCAGTGGCGATTCTTTACGACACCGATACGACGGGAGGCAATTCGGGAAGCCCTGTCTTCAATGCCCGAGGGGAATTGGTGGGGGTCAACTTCGACCGCACCTTCGAAGCCACCATCAATGACTTCGCATGGAATCCCGATTACAGCCGCTCCATCGCCGTCGATATCCGGTTTGTCCTCTGGGTGACAGGGGTTGCCTACCCAGGACAGCATATCGTTCGAGAGATGGGGGTAGAACTTCCCTGATGACTGGGCCTCATGGAGGATACTTGGCGCGCCGATCGCCCTACATTCGCCAGGTATGCTCCATCACGCCGTCGACCGACATCGGGTAAGCGGTGTAGAAGGGGCCGAACTGACCGTATCGAGCGCTAGCTCGATCGTACCGCATGGTGTATACGATTTCCTTCAAATACTGGGGATTGCGAGCCCACAGCGTCACGCCCCATTCCCAATCGTCCAGCCCCACCGAAGCGGTCACCAACTGCGTCACTCGTCCGGCAAACGCCATGCCGCTCTGCGCATGCTCGCTCATCAACTCCTGTCGCTCGGAGAAGGGAAGCGCGAACCAGTTGGCACCGACGTTGCGGACCTTGTTCATCGGATAAAAACAGAGCGCCGGCCAATCAGGAAACTCAGGGGCCAGCCTCTGAGCCAGCATCATCGGCAACCGCTTCTCGTAGGATGCCACCTTGGCCTGAAAGGTGGCCGAATGAGCGTCTTCGCCACTATGGATCAATCGCTTTGCGTACTGCTCCTTATCGGGCAGATACTCGGAAATCTCCGACATCGAGACGAACGAATAAGTCGGCTGCAGCAATTCGCCGAATCGACACTGCATCAATCGCTGATGGATGGCGTTGATTTTCAGTGGGTCGGGGTCCATCATCACCAGCACCAAATCGGCCTTATGCCCTACAACCGCTGCCACCTGGAAACGCTGAGGTCGATCCGCTTCGCAAGGATCGAGCAAACCGCGAAACTCTTGGCGAGCCGACCTGCGATCCAGTTCGCTCATGCTGGCGATCCGATCGCGATTCCATCGATAAAAAAAGTGAGAGCAGTGCCAACCCTGAACAGGTACCGTCGATGGCGGTGGGATATCCATTGGACGATGCGTAGGATTCATAACGAAAAACTCCCTGTTTCATCCTGCCGATCCGGCAACCTGGCTACACATTCGATAAGCCCCAGTCGTTCAACTCAGTCGTTCAACCCTTGGATCACTCTGCCGATGGCATCGATTTCGAATCGTCCCCAGCGACTCAATGGTTACCTCCACCAGATCCCCGTCGGACAGGAATCGGGGAGGCGTGCGGGCGACACCGACTCCCGAGGGCGTCCCCGTGAAGATGATATCACCAGTCTCTAGCGTCAGTACCGAGGATAGGTATTCCACCAGAGCGACAGGAGTGAATACCATCTGGGAAGTGGAAGAGTCCTGCAACCGCTGATCGCCGATCCGCAGTTCGATTTTCAGATCCAGCGGATTTCGGAGCGAACTGGCGAGGGTAATCCCTGGTCCGATGGGTGCGAAGGAATCGAAACTCTTTCCGAGCAGCCATTGTCCACCTGGCTTGCCCTTCTGCCAGTCTCGGGCCGATACATCATTGCCAACGGCGTAGCCAAAGATCGACTCCGCTGCCTCCTTTGTATCGGCCCACCGCACCTTTCTCCCGATGACCACCACCAATTCGGCTTCGTAATCGACCTGCTTGCTTTGAGGCGGCAAGAGGATCGGGTCGAAGGGCCCGCTGAGCGACGTGGGCATCTTGCTGAAAATCACTGGCTCCTCACCAATCGATCGTCCCCCTTCTGCCGCGTGATCGTGGTAGTTGAGCCCCACGCCGAAAATCTTACCGGGACGATCGAGCGGGCACAGTAGGCTCACCGGTTCCTCGACCACCCCTAACCGCAGCGACAATCGCTGAATACGAGGCAAAAGAGTATCCCATTGGTCGATCACCTGAATCATGCTCTTTGGCAGCGTCGGATCCGACGCAGTCAAGTCCTGCACTCCTACTGGAGTATTGAGCCCCCAACCCAGAGTGCCATCCTGTCGACAGAAACGAATCAGCTGCATCTTCCCGGCGACTCCTCTGCTCATCTCACTCCATCGCCACCAGCCCCTGGCGATTTGATTCTCAATCAATCATGCCGACCACAGCCGATCCTTACAAGGGGAAGCGATGGATCGGAAGGCGAAGAGGCAGCCCCATGGCGGCAACCGATCGTGAGGCGTTGCTGGATCGATCCAATCGATGGAGCCAAGCCATCGTAGTGGCCAAGGAAGCCAATCCCCTGGAACTGGACTTTTAGCGCGCGGTCCTGTCTCCCGATGCGCTCTGCGAGCTTTTTCCCGATTGGGGATCCAGCCACACCGGTTCATCCTTGCCGTCGCCATCGAAGTCCCCTACCAGCAAGGCATCTCCTGCACCTGCGTTGGACAGAACCTGATCGGAAGCATCTAGAGCCCCGTTGTGATTGGAGTCGATCAAGATCTGATCGCCACGGAGCACCGCGATCTCGTCGATGCCATCGCCATCGAAATCACCAACCAGCCCGATATCGCCCGCCTGTCCGAATCGACAGGATCGATCGAGATTCGTCGCTCTACCGTCCCCATTGGTGTCCAATAACCACTGGCCGTCTTTGTAGACGGCGATGGTATCGATTCCATCGCCATTGAAATCTCCGACCAGGGGTAGGCTTCGCGGATCTCCGAAAAGGAAGGTGTGATCGATCAGATCACCACGGCCCTGATCTTCGCCGGATCGCTGAAGCAACCGGATCCTGTCGTTGGCATCCTGCACTCGAGGCGGGAGATTCATCGGGCGGCTGGAGGGGGACTGATTCGCCTGATCGGGCAATCCGGGTTCTTTCAGCACCGCTTCGGCATCCCTCGGCCACTGAGGACCATAGATTCCGAGGTCGTCGCGGCCATCTCCATCCCAATCGCCGACGACCGGAAGGTCCTCGCGGGACCCAAGCTGTGCCCAAAGGTCACTGCGCCCCCAGCGCCCGTCACCGTCCAGGTCGATCAACCATTCACCATCGATGAATAGACCGATCTCATCGACTCCATCTCCATTGAAATCCCCAACAACCTGCTTGGACCCTGGCAAATGGAATGCAACCTTGGACGGCTTCCTCGAAAGCGGTTCGGTCGATATGAACGACCAGCTCCCTTGCTCCAGCCCCACCACCGTCCAGCGCCCGAGATCCAACCTGGAGATCGCCCGCTCCATCCGCTCCCGCCCCACCCGCTGCTCCGGACGCTCCCCGCGAGGGAAGCCAGCATCCAGGATGCTCAGGTGCCACGCGTATCCTCCGCTGAAACCTCCATGAAGCAACAGGGGATCGGCGGGTGGAGGTCCGATCCAGGGTGGCAGTACCCTTGGCCACGGCTCAAACAACTCCGACTCCTCCAACACGCGAGTCCACTCCGGCAGCCTCATCGGCTGCGGCGGCGCCAGGGACTCCTGCTCCACCCGCACCTCGCTGAACCAGTGATTCTCAGACCGATCGGCAGGACCGAGTGAAATCACGAGGATTCCATCACTTCCTGGATCGGTTCCTGGCTGTCTCTGCAGGATCTCCAGCAGCCGAGACTGTGCGTCACTCCAGGGCTGATCTTCTGGGTTGATGCTGTAAGAGGCCAGCGGTCCAGGCGTATCCATTCCATCAAACCACCCCAAAGGCTGCTCCTGATACAGGTGGTAGGTTCCAGCCGATAGGCCAAGGAACTGGAAGTATCCGTTCGCATCAGTGATTGCCACCACCCCTTGGGGACCATAAGCCCCCGGTAGCAACCCACCAGGATCGACGGGCCAACCATCGACGCGCCGCAATGTGATTTTCACCCCGGCGATCGGAAGATCGTCCGATGTTCGGATGCCGTCTCGCACGGGCCGCAGTTCCGCAGGTGGCCGTCCGCCGGGCGTTCGAAGAACCGCTCCATCCTGGAACACATAGCCAGAGATCATCGCCGCGGGCGATTCGCAGAAATCGAAAGGGGACCACTGTTGGCCAGACTCCAACACGACCCCACGAAACAGATCGGTCTGAATGGCATCGACTGTCGCTCCAGGTGCAGGTCGCTGCCCCCCCTGAAAAAAGCCAGTCGGCTGAGTTTCCTCGATTCCATAAACTCCGGGTCTCAGTCCATCGAAGCGATAGAATCCATCGGCGTCGGTTCGCGTCGTCTGCACTCGACGGCCTGCTGCATCCAGCAACGAAATCTCGACGCTACCAATCGCCGGCTCACCCTGGTCCCGAAGGCAATCGCCATCGACATCGGCCCAAACTCGGCCTGCTAAGGATCCCAGACGCCATTCCCCGAAATTGTATTCAACTGCCTCCATACCCGAAGGGAGATCGATCCCCTCGATCCGATCCCCGCCGTCAGCCAGGAATCCGACAGGACGCCCACCAATGGTCCCCACTTGGTCTTTGCCATCCTGATACCCCTCCGGCGTCGACTCCTCGACCTGGTATCTGCCGGGCATCAAGCGATCGAAACGATAGAAACCGCGTGCATCGGTCCGCGTTTCCGCCAGCGCTTGTCCGCTCGCGTCGCGAAGCACGATGCGAACCTGCGACAGTGGCGGATCCGAAGGATCTCTTTTTCCATCATCTCGGCGATCTTCGTAGGCATAGCCCGAGATCGACGCCGGACGCCACTCGCAGAAATCGTAACCCACGGCTCGATCTCCCGGCTCCAACCGGATGTCGACAATGCGGCTAGGACCGGCCAGCACGCCCGATGCAACCCCGTCGATGCTGCCTGGCCTTGCGGATCCTTCCAACCACTTTTCAGGGGTCGATTCCACCAGCGTGTAGACCCCCGGAACTAGGCGATCAAACCGGTAGCCGCCATCGCCCCTGGAACGGGTTGTCGCGATCTCCTTGCCCGCCGCATCCAGCAAGGTGACCAGAACCCCTTCCAGTGGAGTCTTCCCGGAATCTCCCACCGCCCCAAAGCAGTCGCCAGCAGGGGCCGCCAGACAAATCGTTCCTTCGAGCGAAGTGAAGTAGATCTCGGTGAAATTCAGCTCCACCGCTTCCTGGCCCCCCAGCGGCATGGAGATCTCCGCCAAACGATTGGAGTCGCCGGGAACCTGCCGCCCCACCACTCCCTGGCCCTCGATCCGCCCGGGGATGGCATCCAGCGACCTGTAGCCTCCCGGCTGCTCCTGCCGAACCTCATAAACGCCTGGCATCAGAGGCTGGTCGGCACCAAAAAGGTAGCGCCCCTGCGAATCGGTCACCGCGGTGCGATCGAGTGGAACAGGCTGCCCGCCTTCATCCTTCCAAAGCGTCAGTCTCACCCCCGCCAATGCCAGCTCGCCAGACTCCTGGAAGCCGTTGCGATTGTCATCGACAAAAACCTTCCCTGATATCCGTATCGGAAGCGGTTGCTGCGTGGCGACCAAAAAGGCGCCCGCAGTCCTGTCTCGCTTCCCCTCGGCATTGTCTTCCGGCAAGTCCAACTGCGTCGCATCCAGCGAGGTGTCGTAACTGTTCCAAAAGGTTCCATCGCCGCTGGCAGGCTGAAAGTGAGGCGCTTCCCAGATCGCACGCAGCTTGGCCCCTTGAAACTCCACCCCGGAAGTGATTGGGTCGACCCCTTCATTGAACTCCGCTGGAGATGATCCCGGTGCCGCTAGGTGCTGGATCTCATCGACGTCGATGCTGAATACCAACTTGTCGCCAGACTGAAAGCGATGAAAGTTCAGGACCAGTTCCATTCCGCCATCGACAACAACCGCTTCCACGCGCGCCGCCGGATCAGCCGCCTCCAGCCGTTCAACCCGAAACCCATACGCATGGTCGGCCCCAAGCCCCCCTTCAACCGTATCGAAGATGGCGTCTCCGACCGAGAAACCTGCCGGTCCCTGATCGGTCGAGAGAATCAGTTGCTGCAGACGAGTCCCAGTGGCTCCTCCGAGAAACTGGACATGAAAAAGATCGCCGTGGGCGTCCGATCCAACATCTTCTTCGATGTAGATCATCCCAATGTCGATCGGTTCGGCGTATCGCAGAATCCTCGGCTCCATCGCCTCCATCGAACATCGACGCCCCGTTCTCCGGGGGGCTTGCTGCCCATCGAAGTCGTATCGCATCGCCAACCCTTGAAGAGGTCGGGATCGATGCGAGTTCCACGATCGCTTGATCGCTGCAAGGATCTTAGCGAGGTTCATGGCGACCTCCCCGGCAATCGTCGGGCAATCCGATGGCCAAGATCCGCAAGCGGCCAAAAGCGGATCGTCGCATCGTAACTGGCTGAGATCAACAAGTCTTCATAGAGCGCAAGAGCGGTGAGCGTCCCTTGATGCCCCTCCCATCGATCCACCTCGATCCGTTCCTGACGATCGACCCATCGGATGGTCCCATCCTGCCCACCGAGGGCAAGCAAACGACTACCGGCCAGAATCATCGCAGTCCATGGGGTTGCGTCGTCGATCGGAATCTTGTGGTGATCGTGCCTGACCAGATCCAAAGCCTGCAGCACTCGATCTTCGGATGCGGTGAACAGGAGGTTGCGATCGGGATCGATTGCCATGGCGCGTATCGGTGCGCGATGCAGGCGTCTCCGGAAAATCTCCTGGCCGCTAGGCCATTCCAGCAGCACTACCTCACCAGTCCGTCCCGCCAACCCCACCAACTTCTGTTCTGGATGAAGAGCGATCCTCCAAGGACCCTGCGACCCATCGCTCCACCACGTGCGAATCTCATCGGTGAATGCATCGATCGAGACGACTTCCCCTCGATCGGTGCTGGCGATCCACGCTAGCTTGGCTTCGTCACTCCATGGAATCGAATGCAGGTCCCTCAGCGAGATCGGTAGATCCCACCGCGAGGCCAACTTCGCGCCATCCATCGGCTTGCGCCAAAGAGTCCCATCCCGTCCACATCCAACGATCGATTGGCTTCTTACATCCCACCGCAATTGGCTGATCCACTGGCGATTGGCCGGCCATGCCTCCCCAATCCGCTGCTCCTTGGGATCCATCGATCGGACCCAGCAGTCGTCCCCCGAACAGGCGATCCAAGGGAAGTCTGGGATGCGGAGCAATGCGGTGACGATTGGTGGCGTCGTTTCTCCGGGGGCGGGTGGCAATTGGAAATGACCGAACCGGGGCGCGGAGATCAATCGATCCGCCAACATCGGGGATGCATAAGCCATCGACGAGCGGAGGGAGGCGCACGAACCGACCCCGATGCCTCCCATTAGGCTCACCCAAAATCCTTCGATCCACGCCCTTCGATCCATCGCCCCTCCTCTCCATTTCGCATATCGGCATCGCATCGGAAACGAGGACTGCGATTCGCCTGCGGCCGTCACAATCGAACCGCACCAACCTGCATGGCTCCTCCTGGTAACGATCATCTCCCCGATGTGGAAGAATCTGCCCAATGCGCACGGCCCGCAGAGCCCCCCCAATCGCTACGAGGGAACGCGGCCGCTGGGGAGTCAACTTGCCCCCAGGCCGCCAACAAGTACACTGAGCCAGACGGGATCCGGCGGCCGCTGGCAGGTCGATCGCCGCAACAGGATTCGCTTCTGACATCGGGATGACCGTCGATGACTGATCGACCCAGGATTCTTCACCTGCGCGTGGTAGGTAACAGCGGTGGCGGTCCAGAGAAAACCATTTTCAATTCGCCCCGCTTCATCCACCCCCTTGGCATGGATGCCATGGCGGCCTACATGCACCCACCGGACGAACGCATTCGCCAGATGCTGGTGGAGCGAGCCGAGAAGAACGACTGCCCTCTGTTTACGATCGAAGACCACGGATTTCGCGACTGGCGGACCGTCTGGCGTGTACTGCAAATCTGCAGAGAACAAAAGATCGACATCCTGCAGTGCCACGATTACAAGGCGAACGCAATTGGACTTGTCGTGAGACTGTTTTGGAAATGCCATCTGGCAACCATGCTGCACGGCTGGACCAACATGTTGGGACGAGCCCCGATCTATGAGAGGATTGATCGGCTTTGCGTCCCCTGGTACGAAGCCGTCGTGTGCGTCTCAGATGATCTTGTCGAGAAATGCCACAAAATAGGAGTTCCAGAGCGCCGTATCCATCTGGTTTATAACGGGATCGATACGTTGGAATCTCTCCGCACCCTTTCCGTTTCAGAAGCCAAACTGCAACTGCTCAACCAACTAGGTCTGCAAACTGACCCCGAGGCACGGAAGATTCTTGATCCCAACGCACTGCTGATCGGTTCCGTCGCACGGCTTTCCGAAGAAAAAAGATTTCCGCAGTTGGTTGAGATCTTCTCCAAGGTCGCACGCTCGATCGACCGACCTCTCCATCTCTGGATCGCGGGCGAAGGACCTGACCGCCCGGCGATCGAAGCAGCCATCCAGGAAGCCAACCTAGGTAGTTCGGTGCGACTGCTGGGACTCCTTTCCCCCAATCATCTATTCTATCAGGCGCTCGACCTCTTTGTGCTCAACAGCATCCGGGAAGGGCTCCCCAACGTCATCCTGGAAGCGATGGCCTTTGGTGCCCCTCTTGCTGCGACCAGCGTCAATGGCGTACCGGCACTCGTTCGCGACAAGCAGACAGGCTGGCTGGTCGATCCAGCCAACCCCAGCGGGATGCAAAGGGCGATCCTGGAGGCGATCCACGATCCAAACATGGCAACCCAGTTGGCAACCGCCGGGCGGCAGCATATCGAACAGAACTTCTCGTTCCAAAAGCGGATGGAAAAGATGGCATCCATCTATCGCCAGCTTCTTGCGAAAGATCGCCGCTGGCGCCATCTGGCCGACTCCTGAGCCACTCAGGGACGGATCGCAGGATGGCGGGTCAATTCCCTTTAAGGATATCTCAGGATCGGGCCGGATGGCCAATGGACACCGATACCAGCTCGCTTTGGTGAATGCTCCTTTCGACTAACGCAAACGGCTTCCTGCAGCCGGGACAGTCTCCTTGAGAAGTTGCCTGATGGCGGTTCGATCGTCGCTGCTCAAATGCTGGAACTCACGGCTGGAATCCTCTCCGGTAAGAACCTGATCCATCCGCTTCCAGAAGTACTCCTGCATCGGCTCCAGCAACGCCCGAAATGCCTCCGAATCGATCAGATAACTGCAAGGATAACGAAACAACCGGACCTGCAGGTCTAGGTCGCGAAGCGATCGCCCCAGGGGGTCGCGTTTGGCCGATTTCACGAAGTCGTCCGTGAAGGTCGATACCCCCTCGACCGCTTCCGGTAGAGCCGCTTCCCCGGTCATCAATATCGCTTCCAGTAGCTTCTCACCAGCGCTTTCGATCCGCCGCGTCGTGCTCTCCAGCATCCTCTCCTTCGGCTCCTCAAGCAACTCGTTCATCATGGCGTTGTAGGCCAGCGCTTGGCGCGTGGTGAACTGTGCGGCAGCAATGCGATTGTGCACCAGCACCTGATGCTCCAGCAACAGCAACGCAACCACATCACTATGTGGAGTCAGATAACGATCCGTCGCCAAAAGCCTATCTAGCGATGCGAGATTGCCCCCCAACGGCTCCCGCTCCGTGGGCTGCTGATCCCCTTCCACCCAGTGGTTGCCTTGATGCTTCCAACCATTCGGCTTTCCTGTGACATACCAACCACCCCATCGGTCTGCGATCGGTGTGGTATGGTTGACGATCCGACTGCCAGCCGAAAGGATCGGGTGCCCGCTGGAGGCGACCAAAAGCGACCGAACCAGATGCCCTGGAACATTCTCGGTCCGCGATGAACTGTGGCAAACTAAGCAGTTCTCGACCTGCCGCTGGAATCGAGGTGGCTGATCCCCCTTCTGCTGCGGCAAGGTATAAAAAACTGTCCCCAACATCGGATCGACCGCCGATATCTCCAGCACATCGCCACGCTGACAAAATCCAATGTACATGTCGTCGGAAAAGTAGATCGCCCGAGGCGTCCTCGGACTAATCCTCTGAAGCTGAAGCGAGGTTTTGGAAAAGACCAGCGTCTGCGACGAAGCCGGTATCTCCAGCTCCCGCAAGAGCGCCGCCAAATACCCGGTGCCACCAGCATGCTCCAGCACCAATTCGCCACGATCGATCCGTTCCTGCAGTCTTTCGATCCGATTGGATGGTTGGCTGAGCGAATACTCGATCGGCGCCTTATCGAACTCCTCTTGAGCCATCGCGAAGGAACTAAAAAACACCGCTCCAAAAAGCCCCCATATGCCCTTGATCCAACTCATCGAAAGACTCCTCTCGCAGGAAAGCCACAACCAACCGCGCCATCGCGTGCCGTTGTCGACGGAAATTCAGCGCCGTGGATCCTGTACGAATTAATTCTACACCTTCGCATGTAGAATTGAAAGCGAGGAAAAACGCCCAGCAGGGCGCGGGGGCAAGGGCAGGGCAGACGCAGTAGCCGTGATCTTCATCGTCTTTCTGACGACCAGATCAAAATAGTCCCCCTTTCACAGCCAGAAATCTCATCCTCCCCGCTGGCCAGGGCTCTGAGATGAAACGACTGAGCGGGGACGTTCACAGGTAGAAACTCATCGAGCTGTCACCCTCCCAAGCGGAGGGCGAATGAGGACTATGCGATAAGACGGCAAACAGCCCGCCCCAGCCGGACGGCGAGGCGGTCTTCCAGTTTTATCCCAAGTCCGAGGCAGGGTCGATCGAAGCGGAATGGCGGGCAGGAGCCTGTGCTGCCACGTCTCTCAAGACCACTTCCGCCACCGACTGGTCCGACTGCGGCTGGCGGTCCTGCCCGCTGGTCCAGCGATCGGCCCCCCAGCCGGCCAGCAGCACTTGATCTCCGTCAGCCGCACTTCGAATCGCCAGCTCGATCGCGCACCGCCGGTTGGGGACCAGATGGATGGCGGCCGGCCGCTTGCATCCGTCCAGCACTTCCCAGGTCGCTCTCTGACCTGCCTGACCAGGTCGTCGCGACTGTGTCAGGTAGATCTGGGATGCACTCCGCTCCAACACACGCCCGTAGGCAGCGCGGACCTCAGCCGTTGCATCGTGGGGTACTTCGGCCACACAGTGGATCGGTCCCTGATGCTGCTGAGCCAAACCGTGCAAAGCTACCGCAAGACGGTCTGGTTGGTCGGCCAGGTCGATGGTCACCGGGATCTCCTGTCCCACCATCACGCGCTGCATCCTTCCTGGAATTTTCTGCAGCCGCTCCACTCCTCCGATGATTTCATGCAACTCCAATCCGAAAGCGTATCCGGTGGCGATCGCTCCCAGCAGATGACGCGCCGAATGATCCCCGATCAACTTGCTGGTCAGCGGCATCAACTGGCAACCGGCCGTCACCATCATCGATAGCTCCCCAGGCGCACTATTCAGTCGCCTGCCCCGCACATCTGCATCGGCGTCCAAACCATAACTGATCCCTGGTACCTTCGACTGCTCCATCCACTGGTACGCTTTGGCGTCGTCTGTGTTGTAGAGGATCAGTCCATGAGGTTTCAGCTGCCCACACAGCCGCTCCAACCCCTCCTGCCAGAGATTTGGCGCCAGATTGGATGCACCGCGCTGGCTTGGCCGCAGCGACGGTACCACCAGCACATCGAACGTGATCCCTTCGCAACGTCGCTCCAAAAGCATCCTCTCCGATATCTCGACCACCGCACCAGGTGCCCCGGCACCAACAGTCGAACGCATCCATCGACTGAGTCGTCGAGGGGTGGGATGAGCCACCGGACGCCGAGCCGCTCGCTGACCGTCATGCGCCCCAAGGGAGGTCGAATAGCCAACACGCCCGCCGACACTTTTGAGCATGGAGCTAAGCAGCAGGGATAGAGTCGTCTTGCCGTGCGTCCCGACAACCCCGACCGTCAGCAATTCCTCACTGGGGTTTCCTGCCAAGGCATGGCAGACCGTCGCATAGGCAGTTCGAACATCCGGCACCAAACACTGCGCCACCGGAAAGGGCAACAATCGCTCGGCCAATATCCCCTGCGCCCCGCGCTGCATTGCCAGCTGCACCTGCTCTTCGCTGAGCTCCTGCGAATCGAGACCGGCTACCAGAAGCGATCCCTTGCGGCATCGATGCGCATGGCGCTGCACATCCCCCAGCCGCAAATCGGTCGCACCGACAAATACGGATTCGGGAAGGAGTGATCTCAGGGAATCATCACGCGAAGCATCCGATGGTCGAATCGACATGACGCCTTGGCCTCCGTGCCTAGATAAGTCGTCGCTTGATTGCAGCCTCTGTCGCCACACTCCGTGCAGCAACGGCGTTCCTCCGGAAACACATCCTGCGTCTCCGATCACGCCCCATCAAACTGTCGCCTCAGCCCCCAAGCTGTCAAGCCGAATGCGGTCGCGCACCTCGGATTCCCATCAAAAGAAGCCGCTGTTTCGAGTCGAAAACTTACCAGGTTCACTAACTGTTGAATGCTATCCTTTCGACCAGTGCAGCGTCACCCGCCCGCCGACGCGCCAGCTCGCCAAGTTGGTCCATCCGGAAATTCTGGGGGCCAATGGGTCACGATGGAGCAAAAAACTTGATCAAGCTCATTTGTCTCTCACGGAGACACTGAGCCACAGAGGGTATGGGCCGACGGATTTCTCTTGCATCGCGGTGACTTTGTGACTCCGCGAGGTAAAGGATCCGGGAGCGAGATCGGCGCATGCCCTTTTTTCCAGTGCATCTGGTGATGTTGTAGATTCCTGGATCTGCCAATCCCGCCTGCTTTCGAAGTGCGCCATAAGACCTGTGCTGCCCTGATCCCGGCGCCACCAAAATTCGCTGCACCTCGACCCGATACCTCTTCATGCCCGCGCTTTGTCACCTCCATACCCATGCGACCGGATCGGGCTGCAAGCGATACTCATCGCGCTGCTGCCGGTCGATAGAATAAAAGGGTACCTCTGCAGGATCTTCTGGAAGCCACTCCCACAGCGGCACCATGGCTGGATGCACACCAACCCTGTCTGCTGCATAGAACGCGATCTTCTGAGTCAGGCTGGATCCGGAAATCGCTTGAAGCCTCCCACCGAAACTGCCAAACCCCACCAAACCCGCAGCCGGCCTAGACATGGCGTAAAAGCGATCGCCGCTCCAATTCGGCCCCCCCTCCATCGACTCCGGCAACAGCAACCTGGGATCATCCAGATCCAACCGATAGAGAATCTGGTTGTATTCATACTGCGGCACCGCCTGTGCCCCGCGCGAAAATGTCTGCGTATAAGTCCCCTCCAGAAAGATGCTTTTTCCCTCCTTCGCATCAAAGAGCCAATGGTGCTTGGGATTGTAGAAGCTCATGGACTGATGCGTGATCACCTTGGTGGCATACCTCCAGGGTCCGGTCATGCCGGGGGCAACCGCAATCCACAACTCCCCCAGCATCGAAGGATGACCATCGATCTGATTGGCGACAATCAACCAACGCTTGAGATAGGAATTCCAAGCCAGCGTGCCACGGTGAGCCATCACCCGATCGCCACTGGATGCATCGATCCACTGCCAGTGCGCTTCGTCCGGTAGGATCCTCCCGGCCTGCAGCATCTCTCGCTCTTCCTCGATTTCCAGGGCGCGCTGTCCCGTTCGCCAGCCGTAACGCACATGCCCCATGGCGTCGCGATCCAGCCTTGCCGACTTCACGGTTGCATCGTCCAGAAGGCAGGTGAACCCTTCATACTTTCCCGGATCGACAAACGACGCCAGCGTCGCCTCGACGCGCAACCGCGGGAACGGATCACAGAAATAGAGATACTCTTTTCCCCCCTGCTCCCGATCCAGCCACAGGTGCTTCTGAGACGACGGAAAGAGGGGAGGACGAGCCTCCCATTGGCGGAAGGGGAGAAATTTTTCTTCGCCTTCGTCCCAAATAGCAAACCCCCATCGATAAGCCTCCAGGCCGTTGCGGATCTTTTCATAGGGAGCCACCAGGACACGATCTCCCTTTGGATCGGCAAGCACAGCCGGAGCGGTCAACCATGTCGGCCCATCCCCTGGCATTATTGCCACGGGCCGTGCTCGCTGGTTTTCGTCGCTGAAATACTCCAGCGGAATCGACCTCTCCATCGGCTCATGCCAACGATCAGGCAGCGGGGTGGTGGCACCGGTCATATGGAAACTGCCACCGATCGGATAGTCAGGGCGAAGCGTATCGCCCCAGAACCAGAACAGCCGATCGCCAAACGGTACGGTCAGCACGCTGTCGCAGCCAACCACATCCCCAAGTGGTCTCGGGAGATCCCTTCGCTCACCCAGCCGATCGCTGGCGGCATAGATCCCGCCTCCGGTGATTCGATAGAGTCTCTGAGCTGGCATCGTGCGATCGATCTCGATCTTCTGACGCCCCCCTGGCTCCACCTTAAACTTCCTTCCTCGGAAGCCAAATCCATCGGCTGGAAATTGGTAGCCATCACTGGAGATCGTCAGAAAAATTTCTCGCCCCATCCACTGGGGATTGTCGATCGCTACCCAGCCGCCGCTGTCGGTCACCAAGCGAACTCGGTCGACCGATTCCAGCACCACCATCGGCACACCACGCCCTGTCTGGCGGTCGACCACCTGGATCCCATACGGCTCCACTTCTCCACCCTGAAGCTCCCTTGCAACCACACCAATCACCATAGAAACCATCCAGGCGATCGCTAGCCCACAACGAACCCCGACTGGCAGGGCGCGTTGATTCCCCCTAGGCTGGTTTCCAGTGTGGTGATTCGCCATGGCAAAGTACCTCGTAGGACATGGAGCCGGAACCACACCGAGCCACAGCCAACCTTCGACCGGGTGCTGCGAATGAGATGGCTCAAAGATGGAACAGAACCTGACATGAGACAAGTCAAATCGATGCGAGTTCTTTATCTTCATGGGTGGCACAGCGTACCAGGGGGCATCAAGCCTCAGTCGTTGGAATCTCGAGGTTTGGAAGTCATACAACCTGCACTGGATGACGACGATTGGGACTTGGCGCTGCGTCAAGCGACCGACGCGTGGAAGCAGTCGCAGCCCGATCTTCTGGTTGGTTCTTCACGCGGTGGTTCGATCGCGCTCCACTTACCGGCCCCGAACCTACCTCGTGTGTTGCTTTGTCCAGGATGGAGACGGTTTGGCGGCTTTGCGGTGCTGCCGGAACGGTCACTGATCCTGCACTCGCAAAAGGATGACGTGGTCCCATTCGACGACTCAGTGGAACTCCTGCAGCGAAGCGGCCGCGCCCGAGAGCAGCTACTGGAAGTTGGATCCGACCATCGCCTGGGCGACCCGCAGTCGCTGGATACTCTCCATTGGGCATGCCGAGTTCTTCTGGAAGATGGCTGGAGGGAGGTGGTCGCTGGAGATCCTCTGCAGCCATCAAAAGATGCCAACGGGCTTTGCCAGTCCGAAGGGGACTATATCTGCCAGCATTGTGGCGAACAGATCGTCACGGTCATCGATGTCAGCCAGGGTGGCCATCAACAGTACGTGGAGGATTGTCCTGTCTGCTGCGTCCCGAACCTCCTTCGCGTCGCCATCGATTCCGATGGCACGGTCCACGTCGAGGCGGAACTGGAGCAGGATTTGCGTTGATCAACTGGTTCTGTCATCCATGCATTCCTGCCATGGTCGCACACCGGCAACCCACAAAAGAACCCAGCCGCTAGCGCGGTCCAGCGAAACCAATCCGCATCCGAACCCCCACGCGATGTCACAATCAGAAAACATGTTTGCTTACCTCCGTGTCCCCCGTGCCTCCGTGAGAGCCGCATCTTTCCTTACCAAGCCCCGCGCGGAAGATGGTCGCTAGCGGAAACCTTAGCGGCGAGGCGCTAGCCGCCGGTTCTTCTCAGATTTCCACCGAGTACCGGCAACCCACAAAAGAACCCGGCCGCTAGCGCGGTCCAGCGAAACCAATCCGCATCCGATCCCCCATGCGATGTCACAATCAGAAAACATATTTGCTTACCTCCGTGTCCCCCGTGCCGCCGTGAGAGCCCCATCTTCCCTTCCCACGCCCCGCGCGGAAGCGCTGGTTATCTGCCGCACCGACTTCCCCTCCCTGGCTCCACTGCCTGAGAGGGTTCTTCGAGTCATTTCGTGAGTCATTGCTTTGATTTCTCTTGCTCGATACCCCAGTGTCCCAACGCTTCTTTTCGAGCACGATTACCATTTCATTGAGTACGAGCACGAGTACGATAAAAACCAGTTGATGATGTCCCTCTGTGCCAATAGGACCTGAGACAACTGCCTTCGCGGAGATTATGCTTCAGGGCGAGGAGTTGTGAGCCATGTCAACAGACAAAGACGCCCCCGAAAAGTACCCGACTGAGCTCCTCAGAAAGGCCCAAAGAGGCTTTGATCCGATGGGAACGCTCCGCTCTGTCCTCCGCCACTGGCTTCATCGCGCCGTCCTCCAAACCGGCTTTCGATTGCAGCGAATCCCCCGTTTCGAACAGCGCATCCGACTTGCGATGGAGGAGGGCAAGCCATTCACCATGATCCAGGTGGGAGCCCATAACGGCGTGACCTCCGACCCCTTCCATCGGCTCCTGATCGAACTGCAGAATTGGCAAGCATTGCTGCTGGAACCTCAGAGAGAGCCCTTTGAGGTGCTTCAGTCGATCTACGCAGGACTTCCCCGAGTCACCTGCAGGCAGGTTGCTGTTGGCGATCACGGATCGACCCTGAAACTTTATCGGGTGGGTGGAGACACCTCGCAACTTCCTTACTGGGCGACGCAGTTGGCATCGACACGGCGGGAGGTGATCGAAGCCCATCGCGACCAGATCCCGAATCTTTCGGAGAGGATCGTCTGCGACCAGCTACCTTGTGTCGATCTGCCATCGCTATTCCGCAATACAAAGTGGCCTCGACTGGATCTGCTGGTGACGGATGTTGAAGGAGCCGATTTCGAGGTGATTCAGCAAATCGATCAGCTACCCTCGCTGCCAAGGTTCCTCTTCTTCGAAGATCGACACCTAACCAGTGGAGAAAAAATCGAGTGCCTTCGGTTCCTCCAAGCACGGCGGTATCGGGTGGTTTGGGAACAGAGCGGCGACTGCTTCGCCGAGCACTTCGATGCCATGGCACGCACATAACGGACCTCGCAGTCATTTTCCTATCCCTTAGGTACATCTGGCCGTCGCCCCTCAGAGTCTCATCGCGGCCAACAATGCCAGCGATCGTCTTCGGATCGGCAAGATCGCTAGACAGTCCTTTGATTGCTCAGAGAAAGACAACGGGATAGCATGAAGATTCTTGGCATCCTCCACGCTACGGGTCTTACCGATGGCGTCCATTTCTCGACTGGGAGCACGATCCTCATGGCAACGGAAACCACACTCCAACGAAGACAGATCCTACAGGCAGCCCTCGGCGCTGCAGCCTTTGCCGCCCATGGCGTTCGTGCTTCGACCGTCGCTGCTGGAGGAAAGTGGATGGCCTACATCGGCACCTTCAGCTCCCCGCTCAAGGATGTCCTGCCGACGCAGGTCGATCTCCCTCCTGGTAATGGACGGGGAATCCATTGCTTCGAAGTCGATTCCCACACGGGAACCCTGAAGGCAACGGAAGAGGTCCGGATGGGGACCAGCCCCAGTTGCTTGGCAGCCAATCGCGCTGGAACGCGACTTTATTCGGCCAACGAAACCGATCGCGTGGGGGACGATCGCCAGGGTACCGTCAGCGCCTTTGCGATCCAAGCGGACGGTTCCTTGCAGTTGCTCAATACGGTCCCCTCTGGCGGCGCGGGGCCGACCTACGTCAGCCTGCATCCATCCGAAAAGTATCTGCTGGTGGCCAATTACTTTGGCGGGTCGATCGCAGTCATCCCGGTTCTTGACGATGGGACACTTGGCCCAGCCTGCGACGTTCAGCAGGATGAAGGCCCCCTCGGGCCGACGCGCGCCACCAACGCCCCCCCTGGCTCTTTTGCCATCAGCGGTCATGATCGCACCCATGCCCACATGATCCAGGCCGATGCATCGGGGCGATTTGTACTCCATATCGACCTGGGGCTGGATCGAATCTATCTCTGGCAATTCGATCCGACTTCCGGGAAATTGACCCCGGCAACAACCCCTTTCTTCACTTTTCCAGCTGGGGATGGTCCTCGGCACTTTCACTTCCACCCCAACGGCAAGTGGCTCTACTCGATCCAGGAGGAGGGTTCCACCGTCAGCCTGCTCGACTACGATCCTCAAGCCGGTTCCCTCAAGCACCGCCAAACACGATCGACTCTCCCCGAAGGCTACGCCGGAAGCAATTTCTGTTCGGAGATCCTTGTCTCGCACGATGGTCGCTACGTCTACGTCGGCAATCGTCTTCACGACAGCATCGGGATCTTTTCCGTGCAGGCGGATGGAACCCTAAAGTGGGTCAAGGAAGAATGGACCCGTGGCGACTACCCCAGAAGCTTTACTCTCGATCCGTCGGGCCGATGGCTCTACTGCTGCAACCAGCGAGCCGACCACGTGACTGTCTTCCAAGTCGACCCATCCACTGGGGATCTAGTCTTTACCGGACAATACATCCCAGTGGGCAATCCCTCAATGGTGCTGATCGTGCCATTGCCATCGGCGTAAATCGGTCCATCCGCCCATTCTGTGGATCCGCAGGTCAAGTTCCACGCAATGCGGAACAACGACAACACGCTTAAATAGAACGCACCCTTCGTGGTGCGCCGCGAGCCGTCTGTTTCTCTTGCATGAACGGTAGCAGATGGCGAGACTGAGCCCGTGCGATTGCACCCAGGGCGGCTCACGCTGGAAGCGCCCAGATGAAGAAGCCTACCGGGAGGCGTACGAGCGGCCAGAGCGAACTGATTTACTGGTTGCCGCCAAAAGGATCGTCACCAGCAGGTGCAGCGCCACCTCCAAACGGATCATCGCTTGAGGGTTTGGCATCCCCACCAAAGGGATCCTCATTCGATGGCGCGGTGACTGGTGCACCGAAGGGATCATCACCAGAGGCGGGTTTCGTTTGGGAAGGCTTGGAAGATGGTTCCTTTGGTCCCTTCTTCTTGTCCGACTTCTCGGACGGAACGATCGGATGGAGCAGGGTCGGCTGATCCGCCCCCAGCTCACGCACGCAGACTAGGCTGCCATTGGGTGCATGAAAATACATCCGGTCGGTCGTGCTTTGAACGGCGGCTTCCCCAAGCGGCAGGAAAATCCTCTGCGCGATCGCTCCATCGCTCAGCCGGATCTGAGCCAGTTGCCCATTGTCGTCGCGAACATAAGCATGCTCTTTCGTTGCGCCGACGACCGATTGGACTCCCGTCGGTCGCTGCTCCCAGACGGGCTGACCTGTCTTGAGATCGAGCCCCCAAAGCTCCCCGGCCGAGGTGACGACCAGAGCCATCTGGGCAGCGGCTGCAGGAGCTTGCCGCACCGCTTGGCCGAGATTGTAACGCCAACGGAGAGCGCTACCGCGAATATTCGGTTCATCCGCATGAGGGATATTCAGGCAGACCACCGTGCCGTCGTCGGAAGTAGCAATGAACCCATTCTCGACAGCGACCGGTGGTTTGCTGATCGACTGAGAGCTTTCGAAACGATTCCAAAGCTGAGGACGCAGTTCGTCCACTTTCGCCATGTAGAGATATCTCGGGGCACAGACCCACGCCAGAAACCTGCGGTCGGCAGAAAGCACCGGGGAGATCAAGCCCGCTCCGCCGCTGCGCTGAACCCAAGGCAACTTGGCTGCATCACCGGCGTTGTAGGCCATCAGATCGCCACCCAAGCCAGCCACGTAGATCCAGTTACCGACAGGAATCGAACCGTTGGCCGGCTGTTCTTCACAGCGACGACGATTGATCGTCGTGCCATCCTTGATGTCCAACAAATAGAGATCCGATCCATTGATCACCGACACGTAGTCATCGCTGACGCCAGCCGCAAAAGTAGGATAGAAAGCCGAACCGACATAGGAGGTCCAAAGTCGCTCCCCCGTCTCGGCATCCAGCATCTGGATCGCCCCATTGGCGGTTGTCGCCACTAGGTAGGTGATCGGATAGTCGACCTCTAGCCGCTCCACCTTCCTCCCCGCTATTTTGTACTTCGCTTCCGCTTGATCGGCGAGCTTGCGAGCCCCCTCTAGGCCGATTCGAGGTATCTCCTGCGGTTCGTTCTTCAGGGCATTCGCATCCTTGGCGTTTCGCAGATCGAGCAGTTTTTTCTGCCATGCATCGCGATCGACTTGGGCAGCGTCGAATTTTTCGAGGATCTCATCGCCCGAACGCAGCGCGACGTACTGCAGGCGGTCGGTGGAATGAGGCCAGACCACCACGGAGACGGCATCGCCGACCTGCTGCGTCTGCTCCAGACGCGACTGCCACTGCAATTTCAGTCCAGCTCGCTCGAGAGCGATTTCAGAGACCTGGGCAAGGCACCCACTGGGCGGAGAAGAGACCAGCAAAGCCAATGCGGCCAACCAGGACCTTCTTTGAAGCCGCGAGTCAATACGCATCATCTCACCGCACTTTTCGCCTAACTGCCCAGGGAATCCCCACGCAAACAGCATGAGGCCACTCGTTCGCTTGTCGGTTATTGTAATCGGCCACCATCGGCCAGGCGACGATTTTTCCTGTCGCGACGATCCTGTCGGTTGCATCGGCCAGGGGCAGTCAGGCCGACGAGTTTTCCACAACCCCACCGTCGGCCATCTCCGGATCCAAACGCAAAAGCCCCCGCAAAACCGCATGCGGCAGCTCAATCGCTGGCGCCGGAATCCAGGGCACCAGAGCCGGACCATCACCACCGCTGATCACCACCGGAAGCTGGGAATCACCCAAATGCTGGCGATACTGAGCGATCACCCACTGAGCCCCCCCCACCCAGGATGCATAGACCCCCAGTTGCATCGCCTCGACCGTCTCCTTTCCAGGAATGGCCAGGTGCCCCAACGACTCCACTGGTTCAATCCGCGGCAGGGCACTGGTTCTCTCAGCGAGAATTTGGCACATCAGCGGCATCCCCGGAAGAATCGCTCCCCCCTGAAAGACGCCATCGACATCGACGTAATCGATCGTCAGACCAGTTCCCGATTGCACCACGATCAACGGACCGACCCGTCGGAAGACCCAGCACGCGTAGGCGGCGATCAATCGGTCGATTCCAAGCCTCTCTGGATAACGCACCGAAGTGGACATCGGTACGTGATCCTTGGTCACCGTAACCAATGGCTCGCCTGGGAAACAGTCGGCCAAGACTTGCCGCAACGAAGCCAAGGCCGTGGGCTGCACCGAACCGATCACCCATCGCCGTCCCTGGTCCTGCGAGTCACTTGGTGCATGGCGGCGAAGCCAATCTGCGAGCGACTGGATATCCTCCGGATCGATCGCTTGTGTCGAATCACCCGACGGATTGGAGGACGCGGGCTTCCTGGATGATGGCGCTGCAATTCGCCATGGCAACCGCAGGGGAGGTGCTGCCAACATGGGAAGTGAATGGGCGGGGTCAACTGCTGTCGATTGATCATTCGACCAGCCCAACTTCAGCCCCGTATTCCCCAAATCGACAGCCACCTGCATCGCCTGTTCCCCTTGGTGGATCGCCTGAAGTCTCATCCAGAGTTCGTAGCGATCACGACATGGTGGTGGGTGCCGGTCGACTGGTCGCCTGCCGCTGCTGATCCAGCAGGTCGGCCAGATGGCGAGTCAACCGGGCAAGACCTTCGCCCGTCACTGCACTGACCAAAAAACAGGGCCTGCCGATTGCTTCTTGAAGAGCCACGTGGACCTGGTCGGCTCCAGGCAACTCCGCCTTACTGACCGCAATGACTTCGGGCCGCTTGGCCAGTTCATCACTATACTGACACAATTCGCTCCGAATCGAGCGATAGTTGGCGATCGGGTCACTGCCGTCGGCGGGCATCGGCTCCACCAGATGAATCAAAATCCCAGCACGCATGATGTGGCGTAAAAAGTCGTGCCCCAACCCCACACCCTGACTAGCTCCTTCAATCAGACCAGGAATGTCTGCCAGCACAAACGATCGCTCGCGGTCCACATAGACAATCCCAAGATTAGGAAACTTGGTGGTGAAGGGATAATCGGCGATTTCCGGACGAGCCTTGGTAAGCCGACTAAGGAGGGTGCTTTTGCCTGCGTTGGGCATCCCTACGAGTCCCACGTCAGCGATCGCCTTGAGCTCCAGGATGACGCGACGCCGCTCCCCAGGAGCTCCTTCGGTGGTTTCCCGAGGTGCCTGGTTGGTCGATGTCTTGAAGTGGGTGTTTCCCCAACCACCCCTTCCTCCGCGGGCGGCGACGACCTCATCCCCATCCTCCACCAGGTCGCGCAGCACCAATCCCGATTCGCGATCGATCAGAAGCGTTCCGGGGGGAACTTCCAAAATCAAATCCTTCGCGTTGCGACCGTGGCGGTCGGATCCCGATCCCGGCGCCCCCGAATCGGCTCGCCACTGCTTCTGGTGTGCGAAAGCGACCAAGGAGTTAACGCCCGAACGCGCCTTGAGGATGATGCTGCCCCCATCGCCTCCATGGCCACCATCCGGCCCTCCTTTGGGCACGTGCTTCTCCCGCCGAAAGCTCATACAGCCATCGCCGCCGCGTCCAGCCATCAGCTCGATTTCGACTCGATCGACAAACACAGCCGCCACCCTTCTTTCGCACCTGCCGCATGATACGGCGACAGGTTGTTTCGAATCGCCACCCCAAGGACCTCGCCCCCAGCACCACCGCTAGCCAGCCAGCGTCGCTCTACCGAATCATCGCAACCGCATCGTTCGAGGGCAAAAAAAAAGATGCCCCGAAAGGCATCCTTCCAACCGAACAGCTGGTTCAGATCTTTTGTTTCATTCCACCGCTTGCCCCGTCCGACTGGACAAGAAAACGATGGATCACTGAGCCGTTGGTGCGACGACACTGACGCGGCGGCCACCCTGATCGAATTGCACATGCCCGTCGATCAATGAGTAGATCGTGTAGTCATTTCCGAGGCCGACATTGCGCCCGGGATGCCACTTGGTCCCCTTCTGACGGATGATGATCGAACCAGGCTGAACCAGTTCGCCACCAAACTTCTTGACTCCCAACCGCTGTGCGTTGCTGTCGCGCCCGTTGCGCGTCGAGCCTTGACCTTTTTTGTGTGCCATCGTCTGCCACTACCTGGAAAATTGTTGTACCAATCCCCCGACATGAGGGGGACATTCATCCGCAATCGACCCGAAAGTTTAGCGGTAGACCCAGAGATAATCAAGGCGTTCTTTCAGCCCCAACTGACGCAGCGCGTACTCCACACGCTCTGGCTGTTCGAAGGCGGGAGCCCCAAGTCGAATCCGATCGGCTTCGCTGGCGATTCCGTCACCCGGTCGCCAGAAGTTGATCTGCAACCGCTTTTTCTCAAACTTTCTATTCCCGTCCACTTCGACAATCCGGTAGGCGTTGGTAAGTCCTTCGACCTGAATGGCAAAGAAATCGATCGAAGGATCGATGCCAGTCCAGGTCGCGACACCCCAGTACTCATTGTTGGATTCCGGGGTCGTTTGCTGGATCTTGCGAATCATTTCAAAGCTATCTAGCAATGGCTTGCCAACGCGTTCGCGAGCCGCGATCGGCCCTTTGACCAGCGGAAGAATTTTTTCAGGTAGTTCTTGCTTTTGCTGAGTGGAGATCCAGGTGAAACGCGGCACGAAAAGGACCGAATCGGCGACCGTTCGCGCTGGCTCCTTGGGTATCCCTGTCCCCGCTTCCACCCGCTCCTGCTCGGGCAACAAATCGTTCCCCAGGTAGCGGACGCGGTAGAGCAGATAGTGCACCAACTGGCTTTGCCGAACCCCGTCGGCATCCGGCAACTCCATTTCGATCATCCGCATCGGCTTGAAGGCGAATTCCAAAGCGAAAACGGGATGCCGCAACGTCACCGCGCGTCCTTGAGCCAGCAGGGTTTCGCTGGCAGAAGAGAAATTCGGCTGGCCATTTTCGAAGTCAGGCGCCTTCCACTCCAGCTCCGGATGCTTGGCGACGAACTCCAGATCGAGCGGCCCAAGCGAAGTTTCCTCGGGCTGCGGATCGGGAGCGATCACCGTCAGCACCCCTTCGGCCAGTTTCCGGGGAGCGAAACCGCCGGCGCGATCGACGCTGACAGGTACCGTCTGGGCGAGGATCGAAGTCGTCATTCCCAAAGCGGCGGCGATCGCCAGCAGACATCGAGCCGATTGCGTCCTCATCTCCATCTCCCAGCGACTCCTGGCGGTTGGTTTCCGTCGCATCACGTCTTCTGTCCTAAGAGGAGAATACCTTTTGCCCACCCGGCAATCTAAAAATCATCAACGAACGACCTGGGTTGCCGTCGCCTGCGCCGCAGTCGGCTGGAAGCTCCCTCAAGGTGGCGAGCCACTGCGGCCGCTAAGGCTTTCACCCTATTTTGCGTCGCATGCACTTCCGTGTAGTGTAATTGCCCCCAAGCCCCCGAATCAATGAAGTCGGCAAAATCGGCAAGGACTGCCGGATCGGGTTCTTTCCCTTTCCGCCAAGCCGCGCCCTATGGGCTCCGTCGGGGCATCGGCAACCGCTAGCTGCCTCAACGCAAAAATCGGCCCACAGGGGGCGAAAAACTCCAAATCACCCGTCAGAATCTCAATGAGCGGCACAAACAGATCCGACTAGATCTTCTCTCGTATCGACGTCGCGATTGTCTACGATCAGCCTATCGGGCTGGGGCACCTGAAGTCACCCTCAGGAGTTGTGGCATTCTACAATCAGGATGTCTCGGCATACGATGTAGGAAGCTGGGTTCGACTGAACAACGGTAGCGGCTGGGTGGCTTGGTCGCTGTCCACAGCCCCTCCATGCGGGCGATTCCGATGCAGGCAATTCAACTGATGGGGAAATCCTATGGGATGGTTCCGAGCCGACCGGCAAGCCTGCGAAGCATTCGATCGGCAAGGTTTCTGGCTCCAGCCGGCACTGCTCTCACCGCCCGAAATCGGAGCGCTCCGCAAGTACGCCAAGGAAGACCTGCAGCTTGCCAGCCGCGCCACTAGCCGCAGCGACGCTCAAGGGGGAACCACGACGCTGGCTTTGGAGAACACCCTGGGAACCGATCCCTACAGTTCGGTGGCACGCGTTCGGCGGATTGTCGAGCCGATGGGGATGTTTTTGAGAGATGAGGTCTATCACTACCATCACAAGATGATGCTGAAGGAACCACGAGTCGGAGGTGCCTGGGAATGGCATCAGGATTACGGCTACTGGTACAACTTCGGCTGTTTGTTCCCCACGATGGCCAGTTGCTACGTCGCCATCGACCGGGCCACCAAGGAGAATGGGTGCCTTCAAATCATCGATGGATCGCATGCGATGGGGCGCATCGAACATGGCAAGGTGGGGGGACAGACAGGTGCCGACCCGGAAAGGATGGAGGCGATCCTGGCGAGGTTCCCGGTCCGCTACGTCGAGATGCAGCCCGGGGATGCACTCTTCTTCCACGGAAACCTACTCCATCGATCCGACCAGAACACCAGCGAGCATCCCAGGTGGGCTTTGATTTCCTGCTACAACACCAAAAGAAACAACCCGTACAAACCGTCGCGTCATCCGTTCTATGAACCGCTGGAAGTCCTCGAAGACGACCAGCTACTGGAGAAGCTGACCGAAAGCAGTTCGCCTTCGCAAGCTTGACCGCATCCCATCGAAAAAAGATCCCAGAACCCGAAGACCGTACACCATTCTCAGGCCGCCAATCCATGGAGCCCATCATGCCCAACCGATCCGTCGCCAAGGAACAGGGGAGAACGCTGGCCAAGGAATTTCGGTTCCCTATCGCGGTGGCACGGCGTCGCTTGGTGCTTCGCGAGTGGTTGCAACGCCTGGTTCCCTGGGGGACAGCTGGGGCCATCCTAGCGGCGGTGATTGCCTGGGCTCCCAAGGCGATCGCCATCCCGGACTGGAACCCCACATGGTCGCTGTGGGCTATCCCCGCAGGAGCCCTCCTGGGCGCGGCGATCGCGGGGATCGATGCATGGTGGCGAGCCCCTTCGGCACTCCAGACAGCTCTTGAAATCGATCGCCGATTCGGACTGCGTGAGCGTCTCAGCAGCCTCCTGCAACTGCGTCCCCAGGAGGCGGACAGCGCTGTGGGGAAGCTCTTGGAATCCGATGCAAAAGATCGCGTCGATCGGATCGATGTACGAGACCAGTTCCCGATCGAAGCCCCGCGGGCTCTGGCCGTGCCGGCTTTGCTGCTGGCAGTCGCCGGTCTCTCCTGGCTGGCCCCCAATCGGTCCGGCCAAAATGGCTCCGCCACAGCGACCGCCCCTAGCGCCGCGGTCGAGAAAGTCAGGCAGTCGACACGGCCGCTGATCGAGCAGCTGAAGAAGAAACAGCAGGAGGCGATCGAAAAGGGAGATCCCGATGCGGCCGAAATCTTCAAGAAGATGGAAAAGCAACTGGAGCAACTGCGCACCGCCAGCGGCATCGATGAAAAGAAAGCGCTGGCCACCTTGAACGAACTGAACCAGCAACTGCAGGATCGCAAAAGCGAATTGGGCAGTGGCGAACAATTGCGCCAGCAGCTGAAAGAACAGCTGGCCGCAGTCCAGGATGGCCCCGCTGAAAAACTCGCCAAAGCACTCCAGGAAGGCGATATGAACGCCGCTAAGGAGGAACTGGAAAAGCTGATGGATCAGATGAAGAATGGGGAACTGGATGAAGCAGCGCGTCAGAAGATGGCCGAGCAGATGAAGAAGATGGCCGACGCGCTCAAAGAAGCTTCCCAGCGACAGAAGGAGGCGATGCAGCAGCTTCAAAAGCGACTGGAGCAAGCCGAGCGGTCAGGCGATGTCCAGAAGGCCGCGCAGCTTCGCAAACAATTGGAGAAGATGGAACAGCAAGCAGCGGCCGAGCAAGGAAAAAAGGAATCGCCAGAGGAATCGCAGCAGCGCCAGCAGGAAATGAAGGAACTCCAGAAACAGATCGCCGAAGCGATGCAGGCCGGCGACCAAGAGAAGGCGCAGGAGATGCAACAGCAACTGGACTCCATGTCGGAAGAGCAGCAGATGTCACAAAGCCAGTCGCAGAAGATGCAATCTGCGATGCAGGAATTGCAGGAGGCGCTCGAGCAAGGAAACATGCAGGCGGCTGAAAAAAGCCTGAAGGAGTTGCAGGAGCAGGTGGAGCAGATGGAGTCGGAGATGGAGTCGCTGGAGGAACTTGATAGCCTCATGGACCAGGTGGCTGAAAGCAAAGGAGAGATGAAAGGATCGCAGCGCGGCAATCGTCCTGGCGAAGGGACCGGAGAAGGAGAAGGGGAAGGGGATCGCGATGAAGAGGAATCTCAGACCGATACCTTCGAGTCGCAGGTGCGAGACCGATTCCGTAAGGGGGAATCGTTTCAGGGAGGAAAGATCCGCGGTGTCAATCGCAAGGGAGTCACCAAGGAAGAAGTCAAGCAGGCGATTCTGGCCGAGCAGCCCGAGGAAGCCAAATCGCTGGAATCTGCGGTGCTTCCTAAAGCGCAGCGCGACCAGACTCGCGAGTACTTCGATCGCATGCGGCAGGGAGATCGCGACGAAAATCGATAACCTGCCGCCATCCTATCGACTTCGGTAATTCAGTTCTGCGGAGGCGGATCATCCTGGTTTGTCCATGTCCCGATCCAGCCTCGCCTCTGAAAATAGTACAGAAGACCGATCGCCATCGTCGCCATGATCGCTAGGGCCATAGGGTAACCCAGATACCACTTCAGTTCCGGCATGTTCCAGGGTGAAACCTCCGGGTCGAAGTTCATCCCATAAACCCCCGCCACAAACGAAAGCGGAATGAAGATGCTCGACATGATCGTCAGCACTTTCATCACCTCGTTCATGTGGTTGCTGATGCTGCTGAGATAGAAATCGCGGAGGTCGCTGGTCAGCTCCCGCGAGGTATCGACTAGGTCGATTAATTGCGAGACATGGTCATAACAGTCGCGCAGATAGAGTCGCGTCTCTTCGCGAATCGAAGGATGGTGGTCGCGAATCAGTTCGTTGACCATCTCCCGGTGGGGGCGGATCGCGCGGCGCACGTTTAGCAGGTCACCGCGCAACTGATGGATGCTCTCCATCTGCCCCGTCCGGCATCCACGCATGATCTCCTCTTCGATCAGATCCAGTCGTTCGTTCAGCCGATCCATCGCTGGAAAATAGCTGTCGACCACTGCATCCAGCAGGGAATAGAGCAGGTAGTCGGTACCCAGCGAATTGATCGCACCACGCCGCTGGCGGATCCGCTGTCGGACCGGATCCCAACAATCTCCAGGTCGCTCCTCAAAGGTCACCAACAGATTGTCGCGTAGGATGAAACTGATCTGCTCGGTGCGAAACCCCTCCGACTCGCCTTGCTCCATCATCCGCGCCACCAGATAGAGATGGTCCTCATATTCGTCCAGTTTGGCCCTCTGATGCAGATGGACGATATCCTCCAGGGCCAGCGCGTGGATTCCGACAATCCCCGCAAGCTGACGAAGCACCTCACCACTTCCCAGCCCCACCACCTGCACCCAAACCACCGGCCACTTGGCGATGGCGATCGGAAGAGAGTCCAGCGACATCTGCTGCAGCTCTTCATGCCCCTCAGGTCCGTAAGCGATGCCAGACCACTGCGTGGGGAGACTCTGGGGGTCGATCTGAAAATGACCGGGCGGGGCGCCGATGTTCCGCCTTTTTCCCCGGCGACGCCTGCGTGCATTCCGAACCGATTTGGAGACCATCGCCGCTCGTCCCTCCAAACTTTCACTTCTGATCCAACGCCGAGACGATCGCGTCCCCTCGTCCGTCCCCCACAGTGTAAAGAGAACCACTCCTTCCGTCGCATCCCACCGTCTCCACCGGCAATCCCGATCGGGGATCGACCGGTGGGGACGAACCATTCGCATCGTGTTTCTCAGTGAATCTTCTAGGCCGTTTGCCTACCCATCCACCCGATGTCCTGATCATCCCCTAGCGCTCGCTTCGGTCCCAGCCTCAACCTGTGGGCACTGATTTCACAGCCGCTTTTTATGAAAAATATGTTTCCACTGAACCGGTAAAAACATCGATTCCATCGAGATTACCGGCAGGATTCGAAAAAAACTCACGATCGTTTTAAACCGAGTCATTGACAATCCTTCCACCTCTCGAGATAACAACCTCCATCGCAATGACACCCCTCGCTTGAGGGAAAGAAAGCAAAGGAGGCAACAGCATGCGGAAATTGATTCAGTGGATGGCAGCATGGGCGATCGCCGTGGGGTCGCTGGCGATCGGATCGGATAGTCGGGGCGCCGTGGTGACGCTCAATTGGTCTTTTCCTCCCGGAGGGGCCGCATTTGTACCTGGTGGTGGTACGGGTTCGATTAATTTCAACCTGCCGTCTGATCTCTTATCCATCAACAAATTCACACTGACCGTCTCCACGGAAGCCGATCCCGCCCCCGCGGCGCCATTCCCGGCCTTTGGTAACTCTCGGGCACAGTTTTTTATCGAGCAGGACACTTCTGCCATTCCAGGCCGTGCCGCATTCGCCATCGGCGAAACTGTGGAGTTGTCGCATGCAGAAACAAAAACAAACACCTTCTCGAATCTCCAGGTCTCAGATTCCAGTGCTCCCCTTACTGGAACACTTCTCTCATCAGTGTATAACTTTGGCCCTCTGGATTCGGGTGGCTTGTGGGATGATTCTGCAGGTGGACCTTTCTCCCTCTATTTTGGCGTTTTGGCAAGCGAATTTGGCTCGTCTGTGTCGCTTCGATTAAGCTCTGCGACCTTGACGCTGGATTACAACCCCACCGGTGGTGGCGTGGTTCCCGAGCCATCGATGTTGGCGATTGCCCTGGTCGGTCTGGCCGGCTGGCGCGGCCGACGGATGCTGCGACGCAGCTAGCTGGATGGCCGAATGGTCCAAAATGAGTTCGAAAAGGGGAAGGGTAACCTTCCCCTTTTCCATAGGTTGTCTGCTTGCCCTGGGCATTCATTGCGTAAGACCGCTGCATGATGCACAGCCAAACTGGGCACTGCTCTTTTGGCTTCCAGCAGTCTGCAGGAAACTTTCCAAAGAGTTCTAGCAGATTGCCCCAAAGAATTCGGTTCTTCCACACGGTGGCCCCCTCTCCGCAGCACACTATCCAATCTGCAGCCACGAGAAAGAAGCGGTTCTTTTCATCGAGCTTCGCCTTTTGGTGCCGATGGCTGGTGCAGCCTGGGGCCATATCTTCAGGACTGACGTTTCCTGCCGACTGTCCGAGGAAATCACGCCACCTTCCAGCCCCACCACTGACTCAGGAGGCCTGGGGGTCGACCTGCAATTGATTGTGTGGGGCGCCGATATTCCGTTTGCGACTCCTACGCCTTCTGCGTGCAAACCGAAGCGATTTGGAGACGATCGCCGCTCTTCACTCCGAACTTGCACTTCCGGTCCACCGCCGAGACGATCGCGTCTCCTTGCTCATTCCCCACACGTGTAAAAAGAACCACTTCTTCCGTCGCCCCCCACCACCTCCGCATGCCATCCGATCGGGTATGCGATGCTTTGAAGCCATCGGGACCAGGGATCAAGCCACTGCCTAAGAAAAGGGGGGCTCGATCTGCCGGGCCGCGCAATCCGCGTGGTTTTTCCCCGGGGAATCTTCCAGGCCCTGAGCCCACCCATCCATCGAATGCCCCGATGTCCGCGGATCGCATCGGACCAAGCCGCAGCCTGCGCGTATCGATTCCACAGCAGCCGTTTACGTGAATTTTTTTCCGCCACACCAGCAGAAATATCGTTTTCATTAGGTTTACCGGCAAGAGTTGAAAAAATCTTACCTTCGTTATAAACCGCCCCATTGACAATCTCTCCACCTCTCAACATAACATCCTCGATCGTGATGACACCCCTTGCATGAGGGACAAGGAAATACAGGAGGCCTAGAATGAGGCAGTTTGTGACGAGATGGGTGGTAGCTTTGACGGTAGCCGTGGGTTCGCTAGCAATCGGATCGGCTAGTCATGGCGCCGTGGTGACGCTCAATGCAACAATTAGCAATTTGCAGATTGGACTCGGAAATACAGATCAGCTCCAATTCACCCTGCCTAATGACCTCACCAGCATCAACAGTATTCAGTTTGACTTCACCTATTTCACTGATTTCCCGAGCGTCCCGGGATTCCCGAATGCGCAGAACGGTTCTGCGTCATTAGAGTTTTTCTTCGAGCAGGACACTTCAACCTTTCCGGTGACTGTGTTTGCGGTTGGAGGCGTCTATAGCATTGACTCAGGGTTGACATCGACTGTCTACAGCACCCCCACTTTCAACGTTGGTGGCATCGGCTTTAGCTACACCCTTCCGTTTCTTGCTTCGATCTACCAGTTTGGCGTCTTGTCTGCAACTGCCCCTTGGACCGCTCTTGCAGGTGGCAATATTGCGATTAATGCGTACAACGGCGGCGATGGAGGATTTACAGACGTTTTCCCTTTAATCACCGCAGCAACGATGACGCTCAACTACAATTCCACCAGTGGCGGCGTGGTGCCTGAACCATCGACATTGGCCATTGCCCTGGTCGGTTTGGCGGGGTGGCGTGGCCGGCGGATGCTGCGTCGCAGCTGACTCTTTAGGCTCAAGCATCGATCTCGGTCGACTTAGGGGAAGGAAAACCTTCCCCTTTTTCGTTTCTGCTGACTCGCTGAAGGAGATAGCCGCGTAGCGAGCGTCCGCCCCGTGCGAGGTTCGGCTTCATTCCTAGTGCACTGCCTGCGGTCAACATGCAGTTGGGGGACGTCGAAGTTCGCGTCACTTCAGGAATGATTGTTGCCTGAAGACCACGACATCCGCAAAGTAACTTTTGACAGGGCGTTTTCATGGAAAAATCGGGGGATCGATCGTTCCATCGCCCGCGCCGTAGTCCATAGGAACAGAAGCTGCTGGTTTTACCCTACTGGTACTCAATGAAATGGCACTCGCACTCGAAAAGGAGTGCTGGACCACTTCAAGCATCGAGTACAAGAAATCAGAAGCAAGGACTCACGAAATGACTCGATGAACCAAGTTTGTGGCGATGGAGTCATTGGGGCGATCCGTGTGCTATGATCCGTCGACGTCGCGATGCGATCCTGGATCGCATGGATGAGGCGAGGAAGTGATCGGTCGATCGATTTTTTAAGGGCATCGGTGATGTTGGCCAAGCGAGTGATCCCCTGTTTGGATGTCGATCGAGGACGCGTGGTGAAGGGGACCAAGTTCCTGGAGCTTCGGGATGCTGGAGATCCGGTGGAAGTAGCGGCTCGCTACGAACGGGAGGGGGCGGACGAACTGGTGTTTTTGGATATCACCGCCAGTCACGAAGCCCGTGCGATTCTGCTGGAGGTGGTGTCGAGGACAGCCGAACAGGTCTTCATGCCGCTGACGGTCGGTGGTGGGATCCGGACGCTGGAAGACATCCGAAGGCTATTGAGCGCCGGCTGCGACAAGGTCTCCATCAACAGCGCCGCCTGCAAAGATCCGTCTCTGATTTCCGCGGCGGCCGACCGCTTTGGTAGCCAGTGCATTGTCGTCAACATCGACCCCAAGAGGATTTGGGTGGACGGCCAGGAACGCTGGGAGGTCCATATTCACGGTGGCCGGACGCCGACCGGCCTGGAGGCGGTGTCCTGGGCGCGCAGGGTTGAAGAGCTTGGGGCAGGAGAGATCGTCCTGACCAGTATGGACCGCGACGGAACCAAGGACGGCTACGATATTCCGATCACGCGGGCAGTCTCGGATGCGGTTTCGATTCCCGTCGTCGCAAGCGGTGGAGCCGGGTCGGTCGACCATCTGGCGGATGCCATCCTGGAGGGGGGGGCCGATGCGGTTCTTGCTGCCAGCATTTTCCATTTTGGCCAGTGCACCATTGGCCAGGCGAAGGAAGCGATGCGACGTCGCGGAATTTGCGTGCGACTGGATTCCTGCCAAGCAACCACCTGACCCCCTCGTTTCTGGCATCGGTCGAAGTCGCTGCAACTTTCACATGCCGCCAGCCCTCTTGGGCTGCCCGCTGGGATTCCTGCAAGACAGGCCTCAGGGTCTGACGTATAATGCGGGGACTTTTGTCAGAATTCCGACGATGCGATCGGTCTAGCAGACCATCGGCAGCGACTTTCGATAGGGGGTAGTGGAGTGAGCGAGCAAGAGGGAGACAATTTCGAAGATCGGCTGGCCAGTTCGTTGCTTTCCACCAAAAAAGAACTGGAGGTCGACAAGATCTTCAAGGCATCGGTCAAACTGGTAGCCAGTGACCTTCACATGAAGGTCGGTAGCCCTCCCATCGTGCGCGTCCACGGCGACCTTCGGCCGCTCAATCGCCCCCCGATTGAAAACGAAGAAATGGTGCGACTTTTGGTTCCGATGCTCAGCCCTCGCCATCGGCGCATCTTCGAAGAAGAAGGAGGCGCGGACTTCGCCTACACCGTCGATGTCGATGGGGTCAACTGGCGTTTCCGCGTCAACATGCTGAAGCAACTGGGACGCATCGGCATGGTGGCTCGACGCGTCAACAACTTCATCCCAAACTTCGAAGGGTTGCATCTGCCGCCTATCATGGAGGAACTATGCAAGTACGACCAAGGGATGGTGTTGCTGGCGGGGGTGACCGGTTCGGGCAAAAGCACCACCATCGCCTCGATGCTCAACTGGATCAACCGCAACTACCGCAAGCATATTTTGACGCTGGAGGACCCGATCGAGTTTGTCTATAGCGAAGACAAATGCCTGATCAATCAGCGCGAGGTGGGGGTGGATGTCAAGGACTTCGAAATCGGAATGAAGCACGCGGTGCGAGAAGATCCAGACATCATCCTTGTCGGTGAGATGCGGGATCAGGAAACGTTCATGACGGCGATCCATGCGGCGGAAACAGGGCACTTGGTCTTTGGAACCATCCACGCCTCCAGCGCGCCGACCACCATCGGCCGTATTCTCGACCTATTCCCCGAAGAACTTCACGGCGCCATCCGCAACGCGATGGCGTTCAACATGAAGGGGATCGTGGCGCAGAAACTGTTGCGATCGATCAAGCCGGGGGTTGGCCGTGTGCCAACTTGCGAGATCATGACCTTCACACCGATGATTCGCAAGTTGATCCTCGAGAGCAAAGACGAAAAGCTCGCCGATGCCATCCGCATCGGCGCCGCCGAAGGGATGCAGGATTTTACGATGAGCCTTAAGAGCCTGATCGACCAGGAACTGATCGATCGTCCAACCGCCTTCGAAGTGGCCCCCAACCCCGATCTCCTGAAAATGACGCTAAAAGGCATCAACGTCAGCCAGCCGGGGATCATCTAGCGCGGCGGTTTTTGGTCCCTTTTCCCGAGGCGGCCAGCCTCGATTCTTTTCAACCAGTGAGCGAATGATCCATGGGACTTTTTGGTCGCAAGAAGAAGAAACCGGCCGAGACGGAAACGGGCGAAGTGATACTGCCGGCATTGGACTTCAAGCCGAGCGCCTATCCAAGGAATGAAGCCCAGGGGGCCGTCATCGCCGCCAAGCAGCTCCCTGGCTTTGCCAACCTCGTCCAGTGGTTGGCTCTTGCCTTGCAGCAGCGAGCCGACCGGATCCTCATGGACTACACCCAGCAAGCTGTTGCCGTCCGCTTTCGCATCGATGGCCTTTGGGAAAACCAGCCCCCTACCGACCGACCCACTGGCGACAGCGCACTGGCCGCCCTGAAAAAGCTATGCGGGCTCAATCCTGCCGAACGTCGAGCCAAGCAGACAGGCAAAACGGGCCTCTTCTTCGAGAAAACCGACTGGATCGCCGAATGCGTCTCCCAGGGTGTCCCCACCGGAGAACGCGTCCTGATATCGCTTGAAACGAAGAAGCCCTCCTTGAAAACGCTCGCCGAACTCGGGATGCGCGAGAAGGTGATCGAGCAGGTGAAGGGGGAGCTCAATGGCCACGGCGGGATCGTCGTCGTCAGCGGCCCTCCAGGCCAGGGACTGCCCACCACCTGGCGCGTGGTACTGGAAGAAACCGATAAGTTCGTCCGTGATTTCATCGCCCTGGAGGATATCAAGGACCCCGACCCCGACATCATCAACGTGACCAAGGTTACCTTCGATCGCGACAACAACGAAACGCCGGAAGCGGTGTTTGAGCGGCGATTGCTCAAACAGCCTGATGCATTCATCTTTCCATCGCTATACAACGATGCGGTCGTCGGCTTGATGCTCAAGCAACTCCCTGAGAATCGGCACGCCATCACCCGTTTTGTCGCAAACGACTCGGTCGACGCGCTGCTTGGCATTCTTCAGGCTCATCGGGCTCACGCCAAGGAACTACTGAAGGCAACGCGTCTGGTGGTCAACCAACGACTGCTCCGAAGGCTTTGCCCCAAATGCAAGCAGAGCTTCCAACCGACTCCCCAGCTGCTAGCCAAACTGGGGCTGCCTGCCGATCGTGTCCAGAAACTCTATCAGCCCTTCGTCCCGCCTCCTCCTGACCAGCGAGTCGATGCCAAAGGGAACCCGATCGAGATTGAAATCTGCACCGATTGCAATGGTCGCGGGTATCGGGGTCGCATGGCGCTGTTTGAAGTTCTGGAGATTACCGATCCGCTTCGCAAGGCGATCCTCCAGAACCCCAATGCCGACGCGGTACGCAAAGTGGCGGCCAGCCTCGGGCATCGTGGATTTCAGCAGGAAGGGATCCTTTCTGTAGTCCTCGGGCTCACCAGCCTCCAGGAAGTCCAGCGAATCCTGCAGCCTCCCGCCAAGTGAGGGACTGGGCGAACCTCTTCCGACTGAACTTCGTAGAACCAAAGAGTCTTACAAGGCTCTTCGATTCAATGCCCCCATCGCTAATGGAAAGACCATGGACTCAACCACCAACTTGGCGACCGCCCCGGAAGTCGGAGTAGGGAGCCCTGATCGGCAGTTTTCAGTGATTGCTTTGCTTGCAGGCGTCATGGGGCTGATCGGGTTGCTGGCCATTCCTTTTTATTCGATGATCCCAGTCGCTTTGATCGCCATTCTGCTGGGGACCGGCCCGCTTCTTTTCGCACGCGCCTGGAACTTGAGCGGCACGTCGGTGGCCCTGGCCGCACTGGGGGTCACGCTGGGCACGTTCGGTGCTTCGTGGGCGTCGGCGGAACAAATCGCCACCAAGAAGCATTTCTACGGTGCAGCGGAACAGATGGCCAGAGAGTACCTGGAATTGCTTCGTGAGGGAAAGACAGAGGCTGCTTATCGGCTTTCCAGCAGCCAGCGGAAAGCCTTAGGTGGTCAGGAAGCTTCTACGATGTACAACACGATCGAAGCCAAGACGATCGAGCGACAGGGTTTTGAAGTCAACTCGGTGGCAGCCGAACTCCTGAAGAAGGGGACTGCGGCTCAGTGGCAATACTTGGGACCTGAGGAGATCGTCGACACCCTCAATGGCCTGCGAGTCAGCGTGGCCTTTGCCGATACTTCGTTGGCCAACCCTCGCAAGTTGATTGTGCACATGGGGCGGGAACCACCGATGGAAGACGCTTCCAACGATCACCTGTGGTTTGTTGCCGGCACCGACTGGGCCAAGTGATTCTCTCCCAATCCAGCGGAGAATGCCACGGCGATGCCGCATTGCCTGATCAGCCTGGGCGCCAATCTTGGGCACCCGCGAGAGAGCCTTAAGGCGGCATGGCGGATGCTTCAGGAGTCCTTTGGTAGCGATTCTATTGTTGCCAGCCATATCTACCGCACACCGCCTGTGGGAGGTCCTTCCGGACAAGGAGAGTTCCTCAACGCCATGGTGGCGCTGCAAACCGAAGCCGATCCGTTTGCGGTTTGGCGGGTCTTGCGGACGATCGAGGAACGACTGGGACGAAGGAGACAGCACCGCTGGGAGGCTCGCGCGATCGACCTGGACCTCATCCTCCATGGCGATCAGCGGGTCTGGACCCCGCACTTCAAAATCCCGCATCCGCGCATGGCGATGCGGCGGTTCGTCCTGGCTCCCGCTGCGGAAATCGCCCCAGACCTGATCGATCCGGTGACCGGTTGGACGATCACCCAGCTGCTGCAACAGGTGGAAGTTTCCCCAAGAGAAATCCAGGTGATCGTCAGCGGCGTCGGCTCCCCAGAGCTGGGAACGAAGCTGCCTTTGGGAGCCTGGCGGCCGTTACCTTGTACCGGTTGGCAATCGATGCTGCAGCGAACTCAACCGGCAGTCGAACGATTGCTCCATGACTTCGAAATCCAATTGAATCGCGAGGCATGGGAGGACGCTGCGGGCCAGCGACGGCTGGAACTGATCCGTATGCCCGAGTCCTGGACTCCCGATACCAGCCTGAGGGCAATCGCTGGCGCCCCAACCAAACGGTTCGACTTCCGCAGTGAGCCAGCGGACCATTCGATCGATACCGATCCGGGGCCACCCCTGCTGATCGCGGCCGTCGGTTCGCCCGATCCAGAATCGATCGCCTGGGAAGATTACTCCCTTCCCTGGGCGCGTTGGATGGGACTCAGCCCCGCCTCATCGGGAGGCAGCAGTGTCCTGCAGTCACGAGAATTTCTTGTTTCGGATCGAAACGCAATTCAGGGGCCAAGGTATCTGATGCCCCTGAGCGATCCTGAGTGGGCCAGCCATGAACTGCTGGCAGCCTGGGACGCCATGGAATGCCCGATCAGCGTGGACGCACCGCTGGCAAGCCCTTAGAATCGACTTCGATAGATGCATAGGGATGCGAGCTCAGGGACTGGGAAGCCAAGGCGGTCGCGATGGAACCGGGGTTCCCGGTGGCATCGCGAATGGCTGTGCGTGAAGGGAGTCACGGGTGGAGATTTTCAGAGATCCAGAAATTGCTAGGTGCAGGGTTCGGGATGCCAAGCAATCAGGTCGATCGATCGGCCTGATCCCCACCATGGGAGCGCTCCATGAGGGGCACCTTTCGTTGGTGCAATCGGCTCAAAAGCAGGGGGACTCCACCCTGGTGACCCTCTTCGTCAATCCATCCCAATTTGGACCCAACGAAGATTTTTCGAAGTACCCTCGCACCGAAGAGGCGGATCTCGAGCGGCTTCGGTCGATCGGAGCTGACTGGGTACTGATCCCGACAAGCCAGCAAGTCTACCCCGAAGGCTACTCCACCTGGATCGAACCACCTCAGGTCGCCACGCGATGGGAAGGGGAGATCCGGCCGGGTCATTTTCGTGGTGTCGCCACCGTCGTCTTGAAGCTCTTTCTGATGACCCCGGCCGATCGCGCCTACTTTGGACAAAAGGACTATCAGCAGGTGCGTGTGATCGAGCAAATGGTGAGGGACCTTAGCTATCCCATCGACGTGCGGGTCTGTGCAACGATCCGCGAGTTGGATGGATTGGCGATGAGCTCCCGCAATCGATATCTCGATCCAGACCAGCGCCGTAGAGCCCTTGCCATCTGGCGCAGCATTCTTCTGGTCCGTTCCCTTGCCTCCCAGGGGGTCTTCGACACGGCGGCGATCCAACAGCAAGCGTGCGCCGTGCTTCTCGAAAATGGGCTCGATTCCATCGACTATGCGGTGCTTGCTGATGCCGTAACGCTGGAACCGCTAGAGCGGATCGATCGACCGGCGGTCTATTTGGTAGCGGGTCGTCTGGGGAAGACTCGTTTGATCGACAACTGCCTCTTGTAACTGTCGAAAGGAGAGGTGGCCTGTGCGATCGACGCTGTTCTATCTTCCGCACGAATGGATGGGCATTCCATGGACCGGTTGCGGCTGGCTTTTGGCGATCTGGACCGTCCTTGGACTGATCGCCGGCTGGCTTGCCTTTCGGCGTCATGGGATGGCGAAAGCAATGAGCGAGGGGTTGCCTGGATGGCTGCTGGTCGCCGGTGTGATTCTCTGGCTGCTGCCAAGGATGGAGACGCATTGGGAGGATGGCAGCGCCGAGGGTCGATGGCTGGGCATCCCCGTGCGGGGGTACGGTCTGATGCTGACCACGGGAGTCCTGAGCGCTTTGGCCATCTGTGGTCAGCGCTCGCGCCGCCTGGGGCTGTCGCCCGACTCCCTTTACTCGCTTGCCCTGTGGACCTGCGCGGGCGGGATCGCTGGAGCCCGCATTTTTTATGTGGTGCAGAAGTGGTCGTTGTTGCCGGGGGAGAGCTGGGGCGAGAAACTGTGGACGGCGATTCAATTCACCGAAGGGGGTTTAGTTGTCTACGGCGCGGTGATGGGAGGCATCGTGGCGATCTGGGCCTGGTGCCGGCGGAATCGACAGCAAGTCCTTGCCATACTCGATCTGGTAGCGCCCGGATTCCTGCTGGGCCTCGCCTTCGGAAGAATCGGATGCCTGCTTCACGGCTGCTGTTTCGGTGGAGTCTGCCACTCCCACTGGCTTCCCCATATCGCTTTCCCAGCCGGTTCTGAACCCTATCTTTCTCAGCTGCTCGAAGGGGCTCTCTTGGGGCTGCAACTAGAACCCGAGACAGATTCGGGTCCTCGTCGGATCTTGGCGGTGGAACCTGGCAGCTGGGCGGCTGGTCAGGGAATTCGTGCGGGACAACGAGTTGAATCCCTGGAACCGATCGTTTCCTGGCCACCCGCCGATCGCGATCCCGCAGGCCCTCGGCCCACCGGCGCCAGGCTGCGGATCGACGGGCGCCCCTTTCTGATTCCCCCGGAATCGCTCCCTCAGCGCAGCCTGCCCCTTCATCCCGCTCAGATCTACGCCAGCCTCAATGCCTTGTTCCTGGCAGTGCTGCTGTACGTGGCGTGGCCATGGCCCCGACGCGATGGGGTCATTCTCGCTTACGGCCTGATTCTCTATGGAATTCTCCGTATCCTGGAAGAGGTGATTCGGGACGATGAGCGAGGGCAGTTCGGCACTCCGCTGACGATCTCGCAATGGGTAAGCATCGCAGGGATCGCAGCTGGGATCGGACTGCTGGTGTGGCTCCGCAGCCGACCGATCGGACGGGTTCGCGATCGCTACGCGTTGCCGAACACGGCTGGTTGGCCGAGTCAGCCGCCATCGGCCGGGGGCTGAGTCCACCTACTGGGATCGATTTCTTGAAGCAACCGAGCCAATACCTGTTGGCTCTTCGAGTAACCATCGTCCCAGCGGCTGGCTCTTGGTCCCGCCACATTGAGGATCTCGATGGAATGTTCTTGGATTGACTTAGCGAGCCATTTCCAAGTGATTCGGCGATTGCATTGGATCACCCAAAAGGGCTTGCGGGCCTGAATCGCCATCCGAATCGTCTGCAGCGTTCCACCACTGGGGGCTCTTGGGCAAATCACCAGCGTCCCATCGGAATCGAGCACATTGCGTCGGGTCCGATCCAGGTAGTTTGGGCTGGCAAGCTCTTGAAGATGGTAGCGCGCGGGGATTGGGCCATCTTCGGCCAGACGTCCCGCTGGGCACCATCCGCCATGGTCGATTCGCAGCTGGATCGCCAGGTCCAGTGCCGCTCGGTCCACTCCCGTCTGGCCTCCCGATACGATTTTTCGAAGCGAGTTCATACCTGAGCCATCCGAAGCCAATCCAGAAGTGGAGCTCCCAGACCGGCGGGAATCCACCGGCGATCCAGCGGTGCCTCCCATCCAACCGGCTCCCCACGTGTTGGATGCCGACAACCAAAAAAGCGGCAGTGGAGAGCGATCGCCTTGGGGATGCGTTGCTGGGGATCAGAGGAGTTGCCGGTTGGCCAGTAAAGGGTATCACCGATGATGGGGTGTCCGTGGTGAGCCAATTGCGCGCGCAGTTGGTGCTTGCGTCCTGTTTCCAGTTTTAATTCCAGCAGCGATCTAGCTCCATCGGTGGCCAGCATGCGATACCCAAGGATTGCCTCCTGAGCTCCCGGGGCCGCTCGAGGAACGATTCGGCTAATCGCTGCGGATTCCTTTCGCAACAGACCATCCACCCAGCGCCCCGAAGCGGCGATGGGCGTTCCTTCCACTAAAGCCCAGTAGATCTTTTCCACTTGCCGATTCCGGATCTGTTCACTCAGCCGCGCGGCGGCTTTCGAGGTCCGCGCCAGTGGCACCACGCCACTGACCGGCCCATCCAGTCGACTGACCACTCCTAGGAAAACATTTCCCGGCTTCTGATAGCGTCGCTTCAAATCCTCTTTGGCCCATTCCAGCAGCGACCGTTGTCCGGGAAGAGCCCCCTGAGTGATCCAACCTTGCGGTTTGTTGACCACCAGCAGGTGGTTGTCTTCCGCGAGGATCTCTGGATAGGTCATCGATGTCGCTCCCACTGGCGGCAGATGGCCTGGCACCATGCGAGTGAACGGGGTCCTCCTGACTGAATCGTGGCGGATCTCACATCCCCTTCCAGGCACTCTAGAACGATCGTCAGCCGATCGAGCGGCAATCGCTTTGCAACCCGATCCGACCATTCGATCACCGTCACCGAAGGTGTCTCCATCCACTCTTCGACTCCCAGATCCCACCACTCCTCATCACCCTTCAATCGGTAGGCATCGACATGATAGACCGGGGGATCGGTGGGATAGCGATGGACCAACTGGAACGTGGGGCTTGTCGCGGCCAACCTTCCTTGCGAAAGCGTTTCGACCAGCATGCGCGTCCAGGTGGTCTTCCCTGCCCCCAAGGTCCCCTGCAGTCCGATGAGGCATGGGATGGGCGCGAGGTTGGCCACCAGCTCGGCCAGCCTCTTGGAGTCTTCGAGGTTCGTCAGCACCGCATTCCACTGGCATTCGTTCATCCCAAGTGGCTCCTGTTGCCTAGCGGATTCGAGGATGGTGGATCGAGGGGGAAACGCTACTTGTGGACATACCCGGTGGCGGGCAGTTGATGCAGTGTCCCGCCGCGTTTGGTCCAAAGCCCAGTTCTTGCGACGAAGGTGCCGATTTCGGTCAAAGGAACCCCTTCGACAGTGGCGGGTAATCTGGCGGCCACCGCCTCTGGCACCGCCAACAACAGCTCGAAGTCCTCGCCATCGCTCAGCGCATGATCGATCGGCTGGCGCCCGGATTGCAACGCCATCTCGACTGCCGCATCGCTGATCGGCAGTCGATCTAGGTTCACCACCGCTCCCACGCCGCTTGCGGCACAGAGGCGCGTCAGGTCGATCCCCAGGCCATCGCTGAGATCCATGCAGGCGTCGATTTTCCATTCGTCCCTCAGCGCCTTAGCGACGGCTAGACGCGGGGTGAAGTCGAGGTGTTTTCCGAGCAGGCTACCGCCAAGGGTTCCCGTCACCAGCAGTCGGTCGCCCACTTTGGCGCCGGAGCGTCTCCAGCAACCTGCCTCTGGCGCCGTACCGATCGCAGTGACATGGATCACCCAGGGCCCGTCCCAGACATTGGTGTCGCCTCCCGCCAGTGCGACACCGAACTCTTCGGCGCGTTCGCAGACCCCTTCCACCACCTCCGTAGCGAACTTCGGATCGCCTCCTCTAGGGATGCAAAGCGACAAAAACAAAGCGATCGGGTCGGCCGCCATGGCCGCCAGATCCGATAGGTTCACCGAGGCGGCTTTACGACCGACTCGCCGAGGCCCCGCCTGATCGATGAGGAAGTGAGTCCCCTCACAGAGCGAATCGGTGGTGACCACCCAATCGCGGCTGGAAGCCGACAGCAGTGCCGCATCATCGCCGATCCCCAGTTGGACCTGAGGCAACCGACGGCTCCGCTGTGCCACCCAGGCCACGAATGATTGCTCCACCTACTTTTCTCCTGAAGCAGACGCATGGAACTCTCCACAATCCCCGATTTTAACCGGCCCTGGGCAAGTGGGCACACATCCCGGCAGGATCTAGCCAGCAGTTCCCGAAAAGAATCCCCGCTGGCCAGCGATGCTCAGGGGCGATAGTCTGATCCTATGCAGGGCGTTTGGATTCCTAGCTTCCTCTCCCCAATGGAGTTTCGCCATGTCCGCCACGATGTCACCACCCCGATCCAATCCTAAAATCGGCCCCACGCGCCTTTTGATCGATGGCCAGTGGGTCGACTCGGCCAGCGGGAAGACGTTCGCGACCATCAACCCCGCGACCGAAGAGGTCATCGCCCAAGTTGCCGAAGGGGATCGAGAAGATATCGATCGTGCTGTCCGGGCAGCGCGTCAGGCCTTCGAGTCGGGTCCCTGGAGCCGGATGGATGCCAGGGATCGCGGGCGCTTGATGTACCGACTGGCCGATCGCATCGAAGAGGAACTGGAAGAACTGGCCGCATTGGAATCGCTGGACAACGGCAAGCCGATTCGGGATTCCCGATCCGCCGACCTGCCGCTAGTGATCGACTGCCTGCGCTACTATGCGGGGTATGCCGACAAAATCCATGGTAGCACCATTCCGGTACGCGGTAATTTCTTCACCTACACACGCAAGGAACCGGTGGGCGTGGTGGGACAGATCATCCCCTGGAATTTTCCGATGCTGATGGTCGCTTGGAAATGGGGACCTGCTTTGGCGGCCGGCTGCACGATCGTCATGAAGCCAGCGGAACAGACGCCACTGACCTGCCTGAGGATGGCTCAGCTGGCGATGGAAGTCGGATTCCCGGCAGGGGTGATCAATGTCGTTCCAGGCTTTGGTCCCACCGCCGGCGGCGCCCTCGTGGAACACCCTGGTGTCGATAAGGTGGCATTCACCGGAGAACATCGCACGGCGCAGATCATCATGCGGAACGCATCCCAGTCGCTCAAACGACTCACCTTCGAACTGGGTGGCAAGAGCCCCAATGTGATTCTCGCGGATGCGGATCTGGAACGAGCTGCGGACGGAACCCATTTTGGGCTCTTCTTCAACCAGGGGCAGTGCTGCTGCGCTGGAAGCCGCGTCTTCGTCGAGAAAAAGATTCACGCGGAATTTGTCGATCGATTGGTCGAACGCGCCTCCAATCGACGGTTGGGACACCCGCTCTCCGAGGACACCCAGCAGGGGCCGCAGGTCGATCAGGCGCAGTTCGACAAAATCATCGGCTTGATCGAAAAAGGGAAACAGGAAGGGGCTCGTTGCCTGACGGGAGGCAACCGAGAAGGGAAGACAGGGTACTTTATCCAGCCGACCATTTTCGATGGAGTCGACGACAGCATGACGATCGCGCAGGAAGAAATCTTTGGTCCTGTGATGAGCGTCCTGTCCTTCGACTCGTGGGATGAACTGCTGCATCGCGCCAATCAGACCTGCTTTGGACTGGCTGCGGCCGTCTGGACTCGCGACGTCGCCAAGGCTCACGATTTCGCTCGACGTGTCCGAGCCGGGACGGTGTGGGTCAATTGCTACGATGTCTTCGATGCTGCCGCTCCTTTCGGTGGTTTCAAGATGAGCGGGCAGGGGAGGGAACTGGGAGAAGAAGGTCTCAGGCCGTACACGGAGACGAAGACGGTGACGGTGAGCCTGGGATGAGCGGGCGAAGCGAAGACGAGAAATGGACTCCAAGGACGGCCGAGATCATCGCTATCGGCGATGAACTGATCACCGGTCAACGGGTCGATACCAACACCGCGTGGCTTGCCAGCCAATTGGCGCTGTTGGGAGTCCAGACTCTTTGGCATACCACCGTCGGCGACTCGATGGATCAAAACATCGAAGCCTTTCGGATCGCATCCCAGCGAGCCGACTGGACGGTGGCAACCGGAGGCTTGGGCCCAACTGCCGATGACCTGACTCGCCATGCAATTGGGGAGGCATTCGGGCGGCCTCTAATGCTCGACCATGGCTCGTTGGAGGCGATCGAGGCACTCTTCTCCGGTCGCAAGCGACCGATGCCCGAAAGGAATCGGGTGCAAGCCTATTTTCCGCAGGGCTGCCAAGTGATTCCCAATCGACATGGAACGGCGCCGGGTATCGACCTTTGGATCCCCGAGGGGTGCGGACAATCTGGGCACCGAGTGATGGCCTTTCCGGGTGTCCCAGCAGAGATGAAAGCGATGTGGCATCAGATTGCTCGCCCCCGCATGCTTCTGGAAACCAACCTCGCCAATAGGACTCTCTCGTTCCAGACCGTCAAGTTGTTCGGGATTGGTGAGAGCGAGGTGGAGACGTTGGTACCCAACTTGATCGATCGCGATCGAGATCCCAAAGTGGGCATCACCGCCAGCCAAGCGACGATCACCCTACGGATTTCTTCCCTAGGATCCGATCCAGCACAGGCGCTCGCATTCCAACAGCCCACCCTCGATCTGATCCACAGCAAGTTGGCCCCCTGGATTTTTGGCAGTGGGGAGATGGACTTGGAAGATGCAGTCGTCATGGAATTGGGTTCGCATCACCAAACCGCGGCGGTGGTCGAAGTCGGGGCCAGTCCTCGACTTGCCTACGCGCTGTGCCGCCCCAGCGCTGGTCGCGCGGTGCTGCGCAACACCCAGTGGTTCCCGGATCTCCCGTCGCTCTCCCGGTCTCTTCGCTTGCCAACCCCTTCGCCTATCCCTGCAGGCACCCCAGAGGACCTAGGAAACATCCTCGTAGCGGCAGCCAAAGAAGCGAAGGAAGTCCATGGCAGCGACTGGGCGATCGCCTGCGGCTACCTTCCGGAACAAAGTGCAGTGGAACAGTCCCCAGGGAAAACCTTTCCCTGGACCACTGCGATCGTCGGACCCGGCCGCCTGCCAACGCTCGATCAAGTGCAACTAGGAGGTCATCCCGATGTCCTCCCTGCGCGACTCATCAAGCACTCCATGCACCTTTGGTGGAAGCGGATGACAGGACGCGATGAAGTCGAAGCCCATTCCCCCGAAAAAGGTCACTGCGATCGGTAGAAAAGACCACCAGACCATAGAGCCGGCTGGTCTGTATGAGATCGCTAGTGGCCAGGTTGCGATGGACCGATCGGCAACGCGAAAGCACTGCCCACACCGGATCGCCTTTGCACTCGGCAAGCCCCGCTTTTGGCTCACCGGCACATCAGCCCCCGGGTCACGCCAGTCAATCGAATCTTTCCATTGCCAAGCTCAGAGAATCTCCTGGGCAAGGGTGCCGAAACAAAGAAACGACCGGCAGGTTTTCATGCCCAGTCTCTGAACTTCTCTGATCTTATCTTTCGCTTCTTCCGACGCGCCCACCAGCTCAATCCCCCCAGTGGAGACCTTCGGGAAGGCGATTGAGATTTTGACAGCCTTCTTCGGTCACGACCACGATGTCTTCGACGCGCACCCCGCCGTAGGCCTTCGCGTAGAGCCCCGGTTCAACAGTGACGCACTCGCCCACCAGCAGCTCCGGTCCACCGAGATCCAGTAGCGGCGGTTCGTGCACATCCAGACCGATACCGTGGCCCGTACCGTGGGTGATGGTGGCGATTTCATCGGCCGATCCGGCGGGTGGGAAACCATTTTGGTATCCACGTGCTGCCAGCGCCCCAAGGGTGGCTCGATGCACCTGTTCTCCAGTGACCCCAGCGCGAATCGCTGCAATCGCAGCCTTCTTCGCCTCAACCACCGCGCGATGCATCGCAGCGACAGGATCGGGAATCTGGCCATGCACCACCGTGCGCGTGCAATCTCCGTTGTAAAGCGTCGTCTGGTTTTTGGGGTAGATATCGACGATCACAGGCTGTCCAGTGCGGAGGGGGCCATGGCCATGGTCATGGCAGTCCGCACCGACCGGTCCGCCCGCCACGATCGATCCGGGATTGGAGTAACCAGCATCCAGCAACCATCCAGTGATCCAACGCATCATTCTTTCGCTGGTCAACGGCGAACCGTCTAGTAGCAGGTAGCCATCGCGATCGGCCTGAGCTTCAGCGATCGTACGGCAGGCCCTTTCCATCACGCTTTCGGTCACCGCCTGAGCCTCGGCGATCCAAGCGATCTCCTGCGGGTCCTTCTGACGCCGCTCCACGATCCCCCATTCGGTATCGCACCGGACAGCAATCCCGGCGCGTTGCAGCATTTCTGAATAGATGGCAGGCAACGAACGATCGACCACCACGCTGTTGCATCCAGATCGCCGCACGCATTCGGCGGCAGCTTGCGCTGTTGCGGTCTCTCGATCGCCAGACAGCCCAACCGCTGGGGCGAAATCGCGAGGGCAATGCACCAAGTCGACTCTCGCTTGCCGCCGTGCGCGATCCATCTCGATATCGCGCAGAATCAAGGTTGTCTCCCATGAGCCCATGCGACTGGCTTCATCCACTTTGGGTAAATCCACCACGGCCACCGGATCCCCCACCGAGAAACGAATCCTTCGATAGATCCCTGCATGAATGGCCGGAATTCCCGCCATCAGCCGCGCCTCCCGCGCGGTGCCTGTTGCCTTATTGGTATCCATCGTTGACTCCTCTGCTCCCAGATCGCATCATCCCGCAAGAACCACGCTACAGTGTAGCCAGGACGGCGGTTGGGAGGGGACGCCAAGCGGTTTCGCACCTCTCGGATGGGCACGCCTCGGGGGGAACTCACATCACGCGACACACCCTTGCAAGGAGCCCAAGCGCGACAGGCTATCGGAGCCTCCTGCCGGGATCGGCTTGAAAAACCGACAACGCCAAGCCGGCTCGAAGTCCCTACGGCTCGTTGCAACTGCGATTCACAGAGTTGCGGGAAGCGACCGCAAGGTCGGCGTCCAGCCCGCGAATCAACAGCGAAAGGTTCTCGCGAGCGAACACTCCTCTCGGAGTTCCTTCAGCCTGTCTTGCACCGTCTGATCGACGTATCTGGCTCTCGATAGGTCGACCACCACCGGGCATTTTTGCACCAACCCCAGATCTCGAATTCGTCGCTGCACCGGACTCCAGTTGGAGAAGACTGCCGACTGGCCCACCTGGATCAGGCAGCTTCCATCTGGAAGCGTTGTCACCTCGACAAACCGTTGAAACAGGGAACGCCAGGGGACACCTCGAACGAGTTGCATGAGAGTGGTCATCAGCACTCCCAGCAGAATTCCGATCAGCAGATCGGTCGATAGGACCATCCCCATGGTGAAGACGAAAACCAGCAATTGATCGACTCCTGATCGATACATCTTGACGAACTCGTTGGGATTGGCCAACCGCATCCCGGTGTAGACAAGCATCGCGGCCAATGCAGGCGTCGGAATCAGATGGATCCAACTGCCAAGCGACACAATGCTCAGCAGCAGGAAGATGCCATGCCAAAAATCGGCAAAACGCGTCTTCGCTCCATTGTCGATATTCGCTTTGCTTCGAACGATCTCCGATATCATCGGCATGCCGCCAATCATCGAAGTGGCGACGTTGCCAACACCGACCGCCAGGAGGTCGCGATTCATGTTCGAACGTCTTCCATAAGGATCCAGCATGTCGATGGCTCGAGCGCTCAACACCGACTCCAGGCTTCCGATCAAGGCGTACATGGCGATCCAAAACCAGGCGCTGGGGACCTGAAGGGCATGGAAATCAGGGAGCGTCATGGCCCCAAGAATGTCCTGAGGTACCTAGACCAGCGCCTTTTCCGTGACAGGGACGTTCAGCCCGGCGACACGGTCGATGCGATGGTCCCCCAGCCGCAGTGCCAGGCCCATCCAAATCGCCAGCACCATCACTACCATCTGAACAGGGATCTTCTTCCAGATGGAGCGATTGCTGAGGGGGAGGGCAACGAGAAGGAAAAGACACGCCAGGCCGATGAAGGCAAGGTAGAGATTGGCATGATAGACCGAATGGGGGATTTGCCAAAGCAACTCTATCGGTTCCTTCCCCTCAGGCACCACACCTAGGAGGACGTGCGTCTGTTTACTGAGAATGATCACACCGATAGCCGCCATCATGCCATGGACCACTGAAGATGGCAAAAAGTCACTCACCCCACCCAGCTTCAACATGCCAAAGAGAATCTGGACGGCTCCTGCCGCCACGCCGATCGCCAGCACAGCCCTGTAGCCTTCTTCCCTCCCGCCCAACTGGTGGCTCATGTCCTGGATTGCCCCCAACGTGATGACGATCAGTCCCGCCGCAGGCCCCTTGATCGTCAACTCGCTGTTGCTGATCCAAGGGGCCACCAGCGCCCCGCCGATGGCCGTCAGCACACCAGCCATCACGGGAAACTCGGAGGCGGACGCGATCCCCAGGCAGAGAGGAAGCGCAATTAGGAAGACCTGCAATCCGCTGATCAGATCCTCTTTGAGAAAGCGATGAAATCCTTCTGCATTGCCGACGGGGACACCCTCGCTGGATGGTTCCGGTTCGACGCGATCGGCCATACAAGCCTCTTGATCCTGCTGCAGCCCAAGCCACCCCTCCCGTCCACTGGACTTCGATCGGTTTTCACCGAAGAAGCTTTGGCATCTTCCTAGGATTGGTATCTTCCATGGGACCACCTCAAGTACTTGGAGATTAACAAAAATTCATCTGCGGGGATTCCGGCAGGTTGAAAACAAACCCGAGAGAGTCAACACCTGAAAAAACAGAGGTCGTGGTGGATCTGCATTTTTTTCGACTGCCAACGGAAGGAGGCTCTGTGATCGCATCCGTTGGGGTAGCTGAAACAAATCAAATTCGATGTAGACTGATGAGGCCGCGGCGTATTCCATCGACATTCTGCTGCGACTGGACCTTCCAAGGTTAGAATCATGCAAACCTCGCATTTGACGGCTGTCCTGATCGAAGACGACCCCGATTTGGCGCGCGCGATCCAGGCGGGACTTGGAGATGACGGGATCGACGTTCAGTGGTTCGACCAAACCACCTCAGCGAGGTCTGCGTGCTCGCGCCCCGATATCGATGTGATCATTCTCGATCGCATGCTTCCGGGCCAAAATGGGCTGGATTTTCTGAAATCGCTTCGCGAGCAGCGAATGACGATCCCGGTGATCCTGTTGACGGCACTGGGGACCGTAGAAGATCGCGTCACCGGACTGCGTGAGGGTGCTGACGACTATCTTGTCAAGCCATTTTCGATGCGAGAACTGACTGCCCGCATTCAGGCTCTATCTCGACGCAGCCAAAGGATCGAAGGCCCTTTGCTCACCTACGGGCCGCTCCGCCTGGAATTGACGACGCGACGCGCGTTTCGGGAGGGAAAGGAACTGGGCCTATCCCCGACGGAACTGACATTGTTGGAGCTCTTCATGAGGCGACCCGAACAGGTGCTGACTCGGGGAATGCTCTGCGAACAACTCTGGGACTCCAGTTGGGAGGGAGAAACCAACGTGATCGAGGTGCACATCAACCGGCTGAGAGGCAAAATCGACCGCCCCTTCGCATTCCCTATCATTCATACCGTTCGAGGAAAAGGCTACACCCTGTCGGAAAGCCCCCCCTCCTGATCGATTCGCCTCTCGGCAGAAGGATCCCAGCGACGGCTCGATCGCTGGCAACTTGGCGGAAGAGTATCTACATTGGAACAGGTAGAGCAACCGGCAGAGCAAGCCCCAGGTGGGGGACGAATGCACCAAATCGCCGACCATTGGCGAGCCCCGTGATGATGTCGGCCAGAAGCCTTTGGAAAACGACTCTTCAAAATGCCCATTCCCAATGGTCTCAAAATTGGCATCCGCTGGATCCTGACAAGAGCGGAGAGTTTTCGGAACCGCACTGCAATCGCGTTGCTGCTTACAGTCCTCACTGTCGGCTTGACGGTCGGTGGTCTCTTGCGTCTGGGTGTTCGCTTTGCTCTTCAGCGAAATGTGGACCTCGTGCTTCAAGAGGACTCGGAGGATTTGCTGGAGCTGCTGCAGCGTGCCGACCTGAAGATCACTCCTGAACTGGATGTGGAGATCAACCGGCGTGCCTACACGCACCAACTCCATCGATGGTTCCTTCGCGTGATCGATGGATCCGGGCAGCGGATCTGGGAAACCAACAGCGCTCCGAAAAGGCACCCCATTCCTCTTTTTCCGGTCGACTCAAGACCAGAAGAACTCTTTAATATCCACATGTTCCGGGTTTGCCAAAGGCCGCTGGGTCAATCGATTCAGGGTGACGGCTACTTTCTGCAGATCGGTTCGCGCGTCGATACGTTGGATGAAGATATCGCCGTTCTCGATCGCATGATCATCGCAACCTTGTGCGTCCTCTCGGTCCTCGGTTCGATCGGTGCTTGGTGGCTTTCCGGATTTCTCCTGGACCCGGTATCTCGCTTAACAGCCGCCACCGAGGTCATGGATGCCAACTCACCCAAAATGCGATTGCCTCTTAGAAATACCGGGGATGAACTGGACCGTCTGGCATCGACTTTCAACGGTCTCCTCGACCGAGTGGGACACGAGATTCGTCGCCGTGAAGACTGGCTGGCCAATTCCGCGCATGAACTGCGAAGTCCTTTGGCAGCAATCTCCAGCAACGTCGAAGTGGTGCTCAGCCACACCCAAAACTCTCCTGATCAAGCGATGTTGGAGCGGGTGTTGGAGCAGTGCGATGAACTTCGGACACTGGTCAATAAACTACTGCTGCTCAGCGAAGCAGATGCTGCCAGAGTGCGGAGCCAGAAGGCCCCGCCCATTCGATTGGATCAACTGATTCACAAGGCTTGCGAAATCTACGAACCCCTCGCGCAGTCGCGAGGGATTCAGCTCTCCTACGATCAATTGACCCGCTGCTTGGTGGAAGCCAATCCCTTCCATGCCCGGCACTTGGTGCAGAACTTGATCGACAATGCACTCAAGTTCACCCCGGAAGGGGGGCGCGTGCGGGTATCGACAAGGATGGAACCTGGTCGTGACGGAGTCCTATTCGAAGTTCATGATGACGGGATCGGTATCAGTGCCGCAGATCTCAAGCGGGTGACTGAGCGATTTTTTCGCTCCGACTCCCGTCGCTCCACCGCTCCAGGTGCCAGGGGTTCCGGGTTGGGTTTGAGCATCTGCAAATCTGTCGTCGATGGGATCGGCGGCACCATTGAAATTCAGTCGACCCTCGGACTGGGTACCTGCATTCGTGTCTACCTTCCTGCGAAACCTGTCGGTGTCATCGAGAAAACTCATGCCGCAGTCGTTCAATGACGACCAGTTGGATCAACTCCTATTCGTCGCCCAGGCAGCCTCTGTCGAAGCTGGACGGAAGATCGAGCAGATGCGAGAGACGGCCAACGTACGGGAAAAGAAAACCCGCGACTTGGTAACCGATGCTGATATCCAGGCACAGGCACTGATCGCCAAGCGACTCCTGGGTCTGTATCCCGAATTTGGCTGGATTGGTGAAGAAGATGGTCGGCGCGTCACCCCGGACCCACAACAACCAACTTGGCTGGTCGATCCTATCGATGGAACCGCCAACTACGCCCACCGACTCCCTGGATACGCCGTCTCCATCGCCCTTGTCCTAGGTGGCAAGACACAGGTCGCCGTAGTCCATGACCCAGTTTCGCAAGAAACCTTTTCTGCCATGCAAGGTTTCCCTGCTACGAAAAATGGCATGGCGATTTCGGTGAGCGGTTGTCAGAGGATGGAAAATGCGTTGATCGCCAGCAGTTTTCCCCCTGGGGTCTCGCGAGACTCCCCAGATGTCCAGCAATTTTTGGAGGTGCTTTCTGCCTCCCAAAGCGTCCGTCGACTCGGTTCCGCCGCGCTCAACCTCTGCCACGTCGCCTGCGGTCGTTTGGATGCCTATTGGACCGCCAGTGTCCAGTCTTGGGATATCGCCGCAGGGGCGTTGATTTGCCAGCAGGCAGGAGCGGTTGTCACGGGCGCGACAGGAGGCTGTTTTTCGGTCTGGGACGCCGATCTGGCAGTGGCCGCTTCCCCGGAACTCCATGCGGAACTTCTGGCCTGCCTAGCGAGATCTCCACGACCTTTTGGAGCCGGTCAGACTCGCACCTGAGCCTCAGGGGTCGGCTCCCCTTCGCCCGATCGGACCAACGGTTCCAGCACCTCGGTCAGAAATTCCTCGACCTGCCGTTCAGCCCGGCCAGTAAATCCGTTCGGATCGGCCAGAGCCCGGATCGGAAGGGAAGCAAACGCAGGATCCCCCTCCAGTCGCTCCAGTAGGTCATTGGCCTTGGCCTCCATCTTCACCCGCTCGGCTGCCGCCTGGCTGTGAACCCGAATCCGCTCGTGGAGATCCTGGCGATCTCCCCCGGCAGCCACACCCGCCATCAGAATTGCCTCTGTGGCCATGAAAGGAAGCTCCTCCATCAGATTTCGTTCCACCGTCCGCCGATAGACGACCAGCCCTTCCACCACGTTCTGGAGAAGGATTAGCGCGGCATCGATCGCCAAAAAGCCTTGGGGAAGCACCAGTCGGCGATTGGCGCTGTCGTCTAGCGTCCGTTCAAACCACTGGACCGCCGCGGTCATCGCCGGACTGCTCTGAAGGCTCATCGTCCAACGCGCCAAGGAACAAATCCGCTCACTCCGCATCGGGTTGCGCTTGTAGGCCATCGCAGAGGATCCAATCTGCTCCTTCTCAAATGGCTCTTCCATCTCCTTGCGACTGGCCAGAAGCCGTAAATCGGTGGCGATCTTGTGAAGGCTTTGGGCGATGCCTGAGAGGAGATCGAGCGTCTGAGCGTCGACTTTCCGAGGGTAGGTCTGCCCCGTCACCGCATAGGGCTCAGCAAAACCCATTCGCTCTGCCACCCGCCGCTCCAACTGCCTCACCTTTTCATGGTCCCCGTCAAAAAGCTGTAGAAAAGAGGCCTGCGTGCCGGTAGTGCCCTTGGCGCTTCGCGCCTTCAGCTGACCAAGCCGATGATCCAGCTCCTGGAGGTCCAACACCAGATCGTACGCCCATAAAGTCGCCCGCTTACCGACTGTCGTGGGCTGAGCCGGCTGGAGATGGGTCCAGGCAAGACAGGCCACCCCCTTTTGTTGGTGGGCGAATCGCCCGAGCCCCTTGAGGCAAGCGATCAATCGCCGACGAACCATCTTCATCGCCTCGCGAATCAGAATCAGGTCGGCATTGTCGGTCACGTAGCAACTAGTCGCCCCCCAGTGGATGACCGCGCGAGCCGCTGGGCACTGATCGCCGTAGGCATGGACGTGAGCCATGACGTCGTGACGCTTTTCGCGTTCATAGCGAGCTGCCACGTCGAGGTTCAGTGTGTCGACTGCTACCCGCATCTGCTTGAGGGCCTCATCCGAGATAGGCAACCCCAACCGCTGCTCTTCCTCCGCCAGAATCACCCACAAACGCCGCCACCAACGGGTTCGATTCTCGGTGCTCCACAATGCCATCATATCCCGCGATGCATACCGCGTGATCAGTGGATTCTCGTAGATGCCGTCCATCGTTTGCTCCCATCCTCCCCACCTACCAACTGCATTGCGTCGCTGCGATGGCCATGCTGTTGGATCTGCAAAAGCCGTGACACCACAAGCTGTTCCAATCAGCCAGGACCTACCCCCAGAGGCAAAATGATCACCCAGGGACCAGCCGCAAGCGTCACATTGTGGCTTTGCTGAACCAGGTCGTCCATCAGAGATCGCCCGTTTCACCACCACCAGACAGGATAATTCCTCTATATTAACCAGCACGAAAAGAAGGCCTGATCGTTACCCTTCTGCCTCCAAGGGACCTGAGGGGTTTTTTCCATCCCATGCGGGTAGGGGATCTGAAACCTGGATGCCGATGCTATCGAAGGTTCAGACCCGGCCCGAGGGGTGCTGTTTGTCTTGTCAGGAGTTTCGCTCGTGCGTTCAATGATCGCAAGGATTCTCGGTTCGCTGGTGACGCTGGCCTGCTCTCTCGCTTTCGCTCAGCAAGCCACGCCTCCCGATGCAGCGTCCCTTATGCCTGCCCAAACCCAGGCTTTTGTTCGTATTTCGTCGCTGCCTCAGGTGGTGGAACGGTGGAAGGAAACCCAACTGGGGGCGCTCACCGAACTCCCAGGTATGAAAGAGTTCTGGTCCGATCAACGATCGGAAATTGAAAGCCGACTGGCCGAAGCGGGGTGGCGGATGAACCTCCACCCCCAAGACATCTATGACATTTGCTCCGGCCAAGTCGCTGTCGGTTGGATCGATCGCCAGGACACCCCCAACAAGCCCTACTCGGTCGCTTTGATCGTCGATATCGAAGGCCGCGAGGAAGCAAAGAACAAGCTTCTGGAACGCGTCCATGAGGAATTGATTCAGCGCAAAGCGTTGCGGGAAGATCGCAAAGTTGGTGAACTGAACCTCATCCGCTACGAACTTCCAAAGCAGCCTGGCGAATCCCAGGTCATCGAAACCTTCTACGGCCAAATCAACCAGCAACTGTGGGTTGCAGACGACCTCCAGACCATCACCGAAATGCTGCGCCGGCTGCAGCAGCCCGACGGAAACGACCTGGCAACCACCCCAGCATTCCAAAAGACCAACGCCCAACTAGAAACCCTCCAGGGCCAGTGGGATTTCAATTACTTCGTCCGCCCCATCGGCCTAGCCAAGGTCCTCCGAACCATCTCGCGCAAACCTGTCTCCAAGCAATCCGATCTCCTGAAGGCTCTCGAGAATCAGGGCTTTGGACACCTCGAAGCCGTGGCTGGTCGAGCGTCGATCAAACGCGACTCGTTCGATCTCCTTCATGAAGCCTTCATCCTCGCACCCCAGCCGCTACCTAAAACGGTCCAGGTCCTCGATTTCCCAAACAACACCCCCGCCGAAGTCCCTGCCTGGGTCAGCCAAACCACCGCCTCTTTCATGGCCGTCTCATGGAACCTGAAAGATGCCTTCTGGAAAGTGGAAGGACTCGTCGATGAAGTGGCCGGGAAGGAAGGCACCTTCAGCAAGGTGATCGAACAGATCCAAAAAGATCCGCTCGGCCCCCAAGTCGACATCCGCCAGGAACTGATGCCGTACTTGACCGACGAAATCTACGCTATGGGGGACTGCGTCGAACCGATCACCCCGGACAGCAAAAGGTCGATGATCGCCATTCGAATTCGGGAAGCCGATAAATTGTCGGTCTCTGTCGACAAGGTGATGCGCGACGAACCGGATGCCGAGATGGTCGATTTCCAGGGTCACAAGCTTTGGCGTGTCGCCCGAAAGGATGACCAGCAACTCGATATCCTGATCGACGATGGCTTTGGGGAATTCAACACGGGCAAAGACAAGGAGGAAGTCGATGAGTCGGCTCAAGAGGAAGAGGAGCCATGGTTGAGCAATTGGGCGATCGCCGTCTATGGCGACTTCCTCTTCTTCTCTTCCCATGCCGAAATGATCCAGGAAGCGATCACCCATCTCGATTCCTCCCAACCGCAAGGCACCCTGGCGGCCGAACAGGATTTCGCGCGGGCCAAGCAAGCGATCGCGATGCTGTCTGACGGCAAGCCCTCAGCGATGTGGCAGATCAACCGAACCGACCGATCCTTCCAGATGCAATACGAACTTTTTCGCCAGGACAAACTGCCGGAGTCACGAAGCATGCTGGCGACCCTGGCCGATCGGCTTCTTCGTTCAAAAACCGAAAAGAGAGACAAGACTCAACGAGTCAAAGGCGACTTGCTCCCCGCATACGAAGTGGTGCGCAAGTACCTTCTTCCCTCAGGTGTCGTCGTTCAGACCGAGGATCAGGGCTGGTCGATCCGTTCGTTCCTTCTGGGTGCAGCAACTCCAGAAACCGAGGCCACTAGCCAGGTGCAGTCGATTCAGCTAAGCGACCGCCAGGCTGCAGCGGCCCCAGTGGAAAGCAGGCAAGGGAGTGTCGATTCCAGCGGTACGAAGCGCTGAAGAGAAGGAGCGCTGAAGAGAAGAAGATCTGAAGAGAAGAATCGTTGAGCCAATCAAGGGATCTCCACTTTGGCCCAGAAAGGCCGCTTCCGGTCGGCCCGCATTCGGGCATCATCCAAAAGCAACTGAAGATCTGGACGCACCTCTTGGGTCGTCCTCTTCCCGCGATCCAGGAGGACCAACTTCTTTTCGAAATCAAAGCTCCCCGGCTCCAACCACAGCGTGTAACCGCGGGCAGGCAAGGTGCCGATCGTGAAGAGATTGGTCAGCGGTTTTCGATTGGCTTCAATCTCCACCACCCGTTTTGCATCAAATGGAAGCAACGGATGATTCATCTTCTCCGGTGGAAAGTCGCCGGTCTCCAGCCACCAGAAAAACCGATCTCCTGGCCTCGCTGTCTTTAGAGTCAACTCTTCGGGAGCCGCAGGTCGTACATGGCTGGCCACCTTCAGCCATTCCATGATGCGAGGCAACTCCTCCTGAAAATGATCGCGTCCTCGCCCCGTGTAGAGCGTCATCAGGAAGTCGTTTCGCGACGACTGAACATACTGGTCCAGGACGTCGCCATTTCGCGCCAAGGGTGCAGGCACCCCATCGATGCTTCCGGTCACATAATAGAGCGGTACGTAGCGAGCGTTTCGCGTCGCATAATGCTGGATGAATGGATTCTTGTTGGCAGCCACCACCACGGCTCCCGCCCAAAGGTCTGGGTGCGCGAGCGCCAGATCCCAAGCAGCTTCGCCTCCCATGTGGTGACCTGCAACAAAAATACGGTCGGCATCGATGCTGCTCCTTCGCATCGCGTCCCTTAGACAGACGAGTAGCTTGGCATGCTCCTCCTCGGTCGCCTCGTACTCAAACTGATCATCCCGCCTCCACTGCGGTGCGACCACGATGAATCCGTGCCTGGCGGCTTCACCAATCGCCATCTTCCATTCCGTCGAGTATCTGCCCGCCCACCAGTCCAGTTCTCCCGCAGCATCCGTGAACTGCCCATGGATCGCCAGAATGCAGGGATAGGAGCGATAAGGGTCATAGGCCGGCGGAAGTTGAATCAAGTATCCAGGCAAGTGCTGGTCGGAAAACAGCGGTGTCTGGACGGTCAAGGCATGACGAAGCGGATGGTCCGGCAGCGGTTCGGGAAGCGGATCGGGGGGCAACAACAAGGCAAGCATGGGAGCGATGTAACGCGGTACACCAGCCTCCAACTGCCGGATGCTCGACAACACGTCGGCTCGCTCCTGCTCGCCCACACCACTCTGCAGGTACTTCGAAACCAATGGCCGCGCTTCCAGCAAACTGGAAGCCAACCCCAGGTCCTCAATCCCTGCCCCGGATCCCAGGACCCACCCCCCCACCGCCAAGGCCAGCCGCTGCTCTGTCGACAGCGTCGCGTCATCGCGAAGCCGCAAGTAATCGGCCAGTCGATCGCGAGTGGCGGAGTTCAGGTGGTCGGATAATTCCTGGACCCAATCCTGCAAGGAAGCTTGCACCTGAGGATCCTCCAACTTCCTGACATCCTCGGAGATCGCCTCCATGGTCTGCCGATCCTGCTCTTCCAACGCCTGCGATTCCAGGATCCGCCGCTCAATCTTCAGTTTGGTCTCATCCGCCAACGTCCTCGGGTCAAACCCCCTGAGCAGTGCTTCCGCCAGCCGCTCTTGTCCCGACTGCCGCCGCAACTGCACTTCCTCAAACAACTGATCGGCCAGCTGCTGATCCAGTAGCCCAATTTGATCGCGATGAACTTCCAATTCGGGAAGGGTCTGCATCGCCTCCAGCAACACCTCCTTGGCATCGCTGTGGCGCGTCGACTCCCTCAGCAAATTGACGACGTCCAGCCATTGCTGGGGATCGCGCCGATCAATGTTGGTGATCAGGATCTGTTTGAGCCGATCGGAGGGGATGGAAGAGAGAGCCAGACGCATGTCCCAGATGACTGCGTTGTCCGTCTGAAGACTCTCGACACGAACCGATTGAGCCGTTACTTCGGTGATCCCTTGGAGAATGGTCAGGGGGCCACTTGGGGTGGTGACGGTGTAGATCCTCCGGCCGAAATCATCGAAGGGTGTGACCTGCAAGGTCCGAAGCAGGCCCGCCATGATCTTTCCCTTGGTCGCCCGACGCGCCGCATTGGGGAGAACAATCGTCAATGGCTCCCCACCACCTACCGACTCATTGGCGATGGTGCGCGTATGAAAGAATGTCAAACGCAACTGATCGTCCAGCAGCGTGATCGGCTTGGCCTTCGGCTCACCCCCACCAACTCGCTGGGGGGAAAATGCACTCTGATCCAAGCCGGATGTCTCACCCGTCCGACCTGGCCCCAGACGCATGCCATTGTTCAGAATGATGGTCGTCTGCTGTGACCAAAGAAACCGACAAGAAAAAATCGAGCTCGATAGCACCACCGAGCCAATCAGGAAAGGAAGGAGATTGCAACCTGGGTTATGTCTTCGCACCGGCACCCCCTGCGGCTTGTCCCTGCCCGATTGCTGACCAAGCTGCAGCCAGCTTATCACTCCAAGATCCTCCCGATGCAAACTCCCGCTACTAGAGGCACAAGAAGCGGAACTATGGAGAAGCCCTTGGTTCGAAGCGATCAGGTAAGCCCCAATCGGTTATCAACCTCGACCACCGAAATACTTCTTCAGCGTCTCCTGAGCCGCGTCTCGGGAATTCTTGGAAGTCGGACCTTTGTTGACCTTGGGCAACTTACCAGATGCCAAGGGTTTGGCTCCCTTGGTCTCTTCGTCCTCCGAGCCAGATTCCTCGGCGTCCTTTTTGCCAATCGAACCGGTATCCTCCAAAACCAGTTGGCGGGTCTCAAAACTGGATGGCACCGCACCGCGATCGACCTGATCGGCTTCTTCCAACCAAGAACTGATGTCGATCTCCACCGAACGATTCTCGTTCGATTGCTCCACCGTCCGCTCAATCACATCCTCAACACTGCGCACTTCCGGCTTGCGGGCTCCCCCTAGCTCCATCTCCATCACCAACTCAAATTCCAGTTGCCCTACCTGGATACGATCGCCCGATTTCAAAATCTTAGCGCGATCGGGTTGCACCGCTTTCCCATTGACCAGTGTCCCATTGCGACTCTTCAAGTCAATCAACAGCAACCGACCATCCTTCTGAATCAACGCACAATGCCTTCGGCTGACCGACTCACTCTTGGGCCGCAGTTGACACGAATCGCTGCGGCCGATCAGAAACTTCTCCGTCTGGATCGGGATCTCTTTCCCTTCATGCGCTCCAGCCAGCACCTTCAATTTCAACTGCATGCTTGTCGCCCTGTCCTGTTCCAGGCTGCCCGAACGTCCACAAATCAGGAACGATCCTCAAACCCGCACTCCGTCCGCTAACACCTAGGCTCACCGTCGTGCAAACCACCACTGCCCGGACACTCGGTCCACTCTCAGGATGCTGATCGCTTCGACGCGTATCTTCCTATATCCTATCCAGTTCACGAAGCAAATGCTAATGATCGCTACGCGACCCCTGCAAAATCACGAACCGCGGATGCTGCTATTTCCGCTGTCCATCTCCAGCCAATCCAAAGCGGACGCCTGACTCCATTTCATCTTGAGCGACTCCGAGACCGCGACTTGAATTACCCAGGCCATCCACGCCCCCCAGCCCGCCAACATGTTCGCTTCCGTTGTCCTCGCGTCGCCCCACGTCGACTCCGATAACCCCCAAGCCACCGAGTCCGACTGCTCCACTGGCAACCTTTCAGGAAAGTCACAAACCCCCTCCAAATGAGGCGTTAGCTGATCGCTCTTCGCCAGCAAGAGACTGCCATGCTGAAGGACACAGGAAGAAAGTCGCCGTTGGGCTGACCCAAGAATTTTGGATTCCCCCAGGACCAAGTCGACGGGGTAGCGCCGTTCAAAGCAAAGGAAAGGATGCGCCGTACCGTTTGGCTGGGTACCCGACGATTCGCCTGCCTGTCGTGCCGGCCAACCAAGCTTTCTCAATCCTCGCTCCACCGCCTCATGGACGACGGCATAGAGACGGCTTTCCTCTCCCTTCACATTCCTTGCTGGATCGACTGGTATGGCCAGTGCGTAGGTCACTTCGCGATGGTGAACGATTGCACCTCCCCCAGTGGGCCGTCGAATTTGCGCTATCCGCTTCAGACGATTCGGGATGTCGGTTTCCTGCTGGAAATGTCCAAGCGACAGCGTCGGCTCCTTCCAGCCATAGACCCTTAGCGCCGCACAGGAACGCCGACCCGCGACCATCGCCATGTGCTGGTCGCGGGCCATATTCTCCTCACCACTTCCCCAAGCGAAAGGGATCAAAACGCCGTCCATCGGGTCCTCGGCTGCCGGGCTGCCAGCACGTCATCGGGGCGACTGACTCGGGTCGAATGCGGCGCCTCATGCAGGCGCACCGCGGGTTCTTCCAGGATCGATCGCCATGCTTCGACAAACGCGTCGAGTGTCTCTTTGCTTTCGGTCTCTGTCGGTTCCATCATCAATGCCTCGGGAACTGTCAGCGGGAAATAGACGGTCGGTGCGTGAAACCCGAAGTCCAGCATCCGCTTGGCCAGGTCCATCGCGCTAACCCCTCGCTTCTTTTTCACTTCGCTGGCGGAGGCAACAAATTCGTGCATGCAACGATTGCCGTGCGGCACTTGCAGCAGTTCGCTCAAACGTGCCAACAAGTAATTCGCATTGAGCACCGCCACATCGCTTGCCTCACGAAGGCCCGGCCCGCCAAGCGTCTTGATGTAGCAGGCAGCGCGAACAAGCACACCGGTATTGCCAAAAAAGCTTCTCACCCGCCCGATGCTCCAGGGACGATCGCTGTCGAGGTAATAGCTGCCATCGCGGAGTGCAACGACCGGTGCCGGGAGAAACGGTTCCAAAAAATCCCTCACGCAGATCGGCCCCGCACCAGGACCTCCCCCACCATGAGGACCGCTGAAGGTTTTGTGCGGATTGTAATGCATCATGTCGGCACCGAAATCCCCGGGGCGTGCGATCCCCAAGATGGCATTCATGTTGGCACCGTCGAGATAAACCAATCCGCCGGCATCGTGGACCCACTGGCAGATCGTCGCTATCTGCTTTTCAAACAGCCCCAGCGTGTTGGGATTGGTGATCATCAGCACCGCCGTGTCGCTGCTGATCTTGGATTGGAGATCGTCCAGGTCGGCCAGCCCATTTGGCCCGCTCTTGACGGTCACTGTATCCCATCCCGCCATCTTGGCGCTGGCGGGGTTGGTGCCGTGAGCCGAGTCGAGGGTTAGCACCTGCCGACGCCTCTCCCCTTTCTTGCGGAACCAAGCGGCCGCTACCATCAGGGCAGTCAACTCCCCATGGGCACCAGCGGCCGGCTGGAGACTGACACCAGGTAACCCGGAGATTTCCGCCAGATCCTTCTGCAATTCGTACAGCAATTCCAGCAGTCCTTGAACGGTCTGATCGGGCTGCATCGGGTGCAGATCGATCATCCCTGGCATGCTCGCCAATCGTTCGTTTCTCTTTGGGTTGTACTTCATCGTGCACGAGCCCAAAGGATAGAAGTGCGTGTCCACCGACATGTTCAGCGTCGACAGATTGGTGAAGTGGCGCACCACATCCCCTTCGGCCAGTTCGGGTAAAGCCGGGGGACGGTCGGCCAGAAGACCGGATGGCACCTGTTCGGCCCACGCTCCTTCGGGCACATCCAGAGGAGGAAGTTGGACCGACGATCGGCCAGTTTTGCTCAGTTCAGAAAGCAGAAGAGTCGATTGCACATTACGCATCGTATTGGTTCCTTGGTTGGATTGGTCAACTGACTTGGTCGATCGCATCGACTAGCGCATCGATCTCTTGCCGAGTCCGTTTCTCGGTGACCGCCACCAAAAAACAATCGTTCCACTTGGGATCCCGATCGGCCAGCGGAATTCCTCCAAGCATCCCACGGTCTCGCAGTTGCGCCAAAAGCGACTCCACCTGCCCCTTGCGATCCCTCACAACGCACTCCCTCCATGTTGGCGCTTCCCAGGCCAGTTCAACTCTTCGCGACTTGCGGATTCGCGACTTCAGATATTCCCCCTTTTCACCGCACTGCAGCGCGGTGGATCGAAGCCCCTGGGGGCCCTGCAGCGAGAGATAGATGGTGGCTCGGAGCGCCAGCAGGCCTTGATTGGTGCAGATGTTGCTGGTCGCTTTCTCCCGGCGAATGTGCTGCTCGCGTGTCTGCAGCGTCAGCACCCAGCAGCGATTGCCATGCCGGTCTTCGGTCTGACCTGCGATCCTACCAGGGAGCCTACGGACCAGCGCATCTCGGCAGGCGAGAATCCCCAGGTAGGGACCACCATAGGCAAGTGGATTCCCGAGGGGCTGCCCCTCGGCCACCACCAGATCGGCTCCCCAATCACCAGGTCGCTTCAGCACGCCAAGGCTGATCGGATCGACGACAGCGATCACTTGGGCTCCTGCCTTTTTCGCAGCAGCGACAAGCGGATCGACCGATTCCAGCGAACCCAAATAATTGGGCTGGCTCACCAGCACACAAGCGGTCTTCTCATCGATCGCCTGCTCCCAACTGGCGATCTCGGTCAGCCCATCGTGTGTCGGTACAACCACCAAGGTCCCATCGATCCACTGCAGATAGGTCTGGAGCGCAGAGCGCGTGTGGGGATGCAACCCTTCGGAAACGACCACGCGGCGGCGTTTGGCGTCCAGAGACAGGCACATCAGGGCCGCCTCCACCGCGGCGGTCGCCCCTTCATAAACACTCGCGTTGGAGACATCCATCCCGGTCAGTTCGCACACAAGCGATTCGTATTCGAACATCGCCTGCAAATTGCCCTGACTGACTTCCGCTTGATAAGGGGTGTACGAAGTGTACCACTCGCCTCGGGCTGCGATCTGATCGACCGCTGCTGGAATGAAGTGATCGTAGGCTCCGCCCCCCAGGAAACAGACCATCGATTCGGCCCCCTGGTTTCTGGCTGCCAGCCGCTGCATCCATCGCGTCAATTCCAGCTCCCCGACACCTGGAGCGATATCCAGGGGCCGTTGCATCTGCAGCTCCCTGGGGACCTGATCGTCGATCAGTTGCTGGATCGACTCCACGCCGATCGCTTCCAGCATCGCGCGCCGATCTGCTTCGGTCGCATACAAATAGGACATGCTTAGCTCCTACTAGTTTCCTCGGGACACCCGCCGGGCGAACGCGCCAAGCCGGTCCAGAAAAGGCCTTCTCGATTGTGAAAGAGCGTCGTGCGGGGGACAGCGTCCCTTGGTAGGACCGCTGTGGATCGAAAGGATTCACTGCCCGCCCGCTTGGCCGAATCCCCAAATTTTGCTATCGCCTGCCGGGAGGCTCAGTGGGACTGATCGCACTGGGCCTGGTACGGGCCCGCCTCCAACAACCCATCCCACTCCTTTGGATCGCTCATCCGGATCTTCACCAGCCAGCCTTTCCCGTACGGATCGTCTTTCAGTTGATCCAGTTGATCAGCCAGTTGGCTGTTGACTTCCACAATCTGGCCGCTGACCGGACTGTAGATGGTGCTGACCGCCTTGACCGACTCCACCTCCCCAACCTCATCGCCACGCTTGACCTCTCGGCCTACAACCGGCAAAGCCAGATAAACCAAGTCTGTCAACTGCTCGACAGCAAACGATGAAATCCCGATAGCGACAACCCCTGCATTGGCCGAATCAGGGGCTTCCACCCACTCATGACTCGCCAAGTACCTCAGTGCTGCTGGATCACGTGTCATCTTGTTTCACTTTCGACTGAAAAATGGAAATGGCTGCCTTCCACAATGCACTCAGGACGACCGTTGATAAAAAGGGAGCGGCGTCCTTACCGCGGCCAGAACGGTGCCACGGATATCGACTTGGTATCGGGCCGAAGGGTCATCGGCAACCTTGGCATCTACGTAGGCCATGGCGATCGGCTTTTGAAGCGTCGGGGAAAAACTTCCGCTGGTCACCACCCCCACCGCCTTGCCCGACTCGTCCAGCACCGTTGCATCCTGCCTGGCTGCACGTTTCCCATCCAGCGTCAATCCGATCCGCCTCTTTTGCACCCCCGCCTCTGCGGCAGCAACGATTGCGCCGCGACCGATCCACTGCCGACCCTCAACCTGCACCGCAAAATCCAACCCAGCTTCGATCGGCAGGATTTCCTCGGATAGCTCGTGCCCATAAAGCGGCATCGCTGCCTCCAGCCTGAGCGTATCGCGAGCCCCCAGGCCGGCAACCTGAAGTGGCAGCTCTCGCCCTGCCAGTAGGAGATTCTCCCAGATCCGCGCCGCATCCTCTTCGCGCACGATCCATTCCAAGCCATCCTCGCCGGTGTACCCTGTCCGGGAGACGATGACCGGCTTTCCGTAATGCTCCGTCACGCAACCTCGATAATTTCCGAGGGTCTGGACGCCAGGCGGCAACAGCGGTTTGCAGATCGAACGTGCCATCGGTCCCTGGACGGCGATCATCGCCGTTTGCTCGGTGACATCGTGGAACTGCACATCATCAAACCCCTCCCTATGATCTGCAATCCATCGCACCACCTTGTCGCGATTGCCTGCATTGACCACCAGAAGAAAATAGACGGTGCCTCCTGGACTCTCCAGACAGTAGACCAGCACGTCATCGAGGATCCCTCCATCCTCGCGGCACATCAGGCTGTAACGCACCTGACCGACCTTCATATCGAGCACTCGCCGCGTCAGCAGTCGACTCAACCACTGGTCGGCTCGCGGCCCATCGAATCGAAGCCTTCCCATGTGGGAGATATCAAACAAACCGGCGCGGGTCCGCACCGCTTCGTGCTCTTCCACAATCGTCGTGTACTGAATCGGCATCTGATAGCCGGCAAAGGGCGCCATCCGTCCTCCGTGCGCCACATGCCAAGCATGGAGAGGCGTTACCCTGGTCGCTTCGCTCATCGCTCTCTCCTTCCCCAAGCGGGAATCGACGCATCTTGCGATAGAACCCTCTCAACGGTTTGCTCTGGACCGGCATTCGGCCTGGGCGGTAAGGTCGGATTCCCCACGCCACCAGAACCTACGCCAACAGAAATCGCCGAATGGTCAGGGGAACTTCGATGCGATTCCTGCCCGATCCAGCCAAGAGGCCATTCCGAGCCAACGTGAGGATCTCGATGGGACCAACGTTGACCGTAAGCAATCAGACCGCAGGTCGCCGATTGGGCGTATGTCCAACCATTGCTGGGACGCAAAACGGGACCCCCTCCGCCCAAGCTGACGCCGGGTGCGGTCTGTGTCAACGACCCGGGCGCCATGCGACGCTTCCGCGGGTCTGGTTCCAAATTGGCAAGGATCAATCATCAGATCCGTTCGAGGGGATCTGGCCATCGCGCAAGCGAAATGGACCACTCACTTGCTCGATGCGTCGGATTGTAGATCAACGGCAACGGTTGGCCAGCCCACCGAGGGGATCAGGAATCAAGATTTTCCCCAAAGCGTCTCGCCTTCCCTTTGCGGCGAATCGGTTTGCCTCGGCCCCCTTTGGCATCGCCTTGCTTTTTTCCACTCCGGCCAGGACTGCGAGCCGAAGGGGTGGCGTCCCGTGGCTGGGTGACGCCTGAGGAAAGCCGTTCTAGGTACCCCCAGACCAATTGACGCCGAACCAGATCGACCTGATGCACTTGGACGCGAAGTGGATCCCCCAATTGGAAGCAGTTGCCACTGCGGTACCCCTCCAGCCGCATCCCATGCCGCTCCCAGCGGTATCGATCCTGTGGCAACCTCTGAACGGGGAGGAATCCTTCGGCTGGTATGTCGATCCCGCGAATCCAGAGCCCATCCGCCTTCACTCCGGTTACCAACCCCTCAAAGCTCTCCCCAACCCGCCGGCTCATGTAGTGCAGCAGCTTCACCTTCACCAACTCCCGCTCAGCCGCCTCCGCTCGCTGCTCGCGCTGGCTGCAATGGTCCGCCAATGCCTCCAACTGCATCCGATCTCCCCGCCCCGTGCGTTTCTCCAGCCGCTCCATCACCAACCGATGCACCGTCAGATCGGGATACCTTCGAATCGGACTGGTGAAGTGACAGTAGTGCTCCTTATTGAGCGCGTAGTGACGATCCGGCTCCACCTGGTAAACCGCTTTGGCAAGGCTCTTCAAGGTACTGTAGTGGACTGCGTATTCGATCCCCATCCCTCGCACCGACTGCAGCACGCGCTGCAGCTCAAAGCGATCGGCCAGCGATCCGCACTCGACCCCCAAGTCGCGGACAAACTCCGTCATCTTCCGGAGTGCGATCGGTTTGGGTGCCCCGTGGACGCGCCTTACAAATGGCACTTGGTCGCGATCCATCCACGCAGCAATCGTCTCATTGGTAGCCAGCATGAACTCTTCGATGATCTGATGGCTCTCGGTCTGTATCTCCAGATGCGCTCCCTTGACCTTGCCGCCACGATCCAGGTCGATCTTCACCTCTGGCAGCGACAGCTCGATCGCACCTCCCTCCAGGCGTCGCCTGCGCAGCAACATCGCCAGCCGATCCATCTGGCTGAGCATCTCATGCATCACATCCGGGATTTTGCCTCGAAAGGCATCAGGAGCCTTCAGGAACTGATCTACCTGTTCGTAATGAAGCCGCAATTGGTTGCGGATCACCGACCGATGCACCTCCCAGTGGACCAGAATCCCTTCCGGAGCCCACTCCATCAGGACGCTGATCGCCCATCGGTTGCGATCGGGCTGAAGACTGGCGACATGATTGCTGATCACCTCAGGGATCATCGGGATCACACGGTCGGGCAGATAGATGCTGGTGGCGCGTTCCCTCGCCTCATCGTCCAGTGCGGTTCCCTCCTCAACGAAGGCCGACACATCGGCGATATGAACCCATAACTCCCAGTGCCCCACTTCATTGACGCTTAGCGATATCGCATCGTCGAAATCCCTCGCATCGATCGGATCAATGGTCAGCGTCGGCAGATGGGTCAGGTCTTTGCGATCTTCAGGAATCACATCCTCCTGAAAGCGATCGGAAATCTCTCGCGACTGATCGATCACCTCGGATGGAAATTCCCCCGGCAGACCGAATTGGAACTCAATCGCTCGCGTATCGACCATCGGGTTGCGAGCGCTACCAAGCACCTCCAGAAGCACAGCCTCCCCTGGATGGTCCCCTTCCGGGAAACGAACCACCTCGACGATGATCTTGTCGTCGGGGGCCAGCGGCACCCCGCGCACATCTCCCAGCCTCACCGGTTGCGCCAGTGGAACCCCATCCAACCAGACCAGCGATTTGCCTTCCTGTACCAGATAGGTACCTGAGAATTGACGTCGATGGCGCTGGATCACCTCCAGCACCCTCGCCTCCCATTTCCCCTGCCTGCCTCGACTGACCCGCACGCGCACGCGGTCGCGATCGATCGCCCCTCCAGTCGCAGAAGGTGGGACGAAAAGGTCTTCCTCTCGCTGATTGACTCCATCGGGGCGAAAAAAACCATATCCCGACTGCGTCGAACGAAAAACCCCCTCGACGACCTGCTGGTGATCGCGCCCTTCTGGTCGCGATGAACTCTCCGATCGATCGGTTGCCTCTGCCTCCTCGACTTCTTCCAGCGACGCTTCGGTCAAGAAAGAAGGCTGACGACGTTCCTGTGGCTCCCGGCGCTGCAGGGGAGTGCGATGCGAGTCCCCGCCCCCCGGAAGCGACGGTTCCTGCAATCGAGACGGCGGCTCGCCCGGAGAGGACCGGGTAGGAAGCGGTGCACTGGCGAGCGGTGCACTGGCGAGCGGTGGTAGCAGCAAATGATTGGCTGCAAATCGAAGCTTGCCGGCGCGCACCAGCCGCTTGATCAATCGCCTCAATTCCCCATAACGCGAATCGTCCAGCCGCAGTTCCTTCAGCAAGCCGCGAGGCTTCATGGGACGATAACCAGCCGCACCGACCAGTGCGACAATCTGCTCTTCCAAATTTTCTTGTTCCATCCTGACAGGATAACCGCTTCGGCAATCTTTGGAAATCAGCATTCTTTCCAGCCCGCCACTCTCCTTTCACCAAAATGCGCCTCGCTGGATCCCAACTCAACGCATAAAATACAGGAGAGCTTCTTTCCAAGTTTCCCAACGCAGAGAACCGCCATGGACACTGCCCCCGCCTGGAAACGCGATCAACGGCAACCGCGAGTCCTGATCGTCGATGACGACTTTGAGATCATCGAAGCGGTTCGTTACGCATTGGAAGAGCAAGGGTACGAGGTGCTGGTAGCCCGGGATGGCAACCAGGGGCTGGCGATGGCCGAGCAGGTGCAGCCCGACCTGATGCTGCTGGACATGATGATGCCCAAGCGGAGCGGATTTCTGGTGCTGGAATCGCTCCATCGTGCCTCCCTGCCGCCGATGCGGATCATCATGATGACCGCCAACGAAGGGGAACGGCACAAAGCCTACGCCGAAATGCTGGGGGTCGACGACTACCTCCGCAAACCCTTGGCGATCGACCGCTTGATGGCCAGCGTTCGTCATTGGCTGGAGGAACCTTTCACAGATACCCAGGCCTCCTAGGGACACCATCGATGATTGCATCGCCAAAATTCCTGATGGTCGTCGGCCTGCTGGGGGCTTTGGGAGTTGCCATGGGAGCCTTCGGCGCCCACGCGCTACCAGGCTATTTGGCCAGCCTCGGACTGGAGGAAGCCGTCCTCCAGAAACGACTCGATCAGTTTCGCACCGCCGTGCAGTACCACCTGCTACACACTCTCGCCTGCCTAGCCCTGGCAGCCCTTGCCACACCAATTACCGCTCGCCGTTTTCGCATCGCCGTCGGCCTGATGCTCCTGGGGATGCTCTGCTTCTGTGGATCGCTGTATGGTCTGAGCATCTTGGGGATCAAGCAGCTGGCGCACGTAGCGCCCCTGGGCGGGATGCTGCTGATTGCCAGCTGGCTTTCGGTCGCATCCGCAGGATGGCCCCCGACCGCTTCTGGCGCCCGCAACGGCCTATCGACTCCAACGATGAATGGAAAGTGAGCGGATCCCATAGATGCCCGCCGCAGCACCTCCACCCAAAAATTTCTCTGAGTGGCTGACGGGGGGCCGCACAGGCATCGACGAGGAGACCGCCTTCCAGCATGGCCCCGCCTTGGCAGCCCTTCTCGATGGACCCAGCGCCTCGATGGAGTCGCAGTGGCCCTCCCGGGAACTCGCCGCATGCGGACAGCATGGAGTCCATCGTTGGTTCCTCTCAGAAGAGCAGGGGGGATTCGGCTGGCCTCAGGAAGAGGTCTTGCACGGATATCGCTGGCTGGCTGCTCATTCCCTGAAAACCGCCTTCATCCTGACACAGCGAGTCGCCGCCGTAAAACGAATCGCTCAAGGCGCTTCCGAAGAACTTACCCAATGGCTGCCCCACCTGGCCGATGGCAGCGTCTTCGCCACCGTCGGCATCAGTCACCTGACCACCAGCCGCCAGCATCTGGCACAACCCGCGCTTTCCGCGAGACAGGGCAGCAATGGGCTCTGGCATCTCCATGGCTTTTGCCCCTGGGTCACCGGTCCCCACCACGCGCAAATCCTGGTGGTCGGCGCCAGCGACCCATCGGGACAGTCTCATTTTTTTGCCGTTCCACTTCCGCATCCCCACATCGCTTGCCACGCGCCCCAGTCGCTGCTGGCCCTTCAGGGTAGCCACACGGGGAAGGTGGAACTGAGTGATGCAACGATTCCTGACGCCTACCGATTGCGGCTACCCCCTAATGGCGACAACTCGGCAGGCAACCTCTCCACCAGCGTCCTCGCTCTAGGACTGGCCGATCGAGCCTGTCGCTATTTGCGGGAGGCTTCCAACGAACGCCCCCAGCTGACTGGTTCGGCCCTCCAGTTTCAGCAGCAGATCGACCAACTGCAGCAGCAGTTGGTCGATGTTTCACGCGGTACCCCGACCGATGCCACCCCGTGGAGCCTGCGGAGCAGCGCCAACGAACTGGTGCTTCGGGTCACCCAAGCCGCCTTGGTAGCAGCCAAAGGAGAGGGCTTTCTCGCTCACCATCCCGCCAACCGATGGACTCGCGAAGCGATGTTCTTTTTAGTTTGGAGCTGCCCTGCCACGGTCGCTCAGTCCCACCTGGACCACTGGTCCACCACCTGCGCAGACAGCTGAAGGCTGTGCAATCCAGTGGCGTTCGTCTACTCAGATGGACGACGAGCAATCCAAAGGAAACGTTGGCGCTAAATTTTTAACCTACGGGTCTTGCACGGCTGCAATAGGATAGCTAATTTTTTAGCTATTGACCGTGAACTCCTCGATGGCCTTACCGATGCCAAGCCCCCACGAACCTCAGCTCAGTCGCCGCGAACGCCAGATTCTGGATGTCGTCTACGCTCTAGGACAGGCTTCGGCCGCTCAGGTGATGGCACATCTTCCCGATGCCCCAGGTAAAACCGCCGTCCGAACCTTCCTTCGTATCCTGGAGGAAAAAGGGCACCTAGTGCACAAGGAGGTTGGTCGGACCTACATCTACCGCGCCAGTCGACCTCGACAGCGAGCTGGAACGGGTGCCTTTCGCCGGGTGCTGGATGTCTTCTTCGGTGGCTCCCTGGAACAGGCGGTCGCCGCTCATCTTGGGGAATCCGCCGCACAACTCGATGAAGCCCAACTCAAGCGACTCATCGATCTCATCCAACAGGCCCGAAAGATTCGCAAGGAAAATGGCTCATGAATGACCTGCTCAGGCCACTCGCAGAGGCGCTTCCAGAGATGGCCGTCCGATCGACCACACTCTTTGTCGTTGCGATCGGCCTATCGATGGCCTCGATCCGTGCCTCTGCGGCGCAAAGGCATCTGCTGTGGAACGCTGCACTCATCGGTTCCCTGGCTCTCCCAATCCTCTGCCTCAGCACCCCCAAATGGCTCGCGTGGCCAATGGCAGCGGAACGAGCCATCACAGGTCGATCGAATCAGGAATTCGTGAGAACCGATGGCGCTGATGATCTCGCCTCCGTCGCGAAAGCCCCATCGCAGGTGGCGCTCAATGACTCAATGAAATTCCCCTCCGTAAGTCCCACTGGCTTTCCATCCCGAGATTTTCTCTACTCGACGTCGCTCCAGTCCATCCTGGGTGCGATGTGGCTTGCAGGAACATTCGTCGGACTGGGAAGACTGGGGCTTGGGTTCACTCGCCTGCACTCGATCGCTCGCCAAGCCGATCCGGTCTGTGGGAAAGAGGCATGGATGCTGAAGGATCTGCCTGATGCACTTGGAATTGGCAGGCCCGTCCATGGGCTGGTATCACGCGATCCCGTAAGTCCTATGACATGGGGATGGCGGAGGCCGATCGTTTTGCTGCCATCGGAAGCCACATCGTGGTCGTCGCAGCGACTGCGTATGGTGCTGCTGCATGAACTCGCCCACGTACGGCGATTGGACTTCGCCTCCCAATTGGCCGGTGAGCTAGCGAGATGCTTCTATTGGTTCCACCCGCTGGCGTGGTGGAGCCTTCGATGTCTACGGATCGAACAAGAAGCGGCCTGCGACGACTGGGTTCTGGCCTACGGAGCCAATCCAGAAGATTACGCGGAGGAATTGCTTTCCATCACCGCTCAACTGCCTGACCGCTTCCCGGAAGCCGGGGTCGCTCTGGCCATGGGACGCGCCCAAAGGATCGAAGCCCGCATCCATGCGATCCTGGAAACCGACCGCAACCGCAATCCAGCAGGCCGCTGGCGACGAGTTTCGATCGCAATTGCTTTTGCGACTCTCGCCACCATGACCGCCATCGTCGGACCCGCCGCCACCGCCGAGACGAATCCGGTATTCAATCCCTCCACCCCCAACCCGGACACCTCGCCCGGCAGTGCGGGGAACATCACGGCGAGCGTTGGACCGCAACAAGACCAAGCCGAGGCCGATCCCCAGCCGCTCTCGGCCGAATCCCAGGAACGACTGAAAAACCTCGCAGCAGGTCCATCGACGCCACCGGTGCGCCAGGATGTCAACTTGGTGCTCCAAGCGATCCAGTCCAAGGATCGGACCGTCCACAGCCAAGCTTGTTTGGCCATCGAAAAACTGGCAGCTCAAAACCTCTTCGCGCCAGAAGACCTCCCGTCGCTCTGGGGAGCACTCACGACCAATCTGCAAAGCCAACATCAGGAGACTGCCGAGTGGTCGACGCGGGCTATCTCGCAATTGCTGCAGCAGAAGGAGCTTTTCGCCAGCCCTTTCTGGCCCCAGAAGGAGTGGACGCTGGAGCGAGCCCCGTCGGACGCCGACCGGTCGGCTGCCCAGCTCCTCCAGGGCACGTTCGATGCAAGCCTCCGGTTGCTGGAAAGCAGCGACCCAGAGCTGCAGCGGCGAGGCGCGAACCTGACCAGCCACCTGGTGAAGCATCTACCGCAGTCCCTGCAGGAGATAGCGATCCGCTCCCTTCTGGCCGTTCCACTACCGACAGAGGCGGCCCCGAACCCCAGCAGCGCACCATCCCGTTGCCGTAAGCAGGTGACAAGAGCTCTCGTCCATGCCGCAAGCGTCATCCCTAACGAATCGCTGACAGTCGAGGTCGCGGAACGATTGCTGGCGGCAACTCAGGATGTCGACGCAGTCATGACGGACGGTGTCTATCGTGGATTGGCCCTTTTGGCTTTGAAGACCCAAGGAGGACTCCGGCAGCGGATCGTCCGCGCACTACTCCTGGCCGCTACCGACAGTCGATGGATCTACTCCCCCACCTCAGGCCTTTCCTCGCCTCCCAGACATCATGGTGCCGATGCGCTGACCATCGTCGCTCCCAACCTGACCGGCGATGAACTCGTACTGGCCCAGAAAGCAATACCAGCACCACCTGAAGGAAATCGAGCGTCTTACGATTCGATGTACGGGGAGGCGTTGCAAGCCCTGGCTTCACGCCAGCGAGAATTGGAATCCAAGATGCAGCCCGCAGAACGAGAGGAAGAAGATCTGGCTTTCTTCGAAAAGAGATACGACAGAAAATTCACCGATGTGAAACCCAAAAGCGAGTATCCCGACCCCGACCAGTTCTACTCCGCTATCGCCAAAGAACTCGGTATTTCCGAGATCGCCTGGAAGGCAGCAGCAGAAAAATTCGGCTGGAAGAAGGAGGATGGCCGAAATACCTTCGCCATGCTGAAAGGAGGCCCCACCTCGGACGGTGGAGAGGGAACTTGGGATGTCCTCTTCATTCGATCGAAGATCAACCCAGAGACGAAGCGACCCGATCGCTCGACGATCGAACAAGTGATGGTGCAGATCGACTACGACGGGAACATCTCGTTTCCTCGCTAAATCAGCCACTGCTAAAACGCCAGAACCTTCGTGATTTCTTAGTCGCCGTTGCAAGGACTGGCAGGAGTTGAGGTCGGCTTTCTGGCAGACCTCAACTCAAGGCAACGCGACAAATCGCTAGCGTTTCAGTGCACGAAAGCCTAGCGATGCAAAAGCCAGAAAACCTTGGCTTACTCTTGGCAAAATGTTTAATGCGACTTTCCACAGTCGTGGCTAGCGCTGGATCGATTTTTACCCCAAGCCCCTCACAGATTCCCTAATCAGCAGAACCCGACTCAGGATACAAGCAAAATCCAATAGTTTTCATTTTCTGGGCTTTTTCGAACTCAGAGGCTAGAGCCTGTACCGATTCTCCCAAAGTGCAATGGATTGTAACACTTTTAACGGGGATTACGGTTATGAGGTTTTTCAGTCTAAAGACGGTTCTCAGTTGTGGCGGTAGTTTTCTAGCCACAATCGCAACGCTGTTCACTTCCGCAAACGCCGCTGTGGTCACATCAACCAGTGCACCCAACTTCGCCTCAGCCCAAGTGATCAATGCATCCGATTTCTCATTCGGTTTGGATCCAAACATTTTGGATTCGTCGACGATTGCCCACGTGGAAATCGTCCAATCGGGGAGAGCCACGGCAGGTCGTGACTTCTATCGATTTTCTCATAGCGGAGGTACCGTCCACCTGGATATCGACTCCGCACCGACAAGCACCAATTTCGATACTTGGATTGGAATCTGGAATGCGGGGGCCAACCTTTTGGCGGATGACGATGACGGTGGCGGCGATCCAGGAGACATTGCCGGTGTGAACGTCGGAGGATTCTACAATTCCAATATAAGCAATTTGAGTCTAGCGGCAGGCGACTACATCGTCGGCGTCGCGGGTTATCCTTCGACCTTTCTTTCCGGGGGCAACATCACCGGGGATCTCATTCCTTTCGGTGGTACCTACACGTTGGTCATTTCGTCTGGTAGCGTACCAGAACCATCGACGCTAGCCGCTCTCAGTCTGATGTCCTGCGGTGTTGGTTTGAGATCCTATCGCCGTCGTCAAGAGCGAATTCAACTGCAAGCATAAGCCCCAACGGTTCACCTTTTCCAGATGATCGTTGAAATGGCTTTAGAGACCACGATGGTTAGCTTTCACTGGGGGTCGGGTAGGGATCACCCGCTCGGCCTCCAAGTGAGTTCACTCGATCTTAGCAAGCAACCAGCTCTTCCAACTATGAGGGTCGTCGGCAGATCGCGGCAAAGGCTCACTCGATAGCGCAAAGCATTACAAAGCGCGTCAAACTCTGCAGTGCCTATCGCTTAGGAATCAACTCGCCTTCATGGATGAGCCGCACCCGGGCTGCCATTCGGCGCAACAGTTCCGATCGCGCACGGAACCGGTCGTCAAGTTCCAAAGAACGATCTCTTATCGCTTCTTCGCGACTTCGCGCCTTCGCGTGAGACCGACCGATTGCCCCAGCACGACATCCTGTTTCCGGCAGGTACAGTAGACAGGATCGCTGATGGCATCTCGGCGGATCGCTCTTCGCCCAATCTTAGCCAGGAAGGCGCCAGAGCAGAACCGTTGGCATCAAGCGCCGCGGCTCTGGGTCTGAAGACTCTGCCACAATCCGATCAGCTCCTGTCCGTAGTCCAGCTGCCCCAGCTGCCGATCGCGTTCGATACTCCATTTGCTGCGGAGCAACTGGCATAGGTCCGGCTCCAGCAATCGATCGATCTCCAGGGACCGGCCCTGCTGGGCAGCACGTCGCAGATCTCGAAGCACTTCGCGCCAGGTCTTTCGCCGCGATGCAGCGCATTGGGCCAGGGTGTATCCTGCACTGGCCAGTCGCCATGTCCACTCCCAATGGTCGCTCTCCAGCAGCCCGCCATCGTTTAGGTCTTCTTTGGTGGCTTCTTTGGCTTCTGGTGGTGGGGAAGTCATCACGCTGCCATCCCCCTGAAGGCTCGACCGCCCCGTGGGTTCCTGTCCCTCGTTTGCTGCCGACGTCTTTGACTTTGCCGGGGCGGCTGGGGCCGTCACCGAAGTCTGTGGCATTCCATCCAGGCTCCGCAAACGCATCGCCACAGCGCCGGGCCAACGGATCCCGGTGGGCAGGAGTTCCTTTCCTGCGGCGACCTCCTTCCCCAAAGCAGAAAGTCCCAGCAGGGGACGATGTTTCTGCAGCTCCGTCTGCTCCAGTACCCCTGCCGAAAGCAGCGACTCCAGTAGACCATTGGCCTCTGCCTGCTTCCACACCTTCAGCAGCCCAAAACCTTCCAGCTTGGAAAGCCTCAGCCTTTGGATCTTGGCATTCTCGGATCCCGTGAGAAATTGCGCCACCAGGGTTTTCCCCAGTCGCCCGTGCAGTCGGCCTACCGCTTGAAGGATTTTGCGGACCGATCGAGCGATCGCGGCTTCCTGCTGCGATGCGGTCGCATCGGGTGCGGTGGCGATGGCGGCCTCCGCCACATCCAATTTTTTGCGTGCTGAGGAGGGGCCTGGATCGATGGTGAACCATCCACTTTGATTCAGGCATCGGTCACACGATCCGCATGGCCTGGCTTCAGGATCGCCAAAGTATCGAAGGACCGCCATCTGGCGGCAGAGCTTTCCTTGCGCGTAGGCGATCGTTTGATCCAACTTGTCGTAGTCGGCGGCTTTGCGTGCATCCAGTGTCTGGAAGTCGATCTTCAGTTGATCGAAAGGGACATCGCGTCTTCGAAAATGGATCGCTCTACCACGAAATGGCGGGACATACTCGATCGCTTCCAGTTGCGCAAGCGACCGCAACACCTCCTGCAACGGATCCCGATCGATCTCGGTTCGGTTGGCCAAAGCGCCCAGAGAAAAATAGACCGATTCGTAGCGGCGATCCCCCACGATTTGCTCGAGCGCCCGCAGCACTTTGCGACGCCGCTGGCTGGTTCTCGGCAAGAGTTCCACCAGCGTGGGAAGGTCGCTGGAGATCCGCACCATCGCTTGCCCGGCTCCCGAATCCAACCGCTCGATCACCCCCGACCGTGAGATCCACTGCAGCGCCGTCCCGATCGACTCGGCCGTCATCTCGATCTGCAGTGCGTCCCGCATCTCCTGGAGGGTCATTTCGATGGGATCCGTCTCCAGTCCCTGGATGTACTCATAGACTCGCTGCACCATCTCGCGCGGTGGATAGGCATTCTCGATGAAGAACTCCTGGATGTATCGATCCTGCCCTGAAAAGAGCAGCACACACTGCGACGCCAGGCCATCGCGGCCAGCGCGACCTGCCTCCTGATAGTAGGCCTCCAAACTTCCTGGCAGGTTGTAATGAACGACGAACCGCAGATCGGACTTATCGATCCCCATGCCAAAGGCATTGGTGGCGACGATGGCGGGATATTCCCCTCGCATGAAGCGATCCTGCACGAACCTCCGCTGCTCGGGAGCCAGCCCCGCATGGTAGGCAGCCACCGGCAGCTTGACTTCCTGCCCAAGCCGCTCCACCAACTCCTCACACCGTTTGCGCGTCGCCGCGTAGATGATCCCTGCCCCCGGTCCGCTCTTGAGAAACTCGATCAACTGCCTATCTTTCTCGCGGTCGGAGTGGCAAGGGATGACGCCGAAGTGAAGATTCTTTCTGGCAAAACCGGTGATGAACTGCTGGGGCTGCTGTAGGCCAAGCAGCTGGACGATATCCTGTCGCACTCGCGGGGTAGCTGTCGCGGTCAGCGCCACGGTCTGCACGCCTCCCAGCCATTGCCGAAAGGCACCGATGCGGGAGTAATCGGGTCGAAAATCATGCCCCCACTCGCTGATGCAGTGCGCCTCATCGATCGCCAGGAGCTGGATCGGGGTGGCGCGAAGCGCTTCCAGGAACCTGGGATTCCTCAGCCTTTCGGGCGCCACATAGACCAGCGAGTACTTTCCCTGTGCCACCTCCTGCAGCCGCTCCGACTGCTCCCCCATCGTCAGCGTGCTGTTGATCAAGGTCGCCGAAATCGACCGTCGCTGCAACGCATCGACCTGATCCTTCATCAGGGCGATCAAAGGGGAAACCACCACAGTGAGGCCGGGCCGCACGACGGCAGGCAACTGGTAGCAGAGGCTTTTCCCACCCCCGGTGGGCATGACGCAAAGACAGTCATGCCCTTCGAGGATATGGTCGATCACTTCGGCTTGGCCGGGACGGAACTGACTGAGCCCGAATCGCGGTAGCGCCTCGGTCGCATTCCAATGAGATCCCATGGCATGCGACTCCTTCCTGGCCAACTCCAACTTTTCTCTGGAACCAAGTTGCCGGGCGTCGAACCTTTGCATCCACTTCGTGAAGGTTCAATCCAGCGGACTGTTCTTCGCCATCCGTCCAGGTTCGCGACCGGTCGATCAGTAGCTGACCTTCGTCAGATTCGGGCAAGCCGCCTTCAACTGCTCAACCGCCTTCTTCGAGACGACCGTGTTATCCAAACGTAGCTCACGGAGCTGGTTGAGCCCCACCAGCCCTTGGAGCGCTTCGTCGGTGACCCCGGTCTTGCCCAGATGAAGAAACTCTAGCCCCTTCATCTTGGAGATATGCTCGATCGATCCATCGGTGACATCGTAGATATCATCCAGATTCAATCGCTTCAGGGGCAGATCGACCAGATGAGCCAAGCCGGCGTCGGTGATCCGGGTGTGCCAGAGATTCAGATCCTCCAGCTTCTTCAACTGGCCGATCGCCACCATCGCTTCATCCCCCACCTTGGTCTCACTAAGATCCAGCGTCGTCAGCTCGGGAAAATGCTTCAAATGTTCGACCAACCCTTTGCTGGTGATACTGGAATCACGCAGCTTCATCTTCTGCATTCCCGAGGCTCCCGCGAGCGCCGCCAAAGCCCCGTCTCCCACCTGGGTGCGGAACACATCGAGCTCCCGGAGCTTGGTCATGCCGCTGAGATTGGCAAACCCAGCGTCGGTGACAGCGCAATCCTGAAAGCTGAGGGCGACCATGTTGGTCATCCCTTTGAGGCTGGCCATGCCGGCATCGGTGATCTGCTTGCCCCACAGGCTGATGTTGCGCAGCTTGGTCAGCCCAGCCAGATGCGCTAGCCCAGCGTCGGTCACTAGCGGGCAGTCGGAAAGGTCGATCAGTTCCAGCCCCGCGGCACTAGCAAGATGCGCCAGCCCGGCATCGGTCAGCTTGGTTCGTGGCGCGCGCAGCCTCTTGAGCGTCGTCGTCCCCGCGAGGCTCTTGAGGCATTCATCGGTGATATTGCATCGATCAAGATTGATATCTTCCAGCTTGGGCAGCTTGGCTAGGAGTGCGATACCGGCGTCGGTCACTGCGCACTGCGCCATCCGAAGATTCCTCAACCCCGAAAGCTTCGCGATCGCGGGAACCGCCTCATCGGTCACCGAGGGGCCGGAGATCGACAGGCTGTTCAGGGAGGGGAGTTTGGTGAGCGATTCCAGCTGGGTGGTCCATCCATCGGAGCACCGCGAGAAATCGACGGCGGAGAGTTGCCCTGATCCATTTTTTGTCAGTTCAATTCCTGGTATCGCCTGAAGGGCGGCGAGGACCTGGGAGTCGTCCAGCGGTGCAGGTGACTTGGTGGCATCCGCCTTAGCAACCTGAACTGCCTCGCCCGCTGAGCTTGCGGGTCCCGACTTTTTCTCCGTCGCTGCCGGGGCACAGCCCCCTATCGCCACCAAGCCCCCCAGTAGCCATAGGCCCAGAGGCGTTCGATCTGTCTTCGACTGGCTCATTGGATCTCCCATCACGGTTAGAAACTTATTTGGAGGCCGGTGCGGGGCGATCCCTTTTCCAGCCGGCTTCCCGGCGCGACCTCACCCTCCAGCCTTCGACAATGGCTCCATCAATTCCTTCACCAGACCGTCGACCCGCTCCAAAACCTGGTCCGGCCCGTCGGTATCGTGCTGAGCCAACAGGCGCACCATCGCCGATCCAACGATCAGCCCATCGGCTACCGGCGCCAGCAACCGCACATGCTCAGGCCGACTGATCCCAAAGCCGATGCAGATCGGAAGTGGCGTCTGGCCTCGCAGCCACTGCACCCGGTCGGCCAACCCTTCAGGCAGCTCGGTCCGTTCCCCGGTGATTCCGGTGACCGAAACAAAATAGAGAAAACCAGACGAGCTTTCGGCGATCCTCAACGCTCGCTCTTCCGGGGTCGTCGGTGTCACCAACTGGATCAGACTGAAGTCGCGATCACGACAGATCTTTGCCAGCGGTCCGCTTTCTTCCACCAACAGATCCGGGACGATGGCTCCCGCCACACCCGCTTTCTGCGCCTCGTCAACAAATCGTTCCAGGCCATGCCGATACATGATCGCATAGGAGACCATGGTCACCACGGGCATGGTGCGGTTCGGCTTGGTCTCTTCCAGCATCTCGACAACCGATCGCCACTTCAAATGCTTGCCGAGGGCACGCTGGTACGAAGCCTGGATCACCGGTCCATCGGCGATCGGATCGCTGTAGGGGATCCCCAGTTCGGCCATGGAGCAACCGAGTTCTTCCAACCGCCTTAGAAGCCTTGCCGTGAAGGCCAGATCGGGATCTCCAGCCGTGATGAAGGGGAGAAACCCTTTGCGGCCTTCGGCCTTCAATCGCACAAACAGCCGATCGACATCAGACATCGTTACCACCCGCCTCTTTTGCTAGATCCACCTGCGCTGGGCTACCAACCATTACCTTATCGATGCCCGCATGCTTCCAACCTGCACAGGTGGTTTGCTGAGCTGGGATCCGCAGCTTCGATCACCACGTCTCGCCACGCAAGCGGGCCAATTCGAGTGCATCTTTATCGCCGCGACCACTCAAACAGATCACCAAGTGCTGATCCTTTGACATGGTCCGCGCCAGCTCGATCGCTTTGGCGATCGCATGACTAGTCTCCAGCGCTGCCAGAATGCCTTCCTGCCGCGCCAGCAGGTCAAAGGCGGCTAGCGCATCCTGATCTTCGCAAGCCGTGTATTCGACGCGATGGGTATCTTTCCAATAACTATGCTCCGGTCCGACACCTGGATAATCCAGACCGGCGCTCATCGAATGCACATCGGAGGTCTGCCCATCTTCATCCTGCATGACATAGCTGAACGATCCGTGAAGCACTCCGGGGGATCCGTACGAAAGAGGCGATGCATGGTCGCCCGGCTTGTTGCCGCGTCCCCCAGCTTCCACTCCGACCAATCGCACCTGCCGATCTTCGACGAATGGATAGAACATTCCAGCTGCATTGCTGCCACCGCCCACGCAGGCGATCACCGCATCGGGCAACCTTCCAATCGCTTCGATCGACTGTGCCTTGGTCTCGCACCCGATCACCGACTGAAAGTCTCGCACGATCATCGGGAAGGGATGCGGTCCGATCACCGAACCGATGATGTAGTGCGTCGTCTCGACGCTGGACATCCAGTCGCGCATCGCTTCATTGACCGCATCTCGCAACGTCCGCGACCCCGACTCCACCGGATGCACGGTGGCCCCCATCAGCCGCATGCTAAAGACGTTCGGTTTCTGCCGCCGCACATCCTCCGCCCCCATGTAGACGACGCAGGGAAATCCGAAATGGGCGCACGCCGTAGCCGTCGCCACTCCATGCTGCCCCGCCCCCGTCTCAGCAATCACTCGCGTCTTGCCCATCCTGCGTGTCAGCAGAGCCTGACCGAGGGTGTTATTGATCTTGTGGGCACCGGTGTGATTGAGATCTTCTCGCTTGAGCCAGATCTGGGCACCACCAGCGTACTGAGTCAACCGCTTGGCTAGGTAGAGCGGGGAAGGGCGGCCGACGAATCGCTTGAGCAACTCGTTCAGCTCGGCGCGAAACCCTGCGTCCTGCTGTGCCTTGTGGTACTCCTCTTCCAATTGCATCAATGCCCGCATCAGCGTCTCGGGGACAAATCGCCCTCCGTAGGGCCCAAAGCGGCCCTGGCGATCGGGCACCTGCTTGCTAGCCGCCCCCAACCCGTCCTCGACTCTCTTCCGTCCGTCGGCCACGCTCATCGCGCGCCCCCTTTCCCCTCAGTGCTGCAGCGAAGGTCATTTCCGCAGCTCAGGCGATCTGGTCCGTTGACTCTCTGCGAATCGTGTATTGTCGCCCCCCTGGCGTGGATGGTCAAGGACAAGCCTCTCCCAGAGCCCCCTTCGGAACTCTCCCTTGGGGCCTACCCGATCCCCAGGAGAGCGGCATAACCAGTCGCCAAAGAAATCGAAGGCTTCGATCGGTCGAGGGATCCGTTAAGATCATCCCATTGCGATGCTCTTGAACGCATCCGATCCAATCACGATGCCCGGAGGCACCCAGAATGGCGCACGGAACCAGAAAGGCAGTTGTTCTGCTCAGCGGTGGCCTCGACTCGGCGACCACCCTTGCCATCGCTCGAAGCGAAGGCTTTTCCTGCTACGCCATCAGCTTTCGGTACGGGCAGCGGCATGGCGTGGAACTGACGCATGCTGCCTGGCAAGCGGGCCAGCAGGGGGTAGCCCAGCACCTGGTGGTCGATATCGCTCCAGGAGTCCTGGCGGGTTCGGCGCTGACCGATCCGGAACTGGCGGTTCCCAAACATCAGTCGGCCGACGACATCGGCCGGGAAATCCCCATCACCTACGTCCCGGCTCGCAACACCCTCTTTCTTAGCTACGCGTTGGGGTGGGCGGAGGTACTGGGAGCCTTCGATCTGTTTGCGGGGGTCAACGCACTGGACTACAGCGGCTACCCGGACTGCCGCCCGGAGTACGTCGATGCGTTCGAGAAAATGGCCAACCTCGCACTCAAGTCGACGACCGAGGGAGCTGGGAGACTCCGGATTCATGTCCCCTTGATCCAATGGACCAAGGGAGAAATCATCCGGCAAGGACTGGCTCTTGGAGTCGACTACGGGAAAACCTCCAGTTGCTACGACCCTTCGGATGAGGGATGGGCCTGCGGCCATTGCGATTCCTGCCTTCTGCGGCGAAAAGGTTTCGCTGAAAACCAGATTTCCGACCCAGCTCGATACCAGGAACGCGCCGAGTAGACTTCGCAGTCGATCCACCATCCTCTTTCGCCCACCGATTGCCCACAAACGATCGGAGCGCCATGATGAACAGGTCGCGACATCGCTCCTACCAACACTGCTTATCGCTCAATCGATCCCCAAGGTGACCGCTCCATGTACTGCGCCGACTCCTCGATGCACCAGGAAATCGTTTCCCTGATCGCCACACGCAAGACGCTGATCCTGGCAACCCGCAGCCCCCATGACGAGTTTCCAGAGGCAAGCTACACACCATTCATCGACCACCAAGAACGCTTTTACATCCTGGTCAGCCAACTTGCCAAACACACGCAACACCTTGCCGACTCACGGCTCTGCCATGTGCTCTTCCTCGAGGACGAATCGACAGCAGCCAATGTGTTTGCCCGCAAGCGAGTCAGCTTTCGATGCGTGGTGCATCGAGTCGACCGGCCCACCGACCGCGCGGAGTTGCTGCTGGACCAGATGCAGCAAAAATTCGGGCCAACCATCGGCGTGCTCCGCAGTCTAGGGGACTTTCTCCTGCTGGAACTGGCACCCCGAGAAGGCCTTTTCGTGCGTGGCTTCGGCCAAGCCTTCCCGATCACCCCCACGATCCAAAACGCCTGACGGACCACAACATTCTAATATTTGTTAGAATGTCCGGTTTGGTAGGGCCACCTGTCGCTGGGCGCGATGGTGCTGCTTGCCCGCCAGTCGGCCGACCAAGCCGATTCCAAACCTCCCGGCCTGTGGGACGCGCGACGATCGCTGCAGCCAACCGAGGCACTCACTGCCGCCTGAACTCGTCGCTTGATTCAAAGGCGTTTCGATAATGCTTGATCGAATCGGGATGACGACGGCCGGGATCGAGCACGATCGCGACGACGTCGAAACGAGCCGGTTGATTCCAGAGCCGATATCGCGTCAGGTATTCCTGGGCACACCGTGTCAGTTGCCATTGCTTGCGTGGGTCTACCGAGTCGGCAGGGCCTTCCCCCGACTCGGCCGCGCGCCAGGTCTTCACTTCGACAAAAACCAACTGTCGTCGGTCGAGCATCACTAGGTCGATTTCGCCAACCCACGATCGATAGCCTGACTCCACGCAGCGATACCCAAGCCGCTGCAAATAACGCTTGGCAATCGCTTCCCCTCTGGCTCCCAGCGCCAGCCCACCGGGACTATACATTCCTGTGCCAAGAAACCTCTGGGCTCGATCGATCCAGCCGTAGAGTGCCCCACGCGTCACGCTTTCGCATCCCTCGCGCCACCAGGACAGCTCCATCCCACTAGCTCCGCGCACGAAAAAAGGCTCCAGAAATCTCATCGGTGGATGAAATCCTAGGAGCCTTGGTCGATTGGGTCTAGTTTCCTATGCAGATCGGTTCGGACGGCAGAGGTCGCCATCGACTCCGATCCATAGCACGATCAGACGCGACGCTCGCGAAGACGAACCGACTTGCCACTCCGCTGGCGAAGGAAATACAACTTGGCGCGACGCACCACACTCTTTCTCTTCACGTCGATTTTGTCGATACGCGGCGAATGTAGCGGAAACTTTCGCTCCACCCCCTCGCCACCGACGATTCGTCGCACAATGAACATTTCGCGAGTGCCACTGCCACTGCGAGCGATCACGGTACCGCTGAAAATCTGAATTCGCTCTTTATTCCCTTCGAGGATCTTGGTGTGGACATCAACCACATCCCCTACCTCGAAGGCGTCCACATTGGCTTTCAACGACGATTGCTCGGCAAGAGCGATGATTTTCTGGCTCATGGTGTCACTTCAACGGTTCACTATGGAGGCACTTTCCGCGATCGATTCCCCAAGGGGACCTTTGAATATCGTCGATTTCACCCCTTCTGAAAAGGGCATTTTTCGCTTTTCCCTTGCCAGGTCGACCCAACTCCGTAGCCCAAATTAGCCCGCAAAGGGAGAAATCCGCACGGGCCAGACGCCTGTACCAAGCAGGGCCGAAACATCCATCCAAGGTTACGAATTCGATGCAAGGGACAAATCCGCAAGGGTGGGACGCCCTGCCACGCAGCTCGCTAGGGCTCCAAGCCGGGAACTTCGGGTGGGCTGCCGGAACCCAGGAGATCGGAACGGCGCTGCGAGGTACGTTTCAGGCTTTCCTCCTGCCGCCACTGGGCAATTCTTCCGTGATCCCCGCTAAGCAGCACATCGGGAACCTCCAGTCCTCGAAACTCCCTTGGCCGGGTGTATTGGGGGAATTCCAGGATGCGATTGCCGCGGGAGAAGGAATCTTCCCAACTGCTCGCTTCATCCCCCAGCACGCCGGGGATCATTCGGATTGCCGCATCGACCACCACCATGGCCGCCACCTCGCCGCCGTTGAGCACATAGTCTCCGATGCTAAGCTCCAGAGGTTGTAGAAGATCGATCACTCGCTGATCGAACCCTTCGTAGCGACCACATAGCAAGATCAAGCGCGGCAACGCCCCCACGCGTTCCACCCACCGCTGATCCAGTCGCTCACCTTGCGGCGTCAGAAGGCAAACCAACCCTGGCATCGATGCAAGGCTCTGAACTGCCTCCACACATCGCACCACGGGTTCCACCTGAATCAGCATCCCGGGGCCGCCACCATAAGGCCGGTCATCCACTTTGTGGTGCTTCGGGTCGCACGAATAGTCTCTCAGATCGTGAACCACCAACTCCACCAACCCCGCATCGATCGCCTTAGCCAACAGGCTTTGGGTCATGTACCCCCGAAAAATCTCGGGAAAGAGGGTGACGATGTCGATCCGCATGACCAGTGACCCGGGGAAATCCAGGACAATTCATCGCAAAGAAAAACCCACCCGTCCTGATGCGAGCCCCTTGAATGAGCCTCGCGGGACGCGTGGGTTCCGCAGGTTGGAAGTGATCTTCGTTGGCGAGCCTTCTGCAACTGGCCGTGCAACCTGTGCGGTGGCCAAGCAACCTTTGCAATGCAACTCAGCTAGCCGACGACGACGGCCGCTTCAGTCGGTCCACCGCCGCCTTCTGCTCCGCCAAATGCGTCCCGTTGGTGCCGTACTTCTTGATCAAAGTCGCCACCCGCTCGCTGGGCTGTGCACCAACGCTCAACCAATAATCGATCCGCTCGCCATTGAGCACGGCACGCGCGTCAGTCTCTTTGACCATCGGATCGTAATGCCCCAGTTCTTCCAGAACCGGTCCATCACGACGAGTCCGAACATCTAGAGCACAGACCCGATAAAAAGGACGACCTTTTCGCCCCAATCGCTTCATCCGAATACGCACTGTCACGAGTCGACCACTCCTGGTGAATTTCAGGGAACCTATCGAGTCCCAAAGTATAGGAAATCTTTCCTGGGTGCGAAGAGGATTATTTTCCTTTTCGCTTCATTTGCCGGAGTTTTCGCTCCCGCTCCTTCTGCAATTTCTCCCTCTCCTTGGGGGTTAGCCGTTTTCCGGTGCTCTGTTTGACCTTCATATCCTCTAGGCTCATCCCGGGCATGCCGGCCATTCCCCCTTGAATCTGCTGGAGGGCTTTGAGTCGATCGGTCATTTTGCCGGTCGACATGAGCTGGAGGAGTGGTCCCATGACCTGGAACTGTTTGATGAGATCGGAAACCTGAGCAGCCTGGACCCCAGCACCACGAGCGATTCGGTGCCGTCGCTGGATGTCGATTACCTCGGGCTTTTGCCGCTCACCGGGTGTCATCGAATCGATGATTCCCGAAATCCTGGCCATTTCCCCGTCCTGATCGCCGGCCTGAGCGAGCGCGTCTTTGATGGCTCCCATGCCGGGCATCAATCCGAGCATTTTCTGCATCAGCCCTGGTTTTCGCATCTTCTGGACCATGTCCCGGAAGTCTTCCAGCGAAAACTTCCCCGACTGCAAACGCTCCTCCAGTCGCTCTCGCTCCTGGTCGTCGATCAGTCGGTGCGCTTCCCGCGCCACTTCCAGCATGTCGCCCATTTCGAGGATGCGGCTGGCCATCCCTTCTGGACGAAACGGTTCCAGTGCGTCCAGATGCTCCCCAGTCCCGATGAACTTGATCGGCACCTGCGTGACCGCTTTGACGCTCAGCAAGGCACCGCCGCGTGCGTCGCCATCCAGCTTGGTCAGAATCGCTCCATCCAGCTCCAGCGCCGCGTGAAACGCCGAAGCGCTGTTGACGGCATCCTGGCCCGTCATGCCGTCCACCACCAAATAAATCTGATCTGGCTTGACCTGCCGATCGATCTGCTTGAGTTGTTCCATCAATTCTTGGTCGATCGCCAATCGGCCTGCCGTGTCGAGAATCACCACGCTGGCGTGTTGCTGCCGTGCTTGCTCAATCCCTTCTCGGCAGACCAACACCGGATCGGCGGCTCCTTGAGGTGCATAGACCGGCACCCCCAGCTGGGCCCCAAGCACCCTCAACTGCTCGATCGCCGCTGGCCTCTGGAGATCTGCGGCGACGAGAAACGGTCGCAGTTTTTGCTCCTGAATCAACTTGGCCAGCTTGCCGCAGGTGGTCGTCTTGCCCGACCCCTGAAGACCGCAAAGCATCAGGACCGTCGGCTGCCCCTTCTTGATCGGAATGCTCTGATCGACCGGTCCCAGCAAGCCAACCAGTTCCTCATAAACGATCTTGACCAATTCCTCGGAGGGCCGGAGCGAAAGGAGGACCCTGCGGCCCACCGCCCGCTCCGTGACACTCTTCATGAACTGCTGAACCACCGAGTAACTGACGTCGGCCTCCAGCAACGAAGATTCGACCAGTGCCAAACCCTCTCGCATGTTCGCTTCGGTCAGCTTGCCCTTGCCCTGAAGCGTCTTGAAGGCAGACTGCAGGCCACGAGAAAGGGAATCGAACATCAACAAAACCCCCAAAAGGAAGGATCTCGCCGTTTCCTCGGACTCGAGGGCCGGCCGCCGCGGTGGCACTCCCTGGGATCGGATCGAGCCCCCGGGTGCCGGAAGTAGATGAATGGCTGGTCCAGCAATCGTCCTCTCGAGCCCGCCGATCGGCAAGGGAGCGTACAAAAAAATCGGAGTAGATCGGTCGGCATCTGGTTGGTGCTACCGTCCCATCGCCCGGCGCTGGATTGCCTGGTTGGTGGGTGTTTCTTAGCGGCAGAGTCGCTTTTCCCCATGCGATCAGGCCAACGATCGGTCTACCATGCGATTCCAACCGCTTTTGACTCAACGTTCCATTGCCTGCATTCCGAGTCCCATACCGATTCCCCCCGGAGTCGGAAGAAGGCCAGCAGAACTCCTACGAGTTTCGCGAGCTGGGCTGGAACCGCGACTCTGACGGGGTGTCGGGAACTTTTCACCGTGGGCTGGAATCGAAAGCCTCATGCTGTCCTGGCTGGCTTGGCGGGTTCCTCACGGTGGGTGAAGCTTTCAAGGGAGTCGCTGGGAGAGAGGTCGACCTGGGCAATTTAGCGAAAATGAAGCGAAGGCAACCGATTGCAAACGTTTTCCTTGGCCACGGGGGCAGGGCATCGACGTTGCAATGGGGTGGTGTGGAATTACAATCGCGAGATTGGTGTAGTCCGCGTTTTCCATCTTCTCTAAATTCTCGGTCGATCGCCTTTTGGCACTTTTTTTAAGACCAGGGGGCAGGCGCGGTCTGTCGGGCTTGGGGCTTTTCGCCTTTCCAGGCCAGGTAGAAAAAGCGCATCGGTTTCAGATTCATTCCTGTTTCTGTTCGGGTAAAACCACGATGGCGACACGTCGCAAAGCGAGCAGGTCCAAGGCGTTGCAACAGGCAAATTCCCGGCGCATGCTGCTGGAGAACCTGGAAGGGCGTCAGTTGATGGCGGTCGGCCCCCAGTTGGTCGGCGTCCAACCCAACGAAGGGGAGCTGCTGGAAAACGGAGCGGTACTTCATGTGTCGCCGCGGGAACTGGTCTTCCGATTCGATGATGCTTCGGCCATCGATGGACGGACGCTCTCGGGAATCCAGATCAGTCGTGCCGGTACGGACGGGATTTTCGAGCGGGCCTACTTGAGCACCGACCTGGGGACAGGAGGTGCGGTGGTGGTCGACTTTGCAGCGGCCAGTCCCGGCACCAGCGGCAATGGAGTCGAGATTCGCTTCACCCAGGCGTCTCGCAACGACACCAGCTTGCCTCGCATCAGTGTTTCGGGGCAGCGTTTGAACATTGAAGTCAACACCGCACCGGGCCTAAAGACAACGGCTCAGGATTTGATCGACACCATCAATGCCGATGGGGTGGCCAGCAAGCTGGTGATCGCCAGTCGCCTTCGAGGCTCTCCGTTTGTCGCCATCGCCGATACGGTGCCGGCTGGTCAGGTGCTGAAGCTAACTGGCGCCAACGCGGCGCGCGTGTCGACCAACATGAACGCCGGCACGGCGCTTCAGGTGGAATTCCTTTCGCAGCAGTCGGGCCCTCAGGGTCGCGGCATCAAAATCGAATTCACCTCCCGCGACTTTGGTGCTGCCTCGCCTCCGGTCGTGTCGGTATCTGGCACCACGATCCTAGTGGAGATGAACAGCAACTCGCGTTTTGCATCGACCGCTCAGGAAGTGATCGACGCGGTCAACTCCAGCAGCGCCGCATCTGCGCTGGTGCTGGCCCGCTTCGTCAGTGGTTCGCCATCGACTCGGGTCGGCGCACTGCCGATCAATTACTCCCCGCTTGTTCTTGCTGGCGCCAACGACATCCCGATCACGCCGGCATACGTCGGCTTTGGGGATTCGGCTCGCGAGGTGGTCTTCCGATTTGCGGAAGACCTTCCCGATGACATCTATCGGATCGACGTCTTGGGTCGCGGCCCTCTGGCGGTCAAGAATGTCCTAGGCCAGCCTTTCAACGGCGGAAACGACCAGGGTATCCAGTTCGAGCTTGACCTGGGGGCTCGCATTGAAGCGGTCGTGCCGCAACCGGTGGTCCGCCTAGCCAACGGTTCGCTCGACCAGAAACGCAACGTGATCGAGGTCTATTTCAACGACGACGATCTCGATCCAACAGCCGCGATCAATCCCCGCTTTTACCAGCTTCGCTACACGCGCGGCTCGGTGCAGATGAACGACGATCTGGTCTTCTATCCGGCCAAGGTTGAATACAGCGCCGCTCAGGATCTTGCGATCCTGACCTTCAATCGGAACTTGGACCAGTTGGTCGACACCAATGGCAACGCGCTTCCGATCGAAGCTCTGCGACTTCGCATCGGAATTGACGAAGAGAATTTGCCAGCCCCTTCGGATCTCACTCCCTTCATCGATCCAGGCAGCCAGTGGGATTCGGCGCTCGACATCACCAGTCAGTTCCAGCCTGTCTCTGGTCAGCCCAAGGCGATCATCATCCAGTCGGAGATCCAGAACACCACCCCGTACCTACTCGATTTCCCTGGGGCCAATGACGAGCCGGGCAATCGCGACAACCGCTACCAGAGCCACGTGTCGACCGTCGACAGCGATGGGATCGAGGTGATTGAATACAACTTCCAAGGGCAGCTCGGCAGGGCCGGCGGCAGCATTCAGCTCAATGCGATCACGGAGACGCAGAAGCAGCGGGTCCGGGAGATCATGTCGCTTTATGCCAATTATCTTGGAGTGCGTTTCGTCGAAACGGACACCACTGGCATCACGATTGCCATGGGGGATATGCGAGCGGTCTTGGGCGCTACGGACAACCGACCTGGGGGTGCCACCTACGCCGCCGGTCCGTTGGTCAGCAATGGCCAGCCTGCAGTTGTCGTCGACATCCAGGACTTCAGCGGATCCAACCAAAGTGAATTCGGATCGGCCTTGTTCCGAACCTTCATGCAGGGGATTGGGGTGCAGCTTGGGCTGGGTCGTGCTGAGGAACTGCCCCAGCTGACGATTCAGAGCGGCCAGCCGGTCATCAATCCGGGCATCGACACGGAAATGGTTTTTCCGGGCAATCAGGACATCGTCCATGGACAGTTTGTTCATCGCCCTGAAAGCAAGGACATCGACCTCTATCGGTTCACTTTGCCGGAGGCAGGGGAGCTGAAGATTGAGACGTTCGCCGAACGGCTTTCGCAGGTCAGCTTGCTGGACACCCATCTGCGACTCTACCGACAGAACCCCAACGGCTCCTTCACCGAGGTTGCCTCCAACGGCGACTACTACAGTGAGGACTCACTGATTCGGTTGAAGGTGGCGGCCGGGACTTATGTCCTGGGTGTCAGCGCCAAGGGAAATGAAGCGTACGACCCGACGATTGAAGATTCGGGACTTGGCGGTCGCAGTGAGGGTCGTTATCAGGTCCGGATCGACTTCCGTCCACCGGAGACGTCCTATCTATTCGACAGCACTGCCGATGGCGATGGCTCCCGAGTTCAGATCGATGGAGATTCCGACGGACGCCCAGGCGGCACTTACGATTTCTGGTTCGTCCCGACCGGACCGACCAACACCGTTTTCGTCGACAAGGGATCCAAAGCGACCACCTCCAACGGATCGCTGGCAGCGCCGTTCAAGACGATTCGCGAAGGGTTGCAGGCTGCCACGTCGGGCCAAGTGGTGCGGATCGTCGGCAACGGTGGAGCGGATGGCAAGCTGGAAACAACCTCCGACAACCTCGCCTATGAACTTGGCTTCAATCGACTCAATCAGGTCCAAGCCGACGGATCGACCTTCGATGTTCCTCGCAACGTCACGGTGATGATCGACGCCGGCGCGATCCTGAAACTCAGTCGCGCCCGGATCGGAGTCGGCAGCACGTCGGTTTCGGTCGATCGCAGCGCTGGGGCACTTCAGGTGCTGGGTGTCCCACGCATCCTGGACACCTCTGGCAATGTGATCTACGACGTCTCAGGAGACGCCGTTCCCGGATCGGTCTACTTCACGTCGCTCAATGACACCATCGGTAAAGGCGTCAACGCCGACCGCACTCCACCGGCTCCTGCCCGTGGAGACTGGGGTGGAATCGACTTCCGCAATGCGATCGATTCGAAAGACCAAAGTCGCAAGGATCTGGAGAGGGCGGGAATCTTCTTGAACGCCGTCGTCCACGCGAACATGAAGTACGGCGGAGGCCAAGTGGTGATCGACGGAGTTTCCCAGTCGATCACTCCGATCCACATGATCGACAGCCGTCCGACGGTTGCCAACAGCCAGATCACCCTGAGCGCCGATGCGGCGATGGCAGCGACTCCCAACAGCTTCCGGGAATCGAATTTCCAGGATCCGGTCAGCCAGTCGGCGGGCGGCTTCATCGCCGACTTTGAGCGAGTGGGGCCGGATATTCATGGCAATCGACTTTTAAATAATTCGGTCAATGGCCTGTTCGTCAAGCTGCGGACGGGTGCAGGCACCGCAACCGAACTGCTGACCGTTCCTGGTCGTTTCGATGATCGCGATATCGTGCACGTGGTGACCGAGAATCTGGTCATCGCCGGTACGGCAGGGGGTGCGGTAGCCGACAGCAATGCGCCGCCCACTTCCGTTGTCCAACTGACCGCTCGCACCAACGGCCAACTAGCAGCGGGTGACTACAACTACAAACTGGTCTACGTCGATGCGCAGGGGAACGAAAGCAGCGCCTCCGAAGCGACTCGAACGCTGACGGTCAACGCAGGTGCTTCGATCGAACTATCCGGTCTCCCGACCGTTCGTGCCGATTTGCCCTTTGTCAGTCGCCGACTGTATCGGAGTACCGTGGGTGGTGGCAGCCCCTACGTGCTTGCGGCTCAACTGAATGGCACTTCCACCACCTTCACCGACAACGGATCGTTCAGTGGTTCGCCACTCAACGAAGCGCCCGATCGCCTTCGCGCCCAACTCAACGGCAGCCTCCGGATCGATCCGGGTTTGATCGTCAAGTTGCAGGGGTCGCGCATCGAAACGACGATGGGCAGTCAGTTGATTGTCGAAGGGACGGAAGAAAACCCGATTGTACTGACCAGCATTTACGATGTCCGATATGGAGCTGGCGGGACTTTTGATACGGTTAGCCGATCCGGATCCCGAGGTCCTCTCGCAGGAGACTGGGGTGGAATTTACGCCGGTCAGACCAGCAGTCTGTCGGTCGATCATGTTCGCCTCTCCCACGCCGGGGGAACGACGCGGATCGACGGTGGCTTTGCTGCCTTCAACCCGATCGAAATCCATCAGGCCGACGCGAGGATCGCCAACTCGCGACTGGAAGCCAGCGCCGACGGTGTGGTCGGTAATGCGACGACCACGCGAGCCGGGAAGGGAACGAATTTCGCCGGCACGATCTTCGTCCGTGGATCGCAACCGGTGATTGTCGACAATCGCATCGACAGCAATGCTGGTCCTGCCATCAACATCGACGTCAATTCGCTCGACTGGCAATTCGTCGACGACCCAGGTCGCTCCAGCGGCCCTTCCGACAAGGTCGGGTCGTTCATCGACAATCAAGGGCCACTGGTCCGCGGCAACCGCATCGACCGCAACGGGATCAATGGCATGTTGTTGCGCGGTCAGACGCTGACCACGGAAGGTATCTGGGACGATAGCGATGTCGTTCACGTGCTGCGCGATGAGGTGGTGATTTCCAACGAACATGCCTACGGTGGACTCAAGCTGATCAGCAAGGGTTCGGAGAGCCTTGTCGTGAAGCTCGATGGCGACTCGGCCGGCTTCACCGCCACCGGCGTACCGCTGGACATCTCCAACCGCATCGGCGGCTCAGTGGCCGTCGTAGGATCGGCGGGATCGCCTGTGGTCCTGACCTCCACCAACGATTGCTCGGTGGGTGCAGGGTTCACCCCCGATGGCAAGCCCCAGACCGATACGCTCAACAGCGGCTTTTGCTCGGGATCGGTTTCGGTCCCCTTCGCTGACGTGATCGTGATCATGGACGAATCGGCGTCGATGGGATTCGCTCAGCAGTTTTCGATCGGCCTGATCGCCGACCTCGATGCGGCCTTGCTTTCGGCAGGCATCGGCACCTCGGGTGGAAACCGGTTTGGTCTGGTCGGCTACGGGGATTTCAACCAGGTTCCGCGCTCGATCCCGGTGGGATCCAACGGATCGCTCTTCGGAACCTCGGTCGAGTACGCTGTCGCTGCCAACACGCTGCAGTCCAGCGGTGCGATCGAAGACGGCTACGAAGCGATCGATTTTGCACTCGACAACTACAGCTACCGAGCCAACGCGGTCAAGTATGTGCTGTTGGTAACCAATGAAGACCGCGACATCGTCGACACGACGCAGTCGTACGCCGATCTGGTGACTCGGATGACGACCGCCGACATCAAGATGCAGGGGATTGTTTCTGCCGACTTCGAAGATGCGGTCGGCAATCGCGCCTTGGCGGTCGACGCGGCCAGCTTGGCCTATGCAGCGGACGGTGTAGGCGGCTTCACGACCTCGCCGGGCGGACGCGTCCTTCCAGGATTCGACACGACAGTCACCGACTACGTCGACATGATCTGGGATTTGGGAGGATTGGCCGGTGACATTTTCCAGATTCAGTTCGGTGGTGTCGTCGCGACCAGCTTCGGCGCGGCGATGGTCTCCTCGATCGTCACCCAGGCGGGTGGCAACCCGGCATCGCCCGGTGACTGGCGCAGTATCCAGCTGCAGACGTTGAGCAACGATCGGAATGTGGCGGTGGTTGCCGAGCGGGAGTCGGCGCGCAGCTCCCTTCCTGGGGTCAACGATATTCCTTTCAACTCCCAGTTCCTTGGCCAGCTTTCTCCCAAGGCCACCAGTGGCGATGAGAACCTGCGGCTGGGGTTTGAGATCAGCGGTGCGATCAACAAGCCGTCGGACGTCGACGTCTACAGCTTCCTGGCGGCCGGTGGCACCGAAGTCTGGCTCGATATCGATCGAACCCAAAATCGGCTCGACACGGTGGTGGAGCTAGTGGATGCCAACGGCAACATCCTGGCGCTCAGCGATCAGTCGTACGACGAGGAATTCGATCCCACGCTGCTGTTCCGATCGCCCGATATGTCGGTCAATTCGGTCCATCCGCTGCGCAAGAGCAACCCGAATCTCTACCCCATCGACTCCATGGGGGCACCTCGGGACCTCTACAGCACCAATCCACGGGATGCCGGGATGCGCGTGATCCTGCCCGGCGCTTCGTCCCAAACGACGCTTTACCACGTTCGCGTCCGCAGCAGCTCGCTCAATGCAGGCGATCCGGCATCCAACCTGACCGATCCCAACCTTGTCGGCTCTGGTCTGACGGCGGGGCCCTACACGCTTCAGATTCGTCTGCAGGAGCAGGACGAATTTCCTGGGTCGATGGTCCAGCATGCCGACATTCGATTCGCCACGAACGCACTGGAATTGATTGGGGTGCCGCGCCATTCTCCATTGGTCGGCGAGACGGCCGAATTGGATTCAGGGTCGGTCAACAACAACACTCCGGCGACCGCTCAGGAGCTGGGGAATATTCTGGCGACCGATCGTCAAGCGATCAGCATCGCCGGTTCGCTCAGCTCTCCCACCGACATCGACTGGTACACCTTCACGATCGACTACCAGCTCTTGGCGACCGATCTAGCGGAGTATCTGTCGACGATTTTCGATATCGATTACGCCGACGGCATCGGGCGGCCTGACACGTCGCTTTATCTCTACAACGCCAACCAAAGCTTGATCAGCTTTGGGCTCAACAGCAACCTCGTGGATGATCGTGCCGGGCCGCTGCGCGGATCTGACGATAGCGATCTGACTCGCGGTTCTACAGGAACACTCGACCCATTCCTTGGTTCCGTCGAACTGCCGGCGGGTAGGTACTTCATCGCCGTGTCCCCCAGCGGTCGTGTGCCTTCGGGATTGGAGGCCTATTTCGCACCTGGCAGCGGTGACCCATTGATGCGTCTGCAGCCTGCAGAGAATGGGCAGTTGATCGTCGAGGACCACGTCGGATTCGATGGTGGATCGAGCGCTTTACCACCGATCGTTCCGCAGTTTGTCGATCCCAACAGCTCCCCGCTGCAGTGGACCCTGACCGACATGAATCTCTATGTCAGCCGGGACGTCGGATTCAATCTGACGGACGTCTACATCGTCAATCCGTTCACCGGAGAAATGTCCAACAACGTCGGTCGTCTGTCGACCGATGTCCGAGACATCGCTTTCCGATTCAACGGTGGCTTGAGAGCCTTCGACACTCCGGTCGAGAAGCTGATCGCCGGAGACCAGGATCCGCTGTCGGACTACTTGGCGATCGACTTTGGAACCGCAGCGACCACCGATCTGGGCAGCCATGGCTTAGAGACATTCCATCCCAACCCTGCCGACGCATCGGCCATTGAGAGCAATGTCGGGTTCATCGTCGAAGGGTTGACGTTCGCGGAGATCGCTGGGCAGGAAGTTGGATTTTTCGTCGGCAATCGTGGCTTTGGCCCCAGCGCCGGTGGGTACGACGACAACGTCGTCTACCAGTTCAACATCGACAGCGGCACTGCGTTCAGCGCGCCAGCTCAGGATCGCGCGGTGGTCAACAACTTCGATCAGCGGCGGCTGGGAGCCGGGACGCAGATTGTCGAGCGGTTCCGGATTCGCACGGAAGCGGCCACTGGCGCCGTTTCTCGTCGGCTGGTGGTCACCGAAGCGACGGAAGTGCAGGGGGGATCAACACGCCGTCAGATCCTCGACGGATCGCGATTCACCCTTCGCGACAGCTCCAACTTCCCGATCACCTTCGAATACAATTCAGGCCCCGAACTGCTGCTGAATGTCGATCCAAACGGCGGGCGCTATCTGATCGATGGCGACCAGTTCACGCTGGATGGGGTCACCTACGAATTCGAGACGGGCGGCACTGTGGTCATCTCGGCCACCACTGGCCTGGGGGTAAGCGATGGGGCGACGGTCCGGATTACCGACGAAGCGATTCCAGGGGTGACCCGGACATTTGAGTTCGACAAAAATGGTTCGCTTGTCAATCCATCCCACGTCTCGGTTCCGATCACCAACGCATCGACTCGGGCCCAGATGGTCGATGCCCTTGTACGAGCGATCAACCAAGCGGGCTTCAGCGCGAAAGCCAGCAGCATTCCAGGAACCGGCCGCATTTCGGTGACCGGAAAGAGCTCCGCTCAGGGACTTGCGGTTGTTGGTACTGGGATTCAGATCAGCGGCGGTCTGGGAGTCGCTCCCGGTGCGATCCCAGTGGCTTATCAGGATACGATGGATCAAGACGCATTCGTCGCGGCCCTCAAGAGCGCGATGCCATCGAGCGTCACGATTGGATACGACGGCGACCGACTGAACTTCAGCGGCGCGACGGTTGGAACTTTCGGCACCTTGGTCAGCCGCGGAGTGGCAACCGACCTGGGCTCCAACGGTTCGGTCAGCGGTGGTGCGATCGCTGTTGCATTCCTGGCCGAAGACACGGCCGAAACGATTGCGATTCGGACCGCCCAGGCGATCAATCAAGCTGCGATTTCCGGGATCACCGCCAGTGCCAGCGGACGCGACGTGCTGATCAGCAACGCTTCGATCGACACCTCACCAGCCCGCGTTCCAACCCTGCCGCTGAAGGCGGCCGATTTGGCTCCCGGCGGCGATGTCACCGGGATCGCGGTGATCAATGGGGTGATGTTTGCCGTCAGCGATGCCGGTGGGCTCTATCTCGCCAACAATCCAACCATCACCTTCGGTGTCGGTGGCGGTCAGACCGGTACTTACGTCACCGGTTCTTCGGATCTTCTGGGAATCGAATTCACCGGGCTTACCGCCGGCCCACGCAATCTGGCCAATGGTCGGTTCGCCAACCTGCTGTTTGGCACCGACCGCCAAGGCCGCATCTGGGCGTTCAACACCCAGGGTGTGCTGCAGCCAGTCTTCGCCAATGGAGCGACCAGCATTGCGACCGGACTGTTTGGAATCAACGGTCTTTCCTTCTCGACGCTCGATTACAACCTCTGGCATCAGTCGACCAATCGGTCGCAAGACGCCGGTCATGGACTGCCTGCGACGCCCAACGGTAGCCGCCCTGCAAGCGACGGCGGGCTCAGTTGGTACTTCGGCTTTGAGGATCCGTTCAACGGCTCCCACGGAAACGCCCGCTACACACAGGTCACCGATCCCACGCTTCGTAACTCGCTGAATTTCCCTGGCGGCGCGGCTGGGGTTTTGGAGACCAAGAGCTTCAGTTTGTCGGGAGTTGCTTCCAACGACATGCCGATGCTTTATTTCAACTACTTCCTGCAGACCGAGAATGCCAATAGCGATCTGAACGACATTGAAGTGATGCGGGATTCCTTCCGCGTCTACATCGCCGATGATGCCGGGAACTGGACGCTGCTGACCACCAACAACAGCGAGCGGGGTCCAGGTCTGCTCGACGATGAATTCGACCCGTTCCTCAGCGGTTCGGACAAGACCCAGGAAGCCTTCGACAACACGGCTACTTGGCGTCAGGCTCGAGTCGACCTGTCGGACTTCGCAGGTCAGAGCAATCTGCGATTGCGGTTCGAGTTTAGCACCGCGGGCGGTTTCGGCTTCGGCCGCGAGGGTGGCCGTGGACCAGAGATTCGCATGGTCGCCGGTTCGCAGCTTCGCGATGGCGACACGTTCGTGGTGGGCGGCCAGACTTTCGAAATCGAAATGGGTGGCTCCTTGGTCGTCCCTTCCGGCTCGGCGATCACCAATGGCCAGTCGGTCACGATCGAAGGGACTCAGTTCGTCTTCTGGGATGGCACGGGAACCCCTCCGGCTACCGGAGTGGTGGTGAACTTCAGCCCCACCGAATCGGCGGCACGGATCGCACAACGGCTATGGCTTGCCATCCAGACCGCCACGTATGCTCCAGAAATCATCACCGGGATCAACTTCTCGGATGAACTGGTTCGACAGAACGATTCCATCAGCACGGCGGTGGTTTCGGCAGCCGACGGGCGATCGATGATTATCTCCGGCAGCGGGGTGATCGGCGACAACCCAACCCTCGCGGTCACCCCAGATCGCGATGTGGATCTGGTGCGGATTCAGCTGCAATCTGGCGGTCGCTTGACCGTGACAGCCATCGCAGCGTTGGCGGTACCGAACCTCGACACCTTCCTGCGGATCTTCGATGCGACGGGGCGCCAACTGGCTGCCAACAATGACTTTGGAGGCACTTCCGATTCCCAGATCACCTTCACCGCTCCTGCGGATGGGGTCTACTACATCGGCGTCTCGGCAGCCTCCAACAACACCTATAGCCCCGTCGTTCTGGGCACTGCGGGATCGGGTGGTTCGACCGGCAGCTACTCGCTGACGATCGAAGTGGAACGGAATTTCACGGCCACCCTGGATGGCGGCGTCATCCAGCTTAACGGTGCCTATGACATCTCCGCTTCGGCAGGATCGTCGATCCTGGTGGAAGGTTCCGCTGGAACGACCGGCTATCCTGTCCCGATCGATCGGGACGCAACCAGTGCAGAAGTCGCTCGCGCAGTCCAGAAAGCACTCGCTGATTCGCTGGCCAAGGGCACCCTGGCCGCCTATCCGCTTCGTGGCGACTCCATCGACCTGACCGGGTCCTCGGTTTCCAACGCCGGCCCATTCGGCCTGACCAGCAGCCGCTCGGAAGACCTCTTCTCGGAATACTCGATCGCCAACCCATTCAATCGTCCCGCTCTGAGGGCACAGAACAACGCGATTGAAGGGCTCTATCTGGATGACTTCATCATCGGGATGGCCGAGCGAGGTGAGATGGTCCTCAATGCATCAGTTGGAACCGACTTTGTCGCCAACCCCGCAGGGGTCACCGGTATTCAGGTTGGACCGTACCAGCTGGAAGTTCGCAACGGTGAGAACTACGGGATTCCAACCAACGATGGCCAGATCGTTCTGGTCGATGCGTTTGGCGTCAACGAGCGTCTGTCGGAAGGTGTGAACCTCCGGCTGGTGAGCGGCAGTCAGATGGCCGATGGCGCACTGATGACGATTTCCGATGGCATTCGGACCGTTACCTTCGAATTCGACAACACCGACGTCGGCAATGGCGTCACCCCCGGTCATGTAGCCATTCCGTTCCAAAGCTCGATCATCGATCCCATCCTGGGCCGCCGGCCGTTCACTGCCGAGCAAATGGCGGCTGCGGTGCGCGATGTGATCAACAGCCCAGTGGTGCAGTCGATGCTCGACACCACCGCCACCATGGTCAACGGGGATCTGGATGGCGCCACCAGCGACACGCTAGTCCTTTCCGGGTCGCCCACGGTGCAGATCCCCTTCAGCTCCGGCGAGGTGATCGTGGTGCGAGGCAATGGTGACCGCAATCGCGATCGCGACCAAGGCCAAGTGGTCATCGACAGCACTCGTATCACCAATTCCGAAGGATTTGGTATTCGCGTCGCTTCTGGACCTCGCGATCCGGTGACGGGTGCGCCCAATCCCGGTTCGGTTCGCAACACCGTGGTGCTCAACAGCGAGCGATGGATCCCAGGTGCGGTCATCGTCAACAACGAACTCTTATTCAACCGATCCGGAGGGATCGAAATCGTTGGCGACACCGCTGGAGCTCCAGCCATTGCGGCTCCGGTTCCCTTCGCGAGGATCGTCAACAACACGATTGTTGGCGGCGCCATTGGACTAGATGCCTCGGCCGATCCTGAAGTGATCCAGGGGATCTACTTCGAAATGGGAACCCAGGCGTTCGGCGATGTGGTTGCCAACTACAACCCGCTGTTTGCCGGCGGACCCGCTCCGATCATCGGGCTTCAGGATCCCGATGTCGCTCTGGGAGTCCCCGACTTTGTTGGGAACCTTGAGCCGCTGCCGAACCAGGGGGCGGTGAGCCTAGGTCGGGGAGGCCAATTGGTGATTCGCTTCACCAATAATCTGCTGGTTGCCTCTGGCGACTCCAAGCCCGATCTCTATGTACGCGAAGTTGGGGTCAGCGAAGAAGCGATTGTCGAAGTTTCTTCCGATGGAGTCACTTACCGCGCTGTTGGCCGGATCAGTGGCACGCAGTCGACGATTGACCTGGATGCGTTTGGAATCAGCACGGGTGAGCGGTTTGAATATGTTCGCATCACCGATGACCCCAACCAGGGAGCGACCAGTGGCCCGAGCGTCGGAGCGGACATCGACGCCGTCGGCGCCATCAGTTCCTCGCCACGTGAACGTTACTCCGCCGGCGGCACGGGTATCAGTGTGCGCAACAGCGCCAGCCCAACGCTGCTCAACAATATCCTGGTCAACAACACCACGGGACTCGCGATCGATGCCTCCAGCAGCTCCACCGTCATCGGCGGCACGACGTTCCAGCGGAACACCGCCAACACCGGTGGCGTTGCCACCGTCGGGCAGTTTGCGTCGCTGGTCGCGGACAACCGCACGCTCTTCCTGAATCCCGTTGCTGGCAACTTCTATCCCAGCCCAGGGGCTCCGATCATCGATGCGTCGATCGACTCGTTGCAGGATCGCGCCAGCCTCGTGGCAGTCAAAGAGCCGCTAGGCCTTCAAGTTTCGCCGATCATCGCTCCCGATCTGGACATCAACGGGTTGCCTCGCATCGACGATCCGTCGGTTGATACGCCCAATGGCCTGGGAGACAACGTCTTCAAGGACCGCGGAGCCACCGATCGGTCCGACTTTGTTGGACCGATGGCCTTCGTCCTCCGACCGCTCGATAACGACACGACTGGGCTCGACCTGAATCCCGACGAAGGAATTGTCGAACTGGTGAAGACCTCCGCCAAGTTCTTCGACATCCAATTGATCGACTCTTCGCAGCAGACAGCACTGGCTCAAGGCACAGGTATCGACCCCAAGACGGTGACCTCCGCCGCAGTGCAGGTCTACAAGAACAGTCAACCTTTGGTCGACGGGCGCGATTACCGATTCGCCTACGACACGACCAATGGCATCATTCGACTGACCCCAATCGCCGGGATTTGGGCCAGCGATGCTGTCTACACCATCCGCTTCCTCAACAATCGCGAAAGCGGTATTCAGGTTCGCTCGCCGGAAGCCTACGTCGATGGAGCCCAGGTGTCGATCGTCGATTCCACCGGCAAAGTCCACGTCTTCGAATTCGACCTCGGCTACCAAGTCCAGGTCCCATTCGACAGCGAAAACAAGGTGACGATCCAGGATGGCAATCAGTTCACCCTGGACGACGGCACACGCCGTTTGGTCTTCGAGTACGATTTCAACAATCTTGTCTCGATAGGTGCCAATCGAATCGCAATTCTTGACACGGACAACGCTCAGGCTGTTGCGGAGAAGACCGTTTCCGCGATCCTCACCACCCCGCTGCAACTGTCGGCATCCAGCCTGGGAGATGGCAAGATTCAGATTCGGGGAGCCCGGACTTTGAGTCTGCTTCCTGATACCAGCGGGCTGATTGTTGCTGGAAGCCCCGGAGTTCAACCTGGTTTTGGGGTCAGGATTCCGACCAAGGCGGGCAAATTCGACGGCGTTGTCGATGGCCAGATCTTCTCGATCACACTTGGTAACGGCGGAACAGCTACCTTCGAATTTGATTCCAATGGCCGAGTCACCAGTGGAAACCGTCCGGTCCCGTTCACCGCAACCACCTCGGTCGACGGCTTGGCGGCAGCGATCGTGTCGGCGATCTCCGGCTCGGGCTTGGGCTTGAGCCCTGTCAACACCGGTGGCGGCTTCGTGGCGATTGGAGGCGACGCCAACACGACGATCGACCTACGCACCTCGGTGCTCTCGATCGTAGGAGTGCCCGGCGAACCTGCCTCCAACGGTGTCCCGGTCGACCTGTCGACCCTCACCAGCGGCAGCGAACTGGCTGCGGTCCTGGAAGCAGCGATCGAAGCTGCGAACATTCCGGGAGTCTCAGTCACCCGCTTCGGGGACCGACTGCTGATCGAAGGTGCCAACGGGGTCGCTGGCGAAGGTGCCGCACTGATCTCCCCGATCGCCGACTTGGCAGGCAATCCAATTCGCGCCAACCAAATCGATGGTTCCACCGAAGTCGTAATCCAACTTGGTGAAGGACTCGACTACGGCGATGCTGCCGATCCGAAGTATCCAACCAAAAATAGCAGCAATGGTCCGCGACACACGGTGGTCACAGGATTCTCTCTGGGTGCCACCAACACTGTCGACGGAGACGCTCGACTGATCGATGCAGATCTGGATGACGGGGTGACGTGGGCCAGCGATATCTATGTCGCCTTCAACACCCAGATCGTGGTTCAGACCACCGGCATCACTCCAACCCAGAAGGGATACCTGACCGCCTGGATCGACTTCGATGGCGACGGGCAGTTCGAAAACAATCAGGAGAGAATTTTCCTGGGCCGCCAACTGGTCAACGGTGTCAACAACCTCCCTGCCATCCGAGTCCCCGCCAACGCAACAGCGGGAACAACCTTCGCACGATTCCGGTTCGCCAGCACTCCGATCGATTCGCCGATTGGAGCAGCCAGCGACGGGGAAGTCGAAGACTGGCAAATCACCCTGCGAGCCAACCCTTACACCAATCCCAACAATCGACTCGACGTCAGTGGCGACGGATTTGTTTCGCCGATCGATGCTCTGCAGGTGATCAATTACCTGAACGCATTCGGCACCACAGTCCTGACAGTCCCTCCGACGATGACGATGCCTCCCTACCTGGACGTCAACGGCGATGGAGTCATTTCGCCACTGGATGCTCTGCAGGTGATCAACTTCCTCAATGCAGGAAGTGGCGAAGGGGAAGCGGAAGGTGAGGGTGGCGGCGACCTTTGGCTCGCGGCGACGGCAATGCCCGAGAACAATCTGGCCTTCGGCGGCCCGACGGCTTCTTCGAGCGTTGGGACGCAACCGATGGCCTCGGCAGACACCCCTCGTCGTCTCCAAAAGACCGATCACTCGGTGTCGCTTGCCGACTTTGTCACCAAGCCGCGTTCGATGGGACCAAGCTGGGGTTCGATTTTCGACGACCCAGCCGTGATCGATACCGAAGAACTGCTCGATCTACTTGCATCCGATCAGTCGGAACAGCAGCTTTCCGATCAGATCGAATGGGACGGCATCGATCCAGAGTTCTGGAATTAGCCACCCGTCGAACCGGACGACCATACCACCCAACGGGTCGTGGCACCTTACCACGGCCCGTTGCTTTTTGAGGTGGCAGAGCGAGTCTGGCTCCCGTCGCTCGGCATCTTGCGGCTCACTGAGTCCCCCGATGGCGGCCCTTCCGATATCGGCTCTTCAAAGCTAGCCTTGTCTTTGGCTGGCATTCTTTTGTTCTGTGCGGTTGTTTTTTCGGCGAGTCCAGGCTTTACGGCGGCAAACTTCAGACGCGAGGGACGGAGATTTCCAATCGCGCGACGGAATTTTATGCCCGTTGCCACCGTCCAAACCATGGTCGTCTCGCGTGGGAATCCCGCCTCCCTCGAATGTTAAAATGGGCAACTTCGGGCACCTATTCGGAGGAATTCGGGAAAGCAATTCTGGACGAGGGGCGAGGTAGGCCGATGGTAACGAAGCGAGAAAGCGGTTCCCTGGAGATTTGGGATCCGTCGGTCCACGATGGTTTTTCGTCTTTTCGTTAAGGGCATGGGTGGTTTGCAGCTAAGGTCGTCCGTTGGGAGTTGGGGCTCATGCGAGAAAGAAGAATCCATCGCCGGCTGAAATTGGAGGCACTTGAGGAGCGGCGTTTGATGGCGGTGCTCCCTTACGGCGCCACCCCTAGGGACACGGCGGAATTCATGTTGGGCCGGGTCGCTGTGACACCGGTGTTTTTAGAGAGCAAAGGTCCAAGTCCAACCGAACCGTCGAACGATATCAGCACCGAAAACTGGTCCGCGGCTCAAATCACCGAAGTCCTGGCAAAAATAGAAACGGGGCTTTCCTGGTGGACCGATTTGCTGGCGACCAAGACCAACGTCCATTCGCTGGAGTTTGTCCTGGACACGACCTATGCGGTCAATCCGGTCCCTAGCCGGTACGAAGCGATCAATCGCACCTCCAATGAGTACGTTTTCTGGGTGAATGATTTTCTAGAAGGCGTGGGATACGCTCCCGCCAACGGCATCCAGGACAACATCAAGGATTTCAATCAAAGCCAGCGGGAGAAACTGAACGCTGACTGGTCGTTCACGATCTTTGTGGTCGATTCGGACAACGATGCTCTAGACGGGCAGGGGGGCACCTTCAAGACGGGCGGCTCTTTCTCACGAGCCTTTGCGTTCGCAGGCGGCCTTTTCTATGTTTCCCCATCGACACGGCCTGCTTCGACGTTCGCTCACGAAGCCGGCCATATATTCTGGGCGCGAGATGAGTATTCCGGTGGTGGAAATTACCTGCAGCGCCGTGGCTATTACAACACGCAAAACCTGAATGCGATCGATCTGAATGTACCTGGGTTTGTGCAATCCCCTAGCATCATGACGGCTGGCAACCTGCTGGAGGATGCCTACGATCGCTTGGTCAGCCCGCCAAGCACACTGGCGATGATCGGCTGGCAGGACTCGGATGGCGATGGCATCTTCGACGTCATGGATGTACCACACTCCCTGTCGGGATCGGGTCGATTCGACCCGGTCACGAAGTCGTATCATTTTCTTGGCACCGCCTCCGTACAGACCCTTCGCAACCAAAACAGTTCGGGCTTCCAGTCGGATATCACGCTGAACCGTATCGATCGCTTAGAGATTCGCTGGGATGACGGGCCTTGGGTTCTTGGCGCTTCGCCTGATGGCTACCAGGTAGCAATCGATCAACGATGGGTTGCTCCTACGGGAGCTCAGAAGATTTCGATCCGAGCGGTCGATTCGCGGACGGGAGTGACCAGCAATGTGTTCACGGGAGTGCTGACGGGTACGCCGGAGGCGACTTGGTCTCCCGGGGTTCAGGGCTTTGTTTGGCTAGACCAAGACCGCGACGGAGTTCCTGAAGGTGAGGAGTCGCCGCTAAGCGGATGGGATGTGGAGCTCCTTTCTAGCACCGGACAACCACTGGGGTGGACTAAGACATTGGAACCCGATCAGATGCCCAGTGGAGAGATCGACAACAATGCGTTCCCCGGAGTCACTCTCTCTTCCGTCGGGATCGACAGCGATGGAAGACTAGGAGTTGCGGTCGATTCGGATGCGATCACCGGCACGAAGCTGTTCAGCAACTTCTCGGTGAAGTCGAACCGGTTTGTGACCAGTTGGGGGGGCGACGGAAACCGGCTCAAGGCGCAGTTCGGTAGCCGAGTGGAGGCGGTGCGAGTCGACGTGGCGGGGGGAAGCGATGGCAGCATCGCTCGAGTCGAGGCCTATCAGAATGGTGGCACCCTGGTCGCTCGGGTCGATTCCGTATCGCTCAAACCAGGCCAGAAAACCACTCTGGAAATCACTCGTCCATCGAAAGAGATCGACTACGTGTTGATTCGCGGACAGGGAGACACCACGATCAAGATCGACCGTGTCTCCTATGGGCCCCTGGTGACCGCAACCACCGACCGCTCTGGCTATTACCAATTCGAAGGACTCCCCAGCGGCAGTTACCAGGTGCGAGTCACCTTGCCGGGAGGGGGTTTTGCCTGGAGCACCCCGTCCAACGGGACACAGAATGTGGTCTATCAGGCCGGGCAGGTGGTCAACCAGGTCGATTTTGGAGCCGAGTTCCGTGGCAGTCCGTGGATGAATGCCGTCCTGCCCCCTGACGTCGATGAATCGGGTGCGGTGACGCCTCGCGATGCGCTGCTGGTGATCAATCTGCTCAACGGCTACGGATCGATCAATCTCACGCAAACCGAGTTGACCAATCTCCCGATGGTCGATGTCAATGGAGACCAGATGCTGACGCCGCTGGATGCCTTGCTGGTGATCAACTATCTGAATTCCAATGGGTCGGGCGGGCAGGGGGAAGGGGAATTGGATGGGGAAGGGGAACTGGGTGCCCCGGGAATCGTTTCGATCGATGCCACGCAAGACGATGGCGTGCTCCCCGAACTTGCGGTGGCTGGCAGCCAATGGGAGACCGAAGCGACTGCCGTCGATCAAGTGATGGCATCTTCGCCCCAGTGGCTACCCCAGGAACTAACAGTCTCCCGCCGCTCCAACCGGACCAGCGGGACCCATGGGCAGTCGCTGACCGACGGCTCCCTGGCGGAGTACCTCGCCAGTTGGCTCGGCCGCTCCAAACTCTAAACCAGCCGAATCGCGAACCGCCCCTTCCACCGATTTTTTGGGAACTTTGGGCATAGTCCAGCCATCCAAAATCATAGCGCAACGACCTGGGCAAAATATGTTAAAACAGGAAGCCTGGGAAAGATGTTCCAGGAAGGGAACTCTTGTCAAAGGTAGGGCAGTCGGAGTCCCGATGTTTTTACTGAGACGATGGGCTCTTTGCTCGGCGGAAGGCTGCGGGCGAGGAGGCGTGGCTGAAGCTGGGTGGCATATCGCAGTTGCCGCTTGGTACAGCATGGAAAATGTGGTGTTTTGGAGAGCTTTCGAGGGCTCTTATCTCTTATCCCAAGGGTGGGTTGATCGATGAGCGGACAGAACGATCGTCGCGGTCAGAAACGGGTTCGAGCTTGCGATCGCGGGGAGCAGCTCCGGCAGCAGAAGCGCCGATTTGGCCAGGCGCTGCAGGTGGAGAGTCTGGAGCGACGCGAGTTGTTCGCAGCCGATTTATCTCCCCATCAGAATCTGATTTTTGCCCCAGACGTCACTCGAGATTTTCGCGTGACCCCTCTGGATGCTCTGTACGTCGTCAATTCGCTCAATTCCGAAGGTCCTCGATCGCTCGACCCGAACTTCGATCGCAATTCGGGCCAGCCGCTGATGGACGTCAGCGGCGACATGATGCTGACCCCGATGGACGCCTTGATGGTGGTCAACGCCCTGAACCGAGGGGAAGGTTTGGGGGAGATCGTCGAGCTGAAGTATGAGATCGTGGATATGAATGGCGCTCTATTGCCAGACCCGATTCCGGGCAATGGCGTCGCCGATTACCAGGCCTCCGTAGGCTCCCAGTTCAAGCTACGCGTCCTAGCGAGGGATGCGCGAGCGATCGATCCACTGGGGCTCTACAATGTGGCTCACGATGTGCTGATCGCCAACCAGAATGGCATCACCAACGAGATTGTCGAGCTGGAATGGGCGGAGGTGGATCTGCTCCGCATTTCGACCCCCCCGAAGGAAACTGGCAAAGTCTGGGTTTACGAGCAGGGATCGTTCTCGATCCAGTTTGGCAGTGGACCGGATGCTCTCACCACAGCCCCAATCGAGATGCCTATCTCGGCGACTGGTGCTCTGAACAAGACGGAACTGGCGGCTCGTATCCAGACCGCTGTTGCGAATTTGCCAGGAGTTGGATCCAACAACGTCCGCGTTGAAAGCGTTGCACGGTTGGACAGTAGCACCCAGGCCTTCACCCACTACAACATCACGTTCATCAACGACTTGGCGCGGACCAATTTCCCTGACCCCATCATGGTTGGGGCATCGGGAACATTTATCGAGAAAAACACCAGCGCCACTTCCCCGATGAACTTCTCGATTTCGGGCTATCCTAATCCGGATCCCTCCAGCACCTCTCAGGTGACTCTGGCCGCATTTGATTTCAAGATGAAGACCCAGACCGGAGCAACTCAACCGGTTCAGTATGACCAGTTCCCTCAGGCGTTTTACGTTGGTGTCAATCCAACCACCTACAAGCTCCGCGATACCAGTGCGGGGCTGAATGGACTGAGCCTTCCTGCTGGTGTTGATCCATCGGCGTTCTATCGGATTTGGGAAGCGACCTTCACGGCAGGGAAGGAAGGAACGGTCTTCTTCACGGGTGAGGGTGCCACCACGTCTGAGATGCTGCTGATCGGTGAGAATGAAAAAGTCGATCCGTCGATCATCTCGTTCCCCAGGAACGTGATGCTCAAGGTCGTGAAAAACCTCACAGCCAACGACGATTCGTTCCCGATCTCTGGTGAGCCAGCGATTCTGGAAGACCAGGGAGCCACCATCCTTCCGGTGACCGCGAACGATAGCACCGTCCTGACCGGTGTTCCCTTTTTCATCCAGTCGGTGACGCAGCCATCGGGTGGTGGAGGGACGGTTTCCTTCGCAGCCAACGGCACCAATGTCACTTACACACCGGCTCCGAATTTTTCTGGAGTGACCACCTTCACCTACACGATCACCAATGCCCTCGGTGACACCAGCACGGCGACGGTGACGGTAACCGTTACGCCGGTCAACGATGCACCGACCGTGATCAAGGATACTTTCTCCACCAACGAAGACACTGCCGTCAGCATTCTGGCGACCGAGATCTTCAGCCCAGGCCCAGGGGAAGGGGCTCAAACCTTCACCTCGGTGATTGCCACCCCGATCGCCGGTCAGACTTTCGGAACGGTTAGTGTGGTAGGTGGTACGATCACCTACACACCAGAAGCCAACTTCAACGGCACGGCGAGGTTCCTTGCACAGGTAACTGATAGCGGTACACCCCCACAGACTGTTTCGACCACGGTGACGATCAACGTCGCGCCGGTCAACGACGCGCCAATTCCGTTCACTGGCCCGATCACCTCTGCGGAAGATGCGCCGCTGACGCTGATTGGAACCGGTGCTGCCAATGATCTGCTCTCCAAGAGCCAGCCTGGCCCCAGCAACGAGTCGAATCAGACGCTGACTTTGATAACGATCGATTCGACGACCGAGAAGGGTGGTACGATCACCCTTTCCAATGGCGTGTATCGATACCAGCCACCGGCCAACTACAACGGCCCGGACTTCTTCAACTACACCATTCGCGACAACGGAACACCTCCGGAGGAAGCGACTGGTCGAGTCACGCTGAATATCACCCCGGTCAACGACGGGCCCATCGTGGTCGATGACACCGGATCGGCGCGGTTTGTCGCCGTCGGTTTGACGGGCCTGACCAGCAACTTTGACCCACTTGCCAACGACAGCCCAGGCCCTGACGCAGGGGATGAACTAATCATCGTTGCGGTCGGAACCCCTTCACAGGGAGGCACGGTGACGATTGCGGCCGATGGCAAGTCGATCAATTACACTCCAGCCCCCGGCGCCGTGAATGTCGAAGACACTTTCACCTACACGGTCCGGGACAAGGGGGGCCTGGAGGCAATTGGCAACATCGCCGTGTTCATCATTCCTCCCACTCTTCCGTTTGCGGTGGATGATGTCCGGACGATCGACGAAGACTCCGCCGGCATCGACATCAATGTGATGCTCAATGACTTCATCAACGCCGGCGAATCGAAGCAGATTCTATTGTTTAGCCAGCCAAGCCACGGCACGGTGACGTTGGATGACAAGGGAACGCCCGACACCAGCGACGACACCTTGTTCTACGTCCCAGGCGCCAATCAGACCCAGCGCGTCGTCTTCGAGTACACCATGGTCGACGGGAAGGTCGGCAGCGAGCCTTCGACGGCCAAGGTGACGGTCAATATCCGCGAAGTGAACGATGGTCCGACGGTGATCGATCACACGTACACGACGCCAGAAGACACGATCTTTACGATGCCTTCGAGCAATCTGTTGAATGGCTCCAGCGCCGGTCCCAATGAAAGCAGCCAGACGCTGACCGTTATTTCCGTACAGGCCCAGACGACCGGTGCCGGGACGGTTCAGTTGACCGATAACGAAGTCCGCTACAATCCATCTCAGGATTATGTCGGACCGTTTGTCTACACCTACACGGTGCAGGATAATGGGACCACCGGCGGGGCGGCGGATCCCAAGCAAGCGATCGGTACGGTGACGATCAACGTCACGGAAGTGAACGATCCACCAGTGGTCGGTGACGATCAAGTGAGCGCCACCGAAGATATCGTTGCCCGCTATGCGATCGGACTTTACGCCGGCTTCGATCAGCCTGGCAGCTTCGGCTTGATGGCCAATGATCGGCCTGGCCCCGAGACGGCGATTTCCGAACGGGATCAGACAATCACCTTCAAGTCGTTCTCCGAGACAACCGTCCGGGGAGGCACCGTGGTGCGTGATGGCAATGACCTAGTCTACACGCCACCAGCGAACTTCTTCGGGCAGGATTCGTTTACCTACTCGATTGAAGACAACGGCGTGCCACCGCTGACCGGTTCGGGCACCGTCTTCATCACCGTGGCGGCGGTCAACGATGGACCGATCGCGCAGGATATCAGCCGAATCGCGTACAAGAATTTGGTCCGCGAATTCGACGTCAATGCCGAAGTGGCCACTTTCTCGCCAGGTCCTGGTGAAGCCGGTCAGGTGGTGACGCTTGCAGGTGTCACCAGCCAAACGACCGCCCAGGGCGGATCGATCACCTTCAATCCTGTCACCAAACTGCTTCGATACGTCCCGCCTGCTGACTACGTCGGCCCAGATAGCTTTGAGTTCATCGTCACCGACAACGGAACTCCAGCGCTGACCGACACGGCGACTTTCTTTATCGACGTCAAGCCGTTCGTTCCCAGCGTCATCCAGGGATTCGTATGGACGGATGATAACTACGATGGAAAGGTGGGAGATCGGGAGACGCGACTGGGTGGAGTCAAAGTGGTTCTAACGGGTCGTGTGATCGGTGAATCGACCGATATCACTCCAGTCGAAGAACTGACCATGGGGGATGGATCCTACGACTTCCGCGACCTGGCGCCCGGAACCTACACCGTCCGCATCGTCTCACCGACTCTGATCACCGACGGCGGCGATCACGCGGGGCCGATGGGCGATCTGGACACCGTCGCCAACCAGTTCACGATCCAAATCGACCCACCTGGGGATGTGATCGCCTGCGACTACAACTTCGCCATGATCGGCGTGGAACCTGGATATGCCAACATCGTTGAGAATTTGGCATCCAGCTTCTATGGCAAGTATCCAGGAATTCAGCAGAAAGGCTTCTACGCAGCCGTCGATGCGGCTGGACGCCCACTGTGGTCGTCGATGAAGGACGGATTCGAAGGGACCGTCTTCAGCGAAGTGGTGGTTGCGGCCAACGGTCAAGACGTCTACCTGACCCGTGTCGATGCCGCTCAGAACGTCTACACTGCCTTGGTGCCGAGAAACCGCAACGTCCGTGTCACCGACGCGGCAGGCAACCGACTGGTGCGGATCCTGGCGACTCAAGAAGACCTCACATGGGAGTCCATCAACATGGCAGCTCCCCCGATGAAGTCTCCGTACTATCTGTCGAGCGTCGATAAGGTGTTCGACCAGAATGAATGGGATGACTTCATCTGAGACGGCTCTTCAGGAATGATTGTGGCATAAGAGCATCAGCTACTGGTTTTTATCGTACTCGTGCTCGTACTCAATGAAATGGTATTCGTACTCGAGAAGAAGCGCTGGGACACTGGGGGATCGAGAACGAGAACAAGTACCGTCCGCCGCGGCGGACTGAGTAGGGGAAATCAAAGCAAAGACCGACGAAATTACCCAAAGAGCCATCTGAGACGAATGAACGAGTCTGCAGAGAAAAAACCGGCGGCTAAAAGGCCGCCGGTTTTTTTGTCACTTGGCAGCTTGGCTACTCACCTCCCAAATGGATTGTCCACCAATCGACAATCGATGGTGATCTGGACGAGTCGCAGCCCCTGTCGAGTCGGAAATCTGCGATGAAAACCGGTACCGAAGAGATTTTTCCTTCCCCATCTCGCTCCCTGTGGCTGGATGGCTTTCGCGGCTTCGCCGCGATCCTGGTCTTCCTGAATCATTTCTGTACGCTGGCTGGCGAGCGATGGAGTCGCCACACCCCCTCTGCAAAGCCTTGGATCGCTCCGCTGAATCGTTTGGGAGAAGGAGCGGTTGGACTTTTCTTCGCCCTCAGTGGACTGCTTATCCTCGCTTCCCTAGTGAGGTCGCAGAACGGCGTTTGGCTGTTTTGGCACCGTCGGCTACGCCGCATCATGCCAGTCTATTGGACCGTTCTGTTGTTCTATCTGCTGGCAAGCTGGATGATCCCTTCGGTTAGCAAGATACCAGAGGGCTTCGTTCCGGCGACCCTCTACGTTTCGCTCAATACCCTTCTCCTTCCGGTCATTTTCCTTCCTGCGCCGATGATTGGCGTCAGCTGGACGCTCGGTTACGAACTGCTCTTTTACCTTCTGGTTCCACTTTGGGTCTTTTGGGTCGCAAAAAAAAGACCGTCATTCAACACCAAATTCGTCGCGATGGGCGCGATCGCTTCCGCCATGGTCTGTTGGTGTGTCATTCGAGGCGGTCCCTATCCCGTTGCACTCTTCCTCGTCGGGATGTTGGTCTACGAACAGTCCAGATCGGGCTGGCGGTTGCCGGCTGGCTGGGACAGACCCATCCTTGGCATGATTGGATTGATCGCGTCGGGACTTGTGCCATGGTCCAGTCCAGCCTTTGTTCTGGCCAAGGCGGTCCTGCAAGGCATCTCGGCATGGCTGCTGCTGAGTGCTGGGTTAGCCAACGAAGGAACTCAGCAAACGGCCCACTACTTCTCCTGGCGGCCGCTGGTTCAACTGGGCAGGATCAGCTACTCGTTCTACCTGATCCATGGGCTTTGCCTGCATTTGGTCTTCTGGTGCCTCGATCGCTTCGCGAGTGCGAAGGGTATTTCGCTTTTCGCCATCCTGATTGCCCTTCCACTGGCGTCGTTTCTATCCTGGCTGGCAGCTAAAGAGCTCTATCGGCAGATTGAGTTGCCCTGGTACCAGGGGACTCATCGACATCAGGGGGAAGCAAGCCGGGATTCCCAGACGGCGTAAAGATCCAGCCCTTCTCGGTCGCCAAGAACCGCAAAGAGCGATCGTATCTGCTCGCGGATCACGCGGAATGCATGGTTCGATGGATCGTTGCTTCGCTTGCTGCCCAAGACATAGTAATGAGGCTCTGCCGTCGCAATGCGTTGGAATAATTCCGCAACCTGCCCATGGCCACCTCCCACCTGTGGCTCAGACTGGCTTCCCCCAGGCTTCTCATCCGACGAAAGAAAACGAGGCTCCATCACCCACAAGGAACGACAGAAGGACCAGTCTAGCCCAGGGTTGGGAAGATGAAAGATCGCATCCACCTCGATCGGTTCGATTCGATCGTCCATAAACGAAACATCAACCGTCCAGCGGGCTTGAGAACTTCCAGCAGCCTGCGCTGGTGTCAGCCGTTCGATCCCCAAACAGCTCAGCAACGCCGCGCGCTGGGCATGTCGGGACCAGAGGCTCTCTAAAGATCGGAACCGATCGGATCGCAAGAAATCAGGATCTTGAACCAACCAGCGGAGGGTGCCCTGCTGCCGGTCGGTTGGAACATCCAGCCATCGCCGAGCTAGCTCCGAAGCTTCCTCGCTATCTCCTTGAATCAATAGGTCTTTCTGAAGCCAGCGATCCTGCTGCTCATAGGTGGGAAGAGCGAAGAAAAGCCCTGGTGCATCGCGATCCTCACCAGCGGCGACCGAACCGCATGGTCCCATGCCCACGCTATGGTTGGACCATCCACTGCTATCAACCACCACATCGGCACGAGTCACACGCTGCCCTTGGAACCTCGATTCGGAAAGGATGCGGAACTCGTCGTTGCACCGTTCTTGTGCATCCAGACAGCTACCTGGCACGGTGCGACGCCCGACGTCGATGACTCGATGATTGAAATGGACGAAATCGACCAGCAAATCCGATTTAGCCAAGGCAATCAAATAACGCTCAGCAAACTCCCTTCGCGTCGGGACCAACTTCCATTGATCCCTGGGAATCCCTTCCCCTTGTGCCTCCAGCGCAGCCCTTCCCAGTGGAGTGGTTGCCTCCTCCCAGCAGCAAGGCATCGGTTGGTCTTCCCAGCAGGCCCAGTTCCAACCGATCCGGCGCGCATCAAATAGTTCGATCGAGTAGCCAAGGTAACGGGCATAAAGAGCTATCTCCAAGCCGGTCCAGCCACCTCCGACGATCGCAATCGTCGCAGGGCTTTCCACTTCCGGGTCCCATTGCATGCTACTTGAATCCTCCATCGACAGCCGGGATCATCTTCAGGGCAAAGCACAAACCGCCCTTCGGTAGGTCGGTGCCTCATGATGTTAGCCTGCGACCTGTCGATTGGGTACCACTCAGCATCGGCAGCCACCAGCGGATGGCTCCTTCGGTCAGGTACCGGAGTCTCTTGGCCTCTCGCGAAGGCGCGAAGACGCGAAGAGAAGAAGATGCTGATAGTTCGTTAGAACATGACGCCTGGTATCGCGCGAGGTGCGCCCTGACGATTCGAGTGACCAACCGGGAGATGTCTGTTCCGCCAATTCGACCGAATACACCTTCCATGCATGGCAGAGAAGACTCGCTGCACGGCTTCGCGCCTTCGCGGCTTCGCGTGAACTGAAACGCTGACAGCCAAAAGACTGACTCGCATTCACCAAGGCCAGTCCGATGAAATCATTTGGCTCCTGATGGCTCCTTCGGTCAGGTACCGGAGTCTCTTGGCCTCTCGCGAAGGCGCGAAGACGCGAAGAGAAGAAGATGCTGACAGTTCGTTTTCCATGCCTCGCAAAGAAGACCCACTCGGCACGGCTTCGTGACTTCGCGGCTTCGCGTGAACTGAGCAGGCGGCGAGGGGACGGAGTGACGACGAAGGGAAAGGGAGCGGATCTTTCTGGAGTGGGTGGTTGGCCGACTTCAGCGACTGGTTGCTTCTCGCCGCAACCACGCCACCAGATCGGCAAGATCTTGAGGCGACACAAACTGCTCGAATCCCTCCGGCATGATCGATTGCGTTGTCGTCTCCATCGATTCGATCTGATCTCGCTGGAGGACCGTGATCCGTCGGTCGTTCGACTCCAATTCGATCGACTCTTGAGATTCATGGATCAGCTTGCCGGTCAGCACGGTACCCTCGGTCGAAAGCACGACCGTCTTTCGGAACTTCGGCTCCACGGACTGATTGGGATCCAGGATCGCTGTCGCCCAGGCTTGATCGTTCCAACCGGCCAGCGATTGAAGGCTGGGGCCAATCGCTCGACCATCCTCGCCTGGTTGATGACAGGCCGCGCAGTGCCGCTGAAAAATCGCCTCGCCGCGTGTCGCATCGCGTTGCTCGGGCATGCCATCGATCCACTGGCCGACGATGGTCATCCGCTGTGGATTCGGCTTGGACGAGGCCTGAGCCACCCAGCGGGCCAGTGGCTGGATGGGGGAATTGGTGAGCGTCTCCAGTGCGTCTGGATCGAGATCCTTCAGAGTCAGTTGCTGCGACTGAAGGGCATCTAGCAGAGCTGGGTGCCACGGTACTTGACGAACCCAACGTGCCAGCAACGCGGCGCGGAACTCAGGACGCAGTTCGCCCCATCGTTCTAGCCAATAAGGAATGGCCAGCCGGGATTCTCCCCGCACCAACCAGTCCATCGCTTCTGCGGCGATACGAGCTGCTGGATCGAGCGACTGCTGGAGGAGTAGAGCTTCGAAAACATCTTTCTGCGGACCGGGACTAAGATACCCTTGCCCGACGAGGCGCACCGCCACTTCCCGCATCGCACCTTTTTCCTCTGGATCCCCCTCGGCGCCATCATCCGCCAGGAAAGCGACAGCATCCTGCTGAATCGCAAGCAACGCTTTTTCCGCCTCAGGAAGATCCGCCATGCTGGTTCGGTCCTGCATCAGAGAACCTGCCAGCACGTAATGCCATAGGGGGCGATCGTTCGACTTCTGAAGAGACTCTAGCCACCGAATTCTCAGCGATTGCGAGCTTCTGGGCAGCAGCGTTCTGAAAAGAGCATCCCATCGTTGCGCCGAGAGAGCGGCTCCGATCTGCTCCTGACTGTCGGCCTTGAGCGATTCCAGCACCGGATCGACCATCGCGGGATCAATCCACTGACTGGCTTGCTGGAACCATCGATCGTCGGCATGAGTGGCCATGAGTCGAGCGATGACGGGGGGAGACGGAGCCTGTCGCCGCAATTCCAGAAGCAGCAATCGAAGTGCGAGGGCAGGGGATTCCTGCACCCTGGGATCGTCGGTCATCTCCAGCAATCGACTTGCCTCAGGCGCCAGGGATGGTAGCCACGCCACAATCGCCGCTACCACGCGCGGGTCGGGATCGCCAGCGGCAGCCTTACGGTCTTCCGATGTCCATCGATCGAGGCCGCGAAGCGTCGCATGGGCTTGCAGTCGGACTGCGGGATTGGAGTCGCTTCGAGCCAACTGAGAGATAGCAGGAGCGAGATCGACCTGTTGATTCCATAGGATCAATTGCTGAGCCAGATCGCGGCGGGCGCCGATGGGAGATGCCAGTGCCGCGACCCAGCCGGCGGGTCCTTTTTTCTGCAGATCTTCCAACCTCTGCGGAGAACGTCCGGTCTGCGAAATCCGGTAGATTCTTCCCCGTCCCGAACCGGCTCGAAGGTCGATTCTCTGCTGCCAGTCTTCCGGTATCCACTCCGGATGCTCGATGTAGCGGCGATACATGTCGACCACCCAGATCGTGCCATCCGTCGCATTCTCGACTCGCACCGGCCGAAACCAAGGGTCATCGCTTCGAAGCCACTCCGATTGCTGGTCTTCCGCAAACCGGACCGCACGGAAGGTTGGCCCCGACTCCACCAGATGATACCTAGTCACCATCTGATGCACTGGCTCGCAAGTCAAACCGGCGCCCTCCATCGCAGCGCCCATTTCGGGAGTGCGGCAGATGATGGTGCTGCAGGCGGAGGTGTATCGATTGGCGGCAAAGAGGTCATTGAAGCGATTTTCATGGCGCTGCAGTGGGAAGACCGGTGGGGCCAGAGAGGGCTGATGGGGAAAGTGCTGCAGACTCCCACCGCGGGTCGCCCCGGGGGGTAGTTCTTTGGGGTCGATCACGTAGTGAAAAATCGGATGGCTGTTGTCGTTGCCGAACCACTGCCCAAAATCGTCTCGACCTCGAATGAACTGCGTCGCCCCCGGCTCGACCGTCGCCACGCCGGAATCGACATCAAGGGCCAGGTCGCCACCAAACAGCAACTTCTTTTGATCGACCCTGGGCAGTTGAATCGTCCGCGTCTCGTCCCCAGATCCAAAGTAAAGACGATGGTCCAGCCCGTACGTGAAGCCATGCACGCGGTGCTGGGGATTGGCTAGGTGAAAGCCATCGATCAGGGTCTGCCTCTGATCGGCTTTTCCATCGCCATCGGTATCGCGCGCCCAGAAAACCTCCGGCGCGCACGCCACCACCGCTCCATCCTTCCACGGAAAGACGCCGGTCGGATAGGAAAGGCCATCCAGAAACAAGGTCGCATGGTCCATCCGTCCATCACCGTCGCGATCCTCAAGAATCTGAACCCGACCACTCCCCTCGGGTCCTGTGGGATAGTCTCTCATCTCCACCACCCAGGCGCGGCCTCGCGCGTCGAACGCTACATGGACGGGATCCTCGATCAACGGTTCGCAGGCGACCAAAGTCGCCTCAAATCCTTCCGCTAGGGCCAAGCCTTTCAGGGCAGTTTCTGGTTCCAGAGGCAGGTTGGGATCTCTCCGCTGCTCCACCTGCTGCGCGATGCGCCGCACCAGATAATCTTCTGTGCCAGATTCCCAGGGGCCAGGACGGTTGTAATAGAGCATCGATCCAGTCGCTTCATAGCCACCTTCACGACGCACACGTTCGGAGGCGACGTACGCAAAGACATCATCGCAATAGCCGGCGACCCAAATCTTTTGAAACCGCCCCAGCTCTTCTTGAAGACGCATCTGGTAATCGATCACCACCTCCCCCCCCAGAAAGACCCACGCCAGTTGATCGCCAAACTTCCAGACGTGGACGGGTGCGGGATAGGTCTCTGGAAGCCGCCCCATTCGCTTGTAAGTGTCCAGCATCGATTGAGCGAAAAATCGCTGCTGTGGCTGATCGCTCTCCAGCATCGGCTCCAGCGACTTGGGATCGGGTCGATCGTAGGCCAGAGCCACCAGATCGAATGAGGGAGTGCTGGGGTTGGCGAGTGCTTCCATCGGCTGGACGATGGCCGAGCGGACGACGTCCGCCAGACGCTCTCCATACTCCCTGGAGATCTCCAGGGAGCCTCGAGGCGTTGGGTTGGCATCGGCACCGCACCCGATCACTGGCAGCGCCACGCAGCCGGGGATGGCTTCTTGCAATTTCCTAGCGCTCCAGCCGGGCCAGTCACCACTGACCCGATTGCGTTCGGCAGGAATGGTGGTGGCATGGCAAGCATACTGATAGACAACCGCAAGGGGCTGACCATTCATCGAGGTCGCTTTGAGCAGAAAGACGCGATGATCCACCGGACCGGCGACCGGATCGCTGGTTCCGGGCAAGGGAGCCAGCGGAGGCCTCCGGTTCTTGGCGAAGTCGGTCTGGGTCTGCCCGATCTCCAGCTTGGCAGGCACTGCCTTCGAAATCGCTTCGGCGATCGCCGCCACCGTGCGGTCTTCCACCATTTGGGTGTAGGCTGCTACCTGCAGTTTCTCTTGATCGTTCAGCGGGATGGTGAACAGATTAGGGATCGCATCGACCAAATGCGGAGCATAGTGGGTATGGGTGCTGGCGATGGCCATCTGATGCCTGCCGATTCCATGGCTGGCTTCGATTCGCGCAACGATCCGCTCGGTCAATGAGGCAGGGACTCCGATGCTGTCCACCGACACCAAAACCTGCCAGGGTTCCGCCGCCCCTTGGATCGCAGAGTCGGCCAGCAGCCGCCGAAAGACGATCGCTCGGACTTCTAAACCGTCGTCGATTCCCTCGTGGGTTACCCCTCTCGATGCATAGCCGCTCAAACGTACCGGTTGCTCAGGAGTGATCTCCTGCCGAGCTGCACCGACGATCCAGTCGGCGGCCAAAAGTGGTGGCGGCGACTTCATCGAAATGCCCAAGCAGACCCACAGGCCCGCCAACTCCATCACCAGTTGGAATGGCCGACGGTTCGACGACCAGGCCGCCAGCACGTCCCACGTTGATTTCGTTCCGCGCATCATTCCATTCCTCTCCTGCCTGAGCTGCCTGAGCTGCCAGACTGCCTGGTGCTGAGGGATTATCGTATACGAAATGGACTCAAATCGATCTCTATTTTTTCACCGCAAATCAGCTGCACCATCAACTCCGCAGTCCCGGTAGATAGATGAAGCCCATGCCGAAAATGTCCAGTGGCGACAAAGAGATTTTCGATCATCGGGTGCTGGCCCAGATAGGGGAATCCGTCGAGCGTACCTGGTCGAAGCCCCGCCCAGCACTTCTCCATCGTATCCTCCGGCAGAGGACCAAGCAGAGACTGGGCCCAGCGGTGCAACTGCTCGATCCGCTCGGGCGTCGTGCGCGCGTCAAACCCAGCCTCTTCCTCACAGGAACCTGCCAACAGACGGCCATCGGCTCTGGGAACCAAGTAGAGATGGCCTTCCTGGATGATCGAATGGAAGGGAGCCGCCGGAAACCGGTAGAGAATCATCTGGCCACGAATCGGCAGGATGCCAAGCGGCCTAGTTTCCGGAAGCCCTACATCACGCGACCAGGCCCCAGCAGCGACGCAAAAAGCAGCCGCTTCATAGATCCCCCTGGAGGTCTCGACGGCGATCAAACGGTCGTGCTGGCGCTTCCAGGAGAGAGCTGGCGAATCCTCCTCGATCACCACACCACTTCGAATGCCAGCCTCTCGCAAGGCCTGGAGGTGACAGGGATTTCGAAGTTGACAGTCATCCGGGAAAAACCAGCCGCCTCGGATCGCTGGCTCCGGTCGCAGGCGAGGCAATCTGGCTTTCAGCTCCTCCGGCCCCAGACGCTGGTATTCCATTCCATGCCGATCCCACCAAGCCTCATTGGCTGCCAGGGTAGCAAACTCCCCTGCTGTCCTTCCAATCGCTACCGCCCCGCATCGTCGGTACTGGGTGTCGATACCAGTCACTTCCTGCAGCCTCTTGGCCCAAGAGGCATGAAGCAGATGAGACCGAAGACGCAGCAGTTCCAGCGGATCCTCCACCCCAATCCGCTGGGGAGTCGGCAGCATGCCAGCTCCTGCCCACGACGAAGCTCGGCCCGTCCTGCCTCCCTCCAAAACCACGACGCGGAGCCCCCTTGATGCCGCTTCCCAGGCAATCGAAAGGCCGATCACCCCCCCTCCCACCACAATCAGATCTTGCATCGGTCCATCCATGCGGCGTCAGGAAACGCAAACAGGGGCAAAAGGGGGTTCTTTTTGACATACAACCCGGTTTTCGTACTATCATAGATGGTTGGTGAGATCCCTTGGAGGGTGGAGCTTGATCCTGGACCGGGTCCTACGATTGTCGCTCCACGGCGCCCTATCCCCAGCCAGTTCTTTTCGCGCGATTCCTGCAAGGCAACCACGCGGCTTGGAAGCTTCGAAGGCAATGTCGAAAATCACATCCGACCAGCTGCTCGAGAATATCCGCAAAAGCCAACTGGTGGAGGCGGATGAAATTGGTGCGCTGGAGGTGCGGCTTCGCGAGACGCATTCGGGTAGCCTTCCCGAAGACCCGGTGGAACTGGCGCTGGCGTTCCAGAAGTCGGACCTGCTGACGCGGTGGCAGTGCGAGAAATTGCTCTCGGGCAAGTACAAGGGATTTTTCCTCGGCAACCACAAGCTACTGGGGCACATCGGGACAGGCGGGATGAGCACCGTCTATTTGGCCGAGCACCAGGTGCTCAAGCACCTGCGTGCCATCAAGGTGCTCCCCAAGGCCAAGCTGGGGAATTCTTCCCACCTTGCGAGGTTCCAGCGGGAAGCCAAGGCGATCGCGTCGCTCTCCCACCCCAATGTCGTCAAGGCCTACGACATCAGCAACGAGGGCAACACCCATTACATTGTGCTCGAGTATGTCGAAGGTTCCGATCTCCAGGTGCTGGTCAAGAAGCAAGGCCCACTGCCTTTCGACCAAGCCGCCGACTACATCGCTCAGGCTGCACGCGGACTGCAGCACGCTCATGAACTGGGGCTGATCCATCGCGACGTCAAACCGGCTAACTTGCTGGTCAATCCTCAAGGCGTCGTGAAGGTGCTCGACCTCGGCCTGGCGCTCTTCACCGAAGATCTCGATGCGGGGCTGACCGCAGAGTTCAACGACAAGGTGCTGGGCACTGCCGATTACCTAGCACCCGAGCAAGCGCTCAACAGCCACTTGGTCGACGTCCGCGCCGACATCTATGGTCTTGGCGGCAGCCTGTATTTCCTCCTGACTGGCCACCCGCCATTCCCAGATGGCACCATCGCTCAGCGGATCGCCAAACACCAAAAGATCATGCCGGACGACATTCGCAAGTCCCGCCCGGATTGCCCGGGTGAACTGGATGGGATCTGCGTCAAGATGCTGCAGAAGGATCCGAAATACCGGTATCCCGATTGCAAGACGGTCGCTGAAGTGCTGGAGGCGTGGCGCGTCAAGTATCGAGAGAGCCTCAAGGTGAAAGTGGGATCTGGAGGAGCGGGTGGATCAAGCTCCTCCCTGCAGCTTCATCAGGAGCTGCTCAAGCCGGGGGATGCCAGCGAGACCGTCAGCGCCAAGTCGCAGGACACCGCCAGCGGAAAATCGTCCACCAGCGATGATCCCTACCATTTGGCGCGATCGGACAGCGCCATCCTGCGATCGGTCGCGCAGCGCGAAGCCAGCGCGTCGCTTAGCAGCGCTCTCGACCTTGAAAACGATCTGGTCCGCCGTTCCCTCTCAGGATCCAACGCTCTCAGCAAGGGCTCCTCTGCCTCCTCTGGTACATCCAAACCAACCACCGGTTCCAGCGCCGCCAAAGGGACAGCGCCCACCCAGTCGCCCACCACCCCAAGATCTCAGAATCCCACGCCGTCCCCTCAGCCGCCAACGCCTAGCAAATCGACTTCCCTGTGGCTGATCCTCGTGCTCGTTTTTCTCTTTGCTTTCGCGGTTGCCCTCGGGATTGTCATCGGCCGCTACACCGCCATTTCCTTGACGCCTGCCTTGCCGAAGTCGATCGGTGCACCGGCAGCTCGCGGCAGCTTGGAAGCCTCTCCCAACTCAGCATCTCCGCTGTGCTGAGTCCAGTCGCTCAGGTGCGATCGGCCGCCCGCAGCTTTCCGTAGGCCATCCGACAGACTTCCCACAGGATGATTCCCACAGGGCCGATCTCGCCCCTGGCCGCAGCTTGGCCTATCATGAATCGGTCGAAATCGCCGATGACCTTGGATCGTTGTGATTCTCCACCCGGGAAAACCCTTCTGATGATTCGCTGCACGCCACGATGGATCGCCCTGACCGTCGGATCGCTGATCACTCTGGGCTGGGCCCAAAGACTGACCGCCCAGCCACCGTCGCTTGCCGATCAGCGTCAGCAGGCGGACTCCATCAGCGCCCTGGTCGACCAGGCGGCCGAGGCGTACAAGAAGGAAGACTACGAAACAGCGATGGGGAAGGTCGAGCAAGCGTCCCAGGAAATCCAGCAACTGGCTCCCACTGTCGACAGCAAGATCGCGAAGGTGCTGGAGCCAACCTATCAGCGGTTGCGTCGAGCAAGGGAACTGCTGGCGTTGCAGGGAGCGGTGCTGGAGAAGCTGCCGGAGTGGGATGCGATCCGAAACGCAAAAGGAAGCGAACCGGCCGATCCCAAGGGAGACAAAGAGGCGATGCAACCGGCAGGCGGCATCAGTTTCACTAAAGAAATTCTCCCCTGGATGAATCAGCAGTGCGGCAACTGCCACATCCGAAACAACCGAGGCGATTTCCGAATGGCTACCTTCAGCGAACTGATGAAGGGCTCTTCGGCCGGCGTGGTGATCTTCCCGGGGGACCCCAGGTCTAGCCGTTTGGTGGAAGTGATCGAAAGCGGCGATATGCCGCGCGGTGGCGGCAAAGTCTCGGCAGAGAATCTCGAGAAACTCAAGAACTGGATCGCTCAGGGAGCACGATTCGATGGCCCCCTGGCAGACGCTCCTTTGGCACCCGCCAATCCACCGGCTGCCAACAACGACGCCATGATCGCTCTCCCCTCCGGCAAGGAAACCGTCTCCTTCGGTAAAGAGATCGCACCGGTGCTGGTCGAACAGTGCCGCGGCTGCCATATCGATGCGATGCAGGTGCGCGGCGGATTGCGGATGGACACCTTCCGCCAACTGCTCAATGGCGGCGACAGCGGATCGATCCTCAAGCCAGGGGATGGCGACGGAAGCATTCTGGTACAAAAACTTCGAGGCATGGGGGGTGGCCAGCGCATGCCAGCCGGTGGGCGTCCGCCGCTGAGCGATGAAATCATTGGAAAGATTGTCACCTGGATCGACGAGGGAGCCACGTTCGATGGCGGAAACCCCGACGATTCGCTCGAACAAGTCGCCTCCCGCACCTGGGCAGCCAGCGTTAGCGAGGAGGAGTTGCGAGAGAAGCGGTGGGAACGCGCCAGGTCGCGATGGTCGCTGGTTCTCTCGGATGCCAAGCCGATGGAACTAGCTGATGAGTCGTTCCTGATTCTCTCTGACCTCCCCGAATCCCAACTGACCAAACTGAGGCAGTCGGCTCAGCGCGCCAGCGATCTGGTCGCCAAGCAGTGGAAGATCCCCGATGGCGTTCCTCTGGTGCGCGGCGGGGTGGTGCTCTACGCCTATGGTCAGCGATACGACTACGGCGAATTTGGCAAGATGGTCGAAAAGCGATCGTTGCCATCGGAGTGGACGGGGCACTGGCGACGCTCGACCCTCGATGCCTATGCGGCTCTTCATGTTCCCCCATCGGCCCCGACGGATGCACTGGATGCATTGCTGGTGCAACTGCTTGCTAGCCTGCATGTGGCCTCCTATGACGCCGTCCCCAACTGGTTCGCTGAAGGGATCGGAAGATCGACCGTCGCAATGGCCATGGCCAAATCCGATCCACGAATCAAACAGTGGGAACGTCAGATTCCTGCCATTGTCTCTCGAATGAAAGACCCCAAACCGTTCCTCGAGGGGAAGATGAGCGAGGAGGAGACGGCGCTGGTAGCTTTTGGACTGGTGCAAACCGTCATCCAGAAAAGCCAACGCAAATCGCTCGACCGACTCCTGAAGGAACTGCGAGACGGAGGCTCATTCCCCCAGGTCTTCGTCCAATGCCTTCAGGTACCGCCGGAAACCTTCGTGCGCGCGGTGGCAGGCATTCCCGGCGGCTGACTTCTGCCGAAGAGCCAAAACCCTTTGAAAAACCTCGCGAGTAGCTAGCTTGCACCACCGGCGACTCGCCAGTTTCGTCTCGATTGATACAATGTCCTGAGGCTTGGTGTCTGGACGCCATCGCCGCGCCTCGCACCACGCTCCCCCCAGAAAAGGCCTTTATCCAAGTCGCTTCTCCATCGCGCCACCTCAGGCAGATGGTCGGCGACGCTTTGGAAAGCAATCGCATGACCAAATCCAGCCCGAAGACCTCTCCAACCCCCAATGATTCCAGCGGGAAAGGGAAGCCCGGTTGGAAGTTTCTGCCGCTGGTACTGGCCATGCTCCTGGCCCTCCTGCTGCTTCGAGGAGGTGAGTCATCGAGCACCATTCCGTATAGTTTCCTGCGGCAACAACTGGACAACGACAACGTCGAAAGCATCCAGCTCAGCGAGAGCCATGCCAGCGGAACGTTCAAGGTACCACCCCCGCAACCTCCCAGTTTCGGGTTGGATGGCCAACTGAGAAATCCTGCGGCCGAACGGGGCACGGGGGTGCCGAGGACCAGCAAGCGATTCACTGTCCAGTTACCACCTGCAGGGCAGGCGAGGGATGAACTGTTTTCCAAATTGGAACAACTGCGACTGCGCAGTGAGGAAGCGAAAAAGTCAGGGCAGACCGGAGGCAGTGAGTTCGTCTACGACACCGTGCCCTCCGACTTGGAGTCGCCATTCTCCTATCTGATGTTCCTCCTCTTGCCACTAGGGATCCTGGCGCTCGGCTGGCTGCTGTTTCGAAAGACGCGGGAAAACTTCCTCGGAGGCGGCTTTCTCTCCGGTTTCTCTCGCAGCACGGCCAAACGCTACGAACCTTCCGACCAAATCATTACCTTCAAAGATGTCGCAGGGCTGGAAGGGGTGAAGGCGGATCTGCAGGAGATCGTCGATTTTCTGAAGAGCCCAGAGAAATTCCAGCGGCTAGGGGGACGCGTCCCCAAAGGTGTCCTGCTCAACGGCCCCCCAGGGACTGGCAAGACGCTGCTGGCCCGCGCGGTAGCTGGTGAAGCGAATGTCGCCTTCTATTCAGTCAACGGCAGCGAATTCATCCAGATGTTCGTCGGCGTGGGCGCTAGCCGGGTGCGCGATCTGTTCCAAACCGCCAAGGAAAATGGACCAGCGATCATCTTCATCGACGAGATCGATGCGGTCGGCCGCCAGCGCGGCGCCGGCCTGGGCGGAGGACACGACGAACGCGAACAGACGCTCAATCAGATCCTCAGCGAAATGGATGGTTTCTCGCGCAACGACTCGGTCATCATCATGGCCGCCACCAACCGCCCCGATGTGCTCGACCCGGCTCTCTTGCGCCCAGGTCGCTTCGATCGCCATATCACCGTCGGTAGGCCGACGCTTCAGGGACGGATCGAAATCTTCAATGTCCACGTTCGCGATGTGCCGCTGGATCACGATGTCAACATTCGCCGACTTGCCGAAGGCACGGTCGGTCTGACTGGCGCGGATATCCGTAATATCGTCAATGAAGCGGCCCTCTGGGCGGCCAGAAACAACCGCGATCGCGTCTTCATGGAAGACTTCGATTACGCGAGAGACAAGGTGCTGATGGGGGCCAAACGTGAAGAGGTCATGCAGCCGGCCGAGAAAAAGAAGACCGCCTACCACGAGGCGGGGCATACGCTGGGGGCTTGGTTCCTGAAAGGATCCCAGCGGGTCCACAAAGTGACGATCATCCCACGCGGCAGATCGCTCGGTAGCACCCACATCGTCCCCTCCGAGGATCGCATGAGCATCTCGGAGAACGAGATTCGCGATCAATTGGTGGTGCTGATGGCGGGGCGAGCCGCCGAGAAGCTGATCTACGATGAATTGACGGCAGGAGCCGAGAATGATCTGGAACGCGCCACCTCCATGGCAAGGCGCATGGTGTCGCATTGGGGAATGAGCGACAAGCTGGGGCCGGTTTCCTACAAACTGTCGGATGAAGATCCCTTCCTGGGACGTGAAATGCACCAGCAACGTCAGTTCAGCGAAAAGACGCAGGAACTGATCGATACCGAAGTCGGTAGCATCCTTCGAGAGACTGAACAGCGAGCCATCGCGCTGCTGGCGGAGAAGAGGGAGCAACTGGAGAGGCTGACGGAGGTGCTACTGGCCAAAGAGGAATTGAGCGAAGAAGAGATCACCGATCTGATCGGGCCCAGCGTGCATGGGCTTCCGGCAGCGGTGCACGCCACCCCCGCTGCGGTATCGAATCCGCAGGATCAGGTTCCATCGCCCGCCAGCAGTTCTTAGTGCCATGGGCAAAAAGAAGGAACGCAAGGTCCGCGTCGACTTCCGCAAAAACTACGGATCCTCCGCGCGCCCTCCAGATCTGACGCGTCAATATCAGGACCAAGGCCAGGAACTGGATACCCAGAGTTCCCAACGCGTCAGTGGCAAGGGCGATCGCACGCGCCGTCGCACCATCCTTACCACCGAAGAGGGAGATCCCCTGGCAGCCACCGGGGTGTCGGTGGAACGTCAGCAGGACCAACGACTGGGCCGGGTGTTGCGCGTCCATGGCTTGGAGTGCGTCGTCCAGCCAGAAGGGGAGGCAATCCATGTTCGCTGTGCCGTGCGCGGCGTCCTCAAGACGCTCAGCACCGACCAGCGACATGTGGTCGTCGCCGGTGATGTCGTTCGCTTTGTCCCCCAGGGCGATGCCCAAGGAATGATCCTTTCGATCGAACCCCGATCGCATGCGCTGGCTCGCGCTAGCAAAGGAAAGCGGCATGTGATTGTCGCCAACGTCGATCAACTACTGATCATCGTCAGCGCAGCGGAACCGGCCCTCAAGCCGAATCTGATCGACCGATTCCTGGCCACCGCCGAACAGGATGGGCTGGAACCGGTGATCGTCATCAACAAATGCGATCTGATCGATCCAGCAAGCATCCAACCGCTGGTGGGCACCTACGCTCGCTGCGGCTACTCGATCTGGATGGTTTCAGCAGCCCGAGGTTGGAATCTCGATCCCCTCCGCCAGATGATCGCACAAAGGCACAGCGTCGTCGCAGGGCAAAGCGGTGTCGGAAAGTCCTCGCTGCTCAATGCACTGATCCCCGGGTGGAAACTGCGAGTGCAGTCGATCAGCGATGACAATCAAAAAGGAAGGCACACGACGACTACGGCCGAGTGGTTTCCTCTGGAACAGGGAGGTGCCTTGGTCGACACACCCGGCATCCGCCAGTTTCAACTTTGGGATATCATCCCCGACGAATTGACGTCGCTGTTTCGGGATCTTCGCCCGTTTGCCAACCGCTGCCGATTCCCCAACTGCACGCACCAGCATGAAAGCGACTGTGCGGTCAAAGATGCCGTCGCCGATGGAAAGATCGATGTCCGTCGCTACGAATCCTTCAGCCACATCCTGGACGATCCTCAGGGAGAATAAACCACTGCCCTGCAGGAGGCGTGGTGTGGTCGGCAGGAGCCACACATGGAGCTGCTATTTTGCGCCAGGCCGACGATCGCTCTTGGGCTACCGCAAGGCTGGGTGTTAGGATGGTGCGCGTTGGACTGTCGGAATCATCGGTCGAACCGATTGGAAGGAGCGTTGGAAAGATCATGCGCAGGGTCAAGGCTGGGGGCGGCTGGGCAGCGATTCGATACAGCCTTCAGAAAGCAAAGGAAGTTGGAGGCCCCTGGAAGCTCTACCAAGCCTTGCGCACCAGAAATGCGTGCAAGACCTGCGCGCTTGGGATGGGGGGACAACGCGGCGGGATGGTCAATGAGCGAGGCAGTTTTCCTGAGGTCTGCAAGAAATCGATGCAGGCGATGGCCAGCGACATGCAGCCAGCCATCACCCAGGATTTCTGGGCCCGACACTCCATCGCCGAGCTGAAGACGTGGACTCCCCATCAACTGGAGACCGCAGGTCGGTTGATTCAACCGGTGCTCTATCAGGAAGGAGCAACCCATTACCGGACGATCTCCTGGAATGAAGCATACGAAAGGATGGTCCTCCATCTGGCAGCGCGTTCCGCCGATGAATCGTTCTGGTACTTCAGCGGCCGCAGCAGCAACGAAGCCGCCTTCCTACTGCAACTGCTGGCCAGGCTGCACGGCACCAACAACGTCAACAACTGCAGCTACTACTGCCACCAAGCCAGCGGTGTCGGCTTGAACATGGCCCTTGGCACTGGCACGGCCACCGTCACCCTGGATGACCTTGAGGAGTCGGACACGGTGTTTGTCATCGGCGGCAATCCCGCCAGCAATCATCCGCGATTGATGACCAGCCTGATGCACCTGCGGCGTCGGCGTGGAAAGGTGATTGTGATCAATCCCGTGCGGGAACTAGGGATGGTGCGGTTCAAAGTTCCAAGCGATCCTTGGAGCCTGCTATTTGGGACGAAAATTGCCTCCCATTATGTCCAGCCCCACATCGGTGGCGATCTGGCGCTCTTGACCGGGATCGCCAAGGGGGTGGTCGAACTGGGGAAGCACGATCTAGAGTTCCTGCAGCGGCATTGCCGCGACTGGCAGGCGTATCTCGATTACCTAGCGCAGACCGACTGGGACCAGATCGAGTCGAAGTCGGGGGTGGGGCGTTCAGAAATCCTGCAGATCGCCGAAGTCTATGGCAGCTCACGGGGAGCGATTTTCTCATGGACGATGGGGATCACCCATCATGCCCATGGCGTCCTCAGCGTTCAGGCGATCGCCAATCTGGCACTCCTGCGCGGCATGGTGGGACGACCCGGCGCAGGCCTGATGCCGATCCGCGGCCATTCGAATGTCCAGGGAATCGGATCGGTGGGTGTCACGCCGAAACTGAAGGATGAGATTTTCCATTCCCTGCAAGACACCTTTGGGGTGAAACTGCCTACGCAGCCTGGCCTCGATACCATGGCCTGCATGGATGCAGCGCATCAGGGCCGCCTCCGTGTGGGACTTTGTCTTGGCGGCAACCTCTTCGGCTCCAACCCCGATGCCAAGTACGCCGATGAAGCCCTATCGAAGCTAGACCTTCTGGTGATGCTCAACACCACGCTCAATACCGGTCATGCCCATGGCTTGGCGAAGGAGACGATCCTACTGCCCGTTCTTGCAAGGGATGAAGAACCCGAACCGACGACGCAAGAGTCGATGTTCAATTATGTTCGACTGAGCGATGGAGGGCCGAGGCGCTATCCAGGGCCGCGAAGTGAAGTTCAGGTGGTTGCGGATCTGGGCAAGCGACTGGTGGGCGAGGGGAAGGGAGTCGACTGGGAGGCGATGGCCAAGACCCATTCGATCCGCCACTGGATCGCCAAGGTGGTGCCAGGATACGAAGCGATCGACGGGATCGAGAAGACGAAGAAGGAATTCCAGATCGAAGGGCGAACCTTCCACGAACCTCGATTTGGCACCAAGGATGGCCTAGCCGTGCTCCACCGTCCCGATATCCCTTCGCTCCAAGGCAATGCGCCCGGCGAATTTCGGCTGATGACAGTGCGCAGCGAAGGGCAGTTCAATACGGTGGTCTACGAGGAATACGATCTCTACCGAGGACAGGACCGGCGGGACATCATTTTGCTGAACCCGGAGGACATCGCGCGCCACGGATGGCAGGAGGGCCAACGGGTGACGATTCGCAACGAGACTGGCGAGATGACAAACATCATGATCCGCTCCTATCCATCGATTCGATCGGGCAATGCGCTCATGTACTATCCCGAAGCCAATGTTCTGGTCCCCAGGAAGCTCGATCCACTCAGCAAGACTCCTGTCTTCAAAGGGGTTGTCGTCACCATCGACACGCAGTGATTCGTCGATCTCCGTACGCGCTTTTGGTCCATCTGGGATTGGTGTGGGATGCGATCGCTTCCCTGCTCGGACGCGAAGCGGTCATAGAAAACCACCGGACGGGTCGTGCCCCACCGCTGGATTGGGCCGCAATTCCAGGGTGGCCAAGTGGTTCGCAGTGTCCAGCCTTTAGACCCACAGAATTGCCGGATGGACAGTCTTTTCGCCAGCGTTCATGCAGAAAGCTCTTCATCGTGCTGTTGGCACTAGTAGACAGATTCCGGAGCGTCTTCTTCCCCAACGCAGGAACCACCTCGTCGTGGATCACACCACCAGTCCAGGCGCATCACCCAAGGCCAATCGGACCATTCAGCCCAAAAACTTTTTGCGGAGAGGTAGCAATCCAAGATTTTTTCCTTGACTCATTGTATCGAAGTATGATACATTGCTTTCATGATCACGATTTCGCTCCACAGTCCGGTTCCCCTCCACGATCAACTGGTGGAGGCTCTGCGAGGCAAAATCGCGGATGGTTCGATCGCCGTTGGCGATGAACTTCCCCCAGTTCGACAGCTTGCGGCCGACTTGGGGATCAACCTCAATACGGTCGCGCGAGCCTACCGGGAACTGACCGATGCCGGACTACTGGCGTCGGTTCGGGGACGCGGCACGGTGGTGATTTCCGATACCGAAAAACCAGCGGGGGTCTCTGCCGAAGACCGGAAGCGAATCGAGTCGGCCATTGCTGCGGCGCTGGCCAACGCCAAAATCGCCGGGATGTCCCAGAGGACGATCGAGTCAATGCTGGAACGCCAAATCAAGCGACTCTGGAAGTTTGGCACCTAATCCATCGCAACCTTTTCATTCAACTGTAGGAGCCTGCAAGATGAACGACCCCTGGCTGCTGCTCTATCGTTTGGCCCCGCTATTCTCGGTCCCGCTTGCGATTCTCGCGCCGCTCTTCATCGTCCTGATGGTTCCGAATCGCACGACCGACGATGCCCAACGCCTGAAGGCTAAATTCCTGACCCAGACTCTTGCAGCCTGCTCTGTGGCAGCACTGCTCTTGGCACTTGGTCTTTGGTTGTTGTTCCTTCGAAATCCCGCCACTTTCTGGATGCTGAACTCCTGCACCTTTCTCTTCTTTCCGCTCTGGTTCCTTCTGGCGATGCCTACCCTGGCCGCCAAAAATCCGCTCTGGAACCAGACAGGAGCGGACGAACCGGTGCGCACCGCATCCCTGGTTCCCCGGCAGCAGATGAATCCGATTCCCTCGCGACTTCAGGCCCTACCGTGGATCGTGATCGGTCTATTCTTCCTTGTGATCTCGGCACGTGGCCTAGCGCCATTTCCTCTCCAATCAGACGGCAACCAACTCCAGCTTGCCGCTCAGCAACAACGCTCCCAATGGCTTGGGTTTCTCATCTGTTTCATCGCCTTGGCAGTCGGATGGCTGTTCCTGGTGCCCATGATTCAGCGAACGGCATTGATGGAGCCAGAACCGATGGACGCGAAGGGGTCGCAGGAGCTGAGCGATCTCTATCAGCAGTATCGTCAGCGACGCGTCCGTGGCCTCTTCTGGCTGCTAGCGGTTGGCCTGCCGCTGATTTTTGGACTCTTCTTCAGCCTCTCGATCTGGTTGCCCCATCTGCAAAGTCAGATCGGACTAGTCTTCGGACTCCTAGGATCGTTGATCGGTATCGCTGGCGCCATTTTCGGTTCGTGGATGACGATGGAACGATTGAAGATCACCGAAGCCAAGCAACGATTATCTCAAGAGGGAGCCGCTCCTTAAACCGACCTGCTTCGTTGCCAGCCAATGGATCGGTGGACCCTAGAGCGGTCCACCGACTTTGGCTTACTTGGCAGGCCAGTCAGGAAGGCGGCGACCGGGGGTCCACGGCGCGCCGGCATCTTCCAACTTCTGCTCCAGAGCTGGCAAATCCTCCGATAACAACTTCTTGAGAGTCGGATGGAGCTTTCCGAACTGCTCCACCACCAAGGCCAGTTGCTGCCGGTTGGTCTGGGTCGGCAGGGTCGTCGTCGACCAGTGCCCACCGACGACTTGATCCAGGCGGCTCACCAAGCCAGGCATCGCAGGTTCCTGCCGACTGGCTCGAGTCGGGTCCCCCTCCAGTTGTTCCTTCAGGTCGCGTAGCTGAAGTTCCAGATTCCGAGCCTCTTTGCGCAAGGCCACATCCAGCCGATGACTCCGTTCGATCGCCGCCTTCAGGTATCCCAATCGCTCCATTCCATCCTGCATTGCCTGCTGGGATGCCATGACCACACGCTGGATGCGCGCTGTCTCCTGCTGGAAGCTGAGGCTCTCTCGCTGCTGGTCAGCATTCATCGTCTGCCATCCCAACGCCTGGCACTCGAATGACTTCGGCTCCCCAAGCGACTCGATCTCGCCGCGCACCATACGACTGACTTCCACCGTGTACTTGCCAGGCAGCGCCATCGGTCCGTTGCCATCGCCTCCCAGCGACTGGGGTTGCAGCCCTGCGTACCGGAAATCCCAGACCACACGCTGGATCCCGCTGCTGTTGCCAGCTCGCAATCGCCGCACCACCTGCCCTGATGCATCGCGAATCGTCAGCCAGACCACCGGCGATTCCTCGCGGTCCTCCGCTTTCAGATCCTCCCAACTTGGATAGGGAGTATCTTCCCGGCGGCGACTGGCTGGCGATTCCTTCCGTTGCCTTTGACCCTTCAGGGAGCCGATCGATTCCTTGAGGTAGAGGGTAAAAACGGTACCAAAAGGCGGGTTGTCGGCAGTGTAGAATCCGGACCCCTGAAACGCCTTGCTAGAACCTCCCAGAGGATCGGATTGCAAGTACATCGACGCGGTTGGGATTGCAAAAAGATGAGAGGGCTTTTCGAGCAGTTCGGCGTTCAGTTCGCGAAGCGGTGAATAGTCATCCAGGATGTAGATCCCACGACCGAAAGTCCCCACCACCAGATCATTTTCGTCGCGCTGAATCTCAAGATCGCGCACGCAGATCGTCGGCATGTTCCCGCCAAGTCCTATCCATTTCTTTCCCTCGTCTAGCGTGCAGTAGACCCCAAACTCGGTCCCCACAAATAGCAATCCCTTGCTCACGTGATCTTCCGCTAGGGTGTAAGCCGATCCACGCTCGGGAAGGTCGCCGGTGATATTCACCCAGGTCTTGCCACGGTCGGAACTTTTCACCACGAATGGCCGGAAGTCACCGCGCTTGAAATTCTGCAATACGGCATAGACCGTATTGGCATCGTGCAATGACGCTTCGATGTCGCTGACGTAAGCGAACTCGGGAATATCCAGCGTCTCCAAGCGTTCGATCTTCCGCCAGTTGGCTCCCCCATCTTCAGTCACTTGGATCAGACCGTCATCGGTACCGACGTAGATCAGCCCAGGGGCCAGGGGGGATTCGCTGATTGAGACGATCGTTCCATAGAAGGAGGTCGACATATTCTTGGCCACCGCATCGACGCTCCAGACACGGTCCATGACCTTCAGTTGGTTGCGATCGATTTGGCGAGTCAGATCGGGACTGATGGCGGTCCAGGAATCGCCGCGATCTTCGCTGCGAAAGAGGATTTGGGAACCGTAATAGAGCCGTTTCGAATTGTGGGGACTCAGACGCAGCGCCGAATCCCAGTTCCATCGCAGCGGCGGTCCATCGGCCGATTCCTGTGGTTTGATATCGACCCGCTCACCCGTCTTCCGATCGTAGCGCACCAGCCCGCCATACTGCCACTGGGAGTAGACGGTATTGGGATCTTCGGGATCGACCGCTGGATCGAATCCGTCACCAAAGACGGTGACAAACCAATCGCTGTTTCGGATCCCATGGACATTATTGGTCTGGCTGGGACCACCCTGCGTCGCATTGTCCTGCGTGCCACCGTAGACGTAGTAAAACGGCTTCGATCGATCGACCGCAATTTTGTAGAACTGAGTCAGAGGTAAGTTTTCCGTGAAGCGATAGTTCTTTCCTCCGTCGAACGATTCGTAGAGACCGCCGTCGCATCCGACCAGGAGATGATTGGAATCGGCAGGATCGATCACCAACGCATGGTTGTCGACATGCTTGAATCGCTCCCCAGCGCGCGAAAAGGTTTTGCCTCCATCCTGCGTGACCATCAGGAAGGTGTCGAGGGAATAGACGCGATCGACCACCTGGGGGTCGGCGACCAGTTCCTGGTAGTATTGAGGACTGCTACTGATGTAACTCGACTGACGATCCCAGGTTTCGCCACGGTCGCTCGATCGGAAAAATCCGCTCCCTTCTCCCGCTGCCTCAACGATGGCGTAGAGGATATCGGGCTGTAGCGGGCTGATCGCCAAACCGATGCGCCCCTTATCGCCCCCCGGCAATCCCCGGTCGATCACTCGCCAAGTGGTTCCCCCATCGGTCGATTTGTGGATGGTCGACTCAGGTCCTCCATCCAGCAAAACCCACTGATGCCGTCGTCGCTGGTAGGAGGCGGCGTAGAGCGTTTTTGGGTCGCGCGGGTCGATCACCACATCGGTGACCCCCGTGTTCTCGCTGATCTGCAGCACCTGCTTCCAGCTTCGTCCGCCGTCGGTCGTCTTGTAGAGTCCACGCTCCCCCCCGGCGGACCAGAGCGGTCCCTGGGAAGCGACGTAAAGGGTCTGGCTGTCGGTGGGATCGATGACGATCTTGGCGATGTGCTCGGACTTCTCCAGCCCCACCTTCTGAAAGCTTTGTCCACCATCGAGGCTTCGGTAGAGCCCATCGCCGTAGCCGACGCTGCGCTGGCTGTTATTTTCCCCCGTACCGACCCATACGATGTTGCGGTTGTTGGGATCGATCGCCAAGCAGCCGATCGAGTAGGATCCATAGCGATCGAAGATCGGCTGCCAGGTGGTCCCGGCGTTGACCGTCTTCCAGACTCCCCCGGACCCGGCAGCCAGATACCACGTGCTGGGCTGCTCAGGATCGACCGCCAGATCGACAATCCGGCCGCTCATCAACGCCGGCCCAATGCCCCGGAAGGAGAGCCCGGAAACCAGAGCCCCATTCAGTTGTGGGAAGGGATCGGTCGGTTGATCGCTGTCCTGCGCCAATAGGTTGGGGCTACCAGCCATCACGGCCAGACCAACTCCCAGGAATCCCAGCAGGCACCATGGCCTCCAGCTTCTTCGTCGCATCGCTCAGCATCCTCCACTCACGAACCGCAGGTTCCGAGTTGTGGAAAGTGGTTGTTCTCAACAGGCCTCCGCTCTCTGATAGGAGGGCCACCATCATGTAGTGTGATTGCCCAACTCCAGAACCGCCAGAGTGCGAAAAACAGCAGGTCCCCAAGGAAACAGGACTCCATCTGCAAAAAAATCCAAACACCGTTTCTTCCGGCCCGGATCGTCACAGAGCCGACAGCGGTGGAAAGTCACCGGTTAAACTACAACTCCTAGAAAATGGTCTGCCAGTCTGGATAGTTTTCCTTGGAGGGGTCTTTCGATGACCAACCGCTTGTGTCTTCCTTTTCCAAAGTCGATCGACAACTCCATCTGGCAGCGATTTTTTCCGGTCACCATTTCTTCCCTTTTCGGCTTGCTGCTATCGGCGACCGGTTGGGGGCAGGAGGCGGTGATGCTGCCCCTGGAAGATGCCGCCATCGATCGCAGCCGATTGACTTGGTCGCTGGAAGAACTGGCGGCCAGTGTCTGGCGAATCCCCCGCCTCTACAACGGCATTCGTTCCGTCAGCTGGAGCGATGGGAAGGGAAAAACCGCATTGCAGATCCAGCCGGAACTCGATCACTGGCTGCTGAAACTGGACGCGCCCGCATCGGGAGGCAAGATTGAATTGGACCTGGATGGTTCACCGGCGATCGATGCGGCGACCACCAACCATCAGGCCGATGGCAGTTTCTGGCTGGCGGCCAGTCAGGGACGTTGCGAAGGGAGGCTGCTTCGCTATGAACCTCAACCACACAAGAATACGGTCGGCTATTGGGCGGACGCCAAGGACCGCGTCTTCTGGACGATCGATCTGAAGCAGCCTGGAAAATTTTCGGTCGCCATTCTGCAGGGATGCGGGCAAGGGCAGGGTGGCAGCCGTATGAAGATGTCGATTGGACCAGCGGTTGGCGATTCCACCAACCAGGCGACCAGCCTGCTCCCCTTCGTCGTCGAAGAGACGGGGCATTTCCAAAACTTCCAGTGGCGGCACATCGGACTTTGGGAGCCTACCACAGAAGGAATCTACCGCCTGGAGATTGCGGTGCAGCAGATGGCCAAGGGAGCCGCCATGGACGTGCGCGCGGTCCATCTGATTCGACTGCCGTGATGATATTCCGAGTCAAAACAGATGGCATGACTCAATTTCGAAAGCCAGTCGCTACACCGCTTCAACTCCTAAAAATCTCTTGCGGGATCCTCTCTGTGTTCTCTGTGCCTCCGTGAGAGCCCTAGAGGCTGGCGAGCCAGGTCTGGCAAACTGATTTGTTCCTAGTCGAAAGGGATGATCTCACAAAGCCACGGAGATCACGGAGGCATGGAAAGAGCGATGGGGATATGGAGCCGCCAGTCGAGTCCGGTCCGTCCGGGATTCCTGTGGTGGGAGACCAACTCATTCAATGCAAAGAAGCAGGCGGTTAAGGCCTGCTTCTGGTGCATTTGGATCTGGTGAGGCAATCGGTCTAGTAGAGACTCGATTCGCCGCAGTCAGGATCACCCACCATGTGGAAGTGGTTGTGGTCGACGTAGATCACTTCCATCGCTTCCTTGTCCTCCAGCGTGTAGGGGACAGGCCACCCATTGATGATCCGCTCTTCGAAGTAAATCGTGCACTTGTAGTGAGCGTGATGCAACTGCGCGAATCCGATCAGCGGGACGAAGCGAGGGTCGTCGATGTAGTCGGCGATCTTCTCTTTGACGATGCGGACGTTGTTCCTCTGTCGCTCATGGAACAAAGGAATCCCTCCACGAACGGGCCGCGCGTTCTCAAGGGACTGAACGACTTCATCGTCGCTAGGGGGATCGAGCGCGACCGCAGGACCGCCGGCGGTGATTGGGCCCATGATCGGCACCCGCTCGTACCGCTCGTGCATGTGGAACTGCCGCTCTTCCTCATACTGGAAGTAAGGGCTGACAGGAATCGGGATCCCGAATGGCCCCAAGTTGTAGCCTTCGGTGATACCGACGCAACCGGTCTGGGCAACGGCCCCCAGAAGCAGCGCCATTCCCGTCAACGATTTCCAAAGCGAATGCGACATGGATCAGATCCTCAGCACCACTGGTGTCGATGCATTAGCCGGGAGACGCGGGAGCGGCGGGTCCATCCTGCCTGGGATCATGTGATCGCCAGACCGCTCCTTGTTACCCAGAATCCTTCCGGGTTCGTTTCCCTAGGGGTTGTTATCGATGGGAAGGTAGGTAGAACTTGCGGGTTTTTATCGTTAAACCACGAAAACCGGCTCTTTCGATCCCAACGATCGTAGCTAGCATTCCTTCTAGATCCCAATCTTGCTGGGGTTCCTCGCCAATTCCCCTTCGCGAAAGCTCGCCAAAGGAGATTCGACCGTCATGCCCCAACCGCTCGACTCTTCCCGGCAAATCCTTCGCGACAGGCTGCGATCCCAGATGCCGGTCTGCCGGCAGTGGATCTACATGGACCATGCAGCGGTTGGACCACTGACCGCTGCGGCTCACGAAGCGATTGGCCAGTGGTCCCGACAGGCGCTGGAGCAGGGGGATGTTTGTTGGCCCCAGTGGTCGGCTGGGGCGGGGCGACTGCGGCAGCAGGGAGCCCAATTGCTGAATGTCCCGGTGGATGAGGTTTTCCTTATTCCCAATACATCGACCGGAATCAGTTTGCTGGCCGAAGGCTGGCGCTGGCGTGCGGGGGAATCGGTCGTCCTTGCCAGCAATGAGTTCTCCAGCAACCGCCTCCCCTGGGAGCACCTGAAGCGACGGGGGGTGGAAGTGCGGCTGGTGGAAGCTCCTGAAAATGGCGAACTCTCCGTCGAATCGATCCTTCAAGCGATCGACACCACGACGCGCTGGGTGGCGATCAGTTGGGTTGGATACCTCACCGGCTATCGCATCGACCTGAGCCGGTTGTGCGAAGCGGTCCATGGTCGAGGGGCTCTGCTGATGGTCGATGCGATTCAGGGCCTAGGAGTCTATCCGCTGGATGTCGCCCAGATCCCGATCGATTTCCTGGCCGCCGACGGTCACAAGTGGATGCTTGGTCCTGAAGGCATTGGCCTGGCCAGCATTCGCATGAAGTGCCTGGAGCGACTCGATCCAGTGCTGGTCGGTTGGGGAAGTGTCGAGCCAGGTGGGCAGTTTTCTGCCACCGAGTGCCGCTGGAAACCCAATGCCTCGCGACTAGAACCCGGATCGGCCAATCATGTCGGCATCCTCGGCCTGTCCGCCAGCCTGCAGGTGCTGATGGACGCTGGGGCAAGTGGACTGGAAACCTGCATCTTGGCGCATCGGCAGGAGTTCCTCGAGCATCTCCAAAGGCTGTCCAGCAAGCGCCCCGGGTGGCAGCTTTCCTGGTGGCAGCCGTCGGCCACCGCATGTCAGTCGGGAATTGTCTCGGTGAGCACAGCGATCGATCCGGTCCAGATGCGAAAAAAGCTGATGGAAGCCGGCGTCGTGACTTCGGTGCGCGGTGGCCGACTTCGATTCAGCCTGCATGCCTACCATACCTCCGATGAATTGCGACGCGTGATTGAGGCGATGGAGCATGCCGGGGGTTGATGGGCCAAGTACCAGAGCCCTGGAAGAAGTGTTTCGATCGGGTCGGCAGTCCGATCGGGTTCCCGGTACAATGGAGTTTGGCAACCCGGTGCAGCGGGATTGGTCGTTTGTCAGGACTCTTCATCGATGCGGTCGCCATGAATCTTCAAGTCGACTTCGGCGCGCCATCCTCTGATTCGGTCGCAGCAGAGGCTTGGTGGACGCTGTGGCCCGCTTGGCTGCTGTTTCTTTTTGGAGGCATTGGCCTGCTGTGGATCCCGATCGACCTACAGGGATGGATGGAATTGTCGAAACGCAGGAACCAGACCGCTGCGACCGTTTCAGAGATCCGCGGGGAGCCACCTTATGACTGGTCGCGACCGGAGACGGTTCTCGAGAGGGTTCGGCAGCGCCAGGCGGAGTCGATACTTATTCCCTGGATCGTGACAGGAACTGCAGGAGCCATTTTATCGGCGGCCATGATCGCCAGTGGAATCGGTCTGATGCGAAAGACGTCGTGGGGCTATGCTCTCAGTCGATGGACCTGCCGGATCGCGTTGCCCTGGGAGTGTTTCGTCGGTTGGGTGGGTTGGCAGGCGATGTCGATCGATGCGCCGCGCATCGCCGCAACCCTGGGGTCCCGAGTGCCCGATGCGAAGATGCCGCCACCGGAGCAGTTGTTGCCGATCATTCGCAGCAGCAGTCTCGTTCTGGTAGCGATCTGGACCCTATTCGCCCTTCTCTTTTTTACAACGATTTTTTTGTCGATTGGACGACCTTCTATCGGGAGTTCCAAGGGATGAAGGGAAAGACGACCACTCGACCGGTATCGTCCGGTAAGCCTACAGGGCGCATCGGTGTCTACACCGGTTCTTTCGACCCAGTCACGCTGGGGCATTTGCATATCATCGACCGCGCCCGTCGACTGTTCGACCAGTTGGTGGTCGGCGTCGGTGTCAATGCCGCCAAGGAATCGACCTTCACGACGGAGGAGAGGGTCAGTCTTTTGGAGAAGGTAACGAGGTCGTGGCCAGAGGTGCGCGTTGCCGCCTTCGATGGGCTGGCGGTCGATTTCGTCCGCCAATTGGGCGCCGGCACCATGGTGCGCGGTCTACGACCGCTGACGGATGTCGCCGGGGAGTTCACCATGATGATGGCCAATCGGCGGTTGGCCGAGGAAATCGATACCGTCTTTCTGATGGCCGACGAGGAGTATGCCCACGTCTCCAGCTCGTTGATCAAGCAGATTGCGGCGATGAGCGATGGAGCGGCGCTGGAGAAATTTCTCCCCAAGGCAGTCATCGCTCCGCTGATGTCCAAGCTGAAACCGACGGTCGTCCCGAAACGCCGCTGACATTCTAACGATCATTGGAATATCAAGTGACTTGGGAACAGGCCGCGTACGATCCAACCCCCAGACCGCTCATGCGGACGGAAGACCCGAACAGCGGTCCCAGTTGGGTTCGTGGTAGCGCCTGCTGGCTTTGGGATGCCCAGGGGCGTCGGTACCTAGACCTAGTTGCCTCCTACGGCAGCCTTCTCTGGGGCCACGCTCACCCCAGACTGGTGGCAGCCGCGCAGCAGCAGTCCGCCCAGTTGCCTCATCTGACCGGACTGGCGACCGAGCTACGGGGGCAGTTGTGCGCGAAGCTTGCAGCGATCCATCCGATGGCAAACGGCGATGCAGGACAATCGTCCCCCTGCAAAGCGTGGCTGGTCACCACGGGGGCCCGCGCCGTCGAGCTTGCGATGAAGTTGTCACTCCACCGCAAGCCGGGCCGAATTCTCCACTTCGATCGGGGGTTTCACGGTCGATCGATCGCCACCGGCGCGATCAGTGACACGCGATGGCTGAAGCAGCTTCCCACGTTTCCCCGCGGATCGATCCCTTTTCCCGATTGCCGTCGATGCGCATGGGGAAACGTAGTCACCGATTGCCAGACCGCAGACTGCCTGAAGTCCTGGGTGGCTGCCAATGAACCGCTGCTTGACGATGTGTCGGCGGTGATCGTCGAACCGATTCCGGGGGCGAAAGGGTATTTGACGGCAGCCGATTCTTTGTTTCGCGATCTGCGGCGTCTGGCCGACCAGCGTGGATGGTGGCTGATCGCCGATGAAGTGCAGACCGGCCTGGGACGGACCGGCAACCTTCTGGCCTGCCAAGCCCAAGGATGGACACCTGATGTTGTCTGTGTCGGCAAAAGCCTCGGGGGAGGGATCGTCCCCATCGCGGCGGTTTTGGGTCCAGCCGCATCGATGGATGAACTGCCTGCGGGAGTCGAGTCGGAGACATTTGGTGGTGGTCCACTGGGCTGTCGCGTCGCGCTGGCGGTATTGGAGTTGCTGGAGGAGACACCCTGGAAGGTCTGGTCCGAGACGGCGGGATCTGGGGTTCGCGCGGTGATGGCGGAAGCGGCCAAAGCACTTCCTTTTCCGACAGCGATGGAAGGGATTGGGGCCTTTGGAGTCTTGGAAGTGCAAGAGGAATCCAGAGAGCGTTCCCGAGAACTTGCTTGGCAACTGGCCTGCGAGGCACGCAAGGCGGGAATCCTCTTCCATTGGTCGGGCCCAAGTGGCAATCGACTGGTGGCGCTGCCACCGCTAGTCACACCACCACACGCCTGGGATTGGATGCTGGAACGACTTCAAAAGGGATGGAAGTCGATCCATGGTCCCACCACCCGTGGGACGCCCTATCGAGCCGATCAGCGGCACTAGCCGAAGAGGGCCTACCAGCGTACATTGTTGAATTCGCGATCGGAGTCAGGAGCCTTCCTATGTTCGGACAGACTTTCGAATACCACGATCTGGCGGTCGTGGCTCTCTTGGTGATCCTGGAAGGTGTGCTTTCGATCGACAACGCGCTGGTGCTTGGCCTGCTGGCCAAGCGACTGCCACCTCATCAGCGTCAGCGCGCCTTGATGTACGGTCTAGTGGGGGCCTTCGTATTTCGCGTCATCGCGATCATTTTCGCTCAACTTTTGCTGGGCATTGAAGTCGTCAAACTGATCGGCGGTGGCTACCTCTTGTTCGTTGCCGGAAAGTATTTTCTGGAACAGTGGTTTGGAACAGCAGAGGAGCAAATCGTCCTTGGGGAGGATGAACAACCGGTGCTGGTGCACGCCGACGACGGCAGCCCCTTGTCCGCGAAGGAAGAAGAAGAGGAACTCGAAGCGCGCATCCCTGTGCCGGCGCCCGAACTCGAAGTGGTCAACGGGTCAGCAGGTCGCGCTTCCAGTGGCAGTGCGAGGGCCTTTGCGAAGTTCTGGCCAACGGTGGTGGTGATCGAACTGACCGATATCGCCTTTGCCGTCGATTCCATCCTGGCAGCGATCGCGCTGGTTGGCCCCAAAGAAGACGACACACCAGGGCTTCATCCGAAACTGTGGGTGGTCGTCGTTGGTGGCATGCTGGGGGTCCTTCTGATGCGAGTGGCCGCTGCCATCTTCATCCGGTTGCTAGAGAAATTCCCCCGCTTTGAGACCTCCGCCTACCTGCTGGTATCGGTGATTGGATTGAAGTTGGTCGCCGACTGGTGGTTCAATGAAATCGGCGAGGAACATCCCGTACTGGACTTCCATTCGCTGACCAGCCCGGCCTTCTGGGTCTTCTGGGTCACCATGCTTCTGTGCTTTTTGGTCGGATTCATCCCCAAAGCCAGACGGCAGACTTCCGATGGGTGATCGTGCGTTTTTTGATCCCTCCCGATCGGCTGGCAGACCGCTACAATCGGTTGGCACCGGTTCGGAAGTTTCCGACCTGAGCCCCGGATCTTCCCTGGGTGTTCCCAAACCACTTTCCTGAGTTGGATCTGATGAAGGTTTTGATTGTCGGCAATGGTGGTCGCGAGCATGCGCTCGCCTGGAAGATCTCACAAAGCTCTAGGGTCGATCGGATTTTCGTCGCCCCCGGGAATGCGGGAACAGCGCTGGAAGCTGAAAACGTCGCGATCTCATCGACCGATATCGCCGCGCTGATCGCCCTAGCCAAAAAGGAGAAGATCGGTCTGACCGTGGTGGGTCCCGAAGCACCGCTGGCCCTGGGGATTGTCGATGCCTTTCAGAAAGAAGGGCTGCGGATTTTTGGTCCCAGCCAAGTGGCGGCTCAGCTGGAAAGCAGCAAAGTCTTCTGCAAGAACCTGCTTCGACAGGCAGACATCCCTACCGCCGACTTCCAGGTCTTTCGCGATGCGGATAGCGCCATGCGCTACATCAAGGCCCGCTATCCCAACGAACGGGATCGGGCTCCCGTCGTTGTCAAAGCCGATGGATTGGCTTCAGGCAAAGGGGTCATCGTCTGCTCCCGACGTCAGGACGCGCTCGATGCCATCGATCGTATCGCCCGGCGCGAGGAATTCGGCAAGGCAGGCCGGCAAATGGTGATCGAGGAACGACTGGAGGGCCCCGAGGCCAGCGTCCTTGCCATCACCGACGGAAAGACGATCCTGACACTGCCGCCCTGCCAGGACCACAAGGCCGCTTTCGATGGAGACACCGGCCCCAATACCGGCGGCATGGGAGCCTACTGCCCGACACCGATTGTCGACACGGAACTACTGGAGTCGATCGAGGAACGGATTTTGGTCCCCACGATTCATACGATGAAGAGGAATCGAAAGCCATTCAAAGGGGTTCTCTACGCCGGACTGATGCTCACATCGGCCGGCCCCAAGACGCTGGAGTTCAATGTACGACTTGGTGACCCCGAGTGCCAACCGCTGTTGATGCGGCTGCAAAGCGATCTGATGGATATCCTGGAAGCCACCGTCGACGGCTGTCTCGATTCGATCGAAGATCCGATCTGGGATCCTCGCCCTGCGCTGTGTGTCGTAGTCGCCAGCGAGGGATATCCGGGAGAGTATGAGAAAGGGAAAGAGATCACGGGTCTGGAAGCTGCCGGACAGGTAGAAGATGTGAAAGTCTTTCACGCTGGCACCAGGCTGGACCAAGGGCGCGTCCTAACCGATGGCGGGCGCGTGCTAGGAGTGACCGCTCTTGGCGCCACGATCTCTGCCGCGAAACTACAGGCCTACACCGCCGTCCAGAAGGTGCGGTGGCCAGGCGCGTGGTGCCGAAAGGATATCAGCGATCGAGCCCTCCAGATCAGCTCGTCCGGCGATTCGACCTGACGAATCCCAGTTGTGCCCGTGTCACTCGACAATCTTTTCCATGGAGCGCTGCCCAGCTCAGGTCTCGCCGGACCGCGCTAGCGGCCGGGTTCTTTTGTGGGTTGTTGGTACCAGGGATCGCGCTGGCAAGAACCGGCGGCTAGCGCCTCGCCGCTAGGATTTTCTGTCGCCATCGTTTCGCGTGCGGCGCAGTCTTAGCCGGACCGCGCTAGCGGCCGGGTTCTTTTGCCTGTTGTTGGTACCAAGTTTCACGATGATAAGAACCGGCGGCTAGCGCCTCGCCGCTAGGATTTTCTGTCGCCATCGTTTTGCATGCGGCGCAGTCTTAGCCGGACCGCGCTAGCGGCCGGGTTCTTTTGCCTGTTGTTGGTACCAAGTTTCACGATGGAAAGAACCGGCGGCTAGCGCCTCGCCGCTAGGATTTTCTGTCGCCATCGTTTCGCGTGCGGCGCAGTCTTAGCCGGACCGCGCTAGCGGCCGGGTTCTTTTGTGGGTTGCTGGTACCAGGTTTCACGATGGAAAGAACCGGCGGCTAGCGCCTCGCCGCTGGGCTCTTCGGCTACCTTCGTTTTGCGTGCGGCGCAGTCTTAGCCGGACCGCGCTAGCGGCCGGGTTCTTTTGTCTGTTGCTGGTACCAGGTTTCACGATGGAAAGAACCGGCGGCTAGCGCCTCGCCGCTAAGATTTTCTGTCGCCATCGTTTTGCATGCGGCGCAGTCTTAGCCGGACCGCGCTAGCGGCCGGGTTCTTTTGTGGGTTGCTGGTACTAGCTTTCACGATGGAAAGAACCGGCGGCTAGCGCCTCGCCGCTAGGATTTTCGGCTACCTTCGTTTTGCGTGCGGCGCAGTCTTAGCCGGACCGCGCTAGCGGCCGGGTTCTTTTGTGGGTTGCTGGTACCAGGTTTCACGATGAAAAGAAACGGCGGCAAGCGCCTCGCCGCTGGGCTCTTCGGCTACCTTCGTTTTGCGTGCGGCGCAGTCTTAGCCGGACCGCGCTAGCGGCCGGGTTCTTTTGTGAGTTGTTGGTACCAGGTTTCGCGCTGGCAAGAACCGGCGGCTAGCGCCTCGCCGCTGGGCTCTTCGGCTACCTTCATTTCTCACGCGGCGTTCGCTCTAGATCGCCATGGAGGTTGGCTTACCTTCGCCCGCGAAGCAACGATTCAATCGCCTTTTCGATCCGTTCGGCGTTGACCGACTTGAGCGGTACGATCAGGACGCGAGAAGCTGGTTTCTCGATCGACTGCCGATCCATCTGCTCGATGAATTCCGTCACCTCCTTCGCCAAGTCCGTAGGCGCCCGCAGCACAATCGAATTGGTCGTCTCATCGACACCGACGGTCAGTAGCGGGCCAGAGGAACTGGCATTGATCTGTTGCATCAGCAATGCCACCTCGGAAGAGACCCCTTCGGGAATCCGAAGCGGCCGACGCCCACCATCGGCATTGATCGACGAACGATAGACATCGCGAACGATATCGAGCACCTGAGCGGCATCGGCATGCTGCAGAGGGACCAGTCGCGGCACAATCCGCTGAAGAGAATCGCCAAGTTCCCTGGCATCGAGCACCGAAAGCAGTTCCTCAATCACCTGACGATCCGAAGGATTGCTATAGATCATCAAGGCATTGGTCCTCGCATCGCTGGTGAAGACAGGTCGTGTTCCACCGGAGGATCCGCTGCTGCTTCGGCGTTGGAACAGGGTGTCGAGGATCTCTGTCATTTCCTCCGCCCCAGCATGCTTCAGCAGATAGATCGAATAATTGCCACTCTGCATCGTCGGCACAATGCGTGCCGACGTTGTCATCTGCAGAAGTCGCTCTAGATCCTCCAGGGCTTGCGCATCTTCCGACGCGATCGTCCATCGGTCGCTACCTGGGATCAGGATCACAGGGGGCAGCGACCCTTTCTCTGGCTGCGGCGGGACCGCTTGCCCCGCATCCCGCGCGATCGCCTCCTGCAACCGGGGATCCGATGCGATTGCTTCCTGCTGCACCTGCTCCACCAACGATTCTTCGGCATCCGGGGGCTGGAGATCTCCAGCTGGATCGTTGGAGCCCTCACGAAGCGACTCACCGCTTGGTAGCCGCATCTGGCTGGGATCGATCACCTGCAGTGGGTTGGATCGCATCATCGGCCAAACCCGCTGGATCTCCTGAATCGCCTTCACGGCTTCTCGCGTCATCGGAATCGTCCGCATATTGGCCGACTTTCCCGAAGCCGACACTTCCGATCCTCCCAACTGATCCATCAGCTCTTGAATCTGCTTCATCTGTTCGGCGCTGGCCCCCACCAGCATTTTCTGGTTGGCTTCATCCAAGTGGATCGTTGGCGCCCGACCGGCGGGAAGATCGCGGTACATCGCATCGACGGCATTGCGGAAAGAACCAGGATCCAGGCGGCCAATCGAATAGACCTGCCACGACTTGGACGCTCCCGAAGGACGATCTAGTTCGCCGATCAGCTTCTCTGCAGCAGCCACTTCTTCCGCCTTACCCACCAAATAGATCGCGCTGGACTGCTCATCGGCCATGATGCTCATCGTGCTTCGCCTCCCCATCGACCGCTCCAATGCGTTCTCGATCGATTCGGGATCGCCAAAGCGAACGGGGACGGTACGCACTGCAGCTCCATCGGCAGGAAGCGACGAGATCTGCTTCAGCAAATCGGTGATCCGCTGATGATCTTCCTCGGATGCGTTCACCAGCAGTTTGCCCGAACGGGGATCGTAGGCGGTGCGGGAGCGTGGGACCAGATCCTCGATCAGGTTCTCCACTTCCGCCGCATCCATCCCGCCGATGGAGTAGGTCTTGGGGGTGAATCGCTGGGAACTTCCCTCGCCGAGTGTCTTCAGCAATTGCTCGACCATCGCCAATTGCTCGGGGGTGCCGCTGGCGGTGATCGTTCCGGTGCTACTATTGGGCTGCAGCGTCACGCCGGGTGGAAGAGCAGGGCGTAGGGCAGCCACGGCGGAGGCGGCATCGGTCGATCGCCAGTCGACGCGGAATAGCTTTACCGTGCCACGCTGCTGCGTCGACTCGGAGGTCTCCTTGAGCTTGGCCAGAGCGCCAGCCACCTTCTGCAATTCCTCCGCTGGGCCGAACGCCGTCACCGCTCGTCCAATCGGATCGACACTAACGGTCGTGCGCGGTGCGATTTTGGCAAAGACACTCGGAAGCGTCGTCAGATCACCATAGGGAGCCGGGTAGGTCTGCACTTCCATCGGTGCCTCCCTGGCCGAAGCATGAAAGGCGTCGATCGCCTTTTGGACCGATGCATGCTCCTCGGGTGTGCCAAGACCAACAATCTTCCCCGTCGCCGGCTCGACCCCAAATACCATATTCTTTTGCAGCCCCTGCAAGGCCAGCAGCACTGCGGTCGAAGAGACACCTCGAATTTCGTAGACTCGCATCTCCTGGGGCGATTCCCCCTCGGCCGTTTGCAACTGCTTGACGATCTCTTCAATGCGAGCCAAATCTTCTGGTGTACCGGTCGCGAACAGCGTGCGACTTTTCGCGTCGATGGCGGTGGTCGCTTTGGGGACGATCGACAGCAAAAGCCGAGCTAGCGAGGTGTCGTCGATTCCTTCGATGGGAAAGGACCGATTGGTCGCTTTCCTCGCCATGCCCGGCGCCATAATCTGCTCTAACTGCAACGCGACCTGATCCAACTGATCGGCAGTACCCGTCGCCAGAATGGTGCCGGTCGAGCTGTTGGGAAGCAGGCTGACTCCTGCCGGCACCAAATTCCTGAGCGCGGTGCTAGCCGAAATCGCATCGGTTACCAGGGGATCGATCAGAAGCAGCCGCGCCTGCTTACCCTCTCCTGTTGTCCGGCTTGCTTCCTGAAGTTTGGCCAGCGTATCGGCCACCACCAACTGCTCAGACTCCGGGCCAAAAAGAGTCAACGTGCGGCCCGTTGCATCCAAGCTGGGGGTACTTTTGGGAGCGATGCGAAGGAGCAGTGTAGGCAACGTCGTCAGATCGCCAAAAGGAACCGCATAGGTCTTCACCTCCATCGGGGATTCTTTCGACGCCAAGTGGAATTGATCGATCGTCTGTTGGACCAATTGATGTTCATCTGGAGTCGCCAGAGCGATCAATTTTCCGGACGTCGCATCGACCGAAAAGGTCGCTTTCTTGAAGAGGCTTTGCAGGGATGTCAGGAGCGACAAGGAGGAAACCGCCTTGATCTCATAGAACCTCAGTTCCGGCGCCGGCCCATCCCCAACTTGGCGCAGTTGCTGCAGCATCTCCTCGACGCGTTGGTGATCTTCCTGGACCCCCAGGACAAACAGTGTGCCGGTCGCAGCATCGACCGTCGCCGTGGCTCGCGGCATCATGTTGGCCAGCAGTCTCACCACCGAAGTCCCATCGAGCTGTCCCAGGGGATAGCTCTTCTGTAGCGGCTTTTTCCCCTGCATTCCGGCCAGCAACCTAGCCACCAATTGCTCTGCCTGGTCCAGTTGCTCAGGAGTACCCGTCGCGGTGATGGTACCGGCCGAGCTGTTGGGGAGGAGGGTGATCGAGGGTGGTAGGAGCGGCTTGATGGCGGTCGATGCGCTGATCGCGTCGGTGACCGCTGGGTCGATCGGGATCAACCGGACTTCCTTGCCGCTTGGATCGGGGGCGTTGGCCTTGAGTATCTTTTCGAGCGCCTCCGACAACCGTTTCTGTTGCGAGACCGGTCCATAGACTGTCAATCGCCTGGCGATCGAATCGGGGGTGATGGTGCACTTGGGTGCGATCTGTGTGAGGATCGTGACAATCGTCGTCAGCTCCCCATGAGGAACCTCGTAGGTCTGGATCTCTACGGGATCGGCCGGATTGGTGGTATTCAGTTTCTGAACCATCGCAGCGATCTGCTGGTGTTCCAGCGGCGTCCCCGAAACGATGATCTTGCCGGTGGTTGTATCGCTGCTGACCGTTGCACTGGTCCACATCGACTGAAGCAGTGTTACGACGCTGGCCGCAGGCAGTCCAAGGACCTCATACTGTTTGACCTCCACCTGCGTCGTCATCTCGCTAGCTTCATCCAGCGGTTGCAGGGCAGCCTTGATTTTGGCGTGATCCTCCAGCGTTGCGGTCACCAAAAGCAACTTTCGTTTGGCATCTGGAACGATCGAAGCGCTAGGGAAAAGTCCCGTCATCAGCGTTGCCAGTCCACTGGCCTCTGCATGCTTGAGCGGATAGGTCAGCAGGACGGGCTGGCGATCTGTGGAAGGAGGTTGGATCATCTCCTGGAGCGACTGGGCCAGCAATTCGTGGCGGGCTGGCGGGCCGAAGGCCCATACCAGCGATTCGGTGGCGTCGTAGGTCCATTGCATCGGTGCTAATCGCTTCTTCAGGTCCGGCTCCAGCAGCTTCCACTGCGCAGCGGCTCCCTTGGGAAGTTCGTAGCGTTTCAGCACCGAGGGCTCGGAAGTCTGCGGCTGGCTTCCTTGTAGCTTCCCCAGCAACTGGACGAATTCCGTCTGCTCCGCATCCGTCCCCCAGACCAAGACCTCCTCCGCTTCCTCGGCGACGGTCATCGTGATTTTCTTCAGCGAATCGGGGAGTGCTGTTCCGATCGTCGCCAATCGTTCCTTCTGCATGGAAGTCACCGGATGGATTTGCAACGACCGCTGCTCGGTCTTTGGAATCGCCTTGAACAGCTCTCCTATCACCTGATGGTCTGCATCCAGTGCGGTCACCACCAGCGATGCCGACTTGGGGTCTGCGACCACCTTGGCACGGGGAGCGATGGCCTGAAGCTGCGTCGCGAGCACTTCGGGATCTAGCCCACCAGCCTGGTAGGTGATCGTCTGCCAGTTGCTGGCTTGCGAATGGTTCTGCACCATCGTCTCAATGGCATTTTTGATCGCCGCCTGCTGCGTCGGAATCAGAAAAGCACTAATGACCTTCGTCTTATCGTCGACCGTAATCTGCTCGGTCTTCAGCAGCTTCTTGAGCGTTTCCAGCGTCTGCTCGGGATCCAGATCGGCGATTGGGTAGGCAGCGAATACGGGCTGTGGCGGCGGTTCGGGCTGCGGTGGCGGTGGATCTTTCCGCGGCTCGGGAACGCTGCTGATCAGTCCATTGATGGTGCGCATCTTTCCTGCCGATTCAATCACCAGCAACTGACGACTCTGCGCCAGCGGGACGGCTCTTCCGTAACTTCCTAGATAGGGTTTGACTTCATTGAGCACCGCGTCGATGGGGCGAGCCCCTAGGGGGAACAGGACGCTGACCAATTCAAATTTCCCTCGCGCCTCCAGTTGCTCCAATGTCACCCTCGGAATCAGCTCGATCGGGATCGCGTCGGATAGCTCTAGAACGATCAGCATCTTCTCGCGTCGGACCAGCGTGAACCCTCGCGTCAGCAGGACGCTGTTGAGCAAGTCAATCGCCTCCGACGGAGAGTATTCCCGCAGGTCGCTGTAGGTGAATTCCCCGGGAGGCACACGGTCCATCACCAGCGTCAGTCCTTCCTGGCGAGAGAACCACTGCAGCACATCGGCCCACTTCATGTCGCTGAACTGAAACCGCAGCTTCTCTCCAGCAGGAGGCGACTTCCACTGTTTCAGTTGATCGGCATTGAGTACCGCAGCGACCTTCTCATCCCACTGAGCCATCACGGCCTTGCGGTCGGTTTCCGCTGCCGCAAGGACTGCGTCATTGCGATGTTGGAGCAACGACTGAATCTGAGCTCGTTGATCATCGGTGAGGCTTAGCTGTTGAGCGATTTCCGGATGAGCCAACTGGGCGACATCCCGCTGCTGGCCCCAGGTGGTCGGCATTCCTATCGCCCATGCCAAGATCAAACCGATCGCGATCCCGTAGACCTTGGCGGTGCGCTGCGGCCTTGCCCGGAGTTCCAGGTCTTTGTTTCGATCGAACATCTTCGAACAGCTCCTTGGTCGCAGAGGGCCGACAGACTCGGTCCTCCCATGAACGGTTCCGCCAGTAGCGCAGACCGTTTCATCGGGGTACCAACAGACCGTCGGAACGGTGCCCAGGGTGGGTAGATCGCTCCCCCCAGGCGGCACTTCCTGGAGCCAGGCGACCGGATGACCTCCCGGGCCCGCGATCCTTCAGTCAACAATTTGTTTTCGTCGACCGCATTGGGTCGACTTGAGCGATGCCGGCATCGCCCGCGCAACCGTCAACGATGGCACGCGATCGCTCCGGCTATCGATCCGAAATGATGCCCAGGCCCCGCCAATCCCAGTCGCTGCACGGCGCAGGGCAATTCCACCGTCATTATCGACAGAACCCCACCAGCGGTCAAAACGCCCCCATTTGCCATCACCCGGTCTCCGTCGAGCAAGTGGGAGAACCGGGCGCGCCTTGATTCCGAGGTGGCTTCGCCTACAGCCCGGACACTTTGGTTCGGATCCGGCAGAGGTTGGAATCGGCGGTGATAAAGAGCGTCTTTCCGTCCTCGCCGAAACAGCAGTTGCTGGTCCGCTCCCCGGTGGTCAGTCGCCCCAAGAGTTTTCCGGACGGATGGAAGACCCAGATGCCTCCTGGGCCACTGGCCCAGAGGTGCCCCTGCTGGTCAACTGAAAGTCCATCGGGCAAACCTGGCAACTTGCCTACCGAATCGGTGGCGTCATACAAAAGCTTTCCTGCGCCCAGCGTCCCGTCGTCGTTGACGCCAAAGGCCATCCAGATCGCCTTTTTCGGATCGCTTTGCGCGACGTAGAGCGTCTTCTCATCGGGAGAGAAACCGATCCCGTTGGGCCTCGCCAGTTCGGTGGTCAGCAACGTCAACTTGCCATCGGTGCCGTAGCGATAGACTCCGAAATGATCGAGTTCTCGGCGGGGATCATTCTCGCGATCGGGCAGCCCGTAAGGAGGGTCGGTGAAGTAGATATCGCCGTTGCTCTTCAGCGCTCCATCGTTGGGGCTGTTGAGCCGTTTGCCTTGATAGGAGTCGACCAGCGTTCTTTTGCCCCCATGGGGTGTCAGGACGCTCAGACGTCGGTCCCCATGCTCGCACATCACCAAGCGTCCCTGCTTATCCAACAGCAGCCCGTTGCTTCCGGGCTCCAGCCCATAGTAGGTGACACCGGTGTATCCCGAAGGATTCATGAACAGGGAGACTCCCTGCTTGGGGTGCCAGCGGAAGATCGAGTTGCGGGGGATGTCGGAAAAGAGGAGGTGCCCTCCATCGTCTCCAGCGATCCAGACCGGCCCTTCGGTCCAGGTGAACCCGGTGGCCAGCACTTCGATCTTGGCTTCCGGATCGATCAGCTGACTGAACTCCGGCGCAAACGATTCGATTTTGCCAAGCGTACGCATCGTCTGATTCTCCTCCGCCAAGCTCCAGGGCGCTACCATTCCGATCGTCAGGCAAAGCATGAGCAGACGAGACCAATGTCGTTTCATCAGAAAAATCTCCTTCGAACGATGAACCTGGTGTGAGAGGGTCTGCCGAAGCGGCAATCCGTCGGTGATGCCGGCAGGCGCATTGTAGAACAAATCGCTGGTACCGTCGCGCTGACTCCTACGGGGTAGCGATGCTGGACCGCTGGACTTGTCCGGCATGAAACTGAGAGTGCCGCCGCACCTTTCGCAGCATCCAGAGACGAAACGGCTTAGCGGACGGAGTTGCCTGGCTGCTTTTCCAAGGATAGATCCTGCGGTGAGGCGCGTGGGATGCGGGATTCATCGGGAATGCGAGCGGACCAGTTGGCGGTAGAGATTGAGGTAACGATCGAGCTGTTGGGGGAGCTGAAAGTGGGTTTCGATATGATCGCGATTCCGGGATCCTAGGAAGCTACATCGTTCCGGGTCGCTTGCCAGACGCACCACCATCTGCTCCCATCCGTCCCAATCTCCGCTAGCCACCGTTTGTTCATGCGATCCCTCGCACAGCAATTCTCCAATCCCTTCCACTCTTGTCACCGCCACCGCCATCCCTTCGGCCATCGCTTCCATCACCGCATTGGGCATCCCTTCGTACCGCGCTGGGAGAATCAGCAGTTGGCTAGTCGCCATCCAATCGCGAGGTCGATCGACAAAACCAACGGCATGGATACGGCTGCCGATCTCCCCATCCAATCGCTCGTGTAGCGACTTCCAATCGGACCGTCCACTTCCATCCCCAAGCAGCACCGCATGGTGCTTGGGAAGCTGGCGGAGAATGTCTGGCAATCGATGCAAAAGGATATCGAACCCTTTTTGCGGCTCCCATCGCCCTACAAACAACAGCAGGGGCGCTTCAGTGGGAATTCGATGGGATGAGCGGAGGTCGATCGCGTTGCCCTTGTCGACCTCCGACCGAATCGCGATTCCATTGGGGATGACTTCGATTCGCTCCTTCGAAAACGAAGGGTAGCGAATGCAGGCCTCAGCTACCGCGTTCGATACACAGACGACGCGCTGCATCCGGCGCGATGCCCATGCCTCCATACGCTGCCTGAGTCGACGCGGATCGGCGACGCGAATTCCACCCACCCACGGCACCCGAAACCGGGGATAGATCAAGCTTCCTAGAATATTGGCATGGAAGAGGAACCCCTGAGCGACATCGGGGCGATCGCTGGCGACCAGGCGACGCCAGCCAACAAGCACTTTGGCGGTCTGCCAGGAGGAGCGGCCACCGAGGAAGTGGAGCGGGATCGAATGGGAGGCCAATTGCCGCGCCAGCCCCTGGCGGCTGGGGGGAGGAGGCGGTCCCAAAGCGATGACGCGTACTTGGCATCCTCTCTTGGCGAGATGGCAAGCCAACTCCGTCGCGCATCGCTCCGCGCCCCCTACGTCCAGTTCGGTGATCGTCAGATCGACCCGCATGGAGTCCCCCACCAGGATCCGTTCCATCCACCTCGCAGCCCACTGCCCCCTGTATACAATAGCCGGTTGCCGAAAGAATGGGTTGCATCGTTGCCCAGGCGGCGACCGACGCGTGCGGTACCAGGGCCCGCCCGGTGAAAAAGACACCGGCCAGGAGCTGAGGGATCAGGGAGGATCGTTTCTGGATGGCCAAAAAGACGGGTAGGGAGATCGCCAACTTGGCGCCGTCGCTCCGATCGGCCATGGAATTGCTTGGGCGATCCCCCTGCATGACCGCGGCGCTTCGAACCGTTCGCAAGTCGTCGCCGTGGATCGGTTGGGGTGCTTGGCTGGGAGCGGTGGCGCCCTGGGTGGCGGCGATGGCATCGAGCGATGAACGCCCCCTGCTGGTGGTCGTGCCTCAACCCGCCGACGCGGAAACCATCGCCGCCGACCTCGCGTGCCTTCTGGGTGTATCGATCGAACTGTTTCCGGCACTTCTTGAGGAAATGGGGGTCGATGCGCTCCGCGACCAGGACTTCCTGGCTCGCCTGCAAGTGCTCAACCGACTCCATGCATGGCGACTTCAGGCAGGGCGACGCCAAAGCCAGTCCAACTCGGGCGACCAACCCCCGCCATCCGCTCCCATCCTTGTCGCGACGCTTCCGGCTTTGCTGCAACCGGTCCCCAGCCCCCGTCAATTGACCGAGGAACGGCGATCGATCGCTACCGGACAGCGTTATCCTGTCAACGAGCTGCGAGGTTGGCTGATCCAGCAAGGATATCACACGACGACGGCAGTCCAGTTACCTGGTGAATTCACGATGCGAGGCGGGATCGTCGACGTCTTTCCGCCGGATGCCGAGCATCCATTTCGGATCGAATTTTTTGATGACGAAGTGGAATCGATCCGTCAATTCGACGTCGTCACTCAGCGCAGTCTGCAGAACAGTTCGGCAGTGGAGCTGACTTCGGCCACCAGCACCACGCAGGAAGATGGCTGGCTGATGGACTATCTTCCCGACGATGCGATTCGAGTGCTTTGGGAGCCGGATTCGATTCGCCACGTCACCGAGTCCTTCGTCCAGAGGGCCCCCTTTCCAGAGCGATTTCGGTCGATCGATGACGCGCTGCAGGCGCTGGTCCGTCGCGATGCCGTCACCCTGGTTCAGGTGGCTCCCCCCGATGGCAGTTGGATCGGCGATCGCATTCCCCTTGGAGATGTCGATCGCTTTGGCGGGGACCTGGAAAAGCTGGCCGAGGAACTGACGCAGGCAGCCGCATCAGGGCGCCAGACGACACTGCTTTGCGTCAGCGAGGGAGAGCGTCAGAGACTGGAGGATCTGCTCGATCAGACGAAGGTGGAGCGGCGTGAGAGGATCCATCTGGCGGTTGGCTCGCTGAGCCTTGGGTTCGAACTGCCTCCGGATGGCCCCCTGATTCTCACCGTCCATCAGATGCTCAAGCGATCCCAGCTTCGTCGACATGCCAAGCGGGTCCAGTCTCGCGCGATCGACAGTTTTCTCGACCTTCGCGACGGCGACCTGGTGGTCCATCTGGGCCATGGGATCGGCGTCTATCGCGGGCTGAAGATGATCGAACGACTTGGAAGGAAGCAGGAGCATCTGGAGATCGAATTCGCAGAAGGCTCTAAGCTTTTCGTCCCGACCACCAAGATCGATCTGGTGCAGCGGTATGTCGGGGGAACGCAACTGCGTCCTAAATTGGCCAAGATCGGCTCGGGAAGCTGGGCCCGTCAGAAGGAGGCGGCGGAGTCAGCGGTGCGGGATATGGCGGCCGATCTTCTGGACCTTCAAGCCCGCCGCAGAAGCCTGATCGGAATCCAGTTCTCTGCCGACACCGTCTGGCAACACCAGTTCGACGGTTCGTTCCCCTACCAGGAAACCCCGGATCAGTGGACGGCGATCGAATCGGTCAAAACCGACATGACGTCCGCTCGACCGATGGATCGCTTGATCTGCGGCGATGTTGGATTTGGCAAGACGGAGGTGGCGATGCGCGCCGCCTTCAAGGCGATCGACAATGGATATCAGGTCGCTGTCCTGGTGCCGACCACGGTACTTGCCGAGCAGCACTACCGCACGTTTCGGGAGCGGATGGCAGAGTTTCCGGTGGAGATCGGAAAACTCAGCCGCTTTGTGCAGACATCGCAACAGCGACAGACGCTGGCAGGACTCGCCTCGGGACAGATCGATCTGGTCATCGGCACCCACCGCGTCGCTTCTCAGGATGTCCGCTTTTGCAATCTGGGACTGGTCATCATCGACGAGGAACAGCGGTTTGGCGTCGCCATCAAAGAACGGCTCAAACAAGTCCGTCCCAATGTCGACGTCCTGACCCTCTCCGCGACTCCCATCCCCCGAACGCTCCATATGTCTCTGCTGGGAGTCCGGGATATCTCCAATCTGGAGACCCCGCCAGCCGATCGATTGTCGGTGGAAACGCGCGTGGTGCGTTTCGATGAGAAGCTGATTCGGCAGGCGATCCAGCGGGAGCTCAACCGCGACGGCCAGGTCTTCTTTGTGCACAACCGGATCAACGACCTGTCTATCCTGGCTGATCTCCTCCAACGCATCGTCCCAGAGGCTCGCATCGGAATCGGCCATGGGCAGATGGAAGAAGGCCGGATGGAAGAGGTCATGCTCGACTTCATCGAACATCGAATCGATATCCTTCTTTCGACAACCATCATCGAAAGCGGACTGGATATCCCCAACGCCAACACCATCTTCATCAACCAAGCCGACCACTATGGACTTGCGGAGCTCCACCAGTTGCGAGGACGGGTCGGCAGGTACCATCACCAAGCCTATTGCTACCTGCTGGTCGAAAGGAACAAGCATCTGGAATCGGACGCGGCCAAGAGGCTACATGCGATCGAAGAATTCAGCCAGATCGGCGCTGGTTTTGGTATCGCCATGCGGGACCTGGAGATTCGAGGCGCCGGCAACCTGCTGGGGACCGCTCAAAGCGGCCATATCGCCGCCGTGGGATACGAACTCTACTGCCAGTTGCTGGAACAGGCGGTCAGGACACTGACCCACCAACCCCCCAAGCTGTCGATCGATGTCGAAATCCACCTGCCGATCGATGCCTACCTGCCGACCGAGTACGTTCCTGAGATGCGTCACAAGATCGATCTCTACCGCCGCTTGACTCGTCTGGAAGGGCTGGAAACGCTGGTGGCCATCCGAGGCGAAATGATCGATCGATTCGGAGAACTGCCGCAGCCAGTGGAGCGGTTGATGCGACTGGCGGAATTGCGGATCGATGCGACGCTTTGGCAAATCCGCGCGATCCAAGTGGACGACAAACACCTTCAAATTGCCTTTGCCGATCGCCGAAGAATCGAAATGCTGGCCAAACGCCACGGCGGGCGGCTTCGTGTCCTGGATGACCAGAATGCCTACTGGCCCTTGCCGGAAGGTGAGGTCGATTACCTGCTGCTGCTGCAAGAGCTATTGCGGCCACCGAACGAATCTTCTATAGCCAGCAGTCCGCAGGAGGCGACGACGCCCCCCAAGCCGTTGCCCAAAGCGCCGCGCCCCTCAGCCGTGCCGCGACCACCTACAGGCAGCAAACCGGGGTTACGTGGTTTCCTCCATCAGAAAAAGGACGGTCCGCCGACTGCATGATGCCCTGAGCCACCGCAGGGAACGATGCCGGCTGCGAGACGCCGCCCGCCGCACCATCACCTCGTTACGGCGCCAGCCGCAGGATGCAGTGTCACCCATGGCGACTCGTCCACTTCCAAGCCGATTCCCTGATCGTCGCCGGCCGAGCCCTTCGGGAAGTCGCGCTATCGCGCCTAGTCGCTTGATGCTGGCGATCCTCGCACTCCTGTCGATCGTCTGGCCAGCAGCAGGCCAGACGCTGACCGAACCGCTCGCACCTCCCGCTCAGCTTCTTACCCCCATCCCCAGCGCTCCCCCTCCAGGGACCATTCCCCCCGCCACGCCGACGGCTGCCATCGGACCTTTTGTGGGTGGCAGTGGTGTGCAGGGTGGTGACCCATCAGTCCAGCAAGCCAGTAGCTCGGTCCGCATGAGCCTTGGTGACAACCGCGTTAAGCTCGATCCCGCTTGGACGGGAAAACTATTTCGTCCAACGCGAGTCCTGGCGATTGTCGGCAACGAAATGATCCTGGAAGCCGATGTACGGACGATGATCGAACCCATGCTGCACAAGAACAAGGATCGCATCCCTGAAGAGCGGTGGGATGAGATGATCGAACAGCTATTGCGACCGGCGCTCTCAGAACACATCAAGCAGAAAAGTCTATCGCAACGCTTCATCAGAGACATGGTGGGGGCCAAACCACCCAAGGAATACCAGGAAGCGATGAAGAAGATGAGCCCTCGGTTGTCCGAGGCGTTCTACGGAAAATACCTTCCCAAGCTGATGAAAGACTACGAAGTCGAAACACAGCTAGAGCTGGAGTACAAGTTGCGCGACATGGGCAGCTCCCTAGCGGCTCAACAGAAGATCTTCCGTGACACCGTCCTAGCGCAACAGGCCCTGGAACAGCATGTCCCAGAAAAGCCATCGATCGAACTAGCCGATTTGCGAGACTATTACGATGCGCATCAAGATCAATGGGATCGCAAAGCACGGGTCCGCTTTCGGTTGATGTCGGTCCATTTCGAAAAACACTCCAATCGCCAAGAAGCGTTTCAACAGATCGCCGACATGGGCAATGAGGTGGTTTTCGGAGGAGCGAAGTTCGAAGCGGTGGCCAAACGGCGGTCGGAAGGACCGTTCGCTAACGAAGGTGGATTGTTCGCCTGGACCTCCAAAGGATCGCTACGCTCCCAAGTGATTGAATCGATCGTCTTCGAGATCCCCCCAGGACAGCTCAGCGAAATCCTCGAAGACGAAGAAGGATTCCACATCGTCGAGGTGCTGGAGCGGGAGGATGCACGAACCCAGCCGATGGAGGAGGTGCAGCAGGAGATCCGCAAGACGCTGGTCAAGCAGAAACGAAATGATGCCGAGAAGAATTTCGTCCGGGAGACGATTCTAGAGACGAACATCTGGACCCGCTGGCCCAATGACATCCCAGGCTCTAGGCCACTGGAAGAGGCGATCCCGGATCCTTGAGTCAACTGGCAAAAGGGATCGATGTTTCGAATCGCGCCGTGAATCCTTCGTTCGATTCTTCGATCCACATGGCCCACAGGGGATTCGGTTCGGCTAAACTTCGAGAATCGTCTCGATCAATTCGCCATATGCCACCTGGGTCACTCTGCGATGGATGCACGTGTCGAGCAGCTCAATCACCCCCTGGTCCGACACCATTTGAAGGCGCTGCGCGATGCCGGTTCGCCCCCTGCGGTCTTCCGTGAACAGGTGAGGCGACTTTCGGTGCTGCTAGCGGTGGAAGCCAGCCGCGATCTGCCCCTGGTCGACCAGGAGGTGGCGACACCCATGGAGCCGACCACCGTCCAGCAGCTTCGCGGTCGATTGGCGTTGATCCCGATCCTTCGCGCTGGACTGGGGATGGTCCCCGCGATGCTGGACATGCTCCCCGAGGCGGAGGTGTGGCATCTGGGGATGTACCGGGACGAATCGACCAGCCTCCCGGTCGAATACTATTGCAAATTGCCCGAACACGATCCGGCCGATGTCGCCTGGATCCTCGACCCGATGCTGGCCACTGGGGGGTCGATCTGCATGGCGATGGATATCCTAAAACGTTGGGGGGTGCGCGACATTCGAATTCTCAGCCTGCTGGGAACGCCCGAAGGGATCGCGCAGGTGCATCGACAGCACCCGGAAGTGCGCATCTGGGTTGCTTCGATCGATCGCAAGCTCAATGCCGCCAATTACATCCTTCCGGGGCTAGGGGATGCCGGCGATCGGCAATTCAACACCTTGATCCGCTGACCGAAAGCCTCATCCCGTCCCCCCCAACCGCTAGGAGAAACCTTCATGCAGCAAGCGATCAGCGCCCTGGGGCTTCTGGTGATGATCGCCATCGCTTGGATGCTCAGCTCTCATCGAAAGCACTTTCCTTGGCGCATCGTCCTAGGGGGACTGGGACTGCAGTTCCTTCTCGCCGTATTGGCTCTGCGAACACAAGGTGGTCGGTGGTTTTTTGAGTCGATCAATTCCGTGGTCAGCCAGTTGGTTGGGTTCGTCCGCGAGGGCGCGCTATTCGTCTTCCGGATGCATGGACTACCGCCCGATCACCAGTCGCTCACTGAAAGCCTCGTCGGTTCGTTTGCCTTCGGTGTCCTGCCGACGATCATCTTCTTCTCCAGCCTCATGGCGATCCTCTATCATCTGGGGTGGATGCAGTGGGTGGTGCGCCAACTGGCCTGGGGGATGCAAAGGACGCTGCGCACCAGCGGTCCGGAGACGCTTTCCGCTGCGGCCAATATCTTTGTGGGGCACACCGAAGCGCCGCTGGTGGTCAAACCCTACATCGAACGAATGACGCGATCGGAACTTCACGCGATGATGACCGCTGGCTTTGCAACGGTCACGGGAAGCCTGCTGGCAGCCTACGCCGGCTTTGGCATCGATGCAGGTCATCTGCTGACCGCCTGCATCATCTCCGCCCCGGCAGCGCTGCTGATCTCCAAGGTGATGGAACCGGAACTCAACCCCGAGCAGACGGAGCAAAGCCTCCGACTGGATTTGCCTCGCACCAGCCCCAACCTGATCGGCGCCGCTGCCGACGGCGCCAGCGAAGGGCTCAAATTGGCGCTCAACGTCGGCGCGATGCTGATCGCCTTTCTGGCGCTGATCGCCATGGCCGATTGGATGCTAGGGCAACTTGGTAAAACGCTGGGCGCGGTGACCACCGATGGCAAACCGCTGTGGTCGCTACCGGCTGCCCTGGGCTATGTCTTCGCGCCGATCGCCTGGGTCATGGGAATCGCTGCGGAGGATTGCCTCGCCGCTGGCAAATTGCTGGGGATGAAAATGGTCGCCAATGAGTTCATCGCCTACCAGCAACTGGGGGAACAGATCCAGCAGCAGATGATATCGGAGCGAACGCGGACGATCATGACATACGCCCTGGCAGGGTTTTCCAATTTCGGAGCCATCGGGATCCAAGTAGGCGGCATCGGCGCGCTGGCACCCGGCCGAAAGGACGACATCGCGAGGCTAGGTCTGCGCGCGATGATCGCCGGCACGCTGGCCTGCAACATGACCGCCTGCGTCGCTGGAATGCTCAGCAACTAACCAACGGTAGTCGGCTCCCCTTGCAGAGCCTCCGCAATGGAGAGTTCCGAGACAACCGAGGCTGCAAGTCCGCATGCTGGCCAAGCGCCGGGAACGGTGTCAAAATGAGGAATCTCTGAGGAAAAAAGGGGCTTCGAACCGGCTCCCTAGTGACGATTTGCCCCCTTGCGGCTACCATGCGGTGTCGATCGTTCAAGACCAATTGAGGGCTCGGTCCGCTCCGGATATTCCGAGTTCTCCCCGAAACGGCTACCCCTGCCATCCAACTGGTTTTAAGAGTTTTGGCAGAGAAAGGCGATCGAAAGGCACCCACGATTTGGGGGCACTTTTCCCGACACACTCACCGTATCGCGACTCCAGGGAGACCCTGCTGAAGATGACCGCCACCCATAGCTCCATCGATCAACTGGCCATCAATACGATCCGCACCCTGAGCATGGATGGGGTGCAGGCGGCCAATAGCGGGCACCCAGGGACACCGATGGCCCTGGCACCGGTTGCCTATCAGCTCTGGACCGCCAATCTTCGCTACGATCCCAACGACCCGCTTTGGCCCAACCGCGATCGGTTCGTCTTGAGCTGTGGTCACGCTTCGATGCTCATCTACTCGCTGCTCCATCTGGCGGGCGTCAAGCAGGTCGACCACCACGGGCATCTGGATCGCAGCAAACTGGCGATCCCCCTCGATCAGATCAAGCAGTTCCGGCAGCTTGGTAGCTGCTGTGCGGGGCACCCCGAGTCATGCGAAGCGGCTGGGATCGAAACCACCACCGGCCCCTTGGGCCAGGGTGTCGCTAACTCGGTCGGTATGGCGATCGCATCCCGGCATCTGGGAGCTCGCTACAACCAACCCGGACAGACGCTGTTCGACTACCGAGTCTACGCGCTTTGCGGCGATGGTGACTTGATGGAAGGTGTCGCCAGTGAAGCCGCCTCCATCGCCGGCCACCTGAAGCTAAGCAATCTGTGCTGGATCTACGACGACAACGGGATCACGATCGAAGGACACACCGACCTAGCCTTCAGCGAAGATGTCGCCCGAAAATTCGAGGGGATGGGTTGGCAGACGCTTCGCGTCACCGATGCGAACGATCGCCAGGCTCTACAAAAGGCTCTCGATACTTTCCACAAGACCACCGACAAGCCAACGCTGATCCTGGTCCGAAGCGTGATCGGCTATGGAAGCCCCAACAAGTCGAACACCCACGGTGCCCATGGCGCCCCCCTGGGGGAAGACGAAGTGAAGCTGACCAAGGCTTTTTATGGATGGCCGGAACAGGAGAAATTCCTTGTGCCCGACGGAGTTCGCGAGCACTTCGCCGAAACGCTGGGAGCCCGCGGCGCCAAGGCCAGCAGTCAGTGGAGCTCCACCTTCGATGCATTCCGAAAACAACATCCCCAGCAGGCCAGCGAACTGGATGCCATTCTCGCCGGGAAACTGCCCGAGGGCTGGGATGCAGGTCTGCAACCCTTCGAAGCCAGCGACAAAGGATTGGCTACCCGCGTCAGTTCGGGCAAAGTTCTCAACGCTCTCGCCAAACACTATCCCGCACTGGTCGGCGGATCGGCTGACTTGGCCCCTTCCACCATGACGCTTCTGGATGGACAGTCGGGGATGTCCGCTACAAACCCGGCAGGGCGCAACATGCACTTCGGGATCCGCGAGCATGGCATGGCTGCAGCGCTCAATGGCATGGCGCTTTCGGGACTGCGCCCGTTCGGCGCAACGTTTTTTGTCTTCACCGACTATCTGCGGCCTTCGATGCGGCTAAGCAGTCTGATGCGACTGCCAGTCTTGTATATCCTCACCCACGATTCGATCGGACTAGGAGAAGATGGGCCGACCCACCAGCCAGTCGAACATCTGGCTGCCTGCCGGTCGATTCCTGGACTGGATGTCTACCGTCCCGCCGATGCCAATGAAGTGCTAGAGTGCTACCGCACCTTGATCGGTCGCCTACGACGCCCAGCCGCCCTGGTGCTCTCCCGGCAAAATGTCCCAACGCTCGATCGCAATCACTACGCTCCTGCCGCAGACGCCGCACGCGGCGGCTACGTGGTCAGCGATTGCCAGGGAACACCCCAAGTGATCCTGATGGGCACTGGCAGCGAACTTTCCCTTTGCCTCGAAGCGCAGAAGACGCTGCAAGCCAAGGGGATTGCAACCCGAGTCGTCAGCATGCCCTGCTGGTCGGTCTTCGAGGAACAGGACGCCGCGTACCGGCAGTCGGTACTCCCTCCAGCTGTCAAGAACCGAGTGGCGTGCGAAGCCGGTGTGGTCCAGGGCTGGGAAAGGTACCTGGGAGAACGAGGCAGGTTTGTTGGCATGTCGTCCTTTGGGGCTTCGGGGCCCTACCAGAAGCTCTATGAGCATTTCCAGATCACATCGGCGAAAATCGTCGCCGAGGCGGAGAGTCTGATCCATCACCTTGCTTAGGTTCCTGCGATGAATGCCTCCGATGTCTATCTTGCGATCGATCTGGGCGCCTCCAGCGGTCGCGTCCTTGCGGGGATGCTCGATCATGGGCGGGTGGTTCTGGAAGAAGTCCACCGATTCCCCAACGGTCCTGTGGCAGTCGGGAACCGCCTAGCCTGGAATCTGCTTGGACTCTGGCAGCAGATCGAACAAGGCTTGACCCTGGCAGCCCAGAAATTCGGCGATCGAATCGTTAGCGTCGGAGCCGACACCTGGGGTGTCGACTACGTCCTGCTCGATCGCAACCAGGATCTGGTCGGCCCTGCTTTCTGCTATCGCGACACTAGGACGGTCGGCATCCTGCAGAAAGCCTGGACGCGAATGCCCCGGGAAGCGATGTTCCGCGAAACCGGCCTCCAGTTCATGGAATTCAACTCCGCCTTCCAGCTCCATGCCATGCGACTGGAGAACTCGCCCCTGCTGGATGTCGCCGACCGCTTCTTGATGATCCCCGATTTCCTCCACTGGATGCTCTGCGGCGTCGCCGCCAACGAAGCCACCAACGCCAGCACCACCCAGCTGATCCGCCCCGGCGATGGCAGTTGGTCGCAGGCGATGATGGAGGCACTGGAAATCCCTCCCCATCTGTTTGAGAAGACGATCCAGCCGGGGACCGTGCTGGGGGAGATCCGCAGCGATTTGGCCGATCGGACGGGACTCCCGAAACAGGTCCAGGTGACTGTCCCGGCCACCCATGACACCGGATCGGCGGTGCTTGCGGTCCCCGCCTCCCAGTTCGCTCCCCAGCAACCCGACTGGTGCTACATCAGCAGCGGTACATGGAGCCTCATGGGGGCTGAACTGCCCAGACCACTCCTGACCGACGCCTGCATGGCTCGCAACTTCACCAACGAAGGAGGAGCCCTGGGAAGTGTTCGACTGCTGAAGAACATTTCGGGACTTTGGCCGATCCAGCAATGCCGAGCGATCTGGCAGCGTCAGGGCAAAGACCTGCCTTGGAAGACCATGGTCCAACTGGCCGAATCGGCGCTGCCCCTCCAAAGCCTCTTCAATCCCGATGACGCCCGCTTCGTAGCCCCCGCCAACATGGTCGAGGAGATCCAGTCCTACTACCGATCGACCGGCCAAGAGGTGCTTGAGGATCCAGGAGCGATCGCCAGAAGCTGCTTGGAAAGCCTAGCGCTGCGGTATCGAGTCTGCTTGGGATGGCTGGAAGAACTCTTGGGCAATCGACTGGAGGTGATCCATATCGTCGGAGGCGGTGTGCAGAACCATCTACTTTGCCAGATGACTGCCGACGCCTGCAACCGCACTGTGGTCGCCGGCCCGATCGAAGCGACCGCGATTGGCAATGTGATGATGCAGGCGGTGGGGCGAGGCCAATTGGCCTCCATCCCCGAAGCAAGGCGTTTACTGCGGCAAAGCGCCGAAGTGGTGGAGTACCATCCAAGACAAGCCGCTGCCTGGAACGAAGCCGCCGCTCGATCGTTCTGAACGATCGCACTATTTTTCCCCTCGCCCGATCCATCAGGCGATTGGCCATCGCTTTCCAGATCCCTTTGCCGCCGGAGAGAGCTTGGCTCACAGGGCAAGCAACACCCTCTCTTTCCAGGATGACTTATCGATTCCCCCGTTCTCAACTCCCGCGACTCAGGAAAGCGACGGGGAGTGAATGAACCGATCGACTTGTCTAGCATCTCTGTGCCCTTGTGACTCCGTGAGATTCAATCTGCGACAGGAACGATCGGTGGCGAGTCCCGCGTCGAAGTCGGTCGGATCGATTCAGTAGCCGAACTCAGAAGCCAACCGAGTGGTTAGCGCGTCATTTGATTGATCTGCTGATCAAGCTGCGACGCTTCCTGGCTGGCTTGCTGCAGAGAAACACCCTGCGGAATCCCCGGTCGCAAATGGCCTGTCGCAGTCAGCCACGCCAATTGAAGCAGCCGCTGTTTTTGTGCGACTAGCTGGAATAGCCGATCTACATCAATGGACTTGCCCTGGGGAACTTGCGGTTTGCCTTGGTCATCCAGTTGCAAGCCCCACTCCTTGGAAAGCGGTCCGGCGACGACCGCCTGCCCCTCCTCATTGGGATGAACCCCGTCTGCCGCAAAGGTGAAATCGGGGGCGATCTTTCGACGATCCAGCACCGCCTGCTTCATCGCACCGTGAAGATCGATCACCTTCCAACCTCGACTCTGCTGCTCCAAAAGCCACCTGGAATAGGCCTCCAACACCTCGTCGTATCCGGCGTACGGTTGACGATATTCGTCCAGCCCAGCGGGCAGCAGTCGATCCTGGATCGGATGCGCATCAAAAAAGGCAGGAGTCAAATGAATGATTCCAGCACCCGATGCCTCCACCTTCCGATGCAACTCTTCGATCCCTTCTTGAAATTTTGCCATCCGATCTTTCGCAAGCGGATAGTAGATCCCGTCGTTCATCCCATAACAGGCAACGACCAAATCTGGCTTGGTCTGCTGGAGGATGCGATCGAGCCGTTCCCCGAGCACGGGTCTAGGAAACTGACCACCAGCGTGCCCCGGCTCACTCAATCCCGACACCGTCTCGCTAGGCAACCCAAGATTCAGAAACTCCACCTGTCGCTGGGGCAATTGCAATCGCATCGCCGTCTCCAGCCTCTGCACATAGCCACCTGCATGCGTGATGCTATCGCCAAGAAAAACAATCCGTCCCACCTGCGGAAACTCACCCGCCGTGGCCATCGGCAGCGTTATGGTACCCGCAAGAAGAGAAACAGAAATCAGGCAAAGCCTAGCGAGCCAGGGGAGGCGGTGAACCATGTCAAAAGCCCTCGCGGATCAGCAATACGATGGGAAAGAACGTAGAGCAGGGGAGCCAGAACCAACTGCACTTGGAACACTGCAATCAATCTTCGTCCGATTCGATGACGATCCGATCGAACCAACCGAGAAGCCCGATGTCTTCTAGAGTTGCCCAACGATTGGGTGGCTCCCAGATCGACTCCCCTGTGCGAGGCGATTGCGCCACCTCGGAGGAGGAGTAGATCGGCGGTTTTTCCAGATCGGGATTCAGCCAGATCGCTTCGCACTCGTCGCAAACTACGAGCCCATGCATCTGGCGCGTCGCAACGCCGCAAAGGCGAACCCGAGCCAACCCGCTACCGCAACGAGGACAACTGCCAACGTAGGTCCAGGGATCCTGGCTACCATCCCGACGATCCGGTCGGTCCTCATAGGATTCTTCTTGGTCCATCGTCGACTCTTCTTGCTATTAGCACGGGAAGCGATAAAAAAGCGGCTCAGGGAACCGGAAGCTCTCTTCAAAATGGAAATGCTGTAATCACGCGCTGGCCATCCAGTACCATCCGCATCCGTTTGGTGGCGGGATTGCCGGATCGCTTCCCATCTCGGCCACCGATGTAACCAATCGGCTTCTCGAAAGTGGCTTCATAGACTTTACGACCGTCTTCCTCTCGGATGCGAACGTTCGGATTCTTCTCGCGCCCCATTCGATATGCCTCATCGATCCGACGAAGCACCTCATCCAGCGTTCCGTGAAAAACGCCGTGCCTGCCCGGCCGCCCAGGATCGTCCTGCAAATGCTTTTCGATATGCCGTAATCGATGCCCCTCTTCACTCCCCGGGGTATAGACCAATCCCTCCGGCGAGAGGAATCGATCACCAGGCTGCGGCAGGAGGAAAGGAGTGTCATCGGGCGGTGCGACTGCCGGGGCATTTTTGCCCCCCTTACCGGCCGCTAGGCTTTTAGAAGATTCCAACTCCACTTTCGATTGCGGCGTGCTGTCCTTCATCTTTCCGCCGAACAGATCGCCTGGCTTGGGAGGCGATGGCGGCGCTGGCCGCCTGGATGGTTGAGCGGGAGTCACGATGGGATCTGCGGGAGCCTTACTATCCGGCCGGAGAGTCACCGGCGGTAGCGTCACCGGATCCCCCGAAACCATTTCCCCGGCCTTGGACGGTCGCTCACCCTGCTGCCTCCAGCCCATGCGCTGATAGACCCAAGGCTGGACAACTGAGTAAAACCAAAGCAGCAAAAGCAGACCGATCAACCACCGCAATGGAAGTCGTCGAATCAGTACCGACCAGTCAGGTTGCCGGTTCATCGCGGTCGATCCCTCGAAAGTTCGTCCCAGCGACCCAATCGCATTGAGGTATCGCTTCTTGACAATTGTACATGGAGGCATCGGTCAACGGGTGCGATCCGACCTGCATGGCCGGGACGGCCATGCCACTGGAAAATCGCTCACACAACCTAAGGGATCTCTTTCTTCGTAGGGTGTGTGAGGCCGTCGGTTGTCGGCAGTCGTTCCAATGCGACTGATCGCTGGAAAAAATTGGACTTCCCAAGTCGTTGATCACGACGGCGGAACACACCAAT